>Ga0307514_10000237_pt1 | contig 142466 bp, 127 predicted proteins | sample 16_EM_MG_FD_203088 | JGI IMG/M metagenome (GOLD analysis project Ga0307514, IMG submission 203088) | Populus trichocarpa ectomycorrhiza microbial communities from riparian zone in the Pacific Northwest, United States - 16_EM | ecosystem: Host-associated > Plants > Roots > Unclassified...
CTAACCCTAACCCTAACCCTAACCCTAACCCTAACCCTAACCCTAACCCTAACCCTAACCCTAACCCTAACCCTAACCCTAACGTTACTCCATAATCGTGCTATCAGCCGCCTGTCCAGGCAAAAACTATTGCAACAACATCGCTACTATGTCCTAAAAATGAGCGTCAACGGAGCGTCAACAATTTTTGTGCTGACATCATGGATAATCTTACCAGAATGGAACGCAGATAAACCACAATAAACCTATCGGCAACCTTTAGTGGCAAAAATGCAAGTGACGATATCGCGTCCGCATCCTACAATTGAGAGCCCACCGTGTGTCGAGGCTCTGAACGCTACACAGCAATAAACTGCCCTAAGCTGTTCCTAAATGGAGTTTTACGCGATCAGTCGGTGCAATCCATTCTTGTATTCAACTTCACAAATATGCATGCAATGTCTTACTGATCTGATTATTCTCCTTGTAGTTGTAGAGTCAATATTGAAGAACCCACAGTCTGCTATACTGTATCGTTATTTTCGGCAGTCTTTCGAGTCGTATTACCCACCTTCTTGATTTCTACCGCAATGTCGGATACACAATCTTTGAACACCTTATTGCTTGAGGTTATGATCTCTTCCAAAAATGAACATGTCTTTATTCGCGATTTGAGCGACCTTACTTTGCAAATCATCTTTGACGCATGGTGGGCTTCAATGCATATAGACTCGATGTGGCCTATTGCTTCGAATGCTTCAAGTCATGCGCCTTGGTGGCGATTCTATTTACACTGTCGAATTGAGGAGTCCAGCAGCCCTCGCATCATATGTATCGTTTGCCATCAAGTTCTTCGCCATCCATCAGAACATGGGACAAGCTCAATGGGGAAACACTTGCTGGCAAAAGCTTACATCGCAAAGTGAAACGAATTAACAGAGTTAGAGGTCACTGAATTGACTCGTTCGACGGTCGATAAAACAGCTTTGACCATTTTGAAGAGGCACGGAAGTCGAGGAATCACAATAGTAAGTTTGCAGAGGAAAATCATATTTTATATCCAGTTTAATCCATATTGACCGAAATGACAGACAAAGAGTTCCAAACTGGCAGCTAAGGACTTTGAAACTTCCGAATTTCACCAAGAAACTTGGAATCGCTACCTCATGTTAGGATTTGTTTCGGCACATATTCCATGGAACACTATATCAATTCTTGAGCTACGGCGGTCATATAAGGCATTACGCGATGACCTAGTGCTGCCATCTGCTCCGACTCTTAGTAACATTCGCCGGAGGGAATATGCACTCACAGCGGATGCAATTAAGAAGCAATTCCCGGTACAAAATAAACTGAGTTTAGCTTTGGACGGATGGACATCAACAAACAAATTGGCCATAACATCAGTCATTGCTTAATAGATGGATCGAAATTGGGCATTAGGTGAAGTTCAACTCGCTTTCGATGAGGTTGATCGCCTGTTCTATTCCCGTTTCGAAAGCTAATTGAGGATGATAAGTCAGGGGCCAACATGCTGCAGTAAGGCAAGCCGGACATTTGAAGGACGTGCTTAATCATTTTGCACTTACCGACGGCCGTTTGCTTGGTATTACAACTGATAATGCTTTCTCAAATTACTTCGTGACTCGCTAGCTGCAATCAACACTTGAGGCCTCTGGAATCGAATAGCCGGCATTGAGGAACCACATACCATGCATGGCGCACGTCATACAGCTCGCTTTAGGTGCATTCATGAGCAGTCTTGGTGTGAAAGGCTGCACGAAGTCTTCGGAAGCCTATGAACGTGATCAGCAATTTAGAGAGAATGAAAGCATAGACGTTGGGAAGAGTCAAAGACTTCGAAAAGAGGGCAATGATACAATCAATAAGGTCTCGGCCATGAAACCACGTTTACCAAAGATAATTGAGAAAGTACGTATTTCACGATATTTTGAAAGTCCTGAGGCTGATCTTCATATAGCAGAGAATGCTTGCTGTATTAATTACGCTAACACCTGGTCGCCGAAACGAGTTCATTGACTGTCAAAAGGCCAAAGTCCGCAGTGCAGTATTTCCAATTATGGATGTGAAGACATGTTGGAACTCTATACTGGAGTTGCTCGAGTGCGCCTACCGTTTACAGGAAATCACACGCGAGTGGCTTCAAAAGCCAAAATACAATGAATACCGGCTGCTATTCACAACTCAGGATGAATGGATGATTGTCAAGTATGGCGTGGAAGTATTGAGGCCATTTTGATATTGGACCCTTTGGATGATGAAGAGGCATACAGTCACATTGCATCACGTTATCACAGTATACAATGACATGTTCGATCACATGGATGGCATGATGCGAGCTTTGGCCAAGAAGAAGACTCAATGGAAGGAAGACTTGTTCTTCGTGGTGAAGTTAGCTCGACAGAAGCTTTCCAAATAATACGCTGAAGTGACTCCAATGACGGGCATGCTTCGTATTTCCATACACATCCTTGATCCTTTCAGGAAGTTCTGATCGTTTAGAAAGTGGGACAAGGTAATGGATATTAATCCTGAGGACGAGACATCCTACGCAATACAATACCAGGTGGCCTTTCTGTGGTAGGTGGAGAATGAATACTGCACCAAGCATCGACATGTGCCAGTCAATAAACTCGTAACCGTACTGAGCAGCAATCTCTTCCCCTCCGTAACGGCTTCGGGGTCCTATCAATCATCTTTTGATCCATATGATTCATCCAGCGATGATGAGCAATATTCAACACCTGACAATGTGACAGAGACGACCACCGGACGAAGCGATCGCCCAGCCCGCTTATTGACCGCTGCCCAGCTCCATTTGAATTCGCCAGCTAAAGCACCAAAGAACTGGGGACAAATTAATCCAAATCTCAATGATTACCACTCCGACCCAATGGAGATTAGCAGTACATTGTGTAAACCGGACATAACCGATTGGTGGTGCCAAGAGGAGGAAACGCACTCAAAGTACGCCGATCTCTCCAATGTGGCGCGCGACATATTCTGTATCATACCGCTTGGTGTCGGAGTGGAGGCCATGTTTTCCCTTGGCCGAGATGTTTTTGGCTGGAGCCAGTCAAAAACCACAGGTGTGACCCTTCGCAAAAAAGTCTTAGTAAGGCAGTTTGCTCGAGCCAATAACGGGATTTTGGCAGGCACAGACCCGGAATTGGATACCACAAACACAGAAAACAACTCGGAAATGCAGAAAGAGGCGGAGGAAAGGAAGCTGCACAGAATGGCCAACGTTAATGACTTTGTGGAGATGTGGCAGGGCAGCCAAAACCTGCGTGCTACCCAGAAGGAATTCCACGCTCAAAACAAGCAGATGACCGCTAAAGGATACATTTCGGACACCGAAGAGATTGTCAAAGCATCCTGGTCACTCTTTCAACATGATGGTGCCACTGCATTTAAATTGTCAGAAAGATCACCTCTGCCACCAGCTTTGTTTGCAAAGGACCTCCCTGGAGGACGAACTCAAATCTTGAATGTTTGCCGAATCCGGAGAATGAACCGTCATCCAGGAGAAAGGGACAAGAATAGCGCACCGGAAAGCATTTCAGACACTGATGATTGGCAAAACTCGAATGTCGACTTGGATAATCCAAATGTCAGCGAAGATGATTGCGCAGTGGACAATGAATCCGATATAGAGCAAAACACTGGCATCGAGGATTCGGACTACCCAGAGCAGCAGGATGTGAGCTCCGCACCAAATGTGCCCGGATTGGTTCTGCCGACACGGAAGTCAAAGAGACAAGCTGCAACGGTGTTGGTGACAGTCAATGCAGTTGAAACGCGGAGAAATAAAGGAGGGAAGAAAAGGTAGGGCAGAATGTGTCAATCATTCACCAGCTTTATATAGCTTGACCAAGAGTTTCAGTTAGAGATATATTATGGGCGAATGGTAAGAAGTAGCTTGTGAATATCAGTTCATAAATAGATGTATAGCAGGCGCAATGAATCTTTTGGCATGATACATCACTTTTAGTTGTGTGAGAGTGAACGGTGGAACATAGTTACGCCACTCGGCTTTGCCACAGGGCCGAGTCTTAATCAGGCAGAAAATCAACCGATAAAGTCAAATTAGGATGAAAGCAATTATCGACGGCAGCAGATGTTGAATGGACAATACATCAAAATGAGAGGCAATGGAGCGTCAACGATTTGTGGTCTTGTAAGTACGGTAATTCACCAGTGACTTGGTTGTTGTTATGCATAACAGACATACTGGCAGCTGTTATTGGCAAAAGAGATAGCAACACGGTCACCGCCCCATTCTTAGCATGAGCAACAACAGAGCGTCAATGATTTGTGGTCTTGTAAGTACGGTAATTCAGCTGTGACTTGGTCATTGTTATGCATAAAGGACGTATTCGCAGCTTTTATTGGCAAAACAGATAGCAACACGGTCACCGCCCCATTCTCAGCATGAGCGTCAATGGAGAGTCAACCATTTGTGGTCTTCTAAGTACAGCAATTCACCAGTGACTTGGTTGTTATTATGCACAACGGACGTATTGGCAGCTTTTATTGGCAAAAGAAATAGCAACACTGTCACTGCCCCATTCTTAGCATAAGCGTCAATGGAGCGTCAAAGATTTGTGGTCTTGTAAGTATGGTAATTCACCAGTGACTTGGTCGTTGTTATGCACAACGGACGTATTGGCAGCTTTTATTCGCAAAAGAGATCACAGCGCAGTCACCGCCCGATTCTTAGCACGAGCATCAACGGAGTGTCAACGATTTGTGGTCTTGTAAGTACGGTAATTTTCAAGTGATGTGGTCACAGTTATGCATAACGGATGTATTGGGCGCTTTTATTGGCAAAGGAGATAGCAACACGGTCATCACCCCATTCTTAGCATGAGCGTCAACGGAGGGTCAACGATTTTTAGCTTTGCATCTGGAGTAAGTTATGTTCCGATTGGTTGTAGATATCCATTTATGAGTTATTAGCAGCCTTCACTGGCAAAAACAACAGCGACATGCTCCCTGCGACATCCTGAAAATGAGTGTCAATGGAGCGTCAACGGTTTTAGGACTTGTATATTTCGTAATCAAGGCATCGCGTGGATCCTCGGGTGCATAACTGTATTATTGACTGCCTTGCTATGCAAAAATACCATATATCGAAGGTGAAATACAGATACCAAATTACTCGATATTGCAAACTGCTCAACAAGCAAAAGCACATTGTTGGTTGCTGAAAACGCGATTTTGATAAGATACTATTAACACACTGCAAATTCAGGATCCTTATATGAATCTATAGATGGACCTGCTGATGGACCAGCTGACAACCAGCCCAATTCAGATGGGTTGGGAGTTTTCCATCAAACTGTACCAGAGTGGGCAGTTCGGGTTTATTGACGACCCGGACCGCCAATTTAGCAACAGTTTGGTTTGCACCCGGACCCGAACCCAAAGTGACGGTCCAGCACCGTTGCTGACACTACCCACGGCCCTGTATTCATCCATGGTACAAGACCAGAAATCATTGGCACTCTGTTGACGCTCATTTCTGGAATGGGGCAATGAGAATGTCCCTGGCATTTCACATATAATGCCGGCCAATAATGCCTCATTGGATGGATGTAACTATGTAACTCTTTGATTACCAAAATGATCGGACTGAAATCTTGGAGGCTGCATTGATACTAACTTTAGAGACAAACGAATAGTCATTTGGTGCACAATAATATCGCATACAATTCATCCTGGCATTATTGACCACCAATATATATTCCCTATGTATGATTTTTCCCATTGAACCGCATCAAGGCCTCCCAGAAGATAAGCCTCCACAATTCAGGTCATGTATGATACATGACATTGCTCGGTCCCGTTTATATACTTTCAGGGAACATTTTCTGGCATATGATTGCATCTATTCTTTTTGAACATCTACAGCCTGACTTCCTGACGATTCTTTATCCAGCTCGTTGTCTTTGAATTGAACTGACTACCTGATGCAATCTTCAATATCTTGACGATGTGCAGCAGGTCCGAGTACAGAGGAATGGAGTTGGCTGCATGAACAAATTCACCATGACAGCTGCCATTCATCCTGATCAGACTGTGCACTGACCAATTATTCAATCATGTAGATGATCTCACTGACTTATCTTTGTTTGTAAATTTAGTCTTTATATAGGTGTTGCTTTCAACTGTAACCATCACAAGCAGGTCAATATCAAGTTTCCTGGCCATTTATGAATTAGATTCGCTGGGTAGAACTCTCGCATGGCCTGTGTGACCCTTGCACACCCACTGATGAAATATCATGTCACATATTTTGGTTTGTGAAATCAATAAAATGCTGACATATAGCAAAGTTGATACACAATTGCTTTTACAAGAGATTAGTAGTCAAAATTCCCAATATGGCTATCTACTCCTCTCGCAACGCAGGCGCCCTCACCATATCTTGATCCATATCTGATTATTAAATGAGAGATAACACAGGATGCTCTTTGCAACAGTAAAGCATTGCAGAATCAAAGGCTTGGCTTGCTGAATTGGTGTTGAATCGGATGCTGCGCCAGCTGGCAAATCAGTATACATGTCAGTGACTGTCGTTTCTCAGAGCACTGTATCATTTGACAACTTCCTGGTCGAAAAGTCGCTGTCCACATTTGTCATTGAGCTTTGACAGTTCCATGAGTCTGCATATGCTCTCTGAATGCCCGCCGTGATGGTGTTGGTGCAGTCATGTCTGTTTCAGGTTTAACAACTGCTGGAATCTTCAATTCAGCTGTCCCATACTATATATGTCTGTCATGGAAGTTGTTTGGTGCCGCCCTCCATCCGGGTAGTAGAGTCAATATCTCAACCCTCATCTCATTTTGCTGAAAACTATCCTTGCGGTGCTGTACCAATTTGGAGATTGTACCTATCACCCTGCCACATTAATCATCATCGCTCAGTGTGCCAAGCTGCCATTTCATCAGTTTCCTTCTCTTCCTCTTCTTGTTCATTGTCAGCACTTCGAAAATCGCTCATACTCTCTCAGATAGCATTCATCATCAGTTCAACAGTTTTCGCCCGCTTTCTGGTTGTCACTGCAGCATTTTCAGCAGTACTGCTATCTTTCTCAACATAATTCTGAATCCATTTTGCACTGCGATCATGGCTTAAATTGTACATTTCCCATCATTTCTCTGCCACACAGTTCTTTTACGATTGTAACCTGCACAATGCTCCCAATACTCAAACCGGGTCTGCCTGAAAGTAGCTCTAACCTTGGCTTGCTTGGTTACATCAAAGTGGAAACTGCTGTATTTGTTTGCTATATTTACTCGCCAGAATTCGCAACTAGTTTGTTTTTGGAGCTTTGACAATTGTATCTTTTGTTGACCGTGTTGTTGGGTGAGATGTTGGATTTTGCAAGAGATGGACAACACGGAGGCAAGCTGAGTATATCCTGTCAAGGTTGGTACATTCGATCAACTCAAATGGAGCAAAATATTCATTTTCACTTTCATTTCATGCTGTATCATATTGCTAATGGTTCCTCGTGACTTGATAGTTCCTGTGTATTTCATAGAAGATCCCAGGAATGTGTTGTGACAAAAATCATCGCCCATCTTTTTCGTCAAACATTGTCCTCTTTATATCAATCAATCATGAGATTTCAGGTGCTGTTCACATCAATGTATCGCTGCCAAGACACATACAGATTGTACCCACATACTTCACATCGTGGCACCGTTGGAATTCCCTGCACCTTGCTGCAGTACTCATTACTATTCATCTTGAGCATAACATGCAAGCTCACTGTCATTCATTTCGTTTTTAACTTGTAGCTACCGGTATAATCCTCTGGACTTCTCACTTTCCATTATCATCTTCGCCACCTTTTCCACAACATCAAGGATCCGCGCCACAATTATCTCAGCCACTTGGATAGAATCAAAATCAAGTATAAGGACAGCGGCTTGATTGAATGCACCACGTACTGAGAGGCAGCAGCAACACATACAGCAGTATGTCTGCTGTGACGCAGCAAATTCCGCGTCCCAAAATGTGACCCAAGACGATCGTGTGGAAACACTCCGTTAAACTGGATGCAGCAAGAATAGGAAGCAGCATGTCATCGTATATGACTCCTTCCATATCGGTGTAGCAGGTGCTCATCTGACAATATAATCAACAGCTACTGTATATACAAAAGTATGTGAGCAATTTATCACTGTCCACAATGGGATACTTCGATCATAACCAAAGGCATCTATAAGTATAGGCCGCAAAATTGAACCTTATGTTGTGGTGAAGTCGGGGGTATTCGCTGACCGATTTGGCCATAAATGTCCCTAGGAGTGGACAAAACACACTCTGTATACCTTGGAGCAGGCTATGAAGTCATATGTGTTTGAGGTAATTGCCGATTCATCCTTTTTGAAGGAGCATCCATATACTTGTAGGTTTTCATCATGTTTGCTACTATGGCAAGACAAGGAGGTTGGATACAGCTAGAACAGTCCAACATGCGCCTTGTCTTGAATTTGACGACACTGGCCAAAGCAGTGTTTTCGCACTCTGCAATAGGGAAGGTGCAACATCTCAGCAAGAGACCTCGCCCCAAGTTCAAGAAAAGAAGTTGCGGTGAGTTGACATTCCTGCTTATAACAAGATGACGGCAGCGATAGAATAACACCAAGCAATTCTTTATAATCATCATACCGACCGCTGCCTTCCTGGCCAAAATGACGCCTCACAGAATTCCCAGACATGCTGGCAATTCAATGGATCTAGTGCTCGTCTACCTGAACTGGAGTCTCCTCTACCACAATGCCACCTCTCTCAAAAATACCACTTTCGCATCAAAAACCATCACCACTACCTAGTGACAGTGAGACAACTGGTAATTATGAAACAGAAGGTATGCACTCCAGGTCTGTGTATTTCCCAACACTCAATTTTCAATCTCAATGCATATGCAATGGAAAGCAATCCGTATACAGATTTTATTCCAAATTTACTCACTGCCAAAGCAATATCCACTGGTTAATACACTATCTGTTGTGTGGCAATGCGGCTGATATCTGTTTGGTCAATGGGAGCAGCCTCTTGAGTGAATCTGACAGTGAAGACAAGGATTGATTGAAAGGAATGGAATTTTGTAGCAATATCATTATCTACAATTAGCAGATACTTTGAAGTATATATCAAAGGATATATTTATATGACCAATTAAACCACAATGTACTGATAAATGAAAACATACATAAACGGGAAAGGATGACTGCCTAAATACAATTATTGATGTTCCATGCCAAAGTAAATGGTTGTACAATGCTGATATGCCAGTGGCAAAATGTATGTTAACAGATTGTAAATAATTTCTTGTCCTGTAGATCAGATTATTAAAATTCCAATTAGTTGTTGTTATCTATAGTCATGGTATTCACAACCTGTATTGACAAAAGGGAATGATATACACTCCCTGCCCCATCATGACAATGAGCGTCAACAGACCGACAAAGATTCTTGGTCTTGCATCTTGTGTAATCCTGGTGGCAAATGTGTACAGACATCAACAAACACGATTTTGGCAGTGTGTAGAGGCATATAAGCAAGAGATGTTGTTGAAATATCCTCCAGGACAATCACAAATTAACTACTGTTCCATGCTGCAACTCATTGATCATGAACATTTTACCCTATACATTGTACAAAAATTCCATTTACTGATATTACCTGCCATCTTGCACTTTGATAAACCATCAGCCAAGGCCAAAAATAGCTGAGACTCCATAAACTCTCATTTTTAAGATCAGACACTGAGCATGTCCATTTCTCTTCGGCCTAAATTGGTGGCCAATACTACACCTATGTAAAATAACGACCTAGTCACTCTGTAGTTACCTGAGTTACATGCCTCAAATTCATGGTTACCATGTTGATGCTTATTGTCAGGAGATAGTAGCAATGTCGGAGCCAACACTTCTTGCTGATTATGGTGGCCAATACAATCCGTATGCATTAATAGAATCAAGTCTCTAATCAAATTTCCGACTGACAAAACCAAAAATCTTCGATACGGTACTGACACTCATTTTGCAAATCCCGCTGGGAGCAGGTCACTTTCGCTTTGGCCTATAATTGCAGCTAATACAATGATTATCGGCAACAACAACTAATCTACTTTTTAACTACCTGGCCCACAGGCCCATAAATCATTAATGCTCAATTTGATGCTCATTTTCAAACTGGGGCAGATAGTTTGTCACTGTGTCTTGTTCCTTGAAATGCAGCCAATACCTCATTTATGATTGTCTGCATCCAATCGCCACTTAGATTACTCATGATGCAAGACCCAAAACCATTAACACACTATTACCAATACTATTCCGAATGGGGCAGGCAGCATGTGTCATATCTTTTTGGTTATAAAGGTGGGCAATACATGCGAAAAGAACAATAGCATAACAAAGTGAATATTTTCCGATTAGTGGTAGGATACCAAAATGCATCGGGAAAGAATATTTCCATCCGGGCGGAATGGCTCCGTCAGAGTGGACGCGCTTCGTCAGAGCCGTCAGAGACACCCCGGTGGCGGATTACTCCGCGCCCGGCGCCAATACTACGCATCGCGCTGCATATTCCCCACCGATCGCTGTTTCACCGTTTCTTCTCGCTCTGTCGCTCTCCTATTTTAAACAAACACTCTGGCGTTGTGGCCAACTGTGACGATACGTCAGAATGGGTTCATTGGGTACACGCTTGCATCGGGATTAAATCTCTCCTCACGTTCCTTCTACATTACGCTCGAGCAGCGTAGGAAGAGGGTGAGAAGATATGATACTACCCTGCCGTGAGGATACACGCAATTGCATGGATCCATGAAATCTCAGAAAGAGCGAGTGAGACCGAAAGTTGGGAAAGATAGAGAGTCTATTTTCGTTGTATGACAAGATGAGATGAAAATGAGATGCTGTCTATCTACCCCAGGGTCTCCCGAATATATACTCCGCGTCGCTCATTCCATTTCCGTTACCCCTGAATCTCCATACACCCACCGTTGATCCTTAACGATATATTTGGAGGCCGTGATCGAGCTAGTTTGGAGAAGCACTTGGAGGCCGAGATCGTGTGAACTCAGAGATGGACTTTGAGGCCGTGATCAAGCGAGTTTGGATGTGCACTTGGAGGCCGAGATCGAGTGAACTCAGAGATGCACTCTGAGGCTGGGACCCAGCGAGTTTGGAGATGCACTTGGAGGCCGAGATGGAGTGAACTCAGAGATGCACTGGGAGGCCGTGATCGAGCGAGTTTGGACATGCACTTGGAGGCCGAGATCGAGTGAACTGAGAAATGCACTTGGAGGCCGTGATCGATCTGGTTTGGAGATGCACTTACAGGCTATGATCGAGCGAGATTGGAGGAGTACTTGGAGGAGGTCAATTTGGAGATCTTGGGATGATGCTGTACTTGGTGTATGCTGTACTCGGTGTTAACTGATGATTATGGCATGGAGAGAGAGAGAGGGATGACATAACTTCATGGTCTTAGGTGATGGTAGATTTGAGCACAAGAAAGAGAGAGATCAGAGGAGATGGGGGAAATCATCATGACAAACTGGGACTTGTGAGAATTTCATGTGAGAGTCAATTGACCATCCACTATACGACTGGTACGAGTCCTGTCCCGGCGGGTAATAACGCCGATACGAGGTCTGTTAAACCTAATCAGGCCTCTTCTAAACCCAATCGGGCAAGTCGTACTCCTGATTTCTCATAGCCGCTCATATCCTCCATATCGCTCTCATCTTCATCCCCCATCTCTCTCCTTCTTGTCCACAACTCTACCATCATCGCAAGAACACAAAGTTAAGTCATCCCTCTCTATCTCTCCATGCCATCATCATCAGTTAACACTGAGTGCAGTATACACCGAGTACAGCATACACCTAAGATTGTCTGTTGTCCCTACATTCTCACAATTTTGAGTTGACCCCTGAATGTTGCTTCAGCTTCCGACGTACCTTCCTACCGATCCATCGCCACTAGCCTGTTCTCTATAAGAGCTTGAAAGGTAAAATTACCTCGTCACGTTCCCACGGTTCCGAGTTAACTAACTGATGAATAGAGTCACAGCACCTGCCGCACCTCCCATCGACCGCCTCTAGATCGAAGTGCATGTCCGAACTCGCTCGATCATGGCCTCGCAGTGCATCTCTGAGTTCACTCAATCTCGGTCTCCAATTGCATCTCCAAACTCGCTCAATCATGGCCTCCCAGTGCATTACTGAGTTCACTCAATCTCGGTCTCCAATTGCATCTCCAAACTCGCTCGATCACGGCCTCTCAGTGCATCTCTGAGTTTACTCAATCTCGGTCTCCAATTGCATCTCCAAACTCGCTCTATGACAGCCTCAAAGTGCATCTCCAAACTCGCTCGATTACGTTGATCACGGCCTCCCAATGCATCTCTGAGTTCACTCAATCTTGGCCTACAAGTGCATCTCCAAACTCACTCGATCACGGCCTCGGAGTGGATCTCTGAGTTCACTCGATCACAGCCTCAAAGTGCATCCCCAAACTAGCTCAATCACTGCCTCCCAGTGTATCTCTGAGTTCACTAAATCTCGGTCTCCAATTGCATCTCCAAACTCGCTTGATCATGGCCTCCAAGTGCATCTCCAAACTTGCTCGATCGCGGCCTCCCAGTGCATCTCCAAACTCGCTCGATCACAGCCTCCAAGGTCATCTCCAAAGTCGCTCGATCACAGCCTCGGAGTGTATCTCTGAGTTCACTCGATCGTCCTCTTCAGGCGCACCTCGAATTCTTCTCAAATACCGCATGCTGCCAGTCCAGATATACCAGGTGTAGATAGGTAGCTATATAAATACATAGATACATAGATGAGAATACAAACTGAATGCATATGTTTTGAAAATCGTTCAACGATAAGTAGTAGCTATGATTTCCAGGCGCACCAGCAGCATTCCCAAAGAAGATGTTTTTCCCAGACTGCTCCCAGGTGCTCCCAGGTGCGCCTGAAGGCCGCTACATCGGTCCGGTAAACTCAGGCCCGTGACCTGGGCGACGGGCAGCGTGTAATTCTCCGTCAGAGGGTACGAGGTTCTGTCAGAGCCGTCAGAGCCATCCGGAACACCCGGATGTTTCTGACGGAAACTAGAGTTAATGCTGATGTGATACCATATTAGCAAAGCCAAATACACAGAATGGGATATTGGAACCGATCGGTCTAGCTAAATACTGCAAATTCCGTTAATTGATGTATGCAAGTATTGGTTTGGTCCGCAAAGATACAGCAAGTAATGTTGTTGGACAGACCTGGAATCAAACATGAACCATGTTGTGTTCAGACTATGGACCGCCGGCTTGTTACCCACACCTGTTTCTAACACTACCAATACCCAATTTCTCAATGCCAGCTACCAATTGCCACTCAGTTTCCTCAAAATGCAACAACAAGAATCATTAACACTCTGGTGACACTTATTTTCATGATTGGGCAGAGAACAGGCCTTGATTTTTTGGATTATAAAGGGGACCAATATATCAAAAAATGTCAATGGCCTACAATAGTCAATGGTTTGGAATTATCAGCATGATATCTGAATACCATCATAAGTAGAAAATTCCAAACTACAGAATGGGAGATTAGAACCGCCCAGCCATACCAAACATGGCCAAGCCCACAGGATGATGAGTACATGTCTCCGCTTGGCCCGCTACGAGGCAGTGGCTGGGATTGATAAACATGTTTCACACTGAACGCACTTGTTTTTCTTGTCGGAACTCAGACGACCGTCTGGGTACCCAGACCCTTTGGTAAATGTTGTTCGATGCCTGTAGCTACTTCACAGTCATCAATATCTGTCAAGTGGCTTGCAAGTTCAATTGTAGTAGGAAAGACATGTAGGGTATGCATGCCCAATAGGAAGAGCTTGCTACTTACCAAATACCCAAGTCCAACAGCCTCAACACTATGAAAGCCTCCAGATTAATCATCTAGTCAATAATATGCAGCAATCAATGCAGGCCGGTCTAGCAGAAATGCCAAACCGAACTAAACGACTGGCCGAATATTTTGTGCTTCACTTTACTCATCTGTAGCAGTCTATTGTCTAGCAATATTATGTATTTAAATTTGGTATATCTCCTAGTAAGCAATCTGAAAACCCATGATTTTTCATTGCCTGTCAGCTGTAAACACACCGAATCAAACAATTGTATCTAGTATAGTATTACTTTCCAGTCAAAATGGGCAAATTTATTCCATTATAAACCTGATTCCAGCAAGTTTAAACTTAACCGTACAATGAGGTCCAGGACCGGTCTGATGAAACGCTAGACTGATCTGATTCCAGTACGACATAACCCCGTACTGAACTGTACTAAATCCGGACTGTTTCAGTCAAGACTGGTCCACCCCCGGACTATTGAGAACATTGGGTGACGGGGTGTTATTCAAAGGTGGATCTCCTGGTCGACGGTAGACGTCGTCGTGGACACTTGAAAGAGCAAGGACGCAACAGAAGCGGGAGAGTCCAGTTTGACAATATAAGGTACGTCATCCAGGTGGAACGGTGCGGGAGCACGGGCAAACTCTTGCGCCATGAATGTCTTCAACCATCAAAATAAATCTCCATGACGTTGTTTATGTGCGACTCTGGGACTGTATTCCCAATATCTCTCGATGTCAATTTCCAGGTTTGTATGGGATGCTGTGGCTAGATTGGCATCTGGTTGATGACAGTTTCCATCTGCCAATGGCAACCAGACTGCACGCTTTTCAAGACACTGACGGTGGCACTTTGAATTTGTGAGTGAGCGAAGTAGGTTCCCTCAGGTTATCTGGCACAACACCTTCCAAGTGCTCAACGTCTGTCTCTTCCTCGTAAGACTCCTCCGGTTCCAAATTTGAAACCGCACCCACCTCAGATCTGGCACGTTTCGAAGAACTCCCTTGGGATGCTGGCGATCCTCGCCGCTTGCGATGAACAGCAGTAGCTACTTCCGCTGCCTTTTCTTGCGTTTGCTTCCATTTCTAGATGTTGATGATAATAGCGAACTTGATGAGTCCATCCTTCTTGGTTAACCACATATGGCACTTATCGAGTGCGTTTGCGTATGGGTCAGAAAGGGCTACTTCGATGACGAATAGTGGTGCTTGTTGAAGTAGGCCATCAATCCATATAGAACCGTCGGTGCCTTTTCGCGTAAAGTATCCGTTGTTGGTAAGGTCCATACCCTCGGAACCGCGACATTGCATTCCATCCTTTGATTGACCCCAGTGGCCAAAGCAAATATTACCGCCTTCCCAGAGTTGGTCGCGTATAGTATTCTCAGCGACAGCGGTGGAGCGGCCGTGTTCCTTGCGCGATAAACCGACAGTCATGATGCCTTTGACACCATCATATTCTACCCTAACATTGTTAACAGACAATCTAATACCAAGTGGCATGTGGCTTTCCAAACCTCGCCTGTCGTCTCTAAGATGACAACTCGCACTGTCAGTACACAAATCTCTCCAAATTGTCATGGGTCATAGGATCCATGGGACCGTCGAGATTAAAAACAAGCGCCATCCCTCCAATCTCTCGCTTTCGGGCATTCAGCAAGCAATGCGCAATGGACATCTTAAGGCCTTCAAAATGCGCATAGAGGAGACCGGTGGTAGGCTTTTCTTGGTCGCGTTGCTTAGTTTTGTGGTGAGTACTGAGGATCGCGACGACATTGCCCCCCACAACCTGGTGATTATCGACGGAAGAAGCTTTCGACAATTGGGATTTCTTATCGCGGTGGGCAGGTACGCGCGGGGCTTCGATTCTCTCCCTCCGGCCGTGATATACATGGCAGTGTCAATTTTTGTTTTAATCATACTGTATTCACTCTATTTAGAGTATGACAGACCCCTACTCCCCTTCGCCTCCGGGCAGGCCGGCTAGATGGCGGAGCTCTCCTTCTGCTACCCGTCATCCCCTCTAGGCAGTGTCAATTTGGTGGCTGTTGTGATGGTAATTGGTGATGGGTGTCGGTAGTGGTTGTTCGTGACGGTTCTTCGAGATGGTTGTTGGTGATGGAGGAGGCGACGGGATGGTTATGGGTGTCGGTGTTGGTTGCTCGTAATAGTTGTTCGACATGGTTGTCGGTAATGGTGGAGGCGACCGGTGATGTTGGAAGGGAAGAGATGCGGACATTGAAAATGAGGATTATGCAACCTATGATCTTTAGCAACGTCATCTACCGCCATTCGTACTGCATACAACAGTTTAGTAAAGTTTAGCAAAGAGATGAGATTAGATTATAGATTAGATTGGATCAAATGAAGGTGACATTTTATCCCTCCCCATTACAACAGTTACGAAATGTTACTTTAGATGGTTGATTATAAGCTTGATTGACTCTATATCAAGGTGGTATGTGTACAGTCTCCCATATGCGTACGCATACGCACTAATCTAGATGAGATGCCGGTATCAATACCGCGAGCACGAAGTGACTATCATGGAAGTCGAGGCTGCCATCAAGGCATGCCTTTCCGCAGACATGCTATCGAAGCTCAGCGGTCTACTGGTCAGTTTTCGTCAGTGTTCCTTATCCCGTCGATTGAAGACTAAACTCTGTACAGCCACCGAGGTAGCCCAATCGAAGGAGATAACCAGCAAGATCACATATGTACTCACCATCGCACTACGCGACATTCCAAATTGGGGCTGGACAGCGGGTGGCATCGACCTGATCATGCGCCGTCACTTAAATGGGAAATATCGCGCATTGTTAGATGAAGACCTAATTACGGCCATATTCCTGCAGCTGGTTTGACTCAAGTTGGGAGCTTGCCTCAAGGAGGCACTTTCGGAAGTTCTGCACTCGGAATGTTGGAAATGGGGAGAGGACAAATTGGTGAATACCCAGGTAAGTTCCCCATGAGAGTTTTTTGTCAAACTCACTGGTTCCATATAGCTAGCGAAGAGAAGAGCCATATTAGATCACGAAACCCTTGGATTCGACGAATCCATTTCATGTCAACGAATCATGAATTACAAGAAGAATTATTTTGAATCTTTGCGTTTCGTTAGTATGCCATCTGTGTAGCTATCTTTCTTCACTACATTCCCAAGTCCAAAGACACAACTATATTCCGAAGGTTCCATGCAATCAACACGCCGTGCAGTCCTCACCGCCCCCACGCTCAGCGTAATGATAGTGGAGCTGATGCTATTCTACCTTGACTTAGCGGTAAACCGGTAGACGCAAGGAATCAGATAGTACCGTATTCACAACGATTTCTAGTGGTGGGACCAGGACGACCAGAGATGTGGTGATACATGGCGGACGGCAAGGGACTCTGCCGAAATGTGTGGGTTCAGCTAGAATGACGATAAGTGCGGTAGTTGTAAAGTGCTATCAAAGGAGGAACTGGACCGCAGTGCGGGAGAATCGGGAAGTTGAGGACCAGGCGGAAGAGAACTACCGCAACGCAATGTGAAATGAGGGTTGCTAAATTTAGACAGCAGTGCGGTATTCAGCATTAACCAAGAGCTAGTTGATGTACATGTCGCCGATCTGAAGCGTCAGTTGGCCAAGATGAAGAGTGTACTTGGATCATAAAAGCCTTGCAGCGGTATGTCATCTAGGAGTAGTAGTATCTGGATTTAATTATTATTGCATGAGTACCGCAAGATACATCGAATTCTTCCTGCGCAACTGCGCAAAAATGGCCAATATCCATGGCAAGCACAACGGAGCCACCCTCCTAAAACACTGCAGCACATACACCGCACCCTGTTCCCTAAGCACGACAGCAACCTCGTCGCTGTAATCCGAAGCATGCTTCGCCGGAGGCTTCCGTCGTCGTGCACGATCGCATATCCTGGAGGGTTAGTTAGTGTGGCCGATGGCGCATAGCAGACTAGGCGTTCCCACATAATGCTGGAGGTCCACGCAGTGCTGTAGGGCTTCCCCAAGGAGTGTGATGACAAGGAATTTAGTCACTGTGTCCGCAACGACCATGAGACCTACCGTCAGAACAGAAAACGCTGGGATGAATTATCGCACTGCCTCGATCTGTCAAATATTCTCGCTCCCGAGGAAACTCCAAACTCATACTCTTCCTCTCGCCCGAAATTCTTTTCCTTTGACGAGTTTGCCTTGGGCCGGTCTCCATACTCTCAACACTGGGGATGAGCTGACAAACTTCTCATGTCGGAACAATTGCCATCTCTGTCTCAGGAATTGGGCGTGTACGATCACTGGTTAGCGGGAGTAAACACTGCGCAACACTCAATGATTCCACCAGTCCAGACGGACCCAGTCTGGGACTGGACGGGCTTGGTCTGGTCCAGTCCGCGCACACTTGCAATTTCGACATTGTTTCTTAGTCAAGTACCACTGAAAACATGACTCATCCTCACATTTATCACCGCACACCTCTGGATACCCACTGCGGGTGAAAATATGACAGTTCTGACTGTATATTTGGTGCCATCGAGATATATTCCCCCCATTCAAAGACCGATACAGTGAAAAAATACCCTAAACCTGGATACTGTGCTGGACTGGTCCAAATCAGCCCAGGCCAGTTCAGTCCAGATCCAGATAAAGTGGGGATTAGTCCGATCCCTGTTCAAAAATTCATCCCACTGGATTGGACTGGACTTGGACGGACACGGTCTGGACTGGCCAAATGCTGGACTTGTGGAACCATTGGCAACACTCGGATAATTGTCCCTTCATGATAAATACATCTTAGAAGGAAACAGAACAAGGTGAAAGAGATGAGTGGGATTATAAGGTGACTGGGGTGATAGAGCAGGTGAAACAGGGAGCACAAGGTTTGACCGGGTGAAGACACCGTACTGCTGGTATCTGACACTCTATGGAGATCAGCTGATCAAGGCGTTTGGAAGCTTGGAATTCATGTATCATTCACAGGTGCCCCTAAGGATGGAATGTATTTTCCAAACTGAATTATGCAGTAGGTTTAGAAAACCAACAGAAAGTTAACATTGGCAAAAGTGCAAATCGACTGTAGGCTGCACTACGCGTGCACTCACACACGGGCACCTCATAGCAAGCTTCCCGTGGACCACTGTGTGACGCGCAGCCTATAGTCTTCTATAGTCGATTGATAGAGATGTGCGCGTGGGCCTATGGACATGTATACTGTTGGCGGCCGGAGATGGACCAATACCTGTCCTTACTGCTTGGAGTCTTCGCTGTTATACCGGTCACACTATTGCCGTGAGTTTACTACACAGTACACTGGCACTTGAGAGCCTGGTTGAGAACCTGCTTGAGAGAGCCGCGTTTGAGAGAGCCGCGCTTCAGGAGGAGTCGAGTTTTCCACAGGAAGCTTTTGGCCGATGGAAAACTCTCAGTTTGTGGAAGCTTTGGCTAATAGAAGGCTCTAAGTCTGTGGAAGCTTTGATGCTAACGTTGACATAGCCAACCTACTTGTCTAAGTGCTTCTAGTACTATGATAACCATCACCGATACCATCACCATCGCGAACATCACCATCGCCATCATCACCATTGCCATCATCACCATCAGCCCCGGACCGAATGCGCACACATACGCCCACAATTGGTGGGAAGCGGGCTGCAGATTCTGCTGGAATATCTAAGTCGGAAATCTGCTCTCCCCAAGCTCCAATTGTCTACCATTCCTGTAGAATCGAAGGCTGCAAATGTCAACACCATGACCGTGAAGCATCGTGAGATCTCGTCGCGGTGGGCACGCTCAAGATAAGGTTTAGACTATGATATCCACCAAGATCACGATTCCGGCCACGATATGCCACCTGCCACCTGCCACCCACCAACCTCCTCCCGCCTCCCACCTCCTGCCTCCCGCCTCCCGCCTCCTGCCTCCCGCCTTCCGGTGCGTGGTGCCAGCTACTCTACAGGTCTCTGAATCAAGCACCCAGGAGCATACATGTGAGCATATAGTCAAGTGAGATTGGGACTGTCTTGCCTCTGGAGTGTACTTGGGAGCGTGCTCGGGACTGTGCTTGAGAGCATCTCGAGCGCTTACTTCGGAGCGTACAGTCAAGCAGGCTAAGAGTGTGCCGTCGAGTGCAATTTTGAGCGTCCTCGAGAGCATCCCCGGGAGTGTACTTGAGAACGTACTCGGAGGTGTACTGCGGAGGGTATGCGGCGTATACTTGGGAGCGTCTTGAGAGCTTACTTGGGAACGTATAGTCAAGCAGGGTGGGAGTGTACCATCGAATGCAATTGTGAGCGTTCTTGACAGCATGCTTGGAAGTGCGCTTGAGAACATACTCGGAGGTGTACGTACTTGGAGGTTTACGTACTGGGAGGTGTACTTGGGAGCGTACTCAGAGTGTACTTGGGATGGTCTTGAGAGCATACTTCGGAGCGTATAGTCAAGCAGGCTGGGAGTGTCATCGACTGGATTTGGGAGTATGCCTGAGAGCGTGCTTGGGAGTGTGCTTGAGAGTCTTGAGAGCTTACTTGGGGGCTTACAGTCAAGCAGGCAGGGAGGTGCCATCGAGTGCATTTTGGAGCGTCCTAGAGACCATGTCCGGGAGTGAACAGTCAAGCAGACTGGGAGTGTGCAATCGAGTGCAATCAGAAGTGTACATCAGAGTATACTTGGGAGCGTGCAATGAAGTGCATCTCGCAGCTTGCTTTCAAGTATGTTGTATGCAGCGTGATGTTAGTATGTGTTCTAGTCCATTCACGGAGGCGGCTCCTCCGCGGAGTAACTAGTCAGTTCACGGAGGCCCACCTTCCCTGAACGAACCGTCCATTCACGGAGTCCGTACCCCACCTCCGTGAACTGACTAGTTCGTTCACGGAGTAAATGAAAAATTACAAATAATCTATACATTATTGTGATCCCTACAATGGGATGCCTATTAGACATCCTGATGCAACTACAATTACGCTGTGCTCCATGTCATCGTTGAAATCGGCTTTTCTTCCTCATTTTCCGCCTCATTGCCCGCCTCCTCATTGCCCTCCTCCAGTGATGTCAACCGTCCCGTCCGTCCGGGATCACTGCGGACTGGGACGGACCCGGCGCCGTCTTTTTGAGGCAGGACGGGGACGGACGAGAATGACGGCGAAGTAGCCGTCCCCGGCCGTCATCTGCCGACATCCATGGATCTCGTGCAGTGTACATTACAAAATCTCATAAAACTAGTTACATCTAATCACTTGACCTCGAAGCAAGATCATTCTGCATCTGCTCCATCTTAACCATCTCTGACTGTGTTGCTCCAAGAATAAACCTTGTATCACCCAAGAATTCAGACACTCACAAGCCTGAATGATATCATCCCCCAAGCGATTTGGTAGGTCGCTGATAAGCACTTTGTTGAGCAGGTACTTCGTCCACCTTTGTAAACACTTCATTTATCTTTACTTTCGCTCTTGCACTTTGGTTTTATACATAGATAGAGTGCATCACGGTATTTATATATTTTACCGCACGCTATCCAGGTTTCATTGGGTTAAATCCAAGTATATACTCTAACCGCCCGATGTCGGCTGGGGACGGTGGATGACTGCTGGGGATGGGGTTAGTGCCGTCCCCGGCAAGTCTCCAGCCGTCTAGCCGTCACTGACATGCTTGGACGGGACGGACGGTTCTGGCGCCGTCCCGTCCGTCCCGGCAATAATTGGGACGGTTGACATCACTGCCCTCCTCCTCTTCCTCTTCCTCCGCAGTGACCCGTTGCTCCTCGAGAACCTCCTCATCCTGAGTATCCCGGTCTGTCAAATCGCTGCCCTCGTTGGGAGTATCCTCCGCAGATGTGGGATCAGTATCCATGCAAGCATCTCGTTGTGTATTGGCTCGGCAGCATTTGAGATTTTGACTTGGCTCCGGTGGAGCTGATCTTGTGTTTCATTCGAGATTGAAATACCTGATGGCGCAGCAGAAGGTCCAGTATTTATGCACTGTGCACTACCATTTCAGCCATGGCAATGAAGTGTGCACTCGACTTTTGCTTCGAAAAACATGCAACGAACAGTCGTGCAGATGCCTTTACACCTACAACGTACTTTGATGAGCTCAGCAGGGGACTGAAGACGAGCAGCTTCCAGAAGAGTAGGTTCTCGATGGCTGCCCTTTTCGAATGGCGGAATTTGATGTAGGATGGTAGATGTAAGGCGGTTCATATTGTTAGTATGACACAATCCAGGGAATGTACTTGGTTGCGCTGTCAAGAATGTACTCAATTGCGCTGCACTGAACGTACACGATTGATGAATGTACCCAATTGTGCTGCATTGAATGTATGCAGTTGATGAATGTACTAAATTGCGCTACGCTGAACGTACGCGGCTGCGTGGATTGAATTCGACTGGATTGAGCCAGCTGAGTGTACGAACATGCCAGTGCATACAAATACATGCGTGCAGAGCAGAGTATTTGTAATTGTTGACTGACTCCGCGAACTAACTAGTCAGTTCACGGAGGTGGGGTACGGACTCCGTGTATGGACGGTTCGTTCACGGAAAGTGGGCCTCCGTGAACTGACTAGGTACTCCGCGGAGGAACCGCCTCCGTGAATGGACCAGAACAGTATGCAGCGTGATGTGTAGTATCCAGTGTACAAAATCGCATGCGGATCATAGTCATCTAGTCAATGCTTAGGTCCATAGGACCGCATAGTGCCATTCGTCAAATATGCTATGAATTACCATCCCAAAAACACCTTCTCTATGAGTTACGCGTCGCATAAGGTCATTTTTCCCAGTGAAGATGTTTGTTACATCTACTACAATAAACTTTCAAATTCCTGAAAATGGGAAATTTTGCTTCATGTCATCTATGAGCCATACCCATAGGTTAAATACCAGCTACATTTCACTGATCATTTAGATTGAACACAAGTTTCTTGTGTCAAAGATATACCAGTACTCACATAGTATTGGCTTTCAGATTAGTTGGCATAGAGGCTGAGAGGCTTTGTAAAAACATGTTGACTGAGCAAGTTTTGGGTAGGCCAGGTGCTAGCTGGGGACTGGAGTAATGTTGCGGGCCGTTGAGCGATTTAGGCTGTTCATGAATGGCTTATGCCATCTATGAATGGTCTAGCCTATCCTTTGTTGGCCTGGAGATTGAATGGCCTAGGCCAAAGAGAGGATCCATCAATGGTCTAAGAAAATACTTACAAGAGTTGAATGTGCCTGCAATTGATTTCCAATACCCGTACGCTCGAGTCACAGTAACCAAATATATATATATAATCCAACCCTGCGCTGCAGCACCTCAGTCGTCACAGTACTGACTGCAGCTTAAAGGTTGTGCGAATTTCGGAAAGTTCAACGAACATTCCAGCTCCTCTTCGCATTCGCAGTGTTCCTTTTACAGCTTTGAGCAGGGTTCTCTACTTCCAGCCACCCTCCTTTCACTGCCATTCACAGCCTACAATGTTCAATAGATCTTGTTTCAAATCTACACTCGGTGCAATTGCATATATGGTAGCATGATATTCTATTATCGTCGATGTCTACTCTGGGTTCCTCACAAGTTGGCGATAATGCTTGTTCTAGTCCAGTCACGGAGGATGTCCCTCCGCGGAGAGACCGGTCCATTCACGGGTCCCACCCTCCGTGACTGGACTGGTTCTTTCGCGAAGTGTACACTCGGTGAATGCTCTGCACACATATATGCCCACGGATGTATGCGTACTCAGCTGGCCATATCCAGCTGAATTTAATCAACGCAACTAATTGCATTCAGCTCAGCGCAACTACGTGCATTCAGCCCAGCGCAACTACATACATTCAGCCCAGCGCAACTATGTACCTTCAGCCCAGCGAAATGATGGAGTTCAATGCACAAACAATGGTGTTTCTGCAGCGCAGTGTTCCTAAGCGGCCCGGCCGGCCGCCCGGCTTTTTAGCGGCCTGCAGGCCCGGCCCGGCCCGGCCTCTATTCTGAAAGCCTGCGCTAAGGGCGGCCCGACCCGACCTAGGTCAGAAGCCGCCCGGCCGCCAAGAAAAAGCCTGCAGGCCAGCCGCCAAGAAAAGCCGCCCGGCCTGGTTATGAACTTATGATGGACGATGGCTGAGTTTACTTTGGTAGCTTTCTGAGTTTAAGACTTTAGGCAGCAGCAATGGGTGTCATTAAAACAAAATATGTTTATGCTTGTTCGATTGAACTTATACGTTGGCAAATAAAGCCTGCAGGCCGGCCGCCCGGCCGCCAAGAAAAAGCCTGCAGATCGGCCGCCCGGCCGCCAAGAAAAAGCCTGCAGGCCTGGCCGGAAAAGCCTGCAGGCCCGGCCCTCATTTAAAAGCCGCCGCTAAGGGCGGCCCGGCCTGGCCGCTTAGGAACACTGCCAGTGCAGCGCCATCTGGTACTTTCAATCTTAAACGGAAGACAACACCACCTGGACCCAGTCACAATCAAAAGCGACTTCGAGCAAATACACAGGGAGAGGCAACAGCGCAGATATACTCCACTTCTGTTGATGATGTCAACTAGAGCGTAGAGGACAATGAGGAATGTGATTTGACAGCGCTGAATATTGAGGAAGGAGAGGGTCTCGGCGAGTACAAGGATGTGGACGAGGAGGAGGAAGAGGAAGAGGAAGAGGAACGATGTAGAGGAAGAGGGCAACGAGGAACAAGAGCTGGTTTCAAGTCAGGATATAGAGCACAGTGTAATTGTAGTTGCACCACGACGTTGAGTGTAATTACCACTTTGTATGTATGCTCCGCGAATGAACCAGTCCAGTCACGGAGGTGGGGTGCAGGGGAATGGACCGGTCTCTCCGCGGAGGGACATCCTCCGTGACTGGACTAGAACAATGCTCATGGCGCAGCACAGTACTTGTTCGTTGATGGGAGTTGGTGCACTGCAGTGCCAGTGCCCGATGGCAGTGAATGGACTTTGGCAACTGGCAGTCTCCTCTCCCCTAAGCCATACGAGTACCCATTCTTTGGCCTAGGCCGTTTGAGATTGTGAAGCAGCTACAGGCGGTTCATGAATGGCTTGAATCCCACAATAGCCTGGTACAGCCAACCAATCTACCCAGATTCTGAATGGGTTTGGGAATCGAGATCCTGTGCAGAACCCGTACTGGATGACTCTTGTAAGAAGATAGTACATAGTCAACGGGAATCATGACAAAGTACAATGTGGGCGGTTAGGCTCAGTTGATACTGATATCGTCTAACCAAAACTATTAACCTAAACCCAAAGTACGAACCAAGTACCATATCTAACTCAACTATCCTAGCCCTGCCATTGCTACATTCTATCAACTAAACCTAACGAGCATATCCACCACTTCATGAGGCTTTCAGATATATGTAGGCCAGCCCGGCCGCTTGGGAACCCTGCACTTAGTGGGTACAATCTTTGTATGGAGTAGTGTGCTTCACAGATTGATCACTCAAATATTGGCAGGTTCACTTGCCAAAGCCACGAAATAGCTTAAGACACTCTAGTTGAAGACACCCAAAATGGCAGTGTACAAAGAATATGCTGGCGTAAGCTGGCCTTTTTAATCTCTTGGATCCGTGGTATCGACTGGCTTACCGGAGAGTTGTAAACTTACAGTATGTCAGTATCAATGTTCGGACAATCTATTTCTGGCTCTACGGTGTCACGTTTGTGCACCTGCTCTACTGTGAAGCAGGTGCACTCGATTTTTGAGGCGTGGCCGCTAAGGAACACTGGCACCACATGACGATGCATCGTTGTCTATAATATATACACATGGTTTGTCGGCTCGAAGCATTCTCATTGGTTGATGGTGGTACGTACCATCTTACTGTGGCAAATTACAGAATGCTCATTGGTTGGCAGATGGTCTTTTTCGGTCATCATTAGTGAACTGTGGCGCTTTGCTTGAGTGTGGCTCTCACAACAGCTATTGGTCTGCAATCCGAGCTGGCTAGACGCAATCTGGGTGGGCTGGCTCTCAACTTGCTGGAAACGATCTAGACGCGTTGGCTGGATGCGATCTGGACGGGCTGGCTCCCGGCTGGCTAGATATGATCTGGACGGGCTGGCTCTCGATTTTCTGGAGACGATCGAGACGGGTGGACGGGCTAGCTCTCTGCTGGCTGGACATGGTCAAGATAGGCTGGCTCTTGGTCAACTTAATATGATATGGACGGGCTGACCTTGGTCAACTGAATATGATTTGGACGGGCTGACTTTTGGCCGGCTGGAGACGATCTAGACAATGCTGACATACTCACTCTGAGATGGTTCTTGGCTAGCTGGATGCGATCTGCACAGGCTGGCTCTCAGCTGGCTGGACGCAATCTGGACGGGCTAGCTCTTGGCTGGCTGTACGGGCTGGCTCTCGGCTGGCTGGATTTCATGGGTTTTGTGGTTTAGGATTCTTTTTTACCGAAGGGGGCCGCGAAGCCGCCACCATACCTAGTATGATATAAAGATATGTTTCAAATTCTATGTCCTAGCACGTACCATGGTGGCCAACATATTACTAAACGAATGTCTGAATACTCAATGCTCCTCTCTCTCTTCGATTCTCGCTATTCGTACTATGTGGGACAGAGAAGTCATCAGCCTCACATACCCGTATTCAGGCCCCTCAACACACTGTCTTACCTGAAAAACACTGGCTCTGTCTAGCCGATACACCATACAGAACCGGCTGGGATCTTTTCTACCGATATGATTCCGAAAGGATTACGGCTTTTGATGGTTTGAGTTGTTGAGGTCTCAGCAAGGCATAGGTACCGACAGTATCTGATCCCATCGGCTTCCCGAAGTATGGAAACAAGGACATGGCGGGAGCTGCGGTCCGGGTTGAGAATAAGTGCAAGTCGCTCAGTTCGCGCTATTAAAGCGTCAAAGTCGTTCCACTCTCTGACTATCGCTCTCCACTCGTCGTCGGTGGTGCCGAGTTTGCCACTAAGCGGAATCAGCTTTTCCGGCTGCTGCCCCGGCTCTTGCTCAAGAAAGTAATGGTAGCCGCCTTGCTTCGGTGGTGTGACTTCGATGAACCGTAGAACCTCGTAAGTGACCGACATACCGTAAGGACTGCATGTTGCTTCGAAGCGTGACACTGTGTTGAGATTCATAGAAAGCTGTAGGAATGATACCGGCGCCCACCGATAGCCATCAATTTGTAGTTTCGGTATGTCGTAGAAAAGCATGTCCGCGGGAACACTGTCAATGAAAGAGTAGAAAATCTGCATCCTTTGTTCTGGGCTTTTTGTTTGCGCAATTTCTGTGACGTCACGGCCGAGGACGGCGGTAAGACAGAGCGCTTCGTCTTCGTACTTGCTTGTTGTGCGATATCGCAAGGCGCGAGTAAGAGTGGCGAACTTGAAGGGTGTGCTCGAATTTGCAGATAGAGGCAGATAGTGGAGCAGACTATTGATTGCCTTTTCTGAATGGCAGAGGCTGATCGGACGCATACAGAGAGAATGGAAAGTGACTGGTCCATCCGAGAATTGCAGCTGCAGTTTCTCGCAATTAGGATGCCGCTTTGCGATGACCGCTTCTTGATATGTCCATAGCCTCCGTATCCATGCCGAGCAAAGAATCCGAGTCGTCTTTTCTATTCGGCTCCCCAAGCGATACGAGCTCATGAGGTCGACATCCAACACAAGGACATGGTTTGCATCGCGATATGTCGCTGCGAGCTTAGTAATGGCTAGTTTCCTCACATCCTTGAGTTCGGAACCGACGGGTATACATAGTGTGTCAATCCAGATAGCAAGCTGGTCCGAACTTTGAGCTTCGCTAAGCGGGTGCAGACCGCTGGCCAGACGCTTCAGTTGTGACAGTTGACAACTTGGGAGGGAGTTTGCCAATGCATTTCCCAGGCCTTGGGCCCAGACATGTGAGATGGCAACGTATGGGGACGATGTGGTTACGTCTAGGCTGAGATTTGAGTCGGTGCTATTGGAACTGCCAGATGTTATGACCACAAGAGGGATTTGCCCTTGCCGGAGGATAGATACAACTTTCGTTACATCAACAGGGATGTGTGCACAGCCTTTGCAGTTCGGTGTGTGCTTTGTTTCGTAGGTTTTTTCGTCGACATGATTCGCGTAGCACTGGCGGGCTGTACAAGCCGTATGAGATTGTCGGTTCGACATATGCGAAAATCGAAGCCTGCTTGCAATAAACAGGCCTGTATTATCCAACATGTTGTGCAGCATTGTAGTAGTACTGATACACCATCCAGCCTGCAGCATGCGATCATGAAGAGGATTTGTTGCCCGCGGAAGGCCCACTCTACCTAGCATTGACTGTGAGCCTCCTGTTAATGGCAATGTTACTTGCGCCACATTGAGAAATGTTTCTCCCAATATTAGAATAGAGAAAATTATGTCTAACGACAAAACTCGGGAAATACGGAATGCAGAGGGTGACTGATTATCCAGAAACATGACGAAATTCAAGTCGACGGCTTTTAGCAATTTCGCCAATTTTTCGTGGGCTATATTCCGAGATGCCTGGCTCCTTCTTTTTCCCCGCTCAAGGCATTTGGCAAAGTACTGGCGAAGCGGGAAGGTGGTAATTAGGCGGCAGCTTCCCTGGCGTCGAATAATAAAGTCGTCTAGCTCAACCTCGACCTCAAGGATGCTAAACGCCTCGTGGATCATTCCGAAAAACAGCCAGGACTGTAGAAATGTTGCCTGGACTGAGGAGGTGGTGGTGGTGTTGCTAATTCGTACGGGTCCATTCGTGAGGCTGATCTCCCAGCCCTGACGCTCCGGAAATCCGGAGAACCCTTTCTTGTCATAATCTTGCGCTTCGCAAAGGCAAGGGACTTCGGGTAGTGTAAAGCCGGGCTCGAAAACATTTGGAATGTGCCATGATGGCTCTTTGAGAGCGGGACGCTCGATAAATTCTACGAACTCTGGCATGGTGAATGGTAAAACCTAAGTAATCTGGGGTAGTACGAGAAAGTTAGTTATCGACGCAGTACCTGGATATGAGAGATGAACCAAGATAGACTTAGATCGAGCCCACGGACATCCAACGCGCAGGATTGCAGCCTGTCTGTATCTTTGAGATAGGTAGTAAGCCCCCAGAAACGATGACCCCGCACCAGCATTTTTGAAGCCTTCCCGATTGGGACACATTTAGCCTATTTAAATCATGAAAAATGACTCTTGTCACATGATGTCTAGTTTATAACACAGCCTCGCTACTTACTCTAGAAAACGGCATACATTTGAGCTGCGCTCAAGACCTACACGGAGACAAATGACATTATCTAGAACTACCAAGAGTTCAAATAATGCGTGCATGCAAGAAAGAAAGGCGGACAGTGCACATCCTCTGTCATACATACACAGTATATACAGTCCAGACCATGCGCAAATATAACTATGCAATAGGCATCTGTTTGGAGCTAATACAGAACTCTCTATAAGTACTTTCGATAACGAAGCGAAGGCGGTACCTTTGTCTTGACCGCTCGTTCACTCCAGTGTTATGCGCCCTAGTCGGCTCAAGCCGTCAACTGCTTCTACCCAGCCGCAAATAAGCCAATCGGTACTATTCCAGATCTCTGCAGCTGGATTCCTAACTTAAGTCATTGTACTAGTACAACTACCCCGCACCATTGATCCACCCTCATATCATACACCCATCGTATCATACATAACCCTTCGTGTACTCTTCCCAACCGAAACCACCAGACTAGAGAGTAGCAGAATCAGTTCACGCTAAACGGCATACCCTAGAGTGATAACAAAGTACCCATCACCCACGCCATGGACATCTACCTCGTCAAGATCTGCGAGCATACGGACAAATCTCTCTACATCGAACGGAAGCCAGTCGCAACCACGAATGACTCCTACATCGCGATATCACACGTCTGGGGGGACCCAGCAACAATCACACCGGTTCAGGTTGACGGCGCTGGGAAGGTCGAGCTCAGCCCCTGTAAAAGAGATATCCTGTCAATCCTGAAAAGAGAGGAAATCTGCGGGGACAGCTGGTTCTGGATGGATTTATTCTGCATCGACCAGAGCCCTCATGCCACCATTACCATCTCCGACCAACTCATGGCTATACCCAACATTTACAAGTCTAGTCAATGTGTAAAGATCCTCATCGAATATCCCGTGTGTACCGCCTGGCAATTCATGGCCTCCAGGGTAGCTGAAGATGGGGTTAGAGATGTCGAAATTTTTAATGAGGAAGAATTGCGTCACTCCCGGAAGTGCCCTAACTTGCTAATACTTGATCCTTGGTTCGACAGGCTGTGGACGCGGCAGGAAGGCCTATACGCAATGAAGATCCAAGTTGTCACCCTCAACCCAGTAAACTGTACCAGATTTGCAACATCCCTCTCCCAGAGAGACAGGTGGGTGGCTGCAGGAGAAGCCAGTCTAAAACGGAATGCAGTGGATGCGTTCATCACCGACAAGTTGGCATATCATGGGATATCGACAAATCAGGAAACCATTGGGTTTCGGTTTTACCTAGATCTAGTTTACGGGCATCGAGTAGACGTCAGAAGCTACGGCGGTGTAGTCGGTCCTCACTGTAATTATTCGCCATTCGGAGAAGCATGGCGCAGCGGACGTCAAACAACGAAAACCCGCGATTATGTGCTTGCTATTTTCCCCGACATTGAGGGTTATCGAGCACCCCCAAACGCCAGACGGTTATCGTTTGAGCAGCTACTTTTGGATGCATTCGAGCAGGTTGTGAGACACGGGCAGAAGTTCTACTTTGTGTCTAAAGTCTCAAAGGGGATGATGATGGCGGTTTGCCCACCAGAAAGCAAAAAACCTTGGATAATCGACGCCCCTACCAATATTACCGAAGCTTTTGACTCATTTTTAGTATTAAAAGCCTCGGTTATAGATTCCCCAGACGTTGGTCACAGAGACGCGAGAGTTTTCGTAGTTGCACATTCTGTTGGCCTGGAACCTATCGATTTCAGCCGAGAGGCGCTGCCGGACCTGGTAAAACTCTGGGAATCTACCGCGGATACAATCAGACATATGATCTATGCCGCACCTTCCGGCCCATGTACGGGAGCATCCAGGATTGCTCAAACAAAAGAAGGATTGCTACACCGCTATCTCGGTCATCAGTTTGCCAGATCCGCCGTCGCCAAACACTGTTCAGAGGAAAGATTCAAGGATCTACGGCCCCACGGAGTCGTGAATTTTAACGATCTACACCTCACTGCGGAAGCCTTCGATTTCGAGATCAAGAGGTTCCTGATATGTCTCGTGTGTGGCACAACGCTCAGGACTGCAACTATGATCCTCGATGCCGTAGAATTCAGGTTGATCCTAACTACCTACGGGAAACTTATCGCTTTGATCAATAGAAGCTTTTTATTGTCAACCAATCCCGGGAACTTTATCCTCGTCAGCAATGGGCTCAGTGACTACCAGGGTTTCCAGGTCGCGGTAAAGGGCACAGACGGCGAATCCTGTCACATTGTTGGAAGGACTCTGATACCCAATGTTCTGGTTAATTCGAGTGCGGATATCTCTGTTTAAATTTCGGAAGTGGACAACTCCTGGGTACCAGGATTTCTCCTCAAGAATCAAGTGCTGTACTTTGATGAAGGGATTGCAGTGTTTGGGTTTGCGTGGGTGTTAGGAGGTTTAGTTAGGACATCTCGATTAATTAAACTATGTCGGTGTGCCGAGGAGAATTTTGGTCGTGTTTTGAACAATGTATTAGCAAATGTTGCAAACCTGGTAGCAAGGGTGGCAAAAGTAGCAAAAGGTGGCCCAGGCATACCGGAGGACTTACCTGAAGATTCTCTATACATCTCGAATCCTTCCCCTTCTCTCTTCTCTATACCATAATATATACACGCACATGGTTTCCCCCTTCATATCGCAACAGCAAGACCATTCTCCCTTTTCCTATGGCTTCCCTTACAGATGCGCCAGATCTGAACAGCCTCAAGTTATGCGCGGGGCAGCTGAGGGATTCAGGCGAATTGCTACGAGACCGGGCTCGCCCAAGGCCAGTCACGACTCGGCTGTTATACGATGCGACCGGACATTTGGTGTAAACATGACAAGACTAGACACCCAATATACAATATGCCCGGGCATTTAGTGTTAACATGACGAGACTAGACATGTCATCATCCAAACCACAATCGTGAAAAATCGAGTGGTTCTCTGCGGGTACAGTCATGGAGGCACGTATGCAATCAACAGTTCGCGTGACCACCCCTAGTGGTTTACGTAACCGTCAAACGCTCTTTCTCTCCTTACCGTGTGCTGAGTCTTACGATTGCGCCTTTGTAGCTACTGTACTGGCCATTGAGGTTGAGACGGACCTGACAGCTGACAGGGAAATACATATGGGACGACTGTCGCTGACAGGGCTGAAACAATTAGACACGGGCTTGGACGAATTATCTTACATCTATTTAGTAAAGCGAACCATGTTTATGTGGTTTTCACTAGTACTCTTCTTTATACTGTGACTGCTGACAACAATGTTAAGTATGGGATAGTACTTGCTGACGCTGACCAAGACGAAAAAAGAATGGGACGGACACCCCTGCTGACGCTGACATCCCAACCTCAATGGCCAGTACAGTACTTTAATTACTTAAGTTCTTGAACCCAAGCTCTTATTTAGACAGTGAGGCAAGCGGTCCTTGTATGGAACCTGCCAGTAGTTGCCATAACGAAGGGCTGCAGCAGGCTCATATGCAGTCATCCTGAACAAGTATACTAATTCACACGATTTTTTATAGTTACTCACTACTAGAGTCCTGCATGTGTTTCCAAATTTTCCTATAGAATTTTTAGTTTCTTTATAGAGTTGCCTAATTGTTTTGATACCTATACTAGTTAGTATATCAGCCTGAGGCTCATTGTGTTGATCTCATTCGCCCCAGCCCGTCAGATTTATATGTGCAGCGGGCCGCCGTCCCAATGGCTTTGGGCGAGCCCAGTCTCATCATAGCTCGCCCAAATCCCTCAGTCAGCCCTTACATTGCCACCGCAACGTCATTGTTGATGCAGTAGTAGCGGAAGATGAATTCTGGTCCTTCCGGTAGCTCGAACTTGCGAGGATCACCTCGGAGGTGAAACGTAGATTTCATTTCCGTGGCTGTCTGAAGCGTAGTCTATCCTGCCCTCGTCCGGTCCTGCGCATAAGACAAACCATCGAAAATAACACTTTCATACAAAGCATGAAAGCTACAGGCGTCACATATGCCCACTGCCGAAGGTATTCAACTTAAAGGCCCCAAATCCAGCAGGGAACCGCCAGCGACGGCCCTCTTCATATCTCCAAATATTATGTCAGAAGGAATTTCACGTATCATGGTAAGGAACATCACCATCCTGCTATCAACATCTCACCCGTTGTTAAGCTCCTAAACTTTATCCATACCTATAATTGTCGCCAGGATACCACTTTATCCATCATTTTGCTAGTAGAATAGTGCTTAACAGCCAAGAAGGATCACTAATAGACGGTACTTGACACCGAGATAGATGGAGCATCACCGTTATTAGGCTCTGATCGTCTTCCGCAAGTAGCTAGCGGCGGGATCGGATTATGTACAAGCTGCTCCATATCCTCTCGAAAACATCTTTGTGAAATTGTCTTTTCGTTCTCATCTACCACTGAATTTGTGGGTTCCATTCAGTGCGGTCCCCAAAGCGTTTGAATATACAGCTTTCGTGCTAATGCTGCTACTTGGGCAGCTCAAAGTCATCGGGTCCACTCAGAAAATGACATCATGAAATCCTGTTCAAGCAGTGACACTCATTTGGGTGTTGATCCGTTCAAGTCTATAGTCTAGGACCAATACGGAAATTGTGATTTCGTAGATTTTACCAAGTAACCCCATTGGATGACCTTGTATCTACACTCCTTAGGCGGAATGTAGAGTGTGTCTATCTACAGAGCTAGGCAAGTGTCTCTTACAGCACCTATATCTGCTGAGTGATGTTTCGAAGGACAAAAATGGCATAAAGGAAGAGAATTCTCGATGGATTTTCTAAGGCCATTGGATCGTAAACCTTGATCGCTCATATTAGCTATGGCATTAGTACGGGAGGAAGAATATTCAACTTACAGACATAAGATATCGCAATATATGGATGGTCTACGCTCACAATGAGCTGATAGTTATCAGAAACCGATATTCTAGGCACTATCCCTCCTACAAGGATAATCCGGAGGTCTCCACAACCGAATTACACTGACACATGCTGCACATTAACTGTATTATAATCATCCTCGTCGGCTTGATATGCCAAATACCAAAATTCACTACATTTACTATGATTCATCTTTTTCCTTTATTCCTGATTAGCCGACGTCGCAAGGAAGTGCTGAAAGGTGTTAAAAATATGCTGAAACAGCGCGCCGATAATGGATTGGTCAGTTTTGACACCTGATTGTAAGCTGAAGCTACTGATAGTACATCGAAGATCGAAGATGGTTATTTGTGTGACGATTGATTGATGATGAACGAAAGTTCTTCGACAACAATTAGTACAAATTTTTACAGATTTAGACAACTATTAGAGGCTCCACCATGACTCTACTAGACCCAATCACAGTATAGATGGCCGCATTTGCTCACTTAGGTATATGCAGGGCGACTGAGGGATTCAAGCGAGTCACGACGAGACTAGGCTCGCTTAAGGTCATTGGGGCTGTGGCCCAGCTAGCTGTACATACTAACATACCGAGTTAGAGCGAACAAGATCAACACAACAAGCCTGAGACTAGTGTAGATATTGATACAATTAGACAATGCCATAAAGAAACAGAAAACTCTATAGGAAACCATTTTGAAATCACATGCAGGACTCTAGTAGTGGTTAAAAAACCGCGTGAAAAATTATACTTATTTAGGATGACTGCATTCCTGGTATATAAGCCAGCTACAGTAGCTTTCGTAGTAGCAACTACTGACAGGTCTCTTGCAAGGACCGCATGCCTCACAGTCTAAACAAGAGCCTGAGCTCAAGAATTCAGGTAATCAAAAGCAGCAACAAAAGCGCAATCGTAAGACTTGGCACACAGTATGGAGAGAAACAGAGAAGGAGAGCGTGCAACGGTAGAAAAGGAGCTGCGCAAACCCTGGTCGTGCGAACTCCTGGTTGCATATGTACCTCTAGGACTGTGCCCACAGAAAATCACCCGATTTTTTACGATTGTGGTTGTTGAAAATATACTGATTGTTCTATCTCGAGGGCTAAAGACTATATATGTACAATCTGCCATATGCGTACGCGTATGCTCTATCTTAACATGAGACACATCACCCTGGTCCTGATGCATATCCTCATAGTCACCATCTTCATACAAGTCTTCATTCTCATACAAGACATCAGACGATGCTGAGACTCACGATCCAAGTACACATGCAACAGTAGTTGTTGCATATATGCATGTAAACGTAGATACCCTGACCTACTCTGTGCGTGACTGCTTTCTACAGATGGTCATAGCTTCTCACCAATATGTAGAGTACACAGGAGTCAAGACAAGCTCTCCTTACTAAATACAATCTTCCTCTAAATTAACAGGGGTTGTTACATATATAAGATTTGAGATGTGTTACAGACTTGATACAAGCTCACCGTAACCGGGGTTGATGTCTCCTATATATATCTCGAGTCTTTCTCTTTCTCTCTTCTCTCTGCACCTTAAGTCTATACACACGGTTCTCTCCTCCATATCGCAACAGTGGTTTGGATGTTTTCATGTCCAGTCTCGTCATGATAACACTAAATGCCCGGGCGTGTGTATATTGGGCGTCCAGTCCCGTCGTGTTAACACTAAATGTCTGGTCACGTCATAAAACAGGCGAGTTGCGACTCGCCTGAATCCCTCACCCACCCCGTACATAGATGTACAGCCGGGCCACTGCACCAATGGCTTGGTCTCGTTGTGACTCGCCCGAATCACTCAGCTAATCAGCCGCCCGCACAGGTAGTACAATTGGTTCACACTGATCAGCCCGGCGGTCATACAACACTTTTAGACGTCACCAGTTCCCGCTAAACAAGTCTTAGTAGTCTACCATCGTCGTAGGATGAGAGCACAGCACACTCGAGTAACTTAAGACGCAGTGGCTAGAGAGAGAATGCAGGAAAGCCAAATTAATTGGGGTCTAAATTGCTTCGCCACGTATTCTCTGCACACATCGCAGCTTTGGATTCCGCTGTGTCAATATTAGGCTCGTTCTCATACAGCATATGCAGCCGGGTGATTGCCGAAATACTTGCACCAATCCAAATCGGGCATGCATTGGCGTTCAGACGTTGGGTACGCGCACTCAAGTATAGAAAGTCTCCCGTATATTCATCGCAAGGCACCTCTAATTTCGCAAACTCGTAAAATGCTCCCCCTGTGTATTTTCCACAGTCTCGGCGTTTCTGGTCCAGGAGCTAAGCTTTACGTACGCAGATGCGATTGGAGCGCATACTCAGGCTCGTAAGGCTCAGCGGCAGCAGGGGCACAAGGATCAGTCATCGTCACGTCAATGGCTCTCTCTGAACGATGGTTCATTCGTGGTACTAGCAGCGTTGCCGCAAATTGCTCCCTCGCTTGATCATGATCTCAACACTGCCCGCCAAACTTCTTACTCGTGGCCGCATCCAAGTTCACGCTGCACCGAGCTGAATTCCAGCCCGTACCATGTTCTCCGCATACCGGCAATTGCAACCTGCTTATCGTCGTACAGAACCAACTGAAACCATATAAGTCCCATATGCACCACTTTTTCCGAGCTCCAGATTCTTCCACATCCACGATTGACTTCCCCGCATACAACCATCTCGCCTTTTGCAATGTCCAACGCCGCCAATTCCTCTTACCCCTTCAGCGCCTTCAGATCGCAATGGACGCGACCGGGCGACGTCATGTCCCTCCTCCTCATCCTGGGCGGGGACGTGATCCAGCGTGCGCTCGCCCAGCTCTCCGGCGGCCCTCTCACCCCCGTCGCATTCTCCTTCGGATGGGTGACATACAGCATCAGTGCTCTCCTCGCCGCCGTAGGCGAAAACAAGCTCATCCCCGTACCCGACTCCCCGGGACTGGTGATAAACACGCGCTCTCGGTATGCTCGCCAAAACAACTCTTGGATTCTAGGCCGGATAATCCGCGACTTCGGGTACTGGAAGGACCCGCAGGTGGGCGAGGCGGAGTGTACGTTTTTAGATTTGGCCAAGCAACGGCAGCCTGCGGCTGCCGAAGGGGGCCGGGCACCACCCGCGCCGAGGGTGGCGCTATGTGTTGCGGTCTACGAGGCGGATTATCGCAAACATGCGGCAGTAGCAGAGCACGACTGGGTATGGTACAGCGGGCTGGTGTGCGCAGTTGTGCAGATGGGGATATCGTCGATACCGTGGGTGCTGTGGGGTGACTGGTCGATTTTCTTGGTTACGGGGACGGGGATACTGTTGGCGCTTGCTTCGGGATCATTTCCGCAGTGGAGGGCCGAGAAATGGTCGTGTCGGAGAGAGTCGACGAAGACGGCGGCGCTCACCAAGGGGAATGGGTCGAAGGATTGTATTGTTATCATCGGGGGTGGGGCGGGGTTGGATCTTGAGGATTTGTCGGGAGGGAGGGAGGTGGATATTCCCCACACTAGGATCTGGACGAGTATCATGGCGACGTTTTGGGTGGCACTGTTAATTGCGGTTTCCGGGTTGCATGATCACACCTGGTTCCTTCTGGCGATTGGAGTCACTGGTATGGTGCAGAATATCATTGTTTGCGGTGCTCCAAGGAATCCGAGTGCATTTGGGATTCACTTGCGTTTCAAGGAGGCGATTGTGGAGGATAAGGTTATGAAGGTGTTGAAGGAGACGGAGGAGAAGTACCCGTTTGTTGGCCGATCTCTCGTCGACGTCTTTTTTCCTGGCGGTCTACGGCCGGACGAGAAAATTTATTGGGATAAAGCGGAAGAAAAGGCGAAACTTGCGGAACAGAGGGCAAAACGTGAGGAAAAATAGGGCATGACGATCGTTATTTCATTTAGCATTCCTTTTTGTTATTTTGTAAGACCACTCACTCTATCACCCGCTCATATTTAGTTGTACATGTTGCATGTGTACCTGCATCGTGAGCCTCACTGCTCAGGTCCGTTTGATATGCAGTTAGTGTATGAAGATATGCCTCAGGAGTGCGGCTCATATCAGTGCAAACGGATATGCAAACGGATATAGATATGGAGACGAATATGGATATGGATATGGGAGTCAAGTCTGTATATATACGGGCCTTCAGGCCTCGAGAGATCAGTCAATCAACAAGTCTAAGAAGCATCCAAAGTAACAGTACATGTTGCATATGTACCTGGATCCAGAGTCTCAGCCTCCGTTACAGCTCTGTATGATGTTAAACTTGTATGAAGGCTTGTATGAGGATATGGCTTGTATCCGGATCAAGGTGATGCGTCTCATGTAAAATAAATACATACGCGTCGCATATGGGAGTCTGTACATATACGGGCCTTGGGGCCTTGAGAGATCAATCGATCAAGTCAATCAATCATCCAAAGTAACAGCACAGGTGGTGATTGGAAATACCATGTTTCCCGCCGTCAGAGAACCAATGCAAGATACAAATGTGGTGTCATTAACCAGGAATTCCCTATGTTCTTTAAACGATATTTTGGAAAACACTGCACTCGGGCATAGTCGCTGGGAATGTAGGAGATTACTACGAATCCCAGCCCATTCGTACGGTATCTTCAAAATATCCTCGTGTTCTTGGTTGTCATACCGTCGTAGGCTTTAGCTTCAGCTAGCTAGCTATGGAAATAAACGCCAGGTCACAGGGGCGTACGCGCATGCTTGCGGGTAAGGCATACAAGGACACCGTACATCATGGTCAATTCCGGAAGCTCGAGCCGGCTTGAGAGCGCCAACGGTCAAATAGTGAAGAAATAGCAGGTTTCCCCGATATCATGCCTCGAGAGGTGTGCTTCAGCGCTTATGTCTCGTATCTCCGCATAGCGTATCGTAACATCGAGTCACAGCTCAAGCCTCCACAATCGCAAGCTCGATAACACTCGAGTTAGTATCAGTGCTCAAGCCGACTCTATCATATGGTTTGACTCTTAAAAATTGCAATCACCCACCATACCATTCTGTTGATGGAATGCAGTTATCCTAATTGGAGTTCGGCTAGTGTGAGAGTCCTCAAGTAGTTCGGATCGGCCAGTTCGTCCATCGACCGGTCAAATGAACACCCATCCACACCTTAGGTATCAATACTAGGCATAGCGAGATTGTAAAGACGCTCCCGGTAGTACAGAATAGCCCGGGAACGCTGGCTCATCGGATAAATCTCACCCCAACTTGTCAGGTTTATATGACAGCTGGGCAACCGCCTCAGTGGCTTTGGGCGAGCCTGGTCTCGCTATGACTCGCCCAAATCCCTCAGCTGCTCCGCACAAGGATTCAACCTCGACTGCTCTCGCGCCGGTCACACTGCGGGCGAGAAGGGCTTGAACTTTGTGTGCACTATTAAGGATGACTATTACTACATATAACCAAAGTTCAATAAACTAGGAATCAATTTAAATCACTCCACACTAATCGACGACATAAACTACAACCACATTTATTCATAAAAGCCATCTAAAGAGTCTATTATAATCTTGCTACGTTGTTGACCGATCATGGCCATACCCCGAGGCGGTGCACTGCAAGTGACAACAAGTCCTCAGCAGTAGTCTCATCAGCCACTTTACTTATTGTATGCACTCCTTGAGGAATCGCACGATAACTAATAAACCCCTCATTGTTTAGTCGTCATCACAATAGCTAGCGGGCAACAAACCACAAGCATGATGCACGGGCAAGTTCGCAGATGTGAACATTCCAAAAGCTGTACAGCAGGTTGATCACCAGATTATTTGTTCTTCTGCTGGGGCAATTAGATTTACATCCTAACCCTGGGCAGCAAGTCTACTGAAAGTACATGATCTACCCCGAGCTTCAACGAGCTACAAAGTAAAAGTATATAACAAGCAGAGAATCCGGCAAACCCTGTTAATGTTCATCGGTATGTAAACCCACGAAAACCACAATAGCTACAAGTACATAATAGAGTCAAGCCAACATTATCAACCTCCTTCAACTTTATCACATCTTATCGAGGATATCGGTCAAGCCCCAATACCATCTACCAACTAGAGTAGTAACAGCATATGAAAGTTAGAAATGCACAGTCGTGAAAAGGTTCAAAAATAGACATAGTAATATAATTTCACAGAAAGCAGTGTTAGACGAGGTCAAAAGTGCACTGAGGACGTAACCATTGGGCGGCTTGTTTAACTAGGTCTCAGGCGACAATGGGAACGAAAGGACGAACCCCCGTGATACCAAGAAATCGTCACCACGTTCATGAGCCTTGTCGGTGACGGTTACATCCTCCACTGCATCATCATCGTCTGGCTCCCAGTGTTCCTAAGCGGCCGGGGCCGGGCCGGGCTTGCACGCCGCTAAAAAGCCGGCTGGCCGCCAAGCTATTTGCGGTACAGGCTTTTCAAATTGAGGCCGGGCCGGGCCTGCTTCAAGCCAGGCAGCTGTCGCCACTCTATCACTAGTCTTTCTCCTTGTCTCTTCTCTCTGTACTATATAGTCTATACATGCACACGGTTCTCCCCTCCATATCACAACAATCTTTGTTACAGATGTACATGAGCCGGAGCCCTAGGGTTTGTGACTGCTCTTTTAGACTTTGCACTCTACTCTTTTCTTTCCTATTATCTTGGATCTTTAGACCGGTACACAGTTATCGCACCATAGAATACACGCACACGGTTCTCCCCAACTTCCATATCGTAACAATCTTGTGAGGCTTCACGACGAGTGATACGAAAAGATTAGGCTCAACCGAAAAGGAAAATAGAACAAAAATACCATTGTGAAGAAACTATCTGCGTTAAATTATATACGATGGCGCCCTTAGGTATCTCCACAATCAGCACGACTAAGTCGTCCTCGTCAAATCGAAGACCTGGGTAAGAGTTGGCGATTGATGAGCTTCGCATCCATGAACGGCATAGCAGTTCATAGCGGAGGGCCAGAAGTTTGTAATTTAGACGATCGGTGTGATGGTGCAGTTTGCTGGTGATTATTGGCAGGTGGTGGCGACATTAGAACTGAAGCATAGGATATTAACCCTGTATTCTGAGTTAGGGCGGTGACAGTGGCTGGGATGAGAGTCGATTGGATAACAACTGACTGGAGTCCTCGTATATCTTGTGCAATTTCGCTATCTGGTAAACACTGTCGACAGTGGACATCCAGGCAAGGATTCAACTCCCAAAGGCACCTAACCTTTTAGTTGCCTCAATATAGATGTAACGACACGGTGGGCAGCCATGTCGGCTTCCCTCACCCCAGTGAGCAGCGACAGATAGGCACTTCCGTGCTCACCGGAAACGGTCCAACGATCCACGATGGAATTGAATGCTTCCACTGGCGCTGAACATACACCGTAGCTATAGGGGTCATCACAACTGTCAGTTTGCCAAATTGTTACAGTCGTTTCCGAACTGGATAGATGTGCTGTCCTCACTGCCAAAAACGGTCCATAGAGCGAGTCTCGGGGGTGATTGTAGAATGGCTTCACACACCTCAAGAATTGAGAAAGTAAGTTTTCAAAATTTGTTTCAGACCGAGTGTTGTGAGGCTCAAGACGGTGCGTAGGCATTAGAGAAACTGATCGTGAAGAATCGAAGCTGACAGGGCGTTGAAGATGTGTAGGCGAGCAAAGACTTCTACGCAAGGCTCAACGGAAAGGAAGAACCTTGGATGAGTAAGCGTAGCCGGATGGAGACGAGACAACTCGAATATGTCGGTTACTCGAATCTTCTTATCAGATCTTCCCGTATGCTACAGTATGAAAAAAGGGAGGTTTTTAACGACGGTCCTAAGTAGGTTGTCCTTATATAACCACAGCGACACCGTTTGGAAATCATTTGGGTACAGTCAATAGACAGTCAAAAACGCTCTACCAATGGTTATACAATCAAATCCTAATTAGCACCGCCGTCGAAAACCCCCTTTTTTCATATGGTAAGTAATCTGACGATCAGGATTGACCTTGTCACTGAGATTCGAGTGCCCGACACACTCGAGTGCCCGACGCTTTCTCTATGTAATTTAAGTTATTTAAGTTGATAAGTTGACAAGATTGAAAGTTGACGATTAACAAGTGATCCGGGATAAGGAAGATGAGGGGAGACAGCCTTTCGGTGTCTGGGTGGCCATTCCTCTCCCTCTCCCTCTCCCTCTCCCTCTTCGCTCTGTATCTATCTGCTCACCGATCCGTAGGTACAAAGCAGGGGTTAAATAAATTTCGGGCGTTGATCTGAGCAGTAGCGAAGCTCTTGTTTTCAGAATCGGTACTAGTTAATCGAACTTAATTAAGTTACAAACTTACCGCAGTTTAACGTCGTCAGAATACCTGCTTTCCCCACAAACTGAACCCAAACCTTGCAACGTCAGCAAGGCGCGCGAACTCCAGGGATCCAGAAACGGGAGCGCGAAACGGAGCTGCCGCTGTGTTTGATGAGTATGTGACGCTGGCTAACCGGAGGATAGAGAGAGCTTTGTAGAACTGTGCTGACAGATCCGGTTGGGACGGCCGCCTGAAGGCAACAACAGATTACGTGTAAGTGTAAGTATAAAATGGTGTATCTAATGAGCTGTACAGAAGCAAAATGGCAAGGTATCAGGACAAGTAGTGGACCATTGGGTATCATAGATATCCTGTAAGGCTTCTAGTGATCATGAGTTTAAATACACTTGGGCATTAAAATCTCAAAAACTGTTATCGATGACTTGAGAAATTATTAGGTACGAATTCTCCTGAACCCCGCCTCCGAAATACAAGATGGTGATACGATTCTGTATAGATACAGGGCCCAAATGATACTCTTAAGCTGGCCCAAAATGTCGGAAAAGAATGTTATCTCATCTCTCAGTATAGTATATTACTATACGTACTCACTTGCAGTGGTCAAGAGTAGGAAGCCCCAAAAGAATGGAATTATTTATTGAGAGTGTGTCTTAATCAATGATTGGCCGTTTTTTATTATTACCACATTCCTAAAAGACTCGGAGGCCCCGGCCGGCGGGACCCTTAGGGATTATCCGTCCCACTATCCGTCCAAGACTTTTGTTGCAACAACCGTGCTCCAATTCACTCATGCAGACCATATCCAATACAGTACTTTGTATCTGGTCTATATTCCTCTACAAAATAGATAGACATAGATGGTACCTGAGGAGCAACATGTTCTGCACCCCCTATAACTACCGTGGATGTCCCCCATATGCTAGTAAATACTCCAGACGATACGTATCGCTAATGAGTGAACAAATGCCGTGAACCGTATCACATACATGCCGGTAGTTTTTCATACTCCATTCTAGCAAGTGTATAAAATCGGACACCCAGACCTGAATTTATATCACTCTGGGAGAGGAGCGGCATGTAAAGGCGTTAGATATATACACATAGGTGGAGCTTTTGGGCTTTTGGATAGATAGAAGGCATAGAGGATCAACCTGATGCAGGTTGCACCCGTAAACTAGTGGGCTATCAGCTGACTTCATGTTCACTTTGAAGAGTGAGCTTGTGAGTAACGAAAAACCCTAGAAACGAGAGCAGGTGCAGTAAGTTGGGCAGAGTCTTCAGTAAGCGGATAATATGCATTTTCTTAGAGGTTATTCATTCTGCTGTAAATCCATGGTCAGTTGGTTACCCCACTAATGTCTGTACGCTTTTCCATTGATTTTCAAAATCGACAATCTCCTAACAATAGAAGTGGACCAAAGGTTGGGTGATCTTGGCCACGTATACTGGAAAATCATGACTTTGCTCTGGTACCGAAGTGGTATATAATCTATATTTCGACTAGCAGGTTAGCCTGAGCCATGTCTAGCCACTACTACAATTCATCAAACCCTCCAGTCAGGCTCAGTAGCCATCCTAACCAGTATCATTTTCCTAACTGTGGATCCCCAAGCACAAGTGCATATAAAGCATTACCCTTGACCAGTGAGTAGCTTGCGGGAATTGACCCTTCTATTAACAGTAGCAGGTTATCGACATAGCATACATTACTGCACAACAGCGTAGAGTATGGGTCTATAAATCCACTGTTGCAATGTTAGTCAAGTACAACTTTCATGCAATAATAATCCTGTGAATGGTGGAACCTAGCCGGGGAAAAATCTTAGAGTGATAGTGGAGGCGATAGTCCGGAGAGGCACCGGAATAATTTGTTTGAAGACCGGCACCTCGCTCATCACCGGTATGAGTGGTACGTTTTCCGGGATATCTCATACATCAATTGATATTTGTGTCCTCCACGGCGGGAGATTCTAGCTGTGCTACTGTGTGCTAGACAGGAGATCTCATGTAACATCTTATTAGTGCCAACGAAGTCCCGGAGCATATTCGATGTTCCGCAGGCTCATAGAGTTGCAGTTTTAATTAGGCTCTCAAGAGGGGAAAATTCTTGGCACAGCGGAGCAGGTGTATTTCATCATCGTGGTAAACGAAGGCGGTCGCCCTCACAAGTCTAAGGGTCTCGTATTCAACAATAGCTATCAGTCAATATATTTCATTTCTCAACATGCAGTCCCTTCTGAATCCGTCTTCGGTCCCCGCAAAAAAAAGATTCATCTTCAAAGATACGATATGGCTGGGCGGAAAGCATGACGGATATCCCCTCTCGTCGCTCAGAGAGTACATGAAAATCCGGTCTAGAATTGACGCTACAACACCCCGAGAGCGCGCAGCAGAGCCAGTGTTCGCAGGCGGCCCAGCCGAAATACAGGTGTCTGCGGACTGACCGGCCGGTCAGGCAAGTCCATGGATATTCGGAAACAGTCCGACATTATCGAAGCATTTTTGGGCTGCATAAAAATGTAGGCACCTGCAGGTACCTGTTTGGACTGCACTAAAATAAGGCACCGGCAGATGTCTGCAGGTTACCTGTTTCGACTGCATAAAAATGACGGCACCGAGGTATCTGCAGGTTACCTATTTGGACTGCATAAAACTGAAGGGATGGCAGGTATCTGCAGGTACCTGTTTGGACTGCATGATAAACAGGGTACCTACAGGCACCTGGCGCGAATCTTGAAGCTAGCTCTGAATAAATAGAGCTGCTTTCTCCGACTGATCTCGTCTTATACTGTCAATCAATACATTCTGTAGTTTCCATTGTGTAGTTTCCGTATAAGGCAAAAGCCGCCAGGCACCTGCAGTCCTAGAAACAAGTACCTGATTTTATTCAGTCCAAGGCTCAAAAATGCCGGACTGGACTGTTGAGAACACTGAGCAGAGCACCGAAGTACCTTGACATTCGGCTTGTTGGAAGCAGTTATGGAAATTAAGATACCCGAAAGCGCATTACTACGGAACGACAGCGACGGCAATCTTGTGATGGCTTGCGAGAACCTCCCCGAGTTGCTGAAGGACTGGCGGTATCGTATCCGACAACTCGGAAATGGGGAAGCATGCTGACAATGGGCCAAACGTGTTCAGACTTCTCAAACTTGCACATGGCTTACTTATGCTCGGAGTAATGGAACCCCGGTTCAGCCGGTTTCGAGCTGATGATATTCCGGCGTATGATTTAACACTCATCTTGCACCTAATAGCATCGATAGGAGAAGCATAGACTGTCTCGAGCCGTGCATTCCCTATAAACTTTCCGCGCTAAGGATTATTATGGACGTTCATAGTCATCCAAACCGCCAAACATGATCAAAAGAATATGATCGAAAAAGGATGGTGCCCATTTACCACCCGTATGGTGTCGGAGTCTGTATGTGGGTTGGGGTATGCAAGCACATGCAAGCCTTATGTTAGGGAGTCTTCTGAGGGACCCGATAGATGCATCGAGTCGTGTGTGGTAAATAAGATTGATGCGAGTACCTATGCCATTCAGCATATTACGTCGACATGTAGCTGCAGTTATTCTGAACCAGCACTGGAACATATCGTTAATGTTTTGTCGGTTAGCCAAATACCGGTTGTCCATAGTATTTTACCGAACGGCGAATTGAGCTCCTGTGATTCCTCACAGACGGCATACATGGCTATATCCCACGTTTGGGCCGATGGGCTCGGAAGCACGACACAGAAGGGTCTACCAACTTGTCAAATCAAGCGACTCGCAACGATAACCGGTCAACTAGTATCCGGCGGAGCATTCTGGATAGATTCCCTTTGCGTTCCTGAGGGAGACACGAAAAACGGTGATAAGATTAATGAGACAAACGTACAAAGACGCAGCTGAAGTGTTAGTCATTGATGCCGGTATTCGTTCTTGTTTGCTCTCAGCACTACTTGAGGAGAAGATGTTGCATGTCTTATCGTCAGGGTGGATGCAACGGCTATGGACTCTTCAAGAGGGGCTTCTGGCCCAAAAGCTCGTTTTTCAGTTTTCGGATTGGTTAACAACGCTGAGAGAGTTATTGCCAGTAGGGGAAGATATATTCGATGTCTTGTTGATCAATCTCGCCAGCGGAATCTTTCGGCTCATAAAGTACCGACAGAATGGAGGCTCCAAGCTTAGATTAGGCGACGTAATGCAATCTCGTCTCTGGCGGACCACCAGTAAAGCGGGTGACGAGACGCTTGCTATCTCAGGGTTGCTGGGCATTGACGCCTTCGAATTGGCTAACGCACTGACTGAAGAACGAATGAAACTTTTCCTCCTTCGGAACTAAAAGCTTCCCCGAGACATCATCTTCTTGTCGGGCACAAAGTTGAATGAACCGGGATTTAAGTGAGCCCCTAGGACGATAATGCTGGGTATCAGTTCCAGCCTAGGACTCGGGACAGCGGAGGCCTCCTGTACAACCACCGGTTTTGTTGCGGAATACACCGCCATCTACTTTGCCGACTCAGACATCGGCGGGGACGAAGATTGGTACGTTCGCGACTCTACTGCACAACACACCTACGGAATTGCGAATATTTCATCTGAATCGGTCGTCCCATATTCTTTCAACACCCTACTACTTTCGGAGCGGCCGAAGCCTTCTGAGGTAAAGTTTGTGCGGCAGTTTTTGTAAAGGCGGAAGATTTCCTGGGTAGCTCTGCAGAAGTTAAACACAGAATGCTTTGCGAATTTTGGAGGCGGCTAATTTTAAAGGATACTAGCGTTGGTGGCGGCTTTGCCGCCGCCAGGATTCGAAACGTTGAGCATGGTGGACTTGTTACGATATCAGGCAGATCATCTAGACTTTGGCTGTGTGTCCACCACTGTGTATCTTGATTTGGTGCTGCTGCGTATCTGCCACTGTGTATCCGTGATTTGGTGCTTCTGTGTTTCTGCCGCTGTGTATCTGCCGCTGTGGATCGGCTGCTGTTTATCTGTCACTGTGTATCTGCCACTGTATCTGCTGCCGTGTATCTGCCACTGTGTTTGCTGTGTTGTATATCTGCCATTGTTTTTGCCGTTGTATATCTACCGCTGTGTATCTGCCCGTGTATCTGCCCCTGTGAATGTGTATTTTGATCCGGTACTGTATATCAGGCACTGTACCCGCCGCTGTGTATCTGCCACTGTATATATATCTACTACTGTATATCCTCCACTATATATCTGCCACTGTGTCTGCTGTATTGTTGAGAGTGATCGAGTACAAAGAGAGATTGAATTAATTGTCTACCAAACTATCTAATGGTAGAATCCATGCCTTTATATGCCTAAGAAATTTGAAGTTCACTGGAGATGGTAGAGTGGCGCTGGCAGTGGTGAATGGCGTGTTGCGATAGTGAAGAGGAGAACCGTGTGTATTGGCTATAGAGCGATGACTGTCTAGGTACAGGTCTAAAGGTCCAAGATGTGTAGGGAACGGGAAAGAGTAAGGTGTGAAGTCTAAAAGAGCAGTCATGAACCTTAGGCTCTATCTGTTACTGATGTACATGTGCCGGAGACATGTTACAGATCTGATACACGGTGACTGCTGCAGGGGCTGATGCCTCCTGTATATATCTCGAGTCTTTTTCCTTCTCTCTTTTCTCTGTACCATAGAATACACGCACACGGTTCTCCCCAACTTCCATATCTTAACACTATCAACATGGCGGGTGGCGAGTGAAAATTTGTGAATGAGTCTACACAAATGACTCAGTGCATTAGCAAGCACTCTCCAATCCTTTCTAGCAGCTTTGATGGTGTTCTAAAAACTTGTAGGTCTTCGGGATAAATTCTGAGTCAACATGTGGATATCCGCCACTGTACCCGCCACTGCCACACACGCCACGTGGCAAGTTCACCCGACCAATGAGAATGCTTCGAGCCGACAAACCAAGTGTATAACTATTAGATGACCAAGAAGGAGATAAGCAAAGAAAATGTTGACAAGATTGTGGAAGCATAGTCAGGGAGGATGAAAGTGAGGATTGTTTGATAAGGCACATGACGGACTTGGATTTTGGAAGACTCGCATCAGTCTGAAGAATACTGCGCCTATGGTACAACGGGTTACGTATTTAGGAGGCGTCACCGGAAATGCGTAAATCAAATGGTGTACAGAGGTTAAGCATTTTTTAGACTTTAGAATGACCGCCCAAGATGAATTCCATCATTTTCATCAATATCATATGCTATGATCTGTGGTGATCGAAATCCGCTGTAAATCTTGAAGACAGGAATAGTGGACTATGATAGAGAAATGAAGCCGAGGAGGCCCTGAACATATCGTCTTATGTAGCGATGGTGATCTTTCCGATCCATTTGACTTTCTCATTCACACATACGGGGGGTGAGCGGATCTAGGAGAGATCCAGGAGAATTGGGACTAGATGATGTATCGGTATATACATAGAAGTATTGGCTTTGGGACTATTTGTCCATGTCCAACTACGTACTTCGTGGTGGGTCTACATCCCTGACTGCCGTTCTTGCTTCGCAGGGACGGGGCTGAGAAGTTAGATGGATAGATCTCATTGATCGGCAAGTACTTTACGGATCCAATGAGAGGGTGGTAGTCAATATAATGAACACTGATCAATTAATATTGCTTGATCCGTGATCAAGCAGTCTCGTTCTCGATCGAGGGTATGATACGAAAGCACTTCAAAGGTTGAGTTCGAGCTCTTACTTGTGCAGCGTCTTTTCTACCGGTATTGATCTATCTGACGTCTCCTTTGAATGTTTGTTCTGTAAGGCATAAAATACGAGGTACTCAACTGCGCGTCGCCGTTCCCCACAATCAAACCCACGTCTGTGCAAAACCCATGCAATCTCCCGGGCATTACCTCCCCCTCTTCATCTCACTATTCTATGTAGATCATGCTCTCCCCCTCTTCATCTCACTATTCTATGTAGATCATGCTCTCCCCTCCACTGTAGTCACTCTAGCACCGTAGTCCTGACACAGCCAAAGAAGCTATCAATCAAGCTACTGATAATTACGCGGGCTTCCATCCCAGCCGACGGCGCTGATTCGTCAGGCGGGTCATAACGGGAAAATGTGGATCATATAAGCGCAGCCAATCAGAGCCTCATGCGACACGTTTTGTGTCTCACTTCGCTCGGATGTGGATACCGAGGAAGCATAAACCATCCATTGAGACTGCGATGCGGGTAGTTCAAAAAGCGGCGACGACCCATCGATATGGACTCGAAAAGACTGACGGGGGTCTTATTTTCATTCTCTCGTTTTCTCTGCAGCTTTTACTCGCAGTTCCAAGGTTGATTGCACATATTCCTGAACTCGGCTGCGTCGGAAGCCACGCTCTGCTGGTACCTACTAGTGCTTAGCCCTCCCCGCTGCAACTCTCCTCCGCTGTTCACAGCAATGCTTCCCACCCGACTATGGTCGAGACTGGTGGCGTTATGCCTCTTTCTCGCCTTCAACCGCGCCGCGGAACTCGGAACCCTCTATTCTCTCGGCGTCGGTAAAGCAGACATCACCGGTCCCGTTGTCGAGATCAGTTTTATGGGCTATGCCGATCCGGATCAAAAAGGCACCGGACTGCGACAACGGATATACTCCCGCGCATTCATTGTCGGGAGTATTGACACTCTGGAGAACCGCTGGGTCTATGTCATTGCGGATTTGGCATGCGGAGATACTGCTATCCGCAACGGAGTGCTCAAGCGGTTGAAGGCAATGTATGGAGGCCTATATCGGCCGGGGAATGTCGCAATTGTGGGGACGCATAGTCATTCCGGTCCCGGTACGTCTACCCGCTTCGTCCTACTTCACGAAAGTTCCATAGCTAATGCTAACGAGGAGATATTAGGGGCATGGCTCAATTATCTATTGCCGCAGATTACCTCCCTCGGTTTCGATCAGCAGTCATACAACGCTATCGTCGATGGCATTGTTCTGTCCATCAAACGCGCACACGACTCGACTACCCCCGGCTATCTCAGTCTATCTAAGGGAATGATCGAGGGGGCGAATGTCAACCGAAGTCCTTACGCCTATGAAGCGAACCCGGCGGCAGAGCGGGATCAATATGAATTGATTGGAGGAGAAGTAGATAAGGTTATGACGGCTTTGACATTTAAGAAGAAGGATGGGACGCCTCTCGGGTATCTATCATTTCTACGGTGATGTTACTAAACTGACGGTGCATACAGTCAACTGAACTGGTTCCCGGTTCATGGTACATCACTCTATCTGAACAACACGCTCATCACCGGCGACAACAAAGGTCTTGCGGCGATGTGGATGGAGAAGGATCTTGGTAATGGATTTGTGACAGGGTTCTCGCAAGCAAATGTGGGAGATACCTCGCCGAATACCCAGGGTGCTTTCTGTCAAGACACTGGTCTGCCGTGTGCATATGAAAACTCGACTTGCAATGGTATGCCCTCCCTGTGAGTTCGATAGAAGACATCTTTCCTAACAAGCCCAGGTCGAACTCAGCTATGCATCGGCCGCGGGCCCGCATGGCCAGGGCCAGACTTGCATTCTTGCGAGATCGTTGCGCAGAAGCAATATCGAAAGGCGAAAGATCTCCTCTCCTCCTCGCAGACGCCCGTATCGGGAGTCGTACGCTCAATGCACACCTTTGTCAACTTTGCAAACTACACTTTCACCCTGCCAAACGGCACCTCCGCCAACACATGTCCCGCCGCGCTCGGGTTCTCCTTTGCCGCAGGAACTACCGACGGACCGGGGGCCTTCGATTTCACACAGAACGATCCCGACGAACCCGGGAATCCTATGTGGAAGGTAGTCGGAGGGTTGGTGAAGATTCCCAGTCGGAAACAGGTCCGGTGCCACGGAAGGAAACCCATATTGCTCGACGTCGGGGAACAGGATAATCCCTACCCATGGTCTCCAGATATTGCCGATTTTCAAATGTTCCGCGTCGGCAATCTCGGCATTATCGTTTCCGCCGGCGAAGCAACGACTATGGCAGGACGGCGATGGAAAGCTGTTCTCGCGCAAGAACTTGAGAAGGTTGGAGAATGGAAAAAAGGAGAGGGATGGGTTGTGCTGGGAGGACCGGCAAATTCGTACACACATTACATCACCACTCCTGAGGAATACGACGTCCAGCGCTACGAAGGAGCAAGCACTCTGTACGGTCCAAACACTTTAGCCGCGTATCTTTCTCTTACAGCACGCTATGTCCCATACCTCTCGAAAGTGCCACCTGCCAAGCCATGTCCGCCAGGACCTCCGCCACCGATAAATACTAAGAAAAGCATGAGCCTCATTCCGGGAGTTGTTTACGACTCGCCACCACTCGGTAAGAGGTTCGGAGATGTGCTCAAGGATGTCAATAAATCACCGTATTCAGCGGGGCAGACAGTGAGTGCTAAGTTCGTCGGAGCCAACCCGCGCAACAACCTCCGACAGGAGGGAACGTTTGTGGCAGTCGAGAAGAAGCAAAACAACGGAACGTGGAAACGAGTTCGCGATGATGCGGATTGGAACTTGGTATACAGATGGAAACGGACGGAAGGCTTGACGGGACAGAGCGAAGTGACGGTAGAGTGGAAGGCAGATCTCGCAGGGTCGTTTAGGCTCAAGTATTATGGGGACAGCAAGAGCTGGCTGGGTGGAAAGATAACAAGATTTGAAGGGACGAGCGGGGAGTTTACCGTGACTTGATGCGGTGATGAGCGTTCTGTGGTTTGTAAGATATCGGTATTTGTACTAGATATGTAATGTTTATTTGTGTTATGTTATGGCAAGTGTGCGGGTGCTGAGGTGCTTGCTTGCTTGCGTGGACACGAACCCTAAATCAAGCTAGCGGACGCCAAGAGTTAAGTGTAACCTTATCGCAACTACACGTCTTCCCCTTTACCTGTCTACTAAACGACCGATACCGTTAACTGTTTACCTCATCTCCCTCCCCTTGTGTCGCAGGGACACTAGCAATGTTCTCCCTCGTCCGTCTAAGACGCCATCGCGTCACGATTGTCATCGCCATCTTTATCATCGTCGTATTGTACCAGCTCTCTTCACTAAGATCCTCCTCGGAGTCTCACGGTGCCGGCTATGATCGGTTGAAGGAATATACGAGGCCTGCAGCGCCAAAACCGAAGCTTCCTCCTCCGGTGAAGCAACCTCCAACTCACGATGTACAGGTAGAGGTACCATTGGTGGAGGAGAAGCCCAAGGAGGACAAGCCAAAGGTGGAGAAGCCAGCGGACAAACCAGAGAAACCAGTCGAGAAACCAAAGGAGGACAAACCGAAGGAGCCAGCAAAGCCCGTAGTCCCGGCAACAACCGGTTCCTCTACCTCCTCTCGCACTACCACGGCCGCAGCCGAGACACCCAAAGAGGCAAAACCAATCGAAGAACCCGAAATTCCACAAAGGCCTGGTGGGCATCAGTTTCACGATACCGTAGACGAATTTCCCGTTCCAACTGCCACCAAAGAAGAACATTACTCGTTTCCGACACCTTTTTACCGGTTACCTTCTCCCCTTATCTCGATCCCTCCCGCACTCTCGGCAGAGATCCCGCAGATCCAAGCGGACTTCGCTCCGGAGGCCGACGAAATAAAGATGATACGATTGGAACGCCAGGCCGCGGTCAAGAGCGCCTTCCTCGTCTCCTGGAATACTTACAAAAGGTTTGCACTCCCTCACGACGAGCTACGCCCGGTTACTCTAGCCCACAAGGATCCGTTTGGAGGCTGGGGTGCGACATTGGTGGATGCGCTGGATACTCTGTGGATCATGGGGTTGAAGGAAGATTTTGACGAGGCTGTCCAGTTGGTGGCAAAGATCGATTTTACGACCAACCAGATGAAAAAGATGAAGGTTTTCGAGACGGTTATCAGATATCTAGGCGGATTGGTTGGGGCATGGGACCTTGCTACCGAGGGCGGACAGGAAAAGGCCTATAGGAATGGAGACAAGCAGGGCTATAAGGTGCTGTTGGACCAAGCGAAGAATCTAGCCGATATACTGTTGGGCGCGTTTGACACCCCGAATCGCATGCCTATACTGAGCTGGGGTTGGAGAGTGTACGTCCTCACCCTTACTTCGTCCCTCTCCCGCTCATATGACTAATAACTATGCAGGGAGGATCTTGAACGACACCCCCGCGCCGACACTCGATCTGTGGCAGCGGAACTCGGCTCCCTATCGCTCGAATTCACTAGGCTTGCACAGATCACTGGAAACGCTACGTACTACGATGCAGTTGCGCGAATCACAGATGCGTTGGAGGCGTTCCAGATGAACACCACATTTCCCGGTTTGTGGCCTATCCACATCGATGCCAGTGGCTGTAAACGGATCAAGAAGTTACAGATTCCCACCAGTACAACCACTACGGTGGCGGCGGCTACGAAGGCTCCCCCTGCAGCGGGAACAGTTGAGAAGACCGATCTTAAAGTGCCGGGAGTGGTAGGAGGAACCGGAAAGGAAGTCACTCCCGACTCTGTACCCGCAAAGAAGCCAGTCGGCTCCAGCACTGGCTCCGATGAGGTTTACATTCAAGCCCCGGCAGTGGTTGGAGGAACCGGAAAGGAGGTGCACACACATGAAAAACGTGACATCGACGACGATACCGTTTCGCCTCCTCTTAAGGGCGCACAATCTACAGACGACGACGATGTTCTCCCACCTTTGAAGCCACCATCAAAATCCACACAGCCGAAAACGGATGAGCCATCTACGGATCACTTTCATAAGCTACCACCTAAGGTAAAATCCGCGCCAAAGAAGAAAGAGAGATGCGAACCGCAGGAACTTGCATCACCTCACCTGATTCGCGAGGAGAAATATGGTCTCGGCGCAATGATCGACAGTCTTTACGAATACCTCCTCAAGGTAAATCTCTCGTTCTCCTATGACATCCATACTGACATAACCAGCAATACCTCCTCCTTGGCGGCAACGAACAGTACAAGCGCATGTATTCTACCTTCGCGGACGTAGCCCGAACCGAGCTCACCTTCCGTCCCAACGTTCCTGGGAACCCTGACATCCTCCTGGCCGGCAACGTGTATGTTTCCCGCGCCGGCGCCAAGCGCCGCTTCGAACCGGAATCCTCGCATCTCGCCTGTTTTGCAGGCGGCATGTTTGCTTTGGGAGGCCGTGCACTGGAACGTGAGAAGGACCTTGAGATCGGAGATAAGCTTACCGCCGGATGTGCATGGGCGTATGGATCCATGAGGAGCGGGATCATGCCCGAGGCCTTCAAGGTGTCCATGTGTAAGGACAAGAAAGACTGCAAGTTCGAGCGGGATCAGTGGGTGGAAAGCGTCATGATAGCCGAAGGCTTTGCAGATGAGCCAACGACGATGGAGCATACCAGTCCCGAGGCAGTCGCCGTGGCAGAGAAGTCAGGGTTCAAATCGAAACCGGCGGCTCACCAAAATGACGACGACGACGACGACGACGACACTACGCCAGCTGTTCACCATGCCAGCGAAAAACGGGCCCCCGTCCCTACATTCCAACTCAAAACTGCTAAAGAACTAACCGAGGACCTGATCGAAACAGATGACATCCCCCAGGGTTTCATCCGGCTCAGTGACAAACGCTACATCCTCCGCCCCGAGGCAATCGAGAGTGTCTGGTATATGTACCGCATCTCTGGGGATATCCGGTGGGCCAACAAGGGCTGGCAGATGTGGAAATCTGTTGCGCAGGGTGTCACCGTAATGTTCGAAGATGGTGAAAAGGGCGCGGCTAGTGCTATTTCTGGTATGCCGCACCCCCGTTCTACATATATGATTGTACTAACAAGGCAGACGTAAACCTCGACCCTACCAGTGACGAGTGGGACTGGACAAACAGCATGGAGAGCTTCTGGTTTGGCGGTATGTTTTCTCCTCCACCCCCGCACTTCTCACACTGACCGTACTTAGAAACATTGAAATATTATTACCTTCTCTTCTCGACTCCAGACGTGATAAGTTTAGATGAATACGTGCTGAATACAGAAGCGCATCCATTCCGCCGTCCCGATTTTGGGAAGCGGGGTGGAGGTAACAAGGCGACATAAATAAGGCGTTGCCCTGGTTGGCTGGATATCCTAGTGTGTTTTTTTTTTTCATATGCTTTACTTTTTGAGGGAGGAATAAGAAGAGGCGGGTGGAAAAGTGTTGTAGATTATTGGGAGGAAAGAGGTTAATGAATGAAATGTATAATTTGGTTTAACGCTTCGGTTGCGAATCCTTGATGTGCTGGGGTTCGTTACGACGGCTGCGGACATAGCGTGCTATGGGGCTCTTTGGGTAGAATATGTTAGGCATTCAGATATTTTGCGCAACATAATGCTGTTTGAGAGTGTGATGGTATATGCAAAACTGATTGCTAGATGATCATGCATGAGATTCTATAAATAAACAATAACGATACCCCATGTTGACAAGGCGATGTTTGAATTTTTGAAGGAACGACCCGGTTTTTTGAAGGAATGGATTTCCAAACACAAAATTTGGTGACCACCTCGAAGTCGACAGTATGAGAGGTAGAATCATCGTGGAGCATCCAGTTCGTGTAATTTTGCCGATGACACGAAAAGATCTTCGATTTGCAAAACGGACGATACTTCTGTGATAATATTAGCATCGCCAGTGCAAGAAGGGTGATGTTGATTACTGAGCTTGTGTCAATCGATATATTGTGCTCGTCGGCATATGATTCAGTCATCAAGTTCGACTGAGTACTGGAGTCGGCAAAAATGATGTCAATTCTATTGAGCGTCCCCGCTACTCCTGTTGAACGATGCGGCTTGTATCCCGAGGTAAGTCCGTTAGTTCCTATGGACTATGCTACTTATAAGTCGAATCTTCCAATAGGTTGTGTACTTCGTCACACTACCATTTCCAATATTCAAGGATAGGGTCGTTCCTTAGAGTATTCTTGCCACTGGTCAAACTTATATTAGGTTGTATCTATTGTGCGCTTTCACACAGCTTTATAACCTAGAAGAGAAACAGGAAATGAAATATCAAAGAGGATGAAAGTGCTGTGTACTTCGTCACACAACCATTTTCAATGCTCAAGGTTAGGGACGTTCCTTACAGAGTATTCTTGCCACTGGTCTTACACAGCCTTATAACCTGGAAGAGGAACAGGAAATGAAATATCAAAGAGGATGAAAGTGTGTCTTGCCAGAACCGATGGGAATGAGAGATTGTTAGTGCGATTATTATGGACGCTCGAGCGCACAGCGTTTACAGTGTGTTCTGAGACAGGCACGTAGTTACAGTGCTGCGCGAGGTCGTATTGTGCCGAAATCTCTTACACGGGATTAGGGTATGTTCGAGACGAGCCAGAGCTTGAGTGCTTTCGTTGTTTCTACAGAGGTGCCGAAGGTCGTAGGAGTAGGACAGGAGGTGAGGGATGTAGAAGTCGCGGGGTGATCCAAGGAAGAAATTATCATGTTTGTGAAGTTAAGGCAGGAGCCAACATGCTGTAGCCTCGAGCAGCTACATGTGCATCTGTCAGCATCTCGAGTGATATAGCATCAATATCCTCATCCGCCTAACGTTAGGATACTTCTTCCCCTATAAGCACCAGCGGTTCCTAATGGATATTCATTATTTGCATCATTCATCGCCAGCGATGCCGAACTATCAGTATACCGTATACCGGAGATTCGGACGACTTTGCCCTTCAAGCTATCAACCATCCCTCCGATCGCGACCATCAAAGCTGAAGCCGTGGCAAGTTGTATGTATTCGACTCCATAGATGACCGTCCAAGTTATCGAGGTACACTTCAAGTCCTTTGGCGACCCACCGAAGGTTCTAATGTCATTACCGACCCGAAGTTCAAGTTCAATGATACAGTTTATTGTGAGACGATCCTGGCGAATCCTTACTACCACTCTAATTGCATGACCTCGTTGAAAACGGTATGTATCCCTTATTGTCCCTTCGCTTCGTCCTGAAATAGAGTGCTTATCCTTTACATACTAGCACCTTTCTTCTAGGAGCTGCTCGAACGGATCAAGCATGCAACTCCACTGATTGCACCATCGAAGCGTTCGGTGTGGCAAGTCTCGGGATGGCCGGACAACTACCCCATCTACTCCGAGAACATTTATGTCTCGGGGCTCGGTCTGCCTTGCGTTGTCCACCGGCGAGTAATCACCCACTTTGAGAAATTCCTTCTTTCTTGCCTCGGGAGTGAAAACACGCTCCTGGTCCAAGTACACAGATGAGAGCAGGCTTTTTAGTCCTGTCTCCCCTCACGAAGTCCTTGACACTAGGGATCTTAGAGGGTTTGACGGGCGATCATCTATATCTAGATGGTATACTTGCTCCCCGTTTCTCAGAGTTTACATAGTTATTAAGTAGCAATTTAGTAGAAGAGAGAATAATGAGTTAAGATAGTCTCAGTAGAGTAAAAGTGGGTGAGCTAGAGTACTAGACTTCCTCCTGAAATCCCATCTTGAGATCATCATCCGAATACACATACATTTTCACTCTGATTCCATGAGATATCACTGACCGTGCCCTACTCGAGTACCAAAACCCCAAATTTTTTTTATCCACAGATAATCGAAATGTATATATCACCGCAAGCTCTGGGTGAGTTCCATATCATGATACTATTCCACCAAACTAAGCACGTTCTGGCCTCCATACTTCAATATCAGATGCCTCGCTTCTTTCCCCTCTTCATATGGAGTAAGCCAAAGCTTCAATAACTCCATTGGCGTCATCCCTGTCCCCATCCTAAGATTCAGATCCGCTCCAGCTTCCAGCAGCAATTTGACCGCACCAGTATACGGGAAATTCCTCAGAACCGTAAAGAGCGGTGATTCACCACGGCTATTAGTAGCGCTGACATTGGCGCCGCGTTCGATAAGGAGCTCTGAGATCCCCAACCTGCAGCTACGAGTTGTGCGAGCCGCCATATGCAACGCCGAATTACCGTCTTCGGTCTGATGGTTAACATTCGCGCCTTGCTTAAGAAGGAAGCGTACGACTGGTGCCATTTGGTTGCGTATCGCCGCCCAAATGAGTATCGACCAGCCCCTAGCCCCAGCGGCGTCCACATCCATACCGTATTCAATGCAACGCAATAACGTTTCGAGGCGCCGTGATTCGGTGGTGATCTACGACTAGAGCCTATCACGACTCTCGCTAAACTTGGTATCGCCGTCGATAACACGGTTGTAGAGGCACTGGTTCAGTAATCCGTGGAGAAATTTGTTTGCGCGGAGAGAGGCATTTTGGTCTTTGCAGGAGTGAATGTTGTTAGAAATCTCGACGAGAAGTTCGTTCGGTAGGCGGAAAAAGAGTGATGTTTGCGCTTTGCATATTTGGATCGGTACTCGTGGCATGGTGACGGGTAGGAGACGAGCTTACTGCTTACTTTTGTGTCTGGAGGACATTGAAAATTTTGACCTGTTCCCTTCGATAAGAAGACATACTTTGTGGGGTTCTTCTGCTAGGCAGCTCGAAAGCCGTACGGCTATTATGATTATCGGTTGGTAGAGTATATAGCGGCAAAAGGGACGGAGGTATGATCAAGCGTGCCCATCAGGAAGGAATACCGTCTTAATTCGCTGATCTAACGAATGGAGGACCAAGATGTCGTTGCAAGAATTGAGTGTAGTGGCGCTAGGCAAATGTGCGGCTCGAATTTGGAAAGGAACTGATGATAGAACAGGATTTAGTGAAAAGTAACGTCGTCTGGTATTTATGCGCACAGAGGGCGGCATTAGCTGTATAGTGGTTTGGATTGCGGGAAGATAAGCAAATGCCAACGCCAGCGATCAAGTAACCCTTGATTTTGAGGCGGCAGGAGTACGCGCATGATCTCCGACGAATCAGGACCATCTCAATATGATATCCCTGCCTTCTCGAATATTTGTTCACAGATATGTGGCTGCCGTGGCTCATGAAGTTCTGACGAACGAAGGGACAGCGCATATAACGAATTTGTCGGTTTGCAACGATGTCTAATGTGTTACGATATGGAAGTTGGGGAGAACCGTGTGCGTGTATTCTATGGTACAGTGAAAAGAGAGAAGAAGAAAGACTCGAGATATATACAGGAGGCATCGGCCCCTGCAACAGTACCGTGTATCAGACCTGTAACATCGCGTACATCTGTAACATAATGACAATTGGTGAAGACGAGTGATATTGTATGAGGTCTGTACGTACTGTACATCTAATACCTAATGGAGTTTCGTAAACCTCTTCGCCACACCTCCTCACTATTTCCAGGGAAGGAATAGTCAAAAGTCAAAATTCTAGAATACTGAATGAACTTGTTGCATAATGAATCTTGTGCTTTGTACTAGGTTCTTACGGAGGGTTTTACTCTAACCATCAAGGCTTACACACTTTTAAATTTACACTAGCGGGGCCACAGATTTAAGACCAGACCGGAGTGTTATACAAAGAAAGGTATTATTTGGAGGTTTAAGTACAATGCTGGGTACAGTACATCCATAGCCGCTCCCAGTAACCAATGCTCCATCACCTTGGCTTGCTCAGCAAAACAAAACCCCGGCGACATTTTTGAGCACCAGTGCATCGTGGAAGCTCTCTTTTTCTCACGCAGAGGCTGCTTGATATCGCGACCCGCAATTAGCCAGCAGAACCTTTCGCATTTCCTTCCCCTTCTCTTCCCCTTCTCCGGATTTCCCAACTCCCATAAAATGCATATTAGTTGCTCCCACCAGCTGCCCTGTCTACTTATTGCTTAACTGAAAGAGCTCTTCGTCGTCGGCAGCCCACCGGGTCCAGAAGCCTCAGTAGTGCACTGTAGGCTAGGAAAGAGTGTCATCAAAGAACTGAGGAGGCGAGCTCTTGCCAAAATTCATCTGCAAATTAGACGTGGGTCTATAATAAGTTAAATCTTTTTCACTTTGAATAAGGGACTTATCCTTTTGACGGTAGTCCTGCAATCGATCTTAGGCTAATCTGTTTTCAACATCCAGTCCCCAGCTGAAGCTTTCTTTAGCAGCTTCTGATGACCGCAACCTTCATAGAAACCCTTGAACTGCTCGTCGCGGAGGCCACTTCAGTATGAATCGTTTTCTTGCGCATTTTCCGCAGTTCAGCCCTCGAGCCCTCTTGTACCAGCAACTCTTTTTCTCAACAGCCATTATCATAGACGCGAGTTGTACACATGCATTGTTCGCGACTCCACATTATTCGCTGTTACAACCATGTTAGCGTTGAATGAAGAAAAACTTACTGTACCGGGCTTTGAGCTTCATATGTAATCAGTAATAAAGCGGGGTTCGGTATGCAATATTTTACCTTGGGTAATCGTAATGAAAAGAAGTATGAGTGCAATTATCTGTAATCACAGGCTGTGGTAACTACTGTGACAGTTATCAAGACACCTTTTATGTACATACAAGGGTTAAAATCTATCTGTTTCTAGTGTGATTACTGTGATATCTCCAAGCCCTCTCATCCGCCTTATAAACAGTACTACTCGCCCTAGGTATATTGTAGTCCCAAGATTGGGGTTCTGAAATTGGAGGAGGAGGAGGAAGAGGAAAATGGCAGCTCGTCCACGACCAATAGTAGATGTTCTAGGGCGTGCCTATCATCTTTAACCCATTTCTCAAATAATATATTTCGCATTTAAACTGCTTGCAGTCGGTGACAGCTGCAGAAAACGATCCCTCTGTTTCGATTGTAACCTTTTGAATTTGAGAAATGTCTTAATTGTTTCTAGTGGTTCTTCTACACTCAACACAGAATATCTGGTGTTTGTTCGTACTGCTGACGCTGTGATCACCTTCGCGTCTGGTATGATCATAGTTTCGACGAGATCTAATTCCCGGCGGAAACGGGGATGCTGGCTTGGAGGATAGTGATATGCCTAAGATCCGTGATGTTGATATTCTCTGCGGTGTGCGGCCAACCGGCGGATTTCCGACCGAAATATTCACCCCTGGGTAATGGTGATAATGTGTTCGGTGGTTGTGGGGTTTGGAGTGGTATGACATTTCAATTCAATCCTTCAGATATTGATGATGCCTCCGAAATAGTTGGTAAGATTGTCATGCAGCTTATTAGCTCTGCGTGAGTATTTGCCTAGCTTTAGCCAGTGTCCCTAAGCGGCCCGGCCGGCCACAATATCGCCGGCCGCCTTTAGCGCAGACTAGGCCGGGCTGCCAGATTATGCAAATGCCTGCAGGCCTTCAGATGTGTGAGGCCGCCCACAGTTCCGACTCCCAATTTGGAGGTCAGTCTTGGTGGCGGCCAGGCCGATCAGGAACACTGGCTTTAGCTAGATTTGCTGCCGTCCGGCCTGATCGTTAAAAGGCTTGGCGGATGGCCAGGCCGGGCCGCTTAGGAACGCTGTCCGTGCCTATAAAGGTTGCAAGATTGTGTGCGGCGATGATAATGTCTGGAGAGAGGAATGGTAGTGTGGATGGTAAGTCTACGAATGGTGTCGCGCGCCATTAGCCGTCGACTCTCGCATGGTTATACTCTAAGCCTCAAGGAACTCGCCGCTCCACCTCTTAAGCTTTCTGTTTCCTCGCTACCCATTTAGATCTGCATACACGTATCATGGATACAAGCACTAGATACTTCTTTTCGTCATTTCTCACGCTGTCACCGAGCAATCTTTCAGCGCCAACATGTTAGGCCAGCGCAATAATTATCTATTCTCGCCGGCGAGCTCCTTTGTCGTCTCCTTATCTCTGACCCCGACGACGAGATTCCTCGCTGTCTCCTCTTAATCTCTAATAATGAGCTTTACTTCATATTCATACTGATAGAGCACCAGCCCCATGGGCAACCAAGGCCACAGAGCAGTGCAGCGTGTCTTACTGGTACAATAACAGTATCCAACGTTGTGGCGAGCAAAGCTGGAGGCATACCCCCACCGTGATGCACAATCAATGTAGACGTTAGGTACCATACCAAAGTGCGTGAGATTGCTGCGAAGAGATTTCCATGATTCAGTTAACGGTCCGGAGTCTCGGCAAGATCCTGTGGTGGTACTGTAACGACAGATATTACACTAATCGTTTAAGTGCGAGAGGACCTGGAGAATATACCGAGGTAAAACGAGTGATCTGGTTAGAAGGACACAATCAAGGGATGAGGGTTCAATTACTATCGAGAGTTGAGAACGACGACGTCCTAGATCTAGGAAACGTCAAAGTCCCCAATTGGGGAACTTTATCCGTCATTTTCCCCTTCTCAACGTAAGGTGGTTGTACAGGGACTCCAATAATCAATCACGCAATGGCTCAGTTCTTTTCAACTATATTCATAAAATGAGCTGCGGCCGAGAGACGAATATCCCGCTAAATTCAGACACTGCCTCTTTAACATAACTAGGTTACCATCCATTCCACACCCCTACTTCGCCGCACTAGAAACCACCGGCTTCTCTCCCGCCCACTCATGGACCTCACTCGTCGCTTGCTTCACCAACCAATCCGCCAGCTCACTCCTCCTAACCCCCGACGTCGTCTTTCCATCGCCAACATACCCTGCCACTGCCGGTGTCTGGAGCTCTCCATCCGTAACATTCCCCAGCCTAAAAACCGTCCACTCAATCCCCGCCTCCTTCGGGATCTCATCAAACACCGCCCCAATCGCAACGACGTTCTTCCACGCGGTATGAATCACACTCCACACCGCCCAGACCATCGCCGCGCTAGCAAGCGAGGATTTATCTTTCGGATCCGAGATGGAGACGGTACCCATGACATAGATGCGTTTCACTTCGTACTCCATCATCGCGTCGATGATGACGCGGTAGGCGTCGGCGAAGACAGGCTGCTTTGTTTCGGTGGAGAAGGGGTTGGCCCAATGGAGGAAGTCGTGTTGGGCAGGACCGAGGAGGGAGATAATGGCGTCTGGCTTTTGGGCGACGGCGGCGCGGAGGGAGGTGGTGTCCGAGAGGGTGCCGGGAGGGAGGAGGGTTAGTTGGGGGTGAGAGCGAAGGTGGGTGGGGATCCGAGACGGTGTGCGCGCGTAGACGATTACGGTGATGGACGGGATGGAGAGTAGGCGCTCGAGGGTGGCGATGCCGGCGGGGCCGGTGGCGCCGAGGAGGAGGATCTTGCGCGGGGCCATGGTGTGGTGAGCTGCTGTGGTTGAGGAGGCGGCGTGACGTAGGCGAGGTGTCGGATAGCTGGCCAATCGGAACATTGGGGTTGGTGCAACTGTCACTCGCCATCAGAGCCTCACGTTCCTCCAGCCGGGCGATAAAAGAGACCGAACGAATTAATCCGCACTGTCGATGCGTCGAATCTGCCATTCGCCATCCACGCGGATATCTTCCAGCATGTAACTAACCCCCCACACCCGCACCGTCCCCGCCCCGTATCGCCTGTATCCGCTCAAACGCCCTGCGCACCGCCTCTCTGTGCCCCTCCGTCGTAATCTCCAGCCCCCCCACTTCCTCAACCCCACACCACCTCCACGCCGTATGCTCCTCCGGGTTGGTCTTTACCTCCCCCTCCCCAACCTCAACAACAAAATCATACTTCCGACCCCTCCCCCTGCGCCCCACAAACTCAACCCACCCCAACTCAGCCGTAATCGCGACCACCGACAACCCTGTCTCCTCTCTGACTTCGCGCACCACCGTGTCGAGTAGTGTTGCATCGCTGGGTTCGGTGCCGCCGCCGGGAACCTCCCAGCGGTTCGGGAAGGAGTCTGTGGGGGAGCGTCGGAGGAGGAGGAGCTGAGGGGGGGAAGACGGAGTGAAGATGTAGGCGCCGATTGCGAGCGTGGCGAGGTGTGAATTGCGGGAGAAGAGGGTGGCGGGCGGGATGGCGAGCGTGGAGAGCGTGGGCGGGTACGTGTAACGCGGAGGTTGATCGGTCATGTCGGGCATGTACTGTAGCCAGTGTACCGACGTCCCAGCTGACGCTTTTTATTTTCGATTGTGGCTAATGTGACGGTTTTTTGTTGATTGGTGAGTCATGGAGGAATTCGCGAACATCCCCAGCAGTGGTGATCAAGAACTGTCGCTAGGAAGTATATCTTTTGGGAAGGCGACTTTCTACAATGAACTAGATGTGGTGATTGATTCGAGTACTAGTGACGGAGCTACTCTAGTTGGTGCTCACACCCCAGCACAGATGCCCTAACCCTACGCTGTGTGGCGCTCGAATTTACACCCGATGATGTGAGTGAAACTGTAGAGGCATACCATACATTATTGATGCTTAAAAAAGTTGTCTACATATTTAAGTAGTTGTTCCTTAGTCATATTCCACAGATATAGCCATCACAATTCTTGTAAATTGATATTTCCAACCATTTTAATATGTGAATAACATGGCAAAGTAAAGCAACAACGTTCCATGTCGCAAGAAATTAACAACCCTCATGCTCCTGTTTATACGTCCTCCTCTCCCCTCTCCCGCCCAGTCGCCTCCAGTGCTACCTAACGATAACGGCCGTGGGAATAAAGACACAAGTAGTAAAAACACACAAGAATGGGCCATTCATCCGGCGATACTAGTCTTACCCTGGCCGCACAGGAATCCCCCATTCATCCGCTTCTCTATTTAGTTCCACTCTAGACCAAATGGAGAAGGATAATGATCTTCCAGTTCCATTGAAGTCTCGCAAAACTCGCAGCTTGGTTGTGCCATGGAGTGGGGTCCAAACGGACATCCAAAATCCTCCCACTGTGCACCACGAGAGATATTGGATTGTGGTAAGAGAGGTGCAGTACTGCCGACTATGGTCTCGGCGCTGTTGGTGGTATGGGTATCAATCGATGACGAGTGGGCATTGGTACTATAGCCCTGTTGTCTGTCGGTGGTTGCGGGTAGCGGTATAGCAGTAACGGATGTCGTTCTAGATAGACTCTTCGCTATGATATAATCAACTGTATGGTTCCCATATTGTGTAGCGTAAATGAAAATGACTTACATAATGTTCTGCGAGTATCGCTGATTGTAGACTGTTGGTTCAGTTCACTTTGGCCAGTCTTTTGCGCACCAGCATGCTCGGGTGAGTTAATTGAAGACTTGCTACGTTTCTGAAGTGGGATCGGGGTATGAGCTGGGGAGGGGCATCAGTAAGATTCACTGTGGAAAAAATAGATTAGTACATGCCTTCAGGGTTTTCAGATAAATCGTTGGCATCTCTCTTTCTCTGCAATTCTCGGTTAACCTTATCAAGGTCTTGCGCTACGTCATCCAAAAGTTCAGAGCGGAAGCAATGCAGAAGTTGTCCTTGATCAGTGCCTGTGCTGTATGCTCTGTTCAGCTGTTGTGCAATGGTACGACCAATTTCTTGGTTAGGCCCCAATGCGTGAGATTGAGGGTTAACATTGACATTATGGGACGAGCTGGGGTTTGATGACATGCTTTCGACCACCGTACTATCCCTTCTGATTATAGCTAGTATTTCATCACCATAGGTCGAAGGAAACTGCTCCAACTGCTGCCGATTGTAGCCCATGATGCTTTGTTGGAATTGATTGGTTTTGTGTTTGAAATGGGTTTTAATATGCCTTCTATGAATCAAATTAGTTAAGTGATAGCAATATTAGGACGCCAGAACTGTGCCAACGGGACTTTATTCACCGGCATTAGATAACTTACTTAAAGTTGTATATATTTGAGGTGCGATACCCACATATACACCGAAGAGTATCTGGCCTATTTCTCAGTGTTCATTACAGTTAGCCAATATCCTAGCATGACTTTACGGAACCCAATTACCCAGTTCCGCTGTCTCCATTACCGTCAGATCCATCTCCGTCTCCTCCACCTTCTCTCTCTCTCCCTCCCCCAGGACGTGAAGACCCTTCATTGTTGCCTCCCCATGATATTTGTAGCGCCTGGGCGGGACTAGATCCACTGCGGCCGCGAGCAGCCTTGGAGTTACCACCATAAGCTACATGACTCTTCGGATTCCACACATAATCGGAAACGCGAATGTCAGGCTGTGATATATGAAGATCCTTAAGTGTTGAACAAAGATCACTGACCCGAGAGGTGCAAGTGTTTGGACAGTTAGGGTCTTCGATGCAGTCGGCTGCCGCGATGGCTTTAGTTATCGCATCGATCCTTTCAGAGAAAGGTTTGAAAGGATATGGTGACTCTGGGTGAAGTAGGTAAGGGAGCAGTAGACTTGGGGCGTTAGTTAATGTGAAAGTGCCTTCCGGGAATGTTTGTGTAGCCGCGCGTGGTGCATTCTCTCGTACCCAGTGTGGTGGCGGCGAAATAAATTCCACCGACTGCGAGCTTGCGAATACAGGGCTAGACAAAGTCTCGAATGCTGGTAAGCACTCCAGGGCTGGTGCAGGAGATTCGTAGATACCAAATGGCTGGCACGTGACTTGCACGTGATGAGTTTTGTCGCTTGGGTTCAGAGTAGCACCATCATCATGAATAGACTTTCTGCATTGCGCGCCTTTGGCACCGTCCGTTTCGTCTCCCGAGACCGTGACGGAGTCGTTGGATAGGAAACGAATCATGTCGCTTTACTGTATGAACGCCCAGCGTTAGATTAGAAAAGAATCAAACGGTGAGGAAAAATAGCAAATAATTAATAGTTGGAGCTGATGAGTACCGGGTCCCCCGATGCTAAGGGTATGGTTTTAAAGTACTTAAGTATGTACAATCTAGGGTCGTCGGGTGGGGGGGTATATATAGTGATGTTTAAATATTGAAATATTGAGCTGCGAGCGAAACGAGCGGACAGGAGCGCTGCAGAATCGGTTAATACTGGAACTCAAGGGATTCAATCTGGCACGCAGTAATGTCGTAGAGTGCTTGCTGGCTGTTCCTGAAAGGTACAGAAAGTGTAGTTTCTAATGGTACAAATAGGTACACAGTGATGGCCGAGTAATGTGAGCACAAGAAGTCCCGAGGTGTACCGAACTGCACTAACTGGCGGCTAACCAGGACCGTGGCAGAAACGCTCTGCAAAGAGCGCAGAAAGAACCGAAAGAGCGCATAAGGAGCAGAAAGAGCAGAAAGAGCGTAGCGAATGGTTGATTTTCCTGACATCCCTGCCATTTTGCTTCTTCCGGGTGCTGGTCCAATGTTGCCGTCAAATTGGCTGGATAGCTGGTCACACATGCTGCTTGTGGGCAGGGAAATCGATTTGCGTATACTTCTTTTTGGCGCGCTCACTACTGGGTTTGAAGAATAAACCGCATATGCTACAGCCATGTACCTTTGGCTGGTAATACTGCAGAGAGGTACTTCAAAGTGCACGTGCTATTTATTGTCCAGTAGCGACTATGCATCTCAAAACATTTCCCCGTATGTACCGAGCGGTGCTATACCGGTGTGTACGTGAATGTGTAGTTGTATAATATAAATTAAATATCTCTAAGGATGTACTGTTAGTTTCAAATGTTTCGCGGAGAAGATCTGATATTATAGTAGAACATTGTATAGGAATTATCGTCGTTCCACTATACGAAGAGTTACTAGTTATATCAGGTTTACGCTTGCCGCGAAAATTTTCGAACCGTCTAAGTATAAAGGCACGTATAAGTCTGTCATACAGTACAAAGAAACACTTGTTGCAGTTGCAACGTCCACCCGAAATGCAGAGAGACAGGCCATTATGATTAGGACGTCAGAAGTGTCTGTCCGGACATTTTCAGTGATGTCAGCAGTTCCGACATTACTGTTCACCTAGAAGGTTGCCAGCATTCTATTGTTCAGCGGGAAGGTACAAGAACACCTTCTGCATCAGTGCTACACACTTCGGGTTGCAATTCTCTGGGCCCTCCGCTCGAACTCAGTGGAAAGTGCAACGTGGAACTAGAGAAAGCAATATGGAGATCTTTTAAACCCTCTTGATGGCGCTGGAAAGTATTTAGGCTGTTGACAGTCGAGTGACGTTAGGCGAATACATACAAATATAGAAGAAAAGGTATATGTAGCTGACCGCAAAAATACCACCACCATGGACAAGGTGGTAGAAGAAAACAGCAAGCACGAAATGACTACCACGAGGCACATGTAATAATAGAGAAATCGTATGAAGATAGGGCTCCGTAAAAATGTACTAAAGTACTGACAGCCACTATGTACAAGCCCAGGTAAATGTTGCGTCCCATACGCAGAAACGCCCCATCTACAGATAGGGACCCCACCCGCAGAATCTACAGACAGGGTCGGTGTTCCATGTCTTGGGTTGGTAGGCCATGTATGGATACCGGTACATCCTGGAAGAGACTGTATCTGCCAATTGCCAATTGCAAATTAATGAGCCAAAGCTTACCATCACCAGCATGCCAACCCCCCGGTAGGAATTGCACTCTAGTACGCAGGACATGATGGGGAACTAAATTGGCAAAGGTCACCCCAAGCTGCTGCAGTGTATGATTGTCTCCAATTAGACTTGCCGTTCACGAACACTGGTCCTCCCAGGAACGGTAGCGACAGGTTCGGATGAATGACTCTGGCAGCTGGGGATACCAAAAATCCTTACAGCTAGTTAAGTAGAAATATCACATGAATACAAGCGTAGTATGATTAATGACTGGTACTACAAAGCACTACCCTCTAACAGGATGACTCGCCTTATGAAAAACACAACCTACTTGAATTAAACACTGGCAAAAATGGATTGATATATACTCGCACTTAGTTACCGATACCTAGTCTGTAGGTGGCTTTTATGGGTCCTTATTTTTCTTTGTCACCCTTGCCTGTAGCAAGTTTGGCGTGGAGAGACATGGATAGCTATCTCAACAGTTCGTCTTGAACTGGTTCGAACCGGCAGTTCGGCGGTGTGGTTCGCGAACAGCTCGGTCTACTGAACCGCTCCGCCTAAACCAGTTCACTATTTAGGTACCAGTTCGAACTACCCAAAGTGATATCATATAACCACATATACTTCGCAATTAATCCCGCAAATTCTCTTGATAGTTCAGTTGCGGTGCCGGCTATTTGGGGCATTCCATAATATTCAATCTCCTACTATGCGTGCAATGTATGATAATACTGCGCGAAAGATACCATTCATCTATGTCGTTGGCGTACCAGCGTCCGAACTACTGTTACTCGAGGCTTAGTTGAACCGTAACAAGACTAGTTTGAACCAGTTCGTCATTGATTTGGAACCGCCAGTTCACGGTTCGAACTATTTCACCTCCCGAGTTGCTCCGCCTAAACCAATTCATTCACCGAACCGTTGAGACCATTAGACATCTATGCTCGACGATATTTGAATCTTGTCTGAGAACTTCTGTCATCTTCATCTTTAAATCGCTATCGTAGGCTTTACTACGCATTGCGAGGATCGAGTGAGAGCCAGAACCGGAAAAATGTCTAGCAGCAAGCGGACGATGATCGGTAATCGTAGGAATGGCTTCGTAATTGTATCAATCTGCCGTTGTAATGGTGTCACAAAGAGGTCACTGCACACGAAATGAATCGAACGACACAGTTAAGCAAAGCTTTTCGCCAGTCTAATACTGCATTCAATACCCACGCACAGGTACTAATCATTATTTGTACGCTTGGAATAGACGCCGACGGTGGATATGTGATGCCGGCGGGGCAGAATTTTTATGCAAGGAAACCCGAGTATATCGTCTCAAGTCACCAAGTCGGAATAATTGTGACTTTGATATCCGTAGCTTGTCACTCGGATATGTCCAGCTCTCCCCGGTGGATCTTTATGCGACTGCGCTGCCAGAGTTAGAATCATTTTCGTGCGCCACGTCCGACGGCGGAACTTACGCGGGGGCAATGCCCACAAATATCTATGCCAAGATAGATACCGGCTTTGCAAGCACTGGCCGGGCCGATCTATGCCAAGCGTGGCTTTCCCGGGCGTGGTCGCACCTGACCGGCCTACGAATGAATGGATAGCCGGGTGGTCGACTTGACCGCTTGGGAATACTCAATTATCAATATTCTCTATTCATTACTGGCCACAGTATGTGCTTGGCCTGGTGATTTGATGCTCCGGGAAGTCAAAAATTCCATGTCAACGTAGCCATGGCGTTGGGGCGACGGCAAGGGCATCGGGTAGCATCGAGGGTATCGGAGGCAACGGCTTCATTTTACGGACAACCAAGCACGCGATCCACATTTGCATTGGAACCACATTGCGACATCAACACCGAACCAAATCTTCGCGCACGCCTCAACCAACCAAATATTTATATTCCGGCATATATGGATGTGCAGGGGACTGCGTACTTCAGAACTAGTACTTCTAGCCCCTACCGCTCTGCGATAGGCTCGTTTTGTTATCGTGCAGCAACAGGACACCGGTTACGAATGGAGATTGCGACAGCACACCTTGCCTCGCACGTGCACTTCGCTCTCCAGGGGGCCCATATAACTGGCTGCTCTTGAGACCCAGGCTTTGGCACAAGACATGTTGCTTTTATAAGCCATTCCGTCTCAGATCACTCCTTCTGAGAGACTCACGTTTGTGCTCGCACACCGCCCTAGCTATGTCACAGAAGATAAACGCAGAGCCCCGAGCAGAGTATGCGGAGGACCCTCCCACATGTCAGCTGGCATGTCGCGCCCACCACGCACATTGCTACCATCTAGCCCCCTGCCGCGGCGGCGGATGCATTTGCCAGTGTACCGAAGACAAGCTACACAAGCCTGACGTTGACCATGCACTCGGATCTATTGATGCACTTCGAAACGAAATTCTGCGGCTTAGTATCCCTACAGGTGAGTAGCTTTAGGAAACGGTTAGGCGACAGCTCGTTGCTAATTACTCTCATTCTCGTTAGAGAAGCCTCTGCAGCCACCGTTGAAGTTCGATGTCTTCTTCGGACAAGAGGGTCGAAAAATTTACTCCATCAAATCCACCGATTCGGCGCTTACCTGGAGCGCAGCGGAGTTCCAAGGATTCTCCGATATCTGGTTCGAAGCCTTTAGTCCTAACCGAAACGTCCTGCACTTGTTCGCGACCAGACATATGAACTCCATCTGGTTCAGGACCTGGGATCATTCCGAGTTTATGGACTGGCAGAAAATCATCGACGGGCCAGAAACTGCACAGCCGTCAGCCCTGGTAATGTCGGAATGTGGTGCGATCGATATATTTTACGTCGACCATGAAGGCCGGGTCCTCCACCGTCTCTGGAGGGGCCGTAGCCGCGAAACTTCTGACTGGTCACCAAAGTGGGAGATCGTCAGCGAGATCCTTGGTTGCAAGTCAATGCCAGTTGCTGTCGCTCGTGGCCGCTACCTCCTCGATCTTTTCATCGTCGGCACTGACAGGTCTCTGTATTGGAAGCCGTGGGTTGACCTACAATGGAAGTCGTTCAAGAAACTAGGCGAAGATTGCGTGGGACATCCCGTGGCTGTTGCTCGGCATCGCGAGAGAATCGATGTGTTTATCCTCAATGCAATCGGAGAGCTGCTTTACAAAACATGGAATGGCAGCGGTTGGGAGCCTCCGGGCCTGGGGTTCGAGAATTTAGGGGGAGCTTTCGTTTCCGAACCGGCAGCTATTGCGCGAAGCGAAGACAGCCTAGATTTATTCATCGTCGGGAAGGACAAGAAGCTATATCACAGGGCCTTACGTCGAGCGACCTGGCAGCCTGCCGATGGATTCAATTGCTTAGGCGGGAACTTCGCCGACTTCCCACCGACCATCACAATCAGCAGGGATGGACTGGATATTTTCCTGGTCGGTGGCGAGGAGACGTACAATGGTATTTACCACAAGAGATGGGATGGTATTGGAGTACCCTCGAGCTCGGACTTCCGGCCATTGCATCAGTGGCAATGTACGACTCGTGTGGCTGCAATTGTGAGAGAGCAGGACTCGATCCCCAAGGAAAGGGACAAGTGATTTTTCTGATCTTGCATATGCTGATTGAAAATGTTAGCGTGCGCACGCATTGCGATAGGTACATATATCTTAGGTTTATGCATGCTACAAACTATGAATTTGAGCTCTGAGGAGGGCCTATGTACTGGACATGTGCAAACAACGTATTTCTTTGGGAGTATAAGACTGGGTCAGAAGTAGAAGTATCACCATTGTCACTCGAATTTGCAAGAAATTATGCCGATGGATACGGGACGTCATATGCCATTTACCGATTTTTCAACCGCCATTCTCCCGCCCCTTCCAAGTTTATACACGCCCTATGTCTCTATCTTCCTCTGAACCTCACCCTTGTCATTTACCTCGATACACATACTAGATTCATCATTTCTCACTTGTCTTTATGCAAAATTTGCCGTTCACCTATCGATAACGTATGACCTCTCTATCATGTCGCATTCGGCTGTCGAAGTCTTCGCGTTTAAGTACCCACCTTTTATATGATACAACGCAGTGTGGGTATATGCCGGATACGATGCTAGATGCCACAGAGCTTTCCTCGTGCCCGGACCCCACCTGCTCGCATACCAGCGGTCGCACAAGGTTTAATTTGATGGGCTAAGCACGAGAAAATCACAATATATGGGAAGATAACTGCTACAGACTGTTCCTAATTGCCCTGAGAGCTCGCAGTTGTTGGGGTGTTCGGTATAAGAGTAGTTTGCAATAGGAGTAGAGATATTTTTATCATTTTATTCAAACCGGTAGAGAATTTGCGCACAAATTACACTATAACCCTCGCGAGCTCGCCTGGTGACTCTTCCATCAAATACCCATCGAATGACCCGGACTATTCTTTGCCGGCCGGTCCGATACTAGCTCACCCTAAATTCCGAATGAATGATGCAGCAAAATCATTTTGACAGCAACATAAGTGAACGGCTTTTCCTAAGTGGTAGAAAAGTATCGCGATTCAACATGGGAATGTATAACTTTCACCGACTGTATTTGCCACTTCATTTGTGTCGAGGCTTTGTATCGATTAGTTGAACACAACCTCAGTGCCTCCCTTTCCTTCTGCAATCAGGTTGCCGGCGAAGGTAATGATCCAATTTGCTTTCCGAGTAGTATTATCCACGAGACGTCGACGATATATTCCGGGGCTGTATCATCCCTCTAGTACTAGGAACATGGTGGTGAAGCTCTGGAAACATATCCAAGGGATCTTTCGCCGTTCGGGTGGGTACAAGTATACAGTACGTTCCTGCCAACATTTCCATAGCCAGTCGCACTCAGTGGACCTCCTCATATGCCAGGTAGAGGACAGTTCTCGAGTCTCATGATCAAGAGCTGGTAGACTCCTCATCCAATTGCACCTCAACAGCGACAGTGGAATGTCACAGATGCCACAAACCCATAAACTCGTTATCCCCTCGTGTGTATCAAACCCCAAATCCTGAATGACCGAACTTCCATTCACGGGTGGAGACGTCTAGGCACGAGAAACTCCGTATTTCCGGCGTTTATGCTGCCAAAGTTTCTATCGCGTCACTGGATCTAATATCTACACAACAAGGGGTAGGAAGAACATAAGATATGATATAACGGCAGTATCGTTTGCGGGCAACTGTGGGATAGGCTGGGGATTGCTTCCAAGTACGTAGCATGATGTTCAGAAAGGCAATGAGCGAGCAACTTGACGGTTGTATACATGCATGTGTCGCCTCACACCAAGCCATAATAATAGATAGATTCAGCTCCAGGTTACAAATGAACTCAGAAACTAACGAGACGATAGACCCCAAGAAGCAAATCTAAGCACAGCTCCCCATTCCCAGAACCACAGCCCAGAGCCTCACCTAGACTATAGGTACCCCTATCAAAAACGTTAGAAGTGACCCTTTTCTAAGGCTACTATAACGGCGCCCTACAGAACTACGGGAAGTTCCCCACTGGATCAGATGTAGAAATTATCACTGATTGCCATTTGGATTCCCAAGAAATTATACGGTTAGACTTGCATCTGTCATCACCGTTATAGCAACTTGGTGTATATCTTATCAAGATGGTATCACCATGTTGTCATTCGGGTCGAATGGGCCCGTACGGATTGACAATATCTTATACCGCAATATAGCATTCGACAATTTCACAAGCCACTCAGCAAAGAGTCCATCCAGCGGCAGTTTCCCTGCTACCTCGCTTCTGAGTCTGCATATACATTCTGCACGATGTCTTCCTCGGAACCCCGCCCTTGTCATTTCAATACCTCGGTACCGTTATTGGATTCTTCATTTCTTACTCGTACTTTGTAAAATTTGCCGTTGTCCAAGCCCTATCTGTCGGTACAGTAGATATGGTCTCATTATCACCGGATATTCGGCTGTTTGCAGCCACGGCGTTAAGCTTAAGTACCCGCCCTCTATTGCTTTAGCCGCGAGTTCTAGTCAGAGAGAGCTCGAACTGGATAATTGAAGTGTGTGTGCGTGCGTGTTCAGGTCGGATATGCAAGTGTCTTGTCATGTTGGACTGCATATCACCTTACGATGAGCAGTCGACGTTGGAACCCAGAATTCCTAGCTAATTTTCCGGGAATTCAATTATACAAGGCGTTCACAATTACCTCCCGCAGTGTGCCAAACACGATTCCATTCACCACATGGCACTGCACGACCGGCAGGCACAGGACTGAGGTTAAAACTGGCCAATAAGAAATGCAGTCTCGGTTCCTAACTTTAATTAGTACGGCACATCGATACCGGTCAACCGCGGATGGTTTATGGATGGCTTTTTGTGGCTTATCGGGAAAGGTCGGATGACAGACTACATCGCGGGGGACAATATGTAAGCCGATCGATCTCGCTTGCTATCGAATTTCATCGAGTAAGGCGAAAAGTCCGAGCATGAGGACGTATATAAGCCGTTAGATGTATAACTAGTGCATAATGCGAATATTGTACTTAAGGCGTATAATGAGTAAGGTGTGCAAGGCGTGTATCCCATGAATTATAGTAGCTGGGTTATGCACGGATATATATTTGATCAGAGCTGCATGATAACCAAAACCCTATGGAGTTTTGGGTCAACACCATGAAGACCATGAAGACCAGTATAGATTGGAATTTTTGTAGGATTAATCATTCAATGATTCTCGCTCTTGGAGTAAATTGGGACTTCATTTGACCAGCAAGTGTTATCAAGTAACTATACGTAATGTGGTCGATTTAGAGTGACCAGTTGTGGGGATCATCGTGGCCACGACCGGGATTTGCACGATCCAGGGGAATATTGCGTCCAAGCATTATATATATTAACATACAAATTTACCAGGACGATAGATTTATGCATCGACGTTTTGCCCGCTCTGTGGTCCGGGCAAACACCGAGAACTCCTGGCAGTCTTGTATCTCTGTCAGCACCAGCTGGAGGTGGAGAAGCTTCTCTTCTATTAGCCGATTCGAAACTGCTTGTCATAGTACCTTTAACAGAAACGAAATTCACATATCCTAACATCCTAGCCCGGTTCAACTCATGCCGCCATGTGCCGCTTCTTTGTTTGCAGGTAATATGCGTGGAAGAAAAAGGCCTGAAGTGCACATGCCAAACATGGAATCTAAGCGCACTGGGGATACCGCATAGTCTCGAACGCTGTGTAGAGTACCACATTCCGAGACAAGATGCCGCTGCCGCAATTAAAGATTCCCATTATTCTCGAACGCGGGTACGTAAGTACGCAATTACCATGCTGGTTGGCATTACATATAAAGTCGGCCCCCTCCACAGCATTCTGTCCATACCAACCAAATTTACCATGAAGTTTCCCGTATCAATCCTCGCCACCTTCACCTTCCTGGCTCTCTCCGATACTGCCTTAGCAGTTTCATGCGAATCCTCGTGCGGCTCCAGTTGTGCCAATGACGCCATCGCCCGTCTGATAAGCTTCTTCGGCTGCCCAAACAATCCCTCACTCTCCTTCATCTACCAGGGTGGAACAACCACAGCGCACTACCCGAAAAGTCGATGTTACTCTAGTTTATGGTCGCCGACGGGGAAGCAACAGTTTGTCTCGTGCCAGCAGCTGCAGCAAAAGTTGGATGGCATCGTTACTCAGTGCAACGGTAACGGAGGGTCGGATGATGAGTATTGGTCTTGGAATGTCATGACGTGTGGGAAGAATAAACGGAGGAGAGGTTTACTTGCGGAGAGAGAGGAAGTGATGGAAAGTATGAGGAGTGAGGAGGAGATGGAGAAGTCTGTTAACTATCTGTTGAAGAGCGAGGATGAAAAGATTTCCGGGGGTACGATTTTGAGTTTTCCGTACTCGGGGAAGGAGCCTATGACTGTGTGCCAGTTAGCGGCTGCCGCTAATAGCCAGGAACTGAAGGAGAAATTTGGTTGTTAGATGTTCTAGGTCGAGACAGAAGAGTATGTACTCTATTAGAGGAGTAACGGCGTTGGGGTATACCGCTGTTGTCCCACGGAACCAAAACTCGCGGTATCACGGAAACACCGAATCCCGGGGTAGCAAAGGTGATTTCCTCTGGATAAACGGCAGTCAGGAGCCTGCCAAGGAAAGTCAACGTCATGCACCCTGGATTTGGTGCTGGAGTCTGAAGTGCAAAACGTAGAAGTAGACTAAGTATTTGACCTCTACATTGCTTATTTTGAGCTGCTGCACACCCCTGGAGTCTATATGCTTCCCACCAGGGCCTATGATACCAATAAACAATCATCTCATAGCTTATCTACGTTGGGAAGGGGAGAAATCAGAGACGAATACTCGACGGATTCAGTGCACTCGGACACCTAACCCTACACTCGCAAAGTGGGCTTAGGGGGAAATTTGTGCCCATTCTAGGTTGATATCCAATTTCGGATTGCGGAGCCCATACGAAAATCTCCAAGTCAGAGTTTCTCGAGATGGTTTCCCCATCCCAGACAGGCAATTGGGCTTTTCTTGCTTTAAATGTGCTCGCTTTTTCACACCGCACGTCAAGCAACCTCCACCCTCCATAGGCGAGAGCTGGTAAAATATCAAATAAATTATCGTAATAGTGGCTTTGTGGTCTAGAATATAAAGAGGAGTATCCGTTAACTGTCAGACTCTGGCCTTCTCCTCTTGAGAAGAGTGTACATAATCCAGCATGCGATGTGAAAAGAATCAGAGCTACAGCAAGAGTTCTTAAGCCTCTCCAAACCAGGTACAAATGACAAGAAAAAGCACCAACTCCCATAAAAGTTACTCTAATCTTTGTCCCCGCTCTGGCAAGATTTTTCCTCTGAGATCTTCTCGCCGGTACATGACCAGCTTTACATTACTCGTTACATTTCATTGCTCTCTCCTGATAGCGCAGTCGACGGCATCATTGTCGCTCAACAGGGGATCTGGTGGGAATTTACAGGTTCTGGGGCAGTCGGAGCTGGTGGAGGAATACTCGTTGGTGCGGCTGATGCAAATGTAACCCATGCTATTCTGAGGCGTTGGAATCTTAGGTTTGGCGCCATTGAATGTAACGCGAATGCTTTAAACTTCGGCGAGGACATGTTGAGAGCGGCATTAAAGGCCTGCGGGGACGGCTTCACATTTGGAACATTATCTTCCATTGGGGTATGTGAGAAGGTGTAGTTTGCTGTATGCAACTGTTAATCATTTTGCAAAGAATTCCGTGCGAGAATCAGACATATCAATCAGTCTTCCGCTATTGTCAGACATCGCCGCGCCGGAGGCCTCTGCTGTGGTATTTATGTTGTGGAAAATGATGGTGGGCTGAATATCTTGACCATGTATAATTTGACAATAGGTCGTGTGATCCGGCCACCTCGAATAAAGATGTGAGCTATGCTCGACCCCGAGCTATGGAGATTATGTACGGTTTCAAAGAAACAACAGCAGATCGAAGGTCTTTTGGCTGTAATTGTTGTGGAGTATGAGGAAATGAGCTCGGAGGTTATGGCTACGTCCTTGCTGGCGCCAATGAATGCAATATTCCTAAGCAGCCCGGCCCGGCTGGCCTACATGAACCTGGGCCTGGACACCGCCAATGCAGGCCTCCAACTTGAGGCTGGGCCGGGCTGGATCTGTGGGCAGCCTCAGATATCTGAAAGCTTACAGGCTTTAATTTTTTGTAGCATAGGCTTTTAGTATAGTAGCCCAGCCTAGTCTACACTAAGGGTGGGCGGCGATAGTTATCGTAGCTAGGCCTGGTCGGCCTGAAGATATCTAAAAAGCCCAGCGGCTGGCTGGGCCGCTTGGGAACACCGAATAAATGTGACTTCAAATGAGCTACTGCGGGTGCTTCATGGCAATGGTTTGGGGTCGCTTTAAAGATGATAGAGCGATTTAGAGTAATGAGGCATCGCGGCTATCGGATATTGGATGTGCTAACGGTACGCCATCTATCAGGGGTCTGGGGTCCAAGCGACTCAGTAGAATGACCATGTGGGCAAAATTGCTACTGAAAAGTATACATGTATAGCATACCGGTATAGTCATAGTTTCGGTAATGAAAAATACAAGAAGCAGCCACGGAGTTATAGCCGCTGTATTAGATGAATTACCAGCTAGAGTACAGCAGCTCTAGAGACGATAGATGGGCAAATCCCAAGCATAGACCTAATGAAAATTAGATGTGTCGCCACCAGTTGTTCCCATATCCATTAAAGTTCGACGGTACACAACTCTAATTTCCCGGTGCCTCTTCTTGGCCATATGCACCATACATATATAGTCGGTACGCTGGGCGTCCGAACAATCAATCTTCTCTCTATTCTACTACTCTATGTCCTCGTTCTCGCGCGCGGCTTTCGTGACTCCCTGTCAGTACTAACCGCGACACGCGCCCAAAACATTTGGGCTCCACTTTGTTGTGTAATTAGGGACGCCGGCTATGCCGTACCAAGTGAGTCTCGGTGAAGCTACGCACACCTACCAAACCTCAATATTGATCGAGTCGAGGATATTCAACATTCGTATGAAATCGCTCTTTGAGGTACGTAGAGAGAGAGTAGGGAATAGACGAAAACCGGGGGAATAGATGGATTCAAGAAGTCCCAAGCCAGCGTGTTTGATTTCTCGTTGCTTGTTAATATTGAGATGCTTCTGCAGTAGAGAGCGTCAAACTGTACGTTCAGTATACTTTCCGGGGCAGAGACTAGACAAGTGTTAGAAAGTATTGGAATTACGGTTCACGTCTGGGCCTGGCAGAATAAAAAGCGTAACTTCGCACGGGTGCAGATGGGTCGTGTGAGGTGTACATAGGCGCGAGTGGAGAGCTATTTAAACGAATTCACGAAGCAACGATATTATGCGATTTATGACGTGTATTCTTTCATGCTGCCGAGAGAAGTCGATTTTGTCTGCTCCATACGCACTGTCCGAAGACTCCTGCAACTACAAAAGCTCCAACACTGGTCTTGTATATCACCCAATAATTCGATTAGCTAGTCTTTCGTGCCTACGCTGTACCGGAGTTAGTAGGAAGCAATAAGATGCTGTGTGGAATTAACCTTCATCCATGGGAGTTTATCATCGGAAACCTCGATACATGTAAGGTAGTCGAGCTCTTGACCTACTGTGAACGTAGTGCAATCTTTGGTAAACTCCGACACACGACTTTTTACTGCGGGGACCATAATATCGAAGCAACTTTGAATTTTCGGCCTGGAGAATTGATTGGAATTGTTCATTAGCTGTGAGTCTGTGAGAAACCTGTGGTTATGAATCTTGCGAAATAGTCGAGCGTGGTTTGTGGTTCCTGATTCTGCTTCTCTGATTATCCCTCCCAACGTTGCCCAGAACATCATCGCCGTAAGTCGAGTTTCGTTGTCCCAGCGAGACGAAGGTTCCAATACTTGTAGGCTTAGTAGTTCATACGTAATCCTCTGGATCCGTCGTTGCAAGGCCACGATCTCGTCAGTAAGAAGACATCGAGTTTCGATCGGTAACCCCTTTTCACATCCCGAAAAGGTTTCTGAGTCTTCGACAAGTCTGCCTACGGCATGAATGAGGGCCTCTTTAAACAGGATCTTAGACTCTAGTTTATTCGCGAGAGTCAAAAATTCTAGAGGAAGGCACACTAGCGCCTCAACCCACTCATTCCATTCTAGAATGGCAATCTGAATAATTGGAGACACCGCTACGAGAGCATCGTACTCATCCGCGAGCTCAACGAGCTGGATGCAAGACTGAGCATCGCACAAGGTAATCGGCTCTTTATAGAGCGCATTCACCAGAAGCTTGAAGGTCTTTACGAACGATGTGACTGCATCCGTGTTGGGGCTGATGTCCGTGGGAGCGGGCGATAGTTCTGAATCGCAGCTAGTGCCCTAAAAACTTAGATACTATGACCATGGCCACCGAATTGAGACGACATGCGCTCACCTTTGACGCAGATGCTAGATATGGGTCTCCATCTTTATCTAGTTCAACGCGATAATAATATCTAAAGTCACTCTCGCCATCCTTCTTCCACTGGCTCCATCTGTCAGAAAGACTCTTTTCGAACCATCGAGAGCCGCTCTTGAGGGCGTCTGAATGAAGAAGGTAAATTTCATCACCGAAATCGAGCTCGACGTCTAGCGCTCTGTCAAGATAGTCGAATAAGATATGTTTCGAGGCCATTTGCTATTTTTAACGTGCAGCGACGAGTGCGGGGGAACAGTGTGCGCGGGGAATGGCGTTTGCGGGGTTACGGGCTTACCGCCATCCCTAATTTGGCTTGTGTCTTGAACTGCTACTGTGTAACCGACACTAAAGGAGGTGAAAGCCGGGAAAGTACGGCGTAGTGCAGCGAGAAGATGGAAGGGAGAGTGGTGCCATCATTTGGAACACAGTCAGTGTGTGCTGTTTAGGGAATTAGGGTAAGTAGAAGCTGTAAGAATATCTCCTTTGGCCAGTTCAAATCGGAAGAGCGGGGAAAAAGTGTAAGAAAGGCTGTACCGGGCATAATATAATAGTTTATACGGGCCCGGGATTCCTAGTGACAGCTTTTGTTCAAAGACGACTAGTGTAAGAGCAATAATTATTGGGTATGACGGATACTTCTGGTAAGAAACAGCTGAAAATTGACGGATGATATGGCACCCTGTGATGCATGACATCCGAATCATTGCTACAGGTTCGGTCGTTGCGTTAGAGCCACTGATTGTCTCCTAGTACATACTAAATCGTAAATTAATTGGCAGTACTGTACCTAGCACAATGCTTCGGAAATCATGCGCCACGAAGATCTCGTCTGAAATGATTTTATTGTAGTTTTCGCCTATTCCTGGGGCATTCGGTATTGAAAAAATCTAAAATCTCGTCCCAATAACACGCTCATTACAGTAGTTGAGTGGTAGAACATCCTGCGTCTCCCTGGGCTCAAATCCTGGTTTGAGATCCATCTGGAAAATCCCATTCACTCTGGCTGGGGGTGTTCAAAATGTGTGGTGTGGAGTCCTCCATGTCACAAGAATCACTTCCACCCCTCATTCAATCAGAAGACTCAATAGCATAGGGAAAAGATCTTCTTTCAGCGCAGGAGAAGTCGTCAACACCTTCTGGACCACACTCTAAACTTAATAGTCTGGGGGTTAATACCCTATTTCTCTGTAGCAATGGTAAGCCGAAACCCCTTTCCTCACTCCTTGCCTTAGATGCAGAGACTACAGCTCTGTGGATCTCAGAGCTGCTGGAATCATGTCCAGTTTTGCGGAAGCTATATGAGAACGTTATCCCTCACTAAGACACCAGCGCACCTTTCAAAGCTGTTCCCGCCAAAGTGGCATTTTGCGCGCAAGCTAACCCCCGCTGGAGATTTCATGAAATAGAGCGGAATACAGCCACGAAGATGCTAGATCGGTTGATTGCTGAAGGGAACTGGAGTTTGCAGTGGTGGTGGCGGTGGTAGCCAGGCACGGGAACTCACTTTTGTAATTTATATAAAATTCCTAGGAGCCTTACTGGGACTAAATGCTCTTCCGTGGGATGGGACTCCATGCTATCCAACACTTTGTCTGTTGCCACAATGTGAACCTCATGGTCACCATGAAAGCAAGACCATGAGAAAACAATGTCACAGCGTGGCAAGAATTTGAATACCGGCGCTAGTATAGCGGTATTAAGGACTCTGTGAATGATGGCCCACGACCGGTTTATTCGGCCAAGAGCAACTAACCTAGTTCATTCCTCCTTTATTTTACGTTAGGTCCTAAGCGTGGAACAGCTGTTTCTGGAGCTCACGAGATGGAAAATCAGATCATGCAGCCTCCATAAAGCCTCCACCAGCAGCGCACTCCATATCTTCAAAAAAAGAAAATACGAGTGATAAGGATGATGCAAGTGTCGGTACCAAATACATCCTGCTTTTCCAGATGGTCTGGGGTTATACCTCGACCCCTACACGAGTAATGTGCTTATCCACCGTAATACCGGAACTCCGCCTTCAGCTCTCAGAAGTACGAGGTCACCAATGTCATAACCCTCGGTGCTTCATGTTACGTGGGCTCCGATCTAGTGCTATCCATCAACACCTCTCATCTCTTCCTTAGAATGGTCTATCAGTAAATCCACCATGACAGTGAAAAGTCCCAAAACCCACAGAACTCTTCCACCGAGTGACAAGTGACAAGCGATGGTATTAAACCCTTCTCGGCAGCTCCGACTTCTGATGACGCTGAGCACCGGCCAAAATCTTATCTGACGTCAGACCGAGATTTTTGTTGGTCGGCGGTCAGCTCCGATAACACACCGGCACGCTCAGATTGGCCGATTGCATTATGCAGCAACTAAGCCTCGGTTCAACTCACGTGATTCGGGGACTTAGAGCTCCGAATTGGCGAGGGTGCAGTTGTGATGAACTGGCGGAGGTTTTTTCCAACACGTTTTTCTCCCTGCTTTGCTTCCTGTTCCTCTCCTTCACAGCTCGGCTTCCAGGGTCCACACGACACCGCGATCTCGGTTCAGGGACATCAACGCGATACGAGGTTCCTTGGCTGTTTACACGTGTAACCACCACACAAAATGTTGGCGTCGCTCGTTTCCACCCTCCTCGACCTCACCACAAACACAATCATGCCGGCTCTCTGGACCGCCGCAAGAGTCCTCGCCTTCATCCTCCTGCTAATCAACATCAAAACCCTCCCACTAACCTGGCACGTCCGTATCCCTTCCCCCCTTCCTCCCCCCCACGCTGACACAGATTGCAAACAGTTCCGATTCTACCGCTCCCTCCTCCATCACTTCCTCCTGCGGCGCCGCATCCTTCCAAAACCATCCCACCTCTTCTCCCCCCTCACCACCACCTCCCGCGCCTCAACCTACGAATGCGATCTCAACGGGCACAAGTCGAATTCCACGTACTTCTCCGACCTCGACATCGCACGCACACACTTGGTATGCCACCTCACCAAGCGCTCGTTCCGGGTACGGCGGGAGCGGAAGGAACCGGTCATGTACGTCGCGCTCGCGGGGGTCGCAGCGCTGTTCCGAAAAGAAATCCCGCCGTTTAAGAAGTATACGATTTCCTCGAGAATCCTGGCGTGGGACCGGAAGTGGGTTTTTGTCGTTTCGCATTTTGTCGGGGGCAAGGATGGGAGGGAGGTGTATGCGAGTTGTCTGAGCAAGTATGTGTTCAAGAGCGGGCGCAAGACTGTGCCACCGGAGACGGTGTTTGGCGAGAGCGGGTTGCTCCCTGAGAAGCCAGAGGGGGCGGAAGGGGTTGAAGATGGAAGTGGGGGGAGTAGTGGGGCTGAGACGCCTTTGATTGGATTGAGGGAGGGGAAGATGGGGGAGGAGGCGATGGAGAGGGCAGTGGAGAGGATTGTGAGGGATGATCTTGAGAGGAAGCAGGGGGAGCAGGGGGAGGAGTATTGGACGTGGGAACGGGTGGAGGCGGAGAGGAGACGGGGGTTGGAGATTGCGAAGGGGATGTTGGCGATGGATGGGTTGGTGGATGAGTACAGGGATGGAACGGAGGAGGGGTTGGAGAAGGTCGGCCAGTTTTATGGATCCTGGTAACAGATGAGATGGGTATTATAAGCGTGCGATTAATTCTTATAGACACTTGGTAGCGTTCATAGGCTTTTTCCTCGACTTCTTACTTTCATGGCAGGTACTGCTTGGAACCGCCGCGGGATATACATATATATAGACCAATCATTAAGTACACTCATATGTCAAGCCAATCCAACTAAGATACGTTGAAACAAATGAGCAAAACAAAATCGGCCCGCTCTGCACAACCCCCCCCTCCTCTCTACTTCCCAAACCACCTCCTCCCCCACCCCCTCTTCTCCTCCCGCCCATCAAAACTCCACCCTCGCCCCCTTCCGCCCTTAACCTCCTCACACCTAACCACGTCCTTGCCCTTCGCTTGAGGAGCATAACTCTTGGCCCGTTTCATCTTCCCACTAAGTCTATGTCCTAGCTCCGTAATCCCCCACCCGGCCTCCTCCCTGGGCACCTCCTCCTGCATTGCCGCCAACCGTCTCGCCAATTCGCCTGCATCCACCACCGCTCGCTCCCCTGAAAACACACTTAGTGGCGTCGACCACCCACTCGCGGGCATGCTGTCTGCTAATGGAGGCGTGGAGTAGCGGAGCAGCTGGACTTTCTCGCCGTCAGAGGTGCGGGTGGAGGTGTACACCCAGTTCTGACCTATGCGGGTGGTGTGTGCGGGGAGGCGCGGGGAACGGACGGGGGAGAGGGTGTTGTTTCGGTTTGCGGATTCGCCGGTGCCGGCGGAGGGAAGGGATAGGTTTAGTTGGGGGTAGGTTAAGATTGAGTCTGGTGTTGCGGCGAGGGAGAGGGAGAAGTCGTAAGTGATTTCATCGAGGGATGTGGACGGGGAGGGGAAGAGGAGGTAGCGGATTGTTGAGTTTTGCGCTGATAAGGGGAATACTGAGATTTGCAGGGCGAGTTTTGACCGGTAGTTTGGATCCCGTGGACTTTGCCAGATGAGAAGTTCGTCTTCGCGCGGGGAGAGACGAAAGCCCCAGTCCCGTGGGGCGACGGAGAAGGATAGTGCCATGGGGAGGTGGTAGGCGCGCGCTGCTTCGCCTGTAGAGGCATTGACGAAGATGATGCGATGGAGGTTGGAGTGGGCGGGGAATACCTCGGCGACGAGGAGTATCTTTCCCGCCGCGTCAGCTTGCAGGGAGTGGAGATTCTCCGGGCGCACGGGGAGATTGCAGGTTACGGTTTCCGTTTCGAACTCTGCGGGTGTAAGTTTTGTGATCGCGAGGACCCCCGAGGTATCCAGCTTGGTGATGAATGCTAGGTAGTGCGTGTTAAACACTGGCCGCAGCTTCCGTCTCCCCGTATACACCGACGTAGATAGTAACGCGCTCCACAGCGTGCGCCCGTCCTGCTTCCCGTCAAGGATCAATGCCAGACTTCCCCCCGCGCCGCGCGGGTACAGTAGTAGAACTCTATCGCGAGAAAGGATAATCTCGGCCTTCTCCCCGTCCAGTCGCAATGGCGCAGGGATGATGATGCTCTTCCCGCCGTCAGTGAGGCAGCGCACAGTGACCTCCACCTTCCCCCCGTCCGTCTCCGAGCTCTCGACTGTGAGGAGGATGCCCAGGTCGGCATCGAATTCGTGGAAGCCGGGGTAAACGCGCTCCTGGCTTTCATGCGGGGGCGGGTACGAGAGGTCAAGGGATTGCGTGTAGGCCCCCGTCTGTAGGCGGCGACGGTGGAGAAGGAGTGTGTTGAGGGTGTCATAGGCGGTTTCGTGGATGCGCGGGGCGAAGGGGAAGTGGTGGGTAAGGAGGCAGTCGCATACGGCTGGCGAAGCGAAGGCGCGGAAGGAGTCGCGTGAGACGAGGCGGAGGGAGAAGATGTCGACTGGAGAGAGGAGGATTGCGAGGAGCTCGAGCAGCGCTGGCGGGAGGGAGAGAAGGGTCGCAGAAGCAATAGCAGTAGTGGACATTGGTAGTGACGGGGTATTGAGTTCGGTGATGCAGACTTGCTTGCGATGGCGGATGGCGGATGGCGGAGAACAGATCGCAAAATATCTATGCACACGACGACGAGGTATGAAGAAGGGCAAAAAGACGTTGCGATTGGTTTCGGTTGTATCTTCGGACCGGCTCTGCAAAAACTTGCATGTCGATCAGAGGCGCAGGATTCTGGTGGCGTTTCAGCCTGGTGCAAATGAAAAGACCGTTGACCGAACACTCCGAGCCGAGCCGCCGGAATCACCCGAGAGGTGCAGGAGAAAGCCGGAAGATCATATCGCCGAATCCCGATCACCTGACACCGGACAATCGCCGACTCACCCCAATGCAATGAAGCCGCTTGCGTATGAGAAAGCCATCTGCTATAAAGAGCGGACCCGCTCGACCATCCCTGCTGGCGGAATACATTCTACCGGCGTCCGGAGCTTTATCGGCGGGCAGAGCATGTCCGACTTGCAATCGTTTTAGAGTTGATCTCGTTCCAGCCTCCAGATCGATTATCCTATGGGTGTAGCAGATTTTGTTCGCTCACTCAGCGCCAGCCTGTTGGGCGTCTGTTGGGTTTCTGTTACGGAAGCCCGGAATGGGTGAGGGTGGGTGGGAATACACGTAGAGAACAAGATACCGACGAAGGGATCGCATGTGCATAGCGGTGGGTGCGAGAGACTCGGTGTTGCATTTACGTAGCTGGCCTACCCTATGGGACTGCTGTGGGATGGCCCGAGCTCCACCACACAGATAGACGGACGAAGTCCTCTGCCATACGTCAAGCCAGTCAATTATTTCCACCTGAAAACGACCCCAGGCCATCGAGAGCTCGGCAATACGGGGGCTTGAACAGCTGTCCATCTGTACTAGTACCCTTATGAAAGCAAAGGCTCACTCTGCCGTAGCGCTAGTTACTTTTGGCGGGCTTTGTTTTGTCGAAGCTGAGCTTTGCGTAGCGGTAACTTCCGCAAGTGATGTCAGCACTTGAACATCTCCTGTCGCGTCAGACATAAACTCCCAACACCGCAACGGACATGTCCTCAAACCACAATGATAATAACAACAACGATGCCCTGGGAGAGCAAAGAGAAAACACCGATGAAGAGGGAAATGATGAATATCGGACTCTGGCGATCCCGACGACCCCGACGACATTAGCTTCGTAGTCAAAATGTGCTGAGGGCGTCGAACGGCTACCGGCTGAGCGGCGAGGGGAAATTCCCGAGGGTGTCCAGGCGAAGTTTGCAGTGTTTCTAACCCTATACTCTGAACCGGTACCTCCGATCTAGGTGCAGTCTGCGAATTAAGACGACTCGGTATCCCACGCTCCAGGCAGCTATCGATGGCAGCTCCATCAAGGATCCAAAGACGTTCGTTACAGAATACTACCGTTTGTGAAGGAGACGCTTCGATTATGTTCGTATTCTGCAGCGCTGCTACGAAAAGTTTGTTCGGCGGCTACATTACTCGGAGGGTGTGATAGTAAGCCGAGCCAGCACGGCCGGACGGAGGCGTGGAAGGCAAAGGTTCCTGACAAAGACGAATTGCGCCTTCCCATCACGGTTCTTTCCTTGGCTTGTAACGACTTACTTTGGCGCCAGTTTGTGGGCTGCCGTTTCTTTGTTTGTTTGTTTGTAATCATATTGTATTCGGCCGTTTGTGGCCATGTTGCGGCCTGCCGTCCCCAGCGTTGCCATCGCTGACTACGAAGATGAAGCGGGTATTTCTAGCATAGCAGAGGAGGAAGGAGGCACCCGGATGTGCTCTTGTTTGATGGGTTTGCAATTGCCTAAGTGAGATGAAATGAGAAATAAGGCTAAATGGGAGTATAACATGGGAGTGATTGTACATGGCTTCGCGCGCATTGTTCTGCTAGCCGCTACTTGACCAAATACCATTGACAGGCAAATACACGCTATGGCATCCGCCTCTCCTTAATTCAATGTTTCCAGTGACTAATCCTTCTGTGTTTGCGTAGACTTCGATGCTTGCAGCCTACGCGTTATAAATGTACGCGAAATGTAAGGCATTGACAAGTAATTTCTTCACCTCCAACATTTATAGGAGGCTATACCGCCAGCATCAAGGCAGTCACAGCCAGAGGAATCACAGGCGAGGGGAAGCAGGAATTAGGAATGATCTAGTACTACTGGCTACGCCTTGTCGCAAAATTTTCTCTGGCATGAAACGGTTTATGGCAGTCCCTGATTCGTCGAGGTCGATATATATTTTCATACATACACCCACGGCTGCGGAGCAGTCGTGTGGCTCTCCCGGAGGATCATAGCACCTAATCTACTACCTAAAACAAAGGAAACCCGCCCATCCCAGTGCGTAACGCGTATGGGCTCCCTTCATCCGCTCCCGAAATAGCTGATACTTGGTCTAGAGACCCGGCGCCGCCCTGCTCGACATTCTAACTACCTGACCATTTCCCATTCTAACTGAGCCGCAGCCTGGCTCTTCCCCTCCTCCAATTCCGCCTCCACTCTTCGTCCAACATCTATATTTTTCAGGAACCAAAGTACCGCCTTCGTACATTTCTCTTTTGCGAACAGCCGCCTCCGCGAGCCGCTTCGTGAGGTATGCGAATGACGTGAATCCTCTTCTCCCATCACCCTATAGCTTTTCCCCCCTTCTTTGCTCCCCTCTTGGCCATCTGATCTGTCTCCTCGTTTCCTTCAGTGCCGGCGTATCCTGACACCCATCTTAATTCCACCTTAACATCGCTCTCATCCTTAAGCTTCTTAACCAGCTTATCGATAACCTCCGCCTGCCACTATCCCGGCCTAGGTTGTAGGTTCCGTAGCCTGTTCAACGTCGCCTGCGCATCCATGAAAACGCATACCCTTTCTCCCGCCTCTCCTACCCTTTGTCCCCTACAAGAGTAAGGCCTTAACGATTGCAAAGAGCTGTGTTGTACTCTACGCCTCCTTGTTCTTGCCAAACCCTCGACCTCCACCTGCCTTCTTCCCTCCAAAGCCACGCCATAGTTAGTGCTTCGATTGTCTTGCCGGCTGCCATCCGTGTAGATCTCCCATCCGTGGTCTGTCGGTCGAGATGGATGTTGATGGGTGGGAATACAGTTGGGTAGGACCGAGACACACCCGCGGCAGCGATTATAAGGATGGATGTGTCTTTCATGGCTCGTACCGTACAGCTGACACTAGCGGAACGATCATTAGGAATGATGTTGCAGGGCGCGGGATTCAGGGTTACGATAATACTATACCGGGCTTTGTGCTTCGTACGTAATCAGTAATCCGGATAGGTACAGTTCGAGGAAATTCCCATTTTATAATCGTAATTAAGGGTTGGTTCGAGTGTACACACCAAGTAATCGATCGATCAACCGAGTAATCTTTGTGATTGCTTCGAATAACCACTCCTGTGAGTCCCGGAGCAAGTTTGTAGAGGGCTATTTCATGGATTTTGGCAACACGGATCGTCTATATATATTGATAACGCTCTGGAGACCCAACCATGTAACTACAATAACTCTGCCAGTACGAATTCAAAAGTGCGTAAGCCTTGATCGTACGAACTCAAATCTCCTGTAAACACAAAGCTCAGTACGAAGCATAAAGCCCGGTACAGTAGACGATCATTCGCCAAACTACTGGTCATTTTGTCAGAAGATAGAAGAATTGTTGCAGCTATGTTTAATTAGGTGCACGAGGATTAAGAGATAGTTTATATATAATACCCAAAAGCAGGGTCTCGTTCTGCCCCTACACCAACTAAGCCCTGATTATCATATCCGAGCACTCGGAGCTGTTAGCCCCTCATATTGTTGCATGTGTACTTGGATCGTGAGTCTCAGCATCGTCTGATGTCTTGTATGAGAATGAAGACTTGTATGAAGATTGTGGCTATATGAGGATATGCATCAGGACCAGGGTGATGCGTCTCATGTCAGATAGAGCATACGCGTACGCATATGGGAGATTGTACATATACGGGCCTCTGGCCCTCGAGATAGAGAAGTCAATCAAGAAGTTACCGAACCATCCAAAGTAACACATATCGTACACCAATGCTTATTCCGCGCACAAACTCTGAACTGGCAAACGAGTACAAGGTCACCCCAGAGATTGATGGTTAGGGGTGCCTGGTTTATAGTCTCTACTGTTTCCTAGTATATTGATTGAAACAGCGAACTACTCAGCACTCAGGCTATGTAGCTCGCGTTTCGAAAAGCGGCTGATACTGACGGATGAGGTTCGAGCGACCTCAAATTACTGGTTTCCTTAGGTACGGGGCGGAAATGACAGATTTCAGAGATGTACCGAGGTTGAATGTCAGTGGATGGTTGCGGACGAGTGAGGCTTTGTGAACGCTGGAAAGATTTTCAATATTTTCTATATCAGCGCGCCCCGAAGCTCGAGCTCCTGTCTCTCAGAGCTACCTCTGAGAGTCGCTTTCGGGGATTGGTGATATCTACTATGGGAGTACTACCGGAAGCTTCGATGAAGATAGAGTTGAATCGAGGGAGAAGAAGTGGACGAAGGAAAACACGCAGGAATAGCAGGCTGAGACTGGGAGGACGGAACATTGTATATTATACTGTAATACTTTTGCACGGATGATATGACTGCATCTTGCTTCTGAACAGTTTCAAATGACCGCCCCCAGGTACATACACAAATCTCTAATGACTGGTGACTTTGGAACTTCATCTGTCTGCATAGTAACGTTTCGTTCGTCTCCAGTGGCCAGCAGCACTATCCTTCCAGTCGGAAATCTCGTATGTTTTGATTGTGTAAAATCTGCCAGCCAGTGACGTGAAAGTTAGGGGACCAGAAGAGACGAGCCGAAGGCCATTCTCGTACCAGGTAATCCCGGCTCATCTCATCCTTTAGATGAATAACCACATGGTTATCCTCCTCAACGGATTTCAATCACGGGTGGTTCGTCCCAGGACTATTATCACTATTCTCAAGTCCAGAAAACAACTCGGCCCTAGCACTACTACTAGCTTAGTCTTAAGTATCGTCTCGGCTTGCCCGAGAGCATATCCTTGGCACGCCTTGAGGTGATGACCCGAGACGGCTCGTCCTACGCGTATGTAACACTACGGTCCCATGCATAGCATATTGCATTGGCGTATGCTGTCGTGAATACCGGTGGCGGTGTTGTAACGCCACTGCATGGTTTTCGCATGCATTTCGCATGCACCAAGGTTCTTCTGGAATACTTGGAGATGCATTGGCGTAAGGCAATAGATGGGGATCCTACATCCTGTGTGACAGCTGCTCTCGGAAGCTAAGTTGACAATTTCACTCTATGCTCCGGTCCTTGAACTTGATTGCGGTGGTACCAATACGACGCCCAACCTCCAAATCAGCCCGCTTCGGCAGAAATTCAAATTATTTTCAGTGGCGATCCCAAATGGCATTCATCCGCACTCAGACGCTTAGGTTTAAACCGCGCATTGTTGCACGCTGGGATGGCGCATAAAGTCATGGAATTACATATGGTGGGAAGAAATTTATATTACAACTCGGAATTTCATCACAACACGATAAGCTCCCTAGATAAGCCATAAGCTAGGTCCCCTAGACCTCGATTTCCGAACTCCTTCCCACTGGATGAGCCGCTGTACCACTCTGAACGTGGAGTAACCTAAATTTCGGGCTACTAAGGCGTCGGACTTTGAAAGGTGGGGAGTCGGTGGTGGGCGTCATAGCCAGACTCTATCGAAAGTCCAAGAGATACGTTTACCGTGACAGCCATTAAACCATTTTGGCCAGCCGAACAATGAATTCGAAAAGTTTGTTTCTGCGGGTACGCCTATGATGTAAGGATGCACGCGCACATATGTAAGGGCTCACGAAGCCAACTGTGGAGCGTGACTACGGCAAATCCCTAACACTTGACTGATGGTAGTGGATAGTTTGTTCAAGTTAGTACCGCCACCCGAGGTGAAAAAAGCTTATTAAATCCCCAAGACATCAAATTCCCGGTTGTAACCATATGGCTAGGGGTCCCCTTTGGTGCTCGCCACCTTCCACCACATTACGCCGAATAGGCAATGTTTCCTCGACCTCCGAAATCACCCGTTGGACACCAGATTCCATACCGAAGCAACGTACGGCCTGGGCTCTGCGCGTTCCAATCTCATCCCCGAGAAGCCTTTGAATATTTCCTCCCCGATTCTTTGTATTATTCTTCCTTCTCCAAATCTTTCTATTTTTCTTCCCTGCGTCCGGTGACACTAACAATTTACCAATATAAGATTGCCCATTGCCCCCACAAAGAAGTTGCAGTTCACATCCAACCTATCTTGCCTGTTCTGCCCCGAGTATCGGCGATTCCAGTATCTTTCTTCGACAATTACCAATCTCCGACAAATTACCATCAACAATTAACATGCCGATCAACGAGATTGAGCCAAAGAACTGGACGCCGGATTACAGCGCCGACAATATCAGCAGTACCACAGTTCGCCCAGGCACGACTGCAGTCCCGAACTCGGTCTTGGAGAAACTCGATGTGACCCGATATAACCCAGTCAAGACTTTTGGCAATCCTGCTCCACTGTATGTTTGAGGCGTTGACTCCGAGTAATGCAGAAGCTAATCCACTCGTAGGGCCCTAGCCGGACTTGCCATGTGCTTGACGCCGTTGTCGTGCCAGCTCATGGGATGGCGCGGTGCCGACGGCAGCGGAATTGCGAACAAGTGAGTCGGTCAACATAATCGCTCATAATCAGAACTAATATTCGGATACAGTGGCGCACACGTTTTCTGTGGAGGTCTCTTGTTGTTGCTAGGGGGAATCCTTGAATTTTTCTTGGGAAACACCTTTTCCTTTGTTGTTTTCGGCGCATATGGTATGCTACCAACACTCCCATACTGTCCAACAAAGGCTAACACATGAGACAGGTGGGTTTTTCCTCGCTCTCGGGTTTACTCTGATACCGGGTTTCGGGGTCCTTGGGACATATACCACCAGTACTGGCGAGTTGAGTGCTGACTTTTACAATTCCTTTGGTAAATCCCTTCGGTATAGATATACTCGACCGCCACTAATGGATGATAAAGGATTTTTCTATCTCTTTGTTGGCTTGCTCAGCATAGTCTTCCTCGTCTGTTCGCTCCGCACGAACGTAGTCCTTGTGGTCCTTTTCCTAGCATATTCCATTGCGTTCCCTCTGCTGGCAGCAGGTGATTGGCAGAATGGGGTAGGCAACAAGGAGTTGGGACACAAGTTGTTGGTTGGTGGAGGTGCCGCGTGTTTTGTGGTATCGATGATGACCTGGTATGCCTTGATTAACAGTCTGTTGCAGTCGGTGGATTTCCCTTTTGAGCTGCCGATGGGAAATTTGAGCTCCTTTTTCTCTGGTGCAAGCCAGAAGAGAGAGCAGAGACTTAAAGGCGAATCAAATGTATAATAAATAGAATAATAAGCGAAGCCAGTTATAGGTCATAATATCCTCGGCGTCTCTCGTAGGCTGTGAAGAACCACAGTGTTTCACTCTCTGAGGCATGTGTAACAGTTGCCGGAGTTTCCCAAAGTTTTTCAGAACCTTCGACAGTAATAAATAGAGCCCAAGGCCGTCTTAATTCGAGGTTGTACTTCGAGATGACCAAACAAAATCCGTGTTGAACGGATCATCAACGAGGTCCCTTTTGAAAGATATCGAATTAAACACATTGTGGAGATTGCCTCAAACATTCCACATCTGATAACCGTGCGCATTTACTTCGTCTTCGTAAGTACGTGCAATTGCAGCACGTTTGAATCGATCCTAATCGGAAACCAAGAGACAGTGATCTCAACTGCTCCAGCCAACTACATAGCGAGCTAAAGCGGTGTGGGCTATTGAAACTGGCCTGGACAGCTAGTCGGGCCCAAAGTCCACTGACTGGCTATGTGCGTGATCTCTTAATACCTTCCCTCGTGAATCGCCAGTAAAATACCAGTTCTTTCGAGCGAAGTTCCGTAAGAGTGATGTTCCCACCTGACTCAAAAGGCTTCTGCAAGATATTTCCCCAAGGATTAACAATTTCAAGGGTTTATGGTAGGGAAATTCGGAGCTAAGACTACTTTGAAGGTTTAGAGACCTTCCCCCCAATGCAGCTACATACCTGAGGGAATTTGTTTCGGGTTTTATTGCCGGGCTGCTTGGGTAGGTACGTTATACCCCGAATTGGACCAACCGGCACCTACCCTTCCAGGCATTTAAGGGTCATTCTTTCGAGACTACTGGCACGTCAAATGCTCGAGAGGTTGATGAGAAAAATCACTCAATTCCGAAAATCTTCTTGAGTGAGGAAAGGCGTTTAGTCGTCCACAAAATGAGCCAGTACTGATGGTTCCCCGATATCAAACGGATTCCCATTCCAGTTTGTTTGACTGATTCATGCTGTAGGCCAGAAGACAGAGCGCGAAGGCCTCTATTATAGTGCAAAAACAGTACCTACCCATCCCTTTTCCTACATTACGCAGGTCACCATTGTCTGAGAGTCCATGCTCGGAGATCAACGCGTCACATCGCCATCGATACGTACAGTTACCTATCGACAGATGCTGTACTGTCGACATGTCGCCGACCTCGGAGCTTGAGCTCAGCATGCAGAACTCAAAAGCACCACCAGAAGACGCGGACCGTACCGCCGCTATTTCATTTCGGGGCATGTTCAAATCGGCATATCTAGGGCCATTGTCTCGTAATTGGAAATTGTACTTTCGCCGGCGGGCAGCTCGGGAGTACTCGGCTTAGGTTTTAGCGTCTATGACGCGGTGCGGCTATCATCCAGGACTAGTGGTGTTCGTTCCATTGTTCGCGCGTTATCTATTGGAAACTAGATAATGTTGGGCACAGGCCGTGAGCCGTGAAAAAACTACTACGTTGTCACGAGATCTTATCAGAATCTTGGAACGATATCGAATGTCATAAGCCGCTGGAACGTCTCAATCTTTACTTGTATCGAGGTCAGGTAGATATCTAGGTATATCATGAAAAATAAATGCGGCATTGTCGGCAAGAATTCAGGCACCATTGATAGAGCCAAAGTATTCCATCTCAACATCATAAACACAATGGTCGAAGCAAGACAATGCGGTTTCTAATACGGATAACTTGATATCTTGCAACTCTCTAGAGAATGTGGGGGCAAATACCCATACCAAATTCGGTTTCTGGTTCCTGGTTGGTGGTGATCGGCAATGCTAGAGACAGTGGTCGATTTTTCGAGTCGCTGATCTTTCAAGCTACATTTATTGCCACGCAAGGTCGCTAGGGCGGCTCTACTACAGGCCAAGTTGTATTACTTAAGCCACATACGTGCTAGATACCCGTAACTTGGCAACACCAGATCCGGCCGGTGAGGCTGGAGATAGGTAAACTCATTCCTCGGTCGGGGACGCGAGTGAGGTAGACCGTGTCTTCTTTAGGGAAACGCCATCAGAATGCCCTGCTAGCGGTGGAATCCGGTATTCCCCAACTGATACGGTCTGGCGCTGGCACTGGTGGTCTCTGCGATTCTCACTGTTGAACCCCCCGACATAGCTTCCACTAGTAAGTCATTACGGTCCGTCCACGGAAACCCAGGAAATTCCTTGTCCTGCCCAGTTATTATCGATGTTTGCGCTTTGTATTAAGTAATGCTACAGGCAGCACATGTGCACACCCGGCGCGAGTATTCGTGGTAGCTCTAGATGGTTCTACTGCTTGCGGATTCGATCTTAGTGGGACAGTGAATCAAGATATTGCATGATAGGTCTCTGCCTTCTCATGCCCGGAGATGAGTCTCGTATGGCCGGAGGTGAGTCTCGTATGACCGGAGATTGCTGTCCGCCTGAAAGGTCTATACATAGATGCGTACACAAGCATTCGTACTTGTACTCTCATATATATGTGGCCTTGTGGCCCTCTTAGATAGGATACAATCAAGCTTCTCGATCCCTACTTTGAACACAAGAGACGTAACCTAGGCGAGTGATAGTTGTGAAGATTTGTAGAGTGGAAAAACGCCAAGTCACACGGCCCTCCTCCATCGTTGAACTTCACTCAAACACTATATAGCGGCAGCATCCACAGCGGCCGTAACAATCACCTCCTCATTACAGTGGCGGAGCAACCTTCACCTTCCGCTCCCCCAAGTCGTCAGCCTCCAACGCGACACTCACTATTTCTGCGGTAGCTCTACTTCCAAAACACTAGTACTGTGACGTCCCCGAAGCAGCCTGGATGTTGATTTGGGGTTCAACAATCCCGCTTCGAAGTGGCGCAAAGATTATATACACATTCGACATAAAACAGCGTAGAGTCACCAGTCTGCTAAACTCGATACCGCCAGATGCTATCGATCGGATTGATGCGGTGGTCCTAAATATTGCCACAAGCTCCAAAGAGGATGATCAAACTCTCAAGGGCATCAAGGACAAGAGGATTTTATCATACGCCACACCTGCACCGAGAGCGCCGGAAAGTATGCGTCTTTACTCGTTACCATTGCAGAGGTTCTGTCTACCCCTGACGACGGGAGGAGCTTCCAGGATATCTCGTCTCTTTCGGAATCAGATATCATGGGCCCGGGAATTGATCCAAGTCTCACCAGGATGCAGAGACGCTCTTCGCAAGGAGCGAATCGGATTTGGCTACATGATCAAAGATTGAAACCGCCCTCCTACCGACCGAGAATACTCCTTTTCGCACGGAATTCGAGTCCCAGACAAATCCAAGTTAGTCAAAAACACCGCCCCGAGGTATAACTTCATGAACATATCAACAGGGGACTATAAATGACCTTTTGCCACGCACGGAGAACTGTTGCTTGCATGGTATCCCACATCATAGGGTACACGTCAGACAAGACCTTCCCATTACCATATTTCTCAACATCACTCTAGTAAGTATTTAATTCTGCGTATCTGTTGGACATATATTTAGCTATCTGTTAACTAACAGCACTAGATGTCAGTGAATAGAAGAAGGGTGGGTTGAGGTATCAATTTCAAGTGTCCCTGTTCTATCGCCATCGTCACCAAGGTTGTTTATAATAAAAGCAATGCGAATCAACATCTTACACATATGGACAGACCGACTTTCTTTCAACACTCTAAGCTGGGGACGGCGCATTTTAAGATCATTTGAGGAATCGTTAGAAGGCGATGAGGGAGCCGCTTGGGCCCTCGCACGCCCAATACATCATCACTCGCGAATACCCGAGAGAGCCAGGGAACCGGCCCGGAATATCTCGTGTTGTCAAATCGGTCCGGTCCCGTCTCTCGCCTCGAATCCCGGGACGAGTACCCGCCAAGCTAAATGTTCTTCGTCGGCAATTTTGCAGGTATTTGCAAGACACTTCGGCGGTGTAACGAGATCTAAGGCATGTATATTAGCACCTGTGATATCTTCAAGGTTGTCCGAGATACGAAGGTGCCGGTCAAGCACAAATGAGTCTACAGATATGCAGTTGGAAATATGAAGTTTCGTGCGATCAACGTATGCAAGGGCGGTCCCGAACTTGCCAGTAGCCATATACACGATGCAATCTACAAAGATGCTCTCGAGGCTTTTCAACTTCGAAAACCAACTCTAGGAATTTATACACGCCGCTTATTATCCGTAGGGTATCCTAGGTAGGTACTTTGTGGGGAGAAAAGGAAGTGATCTCCATTCTTAGCGCTAACTAAAACAGCTATAAGCGCCGGATACATCTTATCTCATGTGATCAAAGCCACTTATCGTTATAAATCTCATTAGCCTACAGTCATCCCGTCAACCTCAACCTTCTCCAAAGGCATCCATCTCCCGAGAACTGCTGTGACTTCGGGTTCTCCGCGGGTCCGTCCACACCGCCAGCTGCAGCACCCATTACTAGAGATTGGATTTAATAAGAGTCACTTAGTGAAACCACTAAGATGACTTCTGGCATTATTACCGGTAGAGTGGTACCATGGTGTCACCCATGGGTCCAAGGTCATCTCGACGGAACTAGTCTCGGTCGCATATTTAGTAGAATGTAGCATATAGAGTACAAGTTACGGTGGCGGCTTCGCCGCCTTTTGGAGGCGCCCAGATAGATCGTCTCCAGCTCGACTCCCAGGTATACCTTTCAATTGCTCGGAGGGTGCCAAAAGTTGGGCGCACTTCCAGATATGATATCCAGTCCTGGCAGCTATTTCACTGTGCTAGAACATGTAAAGATAATCTAGTGACATCTATGACTCCATTTGTGTGAAGGAAAAAAGCTGAATGCACCACCTGTCCTCTCTACAAAATACCACACACATGGTGCCATGCCACCCTCCACATCAATAACTGCCTGTATCCAGGTGAATATCATCTCGTTGCACAGTCACGTTTTGGTATTCCTCTGCCCTTCGTTCTGTCCGATCATCCCAACCAAGTGGTCACTGAACCCATACGCACAATCCAACATCTTGACAGATAGTCTGTCACTTTTATGCAATCGGCTCGCTACATGTATAGGTACAAATACAAGTTCATTCTTCTCAACAAAGCTCCATGGCCGGCTTCTTCTCTACTACAAATTAATTATAGACTCCATTTCCATGTACATACAACAATCTCAAATCTCCAAACTATATACTAATTACAAGCTTCTTTCGCTAGTAGCTAGGGCAGTTACCACGATCTCCTTTGTACTGAACGTAACAAGCTTCCCTCTGTGTCTCGCACGGCAAAAAATCATCTAGGCACTTTGCATTTCGGATGCAGGCTTCTGCCTTTTTGAGGCAGTTCTTCAATTCGTAAAGAGTCTCAGTGCTAGGGGTGGCATTGGGTCGGGTGACGGTGGAAAAAGTAGTGGTGGGAGCTTTGTACGTTGCGTCCTTAGCGGGGGGCGTATTGTACTTGTTGTCAGCGGTGGGAGGCGTTTTAGACTTGGCGTCCTTCTCGGAGGGCGTATCGTACTTTGTGTCGGCCGCGGGAGGCGTATTGGTCTTTACATCTTTCTTGGGAGGCGAATTGTACTTGTTGTCAGGAGTGGGAGGCGTATTGGGCTTTGCATCCTTAGCGGGAGGCGCAGTGTAATCTGCGGGAGTCGAGCAACTGGGGGCTGGATAACCTGAGCCTGAGGCGGCGGGGGTGGGCATCGTTGCGTTGCCTTGAGGATAAGTTGGCGGGGAGTAGATGGGTTTTTCGGGAGTTTTGGGGACATCCTTGGAAGCGTCTTTGGAAGTGTCCTTGGGAGTGTCCTTGGAAGTGTCCTTAGGAGTGTCCGATGATTTTGCGGGGGCTGATCCCGGAACATACACCTTTGGACCGGGAATCTGATATGTTTTCACATTGGGGTCATTGACGTTCACAACCATACCAGGATCATCAGGGCTATAGGCGCCTGGGAACTTGACACCAGCTGGACGTGCGGTTCCCGTACCATGGACCGCAAGGTTGGCACACATGGGATAGAATTGGGCTTTCCCTTTCATGTTTGCCGAGTGCAATGAGACGAGCTCTTGACGGATCAAGTAGTTGCCAGCGACGATGTCGCTCGGAATCGTCACGGTCCACGTCAGGTTGTTCGCAATGAAGTTCGTAGTAGCCCAGACCCCATCTGAACCGAGTCCGGCCTCGTCAATTTTAAAATAGTCCAGCTTGTTCGGATCCGCGTCTTTGCAGTCGCCTTCGCAGTTGGCCATATACGTCATCACCGGTCCCTTGTGGTTATCAGGCCAGGGCTGCCAGTGGAATTTGACCTTGCTGCCTGCTGTGGCCGGTGCGACGAGTTTTGCTGGTTGGGCGCCTACGTTGCAAGCAATGTCGGGAAGGGTCACATCTACTACTGGATTGTTCATTCCCTTGGGGAACGCCCAGACAATCCGCGGAGGATTCCCCCGCTCTGGATCATGGATAGGGTTGTAGCCTGGATAGTCGACGCCACCAGCTCTAATTTCGTCGACGATTGAATGGGCTCCGGCAAAGATGCCCGAGCACACTGCGGCGAGAATGACCGAAGACTTCATGGTGATAGCTTGCGGAGGAGTTTATCGAAAAACGGTATGTTAAATAAAAGAGTGTGGTCAACGCGAAGAGTGCGAATATACAATGAATGGTGCGAAGCTATCAAAGCCTTCGACAAGCAAAAATGAGAAAAAGAGTGGAATGATGTCGAATAATCGATGGTGTAAGAAAAGAAGCAGTAAGGAACAAGCAATGTTCAAGTACTTAAGTACTTATACCTTCTCCAGTGTTTAATTCAGTAAGTCTTCCCTGCGTAAAGTGATAGAGTTGTATAGAGAAACTGGACTTCCTGTCCTCTAGTTCACAAAGTAAGCTCGGTTATCACTCCATGCACGTTCGCAGGGCTAAAGCAACAATCCTTTTATCTAATTATCCTGTTGTTCCCAGTCGCCTGGTCATAGGCGACATCCGTTACCCGAATCAAGGTGAACCCGGGAGAGCGTCAACAATTTCCCATCTATCGGTGACTAATTAGGCACTGCAGGTACGCAAAGCTCGTTGGCCCATGTGCAGAAATATGTGCGGATAATTGTTGGCGGTGAGACGAGCTCTCTAGCCGCGCGAGTTTACGAGCTGGGCCTGATCCGGGAACGAGAGTAGGATTATTATCCAAATCCGTGTGCATATGGAATCGCAGGGCAGATGCTATATTTTCGGGCTACATGTGTAACCCCCGGGCCGGCTGTACAAAAGAGTCCATACGTGTACGGACGAGGAAGTTTGTTGTTTACCCCTCTTCGTCACTCCACTTGCTATCGGTAAATTAACAGCAATGTTTTAGCCAGCAGTCCACTTGTTGGGTTACATCTTTCAGGTAATTTAACCGCTGTAATTATATGTATAGAGTAAAAACTGATGGTTTGAAGTAACCCATAAAAAAACCTTCAATTCTGAAAATTTTCATACCAAGAGCCACTTAAGCGCTAATTAGTAGCCCGATTGAACGTTTGAAGGTTACGTTAGGGTTTTGGATTTGCCGAAACCTAAAGAAATAGACGAAATTATACGTCTCAAGGGTTCCTAGAAATCATGTCATGGATGGAGGTGCTCTAGGTGGTGAGATGCGGTGCAGGGTCCTAGGACAGGGTACAAGGTCGTGGATAAATAAAGTCTGAAATGATCCTGTGATGTGAACTACACACAATATGTACGGGTAGTTTGTAATCTGGTTTAAGCGCTTTGTTGCTGGGACCACTGCAAAAATCCTACTGAAACTAATCCATTGGGTCGTCTTACGCGGTCATGGCACGACCTCGTACTCCGTCTTCCCGGAAAAAATCCCGTCTTAAACAATCGGACTCCGTGGATAAAGTCTAAAAAATACCCCATTGTATCCCGCGTCTGGGGGTTCGTCCGCGGAGTGCTTGCCCTGCCGCTGCTGGCGTGTTAGGTTGACCCCTGATGAGCAAACTATAGATATGAACCGGAGTGATTCCAATATCCAATGCCCATTCCACCGGATCTTTCTATCTTATAAAGGACCAACCGTGGTCCCGATATATTAAAATGGTTTCAGAAAGCACTCGCAGCGCTCAACGAAACCGTTAAGCCAGAACTGTAGAAGATAAACCGGTTCTTAACTCTAGTGTTATTCCTACGATTTGTCTGAAGCGAGCTTTCGATGCCTTCGTTCTTGAGTAGGCGCCATTTGTTTTAGGTGGATTTTTTTAGGACCGGTAGTAGTTCCAAAGCCTATAGAAACGATGGGATAGAAATCCATGAGTTCAAGTAGCATCAGGTGTAAGATTTTGGGGCAAGAGTTCTGGTGGTGACATCATGAGCTTGGCTATATAATATCCTTTTATACTCGGGTCTAGGGGTAATGGATCGGACACTCCTGTTCTGGTATCAAATTTTGCTGTGTGTCCAGGGTGTCAACTAGGGGAAATTTAAGGTGGAAGTCAGTACACTCCCCAGCTTTACCATTCCTATAATTATTCAGATCACGCTTCACCTAAAATTGTGTGGCACTCTCTATTTTGCCATTTCTGTGTGGTTTGCTAGAACAGGAGCGTCTGATTTTTACTCTCAGACCCGAGTACATCTCCATGCACCATAGTACCTACTTCTAGTACTCTTGAAAGCATGTTGTAAAGCACGGGAGCAGTATGTTATTAACTGGTTCCTGACACATGTTTATGGTATAATGGGATCCGGACGTATTTGGGGATGAATATCGTTATCAATCATACCAGTCCGATTCTTCTCCTCGACAGCCCGTAGGTATGGGAGAGGCTCTGCGATAAATTGTTTCTGTGAAGATACCATTACATCAGTCGCCGGAACTGATGTGTTCATTTTATCAAGTAGATCAGAACGGACATGCTGGCACTAAGTACGCCGAGGCACGGCAAAGTGCGTAGCTCCATGTATAGTGGTTTTGCAGCCCAGCATTTTTGGCAAAGTAACTACACATCGATTCAGATGATTGAGGTAGGGTCGTCTTACTCCACTCTATTTGCAATTGTTACACTACGCTCCGGAGGAGCTAGCTGGAGGCAGTAAAACAAGGCGAAAAATAACCTAGCAGTGCAGGACGCAATCCGTAGCTATAGAGAACAATTGAAAGGCTAGACAAGAAAGAGATGATTATGGGATCATGAGGGTGATAGTAGGGTAGGTGCGGAGAGCTCCATCTAAGCGTTCGTACTAAATAAGATGCGGCTCTGCTGCATGTCGCACTATACTGCTTTTAGCATTGGAATGACGATGATTCTTTGAGTGGTACTAGAATAACAGCCGGCAAACGACAGTTTTAGTGCAACCGGCTATTTTTTGCTGCGCGTAGGCCCGCCGTATCTAAAGCCGTTTACAGACTACGACAGATTATATATGGTGCCCTCCAGCATGTAATGACGGAGTCTCGGTGCTGAATGAATGAAATCCTGTCACCGCGTCAGCTTGAGATTGGGGAATAGGATAAAATGGGATTGGAAGCCGCGGTATTTGGAGATATACTACGCTATATGAATTATTGATATATATCGATGCTATATCAACACGATTGGTCCGGTGTGATCTCTGCTTGTATATATATATCTGAATGTCCATCCAGCTTTTAGCTAGAAATAATAACGATTGCTGTCTGCATGGGTTCCAATATATACTTAGTATGCTAGTTTGTACATTAGTTGTGGGATTCAAGCTACAGACACCAGCGTCCCATTGGTTGTGGCATACGGACAACCTTTGGTGTTGGCTACACCAGCCTGTACTGTCACCCAGAAGACTAAATAGCTACATTGTCTACAATTAGCATCTCCAGATGCCGAATTCCGATCGATGCGGCCTGCGGTTATAACTACCAGCGAAGGCTTGGGTGAACCATCTGTGACTCGGCTGTGGCTTGAACCTGAAACTAGCATGGCTACATTTGTTTTGTTTTATTTACACTGACCCACCGCCTCAAACAACTAAGTTCGTGGATGTTCAAACTATCGCTGCTTCTTAGAACTTAAGCAATTTACCGACTTGCACCTTAGAGGGTCAGACAAAGGTCCATATGGGGAGCTCCAACCGCAGCATGGTAATATTTGAGCATGCGCTCTGTTCGTACGACAATAGAGAAAGAGCAAGTAGGAAATTAGAAACTTAGGTGCGGGTTGTGACTGCGGATGCACCGGTACACATCGCCAGTGTGCACCATGAAACAATAGCACTAGTTCTATGAGGCCCTGGTTTGCGATTTAGCAATGAAAATTGGCAATAATCTTGTTAGATGCTCATTCGACAAGTTGCTGTGAAGCCGCGGCAGGATAATTCGTTCGACCGAGGCAAACTCGCAAACGTTACCTTTTCTCGAACTGGAGAAACCCTGAATTGCGTATAAATCATCTCATAGCTAGCTTAGGTGGATGGCTGATCATGGTGATGGAATCGCCAGGTAATCATGCAGCAGGCTCAAACCCTACAGGCCTCCAAGACTCACAGGGGTGATCCTTCTCCCAGGAGTGCTCAGCTTACACGCTAGAGTTACATTGGTATTCTCGCCTCAGATAGAGTGTGGCCACTTTAACGAGGTATAGAGCGCGGCACTAGCAGGCTTAGGGGGGTCAACGGTCAAAATTGAATCCCGCTCTGCTGACACCACAACGAAAACAAGATTTTCTTTACAGAGCGTAGGTTAATAGAGAAGTGTGTGTAGAATAGCCTATCACACAACTTTCTTTCTAGCGTCAGCGATAATTGCTGGATGACAGACTTGTGGGTAGAATAATCTTGTCTCGGTCAAACGCCTTAAACTTTTGCCACTGCGCGGAAGCTTGTTTGTTGGGTGAGCGTCTAATGGAGACTAAGAATAAGTGCCGTAAGAAATAAAAAAGGGGAGGGTTTAATCCGATTATAACACACATTGTAGTTGTAATTTTTTTTCCACTGCTTAATTGAGAACTATTTGTAGACCGTTTTGGGCCGTTACAAGATTCGGAATTATCGTTTAACGTTCTGCTTCAACAACGGTATAATATCCATCTTGAAAAGCTCCCCTTTCGAATTCTTATGGTAATACTGCGCTTTCTGAGTATAATATGGAGGGCGGTAGCCAGAACTAAAATGGTTTCAAAAGTCGGATTTTAGTATGGCGGACAAACTTTTTGGAGCCTCAAATTACAAGAGATGCGTTAGCCGTGGCGGATAATTACGCTCAAGAGTCTGTGCCATGACGCCAGTGTGTTTCCACAGCCCAAATATGAACAAGTAGCAGTAATAGTAGCATTGAAAATTGTCACAGAAAGCTGACTTGGCGCCTTCTTTTCTGTAGAATGAAATCTGATTTCACAGTTCTGTGGGGTTTGTGAGTACAAAATTAAAGATAAAAATAGAGAGTACTACTGGACCTTTTCCATCTCGTAACGTAGTCGACTAGTCATACAAAGCTACTCGTTTCTCCCTATATGTTCTACTCTAGAGAAGCGCTAAGAAATAGTAGACAGCGTAGACCTGGTATATACCTTATCTAGAAGTGTGCCCGATGTCTATTGCTCCGGTCTTGGTTACATTCATTAGATAGTTTTCATGTAACGTCACTCTATCTCTAGTATGAATCTTAAGTACTGTACTGACTGCCGTGGTTCGGACGTCGGGAGTCGGCACTGTGGACTATCCGGGCTTTTTTTTTTCCATGATATAAACAGTGAGAACCTCACGCCCGACATAATTAATCACCAAAACTGTTAGTACCCTATTATTCGACCAAAATTCAAGTGGTCAAAGGACGCTGTCCGACGTCCGCGGCCGAACCACGGCGCTGGTGGCCAGTACAGTGCGGGATTCCTGTCCAAAACTCATCCCGTTGATGACCGCCCGCAAGTGATTTCAGAGTCATTCCAGGCCTCAAAGTTTCAGTCGTAGATGATTATTTATGACATCCAAATATATAGCACTGATGGTGGCTTCGCCGCCCCGAGAGGGACGTAAATATACTGAGCCTTTCTCGAGCGGCACCCAATTTTGTATTCTGGATCTGAGGGAGTATGCAGTCGAGTATAGTGCCCCGACTTTGTCAAAATACGTCAGCACGTCGACGTGCGTATAGTGCTATATTTCAGTCCAACATACATGTACTTACTCTATACTTAGTAGACTCCTAGACGCGCTCAACTCCACACCGCTAGGTATACTTGACTCCATCCACCCAGGTGCGCTTGACACGATGATGCTACGTACACTCGACTACATACTCCCTAGCAGCGATCGACCCCTAGTGGGGATCAATCTCTGTAGCAATCAACTACATGCTCCCAACGGCGACCGACTCCCAGCAGCTTTACGCTGGGAATTAAGAACGGTTGTAATATTTACAAGAAAGCCTCCGCATATGCAGGTGGTAATCTCCCGGCTGTGAACCTTCCGACTGGTCGATTGAACCACAGGCGAGCCGATGAAGTTCATGGCAAAGTACTGCAACAAATTCCCCAACTTTGAGCATATAGGGGATGAGCAGCCCTCGGACATCTGGCCGGTTGCTTTACCTCCTACTATTCTGCCTCCTATTCAGGTGGTGCAGGGAAGATGACGAAAAGGATAATGTCTGTAGCGTTAAAGATATGCTGTGTAGTGTATATGCGTACTGATAAGCTTATAAAATAATATGAAGTATGGTGGAGTAGATAGACGACGGTGTTTAGATGGTAGCGACTGTTGGGCTTATAACCTGTTGCACATGTACAGGAAGAAGCTTGCGTTCATAATAATTAGGTACCGATTGTAGAGAGAAAAGGGAACTTCAACTAAATGTTTGGGCTGGATCTAGAAACATGTTGGCTGTACTTACAGAAAAGTTCAGTCTCTGCGGAGGCTGGTTATACAAAAAAAAGATTTGCTGTACCGCAGCTGAGGTTTTGAACGCGCGCCCAGTATTATAACATTATGGTGTTTACAGCACTTGACGTTTACAACGCCCTGCCCTGCCAGCTAAGCTAAGTGAGCAGCTCCTGTTTTTTTACGGAGACGTACGTACTAGCTCACCGGACTTAGAGCCCTGCAAAATGTTTTGGCTGGCAAGGAGTATAACTCAAACTGGCAGCAAGACAATGGAGGAGGAAAAGAGTGGTTAAGTACCACAAGTTTTAAACCTGTTAATTCAATAATTTTATCTAGAATTACGAAGGGTTCATAGCTAGATAATATTTGAGTACGCTTCGGGAGACTACACGGTACCGAAAAACGTAGGACCCATCCCCGACCCGGGTCTGGATCTCAGAGGTGGGCCCACTGTGCGTTTTCTCCACTGAAATGGAACGGACCATCCCCTCACACTCTGAGCATTCAATTATCGATGAGTTCGGAGCTCCATCACTCTCTCTCCTGGCAATAAGCATGCGCTACCCACAGAAGCCCTGCCCGCCTCGCTAAGCTCGAAGATGTCCAGGTACCGATTCTCAGTAGGTAGGTGCAGAAGTTTTAGTCTGCATGCATAGCCGTGTCATTAAGAGATTTGTCGTGCTAGGCGAGTCAACCGTACCAAAGCCCGCAATTTGGCATGAACACATTGGCCTAAGTTTTTGACCATGTATAGTACAGGGAAAATTCATTGCTGTATTTTATGCAAAAGTTGGATGCTTGAGGCTAGTCGGCTTCTACTGAACGTCACTCCGGGTGTTACGGACGATGTATCTACTAGGTATGTTATTTAAATGTATGTAATTGTATATATAGATTAATTCTAAAGACATTGTGCATATGTTTGGGAGATGGATAAAGAAACAATCCCTCTAAGGAGGTAAAGGGTGCACACGGTATCATTGATCTTCCGCTTCTAACAAACAGCTTCCCCTATCCGCTCTACGGCATTAGGTCTGTCTCAAGTTGCTCATTTCTCCCTCTCATTTCTCATGCACATGTGCTGACTGCGGACACACGATCGGTTATACATACTGTCGGCATGGACTCCCTCTCTCGGGCAATCAATCAGCGTATCGAATATTGTGGGAAAAACGTCTATTGTCTCACAATGTTCCGAGTTCCCGGTTAGACAAGATAGATGGTTGGTTCCAGGAACTCGGAGTAGAGTCGGACAAACTCCATGCATGTCTTATGTACGGTTCTCCGAGATTTACTTCCGTAGCATTGAGTTTAAATATGACTGGCCCCCAAGCCGAACAAATCGAGTGTCGGAGCACCTAACCGAAATTTCGGATCCTTGTCCCACGCAGCGACCTGAGCGTTAGAATTCAGTGACAGATGTATCGGTAGCCAGCAAGCCGTTGGAACATTCCTTGGATAAAACGCACAGAAACTTTATATTTTTATCAACGCGGCAGGAGGAACCATCCGTCATTAGTTCATTCTTACGCACCAAGCACCGTGATCTAGCAGCACGCGAGACTCGAGGGCAACCTACTAGAGTCCGGAATTATAGATTGGCTGGTTATCCCCATGCAAAACCCGACCAACAGCGAGCTGCCGGACTTAACCCGACCTATAAATCCCTCACCACTCCCCAGGACAATGTATGATCAATCTCAAGTAGAGCCCCTTATTGTTCGGACCATCGGTGTCTGATGAACGTGAAGTACAGGGTTAGGGCTGCCTGCAAGCCATTGTGTTCTATACTTAAGTGCCTTCTTTCTTTTGAAGACACTATTATATTATAGGCATTGGATCATGGTGTGGACAAATTTTATTTGGCCTTCCTTGGCCACGACGAGGTGGTTCTATCGCGTGGTATAGATTCGTATTGGACATATGCACATATACCTTCTTATGCATCTGCTATAGTCCAACCCATAGTACAGTCGCATCCGAGCAGATCGGCAAACAAACCAACAGTTACGGTATAGTTAGGGCCACGGTTTCCAGCTTTTGCCTCTAGAGGCATAATTCAGATCAAGTCGATGAAAAGCCCGCCTTTGGTCGTCATTTTTGAACAGCCGAACAGGTGAAGAAAGCGACCTCTGGTTCGGTGGCCAAACGCACCCTCGGACTCACTACCGCCACGTCCTCGAGTGGCGGGATCCGTTCGGCTGACCGCGACCACGCAGGGCCCTAACCAACAACAGCACTAGTGCGCCTTTGTTACGTTACCTCGGCTCTCCGTAGCATTCTGGGGATCGGAAACTGGGATCTCGGAAGCGGTGGGGAGAGTTGCGAGACAGGAACCAACGGTCAACGACAAGTAAACAGAAAGGGATGCACGGCGTGGCACCCAACGTGCAACCATCATCCATCATCAACATCCTGCAGCTGTTCCGGAATTCCCATACTGGCTAATTGCTAACCCCCGTCGTGCTTATCCTCCTCCATACAGACAGGGTCAGAATCACTAATCGCGCACAACTTAACCACGACCACCTCGCCATCTTCATCCCCCCGCCATAGTCCATTGGTCCGAGAAACCTCCGCGAATGCGACGATGCAGTCTCTTGACGGAATGCGAGCACTCCAATCGCCACAATCGTATCTGTTGCTGAACGCGGCGGCAGTACCACCACCACAGAATGCCTCGACGTCGCCTCCTTTTATCCGCATTGCCAGCTCAGAAAACGGAAGCTATGAATATGATGACGGGGATCGTATGGGGGGAAACGGAGGATCAAACTCACCTCCCCCGTTATTATCGGCGGGTTATCTGGGTGCAGCAGCAGGAGGAGGATCTGCAACGTCCTCAGCACCAAAGCCGAAGCGAAAACGCTCCCTGATCGCATGCAAGAATTGCAATGAGCGACGGGTGCGCTGCGATGGGGCTACAAATGGGTGGGATTCCTTTAAACGGAGAATATATGCAATTGAAACTAATGGTGTAACCATTCAACAGTCTTCCATGCTCAAATTGTAAGCATGTGGGAAAATCCGACTGCCAGTTTATTGAGTCCAAGCGAGTTCGGTAGGTTGACTGCTTCTTGTTTGTTGGATATTCTGAATATTACCTTTTGTTACCCACCGTTACCGCTACAGCTAAGCCACAATACATACAGAGGAGCACGCGGGCGCTTTGAGAGTCGAGATGGGTTGATAGGATCCTCGACATCCCCTGCCGCCTCCGGATCCTCGAAGAGACCCATAACCCCGTCATCAGGAGCTGACGGAGGTGGTGCCCCGCGGCGGGCACGGCGCCACTCCATCACCGGCACAGACGGGGAGGAATGGAGGCGGCTCCTACAAAACCCCACCTCCGCCAACCGCTCCACAACGGGGCCGGTGACGTATCTCGGCGAGTCCTGGTATCTCTCATGGGCAGTGCAGGAGCAGATGCAGAGCGATGACAAGCTGTTGCATTTGCCAACGTTAATGATGCAAGACGACGGTAACATTTACAACCGTATCAACAAGGAACTGTGGGAAAAGGGCGCCTACGTCCTCCCGCGGTACGAAATACGCGACCTCTTGATCTCGCAGTACTTTGAAGTGTGCCATCCTATGTACCCAATTCTCTGTAAATCCGCCTTCCTGTATTCGCTGCAGACAAATACATACTCGCACCAGCTGGTACAGGCAGTGCTTATGGTCTCTACCACCCACTGCGACTGGGCCATTCTCCAGCAAGCCGGCTATGTTTCGCGGAGAGAAGCGGTGGATGGGTTTTACAAGCGCGCCCGGGCTCTGTGGGACGGAGATGTTGAGCCCGACAAGATCACGAATATCCAGACGATGTTTCTGATGCAGTTCTGGTGGCGAGCGGTGACGGATCACAAGGATCCGCTGTGGTGGTTAGCGGGTGCGACACGCCTGGCGCAGTCAATGGGGCTTCATCGGTCGGCGGAAAGAAGTAGGTTGAATCAAAGCGACAAGAAAATTTGGAAGAGGATATGGTGGCTGTTATTTGTATGCATGCCCTCATACCGATTGAAACCAAGTCGAAGGTAGAACGACGGAAAAGCTGATAAGCGACCACCATAGCTCCGAGATCGCCAAGCATCTTCACATCTTGGGAAGCCGTTGATGATTTGCGCAAAGGACTGTGATTTGGAGGAACTAGAACTTGACGATCTGGACGGCGAGGTAGACAAAGTACAGGGACTAAGCCTTCTTGAACACATCAAACTGGCCAAACTCAGTATTAATCCTACTCCGTCATCTCTTCAGCTAGTCGATTAACGTTTGTGAAATAACCAGTAACCGCTGTAGTAGAATGTGAATTCTCCCCTGAGTCAGCAAGGGATATCGAAGAGAAAATGGCTCTCCGTGAAAGCTGCCACCAGAGACTGAGTGAATGGCAACAGAACGTACCTGAGGAACTAGTCTACCGACCCAACACCAACAACCGATATGCAATGACTCTGCAGACTGCGTTCTTTGCGCAGCTGCTCCTCCTGAACCGTCCCGCCATATACACGGATGACACGCTCCCGGAAGTAATCCGAAAGCCGTCGAAAACGATTGCCGGGAATGCCGCGGACGCAATCACAAAGATCACCGACGACTTAATGAAGATATGGGGAGCACGGTACATATCTCAGTATAGGTTTTTTTAGTTCCGCTCCACAACCAGCCCGTAAAACTACTAACTAAAGAATAAATAGCATGTCATGCATCTTTGCAGCGATGGCAGTACAAATGATCACGCGACGAATTACCACGGAACCAAAGGCAGCACGAGACGCAAACCTGAAACTCCAGCAAAACATGGCACATGTTGCCCAGCTCGACAAGATCCTACCGATGGCGGGGTGGATTCATCGACGCTACTCTCGGATCCTAGAACGCGAAGGAGATTTGGATGAAGCCCGTAACGTTTCAATCTCGCCCCCCAAAATTGGACTCGCGAACTGCATCGCCATCCCTGCCATTGTCCCATCCCAACGAACTCCACCACCACCGCCACCACCACCACCGCAGATGCGCACAATCACCGAGGAGGAGAATAACCATAGCGACAACATTAACGGTAATTCGAAACCAAAAGACGATGAGTGGGGTCACGATTGTGAGCATTTACTGAATATGGAACACACGCTCACTGCCCCGAGTATGGTATTGGAGCATAATATGAGCATGGATGGGGAGGAGAATAATGGGAGTGCGTCTAATTTTCAAAAGCAGAGGCAGCATCAACATCCAGTGCAACCACAACAGCATCAACAACCGCAAGGCTTAAGAGAGGAGTACACCCATATATGGCAGGAAAATATGGATATCAACGGTATGCAGTCAGAAATCCACGATTTCCGTTGGTTTATGGATAATGTCGGGAACGAGGAGAACTTTTTTCGGTGGAGCCAGACTGCCCAGGGAAGGTAGAGGGTCTGGGCAAGGACAGAGCAGTGATCATGATGATGGGCTGGAGTAGTAGACGTTTTTCAAATTCTAGTGTAGTGTATGATTATGTATGAGGGAGTTGGAAGGAGAACTAGGGTTGTTTTGTTTCTATATTATTTATTTCTTTGGTTAGCGTATATCGCTTCCTTTACTTGAGTTTTGCTTTGTTAGTTGTGAAAAGTATGTATATTTTGATACTATCATCGGAGGGTCTAGATCTGAAACACTTCTAACATTTAAGCCACATCATAGAAAACCCCGCGGAATTTGCCATCCCATTGCGAATCCCAGCAAGTCAGCCCACATCGATGCGGATCGGGTATATACCCCAGAGGGTTGGCACGGGTACCAGGAAACTTTTAGACAGTAGGAAATCTTGCCGTGGGTGATTGACTACCTAGTTTGGTAAGATATTCTAGGAGCTTGGACTATCAATAGGCGACAATAGAATGGGTCTGGAATGTTAGTTAGATACGGGTCCCTACGATAGGCGAGTGCATGTGCACCTCATCTCGGTATGAAGAAGCCCAAACCTTACATAGGTAATTTAACACTGGCTTTTTTTTACCCTTGTTTTTCCGGACGACGCTCCCAAGATCCGAGGTATTTGCTTAGATCGCCGTCCCAAGGGCTGTTGTAGGCGTTATCTTAAGGAACCAATGCTAATGGCAGGGCTAACATGAACGCAAGGAATCAGTGGGTAAGACCTTTTCAGTATTTGAACCAAACGACGAAGCGAAAGCTGGTAATGTGGTGAGTTTTAGTACCGATGAGTATATAAATCAAGAACTTATACCAACAGACTCATTTGCATGACAAGTAACCAGGTATACCACCCCTAGATATGTATAACCCGAGATCATCCTCGGCCCGTCATAGAATAGAAGAAAATGCAGTACAAACGCTGTGGCTCAATGCAGTCGTGTCATCGTGAAATCATCTAACCCCCTCGGAAAGGTTCGGGGCAGATAGTGTATTGATGTCGTAGCATATGTGCCTAGATATGCAGCCGGGGAAGTCTTCCACACCTTGGCCTCGAGATAAAACCGAAGAGCATTGAATGCCAAATCATCATGCTCATCACCGCCTCGCCAACTTATTCAAGCCTCATAACCAAGAACAACAATAAGGAATATGCTGCAACGCTGATGCATGTTACCAGCGTAACGACCTGTTTTATGTGAGCCCCAGTTGTCAGCGAGATGCTCTGCCAACACCTTTTGGCGGCCAATACTCACATTCCCACTAGTTCTAAACCTCCTACCTTCTCCATCTTGAAAGAACTGCTTGTTCCCGCCCCGCCTTCGCAGAGCAGCCGCCAGAAGTATACAAAACCCGAACACGGCAAATAGCGCACCGATCGGATAGAATTCATGTGTAAAAATCTTGAGAACGACTAGCGCAAATGAGAATTGGCTTAGTGCGGTGCGGGTATATGCGCCTTCGAAGGTTCGTTGGGCGGCTCGCATCTCGACAAGCTCGCTTTGCGTCAATTCGACGGAACGCGCGCGGTGGCCGCGGAAGCGGTAGCGGAGGGAGGCTCTTCTCTAGTACGCGGTTAGCAGAGAAGTGGGACGGGGAAGGGGAAGTGGGAGAGATACTTCAATCATCACAGCAGACGTTGAGTGGTCCGCAGCAACAGGGTGGCGATGATGTGATGTCGCGTGCCTGTTTAAATTTCTGGTTAGGCTCGGCTGGACAGCTCCTTACATACATGGCTACCCTGTAGTTTGTAATTTAGTCTGAGACATAACAAGCGCGCTAATAGCTCAGTTGGGAGAGCGTCAGACTGAAGTCGCAATAACTCGGGGTAATCTGAAGGTCACCCGTTCAATCCGGGTTTGGCGCATTTACTTTTGTCCAATTATTTTTGGCTCATCGCAAAGTAGCAAAGCATATTGAAGCGGCATTAGACCTGGTCCTGTAAGAGTTCAATGTTGGGATAGCATTTGAACAACTTACCGGGTCAACGTGCTTGCTTGTGTATGAGTAATGGGGTAGTATATATCCTAGGTGTTTAGGATAACCCTGCAGTCATCTACTAAGTATCTATATAAAATAGTGTTGCGACTTGAGATCTAGATACTATAAACCAAGCTCTCGGGTTCGGAGTTAGATTTCGGCACTGAGGAATAACACAGAATGATCCGGCGTGTGTGTAGGACGATCCCGGAATGTCTATTATTTGCGCTTCATTACATACAGTCATGCGTCGGTGCTGGCGATTGTAGTTTTGGTAATTGAAACCCGGGAACAGAGAAACATGTGGTTGAAAGGACGAATGCCCGAAGTTCGGCGACGAGATGAGAGGAGATGCCGAAAATTATGGCGACGCCACCTACTACGGATGTTGCACCCAATTTCTGTTTCAAACTCGCCCCATTCGGTTTCAATTCCTGTGCTAGGGGATTTACAGGAGATGCGGTATGTACTAACAATCCGTTCAAGGCAAACCGGATCGTACTTAGATTCTTGGGGCACAAATACGCTCGGATACGTGGAGATTCCAACAGTGCCATCCGGAGTGATACCACATGACATAGGTTTGCGTAGTCTAGTCACACATTGATCGTCTACAACATTAAGGCGTGTTTGCATTCTATAGTAGAATGATATAGGTATTCTCTCCTCACGCAGAGATTGTTGTAGGATGCTAAATTTCTGGTTTTTGCCCAATTGATTGCTACGATAAAATGACTAATCTATACTGCCGAACAATAAGAAAAATAAAGAATCACCGGAATATAAAGGACATAGGACATAGGGGAGAATAAACGACAGAGCCGACGAACACAAACAATCGCCCCAGTTTAAAAAACATTGAACCGGGAATTTAAACCTCAATTCTCTCCAGTCCCGTCCACTCTGCTTCGACACCATCTTTGGTCAGCAAAGAACATCCGGTTCCTTCTACTCTACTACCTTCTTCGAACGTGTCGAACTTCTCATCTCCGATGATACAAGATGTGCTGGAGTTATGGTAGGAGATTAAAGGCTCGGGGGTCGATTCTGTGTCGCTGCTGTCAAGTGGGAAGCTAGAGGTGATACTGAGAGCGGAAGACTTACTGTAATGTTGGAGGTTAACTCAGAAGTGTTTGTCTTGGGGTTTCTTCTAACTTCTATGAAAATATGATGAACTAATTCAGTACTGGAGCAGGAGGGAGAGGTGTGATGGTGCCAGATGCGTATCTCAAATATATAATTCTGACTCATAGCATATTGGAAAGGGATACCCAACCGACCCTAAGTGCGAGCGGTTTTCGAATACGTCTTGATAAAACCTAGATTTCATTCAACTGACCGTAGATGTATTTGTATACTCTGGTCAGTCGTCTGTATTTCACTAAAGCTTGTCCACTGTTGGGGTGCCAAGTGTTATTGAAGGTTGCACTAGGGGATATTTTGGGCTGTGGCTGGGCAACACGAAACATATTACCGCCGAACAAACATCTCGGTGCTGTTTATGGGGCCCCAAAAGCTTCGTAAATGAGACACGGCACAGCTAGTTGATTCTTTGGTGCAAGTGGAGCATGACGAAACAAACTGGGTACCGCTGTGTAACTACGATTTACTTTCGCCTGCACAACCTCTCAGAGTCGCCGACTACTGACTAAGTCATCCCAATCAGGCGCCGAAACAGCAACCCTAACTGGCATTCACTTATCCGCTGGCGTCGGTGTTTTCGGGTCTACCTTCAATATTTGCGATTCGAGTTGCTGTTTTCCTTCAGTGCTTAAGAGTTACGGTGGTTATGGTGGTGTCTTGATGACCTATGTTTAGGTAGAGGAAGAACTGCGAAGTGAAAGCGAGAACGTGTCCACATACATCATAGTGTTACACCAATCTACAAGGTTGCCAATCACCGTTAAAAGTCAATGCCTTCCTGCATATCGCATATGCACGGCCTGAAGTCCATGTAAGTACAATAGCTTCCCCGCACCCACCCTTCCTAAGTCCTTTCCTATTCTTTCTAAGGAATTCGACATCGTTTCAGCATCTCGGTTCCTCCCAAACAGCCACCATGATTCAGGACCTCAAGAGCGACGAGACATACCACACAAGATACTTTCTCCCAGCGGCAGCATAAAGCGTGGGACATACCATCTTAAAATTGTTTCTCCTATCGGCAGCGGGGGGTTCGAAGAAATGATAAAAACCTTCTTAGAGGATGTTTTCACTAGCGTCGACGATAATGATGATCACAGGCCTCCGTTGGTGTGTAACGACCATTGGGTAACGGTGCAGGATGGGATTTCCGCTGTTGAAGTAGATTTGCGACACTATACCCCTTAACATGGCTACTGCTAATTCCTTTACTATTACAATAGGTTTCCTTTAGGCTCTCTCCTACCGTTATTGGAATATCATTCGAGTCCGCAGCAGAAGACTTTTGTAACCGCGTCTTCGACCCGATGTCTCACTGCTTCGTCAATAAACTGACAACGAGGTCCATTCTGGGTCTATCTGCCACCTCTGACTCCGAAGTCTTTAGGTACTACTGGAATAAGGCGTTCTTTCACGAAGCATTGAAAAATAGCCCCGCATTCCTACATACCATATATACCAAGTTTGATGACTCTGATTATCTTCCAGAATGGTAAGACAGTCAGTGGTTATGGAAATTAAATATGCACTAACCCCTAAAATCAGGGCGCTCGCACTAAGCTTTGCCGTTTTGGTCGGTACTAATATGTGGTACTTGAAATATGGAACACCCGGACCGGGTATTGATGTTAAATCTGGTGCAGCTAATATTATGCTGGCATCAAAGGTTTTACGTAGGTGGATGGTAAGTTATCAGACAAACTTTACGGGTACTAGTTGCTTATACATTTGGTAGAATGGGAGACCTCCGAAGTCAGTGGAAGACCAAGAAATCGAATGGCGTTCTTGTCAAGAAGAGTTCAAGAGCAATGTGAATGGACTTATCAGCGTTCTCTTACTTGCTAACGCTGTGGGTAAGACCAAACTCTTGCAGTTGCCAAGTCATTCAAGAACGACTTAATGTCATCAGATGCGGAAACCCTCATTGAAAATCAGCATGGTCGCACAGCAGAAGAGGTGCTTTGTTCCTTACTGCAGAAAACAGTCCTTTCGGCAGCTAGGATGTTTGCATCCAACCAGGAAATCTTCCAAGTCTTTCTCAAGAACCTCGAAGAAGCAGCAGCTAAGGTCTATTTTACCTCAGTCCTAAAAAACATCTTAGCGATGAGTCTTTCTGTGGCTACGCCACTCCTTGCTGCAAGTTTGCAACTAGCTGTAGAAGCAATAGTTTATATTGCCACATACAGTTACACAAATACTCAAAAGAGGAAACAGGCTGAGTTCCAGATAAAGCTTAATTACCAGAAAGCATGTAAGTCACCCCTTCAGTGCCAATGGACGTTTATAACACTACTTAGGGGTCCCGTTTATCTGCAGTATTTGGGAATTGGTGCATGATACACGGCTTCTGCTGGGTTGGGTAAATTGCACTGATGGCAATACGCCGGATTTTAGGGATCCGAGGGAGCAACAAGGGTGGAATGAGTTTAAAAGCAGGGTGGTTGAGGCTTCGGGCGGGAGAGCAACGGCACAGGAATTGGATCATGACGCTGTAAGGACTTATCTTGGTAACCAGAGAGAGAGCTTGAGGGAATGTCTTAGGTCACTTGCGGAGCTGGAGGACCAGCCCATCCTATTCACGGATAGGCCCCCCCTGGAGTGAATGGGGTTAACAGATTGGTGTGGATTGGAGCTCGAAATGGGGATATATCAAATACTATACTGTGACAAAGGACCAACCTGGACATCGCGGGCATGTCAGCGTGCTCAGGTTTGTGCTGAGTCATTGTGGCGAGGGGTGCAGATGCTAGCGGTGGTGGGGAGAACATGTGTTGCTGCCACGGCGCGGAGGAGGTAGAGAGAAAAGGGATGAAGTCTAGATAGCTATTCTGCAGTCGACTAGTCGAGGGTTGACATGAATAGCCTCCGTCACGTGTTGGTCCTTTACAGTGATCAATACATCCCTTCCCTCTTTCGGATCTGCTACAGCGCTCATTCCAGGAGTTTATTTTGTTGCTTCCATTCTCAAATACCTTCGAGTCAACATCTACTATCCCGCCTCAGCAGCGTTGATTCCCTGTTCACTATCCCTTCCATCCCGAGAGCAGCTACAGGTCTTGTTCTTGATGCCCATTGGGATGCTTTTTTCGTTTAGGTAGCAGGTGTTCGTTACCGCCGCCATAGGCCTGTCTCATTCCCGCCATCCGAAGCCTGGACCCTCACCGTTGCCCACTGGTCGGCTATACTATCGCCTTGGCTACATCGATATTTAATCATCAGTCAAGAATTGGTTTCCACTTGAACGGCTCTGAAAACGTCGTCTTCACGTCTCCAGGGTACCCACCTATCGTATTGTGTCCCTTGGTCTTGCATTGAGCACTACCAATTATTCCCCGGGGCCCTCTCCTCCTACACGTTAGTCTGACATACCACTTAGTTACCGTTGCACTTGAATGACATGTCTCAAGATATTGACATTACTTTTGAACCGTTCTACAGTATGTACCGTATTCTTCGAGTACCCGCGTATCCCGCCGACCAATCACCACGAAGGACGGGCAGAGACTTCCTATGGGATGTCTCAGGCACTCATTACATTATCTATTCCTCCGGTGGCAACTTCAAAATGGGCCATAGCGATGATCCCTGCTAAACCCATGTAAAAACGATATCGCTGTTTAATGGATTTAGTAAGGTCCGAGAATTAACTTGTGCTAATAACCCTGGACGGTTATAGACTGACACAGGGCGAGATGACTAAGGTTCGCAACCGTCCGTCACGTCCGGCAGTGCCTGACCCTGGATTGCAATTTTCGGGGCTGAGAATCCCCGCCTGCTTTTGCCCTAGGGCTTCTGATTTCCAGACTACAACTCTGCAGGGCCTTACAGTCTTTACCTGTAATGCTCTAGCCGAAATTGTGTTAGGGTGATGGGAAAAGCAAGCCACTTATACCCACCCAACTCCGTGAAGCGGATCAACGATGTGTGAGGTATGCTAACCGGATAAGAAGCTACTGAATATGCATCAAACATTCGATCCTACCTCCTGTTTTGGGTGTGCCAGCCCACACAACACGTTCGGCCTAGTTCCCAGCCAGAATTATACACACCCAGTATGGACGGCTGTGCTAGGCCCCGAAAGACACCAGTCCGGACGGACGGTTGGGAACCCTGGAGCTGACGGCCTAGTGGAAGGACGCCGAGCTCGGTCATTGCAAGACTCAGATAAACTGCAGGTGTATGAGCTTACAGGCGACATACCATCGCGCTGTCCAAATGCCTGCATATGACGCGACCAAAGAAGGAGGATACGTAGATGCGGTGCGGGAACTGTAAACCGGGATTAGTAATAGTTACGAAGTAAAGACCATGACCCGTTAGATCCCGCTATTCGGCAGATAAAAAATGCGAGAGTCGGCAAAGACCGAGTAAGTTGAGCTCCTGCTCCAACTACATACAAATACCATTTCTGACATTGAAATTAAATACCAGCAAACCGCACTTGCTGTCTGACCGAGTCTTACGAGGTGGAAGACCATTCGTTATGGACTGGAGGTATATCCATGAAAAGAACGGAGGGGATACAGTAGCTCTGGCCTTGCTCGTAGGATCCTTGCCCGCTATGTGCGAAGCATATCCAGCTATGATGAATTTCTCACCCTAGAATCGATGACTAGATTGGAGAAGTTAGGACGCAATCCGCTCACTATGTGCTTTTACGCCGAACAGATGATTTTTGGGCCACTCGCAGTTCGTGAATACACATTTGACGCAGCCGGAATATTCGAAAACCTACAGCCCAAACCGAAACAGAAGAAACAGCCCACAACATCCCGAGGACCGAGCCCCTCGGTACTATACCTACTTTACGACAAGAGCCGGGCAGGGTACCATACATACCAATATTCAATTTCGAAGCAGTTGATGCCGTGTTGGTCTACCTCGAAGATAAGCCCAAGAGTTTGGAGCAGAAACCTAAGGCTACAGTAATGGGCATACAGATAACGATTACAAAAACCCATACCAAATCAGAGAGAAACTTTTTCGAGCATTGGAAGAGATAGACCCAAGAGTTGATTGATTACGAGGTTCAGGCTATGTGCTATGTTTTTTTGGGTGTGGGAGGATCCGCCAAACGGAAGAGGCTGTAAGGACTTGGGTGCGGAGACTGTCAGCTGGAATAAAAAAGCGATCATGATGCCCGCGCGAGCCAGCGTTACTCTCTCGGTGGCGACCTAGACAGTGAAATCGGTCGTCGGTTGGCAGCAGTTCGTAAGTTAGCCAATTCGTGCAAGCTAGACAGCTGAGAATTCTTCGCCACCGCGGATGAAGGCAACCAGCAGGATGATGACGGTAATAGGAGCACTGGTGGCGACGAGATTGAAATGATGACGAGAACAAAGCCCAGGGCCAAAATGGCAACCCTTCAGCGGGAGGAAGTTCCGCCCCAAAGAGGATGAGGGTGCATCAAGGTACTGGTGGTGAGGGAAGTGAGCCAAGCAAGCGGCCCAAGTTGGACAGAAAGGGTAAAGCGAAAGTGGGTAGATTATGGTCAACAACTAGGGAGGCTCCCGTGGCTTGGGCGATACCTAGGTGGTGATAAAAATGGCGTTTGAAGGCCCTCCCAATTATCTTTTTCACTCTAGTGCTGCTACGGTACCAGGGCTTAGTACATAGTACCTGCAGAATTAAAATGTGCATACTGTGGTGGTAGAATGGCGAGCATGATTGGCGGAGGTTTAGAGATGGTGGATCCTGTATAGCTTCTTGTTTTTCTGTTCCTCACGTCTGCAGCCTAAGAATGCCATCTCTTTACATAACTATTACAGAGATCACTGGTTCTGGCATCACTGACCCCGCCCCCTTCCCACCTGCATGCGCACATCCGAACGGTGATTTTTGAGGCTTCGAAGACTATGGTTCCTGGTCCTAAACAAAGAACATGACAACTATACCCCACCACCAAATCCGTAAGCCCACTTTGTTGCCCGCGAGGCTGATGAAACAGCCAGATAGTGCACGAGGGTGGCGTCAGAGCTACTTCGAGTCCTTCAACAATCTCCAGTAGGGCTGGGGGGGTTGCTTCCAATAGTAGCTACCAGTATCAGTCCTCTCGCGTCAATGCTGACGAGGACACCTACTAGTCAAGAATTGAGGACCCAGTAATATGATGCTTAGTCAATCGATTCCAAGCTTCATCGTGACTGTCGTCTTATTTCCGTTTGAGGCGTGGGTCGGCGGGTCGGACGTCGTAGTGGAGATGTTGTGCTCGGTAGGCGGCTGCGGAAGATTAGATGCGGCCATGGAGGCGATGGAGAGTTCGTGATCTAGAGTGTAATGCGGCGCATCTGATATGGTGGGGGGGGGGGGGGGGGTTATCGCCTAGCTATTACAGCGGATAGTGATTACGATACCGTTTAGTGGGAACCGTAATGGGGAGAGGTTATAATTATGTGCCTCAGTGACATTACACCGATTCAACAGTCGATGAAGGTTTTTATTTATTTATTTATTAAGCATTTATTTGATGGGAAACTCGTTTATGCAGCAAAGGGAACTAAGCGAAAGGATACAATCAGTGCCACTGTCCATGTTCCGGACATAGTGACGGTGCAGAGCACATCGGGCTGGAGATAAACGGAGACAGATGGAGATACTCGCCAAAATCCAGTTTTGTTCGTCCGGCGTCAGAAAAAGGCCGAAACAATCGGTTCCGTTTGGTTTCTTGTCGGCATACTACATCCCAACGCTGCGACGAGCGATTTGTTGTGACCAATTCGTGGTGGCCGCCTGTCCATGGACAGGGCGGTTCCACGAATGGGACAGGTGAATATAAGGTTTGCAAATTAAATTCGCAAATTAAAAAATAGCTTTGCTTCTACATATCTATTTTTTATAAGTCTATTTGCTTCGCCTTGCTACCATATATCCCATTTATAAGTTTACTGGCTTCACTGTACTGCAACATATTTTACTGCAACATATTTCTTTTACAAGTCCATTGGCTTCACTTCGCTTCTAAATATTTCTATTTTTTTATAAGCCTATTTGCTTCGCTTTGCTAAATAAAAGAGATATAGTAAACTGACTGGTATAAGAAATTTATGGCAGCGAAGTGAACGAAAACCAATTGCCCTGTGAAAGAGATATATAGCAGTGCAGCGAAGCCAGTAGACTTGTAAATGAGATATATGGAAGCAAATGGACTTGTAAAAGAAATATATAGTAGTGCAGCGAAGGGAGTAAATTTATATATCAGATATATGGTAGCGAAACGAAGCAAATGGGTTTATAAAAACATGGAAATATGTAGAAGCGAAGGGAAGCCAATGGACTTGTAAAAGACATATTGCAGTCCAGTGAAGCCAGTAAAAAGCCTTGTATAGAGGAAAATTATTGCCTTACTGACTTTATCTGTAATTATTTTACTCAGCTAATTTTACCAGCAATTGAATTGCTGGCTCCTCTTAGTGGCGCGAATTTAATTTGCAAACCTTATTTTCATCTGTCCCGTTCATGGAACCATGGATGGTACGGCCAGAACAGATTGCCTCAAGCGAGTTGTCCGGGGCTCTAGGTCATTCTGATCGCCTCGAGTATGCATGCAAAGGCGATAGTACGTAACTCAGACCTTTAGCATAAGTAATAGTAGGTGCCTAGGCAGCCTTCTTGCGATGAAAACTAAAAGCTAGATATTATAGTTCGAACCGTTGCTATCTATAAAAGCTTCTTGGATCTTCTCTCATTCAAACGCCGGGGATATCCTGAACCCACGAGAATGAAGGTACTTTAAGGTGTCTTTATGTGTCTCCATAGTATCGTGCCCTCGTATCTTCCATCCCGAAGTGGCTCTGACTTCTCATACTGGGTTGCTACGACGCCATTTACTGAGGGCGCAGGTACCCGTCGCGGACATGCATTCCTAAATTCCGACAGCGCGGAATATCACAACATACATACGGCGTAGCTACCTCCGCTGTCACGATCACCAACATTCGCGAGTGCAACGATTTTCCCGGCCAGGGCGCTGAATCCTACTGGGTTGATAAGGGTATTGCCTCCTTCAGCACTGGGTACAAGACGTTTCCAATATTTCCAGGCCAATCCGCAGTAGCGCACATATACTGCGAGACTAACAAAGGAATGTTTGAATCGCCAAAGGCGGCGGGTTTCATGTCACCAACCAGGGTTCAGAAGGGTTCGATATTACTTTTACTATGGTTGCGGCGTATGTAAAGGTGATTCGGGTAAAATGTAAGCTTAAGGACGGGACTACAGCCGGGTCTATCCACATTGATGAGTACCCGGATTCGGGCTTGAGTATTGAGACGACGTACCTCTGCTTGTTTAGCTAAAATAATGTATAGTTTGTTTGGCAAACACTCGAAGACCGGAATAGTAGCTCGATACACGAGTTTGTTGCCGCCCAACACCATCTCAACTCCCTCCACGAGTCCTCGTATATACAAATTGGTGCAAAAACGTTCCAAGAAGTCATTTGGCGCTAGGTAGCCGGTCCGTTGTTTGGTTCCAGCAGAGTCCTTCTCCCAGCCGAGAACCGGGATCTTATACTGTTTAAGTTGCTTTAGTTGCTTTTAGTTCCACCAAAATGTACGACCGAGTTATATCGCGTGCGTGCCCGAAGAACGCACTGACCGATCGCGCCAACCCGAAAAATCCGACGTCATCGCGCCTGGTACAGCACTGCACCCAGTTCCTTCGTAACCCGTCATGGCGACCCTCACCACCTTTTCCGCCTTCATCCTCACCGAAATCACCGCCCGCACCGCTGCGTACCTACCCTTGTTCGCCCTCTTCCTCACCTCCCGCGTCGCCGTCAAATCAATCACTACGCACCTCCTCCACACACACGCCGCCCGCTTCCCCTCCACCCCCATCCCTGAAATTCCCGCCGCCAACACCTGCCGCACTTTCCTCGAATACACCTCGCGCTGCTTTTCTGCAACGCCCCGAACACATGTACCATAGCGCGCATCTACAACCACCTCCGCTGCTGCGCGGCGAGCGAGGGGAAGGAATTCCAGGTGATTACGAAGACGAATGTGATGAATAAGTATGGGTGGAGGTGGAGGTCTTGCAACAAGAGTGTTAGTGGGGGCCGTATGTTGCGCTGTGGCACATGAAAAGGGTTGAAGGGACGGCGTTCGATGAGCGCCAGGTGAGGCGAGTCGCGGAGAGGGTGCATTGGGATTTGAGTGAATACTTCCAGAAGCGCGAGGAAAAGAAATGCAAGAGGAAGCCGAGAGCTAGGAAGTGAGTTTTTGGCATAGCCTAACGCCGTCGGGAGCGGGGAGGAAATAGGCTTACGGGAATAGGCAGCAACAAGAGTGTCCAAACCCGGCAGTCTTCAACGATGGATTCGCGCCCGAGGGAGAGACTGTCGCGAATGGCCCGAATTCCTCGCTTATATGAGTAGGGAACGAGGGGTGGAAAGTTTCGCAGAGATTGTTGAGCTGTCGGAGAGACTATGATGTAGAGAATGTGTAAACCAAACTTTGCTGTACACTCGTAAACCTGCCGTCAGCGGGCCCCGCATGCTCAGTCAGTTTGAGGGGAGTAACGAAATTTGTCAAGCTCACAAGCTCTGTGACTGCTTAGGCGAAAGGGAAAGTCCAAGCTGTTACGATATGGAAGTAGGGGAGAACCGTGTGCGTGTGTTCTATGGTACAGAGAAAAGAGAGAAGGAGAAAAGCTTGAGATATATACAGAAGGCATCAGCCCCTGCAGCCGAACCGTGTATCAGACCTGTAATATCATGTATATCTGTAACACAAGCACAAGAGCAGGTAGAAGTGTGATATTGCATGTATGAGAAAGAAGTACTCAGGGTATAGGGCATAGGTTAAGTCTCTGTAGAAGCACGTGATATTGCACGTGAAAGCCGGTACTAGGCACGTTTCCAGTTACATCTCCTCTTCAAACCATTCCCCGCAAAACAAACTGAGATGGTATGGGTGTGTGAGTGTGCAAGATACGCTTTAGTGTTGTGAGTTTCCACAGCACTGTTTGAGGATGACGATGAGGTGCAATACGAAGTGCACAAAGTAGTGAAGATGAACAAAGGGGAAATGAGAAGGTTCAATGGCCATTGTAGCGGGGGAATTCACCAGAGAGCTGTATAAGCAAGTGAACATACTGTATTTGACAGTCCAAGCGACAGATATCCGCACCTCTGGATAAGCAGACCGAACCGAATGACACTTTCCAAGCTGCACGTTAAAAGAGTTGATGACAGAAGTCTTAACCGTATGTATTTTGCCCCACTTTGGATTAAGACATTGGTAGAATACAAGCTATATAAAACACGGCCTAGGCCGTACTCAAACCTACCGCTGCCGCCACCACCAAAACACAGGCCTCAGACCACACTATTACCAGAGATACAGACTATCACTCGATCCATTTCGGCACCCTTCTGTTTTCTCCATTTTTGGATTGATTCATGAAGCTATCAGGACACAACCCACCCCTCCCCAGTGCTAGCCTCCACAGCTCCACTTCCACCGTACCTACCAACACACACCCTCCCGCCCAGATCGGCGCCGCCGTGTACCCAAAGCCAGCGATGGCTCACCGCAAATACAAGCCCCAACTTCGATCCAAATTATTAGCGCATATCAGTGGTATCCAAGCGTTGCACGAGCCTTTCTACAACGGTGCTGTCAACTTCAGTCGATGGTGCGTCCATTAAAGGATCCTACTGGAGGCATTATTACCATTTGAATAGCTCCAAAGAATATGCACAAAGGAAATTTATGTAAGGCCGATAAGCTCTTGTCGGGAATGTAGAAAACATATCGAGGTAGCTGATACAAACTTGGGCGCGGATATGTTCCACCCTGTTGGCGGATTCACGCCGTCTCAGTTAGAGCTGATGGAACAGTGAAGGTTGGTCATAGTTGGTTTTAGATGGTGAACAGCATGTGGGAACAAGCGAGGAAAGAAAGAAAGAAACAGCGAATGGATGGATGGATAGCAGAGAATGGCTATAGGGCAAAATAAATTACCAGTTCCGCGAACCGAGCTACAGACTCTTACTCGATTCATTTCAACACTCTTCTGTTCACCCATTTTGGATTCGATCGAAGCTACAGAAACACAGCCTACTGAGCACCCGCAGCCACTGCCGCTACTATGACCGCTCCCACCAACGTACACACTCCCGCCCAGATCCTAGCAGCAGTGTAGCCAAAGTCCGCCACAAGTTTTCCCGCAATGGGGTTGCCAGTCAGACTGGCAACCCCAGTCACGGCGAACACCAGCCCCATCCTTGATCCGAAGTAACGCATATCAGATGTCAGAAACGCAACGCATACAGGCGTCAATGCAAGGAAGGCACCAGAGAAAAAGCCGTAAGCCATACAAAAGAAAATCGTTTCTGCGGTAGACTTCATCACGATCCAAGATAAAACTAAGATGCCTGTGCTTAATGCGCAGAGAAACTGTGTAATTATAGGCGACGAACTACGCAGTGTTAGTACAAAGCGTCAAGCCATACCACGGACAGTATGAGAGGTGCTTACGATAAATCTGCAACTAAAGCTGGAATAATACGTCCAAAGAACCCGCCAGCGTTGATTAAACTGAGCAGGTAGAAATGTTGGAATGATACACGAAGGTCCACCGACGAAGCCCAGGCGGGAACAAAAAAGTAAGGAGTAAATAATCCTAAAAACACCACGAACACGCCAACGTAGAATATAGAGAATTTTCGGGAACGAAGGCAGGAGAGGTCAATAACCTTTCCACCTAAAGGACGACGAGGAAGGTCGTCGCGCTGACGGATCAGAATGCATGGTAGCAGCTGGGTAATGAGTGCTATGAAGGCCATGGAACGCATACTCCAGCCGAAACCCTTCGCATTGAGTACAACACGTGTCAGGATCGGATAAACGACCCCGCCGAAGCCGGCACCGGACGTAGCGATACCTAAGGCTAAGCCTCGATTGCGCGTAAAGTAGGTGGAAACGACTGCAACGGCCGGAGTGAAAAGAAGTCCAACTCCAACCCCGGTGATGACGCCTTGGAATGCCATTAAATACCAGTAGTAGTGTTCATGAGAGCTGGAGAATTCGCCATCTAGAGATGTAGCAAGCGTTCCGAGAAAAACAAGGATGGTGCCACAGACGATCATGAGCCTACAGTGACCAGCATCGAAAAGTTGTCCGCAGATTGGCGCCACTGCAAGAAGAAGAAATGCTTGCATTGAGCCGATCCATGCGACTGAAGCGGCGTTGCCAACTCCGGAAGCCATGAAGTACGCCTGAAAAACACCGTACGTGTTGACAATCCCCCTAATGGCGCTCATTAGAAATATAACTTCCAAAATTCGGATGGAACATACCACGAGTTCATTAAACAAAAGAAGGCCCAAAGAACTTGAAGCCACGCGAATCTACTCTCCAGTACAACTAGAGGCACAAGAACCGCGATATCGGACGGCTGGGGATGGTCATTGTCAATGGGATTCTCGGCCTCGGGTTCTTCGGTTACACCATCTGTTACACTATCAGCTATATTCTCAAGGTGGACTAGATAGCCAACGAACCCTTTTCGGATTCGTCGATGATGCCTTGTTCCAGGTCATCTCGAACCAAGACTTGAATTCCACTAAAGCTCCTACGATGTTGGACTCCTTCGTTTTCTTGGACAATAATAGAGACTTGGCGGGTTTGATGTCTAGATGCATCTGTCTCTTGAGGACCGTCTAGCTGAGGCTTCTTGTAGACAGTAGCTTGGGACCTCTCACCACTATCCCGAAACCCGTAGGTACCAAGATCTTCAGAAGCGTATCCACAAGCCATCTTGTCCAGAAGCATAGCCCACCCTTGGTTAAGACAATACGTGCTCGTATGCTTTTCTTTTCGAGTACACTTGCTTCCAGCATTCTCGACAACTGGAGCTAAAACAGATGGCGAACGTAAAACACCAGTACCGTCATAGTTATTAGTGCGCTTATCATTGTTGGTACCAGTCATGGTTTCTTGTCCACCATCGTCGAGCTTTCCACCAACAGTAGAAACTTCTTCGACTTGGTCACCATTACCGGCGGTAGACTTAGTATCCAACTCCATCCCTGCACAATTCCAGTCAGTTCTGAACTCCCCTCAGAATGCAAAAGCACAGCAACGACGAAACTGTATGTATAGTACATATGCAATTCCCAGCATTCTCGATTCCGAAGTGGAACATTGATGGATGGATCGCGGGGTATAGTCTAATACGAGATGCACCAAGAGAGACAGTCGACAACATGCAACATACCTTCCGTATCACCAAATGCCTCTTTCACGGCTTTTTCTCCACATGGTGGCGGGGTAGCCATCCTGACCCTGCGTTTTGCGACTTGACATCTGTTCATGATTGGTTGGAGTGATGTTAACTGCGGACTATAGGTGGTGGAAACAAGATGGAGGAAATAAGAATCGGGGATAAAATTTTTAGAGGGAAGGACTGGTTGTTCGTCTCGGCCTTGCACTCGATTCTTTCCCATCCCGGATTGTGTTCAGTGCCCCCTACCTCTTTTGTCCATCATACACATAGACATGCTATGGTGAGCGAACGCTCCTGGGATGTGAGACTAACGTATTTTATGGTCTAACCGCCCACGGCCTAGCAACCGTTCACGCAAAAAAGCACGCAAGTGGCTGAAGCAGGGATGCTTATTACCCCGCACACAAACTCAATTTTCACTCTCTCCCCGCAACAATGCAACCATGGGTAGAGTGAAGTACAGAGATGCAGCGACTGACAGAGAGAATGAGATTTGTAAAGCCAAACATGCATACCACTCAGGTCTTGAACCATCTATCCATGCTGCTGAATCAACAACTTATATATCATATGGAATCTTGTGAGACCGACTTAGAGGGGCACAGCCCAGAAGTGCAGCACAGGAAAAGGAGCAGCTGCTGACTCCAGAAGAGGAGGAATCAATTGTCAGGTTGTGTGAGACTCTGGATAACTTGGAACATCCATTGCAAGGGAAGATGGTTACACATTTACAATGTTTCTACTACCCGCATATCGGCGACAACAACTTGGTAAATACTGGATGACGTGCTTTCTCAACTGCCATCCTGCAATCACTGCAAAGTTCAGCCAATGTCCAGATCAACAACAGGCTAATGCAAATGATCATGCAATTTTAAAAGACTTTTTTCGCAAGGTATATTATCTTAGTCTATTGAATACTTTTAACCCAATACTGGTCACTGTAGCTTGGAAAACTTGTCAGAAAGCTCAATGCAACACCAGAAAACATTTGCAATATGGATGAAAAGGGTTTTCTACTTGGTCAGGCTCTCAAAGTGATGATTATATGCTGTAGAGGTTGAAACAATCCCTGCTATACTCAGGATGGAATTTCTGAAATGGTTACAGTTATAGAGTGTATTGCAGCAGATGGTAGAGTTATACCACTCATGTATATCTACAAGGGGGGTAAGCATCTACTGAGATGGCATGCTGGTGTGCAAGATAAAGAGCAAGCAACATTTCAATGGTCAACTAATGACTGGACTGATAATGAACTGGGACTGGAATTGGTGGAACAGAACTTTGAGAAATATACTATTAAGATGTTTGTACCATTAGATTGAGCTCCTGCTCATGCTGACTATTACAGTGCAAAGTGCAAGCCACATATTCTAATCCTTGATGGGCATGGCTTTCATCTAACATGGCAATTTTTCGATTTGTGCTTGAAAAGCAATATTCACCCTATTTGCCTTCCGGCACACTCTACACACATGTTTCAACCTCTAGATGTTGACCTGTTTGGTTCTCTTTCCTGCTGCAAGAGCAATGAACTGCATATATGGGTTAGAAAAGAAGGGAATGCAATTAAGAAAGGACAGTTTTATAAGTAAGCCCACCTGCTATATTACTCTATACTCCACTCTAACTCTTTCCTACAGACTTATCACATGTGCTAGAGCTGCAGCATATATGAAGAACAATATCTTGAGTGCCTTTGAGGCAACTGGGATCTGGCCTTTCAACCCACATAAGGTATTTATTTGGCAGTCTTGAAATATCACACAATTTGTATCCCCGCCTGCCACTCCAACTCCACCTCTTAATGAAACCCCCAGACAGCCTAGAGCTGTAAGCCGATTAGCCTGTAGTACACTTCACCTCGTCACTCGCCAATCACCTTCCTCTCTTAAACTGAAGGCTCTTATAGTACAGCTGGGAGGATCAGCTCATGGTGTATGTGCCAATAAGGAATTAGAAGATGAAATGCTGAGAACACTTCGCTCAGGTACCAACAACACCACTGTTGTAGCAGCCAAAGACTGCCGCCACCTTGATAAAGCTCGTGTGTTGACAGCTGAAGATGTTGTTCAGCCCAGGGATGAAAAAGAGAGGCGAGATAGAGAAAATGTGGCCAAAGCTAAAAGGCACTAAGAAAAAACTGCAGCAGAGGTAGTAACCTTCGAAGAGGAGTCAAAGAGCTCTAAACATGTGGAAAAAGTGATCATAGCTGCAAAGAAGGTACCTGTAACTGTGCTTAGTGATTGGGAGGATGAGAAAGCAGATATGGTGGGTGGAAAGGGGTGGAATGGGAAGGAGAATGTGGGGAGGAGGACTCTGTTGTATATATTGGTGATATGCTGGACCTAGAGAATGCTATGGAGCATGGAAAAGGGAGAGAAGCAGTTAGTAGTCAACCCCCAGTGGGGACTAGGTCAGGGAGAGTGGTTAAGATACGTCATTTGGGTCAATAAATACCACCTGCAAGTGGTTGGTTTTCCAGTCATCAGTGGTCACCTGGTACAATACATTACCAGATAAAATATCAAGACATACCTTTAGCCAATTCGAAATCAACACCAGATATCACATGATGCCCTGACATGTTACACCGAGTGCGCAGCATACAGTGTATTTCAATCTATGTCAAGAATGCTTTCATATCTATTATTGAAAATCTCAGCTGTAATGAATAAAACTCCATGTGCTTTCACATCAGCAAAATGTATTTTAGTCACTGGAAGCCTCCAGGAGTGTCAGCAAGGCTGTGGAGTGTAAACTTAGATGCATCAATTTCAGCAGAATATCAAACGCTAGGAGGGCATTTCGGCTGGCCTTTAGAGTAACCGAGATATCTGATGTCCGGTACAGGAGTACCATAGGAGTTATTGTAATTAGTGTTAGCAACAGGTCCGGGTAACCCACCTGCAGTCCGGTTTTTGGCTGGTGGTTCAGTTCTGTTCGGTTTGAGACCCGGACAAAAACCCGACCCGCTTTGTCTTGGCGGGGTTGTTACCCGGACTGGACAGAAACCTGTGGTTTTTTGGCCGGGTTGTACCTGGACCACAGTTTCATATCCCGGTTCCTGCAACTTTGGCTCCAATTAAGTATATGAGTTGTGATCATATCGTGACATGATCAATATGTAGATTGTATAGAATTAACCACTCTTTCACCTCCCGCTTTCAGATTGGCGATACGATCAATAGTTGTTGAGTGGCTTTGAGTAAATGGACAATTTTAGGCGAAATTCGCGGGTTTTTGATAGCAATTGAATGAATATTGGTTGGATTGCAAATCTGAACATGGGAGGTGAAAGAGCAGCTCATTCTGCACGATCTACATATTGATCATGTCACGATACGATCAGATCTCAGATACTTAATTGGAGCCAAAGCTGTGAGGTTAAAATGCCGGGTTTTTGGAGGTATACCCGGCCCAATTGCAACGGTCCTAGTTTTCGTGTGGTAAATCCAACCCTAACCCGGAACCATACTAGCAGGTTGGAACTGTTGCTAACACTAATTGTGGCAAGTGTCGGAACATCTCGGAGCACAAGAGTGAACATTGCGTGCACCTGGGAGTACCTGAGAGCGCCAGTGAGAAGACTAGGAACACCAAAGACAACCCTGGGAGTGCCGGTGACAAGTCTGGGAGCGCTGGCGACACGTCAGGGAGTCCCTTGAATCACAGTAGAGCAGTCTGGGAAAACGATCACCTTCTTTGGGAGCACTGCTGGTGCAGCTGGAAATTATAGTTACTACTTATCGTTCAATGATTTGTAAAACTCATGTATTCAGTTTCTATTCTCATCTATGTATCTATATAGCTACTCATCTACACACTGTATACCTGGACTGGCTGCAGGCAGTGCTTGAGAGCAAATGGAGATACACATAACGATGACAATGGAGTGAACTCACAGATACACCTGGTGGCCGTCATTGAGCAAGTCAGGACATACAGTTGGGAAGCCATAACTGTACGAGCTTGGAGGCAGTACTCGAGGGAGTTGGAAGGTCGTGATCTAGTGAACTTAGAGATGTGCTCCAAGGCTAAGATCTAGCAAGTTTTGAAATACACTTGGTGGCCTTGATTGAGCAGGGTTGAGATACACTTGGGAGGCCATGATTGTGCGTATCTGGAGGCAGAAATTTAGTGAATTTGGAGGCTGTGATCTAGTCAACAAAGAGATGCACTCTGGGACTGTCATTGAGCAAGTTTCGAGATGCACTTGGAGGGTATGATTGAGCGAGTTCGGAGCTGCACTTGGGAGGATATCATGGCGCGAAGTTGGAGACTGTAATCAAGCAAGTTTGGAAGCCGTTATTGGGTGAACTTAGAGATGCACTCAGAGGCCATGATCGAGCTAGACCTGACGAGCACTTGGAGGCTGTAGATTGACACCGTGCTGGGTGGTAAGAGACTTTTTTTCAGTCAGTTCAGTAACAACCGTGGGAATGTGACAAGATGACTTTACCTTTGACCTCTCATGGTGAGCTGGCTGATGGCAGTCGATTGTTTAGGGAGGTTTGCCAGAAGCTGAAGCTATGTTCAGGAGTCAACTAATAATCAGGAGAATAAAGGGAAGACAAACAATCTTGGGTGGATGCTATACTCAGTGTAGGCTGTACTTGGTGTATGCTGTACTTGGTGAATGCTGTACTTGGTGTATGCTGCACTCGGTATCAACTCATGATCATGGCATGGAAAGATAGAGAGGGATGATATAACATTGTGTTTGGCAATGATGGTTGAGTAGTGGAGGAGAAAGAAAGAGATGCGGGACGCAGATGAGAACAATGTGGAGGATACCAGCGGATATGCGAAATCAGGTATACAACTTACCTGCGTGGGTTGGGAAAAAGTGGTATCAGTGTTATTACATGCCAGATCAGGACTCGTACCTGCTGTATCAGGGATGGTAAATTGCCTTGCACCCAAAATTCTTCTATATTCCAGTTTCTCATAATGATTTCCTCTATCTCCTCTCATCTCTCTCTTTCCCGTCGTGAACTCTACGATCACCTAAGAACACAAAGTTAAGTCATTGCATTCTATCTCTCCGTGCCATGATCAAGAGTTAACACCAAGTGTAGCATACACTGAGTACAATATACACCGAGTACTGCATACACCAAGTACTGCATCATCCCAAGATCAACTGTCTCCCACTCCCAGCAAGGCTCTCATCTCTCGGCAGACCATGTTGTACCTCAATCTCTACTTCCCACAATTGCAAGTGAATCAATGAACACAGTCTCAGCTCCCATTGCGCCTCCTTCCCAAACTACCGCTTCCAGATTGACTGCTTCCAAGTACTGCTTCAATCTTGCTCGATTATAGCCTCCAAGTGCATCTCCAAATTTGCTCCATTACAGCCTCCAAGTATATCTCCAAACTCGTTGGATTATGGCCTCCAAGTTGGCACGATCACGGCCTCCAACTTTGCTCAGGCACGACCGCGGAGTGCATCCCTAAGATCACTCGATCATGGTGTGGGGAACTGGTGAAGCTAAAACGCAGATAGCCAATCATCAATACTCTGCTGCGCCCCACATAACAGTTGAAAGGAATTCTGTAGACGGCACAGTTCTGGCTAGAGGAGTGAAGGTAGAGGCAGGGTGAGAGGATATGAAAGGATACCTGGCCATGATAAACTACACAAAATGGGTGGATCTATGAACACTTGGGAAGAGTGCGTAAGACCAAGAGCTGGGAAAGATCAAGTGTGGATTTCGTATAATGTGATGATGTCTATTTACCCCGGGTCTCCCAAATATATACTCCCTGTTGCTGGGTCCATCTCCGTTGTCCCAGTGTCTGTATGTCTATATATAGAGAAACTACGATATTACATACCACATCATTATGTAGGAAATGTTGTGACTGTAACAAAGACAAGTATGATACACGAATTGCCTTGTGGTTGTGGAACCCTAAGAACCACCACTGTAAGAATATGGCACCAAGTCTCTCATAGAGCTGCCCAGTCGTCTCGGCTGCTCTCAATGTCTCCTGCAGAGCTGCTCAGCGGCCTCAGCTGCTCTCAAAGTTTCCCGGAGATCCTCACAGAGGTCTCATAAGCTTCAAATTTTGACTATCCTAATAGTCGCATCTCATTGCATCCAGCAGGCACCTCCATAACTGCAGGTGCTGACAGGAGTACTGTAGAATGCTCTTGCAGAGTCTGGGAGCACTACGCAAAGGTCCAGGAGGGCCTGGAAGCCTCTGGGAGTACATTGAAGTACTAGTGAGGGCTACTGGGGTGTGTTACCCTGAGTAACTCAACCTAAGTATCCTCTGACACTATAATGAGCACTAGGTCCATGGCCGTAGATCCTATTCCTCGTTCGTACTGGCTTCCGCTCCGGAAGTAACTTCGCTGCTTATCTTAAGGTCTTCTATCCTGTATGATTTTTCCTTAGGATGATTGGTGGTTCCTTCCCTTAGTTTAATAGGCCGAACGCAAACTTTAACTAGGTGTGTTTCTTTCCTATCAGAAGGCCAAGCACAACGCAGGCACTCTCCTGGTAGCTGTCTTCTGCTGATTTCGTGTATGTCTATTCCCTCAGTCCTTTCTCTATTGCCTTTCTTATCTCCATTTGTTCTGGAACAATCTTTATCGCTCCTTTTTTTCTTAACCCTAAGTACAGACTTAGTTGACGCCAACGGGTTAATCTTCCCAGTACTGGTTTTTCCCCTGGTTTTTGGAGCTTCAAGATCTCGTACCCTTCGGGAGTCTCGAAGGAATTCCTCACACTCCTTAAATATCTTATCCTTCTGATTTGGATCGTTCTTCTTTTGTTGTTCTGGGATTGCAGCTATAACGTCCTTAGGTATGGATACTAGTTCGGACCTAATTTTCAAATTGTCGATATGATTAACCAATTCGGTTTGTAGTTCTATAACTGAAGATATCCACCACAGGCTTTGAGCCAGAAAGATATACTGATTGCTTCGGGCAAATGCAATAATCTTTTCTAAGGCATAAACTATAACGTCGTTCTCGCTTTCGATGCTAATAGTCATTCGTAGGATATCGCTTTTCAAGGGTGTGGGGCTGCCGCTACACAAAGCTAATAGATTCTAGGTATAGGTATAATAGGTATAGGTATCATAAAAACACATTAATAAATAAGGATATTTCTCCGCTGGTAGGTATTGTTTTTTCTTTCCGTTTTCGCATGTCTTTCTCATTGCCGGAACAATGTGGTATCTTTATAACCCCTTGGACTCGCTCCAACTGGGACTATGATCATTGCACAATAATAGCCACGTATCCATACGTCTTAGTGTTATGCGCTGTAGATATCCTTGCGGCTTGAATCTGAAGAACGCACCTATTGGAAGTGGCCACGTAATCCCGTAGGTCAACGTGTTCATGCATGATATCATATATATCTCATAATCAGACCATAACTTCAACTTTGACATCTCGCTATCTTTGAGTTTATTCGGTAGTTAATCGCAGGCTTATTGGATACCAGTCCGTGCTGTGATAACGTAGATCTTGACACGTATCATATGTTGCAATCCATACCCATGCAAATCAATGCAAGGTGTTTGCTTCTGGCTAAGCCAATGTCAAAAATCACTCAGTTACGTCATGCTTAGGTAGAGACAATACTCCTTATACTGGGCTGTGCCTTGCCTTTATCCAACTCGTTACGCGGAGGAGGTTCGGAGCCCTCATACTCGCAATAGACTATCAACTGCCGTGCACGTATGCCTGTGCATGTCCCGCATAGAATCCAGAAGTGAAAGACGCATTTTGTGGTGCTTGGACTCACTTCCAACTGCCCCACGCAACACTTCTTGTAACAATCATGAACTCCTGCTAAAGAGCATAATCCTGCTTCTTGGATGACTAAGCATGGTATGTGCTTTCTATGTCCCAATCGCAAGTAGCATCATTACTGCTCAGGGCGAATCCCTAACAGGGTGCTTGGGACGTTTGCGTGTGGCTTCCGAACCGATCAATATTTTTCTTATGTATTGGCTGTGAATTATGACTATGCGATTAGTAGCATACAATTCCTGAGAGTGCGATGACTGTTTGGATGTGTTTAATGTGAGTGTCAACAGTATGTGAATGATTTTTAGTCTTACACATTCAGCAATTAAAAGGCACCATTGTCATATTCTTCCAACGTGAATGTATTGGTTGGTGTTATAGCTAAAAAGGCAAGTGACACGCTCGTTGCCCCATCCTTAAAATGAGTGTGAATGAACCATCAATATTTATTGGCCTTGCATCTTGGATAATCCAAGCGCTGTGCAACCACATTAATCCATAATTGAACTATTGGCCATCTTTCTTGGCAAAAATGCTTGTGACACTATCGCCTCAATGTCCGAAAAATAAGTGTCAACAGAGCATCAACAGAGCATGAACAGAGCATCAACAAAGCATCAACACAGCATAAACAATTTTTGGTTTTACAATTTGTATAATCCAATGGCTGTGCATCGACATTAATCCATAATCAAAGTATTGGCTGCCTTTATTGGCAATAATGCAAGTAACAATACCACTACTGCCTTTAAAAAATAAGCATAAGTGGAGCGGCAACAGTTTGCATAGGGTGTAGTACGTATCACAGTAATGAACTGCCTTGTATCATTCTTAAATTGAGTTTTTAACGGTCAGTCTTTTCAATGTGTTCTTCTATACAACTTCAAAACAATGTATACAATGTGTCACAGGTCCTACTTTTGTCTTACATGTAGCTCTAGAGTCAATACTTTAGAACCAGTATTCTACTGAATAATTACATCACATTTGAAAGTTTCTCAAGTCGAATTATATAGCATTCAAATTCCTACCGTCATGTCAGATTCCCATTCTTTAAATACCTCGCTGCTGGAGGTTATGATATCTTCCAACAATCAATGTGTCTTGATTTGTGATTTGAGCGACCTTTGTTTGTAAACTATATTTGATACATGGTGGGATTCTATGAATGTGGGCTCCAAGTGTCCAATTGCTTGCAATAATTCTAGACATGTGGCTTCCTGGCGATTCTATTTGCACCGCAGAATTGAGGAGACTAGCAGCCCTGGCATTGTATGTATTGTTCATCATCAGGTTCTTAGCCATCAATCAGAATATGAGACCAGCTTAATAAGGAAATACTTGCTGGCAAAAGGGCACATTGCAAAGTGGAACGAATTAACAGAGTCAGAAGTTTCTGAATTGACAAGTACAACCAGTCATGATACAGCTTTGGCTATACTAAAGACACAAAGCAGTCGAGGAGTTGCAATAGTAAGTTCACAGAGAAAATTCATATTCGTCAGTTAGGTCTTATCTATATTAATACAATTGACAGACACAACGCCTCAAACTGGCAGCAAAGATCTTCCTAGCTGCCTAATATCACCAAGACACCCGGAATCGCTACCTTATATTACAATTTGTTTCAGCTCATATTCCATGGAACACTATATTAAATCTAGAGCTATGATGGTTATATTATGCATTACCCAGCGAGCGAGTCCATTAATCAGCCAGTACCCACTCTTAGCACTATTTGCCGGAGGGAATACGCACTGCCAGTGCATGCAATTAAGAATCAATTGTACTGAGATAAAAAGTTAGCTTGGGTTTGGACATGTGGACATTAATGAACAAATAAGCCATAACATTGGTCATAGCTGACAATACAGATTGAATTTTGGCATTGCAAGAAGTGCATCTCGCTTTTGAGAAGGTTCATTGCCTGCTGGTTTCCAATTTCATATGCTACATAAGAATAATAGATCAACGGTTAACATACTGGAGAAAAGTTAGCCAAATATGTGAAGGAAGTTCTCGATCGTTTTGAGCTTACCGATGGCCATTAACCTGGAATTACAACTGATAATGCTTCATCAAATTACTTGATGGCACGGGAACTACAATCAACCCTTGAGGGCTCCAGAATCGAGTAGCCTCTAATGAGTATGCACATATTATACATGGTGCATGTCATTCAGCTTGTATTCAGTGCAATCAAAAGCATTCTTCGTGTAAATGGCCAAATGTAGTCTTGGGATGCCCATCAGCGTGATCAGCAATTTGGAGAGAATAAATACAGTCATTGGGAAAAGTCAAAGACTTTGAAAAGAGAGCAATACTAGAATCTACAAGGTATCAGCTTTGAGATCAGGTTTAGGAAAGATAATTGAGAAAGTACATATTGGAAGACAGTTGGAAAGATCTGAAACAGAGCTTCATATTGTTAAGGGTTTTCTCTTAATAGCGATAATAGTACTTGCGATAGTTATATGAATACATGGCACGGAGTTACTCTCGGCCTAGTTCTGTGATATGCGCAACATCTTTTCATGATATCGCAAAAGGGCTAGTCTTATGTCCATTAGCGGAGATATATAAGAATCTCTTGTCCATTGGATAAGTCATTGTGTTGCTTAGCGGATTCACTTAAGATGATGCATCTATGTTGCCTTACCGGAGATACTTTGTATCGGCCGTGCGCATAGTTTTCAACCACATTTACTATTCCTGATACTAGCGGGTCATGTCAATCCAGACACAGCAGTTGATAGTCAATATGCAAGTACGAGGGATCTCTGGCTTATTGCCTCAGGTGATCATTGCTGCCAGTGAACTTTCCAGCCAAAGAGAGTATATCAGCACAATGTAATTCAGTTCCGAAGCCATACGCAAACCTCCCAGACACTCAGGTAGCCCTCACCAGTGCTTCTAAGTACTTCCAGATTCTCCCAGCCCCCCCTGGAGCTTTGCAAAGTGTACTCAGACTCTGCAAGAGCATTCTTACATGCTCCTGAAAGAACCTGCAGTGATGGAGGTACATTCAGGATGCTATGAGATTTGACTATTAGGATAGTCAAATTTTGGAGCTGCTAGGACCTCTGCGCAGGTCTGCAGGAGACTTGGTGCCATATTCTCACACCAGTGGTTCTTAGGGTTCCATAACCACAAGGCATTTCATTGATCATATTGATCTTTGTTGCAGTTACAAGATTCGTTACATCATAGTATGGTACGTATTATCTAGGTCTCTCTATATATATACATACAGAGATACAGGGATAACAGAGATGGACTCAGCGATAGGCAGTATCTATTTGGGAGATCCGGGGTAGATAGACATCTCATTATACGAAATACAGACTCTATCTTTCCCAGCTCTTGGTCTCATACACTCTTGCCGAGCTTTGTAGATCCACGCAATGTGTGTGTATCCTCAAGCACTCTTGCCATGCGTTCATAGATCCATGCAATTTGTGTGGTTCACCATGCCCAGGTATCCCTTCATATCCTCTCACTCTCACCCCAGGCTCCTCGAGCTAAAACTGCTCTTTTCCATGAATTCCCTTCGGATACCATGCGAGGTGCGGCAGAGTGTTGGCGATGGGCTGTCTGCCTACTAGCTGCAGTGTTTCACCACACCGTGATCGAGTGAACTTAGAGATGCACTCCAAGGCCGTAATCGAGCGAGTTTGGAGATGCACTTGGGGGCTGTGATCGAGCAAGTTTGAAGATGCATTAGGAGGCCATAATCAAGCGAGTTTGGAGAGGCACTTGGAGGCCGTGATTGAGCGAGTTTGGAGATGCACTTGGAAGCCGTGATTGAGCGAATTTGTTGATGCACTTGGACGCAGTGATCATGTGAATTAGGTGGCCATAATGTAGGGGGTTTAGATATATACCTGGAGGCGGTGATCGAGTGAGGTTGGAGATACACTTGGAGACCATGATTGAGCGATATTGGAGGAGTACTAGGAGACAATCAATCTGGAAGTGGTACTTCGGGAGGGAGGCGTGACGGGAGCTGAGACTCTATTCATTTGTTAACTCATAATTGTGCGAATGTTGAGAATTGAGTACAACATGGTCTGCCGAGAGATGAGAGACTGGCTGGTAGCGGGAGATACTCGAGCTTGGGATGATGCAGTACGTGGTGGTATGCTGTACTTGGTGTATGCTGTACTTGGTGTATGCTGTACTTGGTGTATTCTGTACTTGGTGTATGCTGTACTCGGTGTTAACTCTTGATTATGACATGGAGAGATAGAGAGGAATGACTTTACTTCATGTTCTTAGGTGATGGTAGAATTGAGGACAAGAAAAAGAGAGATGAGACGGTACAGGGGAAATGATCATGAGAAACTGGAACTTAAGAGAATTCCGTGTGAGAGTCAATTTCCCATCCCCGATACGGCAGGTACAAGTCCCGATCCAGCATGTAGTAACACAGATACGAGGTCTTCCCGATACAATCAGGCAAGTCGTACCCCTGATTTCTCATATCCACTTGTAATCACATCGTTCTCATCTTGATCCCCTATCTCTCTCTTTTTCGTCCGCACTCTACTATCATTACAGAACACACAGTTAAGTCATCCCTCTCTATCTCTCCATGTCATGATCATGAGTTGCCACCGAGTACAGCATACACCCAAGATTGTGTGTCTTCTTCTCATTCTCAGGATTATGAGTTGACCCCTGAATATAGCTTTAGCTTCTGGCGAGCCTCCCTATATAATGGACTGCCATCAGCCAGCTTGCCATGAGAGCTCACAGGAGAAGTCACCTGGCCACATTCTCGTAGTTGCGAGTGTTATAGCTGAAGAATAGAGTCTCAGCCCCTGGCGCGCCGTCTAGCCTGTGCCTCCTAGTGCTCGTCCAAACTCGCACGATTACGGCCTCCAAACTTGCTCGATCACGGTGTCCAAGTGTATCTCCAAACTCACTCGATTACAGCCTCCAAGTCCGCATGATCATGGCCACCAAGTGCATCTTCACACTCGCTTGATCACGGCCTCCAAGTGCATCCCCAAACTCGCTCCATCATGACCTCCAGGTGCATCTCCAATCTTGCTCGATCACAGCATTCATGTGTATCTCTAAAGTCGCCCGGTTACGGCCTCCAAGTTCCCACGATCACAGCCTCCAATACATCTCCGAACTCGCTCGATTACAGCCTCCAGTCCATCTCCAGACTTGCTCGATTACAGCCTCGGAGTGTATCGCTGAGTTCACTCAATCGTGATTTTCAGGTGTACCTTGTATTGCTCTCAACCACCGCCTGAAGCCAGTTCAGATATACCATGTGTAGATGGGTAGCTATATAGATACATAGATACATAGATAGATAGATGAGAATACAAACTGAATACATGAGTTTAAAAATGGTTGAACGATAAGTAGAAGCTATGATTTCCAGGTGCACCAGCAGCGTTCCCAAAGATGATGTTGTTTTTCGCAGACTGCTCTACTTTCATTTGAGGGGATCCCAGACTTGTCGCCGGCGCTCCTAGTTACTTCAATGGCCGGCTGGAAGGCCCTCCTATTGTCTGATACTCTCCTGAAATTGACCCATCTAAGTTTACACTCCATATCCTCTCAGACACTCCTGGAGGCTTCCAGTGACTAAATTACATTGTGCTGATGTAGTCTCGGCCTAAGCATGACCTGACTGAGGGAATTGTGATGTTGGCTGAAGATAAAAGGCCTAAAGCAACCGTGCTCATTGGTTTGAGTTAGTATGCACTGCAACGTCAGACTCTGATTCAATATGAGCTGACGGGTCAAGTTCTACATTGGCATAGTATCGGTTGGTCACTAATTAAATCTATAACGCAACCCAGGTAGCCGTTAAGGTGAGGTATCACTTTGCGATGATTACTACCAACCAAGATCAACAGATGTTCCAACTACTGATACAAATGGATTGCAAGATGTCTAAGTTCAAGTTTCATCTGACACATTGTCTGACATGGTATCATGCAATGGATGGCCTGATTTTTATCAGCAGCATAATGCTTTAATACCTCATCCGCATGAACATGATAACCTACTGGGATACGTGGTATGTTATCACCGGGTGCTAGGCACAACTGTGATAACACTATCACGAGCGATGTAGCCATTCTGTCAAAGTATGGCCGTACAAACCCTCCAAGATGACTATAATGAAATGGCATTGTCCTGGCAATGAGAAGACATGCTCAAGCAGCAATCCACAGTCAACAATTAGAACACCGAAGACAATCTTACAATATTATTAAGAATTCCATCTATTTACAAACATTACTTCTCTATTATATACACATGACTGGGCAATCTATGCCTGGACATCAGGTGAATCAACAAGAGTATGCACTGCAATGAGTTTTCGAGTCTTCCGGCAATCTACTTTTCCAATTAACCGAGCACCGTTTAACCCACACTTACCGGTTGGTAGTGTTTGCAACAGGTCCAAATTCCTGGGTCGGTTCCGGGTATGGTTCCACCCGAAACTGGACCGTGGCAATGGGTCTTACCACACGAAAAACCCAGACCATTGGAAATGGGCCGGTTTTACCACCAAAAACGCGGCATTTCAAGTTCACGATTTTGGCTCCAATTAACGTAGGTTACCCTGCCATGCAACACGACCGGGCGATGCAACACCCGCCCGCTCCCACTTCCGGCCTTCTCTAGCCCAACCAAAAATAAACTGGAAGGGTTAGAACAAAAAAGGAGCCATATACA
>Ga0307514_10000238_pt1 | contig 142343 bp, 134 predicted proteins | sample 16_EM_MG_FD_203088 | JGI IMG/M metagenome (GOLD analysis project Ga0307514, IMG submission 203088) | Populus trichocarpa ectomycorrhiza microbial communities from riparian zone in the Pacific Northwest, United States - 16_EM | ecosystem: Host-associated > Plants > Roots > Unclassified...
TTCGGGGGTCTACACCCTGAACTGCAAAGAATGGGGTACACTTTGTTGACTCAGATACTCCATTATTAGCAGCAAACTCGGCAAGGGGTAACCACTGTACCCAATCATCCTGCTGATGATTTACAAAGATCTGAAGATATTGCTCCATCCCAGCATTCATCCGTTCGGTCTGGCCATCTGTTTGTGGATGAAACGCTGTGGCCATCCGTTGGTCTATCCCAAGCCGGGTGCATATCTGTCCCCAAAAGATCGAAGCAAACTGAGGACCTCGGTCTGAAACAATCGTCTTTGGCAGGCCATGCAGGCGTACCACTTCTCGAAGGAAAAGTTTAGCTAACCCTACCGTGTCTATTGTTGTATGGCAGGGAATAAAATGACGCATCTTCTAGAGTCTATCGACCACTACCCAAACTGCATCAAACCCTTCACACTCGGGTAATCCTACTACGAAATCCATCGAAATATCTTCCCATGGTTTCTCTGGTACTGGCAATGGTCGGAGAACTCCGAACTTTGCATGCCTCGAGGTTTTCGATCGTTGGCAGCTATGGCAATTCCGTACATACTGATCCACCTGCTTCCGCATATCGTTCTAGTAATACTCCCTATCCAGAAGGTCGAAAGTCTTCGCCCGTCCTGGATGTCCCGCTAATGCAGTATCATGGTGCTCCTGTATTAGTCGTAGCCGTAATTGGTCTCCCTCAGGAACATAACGCCTTCTACGATACCACACTTGTCCCTCTTGCTCCGTACATTCTGCTGTTGTAATCTCCTTCAAACTAGCCCCTTGTCTTATCGCCTCTAATATCTTACTTGGTAACGGGTCGTCCTTATAGGCTTGAATAAAAAGATTGGATATCAAAGGGGCTTCCTGGTCAGGTATATCGTTGGCCGATATTCTCAACTGTTCTGGAAGATTATGCGGTTTCAGAACCACCTGTTCCATATTTTTTAATATTTCGTCCCCCCCCTCAGGGAGGTGTCCCGGCCTCCTCGTTAAAGCATCCGCCTTTCCATTCGATTTCCCTGGTCGATAAACAATCTTATACTCAAACCGTGTCAAGAATTCAGACCACCGTGCTTGTCGTCGATTTAAGAGCTTCTTTGTCATAAAGTATTCGAGATTCTTATAATCAGTTATCAGCTGTAAGGGATATGCGGCGCCCTCACACTCAGGTCTCCATTCCTCAAATGCCTTGATAATTGCCATTAGCTCTTTATCGTATATATCATAATTACACTCTGCCGGTGAGTGTTTCTTTGAGTAATACGCCACAGGATGTAACACTCCTTCATCATCTCGTTGTGACAATACTCTTGCGGACACATAATCGGACGCATCAGTCTCAATGATTACCTCCCTCTCATGATCAAAATGTCGAAGTGCCGGTGCTGTAGTAACCGTAGTTACCATCGTCTCGAAAGCGAGCTGTTGTTCTGACTCCCATACAAACGGTTCGTCTTTCTTTGTGAGCCTGGTTAATGGTTCTGCCTTCTCAGAATACTTAGGAATAAACCGTCGATAATAATTGCAAAACCCCAGGAATTGTTGTACCTCAAAGAGGTTATTCAGTCGTCCGTTCTCCATCTTCTTCTCCCTACTCCAATTCCGGACTGTTTCGACCTTATCCTCATCCATAGCAATCCCTTTTGTTGATATAACCAATCCCAAATACTTTACAGTTTCCTTGTGAAATTCGCATTTTTCTGGCTTCAGGTACAACCCTGCTTCCAGCAATCGTTGCATAATCCACTTGACATGGCCAACGTGTTCCTCCTCGGAATCACTATATATTAACATGTCATCCAAATATGCCGAAGCAAAATTGTCCAGAGCTTCTGTAATGGCATTATTAATATACCCTTGGAAATCCGCTGGTGCATTCGTTGTGGCAAACTGCATCACTGTAGGCTCATACAGCCCATATCTCGTCCGAAAAGCTAACTTATGTTCATCCCCCTCCGTCACCCGGAGCAAATTATATGCTCCTCGTACATCCAGCTTTGTATATATTCGGGCTTTTCCAAAAAGATTCAACGTTTCCTTTATCAAAGGGAGGGGGTATCGGTTCTTTATCGTTTTACTATTAATATCTCTATAGTCAATACAAAACCGTAGCCCTCCTCCAGGTTTCTTTGCGAATAGTAGCGGGGCCGCAAAAGGTGAAGACGATTGCCGAATAAATCCCTTGGACATGTTTTCCTCAAGCCATTCTTTCAAGACAACCAGCTCTGCTCTCGACATTGAATATAATGGTCCCCATGTTGGTGTTTCTCCATCCTTCAATCGGACTTCATGATCGATTCCTGGCCGATGCGGTGGTAGCCTATCTGCCAACACTTTATTAAACAGCGGAAGGAATTCATGATACTGTTCGGGAACAATCTCCTCAAGAGGGCGTTCTTTCAGATCCTTTGTTTCGATTGCTTTATTAATATCGTATAATGAGGCCTTAAACACTGTAAGTCTCCCTTTTCTAACTGTCCGAAAGAATGAAGCTCCATTCAGCATAACAATATCTCCTCGAAACGGTCTCAAAGGTCGAATTTTTGGTTCAAATATATCTTGACTTTGATATACTGGTTCCGGAGGTTCCTCTGTAACGCCTTGTACCGTCACTGATGCATCACTGCAATGCGTGGTGCAATACTGTGATCCAAACGTAACAGTATTGGATGCAAAACGCACGGCGACATCATGTAATCGTAGCCATGGGATTCCGAGGACGATTGGGTAATGTCCTAACTTCGTAATAAACATAGGTAACTGTTCCTTATGTTCTTGTATCTTCATCCCAACTTTGGCAATATGCGTAATATCTCCTGATTCGATAGGTCTTCCATCAATAACTTCTACCTGTTTCTTTTCCTTCAACTCTTGAAGGGGTATTTGATGATGGCGAGCAAAATCTTGATCCATAAATGCAATGCCAGTAGCTCCGCAATCAATCAGTGCATGCGTAGGTATCTCTTGGTCGTTGATGGTCAATGAACAGGTTATAACTAAATGTTTGCCTTCCATTGATCCTTCTAATACCTCCACCTTACTAACTGATAATCGCGAAATTCCAAAACATTTTAAAGCATTTAAAACAAAACTTTTTCCGTCAACCAAAGCGCCATCCTGCTTGGGTTGACCTAGTCTTTTCCCGATTCCTCGGAACCTTCCTTGGTTCCTACTTCCTTAACTTCTGCTCCCGACGCCTTAAACGTCTGAGCCTTTTTCCTTGCCGCACATTCTGCTGCCCTGTGGTTAAACCCACCACAGTATAAACATCTCCCATCTGCAAATCTCTTTGCTCTTTCCTCTGCCGAAATCCTCCTTTTTCCCGCGCTGAGATCCATTGGTGCAGGTCCAGTATATCCAGCAATTGTTCCAGCAGGGGCTGCTTCTGGGGCCTTCGGGACAGGAGGGGGCCTGGGGGAAGCGAAACCTATCCCGCTTCCTTTATTCTGTGCCGCTTTCTCTGCACGCCTTTGTCGTATCTAGTTGTCCCGTTTCTGGCAAACCGTCACAAACGCAGGAAGTTCCTCAGGCATATCGCTATACGTAAAGGAGTCTTTCATTTCCTCAGACAGCCCCATCCTCAGGGCATTCCGCAGGGCCGAGGGATTCCAATCGAGGTCGGCGGCAATAACTTGAAACTCAGCATAGTACTGAGAGAACTCACGGTTCTTTTGTTTAATTTCCCGTATCTTCTGTTCGGCGGTGGCTACCCGGTCGGGGTCCCCAAAAGCTGCTTCCAGGAGTTGTATCAAAGCTGGTAGGTCTTCCAGCCCTATCGTTCCGTTCTCCCGGACGTGTGGTAAGATCTGGCCTAAGGCTACTCCCCTCAGGCGGTTGAATGCGTACCGCATTTTCGATTGTTCGTCCGGGAAGCTGGCGGGCTTGTGTCGTATGACCATCCGGAGTTGAGCAATCCAGCCTCTCAACTGTGTTCGATCCGACCCTGAAAAGTCCGGGGAGTCGGGAAACTTCTGTCCTCTGTTCTCCGGGGCCTGGGGAGCAGCTGGGGTCGCTCTGGCTGCTAACGTCAAAGCATTCGCTAACTGCATCCTCAAACCGCGGACTTCTTCTCCAGATTGTCGTGCGTCTCGGGTCATGTCGTCCAGTTCCTGTTGAAGCTCCTCGCTGGTTCCTGGAGCCGATGGTCTCCTCAAGGCCTCGTCCCGTTCGTTCCTCAGAGTCTGTATTTGTTGCTCGAGCTCGGTATGATCGCACTGCGGGGGCAGGAACTGTCTCGTTTGTAGATCTGTGATCTGCCGCTGTAGGTCGATAATCTGTTGTGGGTGCTCGCAAACCATTTGCACCTCTCTGATCGGTTGGGAGTACTGTGCGACCCGCATCAATACTTGCTGTGTTTGGATGAACGCTTCCCTCAACTGTTCGCTCCCTAAGTTGTCTTTGCCGATGTCGATGAGTGCCATGATGGTGCCCTGATCCTCGACGGATACCAGGGCCGCTCGGGGTTCCGTTGATCCTGACATTGCAACGAACTAAGCACATCTACCAGTGGGAGTTATATGCGTCAAGTTCGGAGGGGGTCGGGGTCGAGGGTACTATAACAATTAGCGGAATCCCCAGGGACTTTGCTGTTGTTGCTGCTGCTGCTGCGTGTCCGATTGTTGAATGAGTTCCGGCGCTATTATGGCCTTTGCACTCACACGGTTCTTCGGGATCGCAAGGAAACCAGGAATGTGCTCCTTGATACTTAATCCAGTGTTGTCCGAATACGGGATCGTTAATATCGAGTCCGCCGCCCTCCCTGGCTGCGTCTGTCCAATAAGTATTCCAAGGTGAGGGGACGGCTGACTGTTCCCAAAAATAGGCTTCGAGGGGTTCCTCCTTGAAAGATTCTCTGAGTATGGCTTTGATACTCTCGAAAGCGTTCAAGGGTTCGGGTTCAAAAACAAGACAAGGGGTTTTGGTGAGATCAAACCAATTTGTTCGTGAAGTGCAGTTACTGTCGTACTTTTGCATTCAAATATGGTGATCTATGCGGGTACTGACGGATGTCAAATCCGGTAAGTCGGAGTAATTCGTCGATGCAATCGTCGCAAACATGTATCCACCGGTGATTTGATGCTAGGTAAACCCAACAAGAAATAGAGCAAGATTCGGAACAATACTTACACCCTGTCGAGGGGTATAGGCACATTCAATATCAGGTACGATGTTGTAAGACTCGTTCTAGTGTAACGGGCAGGGTCGAATGTAGGTGATATTGGTAACAATAATGTAATTTCGAAAGCGGGGCGGACAGGGCTCGAGGTTCGTTTCGAGGAAGTCAAGACAAGACAAACCAAGACAAAAGTCGAAGCTGTTTCAAAGTCGTAACTTGCTTTCCTATTCAAGAGAACGAGTAAAGAGAGAAGAAAAGGAAATCCTCCAACGCCAATTAACACTCTCTTTATATACAATCCGTCTGCCACCCTCGAACCATCCCTCATGCTCCGTTATACCATCCGAATCTCAACCCATGATCTTACACACCACTCCACCATTCCTTATCGTAACAATCACGCCACATCTTCTGACGTCGCAACACCTCATGCCACGTCCCTATCGTACTAAATTATCCCGCCACCATCTCGCCGCTCTTCCCGCGTCTTCGCCTTTCTGTAACACAATTCCTTCGACACCACCAGAATCTTCCTTCCTTATTCCCAAGTATCTCCGTACCTTCCTGCGCCGTGACAATCACGGTGCAAACATGCCGCTACCACTACCATCACAACCTTCTGAACGAGTAACCATTGACTTCTTCATGGACCTCTCCAAGTCAACCACCTGTGGGTATACCGGAATCTTGGTAGTTGTTGATGTATTAATGAAGATGGCAATATACCTCCCCTGTAGGAAGTAAATCAACTTACCAGAGCTGGCACGACTGTTTTTCAAACATGTGATCTACAAACGTGGTGTACCAGAAAATATTGTAACCGATTGCGGAAAGGTGTTTATGAGCTGATTGTGGAAACGAGTTTCCACTGACCTAAGCATCGATAACGGACTGTTGGCCGCTTCTCATCCACATAACAATGGCCAGATGGAATGAAAAAACCAGACCTTGGAGCAGTACTTACGGGCCTACTGCAACTAGGAGCAAGATAACTGGGTAGAATCGTTACCTTTAGCAGAGTTTGCTTACAACAATTCCATTCATAACTCAATGCAGATGATGCCATTCTGGGCCAACTACCACTACCACCTGGCAATGCAGTTCAAGACACTGAAAACCCCATCATACATGAGGTCTGAAATACTGGCTGACACAATGATATCGGAAATGGAAGAGATTCACCAACTTCTTGAGGGAGAACTTGTTAGAAGACATGTTACGGCAATCAAAATATGCCAGCGGAATGGACCTGACCTTTGAGGTCGGAATCAAAGATTGACTCTCGACTCGATACTTCCGAATAACTAAACTGTCAAAGACACTCAACTACAAGTTCACAGGACTGTATACGGCAAGTAAGATCATCAACATGAATGTTTACAAACTAGACTTGCCGAAAACAATGCAGAATGACAACATTTTCTACATATCGCAGCTCAATCACTACCCACAGCCGGTCTTCGTACAACCACCCTCGGAGCCACAACCCGTAATAATTGATTTATCGGAGGAATGGAAGGTCAAACAGATTGTTGACTCTAAGCAGTGTTGCCAGAAGGTACACTACCTTGTTCAGTGGGCCAGATACAGACACATACACACAAGCTAGGAGCCATTCGAAAACCTCGAGAATGCTTGTGAATAGTGTTAAAAATGGTTCTAACACGCTAGAACGGTTCCGGGTTAGGGTTGGAGCCGGAAACGAACCGTTGCAAAGGGCTTTACCACACGAACAACTGGACCGTTGCAATTGGGCCAGTTTTACCACCAAAAACCCGGCATTTCAACATCACAAATTTGGCTCCATTTAAGTATTTGAGTTCTGATCGTATCATGACATGATCAGTACGTAGATTGTGCAGTTCTAGCCGCTCTTTCACCTCCCGGATTCAGATTTGTGATGCGACCAATATTTCTTGTGTCACTATCGAAAACCCGCTATTTCCGCTTAACATTGGCCCTCATTTCACAACCACTCAACAAATATCAATAGGATCGCAAATCTAAAAGCGGGAGGTGAAAGAGCGGATAGAACTGCACAATCTATGTACTGATCATGTCACGATATGATTGTAACTCAAATACTCAATTTCAGCCAAAGTTGTAGGAACCGCAAAGTTGGAACTGCGGTCCTGTTCCAACATGGTTGAAAACCCCGTGTTTGTGTCTGGTCCGGGTAACAACCCGCCAAGACAAAGTGGGTCGAATTTTGGGACGGGTCTGGAAGCAAACCGGGGCCTCCAGATCTTTTTGAACCCAGGCCTCAACCGGGTAACCCGGAACCGTTGGTAACACTACTCGTGAATTAATCAACCAGTTTCACCGAGACGACCCAAATCTGTCCAGAGATGAACGAAGCCGGATCTCGGAAGTGGATGAATTGACAGGAATGGAGATATTGAGACTGGGTCAATTGGGCATTTCCTTCTTTATTCTTTTGTCCAGATCCGGCCCAGTACAAATGGCATCAGCATGGGTTTTACCAACTCCGGAAATCCAGTTAATTGGAGAAGGAGTTTTGCTTTGCCCCGGAAGGTCACCCTGGACGGGACTGATCAGTTGTTGCACTTATGGGATTGTACGAGTGTGTATGCAGGTTGTTTTGTTGTTTTCTACTCGTACTTAGCAGCCCGGAAATTCTGCCCTAAAAGTGGGGGATGATATAACAGCATTGTGAAGTGTACGTGGTTAGAGTAACCGGACAGTCATGTGAGACATGCAGCGCTGGGTCACCGCCAACGTTATATTGACATTGCGACGGAGACTTAGCTCTGTACCGAATATCTTACCACTTACTTCTTCACTTGATTTCACTTGCACCCATGTGCAACCGTATACCATGTACCATATCCTTTTGCTGGGGAGCGCTGGCGTACACACCCTTACACTGAGAAAGAAGAAGAATGATAAGGCTTCACTTAGGATGCGTATAAAGATTACCACCCAATGGAGATGCAAGGTAACTGTACCGCTCTCTGCTCGCGATAGACAGTATCGACTACAGAGTATTGTCTGATGCTATCAGTATACGGATGTACAGAACTCAAGCGTATCCTACTCAGAAGATCCTCTTAACAAACACAACATCATGCTGGCCCTCCGACTCCCTGCGGACTCAAGATTATCATCCCAGCAACTGGCACGTATACCCTAGGACCGACTGTCTTCAAGCACAAGGACTTCAGATATCGACCTATCCTATACGAAGCAGCAAAGAAGTTTCCCCTCTGCAGGGGAAGTAGTGCCCACTCAACAGTATTCAGACAAAAATATCCTCTGGACCACCATGCTATCGGGTTTGCCTTGGACTTCCTTCTGACTGTGAAGTATCGTGTTGCTCTCTTCCTGATCAATGACATGCTTTGACGAATGTAATAAGAATAACCAAGTATAAAGAGTAACAGATGTATCTGCAATATAGAATGAAAGAGTAATTGTACCACTCTTGACTTCAAGAGAGGAGTATCCTCTGTGACATTGATACAGAACTAATGGATAATGCACCAGAATAAAGTTAAGGCTTAATATCCAGGTCGAAAATGTCAATAGATATCTGTAGATATATCTTAATAATCAATATATGTTCGATATGTCAGGAGAATGATATGCTGTTACGTGTAATCTATGATAGGCTATATGGCCTACTGTAACCTGCCGTAACACCAATAAAACCATCTAATGGAAAACACCCCAGAGCTGGTTTGGGTAACTCACACTACTACACCTGGAATTTACCGATCACGTAACTTAATTATTACTGTAATGCAACTGTAGCACATATATCATATACTGCAATTTATGGATTCTACTATATATTCAAGAGTTACTTATTTATTTACTATTCTGACAAGCATATACTCTGACTCTCAAAACTCTAACAAGATCACTCCCACAACTCTGACATACTCGCTCCCACTTCAACTCTGACATGCTCACTTACACCACTAATCTGCTTGCTTAAACAACTCTGAGATATTCACTTTCCAACCTATGATATAGTTTGTCTTACTGCTCTGACATGTTCACTCTCACCTCTCTGACAATCTGGCTTCACTGGGAGCAAGCTGGTAGCAGTAGATTCGGTTTTGCAGGTAGGGGTGAAACTAGCTTCCCTGGTTGGTGTGAAAATTGCTTTGCTGGTAGCCGGGGATCTGGCTTCGCTGGGAGGAAGCTGGTACCAGTGGAATGATCACTCTCACCTCTCTGACAATCTGGCTTTGCTGGAAGCCAGCTGTTAGCAGTAGATCTGGCTTTGCTGGTAGCAGTGGATCTGGCTTTGCTGGGAGCAAGCTGGTAGCAGTGGATCTGGCTTTGTTGGTAGAGGTGAAACAGGCTTTGCTGGTAGCAGTGGATCTGGCTTTGCTGGGAGTAAGCTGTTAGTGGTGGATCTGGCTTTGCTGGTAGCAGTGGAGCTGGCATTGCTGGGAGCAAACCGGTAGCGGTGGACTGCTCACTCTCACCTCTCTGATAATCTCGCTTCACTGAGGGCAAGCTGATAGTGTTGGATCTGGTGTCGCTGGTAGCAGTGAAACTGGCTTTGCTGGGAGCAATCTGGCAGCGGTGAATCAGGCTACACTGGTAAGAGTGAAAGTGACATTGCTGGGAGCAAGCTGTTAGCGTTGAATCGGGCTTTGTTGGGAGTAAGCTGGTTGCGGTGGATTGAGCTTGGCAGGTGGGGGTTAAAGTGACTTTGCTGGGAGCAAGCTGGTAGTGGTGGATCGGACTTCGCTGGTAGGGGCATGTTACATGAACTTCATGGAAGAATAATTGAAGAGTAAAATACCGGATGCTAGTGATTGCGATAGTTGTGATGGTGATGGTGGTGATGGTAATGGCGGTGATGGTGATAGTGGTGATGTTGGTGGTGGTAATGGTGATGGTGGTGATGGTGATGGTGGTGATGGTGATGGTGGTGATGGTGATGGCGGTGATGGTGACAGTGCTGGAGATGACGATCGAAAAAAGGGGGTTGACGGAATGCACGCAGTATGAGAAATTTGCTTCATACTGAAATTTGATATTACATATGATATTACTCGTATAACATTCTCATAACTGCTCTCTAGTGCGCAACTTACATGGTAGGTAGTTATAATCTATAGGAAGCGACCACAACACAGTGGTAACAGGGATGGTATATGTTCATTACTGCTGCACTGAAGGTTTTCCCAATGTAGTTTGCTATCAATCTTCTTCCTCCATATCGATTTCCCTGATATATACCAGATGATCCATACGCTTCACAATCCGAAGACTGCCAAAGCCTGTTTCGGAGCTCGCATACATAACTGCCTCACCATTCTTGCGTTCTACCATTCATAGTCGAGTTTGAACTCCCAGAAGTACAAACTAAATCATCAAGGTAAAATGCTTGTATTGCGATACAATTGCTATTGGTGATCCCTTGTTTGGATATGAGCTTAGCTGAAGCCAATCATCAAAAAATAGGTAGGTGTCATCAAGACCCAGTGAGAGTTCCCTCTCATATACCCACTGGGTATGTAATGGTTTACCGATCACAGTAAATGACAGAAACCAGAATTTGACTATGTTTCATTGGAGCCAGATATATTGTATTCTGCAACTGGGCTGTTTTGCCAACTATTAAATGGAGAGTATCCTGCACCACTTACACCATATGAATCTCAAGTCCCATTCGCCCCAAACCCACAAGTTGATCTCAAAGTAAGAGTTGATTCGTATAAGTCCATTCAGTTGACAGGGCTCCAATATATTTATTATTAGTTCCAAGCTTACCTCCTATGTGACTCTGCATATCTCGAGATGTCATTGTGGTCTGTTACTGACGACACCTCATCTGATCAGGAATGAACCATTGGAGAATGAGTTAAATTGTCATTTGTTCGGCAACTGGGAATAGGTTGTCCCACCAATAAGGAATATCCATTTGTGAATGGAGAATCCACAACCTCTACTGATCCACAGATAATATACATCATAATTGTGATTGGCTTAACCGTAGTCATGAATCCATTAATACTAAGGACAGGTAATGAGGGTATGAGACATGGGTGAACGAATCAGGAAGGTTGATCCAATTAGGAAATCCGAGTGATAATTTGTGATTTCGAATCAGGTATCTGTATTTGGATTGTCAAGTGATACTGTATGATCCTGGAAATATATAACTGTAATACCAAGGGCATAACAGAACTCGATGATCAATGTTAGAGGCCTGAGATGATGAGGAAGTTACGTATGTGATCTTCAAAGCAGGCTGTAGCAGTCTCAAAAGAGTCATGGGTGTATATCAGCCGATATATATTCAGCGAGACCCACAACGAGGAAGGACATTGATAACATCCTACATTCAATATGATCTATCGACAGATACCAATTGACCTTCTCGACCTGCAGGCAAGGCCTTGACTTCAAGATAATTTATTATCAATCAATTCTGCATTGAAATGAACGAGGATACTGCTCTCTTGAAGTCCAGAGTTGTATGTTTATTTTTCAACTCTATGCCACTGATATATCTTGCACTTCTTTATACTTGGTTATTCTTAGTATCTTTGTTGAAGCAAGTTGTTGATTGGAAAGTGGGCAGGTTGATATTTTGGAGTCCAAAGGAAGTCCAAAGGCCAGCCCGATCATGTGGTAATGCAGCGAATACTTCTATTAAAATCCTCTTGAGTCTGCACTACTTCTTGTGCAGAGGCGAAACAACTTTACTGTGTCTTATAGACAAGACGATACTCGAAGTCATTGCATTCCTAGATTGTTGGTCTTGGAGTATCAGAGCCAGTTGTTGGGACAACACTATTGAGTCGAGTACATCAGCAATTGATATCATAAGACGATACTCTCGAGTCGATACTATCCGTCAGAAGCAGAGAACAGAATAGTTACCTTGTATCCTATTGTTGTGGTAATACCCATACGTGTCCGGCATGAAGCCTGATTATTCTCCTCAGGTATCAGTCCAGAATTCATTATGGACTACTTTTGATTAAAACCGAGTGTGAATTCCCTGGTGTTATATGAACTAAAGTTATGAATAATTATTGGAATCACTTAGAAAATTTGTATCCATTGAAAATGAGTGATTTTGTTACATATTCTACCATAAGGGTTACCTCTTTGCCAGTACCTGTGTTTAGGCAAACGGACTAACCTTCTAATAAAATACTCATCACACAATGAAATAGAAACCAAATGCTGTCATGTGGACGGATGTATCAGAATCTGACAATGGCAGTGTGGTAGCTGTAGCAGGTTGTAAGTATAGAGACTGCCTAGAAGCTATCCACAGCCACCTTGGCATTGGACAAATGGAGGTCTATTATGCAGAAGTCTATCAGCAAAATACATTCCTGTCACTGCAAAACTCTGAGAGTGTGTGGGAGGTTTTGCACCAGCATCTCACAGTGGTCACATTCCAAAGTTCCCTGGACTGATGAAGTGGCCTTCAGGTGTACCTAGCAGTGGCTGGTAGTGTCGCCAACAAATCTGCAAGGACAAATGAGATCTGTTGACAATTAGAAGTGCATCTGAGAGCACTGGCAAGAAGCCTTAAAGTGTTGGTGACAAGCCTGCGACCACCTTGAATCGCAATAAAGCAGTCTGAGAAATGCAACATATTCTTTGAGAATGCTGTAGGTGCGCTTGGAAATTGCAGTAACTGCCTATTGTTGAAAGATAATTAAAACTGCTGTATCTAGTTTGTACTCTGATAAATGAATCTAAGTATCAATGTAGGGATCCATCTGCACATGGTAATCAGGGTTAGGGAGAGGCAGTACTTGTCCAATAGCTGAGGTATACCTGAAGACGGCAATCAAGTGAACTTAGAGATGAACTTTGGAGACTGTTACTGAGTGAATTCAGAGATTCACTTGGAGGCCATAATTGTGCAAACTTAGAAATGCACTTGGGGGCCAAAATCAAGTATACTCAGTAATGCACTTGGAGGTAGTGAAAGTTAGTTTGGAGTTGAACATGGAGGCAGTCATCATGCAATCCTGGAGGTACTGAGAGTGAGTATGGAGATATACTTGGAGCCCATGATAGGGTGAAATTAGAGATACGCTCTGGGGCCATGATAGAGGCAGTTTGGAGAGGCAGTTGCCGGCCACGATCTAGTGAAATTGAAAGAGGTTACGGAGGTGATGAATCAGAAGGTGGTTGATGAAAGGCAAGCTGCATGCTGAGAATCTATATATCGGCTAGTTAACTGTAAAGTGTGGGAATGTAACAATGTAGCAATGCCTCTGAAGTCTCCAAGGCACTGTAGCTTACAGCAGCCAATCTGTTTGGAGGTATACTGGAAGCTAAAGTTGCATTCAGGAGTCAACTCGTCATCATGAGCATGACAACAGACAATGTTGGGTGGATGCTATACTTGGTGGATGCTGTATTTGGTATTGCCTCATGGTCATGACATGTACAGATGGACAGGGATAACTTAGCTTTGTTTTGTGGGATGAGTGTGAGGTTGGGGATGAGAAAGCGAGATGGGGGATGAAGAAGGAAATAATATGGAGAAGATGGAAGATATGACTGGATATGTGAAATCATGGGTACAACGTACAATATTTGGTTTAGAATACCTTACATTGCCGTTTCTTGCTGTCAGATTGGGATTCATATCTGCCATATAGGGGATGATCCATTGACTTATACACAGAAAATTCACTGAAGTTTCAGTTTCTCATGATCATTTCCCCAATCTCCTCTCATCTCTCTCTTTCTCTTTGTCAATTCACTCTGCCATGACCTAAGAACATATAGTTTGAACCTCCCTCCCTATCTCTCCATGCCATCATCAGATGTTAACAGCATGTACAGGACACACCAAGTATTACATTATCACAAGATTAACTATTTTCCACACTGAGCCAGTCTCTCATCTCTTATCCCTCATCTCTCGGTAATCCTTGTAATTCTCACCTCTCTACATTCCCAGAATGAGTAGCCAACCGATGACTTGAGTTGCAGCCCCTGTCGTACCTTCCCCCCAATCTACTTCCTCCAGACAGACTGCCTCCTGATTGACCACCTTCATGTGCTCCTCTAATCCAGGTTAATCATGGACTCCACATCAGCAAACAGTGAAATTGGTTTCTGAAAATGGACCCCAAGCACTGATCCTTCTCCACATACTCAACAATCAATGCAAGCAACATGATTTCATTCCTCTGCCATACTTTGACGCGTCCACCATTGTCATGTCGTTATCATCTCATTTTCAAAACTTGTGTATTGATTCAAGTTAATTGACTGCACCGGGATTATGTTGGTCCTCTAGATTTTAATTGTTTGAATGGTTTTTTGAACTGTTTCATTAATTTCAAGAATATTCTTAACTATTTGATTCCTTGAGACATCATTCACACACAAGCTTGCACAACTGCCATATCTAAATTAAATTTGCCTCAGTAAACACTTGTCAGATTTCCATATATTGCTGCAATGATTTCTTCAAGCATAGAATTGAATAATCTTGATCTAAAACAAATTGTAATCATGCAAGTCAATTGTATTGCTCAAGTGCCACAACATACTATCTGGCTGTGGCGTCAGCGGAAGCAGGAGTACAGCCCCTCAAATTGCCCATATAAAGATGATTTAAGTGGTTCTGAAGCCGAAAACAGGCATGTGACAGTAAGTTTCATCATGCAAGAGTTGCATCAGAGGTTGATGTCTCTGCTTGACAATTTTCATACCAGCAGTCTCATGTATCAGCCCTGTTGGTAATGGCTGAACCAAGGCAAGAAGCTATCAAATAGTTGATTCAGCATCCTCAATGATGATAAGACACTTCAAATGTACAGGAATGTGACCTGCAGTTGACTTACAGTGGCTATCCAGACTTGTCCCTATCCAGGGAAAAACTGTATCATTTCTTGGTGGCCTATGCGTACTCCACCTGGTGGACAGAGTGTAATAAACCATCAAAAAGTGCCTGCTCCTCGCATTGAAATGATGTCACAAGAAGGGTTATAGTATATTACTGCGTGTATTGTAGATCGTTGAGAAGACTGAAATACCAATTGTGATCAACATTGTCTGGAATGTTGTCAAATGTCTTGAAACACAAAATAATGTCATTCTGTAGCTCCCCTTTTGTCATGGTACACCACTCAGCCAAGTCATCAACGGTTTTGTTTCCTGGTTGAAGGGTTTTCATCATTCCCTTGACAGGGGCTTCGGTAGAGGCATTTCATCATTGCGCCATTGTTTCGTAGTGTTTGCATTTTCTGCATAATACTAAAACATTGTCTCAGGGGCTTTCATGGGCAAATCTGGAATGTGGCTTCACAATGATTCAATTGTTAATACACTTCTTTAAGATCCATCATCACTCTTTTCCGGAGTTCCAAGCTTGCCTTTAACAGGTAGCCATGCTGGCAGTTCTGCCCAGAGAAGTGCTTCAGGAGATGCAGCTTAAGAAAGTTGAGATCCAATTTGTCAACAAGATGCTGTGGAATTTCTGACTCTATCTGTGAGTTATCTTCATCAATGTAACAACCCTTTGCAGCTGCCGAATGATTATTCCCAGTGGGGTTACTCCTCCATTACTCCTGATTGTCAAATGTAAGCTGCTTCTTCAAGGCTTGGAATACCAACATTGTAGATTTGCTGGCGTGAGATCGACTGAACATATCCTGGTGAAAACAAATCTCCTCCAGATACTTCTCCATGTACATGATCGTGGCTTCAGAATGGTACTCGTACTGTGTCATTAGGTGAAATTACCCTCTGTTCATGACACACAACAGGGTTCTTTCAACGTGATAATTTGATTTGCCGAAGGGTTTGAATAAGTCACCATGAAAACAGGCATAATTAAGTGCCCAAGTGCTTGAATCCCCTGATCACTGCATTGGGTCACCTGACTATCTGGCTTGTTGATTTGAGCACAGCCAGGGTATGGCGGCATCATTGACCAGATCTGGTTTTTTCATCAATCCTGGAATGTTGTTCGAAAAAGGATGTAATCCAGTCTATCAAATGCTTGAACACACTGAGATAGGAGGTATGGAGGATATCAGGTACTGTAATGGTTGTTGGGGAGATGCATTTCGTATTCCAGAGAACACCATCTGAGGCTCCAATTGCTCACCCTTTCAGATATCATCTTGCTTCCCATCGCTCTGTCTTCTCTCCCTAAGTTGAAAGTTGTATCTTTTGGAAGTATAGCCGATAGTCTCTCAATTACTACGATAATCCATTCCCTTCTCTAAACGGCATTTCGGGTAATTCTCACACTGAGAACTGGGCCTGCTGGATCGAGTGGAAGTGAATGTTCTTGAAGTTGTCTGTCATCCATGCACAGCTAACAGCATAACATTGCGGCATCTGACTGCCTGCACAAAGCATGAGCTTTCTAGTGTTGATATGCGCGTCGAGATAACGAAAAATTAGCTTGAAGCCCTTCCTGAAACCCTTCAAATTATGCAGTTGTTGTGTCTTCAGGGCAGTTGTTTTTCCTCGTTCCTCAAAATGATATTTTGGAGGAATGGGAAGAAGGGAAACAGGGATGCTTGCAAGGATCAAAGGCTGTGATCTAATTCTCAAGTTAATGCTTCCAAAACTCACATATGCTGGCCATTGCTCCTTGTTGCCCAAATAGTGTGTAAGATGAGTCTTGTTTGAACTGCTGAATAACGGGCCAACCGTGGCTCACAGCGGCCACCATAGCTGTTGAAGCAGACAAAATCATCATTGCTATAATCAAGTTCACTTAACAAACATGGGCACTCCACCCCCAGTTAGTTCATCAGCACTAACCTTACTCTCCCTCAGGAATACCCAGGTGTTCCTGATGGCTCTGATGGCTCTGATGGAACCTAGTACCCTCTGACAGAGAATTACATAATTTCCATTACATACTTACCTCCTGTACATTGCATCTGCAATGTGGTGATGTAAATGCACCATCAGCACGATCCATATATTACACTCTTTGCAGGGGCTCCAGTGAAGCTGTAGCTGATTACACAATGCCTGGAAATGTTTATGGCATTCACCAGCCAAGCACTATATTTTTCCTCTTTGCTATTGCTATATATCAGATGCCACACTCTCCCCATATATATGTTTAGCTTTGAGATGTTGTCACTTATTACAATACAGTCCTTTAGATATATCACTGGCCATTGCATTTGCTTTGCTATTATCGTATTTTAGTGGTGTGAAATATACTGTCCAATCTTCACACTTTCTAGTACTATGCCCTTAGTCCTCCAAATTCTGTGTTGATCTATCTTATGCTTGGCATGCATCTTCCTGCTCATCCGCATCCACATTGTTGCCATCGTCTCAGTCTTTCAATTTCTACATTGATGAAGCATCGGCTTGTGAAGCTTCATTCTTGTCATCTGCATCAGCATCATTGCCATTCTCACCCTCATACCTGTTGACATCAGTGGTTTGCAGGCGAAACCTCTCGAGTGCAGTTGCGGCCCGTCGTCTCTGGCTGGTAGTGGGGATGACAATTTGCGCATCGCTTTCATCAACATCATCTTTGTAATTCCAGCTGCACCCTGGTATCCCGAAATGCTGTTTCTCATCAGTGCAATTGTTGTGTATGGGGATGTCTGGGTTAGTGCTTCTAATCTCAGGCTTCTAAGGCACCACTTCGGAGGTCAAATAGTTAAGACCACTAGAATTGTGAACATGAGCTTCTTGCATCCGGATGACCATGGCAGGCGTTGGGTTCTCCGCCTGTTGGATCTGACGCATGACTGTTGCAAGGTTGTCTTTATACACCCTCTGTTGGTAGCGCTCTGGTAGTGTGTTCCAGGTATTCATCATAAAGGTATACATGTCCCCTACACAGGCTGAGGTTAAGAACTTGTGACCTGTTGCAGCACAGTAGGATATGTCCTTACCACTATCATCATTGTAGTTGAAGTAGTACGAGCAATGTGGTCTGTCCGCTTTCAGCTTGGACTTGGAAGGGTTCAGAGGACCACCTTTGTTATTTTGCGACTCCTGGTGAGCATAGTGCAATACGGTGCAGGTAAACATGATCAGTAGGAAGGGTATATGACCATCGTTGTTGTCAATTGTGGAATGAAAATATCCATCAGCATATGTACCGTGGTGATTCGCCCGATCCCAATAAGTGATGTAGATAAGCACTTCAATTACTTCCTCCTGGAAGTAAAGTGGATGCTGCAAATTCATTGGCAGCTTTTAACTCTCCCTGCATTGGATTTAGTCCACATACAACACTGTCCACACGCTCTACTACAGGATGCTGATAGTAATTGTCTGCAAGAAGAGAATCTACAAATTCCAAATACTCTGCATTTGATTCAGAGTGGTGGAGATCATCAAACTATACAATGTTGTCCCTTGTTGATGAAATAAAATGGGATTTAACCTTAGCGACTTGTGCTCGAACCTGGTACCAGTTTGAGCGTGTAATATCCAATGTGGGTCATCCTTTCAGCATACCTCTTTAAAGAACTCCTTTGTGCGTGCCTCAAATGCTATGGACCAAATGTTGTTTTGCTGCATAGTGGTGTTCCAGTACTTCTCTATTACCTGACATTGAGGAGCTTCAGCTGTATCTTTCGCAATGCGTTGCATTGCATCACTTACTATCTCTACATTGCTTGCACTCACAAACTGCCGTCTGCTGCTAATCCAGGGCTCCAGTAGTCTGCCCGTTGCAAATGCGAGATTTGTTATGTCTGATTGAACAAATCTATGTATGCTGCCACTGCCAGAGACCACTGATTGAGGTGTAGACACCGCCTGCAGCTGCAATTGGCACTTCCTCTGTCTCGCATTCCTTTCTGCAGCTCGCCTTGGCAGTGGATTTATAATGATCACACTGGCTTCTGGAGTAGAAATGCAGGTAGACTGGTTCTCAAGACAGCTGAGAGGAGTGGGAGTCCTAGCAATGCCGAATGCAGGGCTGGATGCAATGAGACGACTTGAGTCTGCCTCTGAGGTTCCTCTGGGTGCTGATGTGCTACGACTGCTTGTACCTGGCATAGCGGTTGGAGTATTGGTTGACAGTCGCTCTGTAGTGGATGGGGTGGAAGTAACACATTGAGTGATATCTGCAGCGTGACAGTTGTTCAGTGAAGATGGGAGGGTGGAGTTCTGATCTGGGATTGTAGAGTCTATGGAACTCTCTCCATGAGGGGAATCCTTCTTGCCAGCTGCTGCAGAAATGCATGTCTTATCAGAGGAAAGCTGAGAATTTCCGAAAGGTTTATGCTTTCATTGTTTCTGACGATTAGCAAGACTTCAAACATTTCATACTCCCAGAGTCATGTCAGGCGAGCTCATTGGGATGGCTATGTCTGATATAGATGTTCCACATCAAGAGTGTAGGAATAACTTCCTCCGAATCTACATTCAATGGGATGTGAGGTAGACTCGCGTTCGTGCAGCCAGGGAAGGATTCGAAACAAAAAGAGAGGCACAGTACAGACTGCGATAGACTGAAAATCACTATTACCCGTGACAATAGTCGGGGATGAGATCGCTTGAAAATCATTTAGTCATTGGGTTACCTGCCAGCAGCTTAAACTCAGATAAAACTCTGCATTGATATCTACCGTTACAGCACTGTCTGAAGGTGTATTTGCACTGCTTGAAGAGTTTTTATGCCATGATGGCGTGAATATCCTAGTATTGCACTTGTTCTTGTCACAATGCTTCAAACTATCGATTGTATAAATCTTCAGTTTCCTAGTGGAGATTCCCTTTTAGTAGAGATATATGCATCCCAAAGCAAACAATGACGTATTCCCCAACCTATGACATCAGTTGCCGGTGTGGGTTCCACCGCTAGGTCTATTGATAGCCGTGTTGGGTTGTTGCGCAGTTGGGACAACCTGGGCACTTGTTAGTTTGCCCTGAGATGCATGAGATCTGAGCTGTAAAAGTGGTGTATGATGCAAATGTAATGCCTGGCATTGCAAACTTTGATCAAAGTAAGTAATAAATCTTGTTTCGATGTTGCTTGTTCATGAGGCGCCTGGTGGTTGTGCCAGATTAATGTTGGACTGTTGTTTGTTCATTAACCAGCAAAACATGGGATGTGAATTAAAATGATCATATCTCGGAAGTTGAATCAACAATTTGCAGGGATTTGAGTCTATATATCCTTTCTTTGCACCTACTTCTCCTTTCTCATTTCGTCCCCAATAAATACACCACCAGTATTCTGAACTATCTTAACGTTGTGTGACTTGCACAATTTGACGCCTTTCGTTCCAAAACACACTCAATAACATACACCACATTGTATGTTTCCTCGGGGCTTGCTTCTGGTCCGCGGAACAGTATTATCATGGTAACGGCGCAGATGGAGATTAATTTTCAACTCACAGCGATGGCATCAATGGGCAGCAGCAAAGGAATGGGTAAGGCCACTGCTGGGGCAAAGAGACCTGCATCATTTCAAAATCATCGCCATTCATTAGATCGGGACTGTATACTGGGATTCATCCCGGAACACATCTGTGGATTTAGACGGATACAGACTGTTTCCGCTTCAATGATAGGAGGGCATGGGACCTCTTTTATGATATAGATTTTCTTCAATCAAGTCACGACTTGCCATGTGTCATGATTCCATCTGATGTGGCCGCACCTCAGGAGCAGGTAATCACCTTTCGGGTAGTGGTTGGCAGGAGTTTGCTCATTGATTGGGCCAATGATTGGCAATCCCCACAACCAAATAAACAATTGTCGGTGGGATAACCCCCATACCTTCGACGATCAAGTCAATTGCTCCAATCTGCAAACAAACAGCTTGGGGAAAGATACATTTGCTGTCCAGTGTTTCTCTTTGTACAGTAGTAGTGATCTCAGTGCAACAATTGAGATGCCAAGCTTCCAGCAGTACAAGCCAGGAGATCTCCTGGCGGTTAGACTACTGAATTGGGATGAGATAACTGACCAGGATGATGATGATTGGAGCTTGGTGGATCCTGGATCACTGAGCGGTGGAAGGAACCATCCTGGCCATTGCAATGGCAATGACGACGGCAAGTGTGAGGAGGACAAACGGGGCAGTAGAAAAGGGAGAGGGAATGCGAAGAGAATAAAGACTGGGAAGGTGAAAGGGAAGGTGACTGAGAATGACAAGGGGAAGGTGAAGGGGAAGTCACTGGAGTAAGAGAAGGGGAAAAGGAAATGGAATGGGAAGGGGAATGGGAAAGGGAAAGGTATCAATACCCAAACACCAGAGGGAGAAAGTTCACAGAGTGGTGGACAGGTCACAGGGAGCAAGGGGATTGGGCAGCCAAAGAGACCTGTCACGGACGATATCTCTCATGACGTTGCTGTGCAGTTGGAGAAGAAGATGCATAAGGCAGACTTTGACATGGAGGGGTAAGTGGAGTGGGTACATTTGGTACTAGAAGCATTGCATGCCATGTCAACTTCCTCAGATGATTATGCCTATTTTACCAAGGAGTCAGATGGCGCATGTGACTCAGAACATGATTCTGATGTGGATATGTGCATGGAGGAAAATATAAATGCACTGTACAGCGTTGATTTGAACTGTGATGTGAATATGGAAAGGAACTGTGACAATGAAGAGGAGGGAGAAGAAGAGGAGGAAGATGAGTAGGAGAAGGATGCAGAGGAGCAGGATGAGGATGAGGAGGAGAATGAAGATAAGGATGATGGCAACGAACCTCTGACGATTGGCCTGGAAGAGATGGTAAATACATCAACTGATGATACAGATACTATGGTACATGATTAGCCAATTGTGTTACATGAGCAATGGCAGGAGATGCCTGAGAATACCCCACTGCCATAACCTCCAGCTCCTGCCTGAAGGCTACAAACCCTGCAGCCTTGCCCATGACCTTGAACTTTGAAGACTTATCGCCTCAATGGGGAAGGGTTTTTGAGACTTGAGACACCGCATAATCCTCACCTGGGGCTGCCAGATCTACAAGAAGCTGAGGCAGCCGGAAAGCCCTTGCATGTTAATGTGGATCAGCAGCAGCTTAGCCAATGGTCAGGTAGTGAGAATGTCCCCATTGTCTATCTCCTTGATGTACCTTACTGTGATGCATACCCGGATTGCTCGGCAGGCAAAGAGTGAACCAGTCCTCGCAATGGTGAGGAGGTGATGGATGTTGCATTGAGGTTAGTATCGGGTTCTTGTGTTGTGAGTTTGCATTACTGTAATCTCTTGATCTCAGGCACCGATTAAAACATGTGGGGAGGGGTGTTGCTTAAGTAGGGTATTGTTTGCAGCTTGGTTGGGTTACAAATTGGGTTGTGGGCTTGTTCGTTTTCTCTGTTCTAATCAATAGATCACAGGCATCGATTATTTCACACATCACGAGGATTTTGGAGTACTCAGGGGTTATTTTATTTATCGGTTTTGTATTGGCTATGTTTTATTCATAATATTTTGGAAAGTTGCCCATGTAGCATTACTGCAACTACAGGTGTATAAAAAGCCACCTTGTAATGGTGTTGAGGCTGAATAAATTTGTCAAGTTAACTGGAAGTATCATGGGCTTACATCCACACCAGACTACTTAGGCCCAACACGAATGTTTGCCCATTGCTACAGTGTGTACTACACTTCGGGAGTGTTGTTGACGATGCCAGAGAAGACCTGTCCTCGGTTGCCCTGAAAATTCATGCCAAAAGAAGTTCAACTCAGACAGCTGGCAACTTAAACATATCAAATTACACCGTCCTAAACACCTTCAAGTTGCATGCCAGAGAAATCTGACTATTCCCTGTGCTTCCTGATTCATTGAACCTGCACAGTGCTGTCAATATGATGCTAACAATGATTCAGACAAACCCTTGGATTCGATTTCCTACCTCGAACACATTCAAAACAACACAGGCTTGGAGTCTCAACCACCACCACCTTCTCTGCCACAGACGGAAATGTTTCCCACCGCCGGCGCTCTGCTGGGCGATTAACTTGCTGAGTCATGGGACTGCGACCTTCAAGTTTGCCTTCAGACGAAGCTACAAACCATTTTCTACTACCCGTTCGTGACTTGTGAAGAGTACAAATACATGTCCTGTGGAACCAAGAAGAAGGGCATGAATATGTACTATGACTATATGCTGAAAGAAGAAGACACCTCTATGTGTTTCCAAAGCTTCAAAAACTAGGAATCTATCCTGAAGTGAGTTGCTAGCAATGCAGATGGTCAGGCTCTCGGGGAGTGGAAACAATACACTCCCAAGGTTATGAGATGGAATGACAATCATCAATGCCCAATAAAATACTGGAGTCGAGACATCATCAAAAGCATGAGAAGGTTGATATAGCAGCCAGCCTATGCCGATCATCTCATTTACGCCCCTCAGCGTTGCTTTATCAGCGATACGCCACTGGCACGCCCCTATAACAAGATACACACTACAGAGTGGTTGTTGGAGACACGGGTATGGAGAGATAATCGAGGATACTAATGTGCTAATCAATCTTAAGTTAATGCTCCAAGGGGGGATACACTGGTTACCTTGATCTTCATATCTGATGGAACACATCATTTGGATTTTGCTGGTGACAAGAATTAGTGACCTGTATATATGACAATTGGAAATCTATCTTCAACGATCCACCACGTTCTCTCAAACGAATGTACCATACTTGTCACCTTCCTTCGGATTCCAATCAAGAACTGCAATATTCCACAGCTCCAGGTTGCTGAGCAGTGGCAAACCAACTGGGAGGTGGTGAACAAGGTAATCCCGCGGGTACTCAAGCCTCTCAGCTTTACACAAACTCCCAGCGCAGAGAGCCAGTATTATAAAGTCCTCTGTGCACATGGCAATTTGAGGCGATGCAAACCAGTTTTCGCAGTTTGGCTTCCAAATTGCCCAGACTATTGCAACCTATATCATCTAGAGCGGCATGTCTATTTTTGGAGTGAGTGTCCAAAGAACGAACTTGGATGTTATGTCTCTCCTAACAACTAATACCCCTGGTTAGATCATAACCCATTTAGAGTACTCAGCAATGCCAACGTCAAGGGATCCAATGAGGAACTCTTGTCGAGGCCTGTTCACCAAGGACTAAATGTGTTTCTATGTGTTACCTGCATTCTGACCAACTTTCCAAAGCCCGACCTCCTCTATTCAATGCAGATTGGCATGCCTAACCATCACCAGAAGTGAATTCCCCACTGTATGATCACCTACAAATGGCTCGGTAAGTACAATGCAATCTGGTTATCCATGTCTGCTTACCACCATCTCACAACAAATTATGAGTCATAGGAGGAAGTTTCTCTATGAAATGGGATGGAGATCAAGGATGTGAGCAGGTACCTGCTTGGAGTTATAACCCAGACTCTATGAGGTGGAAGCCCCACTCAGCATCGCAGATTCAATCACACCATTGTGTGCACAAGGGTATTATTGGAATTCTACATGTATACTCAATATAAATCTCACACTGATGTAGTATTGAGCTACATCGAGGACGCCGTGCATCGTGTTCAAATCTTGAAAGATGTTGTCTTACTCAGGCAAGCCAGCATTCAGGCGAAGGAACGAGCCAATGCCCTGAGAACAGGACTTGTGAAGACGCGACAGGTAGCCTAGGAAACCAATGCTGAAACTTAGATGCCCTGAATAAAGTGGTGCTAAATGAACACCTGGTGGGGTTATAGTAGCCACGAAATAGATATTTCAAAGTAGTTAGCTGCTGACTTCAACTTTGCAAAGACCCACTTGATGTCTGATTGGGTTGAACAGATTTGTTGATATGGATCCTTGCAACAGTATTCTGCTGAGACATGAAGAGGTACATAAAACAAACCTCAAGGAGGGTTGGAACACTTCCAATCACAATTTCAACTACCTGCCACACGTAATCACCTCTCAATCTCGCATTCCCAGCTTCCTGATGAGACTGCACAATCTGCAAGCCATCTCTCAGTGTCAGGAAGATGGTGCTGCTGCCTGCAAAGTCCTCTCATGCAGTGCAGATGAGGTGTTCTCCCTGAGTTTGAAGTCATATGCGAAGCCTGAATCAATGGGACTCCACAACCACAGTGATGGACAGCATCTGGACATTATGATCAATGATTTCAGAGCATTACTCGAGAATATGCAAGATGCAATACACCATCTGGCAATATTGAATGCCACCCGGGAGTTTACCAAGTATATGAGTTGTAACAAGACATATATATCGGATGTACAACTCCACAAGAGTTTGTGCTGTATTCTTCATTGTATTACGGTTCAAGTTGAGTATTTAGAAGGTGAACACATATCGCTGATGTGTTGATGCACAGGAAGGCAGGGCTGGCGCAGAGGGAATTGACTGAATGACTTGGTGTGGGTAAAGCAACACCTGGGGAGGTGATAAGGTGTGCTGAATGATCTTGTCCTGTGACAACCGCAATGAATATTCAGACTCAAGCACCTGAGTGAGGATGGAGCTTGTGTTGAGTACTGGTTAGCCCTGGCGGTTACCGCAATACCTGGAAACCTGGGTAACTTAGATCCCATCTTGGAATTTGTATCAGTGAGAAAAGCACCAGCAGCAATTACTGTGTAAGGTTGCAGTGTGGGAAACATTCTTGGCTGCGCACATGTAATTCCAGCGATAGCTACAAGCAGTACGACAGGAGACAGCTGAAATGAGTAATGGATTAGTAATAGGCACATAGATCTGGTAACTTGTAATGATGTCTATAATTTGTAAAGAGAGAATTCCATATTGCACATAGGTAGAAGGAATACGAGGAGATGTTATTGAGGTGTCACCTATCTCATTGCAATCCTGATACAAGCATGTACCCAATGAACCCATTCCGATCTATGGTCACAGTTGGGCACAACCCCAGAGTGTTCATTTCAAATAGAACACTGACAGTGCGAGAAGACACAGTGAAACTGCAATCAGAGGGCAATATGCAGAGCACCGCATGGTATTGCGGCCAGGCCTGGAGCTAGGCGCTACTGGGGTGTCTCTACCGGATATGACTGGGCGCTTCCACTCTGATGGGGTCATTCTGCCCAGACGGAATTATTTTCTGCTGATGCGGATTTCACCTCTGCATACACATGTTGGTCAGCTTCATCGAATTCCATTGCTGGAGTATGTGACATATGTTCCCTGAATACAGGCTGTTGAATGAGAAACTCACTGCATTCAAAAGGATTGTGGAAAATAAAAAGTGTGTAATCATCATTACGAAGGTTGTTTCGGATAGTGAATCAATGGTAAGACAATTTGCTGAATGTCCATTAGTTGATGCCCATTGTGTAGGACATTTTGTCCAATCTTTGGAATAATGGTTGGGATGAAGTAAAGTTGCTGATGTTTGCCATTGTACAGTTCCTAAACAGCTCATGGATAGCAGCTTTTCTCCGGTTGTGCTTGCCACGCCAATTTGCTACTAAATACTCCTTCTCACACAAAAAGGATAACAATCTATCTATTTCATCATTGAAGAGATCGAAATACTCATTGCTTTTGGGTTTGCTGGCAAGAATGTTATCCTTGTGTGGTGTAGCATCAATACGTGTCCAAACTGGTGGCTGCTCTGGATCAATACACCCACTTTTGCTATAAGCTTCTGTAGTGCTGGAATTATTATCGGAAGGGTGAAATACAGGATGGCAATGTGGTTCATGATTTCAATGGAAGTTGAATACTATTGTACTTGATTGCATAAGCATTATCTGGCAGTTTTTTACCCAATACATATCCAATCGATGCTTTGCGGTTGCAAAGGTGAGGCGCAATGTCAGAAACCATGTAGAAGTACATTTTCGAGCAGTCAAAAAACTATTGGCAAATATCCATGTTGCATTAACGAAATGAAATGTCGCCACATTGTTAAGCATTGTGTCGAAAGATTTTTAGCTATTTAACAAACTGTAAGCTGACTGGTCCTTGAATTAAGCCGCACCTTGATCTAATTATTCCAAAACAGGGTCCTACCACTCCTGTAGGATTTCTCTCATCCTCCTTCACAGACTTGCACAGTATTTAATCGATCTCTCATTTTGGCATTACTGGGAAGTCCAAATACATACTGCATCCGCATTCCGCTCATCACACTTATTGTTGTGTACCCTTCAAAGGCCCTCCAATGCCTATTGTCTAGTTTATGGATATCACTTCTGGCGAAGTTATTACCTTACATGAACTGGGCATTCTACTGAGATTCCAACTCAGTAATGTCATAGTGGAGTAGAATCCCTAGTGCGAGGACAAACCGGTGATATATGACTTCAAATCATGCTTGTAGTTGTTATTGTGATGAATTGAAACATTCAGTTGACAAATCAGGGCGCTTAGATAGTCCTAAGGATTTAGTTTCCTAGCTGAATCGCTGCCAAGATGATGTCGCCAGATCATGATAACCCTTCTAAGGCTTCATACATACTTGCTTTGCCTGCCCAACTGTGTTACAATCTGCAGAACCTTCGCCACACCCTCCTCCCTCCTGCTACCACCTTGCACTATGCTAGACGATGTATTCAACACTCCCAATACTTGTTTTCAGTTACCAGTATTTGATGTCCACTACTTAATCATTGACCAACTTTGAGAACCTAAAATGTAATGTGATGCCTTCTGGTTGTTGAAATCAGTCATGGCAGGTGCTAATGCAATCCAGATGCCTACTTAATATATCCAGGGTGGCTTGAGAACACCATGGAAACCTAATAAAGTCAGCGAGACAATCTGGGTGATTGCCAAGTCCATGAGCATCAGAAACGAGCTAGACACCCACCCAAAGCAATAGGTTATTCTAGTTGATAATGGGGTTAAGAAATCTGCTATCTGGCATCAAAATGGGCGCTGTTGACATGGTGGACGGCAGACAAGGCGATCTTTGATGGTTAGGAACTCAACCCAGCACTTGACCACTGTGTGGAGGTTGGCCTTTGCAGAAAGAAGAAATGGATTGATGAAACCGTAACTAAGCAGATGGACTTTGTCCAGGTTGACATCCATTGGATTGTGTCTATGCTTCTATTGTTCTTCCTGATGATGTGTAGATCAAGAAGATGACAAGGAAGAGTCCTCGGTTTACAGGTCTTCTCTGACAATGGTGCATTGTGATGTCTCAAGTGATTTCCTTGTTGAGCCATTCAGCTTTACCCTACCCTATATTGAACCCAACATTCCTGGGAGGTGGGTGGGTGATAACATTACCAAGCAATTCTCATGGCATGGACTTGGGGATAATGTATCTCGACTTCCGATAGTTACATCAATCATCAATGTAGAAATTTTCGAAAGGGTAAATTGACCAATCACTGGTTGGCCAAATCCCAACGGAAAGTTCCAAGAGGATTAGGGCTGATAGGAGAGGCCTATTGGAGCTGATGGTCCATATGCCTGTGATGTTACCCCAATCTTCAATAACAACACCACTGCCAGATAGGTAAAGGCAGGTATGTAATGAAACAACCCAACGCGTTTTTGTGTTATTCGTTGTAGCTAACAAGCCCATGTCACATCTAGTACCCAGACGTCTATATTTGGTCGCTGCAGCTACTTTCCTCTGGAGCACAACATCCTAACTCAAACTGAGAATATTATGAATAATATCAGACAGGAATTGGAGGACAATAATGAGACTTGGTATGCAAATGTGTGAAGCCTCGCAACAACTAAATCAGGCTTCGAAATGTTCAAAAGTAAGCTTCCACGATGTATTATTAGACAACAGCATTACCTTGAAGTAATCTGAAACCCTGTGCTTGGTCACTTTGCAGATTACCAGCAAATCATCGTTGCTGATTAAGATGTGGCTTGGGTAGATGGGCATGATTACATGGTGAATCATCCTGCTGCAGGCACTGTTACCAATTGAGTGTGCAGAAGCAGCGAACCAGCTGCAAATTTGTCCTTGTATGGATGGATTGCTCTGGCTGGATGGTTGTTCAAGGATTTGGATTGTAGGTGGGTAATTTTCTGCCACTTTGGAGAGTGGATGGTTGGGTGATAATTTATGGTTCTTGGGAGAGGTTTTGCATCTCCTTTTGGTGTGTGGCTTAATTCACCATTACCTGGGTTGAATTTATATATGTTGGGCTGTGTTGAGTGTTCATAATGTTTGGATTAATCACTTAGATGCTTGATTTTGGGAGAGGCAGAGTGGCAGTGATGGGACTCCACATGTGGCTATCATGTAACTGGTACTTTGGAATCGTTGCTGAGCACAGCTTAGCCGGAATAATTAGCAAAATGTGGATGGTTTTCAGCTTGTTGCAATAATCATTTTGGTCAAAAGAAGCCAATGAACTACTCTGGGGCATGTTTATCATCTGCCATTCATCGTTCTGAGTCTCTGTCTATTCAAGAACTTGGCAGCATGGGTGTTGGCAGAAGCCAACATCCTAGAATGGTGGACAGGATAAATTGACACATCTTGATGATGCTTTTAATCATATCACCTCCATCTTTCCTTTACCCAATGATTGAATTCATTTACAATACATTCATTGATATATCCTTTAGTGCCTCCTTTGAATTCTTAGCGCTTAACACTCACCACTGTTTAAATCATGACATGATGGCAATACACTGCTTTTCCTCCTCCAGTTCATTTGGTACCAGGATGGGGAAATTATCAATCGATACAGGGGATCTAGATGACAATTCCGAATCTGATGACCAGCCTCTTTGGTGACCATCCATGAAAGCAATGGGCAAGCAGCTATCATATGGTCCCTTTCCATGAATGCTTGGAAAACAAGTCATGGCAACACAATTAACTCCTATATGGGTGGAATCTCTACATCGTGAGCAATACGAGGTTTATGATATCTTGCAGGGGGAGGTCGAATGACAGCATGTCCCACAGGCATCCCAGCAGGTAGTAGATTGAGTATATAAATGATTGAATTTGCCTGCTAATATATATATTTACAGGAGGAAGAATTTAAACGAAGCTGGTGAGTACTTGGTTGGATGGAAAGTGGGAAATCTGTGGCGACATGAGCTCTTTGGGGACAGCGTGACAGGCCTCATCATCAGTGCAGAATACAATGCCCAGTCAACTCATTCAGGCGATCTAGTGATGGTCATGGCAGCTGGGAATGATATTCCCATAAATTATGTGATGTTTGTGAATCACTTTGGCATGAATGCGGTGAAGACTGCTCTGATTTGTAGTTGGTGATATGAGGAGATTGCCAGGATTGATCCAGCTCAGAGAAACTCAGACCCTCCACATGCCTACATTTCAGTGGTGAATAAATCATTCCAAAGATTGTTTCCATCGCTGGCATTGTGCATTAGGCTCTTCCAAATAGTACTTCCTTCCATGCCGCAATGTTATTCTGCTGCATGACTTCGATTGACTCCATTTACAGATTTCAAGCATAGTCAACTACAGAGATCCCGAAATTTGTACCATGGTTATCAGCCAAGGACTGCTTTACATTCCTCACAATCATGCATAAAGTAAGCTGAAAGTTTTCATCTCGATTAAATCACGTTCTGATGATCAAGTTTGGAAAGCAAGTTTCCATTTGCACCAACTGAAATTGTGGATGTGATACACTGGATATAGTTCTGTGGCATACAACAAGTGGGAATTACAGCTTGATCTTTGATTGGTAAAATCAACCTGACATTCATTGGCCTCACCGCAAAGGCTATTCACCATTGTCTGTTCGACTGGAAACTAGGTGAGTTCAGGGTCCAGCCAGAGTTTTGTCCAGAAGATTGAGCACAAGGTACGTGTAATATAGGAAACATTCATCAGGTCAATGGTAATGCACGCACAGATGTATTTCGTTATCTGGATGTTGATGTTTGTTCTTCCTCGCCAGAGGTTGAATCCATCTAGATAGGTAATATTCAATGCATGATTTGCTGAATAATCTACTCATGTGGAACTAACCCGGCGATGGCACAACTGTACAATCAATAGGGATGCTTCGAAGAGGACTTTCTTGGATGCATCCTGAAGAAGCTGATTGCACAGCCCAATGATTCTTTCAATTGTCTCAGCAGCTTTGTGGCTGATACTGAAGCTTGGATGTGATTCTCAGCTGTTCTGCCTATGGGTGGGTCTGCCATCACCATCAGCAGCCAGCCAGTCCCCAGCAGCGACAACAACAGCAACAATATGACCAACAACACCAGCATTGCAAATACAGGTTGAGTCAATAGAAGTACGATAGTGGAGGGTATAATGTTGCTTGGAGGTTCATGATCGTGTCAGCGATCAGATGATGCATTTTGTTTGTATGCTGTTCTATGCTTGGTTTCGTCAGTGTATCTTAATACTAGTATATGTAATGGAAGTGATTATTTACTGAAGTCCAATTAGAACTGTGTGAAATCATAATCGCGATCACGCAAAACCCTCCTGCAATGGTTGAACAAAAGCAAGCTACTGAACGATCAAGTATAAATAAATTCAATATCGTGAATACATCTGCAAGATAACTATTATTGGTCAAATTAAGCACTAAAGAATCATTAAAATAGTGAACTACATGCTCAATAGAATTTATGAAGCAACAACTGTCATCATTGCGAGCACAAATCTACTTGGGCGACATAGGAGTATGCTAAGAGATGATATGAGATATTTCCTATGAATTTATAAATTGTTCCTCAGGTGATAGCTGTTACATTTGCAAAAATTGATAACCTGGTTGTAACACATGCAAACACCATTGCAATAACACCAAGAACGCTCAGGAATGATAAAGCAATGCCATATTTCAGCGAAACTGTTGTTTGATTTTTTTTAATGTGCGGGTCCAATAAACAAAATAAAGTTAAGGAATGAAATTTAATTTTTGCTGAGAGAGGCAATTGAAATAATGCCAATAAATTATCAAAGTTGCTATACAGTACGTAAAGTAGTTGAATGATTTGAAGAAATACTAACTAGCCAAGTAGCAAATGGCAGAGTTGAAGATATCTGAATTTGGAAATTGACCCTAATGAGTAAAACTAATATGGAGCAGTCACATACGGCAAAATTGCATACATGTTGGCAAGATCACTGGTACGTTACTGATATTCCCTCGACCTCGGAAACTTATCAACTCGACCAGCTTGATAGAGGAGATCATGTAGACTTGATAGATAGTAAGACACCCAAAAAGTTCTTCATTGTCAAACAGGTATACAAGGTGCTTGATTTATATATCTGGCAATTACTATACAATAGATGGAATTGTAGCAATTTGATGAATTCAAAGTGAAAGCAGTAGCAGACTGGAAATGTATCAATGAAATTTACACCTATTTAACTATAAGAAACAGCTGGGAAAAACTGTCAAAGGTAATAGTGGAGGAATTGGTACAATGTAGAATGCGAGTTGATAAATGGATTGAATATCCTGTTCCAGCGGATCTTATCTCCCCTAACAAATTGCAATGAGCAGGAAAGCAGGATGGCGGAAGTGAGGAGATTCATTTTATGGCTATAATAAAATGAAACCAAATGGATGTGATATATTAGCAGTTGATAATACAGTAGCCATACAATGGAATTGATAAGTAAGGTAAGGGGAGAATATTGAGGCCATAAATGTCAATGAATTTCCAAGATGAAGGGGGAAGAAATATTCCAATGGGCTTAATTTCACTCATATTAGACTAAAATGTTTTACCATTCTCCTTTAAACCTCAAGTATCCTGGAAATAAACAACATGACAATTACAACAGGAATTGATAAATAAATCAAAATAGATAACCAGAGAAACCAGTATGATAAGCTGAACTGTTAATTACAGATGTGGATAGAGACATGAAAGATGTAAAAGAAGTTGTCAAGGCCAACAAGAAGAGTATAGATGGGAAATGAGAAACTACTTAGCAACTGGATAAAGCGGACATTTGCTCAGGATACCCCACCAGGTACATAAAGAACTTGCCTCTTCCATCTTCTGTGCGAATGGCAGTCACTATACTGTACTTTCCCATTCCGTTTACATAGCAGTGACTGCACTCAATATTACCATCTCGATGACAACCAATATACAATTCCTTGCAACATGATATTTACATCAATTACTGACAGTGTAGCAGTACCCATACACTGTTTAAATTTCAATAAGTCTATAGCTACTACCACTACCACTGTGAACATCAGCGCTATAACAGCCACCACCACAGCCACCACTACAATCATATTCATCACTACTACAGCTACTATCGCAGTTCCAATGACCACTGCTGCCAATACTACTGCAGTTTCTATGTGTATAACCTTTTGGAAAACATCTACTATTGCTAGCAATCCATCTTCAGTATCCATTTCAACAGAATGATTTGCACAATTCCTATAGTATCTCTTTCTAAATTGTCCCATCAGCTCGCTCCAAGTTGTTATGGAAATCACATCTGATAACATCATTGCCTCGGGACATGGTAATATTGCATTTAGGATGAATAATCTCTTTGGACACAGTGCTGATGTCTGGTAAAGCCCCAGAGCAATGGTAACAGAGATATAATATCCCTGTTACTAGTTTCATCCAATAGATTATGACTACGTACATTGTACTTTACTAATCAGGGATGTGATATGGGAATATTATGCAAGTATTACCGTGTGTAATATTGAATCACAGAATGAAGCAAATTTCTCATACTGCATGCATTCTATCAACCCCCTTTGTCCAACATCACCTCCACCACTATTGCCATCACCACTTTCACCATCAACAACATTGGGTATTTTACTCTTTGATTATTCGTCCATGAGCTGTATGTAATACTCCCATGCCAACTCCCAGTGAAGCCAAATCCACTGCTACTGCTCCCGGCGACGCCAGATCCACTGCTACCAACGAAGCCAGTTTGACCCCAACCTGCAAAGCTGGAGATACTGTTACCAGGATGCTCCCAGTGAAGGCACAGTGTTGGAGAGGTAAGAGTGAGCATGTCAGAGCAGTTAGACGAAGCCTGTCAGTCTTGTTGGAGGTAGGTGAATTCCAAAGCTTCTTGCCAGCATATAGCATATCCATATTCTGTGCTACCACCAAAGCCATATCCAATGCTACCAGCTTGCTCCCAGCGAATCCTGATCCATTGCTCCTTGCCTGCTCATAGCGTATTCAGATTCTGTGCTACCAGCAAAGCCACATTCACCCCTACTAGCATCGCACAATGAGTCCAGATCCACTGCTACAAGTGAAGCCAGATCCACCACAACTGGGAGGTCAGTTTCACACCTCCCTGTGAAGCTGGATCCACTGCTTCCGGCGATCCCAGTTTCACCCCTACCAACACTGCCGGATCCAATGCTACCAGCATGCTCCCAGCGAACCGAAAGTATTAGAGAGCTAGGAGTGAGCATGTCAGAGCAGTGAGACCAAGCATATCAGAGGTGTAAAAGTGAGTATGTCAGAGTTGTGAGAGTGAGCATATCAGAGTTGTAGGAACAATCTAGTTGCAGTCATGACAGCCAGAGTGTGGGTTTGTGCTTGTCGGAGTTGTCCAATCGAGTATGTCAGAGTTAAAAGAGTCCATGTTACAGTCCCAAAAGGAGATGGCAGTAGCAAATAAAAGAGTTCCTGATGAATATGTAGTATAATTCATAAGTTGCAGTATATAATACATGTGGTACAGTTGAATAACAGTAATAATTTAGTTGTTTTCTCAGTAAATTTAAGGTATGGAGTGGCCAAATTACTGGTGTATTATCGGGGGTTACAGGGAATGACTCTGGCATAGTCTATCTTCTTTGGTGTTATTGGTATTCTGGGAGGTTTCTGTATGCTATATGGTATATAATAAATTACATGAAACAGAATAACCTTTTCCAGCCAGATACTGTTAATGCTCCTGGTACATGGTGTTTAACTCTACAGAAATAAATCTATACTGAAAGGAGTTGAGAAATACAATTTACATTAACTACCAAAAAGTCCTTAATAGCTACTGCAAAGTTAGTGTACAAGTAAACCATTACAACCTAGACCAGATGAAGAATACCTAGACAACGATGATGCTTGGAGATCACTATCATCCGCATTCTGTACTGGTGAAAATCGAATTAAGCTTCATTTCATATAAGACATAACTGTAATTGACAAGAATTACTGGCCAAGTATCTCCAGAATGTGAGTTTGTAAAGAGATTTCTCAATCATGTATATATTCACAACCTTGTCTTGTTGAGTTAGCAACCAAGAACAAACTAGTGGTATATATTTAGACACCTTCAAATTGGGAAGACTGTGAGAGAATATCTGCCCAACAATGTAAGACTTAGTCAACTATGAAATGATATATGTGAAATCGTTCCAGAAGTTGGAAGTATCTGTTGGTTATTACCAAGTCATGGAAGACAACAGTTTTACCAGTGGACATAGTAACACCACTCTAACCGTACTGCCTTCTGCCAAATGGACACTTACACAATCTCTATTCTATGAAATGAGCCAAATTATTGCACTACCAACCCCACCAAGAATGGAAACTGAAAACAAAGAGAAATACAAAATGATACAAATTGATGGTTGGGAGACATTAATCGAGATGGCTGAGGAAATAACTCAATGTGAAGTCAGTACTGCATCCTCTGATAACACTGAGGCTTAAATGAGCACCACCTCCAAAGACAATAACCTCAAGCCAACACTAACTATGGAAGCTGCCTTGACCATCAAACTTACTGCCAGGCCAACATCCATTGGAACAATGCTGATATGACACCTTTAAAACCTTTCCAGTAATGCAGAAGGGTACCCAACAACCATACCAGTGTGCCACTCCTTCCACAGAAAGTAGGAGTTTCAAGGATGATGCAAAGCATGACTAATACTCAGTTAGCAGAGTATTTGATTGGTTGATCTATACCTAGTGTTAGCAACGGTTCCGGACCGTCACTTCAGGTCTGGGTCCGGGTCTAAACCAAACTGTTGCCAAATTGGGGTTCTGGGTTGTCAACAAATCTGAACTGTCAACTCGGGTACAGTTAGATGGTAAACTCCCAAACCATTTGAATTGTGCTGGTTGTCAGTGGGTTGCCCAGTGGGTCCATCAATAGATTCATATAAGGCTCTTGTTTTTGCAGTTTGTTAATACTATCTCATGGAAATCGCGTTTTCATCAACCAATAATATGTTTTTGCATGCTTTGCACCTTGCAATATCGATTAATTTGGAATTGGTGTTTTACCCTTCCTATATTGTATATTTCCCACTCAGAATGTTCAATGATTCCGTTATGAACGCGAAGATCCGCACAATTCCTTGATTACCAAATATGGAACTACCAAAACTGTTGACGTTCCGTTGATGGTCACTTCCAGGATGCGGCAGGGAGCATGTCGCTGTTGTTTTTGCCGGTAAAGGCTGCCAATATCTGATAAATGAATGTCTCCAACCAATCAGAATACAGAATACCCAAGATGCGAAGCTAACAATCGTTAAAGTTCCTTTGACGCTGATTCTCTGAATGGGGTGGTTACCGTGTTGCGGTCTCTTTTGCCCATACAAGCTGTCAAAATATCGGTTATGCATAACAGCGACCAAATCACTGTGCAATTACCTTTCTTTCAAAACCACACATTGTTGATGCTCCGTTGACGCTGATTTCAATGTATTGTGCAGTCAATATCTGCTGCCATCGATAACAGTATTCATCATTATTCGATCTTATTCGTAGTCTTTCTGACCGATTGAGAATTGGCCCTGTGGCCAAGCCGAGCACAGTAACATTCTTGCACTGTTCGCTCTCACATGACGATAATTCATATTTCTTGCCAAAAGCTTGATTTCGCCTGCTATACATCTGTTTATCAACCTATATTCTCAAGCTACTGCTCACCATTCACCCATAACATATCTCTAACTTAAACTCCTGGTCACAATACAAAAAGAAGCTGGTGAAACATTGACTCATTCTGTCGAACTTTTGCTTAACTAACTATTTTGTTCTTATTTTGATTGCATTGACCATCACCAACACCTTTTTAGCCTGACTCTTTGTGTTCCGTTTAGGCCGAATCAATCTGGGAAGATTTGGCGTGGCACTCATGTCCCGCGGCTCTGGGCATTCTGGATCCTCAATGCCATTGTCTTGCTCTATATCAGATTCAACGTCTACCGCTCAATTGTCTTCACTGTCATTTGGATCATCCAAGTTCCCATTCCAGTTGGACCAATCTTCGGTGTCCGAAATGCTTTCAGATGTGTAACCCGTATCACTTTTGACTGCATGACAGTTGTTTCTTCTGATTCGGTGGACAATTAATATTTGAGTTCGTCCTCCAGAGAGGTCCTTTGCAGACCAAGCTGGTGGCAAAGAAGATCTTTCTGACAATTTGAATGCAGCCATACCATCATGATGAAAGAGTGACCAGTATCCTTGGACGATCTCTTCCGTGTCCAAAATGTATCCAACGGCCATCACCTGCATATATTTAGCGCGAGATTTCTTCTGGTTAGCATGTAGGTTTTGGCTGGCCTGCCACATCTCCGAGAAGTCATGAACCTTGGCAATTCGGTGCAATTTCCTTTTCTCCGGCTCTTTCTACATTTATGAGTCATTTTCTGTGTTCGTGGTATCCAATCCTGGGTCAGCGCCTGCCAAAATCCCTCTATTGGCTCAAGCAAACTGCCTTATAATAACTTTCACACCAAGGGTCTCGCCTGTTGTTTTTGACTAACTCCAGCCGATTACCTCTCGGCCAAGGGAAAAACTAGCCTCCACTCGGACACCATGTGGTATGATCGAGAATATGTTGTGCACCACATTAGAGAGATCAGCGTACTTTGATTGCGTTTCCTCCTGTTGACACCACCAGTCGGTTATGTCCGGTATCGATAATCTACTGCTAATCTCCATTGGATCAGAGTGGTAGTCATTGACATTTGGATTAATTTGCCCCCAGTTGTATGGTGCGTCAGGCAGCGAATTCAAATAGAGCCTGGCAGCAGTCAATAAGCATGCTGCGCGATCGCTTCGTCCGGGTGTCATTTTAGCCACATTGTTTGGTGTTAAGTATTGGACATTATCGCTGGACTGATCATATGGATCAACGGATGATTGACCGCATCCTGAAGCCTTCCCAGAGGGGACGAAATTACTGCTCGGTAAGCTTTCGGGTTCAGTGACTGGCACATCTCGATCTTTTGTACAGCATTCATCTTCCACATACGTCAGAAATGACTCTTGGTATTGTGCCGTGTACGATGTCTCGTCCTTTGCATTAATATCGACTCCCTTGTCCCACTTTGTAAACAATCGCAACTTCTGGAAAGAATCGAGGACATGTGCTGAAATGAGCAGCATACCCGTCGATGGAATCACTTCAGCGTATGATTCGGACAGCTTCTGTTGAGCTAACTTCACAGCGAAGAACAAGTCTTCCTTCCACTGAATCTTCTCCTTAGCCAAAGCATGCATAACTGCATCCATATGATCAAACATATCGTTGAATACTGTGAAAACGTGATGCAATGTTACTGTATGCCTTGTCAACATCCACAGGGTCAAATATCGGAATGGCCTCAACCATTCCATTACATACTTGAAAATGGTCGATTCGTCCTGTGTTGTGAAGAGTGGCTGCTAATCACTATATTTTGGATTTTGGAGCCACTTATGGGTGAATTCTTGTAATTGGTAGGCTCGCTTAAGCAACACTAGTGTCGAGTTCCAACATGTCTTCACATCCATAATTGGTAGTACTGCGATGTGGAATGTGGCATTTTGTCAGCCAATGAACTCATTTGGACGACCAGGTGTTAGCATAATCAATACAGCAAGTATTCACGGCTTTATGAAGATCAGTTTCAGAACTAATAAAATATCTTGAAGTAAGTACTGTCTCTATTATCGTTGCAAAACCTGGTCTCATGGCCGACACCTTATTGATTCTGGCATTGCCCTCTTTTCGAAGTCTTTGACTCTTCCCAATCTCTATGCTTTCATTCTTTCCAGATTGCTGATTGCGCGCATCGGCTTCCGATGACTTGGTGTGGCCTTTTACATTGAGATTGCTCATGAATGCAGCTAAAGCCAACTCGATGACCTGTGCCATGCGTAGTATGTGGTTCCTCAATGCAGGCCACTGGATTCCGGAGTCCTCAAGTGTTGATTGCAGCTTGCGTGTCATCGAGTAATTTGAAGAAGCAATATCTCCCTTAATTCGAAGCAAATGGCTGTCGGTAAGATCAAAACAATGAAGCAAGTCCTTCAAATGCGCCGCTACCGTTACTCCAGTATATTTGCCCTTGACCAATTTTCCTTGATTAGCTTTCGAAATGGGACAAGAACAGGCGATCATCCTCATCAAAACCGAGCTGTACTTCATGCACTGCCCAATTTCGATCCATATAGTAAGCAATAAGCGAGGTGATGGTGACATTGTTCGTTGATGTCCATCCGTTCAAATCAAAACTAACTCCATTTCGTAATGGCAATTGCTTGTTAATTGCATCCACGGTCGGTGCATAGTCCCGCTGGTGAATGTTACTAAGGGTGGTGGCTGTCGGCAGCACAAGCTTGCTGCGCAATGCTTTATATGACGGTCTTACCTTGAGATTTGAGACAGCATTCAAAGGAATGTGAGTCGAAACAAATTCTAACATGAGGTAGCGATTCCACGTGTTTTAGTGAATTTCAGAAGTTTCAAAGTCATTGGCTTCCAATTTGGAACATTTTGTCTGTCATTTCGATCGATATGGATAATGCGGGGTGTGAAATACGATTTTGCTCTCTGAACTTACTATTGTAATTCCTTGACTGCTTTGCCTTTTCAGGATCGCCAAAGCTGTTTCATTGACCATTGAACTAGTCAATTCAGAAACTTCTGTCTCTTTTAACTTGTTTCACTTTGCAATGTGAGCTTTTGCCAAGAAGTGTTTCCCCATTGAGCTGGTCCCATGTTCTGATGGATTGCTAAGAACTTGATAACAAACGATACATATGATTCCAGGGCTACCAGTCTCCTCAATTCTGGAGTGGAAATGAAATTACGATGAAGACACATGTCTAGAGTTATTCCAAGCAGTGGGATGTTCGGATCCTACATTCATTGAAGCCCACCAAGCATTGAAGATGATTAGTAAAGTAGGGTCGCTCAAATCACGAATAAAGACACATTCATTTTTGGAAGAGATCATAACCACTTGCAATGAGGTATTGTAAGATTTTGAATCCGACATGGCGGCAGGAATTAGAAAGCTGGGTAGTCCGACTTGACAGACAGCCCAAATCAACCTTATAGTAAAGCAGAATACGGGTTCTTAAATATTCACTCTCAACCTACAAGCAACAAAGTCAGATCTGTGAGACATTGCATGCATAGTTGTGAAGTTGTATACAAAGGTATATTGACAAGACTGACCTTGTAAAACTCAATTTAGGAACAGCATAATGCACTTCATTGTGGTGTAGCTTGCAGAGCCTCCACCAAAATTGTTGACGCACTGTGGGTAGTCAATTGTAGGAGGAGGATGCAGTAGTGTCAGTAGCAGTGTGGCAGATACAGACTTCCGATAGGTGGATTGTGGGTTAGCTGCGTTCCACTGCCCTTAGAGTATCCAAGATGCAAGATCAAAAATCATTGACGCTCCATTAACGCTCTGTTGACACTCTGTTGAAGCTCATTGTAGGACATGGTAAGCATGATGTCGTAAGCATCGTTGCCCAGAGAGGCAACCGATTGTTCAATTATGGATAAAAGTTGTGACACAGCCCCATGATTGTTGAAAATGGAAGGCCTAAATTCTTTGACGCTTCCGTGACGCTCATTGTTAGGGCATAGTTGCGACGTCATCAAACGAATTTTTACCTAGAAAGGCGGCCCATCATTCCATTATGGATCAAGGTCGTGGGACAGCCACATGATTGTCCAAGATGCATGGCGTAAAATTGTTGACGCTCTGTTGACACTTATATTCTGGACATAACAGCGATGTTGTCGCACCCATTCTTGCCTAGAAAGGCGGCCGACAGTTTGATTATGGGGTAATGTCGTGGCACAGCCCTTGGATTTTGCAAGATTGAAGGCCATAAGTCGTTGACACTAATTTTTATGACATACTAACATTGTTGTCGCAACGATTTTTGTGTTGAAAGGCAGCTGACAGTTCAATCATAAGTTAATGTCGCTGCGCAGCCCACAGGATTTTCCAAGATGTAAGGCCGAAAATCGTTGACACTCATTTTTAGGACAGAGTAACATTGATATTGCATTAATTTTTGTGTAGAAAGGCGGCCGATAGTTCGATTATGAGTTACTGTCACCACTCAGCCCATAGGATTTTCCAAGATCCAAGGACAAAAATCGTTGACACTCTGTTCACGCTCACATTGATCACATCAAAACAACCTTCATATACTCAATAATTGTACGCAACTAATCATATACCCATTATTGATATCCATTATTGCGTTTGTAAGTATCATTGTTTGCATCCATGAGCTTTGCTATCTCTCAATGTCTAATCAACCTCTATCCACGTTTTCTGAGTAAGAGATGATGTGGCCCTATCACATACCTGTGCGTTTGGCCGGTAATCTACAGCATGCAGATTATTTCACTAGTGTTTGGTAAATATAGTTCGACTTTCTTACTTTTCCTCATCCAGCTCTTTTTCGTTGATTTCCATGACGTACCACAAGCAATTTCAATTATCTCAACCTTGTGTACTAGATCTGTGCGGAGAGTTATGCAGTTGGATAAATGGATGAATGCAGCATGACGGTCGTCATTCTGACAGGTTTGTATTGAGCACTGACCGCTCTTTCTATGACTGGTATGACATCAATGACTTAAATTTTGTTTGTCTATTTTGTTACTAATATAGGCTTTGCTTTCTCACTTAACAGTAATTGGCAAAGAGAAATCGCACGTGTTGGCCATCTTACAGCCTGATTTGGATTCTTGACCTTTCCGATTGTGCGTTCAACCCTTGCACATGCACAGACAAATTATGATGTCTCACAATTTGTTCACTGAAATCAAGAAAAAGCTGACAGGTAGGAAAATTAGTACACAAATTGCATTTTACAGAGATATGACGTCAAAAACAAAAATTTGCCTCTTCATTCCTCCTCTGAGGGAGAAACCGTCATCATGTCTTCCTCAGAATCTGATATCTTTATGGTGATTTGCTGGAGAGGCTATATGCAGGATTCAAAGCTTAAGAGTTCAATAGGCTTCACAATCTGAATGAGAATTTATCCAGCTCCTTGACGGGCGCAAGACCGGGTATACTTGTGTTCGACTGCGGTTTCACAGAACCTGGCCTGACATGACTACTTCTTGGCCAAGAAGTTCCTTGCCACACTTGCCATATTGCGGGGACAATGTCAAGACACTCCATAAGCTCACCAAATGTTGTCGGTGTAGGTGCCGCTGGGTCATCATTCATTTGGGGTTGGACGACTGCTGGAACCCTCAATTCAGATGTGCCGTACTTCTTGGCTCTTTCACAGAAGTAGTTGGCTGCTTCCTCCTATCCTGGTTGTGTCAATTCATCAAGCATCATCCGCTGCTGCCGAAACCTCTCCATGCGCTGCAGCACCATTTTAGTGATCTTGCCAATCAGCGAGCCAGGTTCGTCATCTTCGCTCAGCTGGCTCTGCTCTGTCTCTTCATCATCCTCGTCGTCCCCATTTGCCCCATTATCGGAACTTTTGATATCGGTCACACTGTCTCCTCTAGCAACCATCGACTCATGAAACATTTTTTCAGGCCCTCTGGTCGTCAATCCCGCCTTTTCAGCTGCCTCTGGATTTTCCTGCTCCTACCTAATTGCTGCCTCTGCGTCTTCAACTCGCTTTCTTGCCCCAGCGGTCTCTGTGTCAACATAATCCTCATTCCATTTCGCTTTCACTTCATGGCTTAAGATGTGCGTTTCTTGTCATTTCTCGGCCACAAGCTTCTTGTTGGATCACGAGCTGTGCAATGCCCCAAGGGCTTGGTCTCTTCCTGCATCCAAGCAGCTCTTCCCTTCATTCGCTTGATGATGTTGTTGGGTGGAACGCTTTGTCAATTTGCCATATTTGCCCGCCGGAAGTGGAGAAAAGTTCATTTTCAGAGTAATCATCATTGTAGTTTGCGTTGGCTCTGTTGTTGGGTGAGATGTTGGATGTTCCAAGTTATGGACAATATGGAGGCAAGCTGCATCTTTTAGGTCAAGGTTGGTACGTTTACTCATTTTGAACAAAGCAAAATCTCCCATTTAACTTTCAATAAGTCAGGAATAGTTAAGCTCACTGTACAACATGACTTGATTGTTACCGCCAGTTTCATGTAATATTCTGAGGATCATTTGAGACAAACATAAGCAGACATTCTTTCCCTCAAGCAATATCCTATTAATATCTGACAATCATGCGATTACGACTGTCGTACACTGCAATGTATCCTTGTTAACAAACAAACAACATCGGACCGACTTATTGCAAATTCTGGGGCAGTGGGAAACCCCTGCAACTTGCAGCCATACTGAGCCGGATTCATCTTGAGTATAACGATCATGTTGGCAGCTAATTATTCCATTCTAACATGAAGTTAACTATACAGTCCTCAGGGCTTCCCACATCTTTTCGTTATCGTCTGCCTCTCATATTCTGCACCAGCGAATCATGGATACACAACCACCACCGCCCGGTGAGAGTGGATCGAATTCAATCCGATTGGCGGGCACTACATCAAATACGGTAATCATTGGCACACAATAAGAGCACAGACAACAGTCATTTTACCACGACGCGGCCAATGCAGCCACCAAACATAAAATGCAGGATGCACATTCAAAAATCGTCTGTAAGACTGGATGAAGAAACAATAAGCAGCAGCCTGCAGTTGGATGTGAGTTAATACATATCGAGGTAAACGGCCGCCAATTAACCATATAATATACAGCAGGTGTCCGTAGAGGGCTACGTAACCATTTTATGTCAGCCCATAACAGGAAACCCCCATGGTCGAGAAAGGCAATTGTCTGCACAGCCCCCGAAATCGAACATCATGATGTTGTCAGTTCTGGGATTATCGCAGATGAAATTCCTGATAAGCATCCCCGTTAGTGGACGAAAGAGGCGTTAATCACCTTAAAGGAGGCCATGGAAGCGTATATGGTAGAGATAGCAGCCAAATCTCATTGTTAGAAGCAGCAATATATTTCTTTTAGGTTTTCAACATGTCTGCTACTATGGCAAGGCAAGGAGGTCGGGTACAGCTGGAACAGTCTGACATGTGCCTGGCCTTGAATATGGCCACAATGGCCAAAGAAGGCTTTTCACACGCAGCAATAGACAAACCGAAATGTCTGATGAAGAAACCATGCGCCGAGCTCCGAACCAAGATCCCGCTGGGTGTTGAGTTTGCTGGGCATAAAAAGGTGAAGACTGCGATGCAAAGACACCCAGCTATGCTTCATCAAAACCACACATCGGGCTGCCTTACTTATCAAAATGCCACCGCAAAGAATCTGCATACACTCTGGAGACGCAAACAATCAGGTGCACCTCCACCCGACCGATGCTGACAGCCGACTCCAGAGTTGATCCCACCTCAGCCCGGCACGTCACCCAGCCTGACCAGTAACAATTCCGGAGCACAATGATCCCAAATTGTCAATTTGCCGGCCGGATATGCGTATTCACATACAGCTTTTCCCTGTGCAGAATTTTCCAATCTTGATGCATCTGCCCGGGATAGCCAGCACGATACAGGTTTTGATCCAGATATGCTCACTGATGAAAGAACATCCACTGGTTAGTACACTATCTGTTGTGTAGTAATGCAGCTAACATCCATTTTGAAGACTGGAGCAGCCTATTGAGCAAAACTGCAAGTGATGATGAGCATTGATGGAAAGACACGGGATTTTGGACATTATTATTATATACTTCTATATATTAATAAAGAACAGCATAGTGACCAAGAAGAATGTAAATGAAACCGTTAGAAAGGCTGCCAAAACAATCTGCATGATGGACAACGCCAAATCAAATGTTTGCATATTGTGGATACACTTGTGGCAAAATGAGTATCAATGGAATGTCAACAATTTTAGATCATGTAAGTTTCTTAATTAAAAATTGATTCGCTCATGGTTATACATAATCAAAGTATTGGCTGCCTTTATAGGCAAAATTACAACAACACACTCCCTACCTCATCTTGAAAATAAGCGTCAACAGAGCGTCAATGATTTTTGGTCATACATCCTGGGTTTTCACCCCACCGATAGGTTGCAGTCAGTCACAAAAGAGTTTTTGGGCGCTTTTGTAGGCAAAACAGATTGCAATACCCTTCGTGCCCCATCTTGAAAATGAGCATCAACGGAGCATCAAAGATTGTTCGTTGTGTATCCTGGGTAATCTGGGGGGTGACAGGTTTGAAATTGTCATAAACTGATTGTTGGCTGCCTTTATAGGCAAAAGTGAAAGTGAAACGCTCCCTGCCCCATCTTGAAAATGAGCGTCAATAGAGTGTCAACGATTTTTGGCCTTCCATCATGGTTAATCACATCGCGATGTGGCTGTTATTGTCTATAAACATTGTTTTGACAGTTTTTATACACTCAATGGCTCAAGAATACTTATTGGTCGCTCTTTAAATGAAATGAGTTGTTACTGTCCCAGAGGATGTGGCGGGAATATCCTGCACATATCTGTCTATAACAGCTACAATATCCTTCTTTATGGAGGCTTGTGATCAAGCCCTACTCATATTACCAAAGATACAAGACCAAAAATCGTGGATGCTCTGTTGACGCTCATGTTCAGGATGTGGTAGGGTGCATGAGTATGCTCATTATGTTCATCATGACGGCCAATACGTCGAAAATTAACCGCATCGTAACAATGTCAATATTTTCGGAACAACATTAGCATATCTGAATGCGACTGTAAATGTGAAACCTGAAATGTAGACCCGGAGATTGGAACTGACGAGCCAGCTATACCCAGTGAAACCGGTGGGTTGACGGGTACGGGTTCCGGTTTGGCTTGCGAAGAGTCAGCGGGTCGGGTTTTTCGACCAGTTCTGGAACTGAATTGACCCATTTTTGCAGTCTGAACCCAGACCGCTGGCGGGTTACTCGCAACCGTTGCTAACACTATCTATACAGTGGACTGGCAGACAATACTGGACGATGAAATAAGCATGTTGGAATACATGAAGAGAATGTGTGTGAAGAATGCCATACACAGGCTCCAATCAGCAGTTTATAAAAATCCTAAGTTGTTTATGAAGACTTAAATATCAGCGACAGCAGCCCACTATGTAATATGTGAGGTGAAGGCAGTTCAGCCTGATTCATTCCTTGGAAACAATCGTAAGCGCCCAAATGGCCATGACCAATGGAAGGCAGATAGTGAGGGATGCAGAAAAATGCAGATACACAAGAAATGAAAGTCTGAATATGTTTCTTTTTTCGGTATACGTTTTGCATTATGTTTTGGTTTCTTAATTCAATTGATGGCATTCTTATCATTTCCCATACTTGGGTATTAGATTAGCAGTGATATCAAAAGAGGAATAGTGTGCTTCAAATACTAAGCCAGTGAGAGGTGTTGGTTTCAAAATATGTTTTCTCCACAAGTGGGTACATTGGGTGGGATGGTATACAGAATTACATATATCATAGAGGTGCACTTGACAATTGTGAGTATGATTATTTGGATGACCCTGGGGTAGATAGAGAGCAACTACACCAACAACAAATTATTGACCGAATTCTTCACTGCACTTAACCTCACCCAGTTGTTTTGGGTATTTGCTTATCAATCAACATTGATTGGTTCTGTATCATCACATACTGTGTTCGATTCTCTCACCCACATATTATACAATGCGAACCAGAAACACTCTATTCTAATGGAATCCCTCAGAATACTGCAAGAACATCTGTGAAATATTGATAATTAGGTTAGCTACAAGGTAAATGAGCAGCAGTAGAAAGGAAAGATGCAAGAAAGGTGAAACAAGTTACAAGGAGTGTATACTAAAGGAGCTTGCAACCACTTAGAGACATGATGGGAAGAGTAGAACAATAAGATACCCCTGAAGGGACATATGGGACTCTACACTTGTACATTGCAAACCAGATATCATTCACTGCTCTGGACTATTGAACTCCCTTCATATACCAATAATGGAATCCAGTTTCTCCGGCTTGGTAACTTCCAATACCCCATGGCCAGCATATGAACACGTCATACAATCCAAGTCATTGCAGTGGTACTTATCAACACTGTTAATTTCAAGCATTCTTAGCCACTACCAATATTGTTACAAACCACAATTCAACTGCAGCACTCACCACCACCACCACCACCACCACCACCACCACCACCATCACCACCACCACTGGTGAAATGCCAGAGCTAGAAGGCAGAGAGCCCATCATTACACTCCGCCGCACCTCTCGTGGCTTTCCAAAAGGACTTCGTGAGAAAGTGCGGTTCTGCCTCGAGGAGTGTAGCAATATGGTGAGACGGTAGGATACTACTCTGCTCTGTGGATCAGTCCACTTGTGTGGATCCACAAGGAGTCTCGGAAAGAGCGAGTGATATCAAAAGATGGGAAACATGGAGTGTATAATTTGTTGTATATTAAGATGATTTAAGATGAGATGAGATGAGATAAGATACGATGCCAGCTACCAACCCTGGGGTCGCCCGAATATATGCTCCAAGTCACTCCGTCCATCTCCGCTACCCCTTAATCTCTGTACTCCCACCATTGCCGATTCCGTATCGATCATCCCTGTATCTCCGTACACCCGCCATCACTCAGTTTTCGGCCAAGCTGAGTGGCAGTGGTGGTGAGAAACGGATATCCCCACCATAACTCCTCCATATGCCAATTGTGCGAAGCACCCCGCTTCTCGTCCATCCGATATATCCTTATAACGATATGCAAAAGAACATATAAATCACATAAACCGAAAGGAAAGTCACAAATGTAAACTCAGAGGAAAACCGTGAACTCAAAGGAAAACTATAAACCCGAAGGAAATTCATAAACTCAACAGAAAAACATACAGACTCTCACTTCATGCACACCCGCTTACTCCTGCCACTCTCGGTGTCTGCCATCCCTTTTCTGTGACTGCTTGTGAAGGATGAGATATTGCCAAGCCGAGTATCAAATCGAACTTTCACCTCATTCATCACATACACAGCCCTTGGGATTTGTACCTGGGCCTCTATGAGCAACTTGGGGTCTTCATTTACTGCTTGTTGGAAGATCAGTATGGCTTTGTTCCTCATTGGGCTCTGGTGGGTTTCCAATGTCTTCGTCTCGTCATTCAACATTCTCTTGCAGTCGGGGTTGAGGCCGAGCCATTCTAGGATGCAGCGCATGAATTCTTTACCCTCAAAGTCATGTTCTTCAGAACTGCTACTTTTAATGCCGGGAACGGCAGGCCAGTAAGGTTTTGGGGATCCCTGCAGCTTGGGATCGGTAGGGTTGTCAGGGGTCGTATAGGCCTCTGTCCCGGTTGGAGCTGACGGGGTTGTACCAGCCTCTTTCTTGGGGGGTGATGGCAGGGTTGTACTGGCGCCTTTCGCGGTGGGTGCTGGCGGGGTTGTACTGGTGTCTCTCTGCATTGGCACTGGCGGGATCATACCCTTGTTGTTCTCATGGGGCACTGGCGGGATCGTACCAGCGTCTTGCTCTGTGGGTGCTGGCGAGACCGTACCAGCGTCTTTCTGAGCGGGAGGGCTGGATCTATTCTCAGATCAATTCTCGGCCCGGTTCATCGAAAGCTCTGCAATATTGCTCTCACCCATTTCCTGTTCAGTTCCCATAGTTGGTGATGTTCGCAGTGGGAGCATCTTGCTTTTATCGGAGGATGGAGGTGGAATGGGTATCGCATGGTTCACACGCTGTACTGAAGGTGAGATGGTACGGAGTCGATTGGCGTGATTGCGGTTATCCATGCCAGGGTACTAACTATGTGGCATTACCAACCCCCAAGACCATTTCAGCCCAAAGCTTCGTAGTCGATTCCTTCTTCAAGCTGAAGACAGCGATTACCTAACAGCTTTTTAGCTTCCTGGAAGTCGCCGGAAGTATACCACTCGTTTGCTATCGACTTCCAGTTGACCTTGGTGAGAGGGTTGACGTATGTACAACTGAGGCATCTCTTTGCTAAGCAGGGATCCCTGGATGGTTGGTTGGCGATCGTGGTGTTTCGCATCCACTTCCTGCTTTCACTGGAGTCACACAGGATTCGTTTGAGTTGGGGTTAGTGCTGCCACAGGTCCCCAGGCTTCTTCATTGCCTGTGTCTTCCTCTGCTGTGCAGAGTGATATTGCTTCATCATTTCCCTAACCCTGCCGAAGCTGTCGAGGGTATTAAGCAAGTCATTGTATTGCTTGTGCTTCAACTTCTGCCAGTCAATGTTTCTCTCCGTGAAGTTCGACAGCCAAGCGACCTGGGTGTGACTGGCATTGGTAATGTTGCCAAAGAGATCATAGATCTCGAGTGTGAAATTCGCCGAGTTTTGGGAGTAGCACTCTCGAGCAGCAATCGCCACTGCTTCTTGTAGCGATCCGACATGTCTATTGGAAAAATATTTGCTGCTGAGATGTGATAGTGACTATGACACCAGACTTACTTGAGAGGGGTCACAAGCGATAGTAGAGATATTCGAATAGGGGGTATACGTTGTAAAGGTGGTGGTAGTGGCTGCGGTGGTGGTGGCTGTGGTGGTAGTGGCTGTGGTGGTGGTGTCTGCAGTGGTGATGGTGGCTGTGGTGGTGGTGGTGGTGGTGGTGGTGGTGGTGGTGGTGGTGGTGGTGGTGGTGGTGGTGGTGGTGGTGGTGGTGGTGGTGGTGGTGGTGGGTGTGGTATTGGTCACTGCGGTGCCGGTCGCTCCGGTGGTGGTGGTGGCTACAGTAGTGGTGGCTGTGGTGGTGGCGGCAGCGGAGTCAGAGTCAAAGCTCGTAGCACCGGTGGTAGTTGTCGGGGACGCTTCATGATGCATGGCATATCTGAGTACTACTGCGATGTCGTGGACTGAAGGAAATGTCATGTCGGTTGTTGGTTGCTGGTTGTTGTTGAGATGGTGACATTGGGTGCAGTCATTGGTGTGGAGAGTGAGATGAACGGTACAGGATGGTGGCTATCTTTTCTTAGGAATGCAGGATGGAAAGGCTCGTTATATACCTGGAGGGTTGCTTAGTGTCAGATCCATCTTTTTCTAGTCTCTAAGTGGTTCCCGGTTTCAATAGTATACTCATCGCATATCTCTCCACCACATCTTTGCTTCATCCCCACTTCTTTCTCCACTTGCACTATGTGGTGTGGCATATTTCGCTCATCGTTCCCGTTTTGATTGTGAACTTTCTGCCCACTCCTGCAATATTTGTCATCTCTCTTGTCTCAATGTTACCAGAGGGTTAGGGGAGAATGGTAGAAATTTTTTATGTAACATGGGTGCAACTCAGCCAATAGGATTATTTCTTCCCACTCCAAGCTCACGAATCCATGCAATTGTGTGGATTCGCGATATTCTCGACTCTTTTTATTATAGTCTATGCAATGGGTTTCCTCCCTTCCCCTATTCTTCCACTCCTTCCGTCCCTCAGCATCGGTCTTTTCCATTAATGTTTGGATGAGTGGTCTGGCAGCACCCAATGTGTGGCATTCCACTTCTCCACTAGTTTCTCACTCCCCGCCATATCCTCTGCCTGTACCCACTATGGTTTCTCCCAGTCTTTCCACTTAACTGAATCCATTCATCGTCCTTTTATATATTTGCGGCCTGCTACTGCCTCCACCTCAAATTCCTCAAATTCCTCCGATTCCTCCTAGTGTGGTGCTAGGCATACAGATTTCTCGACCACCATTTACACCTTCGTTGCGAGTACAGCACATCTTGAGTCAGCTGCCATCTAGCCAGACTGCAAGCTCTACTCCATCCAGTTCTGCCAGTCGATTAGTCCCCAGGCTCTGGGCAATTTCTGTGACTTGGTAGGGTTCTAACCACCTAGCATCCAGTTTGGTGCCGTGAGACTGCTCTATCTTGGTTTCGTGTAGGAGAGCCAAGTCGCCAATTTGGTGATCTTCAGGTTGGAGGTTGGCTGCTTGTTTGAAGTAATGATTGTTGGCATCTCTCGACTTCTTTAGGTTTTGTACGGCAGCATCGATATCCTCTCGCCATCATTCCAGCTTACTTGCTGAAGCTGCTATCAGTGATGCTGTAACATTGATTCCTTTGTTCCAGTTGACGGTATTCCATGTTAAGTTCTCCAGTTCTATCTTAAGCACCGCATCTTAACCAAACATAAGATGGAAGGGCGAATATCCAGTCATACGTCTGACAGTGATCCTCTGGCTGAAAGTACAGCTGGTAAGTGGTCACTGGACATTTCTTTCAATTCGTCAGAGCAGCCCGTGAGGTTGGATAGGACATTTGCAATCGGTCTGTGTCCTCGTGCAATTACGCCATTTGGTGTGTCATAGTACGGGGTTACAGTTATCTTCTGGTTATTGTAACGTTTGAGGAGGAGGTGGGTCCATTTGTTGTTCACTTTACCGCTGTCCAGGACCACACATTGTGGGGTCCCGAACTGACTTATTACCTTCTTGTAAAAGATGTTGTCTATCTTCTCTGATGTGCCCTGTGTTTGTGGTTGTGCCTCTGCTCACCCACTGTGATATTCCTGGGCCATCACCAATGGGTGGTACCCATCCTCTGTTTTGGGTATTTACGAAATGTCCATTCCCAATCACTGCCATAGGTGACTAACATATGGGCTTTTCAGGGGTTCATCATACCGTAATGGCATACTCTTCTCGTACTGCCCACGCTTTTTCACTTGGTCGTTGATGTCGACGTACATTTCTGGCTACCAGTACCGGTCAACTTCCTGTCTTAATGCTCCTTTTCTTCCACCATGCCTGCTCAGTCCGTGAGCAGCTTCCATCCCTTTCCTTCTCCTCTCTGTGCGTACCAATACCATTGCTGGCAGTTTGTTGGTTTCCGCCTCTGGTAGAGCACTCCATCTGAGAGAAGGTATTTTGTGGCTTCCCGTCAAGAATGCTGCATTTCCTTTGAAATCTTTTCTTCTGGCAATTTCGGGTTCCCCAGAATTTCGCCTATCTCCTTGCATCTCCCATTGTATTCCTCCGGCAGTCTTAATTCAACAAATGGTTTATATGGTCTCTCCCTAATCTTGCTGTCCGACCCTTGTTCAACCCGTATCCCTCAAAAGTTTGCTTGAATTGTTTCCTCTAGAACATTTTCCCCTTCTGGCTCAGGCTCACCTTCCCCTCGTGGCCGCTGTGCAAGGCCATCAGGACCTCCAATCAGTCTCCCTGGAACTAACATCAGATCGAAGTCAACCAGTCATATCCACACAATCGACAGGGTAAATAGTCCTCCTGGCAGGTCATTTGTGGGCAAGTTTACTTGATGTACTAATGTGTTAGCATCGGGCTCCACAAGGAATGTAACCTCATATACATAGTGGTAGAACATCTTAAGTGCCTTCATTAGCCCATGGCACATACGTTTCCCCATGTCATATCGCTCCCCAGCTTTGTTCTACAGTCCGCATTCATTACAACATGGATGCCAGTCCTGAGTTTTATCTTCCTGTTGTAAGATTGCCCCCTACCTGTCTAAGTTGACGTCAACTCCCACGACAATTTCCCCGGTGCCTTCGCTAACATCTAACATCTTCAATGCAGGAGCATTGGAAAGAGCCTCTTTCAAGATGGCCATAGCTTTCTTTTCCTCACTCTCCCATTGGCACTTGACATTCTTCTGCAACATGTGGAACAGGGGGCCTGCAACGATTGCATATTCGGGAATCTATATTGAATAGTATGTGCATAGTCCTGACAATGCCCTGCACCCAGTACGGTTCTCGCACAGGGGCGAATTCCTCACCTTGTCGACCTTGGACGCTTGCCGCCATGTTCCGACATCCTCACAGATGCATCCGACAATTTTTATCACGTTCGAGCACCAGTCAGACGTCTCTCCGGAAATGGGGGCTCCAGCTCTCTCCACATCGGTAACTACGTTTTCGAGGTTCTGGAGGTGTTCCATAACACAGCTTCTGACTCCAGTTTACCTTCCAACCGCCTCTTCTGTGCATCGGCTCTTTGGGCCATTCACTGCGATATCGTTGATGAATATTTTTGCGATCGATCCCAGGTGAGCATGTATTATTTGTCGAAATACTCTAACAAATGCTGATACTGAATTGGTAGCTCCCTATACCAGTCAGGCCGGCCGATATATGCCTTGGGTAGTTCAGTAGGCCATATAGTCCAGGCTATCCTGGTGCAACATTTTTTGGTCGTACCCTGAGTAAGAGTCAATCATTGAAGAAATGGGCAGCCCGGAAATGACTTCCGGAAAACTTTTTGATGTTAGGCTGTATCCCTGTATCTTCCAGGGTTTGACAATTCGCACACACAGCAGAGATGATGAAGTGGTACTTCCCATTCTTCTCTGGAATTACGATGTCAGCATTACTGTTGTGGCCCCAAGCTGGCTCAAATAGACTTTGCCGAACTCTCTCTTCTATTATTTCTCTTTCTATGGTAATGACTTTCTTTGGTATACGAAATACACGATCCTTACAGTCCTTATCACCGGACTCCAGTCGGATAAGATGTGGTGGCTCGACCTCGTCCCTGATTGTTCACCGTTTCTCCCATGTCCATGAGAGAGCGTAATCTCTATTTGATAGCATACCCTGGACGACCTCCTTTTCCTGTCACCTCAATATGCTCCCTATCCATAGCTCTCGTAATCTCTCATGTGTCAACCTTCCGCCTCCTGGTCTGTGGAAGAAATTGGGAATATAGTGTACATCCCTGGGGCCTGGTATTTGTACAGCCAAGGCGATAGTTCTTGATATCCAGTTGAGTCCTGCATGTGGTGTACATCCATGCGACCAGGGATGAGGCTTCACTTTCAGGGCAACACATTTGTAGCAGGCGTGTACCCCTGCTGCTTTGCAGCTTTCGTCTACGTTGCACTTTGCCGAATCAAGGTATGAGGACAAGTGCTCTATTTGACTAAGTTCCAGTGCAATGCTAATTTTAGTAACCTATGCCAAAGTCGTGAATTCTCTCCTGCTTACCCTCCTTTCCTTCACCAGAGTCACTTCTCCCATCGACCACTCTTCAGCTACCATCCCCCTACCCAACTCTCTGACTACCAGTTCTTCCTCCGCTTCGCACTCATCCTCCCAATTCACACCTCTTCCTATCAATATCTTCACCCCCTTCGATAGCGCCCCTTTTTTGACTCACTGTTTTCCTTCTTCCTTGAACGTTTCCTGCTCCTCTCTGCTGTATAATCCTTCCACTTTCCCTGCCAGTGCCCTCCTCCTATCACCAAACTCCTTCTCTTTTCCATTTCTACTATTTGAGCCCTTCTCATCCCCCTCTTTCCTCCCAGAACTCTCTAACGTCTTTCTTTCATAGTTCTGGGCCCTATTATCCCTTGTCACAATAACTTTTACTAGGCATATAACATTCCCGAGCTGCTGGCTAATTGTTCCCTCTTGTCTGCCAGGAAGGTAGTGACAAATGTCACCTGCCCTCACCCATCAACAGCTGAGATGGTGATCTCACAACTTCCATCGTCCTGGTTCCTCTCACACTTTCAAGCGTCTGATTCCCAGGGGTGGCCCAAGATGACCTGTTCGGATATGGATTTTGCTAACATGATAGGCATGGGAATAACGATACCATGGACATTGACTAGTACGGACTGCACCACCTTCATTCAATGAGACCAATTGCCATTGGCAGTGATCATCCTCCAGTCCGCAAGTCTCCACCTGATTTTCAACTCTCTGGCGATCTCTTCACTCATAGCACCGATTTAAGATCCACCATTGATGAGCATGGGATGTTCATGCCGGTGTGGCTATCCGGGAACTGTTGAAGATGCCCTGGCATACCTCAATTCAGGCAATCCGGCGTGATCTCCCAGGCCAGAGAAGGCAGAAACTGTAGCGATTCCGATTTTCTTTGATGCAGCCAAGGTCCTGGCAGAAACTCGTTTCTGTTTGGGAAGTGATACCGTTTTAGCCATTAGTATGAGTCGAAGGTTCAATACGCTGGTCTCTTGCGCCTGCCAGGCTGGGATAGTGTAATCGAGTAATCTGCTTCCAAGGAAATCGTAATTTCCAGGATCCGGGGCCAGCGCTTTCTTTGGCGGCACTTTTGGAGCCTTCGGGGTCTTTGGCGTCATGTTTTGGATATGGCCCGCAATTGGCCGGTTGCTTGCTGAATGGTACCACTTTGCTGATAGTTCGCTTTTCGTGGTTACTAGCACTTGTTGACACCTCTGGAAACTCTTTCTCGATACATGCCCGCTTGTCTTCACCCCTGGTCACCTCATCCGTCCTCTTTCATCTCTCCTCTGCCAAGATATAACATTCCTGCATGCACAAGACTGCAGACCATTTTTCTCTATCTTCCTCGTCTAAACGCACGTCTCTCTCCTCCTCCATTTCACTTTCCTTCTCTTCCTTCACACTGTTGTCATCTTACACCTCTTCTTGCTCTTGATCCTTGTCACTGAATTCATCCATACGGTTTCTGTTACCTTCATTCTTACCTTCCTTACCGATAGACTGACCTGAGTGGTACCCATCAATTTCCGACAGCTGTTGGGCAATCCCTGACGGAAACGCAGTCACCTGAACAGCGGCCCTCTGAAACAGCTGGGACTTTGCAACATGCTGCGGCTGAGGCAGCTGCGGTGCAGCCATGGTGCCTACTCCCCCTCCCTAGTGCTATTGTCAAGCTACAACCCGGACATACTCCTGCATTGACAAAAACCTTCTCTCTGGTCGATATTCAGATATCTCACCTACATTTCCTCCTCTTGGACGACGGTGAGTCTTCCATGTTCATTGAGATGGACTATACCATCTTCTTCGTTGGTGCACACTTCGGGACAGAACATGTGAAGGTGTCCTAGCTTATCACCATAGATTTGGGGACCTAATCCTTCTCGTTGGTACTGCTGGTGATTGGGTCCCAGTCAGTAGTAAGCGGGTCCCTTAGGTGCATTGGGAGGTGGAAAGTTCAGTGGTGTGTGTGGAGGTGGATGTTCAGCTTGGTTGGCATACACCCTGGCAGTCTGGTACGCTATGTATCTGGGCTCATTCGCTTTGCTCAGCTGGAAGGCGCAAGCCTCGAAGGAGTTCAATGTAAAGTCCATGTTTGTTTCTATTGTATCTTGGGTCTCAGCAATGGGAATGTCCTCCATGACTTGCGCTGGTGCTGGGGTCTCTTCGTTCGGGATTGCTGGACGATTCACCACTACTGGCATCTGCTGTAGCAGAACTCTAGCTGGGATTGAGTAAGGAAAGACTCCTGGTGTCATACCTGCTCCTTCTAATTCCAGCAGGGCGAGGGCATCAGTGGTCGCACTTTGCCAAGGACATGCTTTCAGTGTCTGTTGTGTTTCAATGTCGGGTGTCTCTCGGATCCAGTTCGAGTTTCATCACCGCTTTCGCTCTCACATATCTAGGGAGTGCTCCGAGCAACATTTGCAGCAGAGAGCACTCAGCCAAGGCTCCCTTTATGATTATAATGCGGCTGATGTTGTCATAGGTGAGGGTAAAGAATTTCAGGCCGACATTACGATGTTCCAGCTGGTATCTGCATACTCATACCAGGCCCGATCTCTTGTAGATATAGGCATGGCCATCAGCGTGGCGGAATGTTGAGCTGATTTAAAGTACGGATATCAGTATGGCAAGGGCTATGATGTAATTTGCCTCTGAAGTAGATAGTGCCATTAGTGATCGATCGACCTTATGTCGATGCGACATGTCCCGTTACACAAATCACTTGACACAACTTCACGTACGCCCACAGACACTCGACTACTCGAGACCCCGCCACCTTACAACAGGATATCAGCCCTTGCATATAACAAGGGAAACCACGTTCAACACTTCCACTTTCATTTGTCGAGTGGAGGTCAATACTGAAAAGCATCTCCACACGCTAAGCAATTACCCCATATTCCGCTGTGTATATGATGTTGGCTGCTGAATGTCACCCGTAGAGTTCGAGAGACTGCTATAACTGACTATTGCGATACAAAATGTGGCTCGTGCAAGATGAGTTTGACCGCGATCACCATCACCAAGTTCACTGGCACGAACTATGCTCAATGGGCAACTGACATGGCCCTACATCTTGAACAGATGCAAGTGTATGGTATCATCAAAGGATACCATGAGAAGCCGGAAGAGCCAGCAGCAAACTCGACTGCTACAGAGAAGGCCTCTTTCAAAGGCTGGATGAATCACCATGGTGTTGCCAGATTGACTATCCTACTGGGGATGGACCCAAGGATTTAAGCGGTAAACATGGTCATCGAGGATGCGAAGATGCCTTGGGAAAAGCTAGCAGCAGCCTCCAAGTCAAAGCTGAAGCTCAACATCATCAAGATTAGGGAAAACCTTTGCAGCATCAAGCTAGAGCACTTTGGAGATGTCGACGACTATGCATCGCGGATTGATCGGAAAGTCAATGACTATAATCGCTGCGCTGGGCCATCAACCAGTGACACTTACGCCAATATGGACGCTGCAAAGTCAATGGCCAAGATGAGTGAGCAAGAGTACATCTTCTACCTCCTCCGCAGAATCACAAGGAACAACGAGTGGAAAGTCTTCCTGGAGCTCTTGATGGACAAAAATGCCACAATGACTGCCACACCCAATGAGATCGTCACCAAGCTTGTCGAGAAGGAAGCTGCAATCAAGAGAGAGAATGGGCTCGCTCCAGATACTCTGCTCTTTGCCAAGTAAGGTGGCAAAGGTGGCAGAGGCGGCAAAGTTGGCAAAAGTCCAATGAGGGATAAGAGAGATGATAAGAGAGATAATAAGGATAATAGAAATGAGAAGGATCTGCAGACGTGCTTTCATTGCCAGTGGCGAGGGCATATCACCGAGAACAGCTTGAGCAAGCAATACGGCGATCCTGCAAAAGCTGACAGCACCGTACCAAAAGCACTGACTAAGACTACTTCGACTCTCACCACTTCGATTGAGAACTATTGCATGGTGGCGAGCTCAATCGCATGATCGAGGGATTGATTCATTAATTGCGGATGCACGACTCATATCTCCGGCGGTCGATCAATGTTCATCACCTACACCGAATATCCTCCAAATATGAAGCAGGATTTGGGATACAGTGTGGTCACATCGTTTGCATTCGGATATGGAAGTGTTAGGTTGATTTGTCAACTACCAGATGGAAAGACGGAAATGATCATACTACAGGAAGTGGTGCATGTGCCAGTGTCGTTCCATCTCATCTCACAGCCTGAGATCATGGACAAGGATGTCAAAGGTGAACCAGTGAATCACTACGGTCTCAATCTTTACAATCGCGATGGCAAGTTGATTCCCACTGCATCTCCGGTCAATGGGCTATTCATATTAGATCGCATTCTGGACCGAGCTCTGGAATCAACCTAATACACTGATATTGACAATGACAGCTTGCCTGCTGGCATATAAGACAACTGGGGATGCATCTCGACTTCTGCAGATAAGCAGATGTTATCGCACCGCCGCTTGGCAGAACTCGGTGTCAAGGCTTTGAAACTCTTGCAGAAGGTCATTGCTGATCCTTCGAAGACCACCAGGATGTGCTATTGTGAGACCTGCATCACAGTGCAAATCAGCTCGAAAACTCTTTACTCCAAATACAACTTCCTGTGCCGCTGAACCTCTGCACCTCATCCAGATGGATATATGCGGTCCCCTCGAACCAGCCATCGGAGGAGATCGATACATGCTGCTTTTCATTGATGACGCTACGTGGCATATGGATGAGTACATATTGAAGTACAAGTCGGAAGCACTTGAGAAATTCAACCAATGGAAAGCTCTTAGGGAAGAGCAGTCAGGGAATCAAGTGAAGTGATTTCGTACAGGAGGCGGTGAGTATACATCCAAGAAATTCGCAGAATACCTAAAATCAGAGGGCATACTACAGAAAAGGACAACGACCTACCCTCCTCAGCCTAATGGAGTTGTCAGACAGGCAAACCCAGTATTAGCAACGGCTTCGGTTCACACAGCAGCGGTCCGGGTTTGGAACACAGAATCGGTTCAGTTCAGTTCCAGACCCATCCAAAACCAGATCCGTATTGTCTTGGCTAGTTGTAACCCGGACCAGACAGAAAACCGTGGGTTTTTTGCCGGGTTGGAACCAGACCGCAGTCCCAACTTTACAGTTTCTACACCATTGGCTCCAATTCAGTATTTGAGTTTTAATCGTATTGTAACATGATCAATATGTAGATTGTGCAGTTTTAGCCGCTCTTTCACCTCCCACTCTCAGATTTGTGATCAAACTGATATTCATTGAGTGGCTGTGAGATAAGGGCAATTTTTAAGTGAAATTCGCGGGTTTTCGATAGCTACTCAACGCATACTTGTGGCATCACATATCTGCAAGCGGGAGGTCAAAGAGCGGCTGAAACTGCGCACTCTACGTATTGATCATGTCACGATATGATCAAAACTGAAATACTTGATTGCAGCGAAAAATCTCGGCTTGCAAAGGTGGGGTTTTGAAGTGCAACCTGGCCCAAATGCAACCGTCCAGGTATTTTATATGATAAAACCGTTGTAACAGTTGGGTTCCAAGTCTAACCCTGAGCCGGAACCGTTCTAGAGGGTTGGAACCGTTGCTAACACTAGGCAAACCCCACAATCATGGAGCGCGTACGATGCGTGCTGGACGATGCTGCACTTTCAATTAAGTAATGGGCATTTCCAGTCTTAGCGACAGTCTATCTCAACACCCGCACTCCGATGTGATCGTGAGTTGGTAAAACCCATTATGAGGCCTGGCATTGGAGGAAGCCATTTTTGAAGTATCTCCGTGTGTTCAGATGCTTGGTTTTCGTCCACCTTCGGAACGACAAACCAACGAAGCTGGATTACACAGACACTCCTGGCATCTTCGTTCAGTACAGCATATCGAGTAAGCAGTACTTCCTATATGATCCATTGTCCCACACCTTTCATCGATCCAGTGATGTGGTATTCAGAGAAGAAACATCCGCAAAATGTATATCAGTCCGGAAGCCACTCGCAAACCTCCCACACACTCCAGTAGACCTCACCAGTGCTTCCATGTACTTCCAGATGCTCCCAGGCCACTCTGGAGCTTTGCAAAGTGATCTCAGACTCTGCAAAAGCATTCTCAGGTGCTCCTGAAAGCACCTGCAGTTATGGAGGTGCATCCAGTATGCTATGAGACTTGACTATGAGGATAGTCAAATTTGGAGCAGCCGAGACCTCTGCGCAGCTCCGCGTGAGACTTGGTGATGTATTCTCACAGCAGTGGTTCTTAGATAACCACAAGGTATTTCGTCTTTTCATATTTGTCTTTGTTACAGTCACAAGATTTGCTACGTCATAGTATGCCATGCATTATTTAAGTCTCTATACATATACATACGGTCAATCTGGCCGCAGATGGTAGTCGAGCATAATCGGAAGATCACCTGGAGACACCCAGTAAGAGACCTCAGAGATACACCACTTGAAGGCTGTTGTGGTGAAACGATGGAGCTGGAAGGCAGGGACCCCACCATCAGCACTCCACCACACCTCCCACGACATCTAAAAGCAATTCATGAGAAAGAGCTATTCTGGCTTGAGAAGTGTAGGAAAATGGTGAGAAGCTATGATACTACCCGGCCGTGAGGATCCATGCAGTTGTGTGGATCCACAAAATCTCGGAAAGAGCACGTAAGACGAAAAGTTGGGAAAGATAGAGTGTGTATTTTGGTTGGATGACAAGATGAGATGAAAATGAGATAATGTCTATCTACCCCAGGGTCTCCAGAATATATACTCTGCGTTGCTCATTCCACCTCTGTTACCCCTCTATCTCCATACACCCACAGTGGCTCCTTAAAAATGTACATGGAGGCCATGATCGAGTGAGTGTAAAGATGCACTTGGAGGTCAAGATCGAGTGAACTGAGAGATGCACTTGAAGGCTGTGATCCAGGGAGTTTGGAGATGCACTTGGAGGCCAGGATCGAGTGAACTCAGAGATACACTCAGAGATACACTCCGAGGCCATGATCAAGGCCGTGATCAAGCTAGTATGTAGATGCTATTGGAGACCGGAATTGAGTGAACTCAGCGATACACTCCAAGGCCATGCTCAAGCAAGTTGGAAGATGCACTTTGAGGCCGGGATCGATTCAACTGAGAGATTCACTTGGAGGCCGTGATTGCGCGAGTTTGGAGATGCACTTGGAGGGCATGATCCAGTGAACTCAGAGATATACTCCGAGGCCGTGATTAAGCGTGTTTGTAGATGCAATTGGAGACCGAGATTGAGTGAACTGAGACATACACTTAGAGGCCGTAATCGATTGAGTTTGGAGATTCACTGGGACGCCGTGATCGACTGAGTTTGCAGAATCAATTGGAGACCGAGATTCAGTAAACTCAGAGATACACTGGGAGGCGATGATCGAGCGACTATGGAGATGCACTTGCAGGCTATGATCGTGCCAGATTGGAGGAGTACTTGGAGGCGGTCGATTTGGAGGGAGGCGCAATGGCAGCTGAGACTCTATTCATTGGGTAACTTGTAATTGTGGAAATGTAGAGAGTAGAGTACAACAACATCCGGCAAGAGATGAGAAACTGGCTGCGAGCGGGAGACTGTCGATCTTGGAATGATGCTGTACTTGGTGTATCCTGTACTTGGTGTTCACTCATGATTATGATGTGGAGAGATAGCTTGGGATGACTTAACTTCGTGTTCTTAGGAGATGGTAGAGTTGAGCACAAGAAAGAGAGAGATCAGAGGAGATGGGGGAAATCATCATGAGAAACTGGGACCTAAGAGAATTTCATGTGCAAGTCAATTGACCATCCCCGATACGGCGGGTACGAGTCCCAGTCAAGAGGATGATCACACCGATACAAGGTCTTCCAAACCCAATCGGGCAAGTCGTACTCGTGATTTCTTATATCTGCTCGTATCCTCAATATTGTTTTCATCTTCATCCCCCATCTCGCTCTTTCACGTCCACAACTATACCATTATCGCAAGAACACAAAGTTAAATAATCCTTCTCTATTTCTCCAGGCCATCATCATGAGTTAATGCTGAGTGCAGCATACACCGAGTGCAGCATACACCGGGAAAAGCATACACTGAGTACAGCATACACCGAGTACAGGATACACCTGTGATTGTCTGTCGTCTCTTCATTCTCACGAGTTCAAGTTGACCCCTGAATGTAGCCTCAGCTTCCAGCATACCTCCCTACCGATCGACCGCCATCAGCCAGTTCTCCATAAGAGCTTGAAAGGTAAAGTCAGCTTGTCACATTCCCATGGTTTCGAGTTAACTAACTGATGAAAAGAGTCTCAACACCTGGCGTGCCTCCCACCAACCACCTCCAGATCGACCACCTCCAAGTACTCCTCCAATCTTTGTCGATCATAGCCTGGAAGTGCATCGCCAGACTCGAAAGATCACAAACTCGGAGTGCATCTTCGAGTGCTCTCGATCATGGCCTCAGAGTTCATCTCCGGACTCAGTCCATCACGGCCTCGGAGTGTATCATAGAGTTCACTCAATCTCGGTCTCCAATTGAATCTCCATACTTGCTCGATCACGGCCTCCAAGTGCAATCTCTGAGTTCACTCAATCTCGGTCTCCAATTGTATCTCCAAACTTGCTCGATCACGGCCTCAAAGTACATCACTGAGATCACTTGCCCTTAGCCTTCAAGTGCATCTCCAAACCCGCTCGATCTCGGCCTCCAAGTGCATCCCTGAGCTCACTCAATCTCGATCTCTAATTGCATCTCCAAACTCACTCGATTATGGCCTGAGTTCACTCGATCGTCATTTCCAGGCGCACATCGAATTGCTTTCAAGCACTGCCTGCAGCCAGTCCAGATATACCATGTGTATATGGCTAGCTATATAGATACATAGATACATACATGAGATTACAAACTGAATACATGAGTTTTGAAAATAGTTGAACGATATGTAGTAGCAATAATTTCCAGGCGTACCAGCAGCGTTCCCAAAGAAGATGCTGTTTTTCCCAGACGGCTCTAGTGTGATTTAAGATGCTCCCAGGTTTGTCGCCAGCGCTCGCAGGTGCTCCCAGACTTGTTGTCGGCACTATAAGTTACTCTGAATGCCAGCAGGAATGCCCTCCTAGGGTCGGATACTCTCCTGAAAGTGATGCATCTAAGTTTACACTCCACATCCTCTCCGACACTCCTGGAGGCTTCTAGTGACAAAAATACATTTTGCTGATGAAAGCGGTACACAGTGCTGAATGCTGCAGATGAAGCGATGTTGAATGAGCACTTCTACAGAGATGTCATTGTGGAACCCACACCTTCCAAGAAGGAATCTGAAACCACACAGCCAATTGAGAAGCAACCAGCTGAATGTCAAACAGAGTAACAAATAGACGATGATTCACCTTAGGATCCTCCGAAGCGCAAGAAGAAGTCACGAGAATTGGCTGGCCTTGAGACATCAGTTGGAGACACATGGAAGCCGCCGGCTGAACATAGTCGCCGAAACTGCGCTTGGAATGATACATTGGCAGAGTGTGCACAGTTGGCTCTCGAAGATGAGGAATTCAAGGTTATGATTCCTATCTATGCTGCAGCTGGTATCTCTGATGATCACGAGGATGGGATCGATCCATCCAGTTACAAAGCAATTACGAAGTCTGCGCTCCCGACAAAATGGGATACGACGATGAAAGAAGAGGTAGATACAATTGGTTAACATCAAGTCTTTGCAGATTTCGTGGAGCTTCCAGAAGGGGGACACACTTTGCCATGTCACTGGGTATACAAGATAAAGCGCAATGGAGCAGGCAATGTGCTGCAGTTCAAGGCCATGCTAGTCGGTGGGGGAAATCACCAAATTGAAGGCATTGACTACCAGTCTACATCTGGGCCAACTGCTCGCATGTGCCATATTAGGCAGGCACTCGCCATCAGCATCGAGTACGAACTCTAGATCTATCAAATGGATGTATGCACGGCTATCTTTTGGGTGGATCTGGAGGAAGTAATCTATATGAACCAACCGCAGTGAGATGTTGGTTTGGTCCAAACCGGGTAGCCGATTCTGCTATCCAAGATCAAAGACTTTGCGGAAGATGGTACTCCGCTTGAGAATGTCTCTTTATGGCCCGCAACAGTCTTCGCATGTTTGATACGGCACTTTTAAGGTCTTTGTGATCTTGATTGGGTTTGTGGCATTACACATCTGCATATGACTATTTGTGCTCCATGACAGGGAGGATCACGGCATGGTAGTCGCTGCTGTCGTTCTGTACGTCGATGATCTCCTTATCATTGATAATGAGGACTTGATTGGGCAGATCAAGGATCAGATAAAGAAGAGGTTCCGGATGCATAATCTCGGGAGTGTCTCATTCTATCTCGGCACGATCATTGAACAGAATCGGGAGTATCACACGATCGACATCCATCAGCACAGCTATGTTCTGACGACCTTGGAGAAGTTCAGAATGGCCAAGTCCAGGCCTGTTGCCACGCCAATGGTAATGAAGCTTCACAAGAGGAAGCCCCACGAAGAAGCCTGTGATCTGACCATATACCAATTGATGCTTAGAAGCCTTATGTACGTGATAACCGCCACTCGGCCCCATATTGCATCTGCCATCAGAGTTCTCAGCCGGTACAATCAGGACTCGAGCCATGAGCATATGGTAGCTCTGAAGCACCTGTTTCGGTACCACAATGGTATGAAGGACTGATGTCTGCGTTTCAAAGGAGCACTTGGAGGAGACGGACAAGGTGCACTCGGATGCTATGTCGATTAGGACCATCGTTGATGCCCGCATGACTATCAATCGACATGTGGTCTGCTCATCACCTGTGGAGGAGCGGTTGACAGAAGATGGAGATAACAGAGGTTGACTGCGCATTCCACGCCTGATGCCGAATACTATGCCCTTGGAGTAGGCTGCATGAGACTCGCACAGATCTCGCATCTCATGAACCAGCTCGACATGCCGACTATCCCTCAGGTGTTTTCCAATTCACAGTCACTGACCGCGAGCATCAAGAACAGAATGTACCGCGGAGCTGCAGTTGCATGCATTGCAACCAAGTACTATCTTGCTGCAGGTATGGATAGAGAAAGAGGGATCGAATTGAGCTACGTACCGGCTGCTGAGATGCTCGCCGACGGCTTCACCAAGTCACTGCCAAAGCCCGCCTTCTTTATGCAGAGTGCTGCGATGGGAATGAACCAGATTGGACTCGGGAACGGTCTCAGGATTGCAATTGGGAATGGCCTTGTAAATGGCTTTGGTATACTCGGAAATGGTATCAGAAGTGGTCACGGAAATGGTGTCGGAACTGGAAATGGCAACGGGAATACCATCAGAATGTAAATCAATTCTGCACGGTTGTTTGAAGGAGATCCACGCTGCTTGATTCGCTCCTCTGATCTGTTGTTTACTGTGTTGTTTGAAACGGACCTGATGGCTGTCCTGGAGAAGGGTTGAGCTGATTGGAAGTATGAATATCACTATGCCAAGGACTATGATGTGATTTCCCTCTTTTGTAGTTGGCGCCATGAGTCATCGATCAACCTTATGTCAATACGACATGTCTCCTCACATGATTCAATACAGACACCTTCACATCTGCTCGCACACACTGGCCTACTCGAGAACACGCTACTGTACAGCACTGAAGGTATTCTTATATTCTTCTTTCGACTTTTCTCATACTTTCCTCAGTTTTCGGTTCATCTGTGTGATTGTTTGCTGGATCTTTTTCGAGCAGTAGTATGGGAAGGTTGCGATAACATCTTTGGATGTTGGGTCGGTCCCAGCTCCAGAGGAGAGCCTTTTGTATGCCATGATGAATTTGGTGACGTCCGCTCCTCCAAAGACTTGGGCACCAGTGGTGCCTGGCAGTGGCATTTCATTCATTTCTTTCGCGATGGTAAGTGCCATGGACTCAATGAATTGCCTTTGATCGTGTGGATGATTGGGCGAGGCGTTGGTAAAAGGTCCAATGCTGGTGGAGGATCCGGTCTAGCTTGAAAGTCTAGGAGTGGAGAAAGCGGTACGGCCACTGGAACCATCGGCGGAACTGGATCGAGAGTATTCAGTCAACATCATGGTACCATTTTTAGTCGTTTGGAGATGGGATGGTGGATTAGGTGGTGAATTGGCAGTAATTGGTGATCTAAGGTCAATTGCTAGTTTGTAAGTTTTGAAAGGGGGTTAGGTCAATCGGCGCTCTTTTTGAGCTGAGCTCTTTGTTTAGTTCTTTTCTTAGTCCAGCTTCACCACCTCTCATGGTCATCTCTGTTAGCGTCATACCAAGTTCTCTATCATATTCTATTCCGTCCAACTTCCCCCTACGACTAGTAGTATCCTCATTAGCACTTGTGACAATCTGTCTGGCATCGTCGATTCCATTTCTTAGTATTCCTTCGGGTGAGTGTTATCCATAGTTCGGAGTTGGCGTTTGTTTTTTCGCCAGTGTTTTCTCGTCTCGGTATAAGGTTGGTGGCTGTTATCCTGGTGTTAGGTCTGTCCCAGACGTCCTGGTGTAAGGTAGGTGCCTCTTACTGCGGTATGAAGACTGTGCCTGTCATCCTCTATGCACGGTCACTGCCTGTCGTCCAATTTGTGAGGTCAGTGTGTGTCGTCCTGGTATAAGCTGGGTGCCTTTCTTCCCGGTGTTAGGTGATTCCCTGATGTACCAATGTTTGGTCGGAGCCTGTCATCCCGGTAGGAGGTCGGTGCCTTTCATTCGGTGTTAATTAGGTGCCAATTCATAGGTGTTCGTTCTGGTATTAAGTTAGTACCGTTTGTCTGCTGTTACTTCGCCACTATTTCCTCAGGGTTCGTACCGGTATTGGGTCGGGATCTTTTGACCTGTGTTCGTTTGGTGCCATTTCCTCAGTGTTCGTCACAGTATTTGGTCGGGGGCCTTTCTAGTTAGTGACGTTGATGTACCCAGCTTACGGCATCTAGCATTCCAATTCGACATTGTAAGCATCGTCCAGTAGTTGTTTCTGTACATATTTGCCCGTATTAGCCGGAAGGGTCCTTTCCCACAATTTCATACTCAGCTTTCCGAACCAGAATCCGCATTCGAGCTCCTTTTGTGGTGAAACGATGGAGATCGAAGGCACAGAGCCCGTCATCACCCTTGATCAGACTGTTCATGGCTTTCCAATAGAAATTCGTGTACAAGAGCAGTTCAGGGTTGAGGAGTGTAGGAAGAGGGTGATCTGGTCTGATACTACCTGGCTGTGAGGATTCACGCAATTGCATGGATCCAGACAGAGTCTCGGAAAGAGCGAGTGAGGTCAAACGATGGGAATGATGGAGTGAATAATTTGTGGTATGAGAAAATGATATGTGATGAAATGAGATGAGATGCAATACGATAACAGCCATGAACCCCAAGGTCTCCCATGTATATACTTCCAGTCACTGTGTTCGTCACTGCTACCCCTGTTTCTCCGTACTCTCACCATCGCCCAGTCCCTGTCCATTATCCCCGTCTCTCCATACACCCGCCATCACGCAGTCCTGTGGCTAGCCGAGTGGCAGTGGTGGTGAGAAACGGATTTTTCCGCCACACCACCACCACTACCACCACCACCACCACCACTACCACCACCACCACCACAATCACAACCACCACCATCACTGCCAGCATGGCAGCCACTACAACCACAGATACTATTTATTTTATCTTTTCAGGTATCTGTACCATCACTGGCAATCCTTCTACAGTATTCCTTGTGTCAGAAATATTAAGATACTTCAGCCAGCATGTCTAAGCGGCCCGGCCGGCAGCCTAGCCTGAACATGATTTCAACAGCCGACATCGGCCTGTATAAGCCCAGCTGAAGGTAATTGATGCCATACAACCATGGCAGGGCTATAATGATTGAGCTAGATATGGTTTATAATTTACGAAGTGGAGACTATGTTAGTACAGGCAGCCCTGAACCTTTCGAACAAAATATTCAGTTTAGGCTGAGTTCACACAGATATGCTGAGCAGCCACCAAGAAGAGTTGCTGCTGCCAGGACAACTTGCCAAATGATTCATTTCACCTACAATACTTCTGTTTCTTAACCAATATTCACTTGCCACTACTCAATATTCTTGCAAATATGTCTTTAGATAGAATTCTCAGTCAAACAACATCAAGTATCTTGCGAAAATACCTTGATGTATTGTGTCCTACTGTTCTCTATTGCCCTTATTCCTCCTCATTGTCATTGTATTGACCATAATTAACACGATTTCATCCTGCTTCTTTGACCTCCATGTTGGCCAAATCAATCTGAGGACTTACAGTGCGGCACTCACATTGGAATGCTCTGCAGTTTGTGGATCCTTGATGCTATTGTCAAGCTTTATGTCAGATTCAATGTCTGCCTCCCAGCTGTCTTTGTTGTCAATTGGATTATCCAAGTGCACATTCCGGTAAAGCCAATTTTTGGTGTCTGAAATGCATTCAGGTGCACTATTCTAATCACTTTCAGCTGGATAGTGGTCTATTCTGCTGATGATGCAGACAATCAATACTTCAGTTCGTCCTTCCAGGAGGTTCTTTGCAGACAAAGCTGGTGGTACGGGTGATTTTTCCGACAATTTAAATGCAGCCACACCATCACTTTCAATGTTTGACCGGCATGCTTTGTCGATGTCTTCAGTATCTGAAATGTATCTTGATGGTGTCATTTGCTGGTCTTGAGCGCGAGATTCGTTCTGTTTAGTGCGTACGTTTCGGCTGCACTGCGAAATCTCCCAAAGGTCATTGACCATGCCCACTCTGTGCAATGTTCTTTCCTCCACCTCTCTCATCATTTCCATGTCATTTTCAGTGTTTATTGTGTCCAATGCTGAGTCATCATCAGTCAAGATCCCATTAATGGCTCGTGCAAACTGCCTTACAACAACTTTCTCACACAGGAAGTTGCCTGTGGTTTTTACCAGCCTCAAGCCGATAATATCTCGCCCAAGGGAACAACTAGCCTCCATTCCGACATCATATGGTATGATAGAGAATTCATTGCATCCCAGATTGGAGAGATTAGTGTGGTTTGGGAATATTTCCTCTTGTTGTTGCCACCAGTTGGTGATATCTGGTATCCACAATATCCTACAACACTCCATCAGGTCGGAGTGGTAATCATTAACATTCAGATGAATTTGCTCCCAGTTCTATGGTACTTCTGTCACTAAATTCAAATAGGGCCTTGCAGCAGTTACTAAGTGTGCTGGGATATTGCTTCATCTGGGCATTGTTTCCGCCACATTTTTACGCATTCAGTATTTTTCGTCATTGCTGGACAAATCATATGGATTATAACATGATTGACCAGATCTAGAACCCATTTCGGAGGAGAGGAGATTGTTACTCAGTACAGTGCCATGTTTAATAATCAGGAAACATCTATGTTTGGCCCAGTATTCATTCTCCGCATGGTTCATATACCGCTCGTGGTATTGGGTAGTATATGATGTCCTGCCCTCAGGATTGTTATTCAATTCCATGTTCCACTCACTGAACAATCACAACTTCCGGAAAGAATCAAGCATATGAGCTGGAATGAGACACACCCCCGTAATTGGAGGCACTTCAGCATGATATTTTGACCGCTTCTGGCATGCCAACTTCACACTGAAGTATAAGTGTTCCTTCCATTGAGTCTTCTTCTTATATAAACCTCGCATAATTCCATCCATATGATTCAACATGTCATTGTACACTGTGATAACATAATGGAGAGTAACCATATGCTTTTTCGACATTCAGAGGGTCCAGTATCGGAATGGCCGGAAATCTTTCATCACATACTTCAGCATGGTCCATTCATGTTGATTTCAGAAGAGTGGCCAGTAATCACTGGTATTTGAATTCATGACCCACTGGTGAGTGAATTCTCATAATCGGTAGGTAGGCGCAAGCATCTGCAGTGTCAAATTCCACCATGTCTTCACATCAATAATAGGTAGTACTGTAGTTTGTACTTTGGCTTTATGACAGTCAATGGAGAAATGTCTACAACCAGGTGTCAGTGTATACAATACAACAAGCATTTGCTGATTTATGCACTTCAGTTTGAAGACTGTCAAAATATCTTAAAATACATACATTCTCGATTATCTTGGTTTTACCTGGTTTCATAGCCGACACCTTGTTGATTTTTGCATTGCCCTCTTTTCGAAATCTTTGACTCTTCCCATTTTGTATGCTTTCATTATCTCTAAATTGCTGATTATACTGATGGGATTCCTAAGACTTGGTGCGGCCTTTTACACCCTGACTCTTTGTGAATACAATAACAAAAGCCAAATAATGTATGCCACACATGGTATATGGTTTCTCAATGGAGGCAGCTCGATTCCGGACTCCTCAAGGGTTAAATGTAATTTCTGAGTTATCAAGTTACTTTAAGATGAATTATCAGTTGGAATTCCTAGTAAATGGCCCTTGTGAAGCTCAACACGATTATGACCTTCCTTCAAATGTATTGCTGGGCATGCTCTGGTCAGTTGACACTTGCCTTATCATTCGTGGTTAGCATTCGATGTAGTAAAACAACTGGGTGTCAAACTCATGGAAAGCGCGATAAACTTCTTGCAAAGCCCCATTGCGATCCACATAGTAAGCAATGACTGATGGTATGGCTAATTCATTTGTTAATGTCCGCTCGTCCAATGCTAAACAAACTGCATTGCTCAACAGCAATTATTTCTGAATTACATCCACTGTGAGTGTGTATTCCTTACGTCCAATGTTGCTCAGTTTGCTGTCAAATAGCACCACCAACTTGGTTCGGAATGTATCATATGACCATCGTAGCTGTAGGTTTGATATACCATTTCATCATCAGCCACAAGTGAAAGTGGTATCCGAAAATGAAGCCCACACACAAATTCTTCTCATCATTATCGCCAAATCCTCGAAGCAACTTTTTTGCAATCATTCACCATGCTTCGAAGCGTTAAATGATATGATCATGTTGTCACCACATCTCAAAGATGTGTTTAGTCATTTAAGCTAGTTTATTGTACTTGTTTCTTTCATGTTGGTCCTCTAGATATTAATCGTTTTAATGGTTTTTTGAGCTGTTCCATTGCTTTCCAGACTATTCTTAAGTATTCAATCCCTTGAGACATCAATTATACACAAGCTTGCACAACTCCCACAACCAGAATTCAGACACCCAGAGTAAATACTGATCAGATTGCTATATATTGCTACAACAATTACTTCATATATCGAGTCGAATATTCAGCATGAAAATCATATTGAAAGCATTCAAATCAATCGGGTTGCTCAAGTACCACCATGCGGTATCTGGCTGTGGTGTCAGGACAGGAAGGTGTACAGCTCCTCGGATCGTGCTAATTGGGACGATTTAAGTCTTTTCTTTGCTGAAAAGATGCTTATGACAGTAGCTTCCAAACTCCAAAGGTTGCATCGGAGGTTGATGCCTCACCTCAGCAATAACCATGCCAGCAGTCTGACGTATCGGCCCTGCGGCGAACATCCGAACCAGGGCAAGAAGCTCTTTAACGCTCGATTCAGCATCCTTGACAAAGAAAAGACACTTCAACCTGGTGGGAATGCATCGCACAGTCAATTTAAAGTGGCTATCCGGTCTTGTTCCTATTCAGAGCAGCACTGAATTATTTCTTTGTTGCTGATGCATTCTCCACCCTGTGGATCCAGTGAAACAAACTCTATGAACTGCTTGCTCCACTCATTGAAAAGACTTCACCAGAATTGCTACTACGTTGAACCGAATGCATTCTGTATCGTTGAGATTATTTAAATACTGCTCATGAATGATGTAGTCTGTGAAGTCGGCAATTCTCTTGAAACACCAAGCAGTGGGATTCTGTAGCTCCCCTTTGGGCACTGTACCCCACTTGGCCAATTCCTTAAGGGTCTTGATTTCAGGTCATGGGTTTTTCATCATTCACTTGATAAGTGCTTTGGTCAGAGGTATATCAACCTCGCAATGTTGTTTTGCAGCGTTTGCATTCAGCTCTCTATACTGAAACACCTCCTTCCTGGCATTCCTTCGCAAAGTCTGAAAGGCGGCCTCGCAACAATACGATTGTTGGTACCCTTGATCACCGTCCATCATTGCTTCTGCTGGTAGTTCAGAGCTTGCATCGAAGAGGTTGTGAAGCGGCCGGATATAGTCAGAGAAGTAGTTCAGATGATGCATCTTCACAAAGTTGAAATCCGATTCATTGACAAGATGTTGTGCAACTGGTCACTCAATCTGCGTTTTATCTTCATCAACGCGATGATGCTTTGCAGCCGCAGAAAGATTGTTCCAACTGGGGTCACTCTCCCATTCCTCCTGTTTGTCGACAGTAAGCTGTGATTTCAAGGCTTCCAAGACCTTCTTTGGTGATTTACAGGAATGGAATCGACTGAAATCTTCCTTCTGACGATGACACTCCTCCAGTTAATTATCCATGTAGTTCATCATGGCCTCAGTATGGTATCGGTACTGTGCCATAAGATGAGAATACACAAAGCTCTTGACACACAGCAGGGCTTCTGTGGATGGAAGGGTTTTGCTCGCTGAAGGGTTTAAAAGAGTTGCCACAATAACTGGAACCATCACAAGCTCCAGTGCATTCATCTCCTTGCCACTCCGTTGCGTCACCTGCCTACATGGCTTGTTGAATCGAGTGAGGCCAGGATATGGACGCATCATTGTACAGCGCTGGCTGAATTGGTCGATTCTGGAATGTTGTTCACGGAGGGACGATACCCAGTCCATCAACCGCTTAATCATACAAGGAAAGACGATATGAAGAATATTGGGTACGATATGAGTCGTCAGAGAGATACATTGCATATTCCAGAAGACGCCCTCTGAGGTTCCAATTGCTCAATCTTACAGGTAGTGTGTTGTATCCCATCTCTCTGTCTCTTCTCCCAGAGTTGGGAGTATCAACAGTTGGAAGTATAGCCGATATTCTCTCAACTGGCACAATGATGAATTCCCATCTCCACATGACGATTTCGGTGCTTCGCACACTGGGCGATTGGGCTGCTTGATTGAGTGCAAGTGAATGTTTTCCAAGTAGTCAGCTGTTCATGCACAGATAACTGGATAATAGTGCCACATTTGACCATCTGCACAAACCATAAGCTTTCCAGTGATGAAAAGAGTGTTGAGAGGATGAACATTAAGCTCGAAGACCTTTCTTAAAACCTCTCGATTGGGGATTTGTTGTTCCTGCACAGCAGATGTTTTTCCATGTCCATTGAGTGATACTTCGGAGTAGTGTTAGCAATGGTTCCAGTTTTGGACCCGGCGGGTATTATAGGTCTGCGTGGCAATGGCCTTACCCCATCAAAAATCGACGATTTTTTAAGCAAACCATCACTTTAAGGCCACAAATATTGATTAGAGAGTTTAGTGTTTGGTATGTGAAATATGCAGCTTTGCACGGCGCATCTTTTGGCCATCTCCGATTTTCGATATCTTTAATTCTCAGCAAGCAGCAGCCCAAAAACCTCGTTTTTACGCCAAAAATGACAATAATTTCAAAGCAGCTTGCTGAGTTTTAAAGATATCAAAAATCGGAGACCACCAAAAGATGCGCCGTCTGCAGCAGCATATTTCTTGTACCAAACACAAAATTGTCGGGTGAATATTCGTGGAATTAATTGAGGGAACCGTTTGCCACACACCCGGACTGAACCGGCCAGGTCCGGGCTTTCATGGAACCGCTATAATAGAAACGGTCCGAAAACAGAACCATTGCTAACACTACTTCTGAGGAACGGGAAGAAGGGCAGGAAGGATGCCTGCAAGATTCGAAGGTTTCGATCTAATCGTCGAGTCAATGTGTCCGAGACTGAAGTGTACTGACCATTCCTTCTTATCGCCCCAATTGTTTGTAAGTTAGTTCTGGTCTGAACTGCCGAGTACAGGGGCAATGGTAGCTCCAAGCGGCCGCCATAGCTATCGAAGCAGTCAAAAATCATCATAGCTATGATGAAATTCAACTAACACACCTGTTCATTCCACAACCAGTCACTTGGTTTCACCTCTGAGTAGATACGTTCCGCAGAATGAGTGAATTCCTCTTCGGCAGCATACGACATATGTTCCCTGAACGCAGGCTTCTGCATGAGGAACTCAATGCATTCATCAGGATTACAATAAAAGAAACATGTGTAATTATTGTTGCAAAGGTTGTTTGGATCAGCCAAACGATTGCAACAAACTCTGCCGGATGTTCAAGAGTTGATGCCCGTTGCATAGAACATTGCGTTGAAGCTTTTGGATAATGTGTGGCATGAAGTGAAGTTGCTAACGGTTGCCATTGTAGGGTTCCTGAAAAGCTGGTTGATAGCCGCTCTGCTCATGTTGTGCATGATGCACCAGTTCACCAATCGATTCTCCTCCTCGCAAGAACACTGTGACAGTAGATCAATTTCATCATCAAAGATATCCAAATACTCGTTACTAATAGATTTGGCGGCTAGATGGTTGTCCAAGTGTGGAGTAGCATAAATGCGTGACCAAACTGGAGGTTGTTCTGGATCGATACCCGCATTCTTGAGGTCAGCTTCTGCATTGCTGGAATCATTGTTGGGAGGGTGAAGAAAAGGGTCGGAATGTGGTTCTTGAATGAATGGAAGTAGAATTCAATGGTGTTTGATCGCATAACCATCATCTGGCCGTTGTTCGGCTCATAGGTATACTATCCAGTCTTCGTGGTTGCAACAGTGGTGAGTGATGTAAGTGCCGATGTAGATGTACATCTTTGAGCAGTAAAGACACTGTTGACTAAGATCCATGTTTCATTAGCAAATGAAATGTTGAAACAATCTTAAGTAGTGTGTTGACGGTTATTGAGCTACTCATACCATTACAAGCCGGCTGCTCCTGAGAAAAAGGCACACCTTGATTTACTTTTTCCAAAAAGGGGTCCTACCACTCTAGTAGGATTTCTCTCATCCTCCTTCCCATGTCTGCAAAGTGTTTAATCGCTCTCTCAATTTCAACATTCCTTGGATCTCGAAACGTATACTGCATCAGCATCCAGCTCGTGATGGTGATTGTTTTACACCCTTACAACACCCTTCGACACCCATTGCCTGATGTATGATTGTCAATTTTTGTAATGTTCGTACCTTACATGAAGTGGGCATTCTCCTTAGATACCGACCCAGCGACGTCATCGCGGGGTATGTGAACTAGAGCCAGGACAAACAAGCCAGATGTGACTGCAGAGTATTGTTTGAGTTGTCTTTGTGATGGACTTAAGCGTTCAGTCGACAAATCAGCGCGCTTCGATGATGCTAAGCAAATTGCCTCCTAGCTGATTTGCAGCCAAGATGATGTTGCCGGATCAAGAAAACCCTCCAAGCCCATATACATATTCACCCTGCCTGCCCACCTTACACTCACCAGAACCATCAACACACCCTCATCACCACTGCTACTGCATTGCATCACCCTGGACGATATATTCAACACTTCCGATGCTTGTTTAGATTAAGAACCATTTGATATCCACCACTCACTCATTGGCCACCATTGAATACCCAAATTGTAATTTGATGACTTCTGGTTGCCAAAATCACTCGTGACTGATGATAATACAATCCTGATGCCGACTCTACAAGTCTGCGTCTGGGCCTAGAATGCCGGTGTTGGAGTAAGCCAATTGGCAGCAGAAACCATGGGGATTTGGCAGGATAAGGGTGGCTTGACAACACAACAGATAGATAATAAAGTGAGCGAGTACGTCTTGGTGATTGCCCAGTCCATGAACCTGATCCACATGCAAGGAGCCAGCCCCAAGCGATGGGATCACCTAATCGATCGTTGCTTAACTCGAATCAGGCATCTGGAGTCTCAAAGGCTACTTTGGAAACAGTACATGGCAGATCAGACTTACTTCGATGATGAGAAACCCGAGGCAGCATTGGACAAGTTCGTGCAGGTTGGCCTTCATTGAAGGAACACTTGACTCAAAGAAACCCCAACTAAGATGGGGAATCTGGTGCTCGTTGCTATGTATTTCAACACCACAATGCTTCTTTTCCTCTTGCTGCTGATGTCTTGATACAGACTACGATAAGTACGAAACCTTGAGTCACAGGGCTTCGCCGATAGATGGCTCTTTGGATGCCTCGACCGATTTCCTTGTGAGCCATTTAGCTTTACCATCGCCTGTGTTGATACGAATATTGTTGGGAACCTGCAGGGTGAAATCAATATTCAGCAATTCTCGTGGCACTGGCCTGGGGATGATGAATCAACACTTCCGATAGTTACATCAATTGTCGATATTGCCATTTTGTTAATCGTCAATGCTGCAATCGCCGGCCTGCCAGATCACGGCAGGAAAATCTGAGACCTTTGGGGCTGCCAGGCGGTGCCTAGTGGAGATGGTAGTTTGTATGCCCATAATGTTACCCCAATCGTCAATGACTTTACTGCTGCCAGATGGGTAATGGTGGCGATGATATTAAGCAACCCAACTCTTGTTTATGTCATTCATCTTGGCCAACAAGCTGATGACATGGCTGGTGCTCAGATACCTATGAGTGGTGGTCACAGCTACCATCCACTGGATGTCATCCTCCTACCTCCAGTTGAAGATATGATCAACGATATCAGGAAGGAATCGGATAATGATTGTGAAACCTGGTGCCCAAATCCAAGAAACTTCCCAACAATGCAAACAGGCTTTCAAAAGTTTGAACAGAAGCTGCAAACGAGGATTATCAGACAGCGGCGAATCTTGGAAGTCATCTGAACCATGCTCCTGGTCTCGTCGCTGAGTATGAGCCAAGCAATGTTGTTGATGAGGATGAGCCTTGGCTACACGGGCATGATCACTTTGTGAATCCTTCCGCTGCAGGCTCTTTGGCGAATAGGAAGTGTACAAGCAGCTGCCCAGCTGCCAATCAGTCGATATGAGAATGGAATGTACTGGCTGGACGGTCATTCAATGATTTGCGTTGTGGGTGGGTATTTTTCTGACACTTTGGAGGGTGGACGGATGGGTGATAATATGGAGTTTTTAGGTGAGGTTTTGGGTCTCTTTTTGGCATTTTGTTTATTTTATTATTACATCATCCATATTCAGGCATGAAGGGCTGTGATGAGAGTTCGCGATATTGGGATTAATTGATGAGAACTATCTTTTTGGGAATGGCATAGTGGCAGAGATACGACTCTGTGTATGGCTATCATGTAATTGGTAGCTCGGTATCTTTTCGCGGGAGAGGTTAGCATGGATGATGACAGAAACCCAAACACGTTTTAGCTCATTGGGATAACAATTCTCATCAAAGAAGCCAATCCATAACCCGATGGCATGCTTGACACCTACCATTCTTAGTTCCAAGTTCCCATCCATCCAAGGAGTTGGAAGTGTGGGTGGCGGGACAAGCCAACATCCTTGAATGATCCACAGGATAAAATGACACATCACGACGATACATTTTATCATATCAACTCTTTCATTCGTTTACACAATGGTTGAATTCATTCACTCTGCATTCATTTACATTTGCTTTAGTCACTCCTGGAATTTTTTCGTACTTATCGCTTGCCACCTTTTTCAATCATGACAAGCAGGCATCATGCTTCTCGTCCTCCTCCACTTGCTTCCAGCACCAGGAGGAGTGGATGATCTATCCACGCCAACGATCTCGATGACGATCCGAGCACGATACCATACAGTTACAACTGTCGTCGAGATGACAATGTAGAATCCGACCACAAGCCTCTTCAGCAACCATCCTCGAAAGCAATGGGCAAGCAGCTATCAATTGATTCCTTCACATCAACACTAGGAAAGTGAGTTGTGGTGACACAATTAACTGCTACATCGGTGCAACCACTACATCCTGAGCATCGGGAGCTTTGTATTGTCTGGGAGGAGGAGGATCAATGCAAGCTTGCGCCGCTGGCATCCAAGAACGCGTCTGATTAAGCGTTTGAATGATTCGATCCGCCAGGTATTGTATATATTTACTAGAGCAAGGATTCAAACAAAACTGGTGAGCAATTGGTTGCATGGACAGCTGGAAATCTGGGCGATATGAGCACTTTGTTGATGACGTGACAGGCCTCATAGTCGGCGCAAAATACAACAGCCAGACAGCTCTTTACGGCATCCCGGCGATGGTCATGACACGTTTGAAGCCTATAGCTATCAAGTATGTGATGGTTATGCATCGCTTTCCCACCAATACAGTAAAGACCGCCAAAATTCATCGTTGGTGGTATGAGGAAAACCCCAGGAGTGATCCAGCCCAGCGAAACTCAGACCCTCCATGTGCCTACCTTTCAGTGGTAAATGAATGATCACAATGATTGTCTTCATTGCTGACATTGTGCATCAGGCTCTCCAAAAGATTGCTTGCTCCTGTGCAGCAATGGTATACCGCTGGAATACCTCAATCAACTCCATTTACGGATATCGAACACAGTCGCCTACAGAGATTCCGAGACTGGTACTCTGGCCATTGATGAAGGACAGGTTTACATGAGCCACAAACATTTGTCAGGTAAGTTCAAAGTTCCCTTCTTGTTTGATCGTGGTCTTGACGTTCAATTTAGGAGTGCAAGTTTCAATTTGGAGCAACTGAAATTGTAGATCTTATTCACCGGACATACTTCTATGGTATACGACAAATGGGAATGAAAGATAGATCATTCATTCATAAACTCAACCTGACATTCATTGCCCTCACCGTGATGACCGTCAACCATTGTCTGTCGGCCTGAAACACGGGCAAATTTAGGGTCCCACCAGTGTTTGGTCCCGGAGGTGGAGCACAACGTACATATGATTCAAGCAACATTAATCACGCGGTAAATAATGCAAGCACATATGAATTTCGTCATCCTGATGCGGATTTTCGATTTTCCTCTCCAGACATTCAAGCCAACAAGATAGATAATATCCGCAACATGATTCACCAAAGGATCCACTCAACTTGTACGAACCCAGCAATGTCACAACCACACAAGCATCAGGGTAGCTTTGATGAGGACTTCTTTGATTATGTCCTGGAGGAGCTGATTGAACAGCGTGACAATTCTTTCAATCGTCTTGGTAGCTTTGTTGCTGCTACTGAAGCTAGCATGTATTTCTCAGCTGTTTTGCCTATGGGTGGGTCTGCCATTGCCAGCAGCAGCCAGCCCGTCCCCTGCAGGGACAGCACCAGCAACAGCAACGATATCACCAGCATCACCAACATGATCAGCATTGAGAATATCGGATTAGTCAACGGAAATACCATTGGAGAGAGTGCAATGTGGCTTGGAAGTTAGGAATGGTGTCAGTAATCGGATTTAGAATGTCCTATATGTGCTATTTTATTCTTGGTTTCATCAATATATTATAATAGTAGTAAATGCAATTGAACTGGTGGTTAACTGAAGTCTGATCTCAACTAAGTGAAATCATAATTGCGATGATGCATAACCCTCCTGCGATCGTTGAACAACAAGGTACTGCTGATCTTGTGTCAACAAATTATACATTGTGAACCACTTCTGCATGGTAACTATTATTGGTCAAATTAAGCCATGAGCGTCTTGAAACACAAGAACTACATGCTTCATTAAACATATGGATCCAGTCCTATGATCATTGCAACAGCAAATCGAATTGGGTGACATAGGAGTATGCCGAGAGATGATTTATGATAATGCCAAAGGAAGTGTGAACCGTTCGTCAAGTGCTCGTTGTCACATTCGCAAAAGTGGGTACACTGGTTGTGACACTTCAAAACAGCATTGCAATGACTGAAACAACACTCTGGAACAGTAAAGCAATGACATATCTCAGGGAAACCCTGATTTCATATTTTTGAGTTTGTGAGTACAATTAACTAAATAAGTTTAATGAAGGAGATTAAGTTTTTGCTGATGATGGAATGTTAGTCAAAATAAATCCTAATATGAGGTAGCAAATCCCAGAGTCTTGGTAAAATTCGGCAGTTTGAAACTCCTTAGCAGCCAGTTTGGAACATTTTGTCTGTCAATTCAGTTAATATAGATGAAACCTAAATGTGAAATATGATCTTTATTTGCAAACTGACAGTTGTAATTATTCAACTTCCTTGCTTTCTCAGTATGTCCATAGCAGCTAGATCGACAGTTGAACTATTTATTTCAGTAACTTCTGACTCCACTGATTTATGTAACGTTATGATGTGCGATTTTCCCAAGAAATGTTTGTGCAATAAACTGGTCCCATTGTGTGATGGATGGCGAAGAACTTGATGACAAATGATACCTACGATGCCTGTGCTGCCAGTCTTCTCTATTCCGCAGAGTGAATAGTATACCCACACTGGAGCATGTGTAGAATTATTCCAAGCGATAGGACTCTTTGAGGCTACATGTATTGAAGCCCACCAAATATCAAATACGATTTGTAAACTAATGTTGCTCAAATTACACATACGGGCACATTCATTATTGGAAAATATCATGAACTCTAGCAACCCGGTATTTGAAGATTTTGAGTCTGACATCACAGTAGCAATTTGAAGGCTGGGTCATCCGACTTGCGATATTGTCAAACGCAACATAATAGTGAAGTAGAAAGCTGGTCTTTTAACCATTGACTCCAGAGTTTCAAGCAAGAACAAAATCAGACCTGTGGAACATTGCATGAATAATTGTGAAGTGGAATACAAAGACAAATTGAGAAGACTGACCAGTGATAACTACATTTAAGAACAATGCGGTGCAGTTCTGTGCTGTGTAGCATACTGTGACCCTACAAAAACTATTAACTCTAAGTTGGTGCTTATTTGAGAAGGCAATTGCGATATCGTCAGTAGCATAGTTGCTCATCAAGGCAGCCAATAGTATGAGTATGGGTTTACTCGATTGCAGCACATCTGATGATCCAGGATGTAAATCCAAAACACATTGACGGTCTGTTGAGACTGACTTTCAGAAGGTGATAGTGACATTGTCGGGAGCATTTATGCCTATCGAGGCGGCCAATACTTGGATTATGGGTTTATACTGTTGCATAGCCATTTAATTATCCATGCTGCAAGACAAAAAATTGTTCCCCCTTCATTGATGCTCAATTTAACAGGTGGTAGCGGTATTGTCAGAAAAATATTTGCCATAGATGCGGTCAATGCTATGATGATGTGTCAATGTTATTGCCCAGCCTTATGATTATCATGAATACATGACCAAAAATTGTTAACGTTCCATTGACACTCATTACTTGGATTAGGCAATGAGCATGTTATAGTCCTTTGTATATACAAAAATGCCCAATACTTCTTCTTTGGAAGAATATACATATACAGCCCTCTGATTGCCAAAGGGGTAAGACTAGCAACCATTGACGCTCTATTGACAGTCACCTTAAACATCTACTAACCGTCAATGGATGCTGAACAACTGTACACACAATGCACACAGCCATTATTGACAGCAAATATATCGTTTGTATGTATAATCATTTACACTCAAATACTTTGAGGCCTCACAGTGGCTGGGCAACCACTATACACATTATCTGAGCTATGAATGACATTGGCCAATTGTGCTTCACCGCTTTCAGCCAGCAAATTATGGTACAACGATCCTTCCACTAGGTTTGCACAGATATCGCCTGGCTTCCTCACCTGTCCTTATTCAGCTGTTGCTCCTCGATTTCCATGATATGGCAATGAGTAATTTTCACAACCCCAACCATGTGCAGCAGGTCTGAGTGGAGATTTCTGCAGTTGGATCCTTGCATGAATCCAGCATGATGGCTACAAGTCATCCATGTTCGCATTGCGCATTCTCCCCACTTTCTGTGACTCGTAAGACACTACTGACTTTACAATTGTTAGTAAATTTTGTCTCTAATTTAGGTTATACTTTCTCACTTAACCATAACAGGCAGGATCATATCCTGTTTGGTGGACATCAGTCAACCTGATATGGAGTTTACAACTTTCGCCTGGGCCAAAAGACGGTTGCACATGCACTGTGGAATTGTCATGTCTCACCATTTGGGGACTGAAATACTTAAAAACCTGACATGATGCAAAATTGGAACACAAATTTCTTTGGAACAAGATATGTCGGCAGGAGTAACAATTTCCCTCACTATTTATCCGGCATCACCGGAGCCGTCACCATTTCCTTGCCTGAGTCTGAATGCTCTATGGTAATTAGTGAAGGACACTGTATGCAGTGGTCACAGCTTACTGGTTCAACATGCTTCAATGCCTTGTTTAGTGATGAATGGGGCTCTGTGTCCGGCAGGTAAAACTCCATTCATTGGCGTAATTGTAGTTTCTCCGAACCAAACCTCATTTGACAACTTCGTGGTTGAGAGTTCCCTTGTGGCATTTGCGATTGTCTGGGGACAATATAAAGAGTCTGCCAAAACTCTCCAAATGATGTCGGTGATGGCAGGGCTGTAGTCATGTCTGTTGGGGGCTTAACAACTGCCAGAACTATCAATTCAGATGTCGAGTACTTTATATCTCTTTCACAGAAGTTGTCAGCCCCATCCCGCCATCCTGGTTGCATCAATTTAACAAGTCTTATCTGTGTCTGCTACAATCTCTCCATGCGCTACTGCAACATTTTGCAGATTGTGCCTATCACCCAGCCGCGGTCATCATCTTCCGTCAGTTTGCCCAGGTCAGTATCTTCTTCATCATCTATCTCGGATTCCCCATCCTCCTCATCATCGGAAATTGCAAGATCGCACCAACTATCTCCGATATCATCCAACATCCCATCCAACAATTTCTCAGGCTATCTGAATGTCAATCCCTCCGGTTCATCATATCTCATATCTTCCTGCTTCTGCATAATCGAAGTCTCTGCATCTTGAACTTTCTTTCTGGGCACAGCGGTCTCTCCATCCACATAATCTTTAATCCATTGCTCTGTCTCATAATTACTCAAATTGTGCATTTCTCGTCTTTTCTCCACAGAAAGCTTCATTTTAAATCATCTGCTGCGCAATGCTCCCAATCCTCGGACCCGTCCTGACTCCTAACTGCAATGACCTTCATTCACTTGATAATGTTATGGTATGGATTGCTTGGTTGATCTGCTGTATTTGCCCACCAGAAGTGGCGAATCATGCTTTTTCAGAGCATTGACTATTGTGTTTTGATTTGACATTGTCGTTGGGTGAGATGTTGGATGTTGCACCATATGGACCACATAGAGGCAAGCTGTGTCTTGGATGTCAGGGGTGATTTGTTTGATCAACTAGAACAAACCAAAATCTGAATGTTGACCATTCCTGTATTGGGAATACTAATGCTAACCATACAATATAACTTGATCATTAAAGTCAGTGTCATGTAGGATCCCAGGGATGTCTTGAGACAACCATCGCCAGACATCCTTTCCATTCAAGCAATTTTCTTTTATGTCAATCAAACATGAGATTTAAGCTGTTGTTCACCACAATGTATCCATCTAGACAAATAAACAACGTCTAACCAACCTACTGCAAATTGCGGGACCATTCGATACCCCCTCAACCTCCAGCTCTACACTGCAGGATTGCCATTGAGTAGAACGTGCAAGTAGGCTGTTACTCATTCAAGTTTAACTTGAAGCTAAGTATAGATTCTTCCAGACTTCCCACTTCTTTTCGTTATCATCTTCCTCACCTTTTCCACAACAGCACATGATGGTTCCACAAACACCTCAGAGAGGCACAAGTGGATCCGAATCGACCCGAATGTTAGGTGCTTCGTCCAATTCGACACCTGCTGAGATGCACCCATAGTGAAAGCACCAGACATTCGACCGCGAGTCTGCAAATGCTCACATGGCAAATATGACCCACGACACCCATTTATAATGATTCAGGAATACTTGAAGCAGCAAGAATAACATGTAGCATGGGATCAGATGTGTGTTGATCCATATCAAGGTAAATAGCCATCAACTAACCATATAATGTACAGCTGGTGCAGGTAGAGAGCTACGTGACCAATTTATACCTGCCAGTAATCAGAAACATCCATGGTTGAGCAAGGCATTTGTCCGGACCAGCTGTAAAATTGAATATTATTTTATTGTCAGTTCTGGAAATTTTGCAGACAAATTTGGTGATAATCATCCCCAAGAGTGAATATGACTGGCTTTAAAGTCATCAGAGCATGTTACAAAGTCATATATGGTAGAGGTAATAGCTTAATCATACCTTTAGAATAAGCAACCAATTTCTTCTAGATTATCGACATGCCAGCAAGTATGGCAAGGAATGGAGGTCGGGTACAGCTCAAACAGTCCAATACGTACCATTTGTTATATACAGGCACGGGTGCACCTCCACCAGAACTAGTGCCACCTTCACATGGAACACCACCTGAGCCAGCTGGTGATTATGAGTCAACTCAAAGTTCAGAAAGCGAAGGTGTGCCACCCTGATATGTGTATATACATAATTCAGTTCCCAACGTTCAATTATTCAATCCTGATGCATATGTCAAGGATGACAAATGCAATAACAATTTTGATCCAGATATAATCACTGATGAAGGAAGAACCACTAGTTAGTACACTATCTGCTGAGTGGTAGTGCAGCTGACAATGATTTTGCATACGACAGCAGCCTATTAAGCAAACCTCACAGTGATGACGAGCATTGATTGAAAGGAACATAATTGTTAAGCATTGGTATTATCTACAATTAGCGAACACTTTAAAGTATATATTAAAGAATATATTTATATACATATTTAAAAAACAGTGTAGTGACAAAGGAAAAAGTACATTAAAACGATAGAACAGCTGCCAAAACATGATTACTGATATTCCATGCCAAATTTAATGGTTGAATATTGCAGATATGTCTGTGGCAAAATGAGTGTCAATGGAGCGTCATTGATTTCTGGTGCTGTAAGTCAAGTAATTACAAAGTAGCTTAGTCGGTGTTATACATAATATGAGTATCGACTGCCTATATAGGCCAAAGGGTCAGGGACATGCACCCTACCCCATTTTGTAGCAAGTGTCAATGGGGTGTCAACAATTTTTCGTCTTGCATTTGGAGTAATTGAAGTGGTTGTTGATCACAGACATCTATAAAGTAGAACTTATCAGCATGCATTGGCAGATAAGCATGGAATATTCCCACGACAGCCTCTCGGACAATTATAACTTACCTCATGTTCACATCTGCGACTCCTTGATTGTGGGTGTTGTAGTCAGTAAAACTGGCTGAAATGTCATATAGAGATGGTTACAGCTACATCGCGCTTCAATCCACCAGGAAGCATGGTGAACAATTGATGACGCACCGTTGATGTTAATTTTCTAGATCTGACAGTTTGGGTATTGCTGTATCACTAGCCTGTAACGCCAGCCAATACAGTAATTATATATACCAACGACCATTTCACTCTTTGATTACCTGACTTGCAAGACAAGAAATCTTTAACACGCTCTTGATACTCTTTGTTAGAAGATAGTAGCGATGCGGTAGCTAGTGTTTTTGCCTGTTCAGGCAGCCAATACAGTGATTACATATTACAACGACCAAATCTCCAATACATTACCTGACTTACATCACCAATCATCATTGACACTCTGTTGATTCTCATATCCAGGATGGGGTAGGGAGTGTATCTCCCTTCTTTTCTATTACATAGGCAGCCAATACATGAAAAACCTACAATGACATACCAGTTTCAATATTTTGCAATTAGCAGTAGGATATCTCAATGTGGCCATAAGTAGACAAACCTGGAAACCAGAACCCGGGATTGGAACTGATGTATCATCCCAACCCCGGAAATACCCCCACGTTGACGGATACGGATCTGGGTTTGGTTTCCCAGGATGCTGCATGTTGGGTTTGCGGATCAATCCGGAACTGTACTGACCTGTTATTGCATTCCAAACCTGGACCGCTGGTGGGTTACCCGGACCTGCCACCAACAGTATTCCCATGTCCTTAGAACCTCATGTTGCCTACCAACCAATATGCTATGGATCACTATCCCAAGAACAGTGTCTTATGAGTTACCTATTGCGTAAGGTTATTTTTGCTGGCGGAAATAAACTTCCACCACATCATAAAGTGAGTTTGGGTATGTACTCGCATGTAGGAAGTGTGTGAGATTACAGATGTACTTGAAAGCCATACTGGAGCATGTTAGGAGATGCACTTGCAGACCATTTCTCAGTGAGTGCAGAGATACACCTGGATCCCATGATCTGGTCAACATGGGAACTCCACCTGGAGGTGATACAATTGTAACCTCGGAGATGCACTTGTACACCACATTCAAGCAGACATTACAATGAACTGGTAGGTGGTAATTCAGTACTTTCAAAAATACACTTCAAATGTATAGCTGAGTAAACTTAGAAATAAACATTGAGTCCATAATCAATTCAATGTGGTGATGTACTTATGATGCAGTGTGTATGTGCAATTCGGTGTATACATGATGAAGTTTGATCCAGAGGTGGTAGATTGGGTACGTGGTGTGATGATAGCTGATGCTCTATTTCATTCTCAACTTATCACGATTGACATTTGCAGAGCAGAGTAAAATAAGTTATAACAAGAGATGGTAGACTAGCTGGAAGTGGAAGCAAGTGAATACTCTGTTGATTCTTTACTCAATTTGATTTACAACTTTGTTGAATTCATGATTTGATCAGTCTTGATACTCTGAGTAATTCTGCACTCAGTTGGATTTAGTAATTAGTTTTATTTGGTACGTAGTTTGATTCTCTACTTTGTTTGATTCTGTACCAGGGTTGATTATGTACTTGGGTTGATTCTGTACTTGGGTTGATTCTGTACTCGGTTTGATTAAGCACATGGTTTGATTGTGTACTCTCTTTGATTTGATACACAGTGTGATTCTGTACTTCGTGTTGACACCAAATGATGGTATGGAGAAATTGGAAGGGACAGCTGAACTTCCTGTCCACAAGTCATGGTAGAGTTCTCTACCAAGAGGAGTAAGATCAGCAATGCAGATGCCAGGAGATTCTGGATAGCATTGTGACATACAGGGAGATAAAATAATGTCCTGTGGGAGCAAATATGACATGTCTGTTATATTACAAACATGTCCCAATCTGTCAGTTATAACCACCATGTCAAACTATACTCAACCAAGTCTAGCAGATAGTACTCTTGAATTCCTGAATCATTTAGATCCTTTCAAATCATTTTCATTTGTATCTCCATTTCCGGCTTTTCTGTCAACAACTCTACCCTCACATGACACAAAGATTCTGTATTACCAGTTTCTTGCTCTACACGTGATATCTACGCAGTATCACTGCCTATAGAATCAAACAACATGCAGGATCTACTTGAGTTGAACCATGACCCGCTTGCAGTATGCATCCAATACCAATGGTAAAAGAACTATGCCGTAATCAAGAAGTGCAATACCACAGTATATTGAAAATCTTGCAACTAACAATTGCTGTATGGTAGTGGATGCTTATGTAACCAAGTGTGTGGATCCAGATGCAAAGGCTGCCGAACTGTGTCATGTGACCAAATATATTGAATTAACATCAGATCAATTGAAGACAAATCTTACTGACTACACAAGTGGTATGTAACATTATCGTTCTTCGAATAGTAATATCTGTATACTCAATCCGCTCAACTCTTAGCGAAACTGGCTCTCGCATCCTTTTGAAACCAAAATCATTAAACACAGGAGATTAGGAGTCAATCAAGTTTTATAGATCTCAGCTAACAAATGTACCCAATCACTATCCTTCTGAATATCAATGCCATTGGTATTTCCAATTCAATTTCCTAAACCATTTCTGTAATTTTTTCAGACAATACAAAGAACAGTTTCTATGCATTGTCTGAGTCCATTGGCAATTGTTTTAATCACAGTACACTTCTTCAAGCAATTGGGCTTTAGCAGTGGCTTGATACAGTGGTCTGTGAGTATCTCCACAGTTGGTACGTAGCTCAAGTCAATCTCTCCATCTCAAGTGATATCAGCAGAAAGATGGAAATTTGTTTCAATATGAATGACTGCTATTCCGCGGTAAATACTGTTCATGATGCTGGTGAGATGTGGCCACGAGTTAGAAAACACTGATAGAATAGTCACAAAGGCAAGCTTGCTTGAGAAATGGAATATCTCGCTCAGTCTCATGGTGCCTGCTCGATCGATATAGCAATCGGCACAGGTCACAGACTGGGCTGTCAACTTCTGCTTTGTTGATCTCCTGTTGACCACTTCTTCACCACTGATGACCTTTCCACTTGTTGATTTATAGTCATCCGGGCATCCACTATAGTCCAACTGGAAATATTATCTGGCTGCACTTCCTCCTGCACATACTGCTTGAGAATTCACACACCAATTCTTTGTGCCATTGAGTTGCACATCAGCAAAATGTATTTTAGTCGCTGGGAGCCTCCAGGAGTGTCTGAGAGGATGTGGAGTGTAAACTTAGAAGCGTCAATTTCACGAGAGTATAAGACCCTAGGAGGGCATTCCGGCTGGCCTTCAGAGTAACTGGGATCTCTGATGACTGGTATGGGAGCACTATGGGAGCAGTTGTGGAAAGTGTGGGAGTACCTGGGACTGTTGCCCAACCAATGTGGGAATCCCAAACTAACTGTGAGAGATGCCAGATTCTTATGGATATTCATTCGAAGGACTGCAGGCGGTATCTGAGATTCTCCGGATGTACACAAGCAATGAGAATACCCTCCACGTATGATGCATAGATTATTGTTCATTATCAACTTCTAAATCATACTATAGTACCCAGCATCTCATCAACATTCTATTGTTTGCATCACTACATTAAGGAGAAATCAAGGAAAATTGCATGTAATTCAAAAATGAAAGTAGGTAAAACCGAAACAATAACCCGACTAAGCGATCAGAATGATATCAATAGAACATAGACTCAATGTCATCCACTCAATCGCCCATCTCAACAGGGCCGACAAATGCAGAAACACACAATTCAATAACAGCGCAAAGAAGCTGAAGGCGCTCCTTATATTTCCGAATGATTCCGGCCTGGCAAGTGGGTGAAATTGAATTCCAATGTCGTTTGGCTCGATTTGTGATATCTAAAAGGTTTGGAATTGAGGTTGAATTGCAGTGAATCACAATGGAGATTGAGAGACAATATGATGAATTCGAGGGGAAAAAGAGGAGTGCCACCAGGAAAGGAGGAGCGCCTGATGTCGTGTGCGAGGTGGGCAAAGGGAGTGGTGACGGTAATAGAGGAGTGCAGAATGAAATTGAGGGGTGCAAATCCAGGCCAAGGAGCGCCAACGGGGATTGAGGAGCACCTATGTAGTAGAGCAGCCAATCCAGGGTGAGCAGTGTCGAAAGGTGAGGGAGGTGAAGAGTGTGGAATGAGATTGCGGCACTCCTAATCGAGGTTGAGGAGGGGATTGAGGAGCGCCCATCCTTGAGGAGGAGGCCAGACAGAAAAGGAAGTAAGGAGAGCTGAATGCAATATCGAAGCACCAATCCAGACTGAAGAGCGCTGAGGGATTGAGGAGTGCCGATGGGGATTGAGGAGCACCGACGGGGATTGAGGAGCGCCTATTATAGTGGAGGAGCACCATTGGGGAGGGGTATGAGGCAGCCCCACCATGTGTAATTGGAATTTGATGTGTGCAATAGGTTCTGCATTAATGCAATCTATCACCGTAGAAGTGCAAAATTTACCTCGATATTCGTCTTGAGAAAACATAACTGTAACCTTCTTTCCAGTGGCATCCTCCGACAACGCACAATGAATTGCTGCAGCCACAAGCGCTAATGTCTGCGGTGTTAGAGGTTGAAAGAACTGCGATGTGGTCGGTTGTCGCCCCAAGCAATTGGCGGTAAAGAAAAACTAATGGTAGATTTGAGTGAAGCACTTCCATCCGCATGAACCAGGACTTGTTGTGATCAATGACCTTCGAGAGATAAGCATCATCAAACAGGAGCTCCTTGATTTGGATTTGAAGCTCAGTAACTGATCCCGAATCCACCTGGTAACTACGAACAATTGTTCGACGAGCTCCATCTGCCCAACGCTCTCGAATGGTACTATACTTTAGTTTTGACTATGTATTTTTGGGGGTTTAGTATCATCATAAGTCCAATCGAGGAGCAGAAAACAGAATATACACATATAGCTTCTCAGGTTGGCCGATCCATTTTGAGAGATGGACCACCGGGCAATTAACACACAGATGGAGTTCCTACAGGAGCACCAGCTAATGCCCGCTGACGATCCTGGGCTTCAATGGCTAGTTTCCAAGCATCATCAACCATCGAGTACTTCTCATTGGAAATGATTGGCCAGGGAGTCTTTGTGAATACAATTGCCTCCATGAACCGTTTCGCTACCTCAAAAGTAGCCGGTTGCTGTTGAGGAACGTTGTGATCTCCACCGGCCTTTCGTTGAGGAACATTGGTTTCTCCACCCGCCTTGGGAAGCGGGAGGGCCTGTACAACGTCAGACTCGCGTGATATGTTGATGGCTGACTTAGGGCATTTGAGCAATGGCGGTGCTTTGGCCGCGACTGGATGTTGTAGATTTGGAAGTGGAGGGCGGGCAATGGCAGTATCAGCACGGCTCCGTTTCTTTGGCAGCGAAACCCTTGTAGTTTGCATTCTCTCCCCACAGCGCGCCTGGTCTAGATGTAGTACCTCCTGCCGGATGTCCAAATCATCTTCTTCCATCTCAGATGACAAGGTGGACTTGCCAGGGTCTTCACTTTCGTTATTGCTGATCTCCCAATCAGTATCGTCATCATCCTGGTTCATCAGAATAATATCCCGGACATTAGCTATCTCCAATGCTATACTCAATAGCTGGGTTGGAAGTTCAAACATTTGATTGGCAATGAAGATTGGCTGTCTTCTGCAATGCATGTGCAAGTACTTTCTCAAGGTGTGCTTCTTGAGTCTTCTGTGAATGGTGATTCCTCACCTGGCTAGCCGTAGGTTCCATGTTTGATGAAGTGAAGTTGGGAATGTAGAGAGAAGTATATAAGGGTAAATATAAGACAAAGTTTAATAGAATAACAGGAAAACAGGGCAACAAAGACATATGCGGTCGAGCAGGATGCAATTCGAGGCGTGCCTGGAAAGAGTCTGGAAGATATGTCCGCAGTTCATATTTATATTGCTGATGCTAGTTCTTTGTGGTGATTCAGGAAGCGTCAGGTGCACCAGATTAGATGGGTTCTTGATGCCCCCAGTTCCCACATGTTAGCACTCGTATCCAAGTACACTATTGATGCAAGAATTGGAGGTTGGTTCAAGCCAACATACGTAGAATTGAACCAGATGCACTTGAAGAACTCGAGAGATTAACATGGTTGTATCGCTAACTACCTCTCAGGACCAGATATGGAAAACTGAGAAATGGGTTCATCAGGATCGCCCCTGCATATGACTCCTCCGAAGGTAGTTCATTAGGCCTCCAGTTCGAGCATATGAGTCGTGACCGCGTGGCACAGAATTGTTGGTGAGTTGAAGAATCTTGCAGGACTTGGACGGAGGATAGAGTTGGGACCTTGGTGAGACGCAACAGTTGAAGTTACATGGGTTCAAACTGAGTTTGTTGCAGATAGTGGGTAAATATGAATTTCCGAATGCAGTATACCAGTCGGAAGGACACCGTATTTTCATGATATTCTCTTGTTTTAGAATTCTGCAGCAAAGTTAGCGGTCGACTAGGCAATGTCGTGTGTAGAACTTCACTTTCAGCGGTCCCGAGTCTGCTGAATCACAATCTGTATGCAGTCAGTGTAAGAGAAGACAGAGGATTTGGGTTAACAAAGGCGAGATTCAACATAGAGGAAGAATGGTAAAGGTATGATGAATATTCAGGGGTAATCTAATCGATTCCAGTTGTCGTCAATGCCAAGATTGCTAGCGAATGGGTCATAGATAGTCACTCACATTAAGATGTTGTGCATAATATCTTGTAAGATTGAGATGAATGCATCATGAGGCTTCATCTGACAGCGGAAAGAGCGATAAGAGCATGCAGTTCCAGCGAATTCATGTGCAGCGAGCATTGAATCGGCATGCAGGATTCAATCAAATGTAATGGCTGGGATTGTAGGCTCACCTTACTTTGACAGTTATTTGTACTCCCAGAAACTGCCTTTTCTAAACTCGAGCTTTCATCACGATTTGTTCTTCATGCACTCTTGGGATTGGTCATTGGCGGAAATCACATATTGTCTGTTTATGATTTGTCACGAACTTCAGACACTCAAGATATGCAGTGCGCGAGAGCTTGCAGGTCACCAATTAAGCCGTTGAGCAGAGTCTCGCATTCAGATTCTATCTCTTCGAGCTCTCTTGATGGAAATCGGTTCACATAATCCATTTTGCGATACAGGTTTTGGCGGCCCAAACATACAAGTTAGTCAAAATGTAGTTAAGTCTGCATTAGAGGCATTGTGAATTTAAGCCTATTCGAGAAAGTGTGGTATACAAGTGCGCGGGATTTGCCAGTCATCTGCAGAATCGCTGAGCAGAAGCTGTCTTTTGAGGTTCACTCTCTCAAGCAGCACCTCAATTGTAGAGCCTGAACGACAGAAACTATTTTAGGATCGTCGAAATGCAAGGTCCGAACATACTTCCTAGTCAAAATCCAGTTAAGTGTTATTACGTATCACCCAGGGCTGTGCATCTACAGTAAGGGTGTGGTGGACACCTTACTCCAGAGGATAGGTTGACACGGAGCATGACATTTATGGCATTTAAGCGGCGGCCTTCACATACCGATCAAGCATAGATTTTGATATGAGCTTTCGCCGAGCGGGATGAGCCGTGCCTGCACCTGAAAGTTTAGTGTCTGAAAGATGACACTCTGTGTGTGCTGGCAGCCACAGATTCAAAGTATTCACGAAGGAGAAAATATGCTTGGAATGGAGCAAAATGAATCGTTCAAGGGTAATGTGCAGAGGGTATTCACGGTACAGAGGCGTGTCTGGAGTGGGATCATAGGTGAACAAGAGTAGCAGCTTGTCAAAATTGGCCGGTGAACAGAATATGCGTGCGGTGTCAAATCTGAGACCATCAACCTCAACAGGAGAATGGATTTGAGGTGTGCCTGAACTTCATTCCTGAGCGAGGAAATACTTGGCTGTATGCTTCGGGTAAGGCTGAAATAGGTGAGCCGTGTCTCAGGATAGGATACATCAACTCGATTTCGCTTAGACTGTCTTTGTATCCACGGATGATTAGAGATATACTGCACTGGATCTGTCAGGTGGGTCGAGAAGTTGACAGTGAATCTCTGGGTCAATTGACTGTAAATTATTCATCATTGATGATTCAGTGAAAATCCAGAATTCTATCGTAACTCTAGTATCCGGTGTGCCTGAAATAGACAAGCAACATATAACTGGAATCAAACTTGGAAGTTCAGGTGCACCTGATCACACGGATCTCGTTTGCAGATTTCGGAATCACAGTTCCACACAGACAGTATAGGATCAAGATAAGCAGGGACTACAGCTCGACAGATTCTCATACAGTGAAATATACATCACCGCGAAATTTCACTTAGATCACCATTAAAATGGTGCATCTGCTTTTCATCACATATTGGTTCATCCAAATGAGGCTATGATTCAGTTTACCAAATATCTGTTTACCATTGCCATCATTTGATATCCATCACTATAATCATCTAATATGAAATGGAATCGAATTCTCACAAATACTTCTGGACTCCTCAATTGCGCCTTATTCTTCATACCATTTGCCCAATGTGCATCAGTTGGTGAGATTGAGTTGGTTGAATGTTTAAAAAGGGGTACCTTCATTACACTGCCCTGATCATGATCGTTCATCCCAACCATCTGACAGCACAAAGTCTCCATGCTCCGTAAGCCACTTCATATGGTCCTGCCGACACTCAAAAATCTGGTATATCATCGTCGTCGTGATGTTGGGTCTGTTTATCAGACCATGCAGGACTCTCATTTGAGCTACTCCAGAGAGCTGGTGGAGATCACTCGCTCTGTTATCATAACCATTGGGTCCAGTGTTCAATAGCCATGTGTGTGGAACTCTGTTTTGCCCCAGTCGGACAACCCATGCAAATGCCTGCCGCTGCTCATTCAATACCCAGAATTTCTGAGTTATTACCGCATGGTTTGCTGCTGTGAGATTTAGACCTGTCCAACCCACTTTGGGTGTAGTTACAAACACAGAGGGATTTGGAAAATCCTGGAATTTGAGCTGCATTTCTGTTCGCTCATCGTTGCCCATTTCCGCAAAGATGTAAAATATATCCAAATTATCTGCAAAAAACTTTGCGAGCCACCACTTCAAATGACGAAGTTGGCCTGGCAGAGGACAGAATAGGACCGCCTTTTGAAGAGGAAGTGCATGAGGCAAGGTGCTTTTAAGTCTTTCAGGTTCATGCAGGAGTGCCTCATTTGATGCATCATCTTTGTCATGCTCAGGATGCTCCGCATATTCGTTGACAAGCATTGGCAGAAATGTGTCCCTCAGCCATCGGTAAATCGGAGAATCCACCCACGTATCGAGTGGCCATTCATTGTACCATTGTCCTGAAATGTCATACTGATCCTCAGTGTTTCCTAATACCAATGAGAAGCATGGCAGCCGCCGTCTATGAACCCTGCACGCGCCTGAAGCAACCCATGAAGTGTATCTCTCCACAAGGGTCTTGAGTTTAGCTTGCTCGTCCTCAGTCCATTCGAGATCAACAAGATGTGCATTTTCCTTTGGTAAAGGAACAAGTGGTTTCCCATTCGTGAGATTTGATTCTGACCACCTCCTTATTGTGCAGGGCTTTGCTATTTGGATCTTCCAGTGTGCCACATCCTGTTGAGCGTCCTGGTCTTCAGTCCGAATGGCATGCATCAAACTCTTCACAGCGGAATACAGTTCATCGCCACCATACATTTCCATCACAGTCTCGTCCTCTGGATCTTCAGGCGCACCTGAAAACAGCCACATTCTCTGATAACACTAGTCATAGAGTGAATGGAATCCCGGTGTTGAAGTGACTTGAAGTTTAAATCCAATTTTCGCATTTGTCGCAATTCTCCAGCCTACGGTATTTTTCGTCTTGTACTGATGAGACTCATCAAAAATCCCAAAACTACATGAACAGTGTGAGAGTCAGCCATTACTGGATGGTTTCGCTCTGGATGTTAAGGTATGATATGACACAAGGTGGATATTCCATCGGTTCTCTGGCTCATTAATACTGGTGTTCAGATCCCTGTGGGTGAGATTAGCATTTTCGGCGGGCAACAAGTTGACCAGTATGAAATTGGTTCCATGTGTCATCTTGTCGATGACAGTCTTGAAGGTCTCTGCAACTCCAGGCATTGTGACCACCAAGATTGGTTCATGGGCCGATATAAGTGCTGGATGCCCATGAGGCGGTGTTGTCTGGATCTCCAATAAGCGGCGGGGCACAGAATTCAATCTCTGGAGCGGATACCACTCCCGCTCTTCACCAACAATGCCGGGAAAGTTGTTCAGTACCATATTCACCTCTTCTGTAAGGGTATTCCCCCACAAAATCGACAGCTGCAGCCCCATGACAACATTCTCAGTCAGCAGTTTGCAAATCATTGCTGCTGCCACTGAGATGAAAGTCTATCCAAGACTCATTTTATCCGGCACCAGTGCTCCTGGCATATCAGCATCCCAAACCCATCTCCTCACGATTAACCAGATGGCCCAGACCTGGTGCGCCAGAACCTTAGTTCCAGGCAGGCCTAGAATTGAATACTTGTGGCCTGGAACACGGTCACCTGTTGATTGGCGAATTGGATGGGCATTCAGCAGCCTGACCGCCTCATCAAGACACTTATGTTCAAATTCGTTGTTGATTGTGTTGAGAACTGTGCTCAATACTGAACTGGTATTTTCTGGATCGAGGACCTCCTCACCATCCTCCACTTGCTCCTGCACCTCTCTTGCACCTTGGTCAGTCTTTATTTTGTCCTCAATGATCTCTTGCAGTTGCTCCAAGGTAAGTTGGGCTGATGGGCTCATACTCCAGCACTTCTGAAATTCATCACAATGTTAGTTATTTCACAGACAAGCATTTGGACCCAATAATATGTGGAATATAATCAATTCTATTCACTCAATCTGAACTTACATTATTAATACTATCAATCTCGTTCCCACCTGCCTCCTTATCCACCAGTCTTTTATTTTCATCGGATACCTCTGAAGTCTAAGTATACTGAGTAGCAGTGGGGCATGACTAACCGTACTAAGGCTAGCGGAGACTACCTTGGCTGGTCTCATTACGTGCTCCACAATATTCTTCCCTTTCACTGGCTTCATGTCTACCAAAAATAGTTTCACATGGTGTCCCTGTTTCAACTTGAAGGCATTTGAAAGGGAACTGTTGTATGAAATCTGACCATATAGAGGGTCATTCATGATTTCCCCGGGTGCGTATAGTCCCATATACTCTTCGTGCAATTTTTCCTGCGTCGAGTTGGATTCGTATATCGCCGTCAGACAGTATGGTTCTTTCAGGGAACATTTTGTTTTGATGAAATCAATCAGCTCCTCCCTGTGCCTCACATCTGCGTACGAAGCTTGAAATTGATTGCTCAATGTCTGGTAATTGTTGCCGTTCGGCACTCGACGAATCACAACCATGAAAGTTGTATTTGGCAATTCGGGGACGTTACCTCTCGCTTTTTTGCCCGTGCGCTCACCGAAATCCCTCGTTGGTCGCTTGTTGCCTCGCCCTCCCTTTTTCCTTGCCTCCCGAACCTCACTTCCAGACTTCTTCCAAAACATCTCCACCCATTGTCACCGAATTCATTCGGCATTATTGAAATGTTCCAAAGGCTGCCACGTCTCAAAAGTCTCCAATCAATCTGCAACCGCCGTCTCCCAGTGCAGGGGTCCATCTCGCATCTGTTTCGAACAGTTCTGTCCTGGGATAATGGACCAATGCTTCTTCTCGAGAAACCCAGCCACCCATACATTCTTCCACTTGTTGAATGTACTAAAGTTGGGCTGCCCCATCTTTTCGGCACATTGCTTCAAGGAGAATTCCGTTTGCTTCAAGCTGATTGGGGCTTTGCCTTTGGCCCCGCCCAAGTCCGACAAATCATCGCTCTCTGCATCTGCATTGTATTCATCTTAAGAAATTTCTGGTGATGGGGGCAAATCCGCAATCCCTGCAATATCTGTCCTGCGTGGTTCCGCAGCCGGCTGAAATCGTTTCTTTGGCAGGCTGATGGGAGGTCTCCCAGGTGCGCCGGAAATTCATCTGTATTGAGTAGAGCTGGAAGATGTCGGCGGATTGACTGGAAGGTTTCCAGCCGGTGCTGGAGGCACTCGTGGTGCGCCTGGAGATGACGGCCCCTGTCCAATGAATAGCTGAGGCGGGAACATTTGAGGTCCACCATATCCTCCTTGGGGGAAATCGTATCCTTGCCACGATGGCCCATACCTCGGATATCCTTGGGGTGCACCACCTGAGCTTGGGTGCGACCTTGGTGTCATGTTGAATGGGGCAGGGTGGTACAACTGGGGAGTGCCTGGAAATGGTAGCTGCGAAGGCGGGTAACTATACCCCAGTGGTGGAGGAAATTGATTCATGGGTTGTCCGAATTGAGTGTCTTTGCTTGGTGTATTTCCAGCATTATTATCGGATGTTCTCACATTGTCATCTGGGCGTTGTTGTGAGCCAAATAGACCAATCGATGGAGCCATAATGGTTGTCTGTTGTTGAGGTCTGTTCGTCAACATTGTATGTGAACAAAAGATGCTGGCAAACAAATTATCAATTCAATTGGTGAATTCGAATGAAGCGGAGTATAGTTGAGAATATTGATGGTAGCAGTGACCTTTGGCGGAATGAAGGCCTCTTATATCCATCTTATTTGTCATGAACTGTGGTGTTTCACTACACCTTGGATCCATGAAACCCGGCTGAGAAAAAGAAATCATAATCACACACATCCTGCCTTTCTTTGTTATATACTCAATTTTGTATACTAGGAACTTGTATAGAAGCTCACCTTTGTTTGGTTCATGACTGTAAAGGTCATAGAAGGAATTCGACATGATATTTCCCGGAAACCAACAAGAACTATATCCGGTTGGAAGGTTAGCATGACTAGGCATTTTACACTCAAAATGTGTGTGTACAACCTACTACTTCATCCAATATGAGACCTGTTAGTCGAGCAGCAACAGTGATTGCTTCCTTTTGAGCTCCTTGTGCAAACTTTGTTGTCTTCTCAGAATCCACCCACCTGTCAACGATCGTTACTGACGAAAACTTCCTCCCAGCCTATCAGTTCTCGATGATGAATTGAACGGGCATACAGCCAGCTAGGAAACTTACCTATTCATTGTATTGAGCTGATGTTATCCGCTGCTTGAGACTCGTGTGTGGACATAATCTGCACAATGTTGCAATGATGTAGTATACGATAGGGCCGATCATAGTAGCACCTGATACAGAGTATTAAAAGTTGATCGCAGTGATGACAAAAGAAGCTTTCTCTGCTAACGATTTTCAGTAGATATGATCCTAGTTTGTGAAGAAAACTGATCGTGAGGTGACTGTGTTTTACCCCTTCCCTACATTTGGTGGGTGTGATGCAGCTTTGAAAGTGATACGCTAACCTGAGTTAGCTCGCTTTCAAACAATTATCCCTGAGGCTCAAATCCAGCAACGAACCATACCCCGTAAAGCATCATCGAGATTCGTCAGAACACAGAGCATTTCTCAAATATGGTCAACACTCGCCGGAAACATGTTAAATGCTTTATCTGTAAATAGAAATTATGCAACGAGAACCAACTGGAAGCTAACTATCAATAATATCACCCAATATCGATGAATGAAGGGCTATTACCCGATGGGATTCTACCACCTGCTGGCTAGGATCACCCTGAGCAATCATGGTTTGACTACAGGAGGTGCACCTGAATGGCCATCGACAAGCTGTCAATTAATGATCTGCTCATAGACAACGTACCGGGTGCACCACCACCTGAAGATATGCGCAACAAAGAAACTATAGACCCTCAGCAGCCTAATCTCACCTATACCCCTGTTCCTACCAAGACCACGGCTCATTGACAGATAGTTGGAGTGGACAATACGGGGGGGAGAGCGTATGGCAAAGCAACTGGATTGTACAACAAGCATCGTAAATACTCAGAACAATGTAATCCATGGCATCCATTTTACTCAACACACGACTTTCAGCAGGCTCAGTTGTTCAGCCAGCAAACGAAAACCTGAATAGATCAACATCTCAGGCGTTGACTGGATAACTTCAAAATCTAATTATTCCAATCAGCAGATACCCTGCAAAAGCTTCTCTCTGAACTCTATTTCAGGCTCGGTCATGATAGTTGGATTGAAGATGACTCATATATCTTCGGAACATTATACTACAGGGATATTTCCAAATGTATCCCGCTTCTTTTGGGATATCTCCCATTTCAGCCACACCTCCATTTTGAACTGGTATGCCTCACTGACTCTGAGGGTCGCTGAATCAACAGCGAGATAAACACGAGCGATTGGTAGTGGGATTCACAGGATCAACTTCCTTCCAGAGCGACGATTGTGCCAGTCATATGTGCATTCGACAAGACTCACAGAACCAATTTTTGGGGTGACCAACATGCCTGGCCGCTGTATCTCACAATTGGTAATATTCAAAAAGATATCTGCTGCACACCTAAAAAGCACAACTGCATTCTTGTCGGGCTGATCCCATGTCCCCTGAAAGGTGCCAAAAGCATTGACGAAGCATGGCATTCCACAGTTGGAACTGTGCTGTCTCAACTTAGGCATCTTGACATCACGGGCCCTGGCTTGAAATGGGATTGTGCAGATGGATTCCAGCGACAATGTTACCCTCTGTTGGCTGCCTGGGTTGGGGATGATCCGGAAAAAGTCATGATTGCTCAAGTCTCATATGGCTCATGCCCGATGTGAGAAATTCCTAAAGGTGCGCTGATGGGGCATTCAAGCTTTCGACCACTCGATAACTCAAGAGACCAGCATATTTACTCAGAGCTGCTGGAGGATAATAATATTGATGCTCTTCACACTCTAGGTGTCCGCCCAATCCGCAACCAGTTCTGGCTATACCCTCTCTGCAATGTCTATCGCCTTTGGCAGCCTGATGAATTGCATCAGCTGCTCCTGGGTTTAGTTAAAGACTTATTGCACTGGCTGCTCAAATACCTGAAAACTAGAAATGTCAAGGATCAATTTGACAATTGATTCACATCCATGCCACAATATCCCGGCCTTCAGCACTTCACTGAACCATTCGATTCATTGAAAAGCGGCACCTGGCAAGGTAAAGAGATCGGTGGAATGATCAGAACGCAGGCAGTGAATTGCGCTCCAATTCTCAACTGCTCCCAGAATGCCGGGCAAACTGCGGCGGAAACCGCCTCTGATGAAATGGTAATGGGAGCCGTGCGGGCATGATGTGAATCCTCTCTACTTGTTAGCCAATAAAATCACTCGGATCTATCTCTCAAAGCACTAGACGATGCACTCAAGCGATTTTACCACGAGATGGGTATTTTTCGAGATCAGAAGATGTCAAAGTCTGCGAAGGCCAAAGTGGATGATCTGGTGGCAAGTGAATGCCATCAGTTACGTGAACAAAAGATTTGTGCTGCACTGGAAGCCCTTGTGTATGGGGCTGAAAAGGTTTCCACAACAAAATGTAGGCAATTTCAGGTGTGCCTGAACAGAGCCCAACAAGCGGAAACCACTTGGTTAGATGCTGATCGTCAGCAGGCAATAGAGCGATTGGAGCGCAAAATCCATCAGGTAACACCTGCAAAATGCAAGCTGTTCACTAAATTATTCCAACGTCATAAGCGACAACTATTGCAGGAAGTCATGACTAGGGCAACCGGTCCCCGAAGCAAATTCGCCAAAGAACATGCCCTAATGAAAACTGCCGACCAAGACGAGGCTTACGGGGCTGCAAACATGACCGCTGACAAGTGACTGCAATTTCAGATCCACCTATCCGATGCTGAGTCAGAAGCCACGACCTGGAGCTTGGCTGATATGGAGCAGGTCACTAACCAGCTGGAGAAAGACATTTATGGCATCACCTCGACTGAACAGAAGCGGTTCAAGAAGGAATTCTCAATCCGCTTGATCCAGTTTGAAGCTTGGTGGGAGACAATCGGCATTCAGATGCTCCTAAAAACCATTGAACAGCGCGTAATCCATTTCGGAAATCCAAAGATGCATCTTGTGAGCCATATATCGAAGTCAATTCAATGAATGGGTTCCGGTGACAATTTTACCACTGATATTTCTGCACAGCTACATATCGCCAACGTGAAAGAGGTATATCGATCTAGCAACAAAGTCAATTATATTCGACAGATGCTCAAGCACAATGACCGGTGTACCGGTCTTGATTACATGGAGGAAATACTGTCATATCTTGCACTCCAGGGCTGGTATCATATTGAACTGCAAAGTTTTCAACCTACTGTCCACTACCGATAAACGGCGAAGTACACACAGAGCCCATCTGTTACGTCTCCAAACAGTTGAGGACGCGCCCATTATCCGCCCTGTATTACAGCAGGTATATCATTTGAGAGAATCGCATGTCCGCAGAGTGTGCAGTAGTATCCAATTAACCTCACTCAGAGATGCATCAGAAGATTTCGTAATTCCGAACTTTGGACAGCAATTCCGTGTATAAATTGAGAAGGACTGGGGACACGAAGTAAGTGGACTGGTGCTCGGATACGATCAGAATGTACTCCTTGACAGTATATTTATTAAACTCCAGAATGGGCTGTTGTATTACCGTCAACCATTTCACAACCCTACTTCTGTTGAGCGTCTGGGACTTGATTGCAAGGTAGAATATACCAATGCCAACCAAGGGATCATGCCTGAAGCTCATAACATCTGGGTCAAGTATACGCAAAGTGAAGAGAATGACCATGATAACACCTTTCAAGGAAGAATTCCTTTCTTTGCTGCATTATACTTCAGCTGGACTCCACCGAATCATATCCTCCAATTTCAGGAGCGCCTGCCAGCCGGGAAAGCATTATCGACCTTTTCCAAGAGGTGCCAGACGACTCAACGATTGGTATTACGTCCTCAAGCTGCAGAATACGCAGTAGTAATTCCAACAAAGTACAAAGATCTTCATGGTTTGGCTGATTGTGTTGACGGCTTCATCCGGGTTGTCAAACAAACGAATCAGATGTATATTGTACCCGTTGAAGCAATAGTTGGACCGGCGCATTTGGTGCGGGAGAATGCTGCATCGGGCAGCATGGATAGCGTATGGCTTGTAAATAATCATGTTGATGTAGATACCTACTGGACTATATATTAATTTAGATTAGAATGCCTGATTCAAGTGTATAGCTGTGAGATAGTTTATCGAATTTTACTATTCGATACAAACATTATATATTTATCACTCGCAGAGAGTCTGGCTCCAGGTGCACTGGAATCGTCTTGGAGACGAATGTCGTAGTCCCAGCAGCTCCGAAATTTTACCAACTTAAAGGCATGATTTTATAGCATTCTGAAGACGACTTCATACTCTTCAGAATATTCTTGTATTCTGTTCCGCTACTTCAAAAGCGTTGAGAAACACCTGAAGTACTCTCAGAGTACCTCAGACGCACATCGTTTTGCATTCAGCCTGTTCGGGAGCGTCTGGGAGCTTCTGGAAGGATCGGTGTGGCTGTTCAGCAAAGCTGAGTCGTTGAGTTATGACTTCCGAACCATTTTACATTGTGCTGATGCAGAATCATGCTCATGAGGGCTACCATATATGCACTTCGTTGGGCTTGAAATTATCTGCTGAGAGATCTAATGTTATTGGCAATATCAGGCCAAGGGGAGATCGTTGCCATGAGAAGCTTGCCAATCATCGAGTGGTATATGATCGGATCGCTGGCTTCTACATTGGGTTTCCTCACATACATTCTCATTACCATTTGCATGGCAATTAGTCTGGAGCCAGCTTGACTCAGCTTTACCATCATTATCTAAAGGTCACTGTGGAGATAGATAATGCTTGTATTATTCACCTAATTGCATTTCATGTTCACACATAGTTAGAAGAAGGTCCTTCCCAGATTGCACATATAGAACCTCTTGTTCATCTGATCCATTACCTGCCCAATCAAGCCATGATCAGCAGTGATGACAAGGTCACCAAGATGCAGAATAACCAACCATAAGTGTTTCTCAATGCAGACCAGGGTGCACTTGTAGTCCACTTGCAATATGTAATGCCATAAACTAAATCAAGATCACAAAGATCTTAAAAGGGTCTTACCAACTACGTGATTTCTACCATTGGAAATAAACAGACTTTCCACACAGGTTGGCATCTGCTGCAAAGTGTGTATTGATCATAATTCGGAGTATTCACTTCCAGATTGGAGCAACTGAAAATATCGCTGTGTTCACTACATATATATCAGCTGTTTGTAGCCAAGTTCCAAGAAAGCAAAGAATGTAGCCATTTCACTAATCTCTAGATCATGATTGGTGATGATTCTGCAAGCCAGCAGACAATGGCCCAAGCAAGCAGTTGGTCAATATATAGTCTGGAAGTGGATTTCTTCACATTTGGTGATTTACTCAATAGACTAGGCTGCCCTTGAACCCCTGCACATTGTCTGCTTCATCACCCAAGTTATTGAACACCCAGCGACTTGGCTAAGCCTTTCTCACTTCCAGAAGCTCCATGAAATCTCTAAAGGTTTTGTGCTGACTTGTTGTATTTAACTCTTGTTTCATCATTGTTTCCCATTTCTCACCTAGCCAAAAATTGGTTACTGCATTGTTTGACTTTGGAACCATCAATCCCCCCATTGTGATCATGATAATTGGAGATGGCAGCTGCAGCATAGATACAAATTATAAGCTTTAAATGCTCATCTTCAACAGACTGTTGGACAGTCTCTGACAATGTATTTTTATCAGTGCAGTTTCACTGACAACCTTCAGCCAGTGACTGCCTTTGGCCACTAACTATCTCTGGCCTGTAGCTTCCATCAATCTCCCAGTAACATCTTGATTTAAGCAAATTGTGACTACTTCAGCCATACCTTCAGAGGTGATTTGTCGTCCAGTGACTCTTCCATTTGATAAACGAAATTTTCATCTCTCGCTGTTTGCTTCTTGATTGGCTCTCATGTTGCAGATGTCATCTTGGTGGGTGTGGGTTGCACAATAACATCTGTATGGAAGTGCTCATTCAAGATTGCTTCATCTGCAGCATTTTATGCTTCACATCGCTGACCATCTCTAAATACCTCATTATTGGAGCAGTCCAGTTTTTTGGCTAATGGGGAGAAAATGAAAAACCATGTTTTTGATTTACTGCACCCGATGGATATACCAGGACTTGGTCTGTATTTCAACTTTTGTCAGTTCTGTTTCCAAATGTACACCACAGTAAAGTACTGTTGGCAAACGGTTCAGCTAACCCACCAGCATAATGGGTTTGGACTGCAAAAATGTATCGGTTCGGTTCCAAATCTGTCCAAAAACCCGACCCACTGACATTTACCGGGCCAAACCGGGACCCGTACCAGTCACCCTGTGAGTGTTGCCAAGTATAGCTAGATCCCTCAGTTCCGATCTCCGGTTCTGTGTTTCAGGATTCACCCCTATCTTCGCATTCAGATATGCTACTGTTAATCATACAATAGTGACATTGGTACGTCACAGTTGATTTTTGACGTATTGGCTGCCTTAATGAGCAAAGGGAACCGACTGAAGTGCCCTACCACATCTGGAAAATAAGCGTCAATGGAGCATCAACGATTTTAGGTTCTGCATCTTCAGTAATGTGAGTGGTGCGTGGTCACATGCATCCATAAACAACGATATGGCGGCCTGTATAGACAGATGTATACGGGATATTCCTGCAACATCCTCCAGGACAGTAACAACTTATTTCATTTACAGAGCTACCACTAAGTATTCTTGAGCCTTTCAGTACATACAACCAATCAAAACAATGTATATAGACTATAACGGCCACATCGCACTGTGAGTAACCATGATGGAAGACAAACATTCGTTGACACTCAGTTGACACGCTGTTGGCGCTGATTTTCATGATGGGGCAGGGAGGGTATCACAATCTGTTTTGACAATAAAGGCAGCCAATAATTCCTGTATGACTGGCTGCAACCTATCAGCAGAGTGATTACCCAGGATACATGACCAATAATCCTTGACCCTCTACTGACACTCATTTTCAAGACGTAGTTGGGAGCATGTGGATATAATTTTTGCAAATAACGGCGGCCAATACGTCAATTACCTGTTACCACGACCAAATGAATTTTTAATTACCTGAGTTACATGCCGCAAAATTGTTGATGCTCTGTTGACACTGATTTTCCCATGGGTGTATTCAAAATATGCAATCATTTGATTTGGTGTAGTCCATCATTCACATTGTTTTGGCAGCCATTCTGTCGTTTTCATTTACTTTCTTCTTGATCACTACATTGTTCTTTAATAATACATATAAATCTATCCTTGAAATTATACTTTACAGTGTCCGCTAATTGGACTTAATAATAATATACAACATCCCATGCCTAGTGTTAGCAACGTGTCCGGGTAACCCGCCAGAGGTCCGGGTCTTGACCGGCGGTTCGGTTCGGTTCGGTTCCAAACCCGCCCAAAGACCCGACCAGCTTTGTCTTGGGAGGTTTGTTACCTGGACCGGACATAAACCCGCAGTTGTTTCGCCGGGTTGTACCCAGACCGCGGTTGCATTTTGCAGTTGCTCCAACTTTCGCTCCAATTAAGTATTTGAGTTCCGATCGTATCATGACATGATCAGTATGTAGATTGTGCAGTTTTAGCTGCTCTTTCACCTCCCGCTCTCAGATTTGTGATGGGACCAATATTGGTTGAGTCACTGTGAATTAACGCGATATTTTACACGAAATTTGCGGGTTTTCGACAGTGACTCAACGAATATTGGTCCGATCGCACATCTGAGAGCGGGATGTGAAAGAGCGGCTAAAACTGCACAGTCACATACTGATCATGTCATGATACGATCAGAACTCAAATACTAAACTGGAGCCAAAATTGTGAACTTGAAATGCCGGGTTTTTGGTGGTAAAACCGGTCCATTTCCAATGGTCCAGGTTTTTCGTGTGGTAAGACCTGTTGCCACGGTCCGGTTTCAGGTAGAACCGTACCAGGAACCCACCCGGGAATTTCGACCCGTTGCTAACACTACCCATGCCTTTCGATCAATGCTCGTCATCCCTTGCAGGTTCACTCAATAGGCTGCTCTATACTCCAGAATGGATGTTAGCTGCATTGCCACATAGCAGATAGTGTACTAACCAGTGGATGTTCCTTCATCAGTCAGCATATCAGGATCAGAAACAGTATCTTGCTGGCTATCCTGGGCAGAGGTATCAAGAGTGAAACATTCAGCACAGGGAAAAGAGGTATGTGAATACACATATCTGGCCAGCAAATTTACAATTTGTGAACATTGATCACCGGATTTGTTACCACTCAGGGGGGTTAGGGTTCAGGGCAGCGGTGGCGTTGACTAGGGAGTTGGCTGTCTGTGTCGGTCGGATGGAGGGGCACCTGTGCCTTTGCATCTCCAGCATGTCTGGGGATACTAGGCAGTACCATTTCTGCAAAGAAGGCATTCGACCGTGTGTTTTTGATAAAGCGTAGCCAGGTTGCTTTCTATGGGAGCCTTTACCTTTATATGCGCAGGAAACGCACACCCCGCTTCATCTCTTCTTGGACCTTGGCACACAGTATCTTGATCAGATATAGCGTATCCACTATTATATCATGCGAAACCCTGTCAGTGGCCATTTTCGCCATATTCAAGGCTAGGTGAATGTTGGATTGTTCCAGCTATACCCGACCTTCTTACCTTACCCTAGTACCAGACATTGTGAAAACCTACAACAAATTAGCTGGTGCTGCTAACAATGAGATTTGGCTATTACCTCTACCATATACCCTTCCGTAGCCTACTCTGAAGTGATTAAAGTCTGATTCATCCACTCACGGGGATGCTAATCAGGAACATAGTTTGCGAAATCGCCAGAGCTGACAACATTATGATATTAAATTTCACAGACTGTGCAGAGAAATGTCTTTGTCAACAATCGAGGTTTCCCGTTATGGACAGCAATGCATTGGTCATGTAGCTCTCTGCAGACATCTGCTGTATGATATATGGTTATTTGATGGCTGGATACCTCGATATGGATATACTCACATCCAACTCCATGCTGCTTCTTACTCTTGCTGCATCCAGTCTTACAGACCATTTTTAAATTGGCATCCTGTGTCATCTGTTTGGTGACTGCATTGGCACCGTCACTGTGGACAAACAGGTGTCTGCATTCTTGCTGTGTGCCAGTGAGTGACGTACTTGATGTGGCGCCCACCAATCCGCTTGATTTGGATCCGCTCCCATCTGGCTGAGGTTCATGTGCATCCCTGATTTGCGGGTGTGGAATAGGTGAGGAAGATCATAACGAAAAGAAGTGGGAAGTCTTGATGACTATGTAGTTAGCGTCATGTCAAAATGGAAAAAGTAGCAGCCAACATGTTCGTGAAACTAAACATGGATCCTGCCACGTATTGCGCCAAGTTTCAGGAGTTTCTCAGTGCCCCGCCATGTGCAATAATTTGGTCTGTTGTTGTTTGTTTGTTGACAGGGATACATTGCAGTGTATAACAGCCGAAATGACATGCCTGTGATATATAAATTGGTCATGATTCGAGGGACGGGATGTCAGTTAATGTTTGTCTCGAATTATCCCTGAGATATTCCATGAAACTGACGTTAACAATCAAGTCATGTTGTACGGTTAGCCTAACGATTCCTGATTTAGTGTCAGTCAAAAGGGAGATTTCAGTTTGTTCAAGATGAGTAAACGTACCAACCTTGACATGACAGATTCACCTTGCCTCCTTACGGTCGATATCTTGCAACATCCAACATGTCACCCGACGACAAAGTCAACACAAAGTACAAGAGTCAATGCCCCGAAAACGAACTATTCGCCACTTTCCGGTTTGCAAATCTGTCAAATTGACAGAGTGGTCCACTCAACGTCATTGTCAAGCGAGGGAAGGCTAGGGCGGCATGGAAGTAGAAAGAGTCTGAGGTCTTAGGGCATTGCGCAGCTTGCGGCAGAGAAACAAGACGAAATACACTTCATGAGAAATGAAGAGAAAGCACAATGAATATCGCATTATATTCGGAGAGAAACCGCTGGTGCAAGAAAGCCAGTTGAAGACACAGCGACAGCGGTTCAGCAGGAGCACAAAGATACGAGGAAAGCTGAAAATGCCGGATTGACACACAGGGAGCCCAAATACACATTTCAGGAGATGATGATTGCTATCAGCGACAGTCTGAGTGATCATGCAAGTTCTAACGATGAGGATGATGGGGATGATGAGGATGATGAAGAGACCGTGCTGGGCCAGGTAAGCAAAGATGACGAACCCGGCTGAGTGATGGGCACAATTACCAAAACAGTACAGCGGTGCATGGAGAGGTTTCAGGAGAACCAGATAAAGCTTGACCAATTGACACCACTAGGATGGGAGGACGCAGCTGACAACTTCCGTGAAAGAGATATGAAGTACAGCACATCTGAATAGAGGGTTCTGCCAACCGTTTAGCCACAAACGGAAGATGATGCAGCGGCTCCTGCACCAACAACATTTGGAGAGGCTATGGAGGGTCTTGATATTGTCCACGGAATATCACACATGCTACAAGGGCCTTCTTGAGAAGGACGTAGTTATATGAGGCTAGGTTCTGGGAAGTCACAGTCGAACACGAATATACCCATTATTTCGCACACCGCGGAGCCCGATTAATCACTCATTCCAAATGTGAAGCCTTTTCAACTAATCAGCCTGTACCCTTGCATTTTGCCTCCGCAGCAAATCACCATATAGAAATTGGATTCGAACAAAGACATGACGATGGCTCCTGCGCGAGTGCAGGAATTGTGAGGCAAATTGGTATTTTTGATGTCAAATGTCAGTAAAAAGGAATCTGTGCACCAATTTTGCTATGAGTCAGTGTGTTCTTGATGTCAGTGACGAAATTGTGAGACATAACAATTCATTGTTGCCTGTGCAAGGGTCGAATGCACCATGTGAAGGTTCTGGAACCCAAATCAGACTGTAAGATGGCCAATACAGTGGATTTCGGTTTATCTATTACTGTTATGTAAGAAAGCAAAAGGTATATTAGCGACAAAATATATGAACAAAATTTATGCGAGTTATGTCATAGTAGTCATCAAATGAGCAGCCAGTACAGAATACGAATCTGTCTAAATGAGCACCATCATGCTGCATGCATCCAAGCATCCCACTGCATAACTCTCCGCACAGACTTGGCGCACCTGGTTGAGATATTTGAAATTGCTTATGGTAAATCTTGAAAATCAAGGAGAAGGAGCTGGATGAGGAAAGGTGAGGAAGTTGAGCTATATTTATCAAAAACTAGTGAAATGATCTACATGCTATAAATTGCCAGCCGAAAGCGCAGGAATGTGATAAGGCCACGTCATCTGTGATTCAGATACCGTGGATACAGGTTGATCAGAAATCGAGAGCTAATAAATCTCATGGATGCAAATGACAAGGTCGTTGCCCCATCCTAAAAATGAACGTCAATGGAGTGTCAATGATTTTGGCCTTGCATCCTGGAAAATCCAAACAGCAGCACGGCAACATTAACTTATAATCGAACTATCGGCCGCCTTTCTAGCCAAGACTGTTTGCGACAGCAAGGCAACTATGTTCTGAAAATTAGTCTGAAGAGAGGGTCAACAACTTATAGCCTCGCATCGTGGAAAATCCAATGGCTGTGCGGTGACATTAACCCATAATCGAATAATCGGCCGGCTTTCTAGGCAAAAATTGGTTAAGATATAATCACTGCTGTATCCCGAATGACAGCATCAATGCAGTGTCAATGATTGTAGGCTTAGCATTTTGGACATTCAAGGGGCTTTGCGACAATATTAAACCTTGATCAAAATATGCGGCCTCCGTTCAGCGTAAAAACCCTTTCAACGACATCGTAGCTTTGCCCTAAAAGTGAGCATCAACGGAGGGTCAACAATTTTATACATTGCATCTTCGAAAATGATGGGACTGTATGACTACATTTATCCATAATCAAATACTCAGCCGCCCTGCTAGGCACAAATGTTTGCAATAACTTTGTACCTATGTCCTAAAATGAGCGTCAACAGAGCGTCAACAGAGCATCAATAGAGCATCAACAGAGCGTCAACAGAGAGTCAACAATTTTAATCATGCATTTTCGATAATCTAAGGGCAATGGATCGCAGCTTAGTCACAATTAACCTATCAGCTGCGATTATTGCCAAAACTGGTAATGACAATATCACGTCCGCCTTCTACAATTGAGCACCCACAGTGCATCAACAATATTGGTAGAGACTCCGCAAGCTACACAGCAATAAACTGCATTGCACTGTTCCTAAATTGAGTTTTACGCGGTCAGTCTTGTCAATATGTCCGGGTATACAACTTTTCAAATATGCATGCAATGTCTCACAGATCGGATTACTTTGCTTCTAGCTCTCCAGTCAATATTGCAGAACTCGCATTCTGCGTTACTATAATGTTATGTTTGGCAGTCTCTCCAGTCTGATTACCCAGCCTTCTAATTCCAACTGCCATATCAGATTCAACATCTTCAAATACCTCATGGCTAGAAGTTATGATTTCTTCCAAAATTTAACGTGTCTTGATTCGTAATTTGAGTGACCTTACTTTACAAATCATCTTGGACACCTGGTCAGCTCCGATGAATGTAGGCTAGAAACGTCCTATTGCTTGGAATAATTGTAGACATGTGTGAACATGCCGATTGTATTTGCACTGCAGAATTGACAAGACAGGGAGCCATGGATTCATGTGTATCCATTGTCATCAAGTTCTTAGCCATCCATCTGGACATTGGACCAACTCAATGGGAACCACTTCCTGGCACAAGCTCACATCACAAAGCGAAACGAGGTAAAAGAGTCGGAAGTAACTGAATTGACGAGTTCGACTGTCGATGAACCAGCGGAGGCCATCCTGAAGAGGCAAGGAAGTCGAGTAATTATGATATAAAGTACCCAGAGGACATTCATAATTGACATCCAGTTTAATCCATATTGACCGACATGACTAACAAAACATTTCAAACTGGCAGCAGAGGACTTTGAAACTGCCGAATTTCACCAAAACTGCTCGAATCGCTACCTTATGTCAGGATATGTTTCGGCTCATATTCCCTGGAATACTATATCAAATCGCAATGTAACATGGTCATATAATGCATTATGATGGGACCAAGTACTGCCGTCTGCCATGACCCTTAGCAACATTTGCCTGAGGGAATATGCACTAACTGTGGATGCAATTAAAAACAAATTGCTGTCACTGAATAAAGTTAGTATAGCTCGGGGTGGATGGATGTCAACTAACACAAGCACCATAATGTCGGTCATTACACACTATATGGATCAAAATGAAGTATTGCTTGAAGTTCAACATATTTTCGATGGGAAAGATCTCCGATTCTTTTTCAGTTTCAGCAGCCGATTAAGGATGCAAGGTTACGGGTCAACATACTAGAGCAAGAATAGCCATGTATGTGAAGAACATGCTGTGTCATTTTGAGATTACCAATGGCCATTTACTTCAGATTACGACTGATAATACTTCCTCGAATCGCTCAATGACACATGAGCTGCAATCAACACTCGAGGCCTCCGGAATCGAGTGGCCTGCATTGAGGAACCACATACCATGCATGGTGCATGTCATACTGGTGGCTTCAGGTGGATTCATCAGCAGTCTGGCTGCAAAAGGCCACATCATGTCGTGGGAAGCCTATGAGTAGGATCAGCACATTTGGTGAGAATCAAAGCATAGACGTTGGAAATAGTCAACGACTTCCAAAAGAGGACAATGCTAGAATTAATAGGGTGTTGGCCACGAGACCAGGTTTTGTAAAGTTAATTGAGAAAGTACGTATTTCAAGATATTTTGAAAGTGCTGAAACTGACCTTCATATAGCAGATGATGCTTGCTGTATTGATTACGCTGACACCTGGTCATCGAAACGAGTTCATTCACTGTCAAAAAGCCAAAGTCTGGATCACAGTACTACATATTATTGATGTGAAGAAACGTTGAAACTCGACATTGGAGTTTCTTGAGCGAGCCTACGGATTATGAGAATTCACCCATGAGTGGCTCTACAATTGAAATTACAGTGAGTACCAGCCACTCTTCACAACACTGGATGAATGAACCATTGTCAAGTACATCATCGATGTTTTGAGGCCATTTGGATATTGGACCCTGTGGATGTCACAGACTCATCCAGTCGCATTGCATCACGCAATGACAGTCTACAATGACATGTTCAATCATATGGATGGCGTTATGTGAGCTTTGGCTAAGAACAGGACTCAATGGAAGAAAGACTTGTTCTTCGCCAAGAAGTTAGTTCAACAAAAGGTGTCCAAATATTATGTGGAAGTGACTCTATCGATGGGTATGCATCTGATTTCTGCACGTATCCTATATCCTTTCGGGAAGTTGCGATCGTTTAGGAAGTGGGAGAGTGGCATGGATATTAATCCTGATGATGAGACATCCTATAGTACCCAATACCAAAAGGTCGTTGTGATGGATGTGGAGAATGAAAACTGTGCCAAACATCGACATCTGCCGGTCAATAAACCTGAAAGCATAACAAGCTGTAATCTCGTCCCCTCCGCAGCGGCTTCAAGATCGGGTCAATCATTCTTTGATCGATATGATGTGTGCAGCAACGATGAAGAATACTTGACCTCTGACAGTGTATCTGAAATGAGACCTAGTCGAAGCGATTGCGCAGTACCCTTATTGAGAGCTGCCAGGCTCCATTTTAATTCACTGCCTGAAGCACCAAAGAACTTAGTGCAAATTATTCCAAATCTCAATGATTACCACTCCGACCCAATGGAGATGAACAGTATATTTTGGATACCAAACATAACCGACTGGTGGCACCAACAAGAGGACATGCACTTAAAGTAAGCTGATCTCTACAACATTGTACGCAACATATGCTCAACCACACCACAGGGTGTGGCAGTGGATGGTCAGTTGTTCCCTTGGTCAAGATATTATCGGGTGGAGGGATTCAAAATTCATACTCCAGACCCTTCATGAAAAAGTCATTGTAAGGCAGTTTGCTCAACCCAATTACAGGATTTTGGCAGGTAATGACCCGGCATTGGATAGAACAAACACAGAAAATGACTCGGAAATGAAGAATAAGGTGGAGGGAAGACAATTGCACCAAATGGTCAAGATCCATGACTTTGTGGAAATGTGACAGGGTAGCCAAAACCTATGTCCTACACCGAAGAAATGTCGCTCTCAAACCAAACAGATAACAGCCGTAGGATATATTTTGGACATGAAAGAGATTGTCAAAGCATCATGGTCGCTCTTTCAACATCATAGTGCAGCTGCATTTAAATTGTCATAAAGATCACCTTTGCCAAGACCTTTGTTATCAAAGAACCTCCCTGGAAGACAAACTCAAATATTAAATGTCCACCGAAAAAGAAGATTCAACCGTCATCCAGTCAAAAGCGATGAGGATAGCGCTTCTGAATGCATATAGACACTGACAATTTGCTTCACTGGAATCGCAACTTGGATAATCCAAATAACAGTGAAGACAATTGTGCAGCAGACATTGAATCTGACATAGAGCAAGACAATGGAATCTACAATGCTGAATGCCCAGGGCAGCAGGATGTGAGTGGCATGCCAAATGTTCCTGGATTGATTCGGCCAACACGGAACTCAAAGAGCCAGGTTGAAAAAGTGTTGGTGACGGTCAATGCAATCGCAACGAGGAGGAATAAGCGTGTAAAGAATAAGTAGGACTGAATGAGTCAATGTTTCACCAGCTTCTGTATGTAGATTGCCAGAGGGTTTCAGTTAGAGATATATTATGTGCGAATGGTGAGCAGTAGCTAGTGAATATTGGTTGATAAACAGATGTATAGCAGGTGCAATGAATCTTTTGGCAAGGCATATAAATTCTTGTCGGGTGAGAGAGTACAGTGCAAGAATGTCACTGCGCTCAGTTTTGTCACAGGGCCAAGTCTCAATCTGTCAGAAACACAACCAATAAGGTCGAATCATGATGAAACCAATTATCGATGGTGGAAGATGTTGAATGGACAGTACATTAGAATGAGGGTCAATGGAGTGTCAATGCTTTTTGATCTTGTAAGTACAGTAATTGAACACTGATTTGGTCACTGTTATGCATAACCGATGTATTGGCAGCTTTTATAGGCAAAAGAGACAGCAACATGGTCACTGCCCCATTCTGAGAATGAGCCTCACTGAAGTTTTAACAATTTTTGGCTTTGCATCTTGGGTACTTTATATTCCAATTGGGTGGAGACATCAATGTATGAGATATTGGCAGACTTTATGGGCAAAAGCAACAGCGACATCCTCACATCCGCATGCTGAAATTGATCGTCAACCGAGCGTTAACACTTTTACATATTGCATATTGCACAATCAAAGCATTGCACAAATCGTAGCGCACATAATGGAACTATTGACTGCCTTGATAGGCAAAAATAAAATATATCAAAGGTAAAACATGGATTCCAAATTAATCAATATTGCAAACTGCAACAAATGCTAAAACGTTTTATTGATTGTTCAAAACACGATTTTGATAAGATACAACTAACAAACTGCAAATTCAAGAGCCTTATAAGAATCTATCGATGCACCCGCTGGGTGACCCGCAGACAACCCGCCCAATTCACATGGGATGAGGGTTCACCATCGAACTGTAACCGAGTTAAATGTTCAGGTTTAGTAACAACCCAGACAGCCAATTTGGCAAAGGTTCAGTTAGGATCTGGACCCAGACCCAAAGTGACGGTCTGGAACCGTTCCTAACAGTAGAGTGGATTATCTGATCAGATGTAGTTACTTCAAACATAGCATTCCCCCATACCTGGTCTTATATGGGGACTTACCAACCACCAAGCATATCCAAGTTGTGTTTTTGATATAGATCACCACTGCTACTGCAACTGCCCAGAATCTCATTCAACATCTATCACGATGCTATGTGCATTGTTTGTGCTCCATTATCGTATAGTTTGTCCATTTGTCAACATCATTAATCTGAGGTGAATAGGATGCGGTAGTTTCCTTTCATATACTCCATAATTTTAGATATCCTGTGAACGTCTTGGAGGTATACTCACTGCCACCATCTTGACAAAATCACGTTACTTGTGTTTTCAACTCTGTTTCTTTAGGAGTCTTCAAGTCTCTGAATTTCTTCACTGATTCTGACAGGGACTTCAATGTATACTGATTTGCATGCTATTCGACAGTTGGGTTGAAGTGAATCATCAATCAACCTCCACCGATGGCTGTTGCCAATGCACTGCATATGATCCAGTTCACCCCCTTCAATTGCTTGTTGGCATGGGATGATATATTCAGTATAATCGGATGTCAAGCTAACTTGCACATGATGCAGAGCTCGCCATCTCATTTTCCAGTCATTCTCAAAGCGGTGGTAATTGTCAACAATATCTCCAAACCATTGGTACTGATATTTGCTACTCAGTGATTCCACCATATCAGCTTCACTGCATTGTGCTGAGGTATATGCCCACTCGTCATAAGTGCCACAAGGGTAGTGGTAGCAACGGGTCTGGGTAACCTATCGGCAGTCCATATTTGGACGGGAAAACGATCCAGTTCGGTTCCAGACCTGTCCAAAATCCCCAACTGCTCTGACTTGGTGGGGTTGTTACCTGGACAGGACATAAACCCACAGTTTTTTGGCGGAGTTTATCATACCGCAGAGCCTCATTGTCGCAAACTCAGAAGTTTCGCTCCAATTGAGTATTTGAGTTGTGATTGTATCACAATATGATATATATGTACAAGATGTAGTTTTAGATACCCTTTGACCTCACATTCTCCAATTTGCGATCCAATCATTATTCATTGGGTTGCTGTTAAATTACGCCGAAAATTGGCCATCTTTCGAAGCATCTTAACGAATAGTGATCTGATCACAAATTCGAGACTGGGAGGTGCAGGAGTATCGAAGACTGCATCATTTATGTATATATCATCTAGTGATAAGATCAGAACTCGAATCCTGAATTGGAGCCAAAGTTCTGAGTTTGTAAAAATGTGGAACATGCGAAGAATCTGCGGGTTCGGTGCAGTTTGGTTTTTTTATCATGTAATACCCATTGCAATGGTTCCAGTTCAGTTCCAACCCGGGCCCTGAACTGAAGCACCAATTTGGAACTGTTCCTAACACTACACCAGATCACTGTCAGAGACAATGTCAGGGGATTGAGTGGGGAACTAGGTGCATGATCCAAATCTTGATCGCAAAGGAATAGTCTATCCCACTAAGTCGCTGTGGGGATCACATTGCCATGGCAATTGTAGAATTTGTGACTGTTGTAATTCACCAGTTCACGTTTGACATTTGTTTCCATAATCTGAGATAGTGAAATGAGGTTGAACACTTCTGGCAAATGCATCACTGCTTAAAGTGTGATAGTTTCCATATTTCCATCTTGTAGTTGATATATCAAGGTTACACTGTCACATCCAGATGTAGATGATATGTCCCCATTCAATTATTTGATGTTGTTCATGTTCGGAGTCCATTACATATTTGTAACAAACATAATTCAGTCGCGGAATATGTAAGTCATGGATCTGCTATCATTACGCCAATTACTGAATGAAGAATTGGAGTTGCCCAACAGTCAAGAGTTCTTGTAAAGGCATATGCCCATGTATGGCCTGGTATGAAGGTACCACTGACAATACAGTTGCAAACGTATATGTCAATTGTGTACAGTAGTATAAAGGTAAGATTATCACTAGAGATCTAAGGTTCGTGGCTAGCCGACTATATAAAGCTTATGTTACTCAGCCCTGGACATAGAACATGCAGTTGTGCCGTTACATTATCCTCCCCTTCAGGTGCAGCCTTCTTGGCCTGTATAAACCCATACCAGAGTAGAAATGAAATCAACCTAACAACCGTTCAATGCACGCAAATGCACGAACCCATAAGTCCCACAACCGATCAGTGCTATATGGTAGTTATTCAGTGGATCGGGCCCATGGGGAAACTCCACCAGCACTTGACTTATCTCCCGGGATGGTAAAACCCTGTGCCAATGCCATTTGTACTGGGCTGAGATCCAAAGAAGTAATGTAAGGAGAGGAGAAAGCAGGGAAGGAAGAAACATCCAAAGCAACACCTTCCTGCATGTCTCTATTTCCGCAATGTCCAGAATCCAACCATTCCATTTCTCAGTTGTAGCTTCTACGAAGTGTAGGTCATTATCAAAATAAGGCACAGAAATCATAGTGTAATCCCCATGCATTTTATGAGTCTTGTCTTTACTCTTCAACATCGACGGTGGCTTTCACTTCCTGGTCATCATTGCCAGTGTCATTGCCATTGACTTTGCCATTGTCATCTGCCATTGCATCATATCTAACTTGTATGGATCCCAGTATCCAGTGATACTCACAGGACTTTCAGGTGCACAAGCAGTCGAGCTCTCTCAATTCCTCCTGATCTACTGCATTGGCCCAGTCCATCAGTGATTATTGTTGCTGCTTTTAAAGTAATGTATGCAGTCAGTCTGCACGGATAAAGTGGGCTTGACTTCTTGGCGCAAACTATAGCTCCTGTTCTCGGTGTCATTGCCATTGGTAATGGTCAATCATATTGACCTCCTGTCTGTCGTGTAAGGTTCTCATGAACTGGACATTCATACGACCTATATATGCAAGCATGTTTGTGCTATCCAGGCCCTCATGCATAGCGCTGTAGGCTAGCCTCATTATCTGATATCATGTCTTGCAGCTGGTTGCTTTCCATGGTGCCCATCAGTACTTATTTTGATAATCCTCCAGCATCGGCCAAGCAGGTTTATAGGCTTCCAGTATAGTTGTTTGGCATTAAATTCGGTAAGCCATTGGGTAAACATCTCAGTCGATTCGTTCAGTAGAGAGTTTCCGACTATCCTCCGTTCCTGCACCATCCATTCAAGGCAATCCGGTAATCATCTTTCGGTTAATGTCCCAACTGTCTCACCATGCCATTTGGTGACTGGCTCTTGCTAAGTCATTCGGTAGACAACTTGACATGTTCAGAGAGTATTGTCAGTCTCGTTTGGAATTGCTTTGGTAGACATGATTGCACTCGTTCAGCATCGGTGAAACTCGCTTGATCTTCTCCTCATCTCTCTGGTGCTCTGGCTGTCACACTAATTATCCTCCTATTCTGTGCACTTGTAGATGCACTTGACATCTGCCCTTTGCTTGGGGCACTTATCTCGAATCGCTGGATGTCCTCACCAGTTCACCTCTGGGATCCCTTTTCAATACTTCTCCCAGTATGCTTACTGTGACTTGTCTCGGTATCCATATCGTCGATCTCTGAGTACACATGTCGTTTCACCTGGTTCGCTCTTCTCCACATGCTTGTTGGATTCCCTAGTGATCTATTTGAAAGAACATTTATCGAGTAATCTCCAGCTGCAATTCTCTGACAGCAAGTGCACTCCAAGGTGCTTCCTCCCAGTACTTGCAGTACAGTGATTGCTTGCGGTCATCCCCCTTCTGTATGTCATAGCTCTGCAGACGATCGATCCATTACTGCTTCTTCAGATGCCATATTGGTTGGTTAGGCTGCATTATCATGATGAATTTCCACTATCAGCTGAGTATTTCGGGATTGTCGAGACTGAGTCAGAATTGCTCAGACTTAGTCAGGATCTCATTTGGGTTTGTATCTTATGCATGCGGCTTCTTGATTGATCTGTTGGTGCATATCCCATTACTCCCCAGTGTGCACTTTTCGATGTTCTTGGAGTACAATATTTACTTCATTATGATTTGCACTTGGCACTGCTAGCCATCTCTATCAGTAAATGCGTTTGACAATACTTGTCTCCTGCACTTCTGGTATGGTAATTGTTCCCTGTAAGGGTTATTGCAAGTCCCGCCATGTCATCCCCCTCTTTAAAGATCATTGCACTGCTGACTACTACGCTCATACGGCTTCACAATGTGCAGTATCGGCATGGAAGCTGATCGGGTAGGGATTTGATTTTGAATCACTTTCGGCATTGAAACTCCGACATGTAGCTGCATGATTTGGGATCTCGGAACAGTGTTCTGAATTGTGCCCTGAGTAGTGCTTGGTATTGTACTCAGTGGAACCTCGCCGCCGGTGCATCATATGTCTGCAAATCAGCAATTTATTGCAACTTTATAGCTTCAAGTCACAGTAGGTAATCTCGAGAGGGGTATAACTTCGCAAAACCTAAATATCTTCATAAAAGGGAACGAGGTTGATAGTCATCCGTCTTCCATGATGCATCTTCTGTAATCCATCTTCTGTTATCCACCTCTGGTCATTCATCCATATCAGGTCGCGATCCATATCATGCTGCGATTCATCTCGAGGTGCGATCAATCTCCTGCTGTGATCCAGTTCATTCCTGCTGTTAGTTTCCACCACGAGGATAATTGCGCTTGTATGGGCAGCATTCCGTGACTTCTCATGTATCTCTGTAAGCAGTCACAACGTCACCATTACTGACCTCCCTGACATCAGTTGTCTATTGACTCTTCATCGCAGTCGCATAATCCATCCGGTGATATATTGTCCATCATAAGATAATACCCACTGATCAATCGATCCATCTGGCATTGCATCCTGAAGTCCAAATCTATGATCCGGGGTTGTAAGCACGTGACCTCATTCCACCCAAATGAATGAATACCACTCAACTCAACTCAACTGAAAACTCCGTTCAACTCAACTCCACTTTACTGCAATCCGCCCATATGGCATATTGTAACCGGAATTCAAATCAATTTACCATGGACTGATCTGGTGGGAGAGTCTGCCCCTCGGCTTTCCTCAAAATCTCCACAAAATTACCATACATTGCTGGGATATGTCCTCCATCATTTGTAGGCACCATCTGGGCTATGGTGCCGGGTGCACCTGTAGACGTCAGTTGTCAATTTGGATTAAATATTGAACAGTATAAAGGAATGTCCAGGAGCCCTAGTTGAAAATGGTTCGGCTCGATAGGGCCAAGCCCTGCCATCCAGTACTCCATTCGGGTCTCAGAGAGCCGGTAGCAGTCATTTAATGGTCCTCATCGTTGGTACACTGTTCTGCTGTAACAACTGCCGCTGCTGCTCCCTGCTCGCCCGTCCAGTGCCTGTTGCCTATCTCACCACTCGAGATGCTTTCCATAGTCACCCCCGGCAGCCCTATATAATCTCCCACTCCTAGGAAGAATATCCAGACAACCGGTTTACAGGCCAGTATATCATCAAACGAATTAACTCTGAGTATTTGAATATCGGGAAATCTGCCGCCTCCTTCAGAACACGCTGCCTCCCTAATCATCGTCCAGGTAGAGTTCCACGGCATACCTGATGGGCTGCCCAGTCCACTGTCATCTCTTCCGCTCACCCTGGGGTTCACAGAGACAAAAGTCAAATGTGTTGCAGGTCAACACTATTTTTCCAGCTCACCGTGCATTCACCGCAGCTGTCACCACATGTACAAATACGATGATTCAGTGAATCACGTACGTGTCACACGCAATTCGGACAGTCTCATAACACAATACAGTCCATTCCCATCGGGTGATACGACACATCAGTTGAACCTCCATGCAACTTAAATGCATGCTAAATTCGCTGGTCTCCTGATAGTGCCCATACAGTCCATCCTCAGGTAGCCCCATGGGTCCTCAGAATCCCAGCTATAAAGTAATATCATCTGCACTGCAGTCTTCAAAGTCCTTGTCATATGCCATTGCATGGGCACATATCTGTGTTCGCTCGTTGGTATATGTTTCAGGAAATTGAATGGAGTTGGCGCAGATGGCTCTCTCTTTCTCCTCACAGAATCCAATTCAGTCCTCCAATCAGGTGCCTATTGTGATAACTGACCATAGTAATCGCAAAACCTTCCTGCTAGCCACTTGAAGTGGTTGTGAGATGATTATACTCCCATTTCCGAGCTGCAGCACGATCTGCGATCACCGCTCCACAATCTTGCACTGTGTCTGTTGATGAACCAATGATACTATCTAATCATATCAGTAATCATAGTTGATTGAATAACTCACTGACCATATAGAGCCTTAAAAAATACCCATAGCCGCATTGGTAAGTTTCTCACACCATCCGTAACATATATGACTCCATCTCGTCGAGTAGAAGGTAATTGTGTTTGCAACTGCATTCAGCAATGTGGATAGACATTAGTCACGCAGATTTCATAATGCTGCCTTGATCCTCCGTATGTGTACTTCGCAGCTTTGCTTGGCTCATAGTATAGTCGTAGGTGCACTTGGGTGTGCAATTGTGGCCTGTGTGAGTGTGATAGTTCCATGTGATTGCGCAGATCAGACAGGATCGAAGAAATCTCTGGAAAAGTTTTGGCATTGCTGGTAATGCGATGCTGGTGGATACATAGCCTCTGGAATCGTCCTAATCGTCAATTGACTCAATTGGATGGTAACTTATTGAATGGCATTGGTGCCATGATTGGTAGCCTTCCAGTGCTGGTATGAATTCTTTGAATTGGACTTCGACTGACTGTGTCGCTGATACGTCTCCTGGCCAACTGGCCTCTAGAATAAACTTCAAATTGTCTCTGCTACCGTCAATCACCATTGGGTGTACTTATCAAGCATCTCTCCATCTGCAATTTGTTGCTGTCAAATCCGGACAATTTTTCCTTCTTAGGTGTTACGATGCATCTCTTGCTGATTAGCCTCCTTAATTCACACGAAATCATCTCTGTTGCCATGAACTTCAATGGGATAAACATTTCAACACACTTCGCTGATGCAATCAGTGCTCTCAATTCTGAATGATATCTCGCGTGTAGACTACGTGTGGTGCCACGTTGGGAAGATGTAATTCATCCAATGGCATACTCAAAACGTATCTGAAATTCCAGCGTAATAATAGTGGTAAGGCATATCCCGGTGTATGGTCTCGCATGAAGGTATCACAGTAGATGCAGTTCCAAACATGGATGTCAATATTGTAGAGTAGTGTAAAGGTATAATTATCGCTAGTGATCTAAGGCTTATGGTAAGCCAACTATAGAAAGCTGGAGTTACCCGGCCCGGGACACGTACCGGGCAGCGATGCTGTTACAGTTCTTGGTAGAAGTAGTGAGACTCTCTGTAACGGAAACTTCAGTTGTTGCCTTTGCTGATATGTTGGCAGCCGTGGGAGGATTGAAGCATTGCTCACTCATCCACTTCTCAGCCATGTGCCCTCATCTTTGGCAATGAATGCACTTCCACTGCTCTGTCTCTTCTCTATTATTATCTTCCTTATTCATCAATAACCCTTTGCTGCCTTTGCTGCCATTGCCACCTTGCATTGCAAAGAGTACAGCATCTGGAGAGAGCTCATTCTCCTTCTTGGTTGCATTATCCTTTTCGACATGCTTGGTGATAATCTCATCAGGTATGCTGGTCAGCATGGTTGTTTTATTCATCCTGAGCTTCAGGAAGACTTTCCACTCATCAATCCTTGAGATTCTGCAAAGGCAGCAGACAATGATCTATAGCTCACTAATCTTGGTTATTGTGATTGCGATGTCGATATCAGCAGCATCACTTAGAGTAGTTGATGAACCTACCCAGCAATAGTAATCCTTGCTCTTCTGATTGATTCATGACATGTAGTTGTCGACATCAGTGTGGTTCTGTAGTGTGTTACTGCAAAGATCACTTATATTCTTGACTGTGTTGAGCTTCAACTTTTGCTTGTCAGCTGATACCAGCTTTGTCCAAACTGTGTCGAAATTGACAACGACCATGTATGTCTTCTGAGCTATTTGCTCCATGCCCAACAGGATAGTTGAACTTGAAGTACCATGGTGTTTTTTCCATACTTTGAATGCAGCCTTCTCTGTGGCAGTCACAATTGGAGCTGGAACTTCAGGCAAGTCAGTATATCCTCTCAGAATACCAGACATATGCTTCTGCTAATGAAGTAGGGCCAACTTGGTTGCCCATTGAACATGGTTCATGCAATTCAGCTTGGTGATGGTGATCATGGTTGAATTTATCTTGTATGATTTTCTATCAATCTGGTCAGTTTATGTAGTCACTGAGACTTTACGGGAGATATCCAACAGCTGCCGTCGGAAGTACAGTGGAATCTGGGATATTGGACTAGCGAATGGAGATACATATCCTTGCTGATACTGACCTACGCTGAACAAACACATTCGAAGTATTGACTGTGGTATCCCGTTTAATCACGAAATCTTGTTGGCTGTTGTACCATAGCGAATGCTCCAGTAGTCTAGTGTGTGCATGCATATGTGAATGGTATGTCGATTTGATAAGGTATTGACAGAGATTTCATTAACAGAAGGTCCATCAACAACACATTACACTAACTACTGAAGAGGCACATGATGGCATAGTCCTTCGCATAGTAATATCCGTACTTTCATTCAGCCTAATAAGAATCAAGTCTTGATGGAACCTTGGTATACCAAGTCAGATAGACTACCAATTTGACATAGTTGAATATCGAGGGAACCAGCTGTGGTTGTTTTCAAGAAAATAAGTTACAATAATGAATAGAGAATACTTTTCAAAAACTGCCGAAAGCTATCCAGTGCTGCAGTAACAAAAAGATACAAGAAGTACTCCAAGTGATATATAAAGATATTATAAAACAGATTATGATGATGCATTGATTCAGAACATTATATTGGATCAATCCTTTGTCAGAACTAAAATATGTACTAGATATGTGTTATGGTAGCCATGGCTCAAGTTGTCGTATCTGAAGTTAATTATTTCAATATCAGATTCTTGTTATGCACTTTCTGGTCCATGTATAAAGCATCAGCTCATACATCATCACCATTCACCAGAGTTATCTTTAGATGCTTCTTGTGGAGCTGAATGATATTAAACTTCCACTTTGCAGTTTACACTGTCACTAGATCATCCCGGAGTGTCTGTACATCGCAGATCTTCATATATGACACATGGAGCTGCAGCTCAATACCTAACAAGATTGACAATTGTGCAGTACAAATTGGTTCACTCAATTTTTGACTGCAGTCTGATATGTCAATTTCCCCATTGCAATTGCATCTTACTCCATGTGTTCCATTGGCCACATCTTCTCCCCCATTCCCATACTGGAGACCTGCTTCTGATTCAACAGAACTACCATACCCCAGAGTATTGCTTGCATTGGGATCAATTGAACTTTGAAATTGAGGTAGTGGTAGAAGTCAACAAGATAATGTCAGTGTCAAAGTTTTCAATCATACTCAGCTGTTTATCAAAAAGCAGTGATTCCACAAGTTGTGTTTTTTTCTGAATCACACAGTTGTAATTGCAATAATTTATTCCTGACTGCACTCAGTACTGGCTGAATCCATCTTGGTGTGAAGGGATATATACTTTGACCTAGAGTACAGCTGTCAAATTGGTGCCGCAAATATTAAGCTGTCTAGTATACTTTTTAATATATACCCAGGAATTATAGTAAATACAGCTGCACTATTCAACTCTGAGACAGTGCAATGTGATAACTGCATTCAATATTCACCAAACATTTCTCTTCCTCCAGTAGGCTGCAGTTTTGACTTACCAAAATATTCTAGAACTGCAATTCCAAATTTAGTATGTCCAAAGTCAAAATGCCAGGTCAGTCAGGAATCTACTGAATGGTTCCGAACTAGGCCAATAGAGTTGTTATTCCCAAACCAAACAATTGACCTCTTAAAGGGGATACATTATATGGAGCAATGGGGTTATTCAATTGTAACTGAAATGCTATAATTAAGATAGTAATAATTAATATTTGAAAGAAGTTCAACAGAAAATAGCTACTATATACAATGGAGTGTGAATACAGAAGCAAATGATCTGTAACTGCTATACATGACATAGTAATAAGAAGAGTTAAAGGAATAACAGAAAGGGTAAAAACCACAGTTAAACAATTAATGAATTCAAAGAAACCTTTCTCACAAGGTCACATCTGGCAAAAAAAAAAAGGATACATCGAAGCTACTAGAAGGTGAATCAAAAGCTAATCTTTCTATACTGATGGGAAACATTATGCAACATACAATAGTAGTCATATGAGAGAATAGAGCACAGGTGAATTGTATAGACATAGAGACAGATGTTCCATTGACAATACCAGTATTACCAAATTGTTTCCATATATACCTCTGCTAGACATTTATAATCATTTACAACACATGCTAAATAGTGTATTATATATCTGTTTCAATAATATGAAGTGGATAGTGAATGGATAAGCTATTGGCCAATCTGCAGAGTATTAATATTAATGCTTTATAAGTGGGGAACGTATAAAATTGACAGTATCTATCAGTTCTTCGCAAAACAACAGAGGCAAGCTTCTTCAATAGAATATGAGGAAATAAATCATGCAAGCTGGCAGTGAAGAGGTCAATTAAAATGTAATTGGTATTATACATATTTAGATATAGGTGTCATCAATATGCAGTCACCACAACGCATTTTCTTCTATGGAGTAATGATATATACATTTCTGTATCAGGCAATATTCTCTGAATCGACAATTTCCCTTCTACCTGAGTTCATGACTTTTGGTTAAAGTACAATGTGTTTTGTATATGATATATGAAAAACTACACATACTTTGTGCTCCCTATCACCAATTGTTGATATTACAAACATTTATCATACTGGTGTATAAAGCAATCTATTTCATTATTCTTTTTGGTACAAGGTAAAGCAATTCAACAAATATTGGAGATATTGTAAATCAGTGACAAGGACTTGAAAGGTCATGTAGTTTTACAGATCGAATTGATATACCACTTTGTGATCAAACTAACATTTGAGAATATAATGAGGAGGGAAATGGTAGATTGTGTGATTTTTAGGCCTACACTAGCACAGTCTTGCTACTCTTACTGGGCCCTGCTCCCCTTGTTTGGTCTGCTATACTCACTCAGTCTTGTTCCACTTGTCTGGCCTGACTATACTTGCTTGGCCTTGCTATATATACTTGGTATAGAAAGTACAATCAGTCCATGTTAGCTGGATAACACCTTTTGAATATACATATCAGCTAGCAATTAAAATTGGCACACTGATTGTAAAATGAACAGCTGATCACAATTGTGGCAAGATTGAAGAGCTGATCTAAGTAAGCACAGTTCTATAGAACCAACAATTCAGTATAATAATATATGGTCAAACACAGGTGATGGCAATACCAGAGATGGAGATTGAAATACTTGTGGAGAGTAGAAGACCTTTGAACTAAAGTGTGGTGGTTTTTACTATAAAATGCTCTTTATTATATACAGCAGATTATAGAAGTACAATTGATACATATTAGTCAGATTACTTCTTTTGTAGATATATATTGGCTAACCTTGGAGAATAATTATTATTATCTTTGCAGATTCTATTAAATCTTACAATACCTGACCTGGATATTAACAATGCCGAATATCTAGCTTATAGAACAGCTGATGTTGAGATAATATGCAGAGGTATATTTAACAAGTATCATATTGAGGTTTAATTGTGCTGTCATTTGGGTTGATTACCCTGATATGTATGTCAATATGTACAATAGGTACTATACATCATTCTGCATATGACAAACACAAAATCAAGATTTCAATTATACCTTGTTGCATACATCCAAGTACACTTTGAAGTATAATCATTACTGTACTCAACTGCACACTCCCATATAGACCTACAACCATGCTTCTAAGTAAACTTTCCAGTTTACTTTCAAGCACACTCCAAAGTATAAACTCAATTTTACCCCCATATGCACTGAATTGTCCACTTTCAGTCTGCAAGACAGGGTGCTATATTGTCAACTATGTAGATCCTTCCAAGTATATATCAAAGTATACATTCAAGTTGATTTCTAAACCTGCTCTTAAGTATACTTTAAATGGCACCTGATGCCACACTTCTTGCATACTTGGGTTGATGCTTCTGAGTACAATCTTATAAGATATAATATATCAAATCTCACTTGAAGATAATCTGTTTTCATATATGCTTTTGCAAGTGTAACCCAGCAACTGGCTGAGTTACAAGCCTAAGATACTATGATGTGTAAGGCAGGAGGTGGGTAGCATGTCAGAATGGATATACAATGGCTGGCAGATGGCTGGCAGTATATGGTGGGCAAAATTATAATGTCAGCTGATAACATAGTCTGAAGATTATCTTAAGTACACTCACCATAGTTAGATCACATAATTCCTCACAGTCTTCATGTTAACTGTACTAGTCTTTCATTTCACAGCAAAGTATACAATTGCAGCTTGGAAAGGGCCGTTTTGTAATTCATACTATTTAGTAGAATCTACAATATGTTTTTTATCAAATTTATATGTACGTGAGTGTATTTTCCTTGAGGTTGATTCTGATGATGATGATGGTGATGGTGATGGTATTGTTAAGCAGATTAATAATTATAGAACTGAAGTACCTTGACAAGTAGCTTGCCTATATCAATATCACTATTATATGTTCTATAGACTTCTGTGGATCTATCGGTGGAAGCATCCACAAACTTACAGTTGTCCATTTGCACAAATCTTCCGTTTGAAAACTCTACTTCTCCTGAAGTCGAGCTCTTTAAAGTATAGCTCTGTTCAGTACCACACACTCAATCAGACTTTGGAGCAGACCATTTAGCAATCTTTTCACCAGATTTACAATTAGACATTTATGCAGACTCTCAACCACACTGTCAAGTACCAGCAGACTTTCCAGTAGAATCTGAGCAGTAGTGTATACAATACCACTATAATAGTAATAGTGGTAGGCTGTTGAAATCGATATTGCTTGATATCTAGCCATCAGTAGTATATAGTTCAATGCACTTATATATACATTCCTGGGAACTGAGTACATATATCTATGAACTGGATGTCATGAAGGGTTCCACAGAAAGCTTGTGACAAGTTGAATGTATATGTCTGTATATGCAGTACAGCTTATTATTCATTTGCACTTGTTTTTAATATGCTTTAGCCATACTAAATTTCTTTGGCCTATTAAATACTATCAGTCTTCCAATACTTCCTCTGACCTACAAGATCTGTACTGTGTTGATATACGCTCTGAATGAATATACATTCGCAATGTTTGATCATACTGTGGAAATTGTCTAATTCAATATACAAGAATATAGACAGGAAGTTGTAATGTAGCATTTAATATAAAATATGATATGTTATTACTATTACTAGTGGACTTGCCCTTTTCCCAGTATGCAATTTTTATTTATTATTTACAAATATTTGCAGTATAAGAAATAGTACAATAGCAAAAATTAAAACAAGTACTAATTGCAGTGTAAACAAAGTATAAACAACATTGCAATCCTCAGTAAGTGGTAACCACTACTGTAGCTGCTATTTGAGCTGGACTCATCAATGTTGAGCTATATGCCATGTACGAGATGAATATCAAATTATATATAAAGAATTAAAACTATATACTGAAGTATAGAGATGTGTAGATGGACACCCAAGTTGCCATCTTCATGACTTCTACTGTACTTCCCCTCCTATGTATCATCTTCCCTGCTTCTAACTTCTGTTGATGTTGTTGAAGCTTCTACTGAAGCTATGTCTGGGGACTTACTGTAGAAACTAAATGTTAAGCATTATGAATTCCACAATCACAGTAATACCGTCTTCAACACTAGAATTTGTATAAAGATGTGTGAAGATATTTTGGGTCTGGTTGTACAATCAGCAAGCCACTAATAACCACACAATGACAAACTTTGTAACAGTACCAAAGGTTTCAAATTTTACAAAATCCTTATTATTTGGTATCACATTAGCCCAAGATACCATTACAACAATCTAACTTGTAGAGATTGAGTTCGTACAATTTTATACAAAGAATCGAAATAGGAAATATCAGATAAGTCAGATTTCAGAGTTGCGAATGTTAGCAAAACCATCAGGGTGAAGATTCACCTGATGCTTAAGGCCAATACTAATTGATACATTGATAAGTATTGCAGTATTATTACCTGCAATACCATTACAAGATAACTGATGGAAATGGTACAAATTCTGATTGAAAAAGTTGTCAAATACTGAACAGAAAGGAAGATTCTAAAGGTGAAATCGAAAGCTATTGCAAAAAAGCCAGAAAATGAAACAGCTGATTGTAGAAATATTTCACCAAAGATGGCACTCTGTAAGTATTATATTCCTCGCACGGTAATGTATGTTGAAAGGTGCATTGATTATTCTTGAGGAATCCCCAGCAAAGGTGGATGTATAGAAAGACAGATAGTCCCGTTCGTATAACAGATAGATTCAGAAAACAAGACAAGTAGGAAGAAATAATGGGTTGTTGAAAAGTAGTTGTGATGTGGGGAAATTGATAATATTATCATGACTGATATAAGGAGATATATGAGGGGAATATGTATATGGCATTCAAAGCAACACATATTGTGCAAAAGAACTCGATAAGTCAGGAGGTTACCAGGATTACAATATGTATAAATTTACAGATACTAACAAAATAATCAAAATTTGATCAATGTTAGATAGTACAGACTCTACCATTTATGTAATAATCTAGACATCTAAAACTTATGAAACAGCTCTATCAGTGGGACAGCAATGTGTACAAGTAGAAAATTGATTAAAGTGAGAAACATTATAAATAAACTATGATTACCAGTAGCATAGAAGCAAAATTTGAGAAGAAAATATAATCTAGTCATTCTAACGTATATTACACAATATGTAACGGAGATAATGTTGAAGCAGAGAATGAAAATCCTGTAAGAGATACAAGCAACAAAGAAAATCCAAAGTATACTTATTTCCATAATTATGTGATAAAAGCAGCAAATGCAATTATTTTAAATACTCAAAAATTAATTACATCAAGGTAACTTGAAATATAGTCTAGACAGTGACTGTGGAAAAGATATATAAAGTGGATTGCAAGAAGAGAAGATATGAAATGTTGGTAGTGTGAATACAACCATCAAAATGGAGACTACTATTGTCAGAATGGTAAGAAATAAAAGTAGAAATAAAAAAATCAATAAGTGGGAATTGCAAAAGAGTTGGAGTGGAAAAAAGTCTACACTTCAATATTGCCTGTTTTTGTAATAAAAGAATGTATAACACAATCTGTATATTTATTTGCAATAATAATGTATTCAGCTACTTGCTGCCATTATGTATAATATTCTTTCCACCTCTTTCCCCCAATACCCAAATTTCTTCCTTAGTGTATTCAACTCCTCAGCATTATCATAAGAGTTGCACTCATTATAAACTCTTGTCACTTTCTGTGTTCCTCTGCAGTAGACTCTGAATCTGGCTACTCTAACACCCTTACTATTTTGACTGACTTGTTGATTCTCCTAATCAAAATAAATATGTTAATCTCAGCATCTTATTCAACTATTAACTCCACCTAGTCAAAGCTCGATTGCAGTCTCTTGCTGTAGCCCCCAAGAGTGACCTTCATTTTATTGCACTGGAATAACCTAATTTCAAAAACCAAAGTAGGTAGAATGTATAGGTATAAAGATAAATATCTTCCCATGTCATTTGTTGCATGCTGACAATTTATGGGCTGTATGCTGGTGGGTGGGTAGACGGTTCAAATTGAGTTTTACATGTTACAACAATGTTGTACCATACATAAAACATATTTAACAAAGCTAAGAGGTACCAAAAGAGGCCAATAATATTGTATCAATACTAACTCGTATTAATAGTAGTGTCAACATCATACAACATACACACCTTTGACAGCCCACCTCACTGCCCACTCTTGCCAAAACTTCCCCTCTTTTGGGCTTGTTGGGGTTTTCCTTTGACTTCATTATTGTATACTTGTATTTCACTGCTTACCGTTGGGGAGTGCATGTTGTCTTGACATCACTCAATGCCACTCAGCATTGACACTGACCAGTACTCCCCCTTGTGGGGCCGCTTGCCTTCTTCTAAGTTGTTTTATGCCAGTTATGACGATTACACTATGCAGTACATGTGAGAATACCAAGGTTATAAAAGAGCAGCAGTTGAATGAACTATGTTGCTGAGGACAGCACTCTCTGACCCACAAAACTCGGAGAGGCTACAAAGATATGCTGTTGAGGTTTGCAAGTACCAGTACAAGTTGTTCTCATGAATGCATCAACCAAATTAAATAATGACAATCAGTAAATGCATCATACAGTACTCTACGTTCCACACAGCATAGTTGGGATATTCCTCTGCAATTACAGCAACTGGTAACCTGTGCTTGGCCAATGTAACACTGGATCCAAACAGTTACATTTCTTGGGGACAACTAAAATATTGTGCCCTGGGTTAATGTTGGTGGAAGTGTGGAGGTGGTGAAATTTCGGTTTTTGGGTAGTAAATGGAGAGCCCTACAATCTAGCTGGCTTGCTTAAAGGCAGAGGGGAATTGGTCTTTTGTCATACTCTTATTAGAGTGAATACTATATGAATCAACTGCAACCAAAAATGTAACACAACAGTATGTCGCTGTGAAGTTGAAGTAAAATCCCACCCACTTCCAACAAAGAAATATCTTCCCAAAATAACCTATCAAACGATATTTTCAAACCTCTATATACTGGTGAGGCTAATAATTAATCTGGTTCATTTCAATATTGGCAAATTACATAAGTAATATGGTGAATAGACTCCAATCGCCTGGAGTCAAATTACACAGAGAGGTAAATATTGGTTGTTGTATATTGCAAATTGTTCCACTTAAAGAGTGTAATGGAACTTGCAATAATGCAATTATTTCTGTTATTTGCCCAAGAGGAAAGGAATGCTGTGAAGATCATATCATAGCTGCAAGCAACTGAATGCAATATAAATACAACCAAACAAATAAATGCTAAATGCAATTCAAATTTACACCATTACTGACAATGTGAAAAGTGAATTAAATTTCTCTATTGCAGTAAATCAATATATGAATTCAATATGGAATTACACAGAATGAAGACAAAACACAAATGAGTAGAGCATACTATACACCGAACCAGGGATAGTGAGAAGTGCAAATCAAAAGCTAAATCTCTAAATGATAAGAGTTTCTGCAAATAGTCCACTGTTATAGAATATACTATACAGTATGAACACATCAATTATGTGTACCAAATATTAATAAAATATCCAAATATACCAACAATTGCAAGTATAGATACACTGCAGGTTATATCCATAGTGGCCTTCTCAAGTACTCTTCCTGTGAGAAGTAACTATCCGTAGAACAAACAATACTAATATAGTCTAATATGAATAAGTAAATCCATAATTCAAATATGATTCAATATTGCATTCTTTCAGCCCCTTGCAAAATATAAGTCAAATATCTTTTTGAGCTTTGGATGCATCTCTTTTCAAAGCAGCATTGTTGGTAAATGAGCTATTTTTGACATCTTGCCTATTTGAAAGTAGTTAACAATTCAATTAGCAGGCAAATGTCAACTGTTGTAGTAAAACAACTTGATGTACTTACTTTATATCTTCAACACTGTGGGATTGTTCTTTCTAAAGTTACTCTACCATCTTGAGTATATTAACAGCCAAAATACATCACTAGAAAAGTGGTAAGAATTCATCTCCAATCCTGGCTATAATCTTGCCATGGGAGTGGTTCACAGCATATACTGAATTTTGATTTCAATCTAAATTACACAATGAGATGGGAGCTGCAAAAATAACAATCTACAATAGTAACTTGGAAGAATGACATTTCCACCATGAGACTTGCAGTCAGTACTACTGCTAGTTCTGCTAGACTGTTTAAATTTAACAAATCTGTCATTGTGAATGCCATTGGTGTTGAATTGATGTTAAAAGTTAGCTTTGGCTGTATGATATTTGAATACTATCATTACAGTAGTTTGATAACTATGAAATTGATATGTATTGTATAAGCACTAAACCCTATCAGTATATATCATAGCTAGCTGTATTGAACAAACCATAACCATTGCATATCTATCAGTTAGATAATAGTTCATGGTATAATCCTTCCTATGTTCCTTCTGAAGTTGCAACTCAGCTAGACTGAGTTTATTGATTGAATTCTTGGGGGAAGAAACTGCATAAACAGCATGGATGTGAAATTATGGACAATGATATTGATGAATACTGTCTAGGTGAAATGTATACCAGTGCTATGTTCATGCCACCAGATCGTGAAGCAAAGAAGTTTCTGTCTGAAATTCAATTTTTTAATTGTACATTTCTTGGAGTACTTAACTTGAAGCTAATAACAATTGGCTAAAGTGCAAATGAAATATAGGATGCACTATGTGCAGCTCAGAGCAACCTTGCCACAGACTACTGCACAATATGCAGTCTATTGTCATCTGTGGTTGATTCATAGGGAGGTGTGTGTGTGTGTGTCTATGGTACTATATACCGCTCATGTCTGGAGACGGACCTACCTGTCATCACAGCCTGCAGTATTCACTGTCAGTCCACTCCACAGCCCACTCACGCGTGGGAGTCTACACGGAAGCCTGCTCAAAATTCAGCATGATAGCCTGTATGACAGAGCTATGATTAAGATAGCCATATGTAGGTAAACCATGCTTCAGAGAACCATGCTGCTAAAGGAGCAGTGTTTTCCACAGGAAGCTGTTGGCCGATGGAAAACTCTGAGTTTGTGGAAGCTTTGGCTAATAGAATGCACTAAGTCTGTGAAAACTTCGACACTGGCATTCAAGTAGCCTACCTACTTGCCTAAGCACTTCAGATACTATGATCACCATCACCAACACCATTGCCATTACCATTACCATTATTATCGCCATCATCATCACCATCGCCATCATCATCAGCCCCCAACCACATGCACCCAGATGCAACCTCAATTGATTGGAAGCAGGTAGCAGATTCCAATAGACAATCTCAGTCAGAAATCTGCTCTCTCCAGAATCCAAATATCTACCATTTCTGCGGAATCCAAGACTGCACTATTCAACACCATGACTGTAAGGCATTCTAAAATCTTGTCGCGATGGCCACACAAAGTTTAAGTTTCAGACTAGGATATCAAGCAACATTATAATTTCAGCCACCATGTGCCCACCCACCACCTGCCACATGCCACTTGCCACACACCAAATGCCCCCAGCCAACTACTGCCCGTCCTATACCACCTGCCTCGAGACTTCCAGTGCCTGATGTCTGCATCTCAGCATATCTCACAGTCAAGCACACAGGAGCATAAATGGGAGCATATAGTCAACTGAGATTGAGAGCGTCCTGACTGTTGAAAGTGTACTTGGGAGCATAGAGCGATGTAGGCCAGAGGCATGTTATCAAGTGCAACTGGGAGTTCATCTGAGAGCATGTTTGGGAGTATGCTTGAGAGCGCCTTGAGAGCTTACTTGGGAGTGTATAGTCAACCAGGCTGGGAGTTTGCCATCAGGTGCAACTGAGAGTATATTTGAGAGCATGCTCAGGAGTATGCTTCAGAGTGGCTTGACATCATACTTTCGAGCGTACCGGTATACAAGTTGTGAATTTGCCATGAAGTGCAACTGGGAGAGTCTTGAGAATGTACTTGGCAGTATGCTTGAGCGTATCTTGAGTGCTTAGTTGGGAGCATAAAGCCAAGCAGGCTTGCATTGTGCTATGGAGTGCAACTAGGAGCGGCCTGGGGAGCATGCCTGGGGGTGTACTTGAGAGTGTACTTGGAGGTGTACTTGGAAGTGTACTTGGAATGTACTCAGGAGCATCTTGAGAGCTTACTTGAGAGTGTATTTCAAGGAGGCTGGGAATTTGCCATCAAGAGCAATTGGGTGGGTACAGTCACGCAGGCTGAGAATGTGCAATGGAGTGCAATCAGAAGTGTACTACAGAGCGCACTCAGAATCATGCAATAAAGTGCACATGGTAGCTGTCTGTAAAGTTTGTTGTATGCAGTGTGATGTGTAGTATGCAGCATGATGTAAAGTATCAAGTACACAAAATGGCATGGATATTGTAGTAATGTAGTCTGTGTATTGGTACATCGGACCACAATGTTCATCCCATCAAATATGCGATGGATTACTATCTGAGAAGCAGCTTCTCTATGAGTTACCAGTCATGTAAGCTCCTTTTTCCTAGTAACTACTTCAGTTGCAAACTCAGTAGAAGTATATTGCCTGGGGCTGTTGTTGACCTACAAATGTATGACAATAGGGTAAGCAAGATATCAAAGCTATAATTAGCTTGAAATTGTGCAAGAGTGAAAAACAGGAAAAATATATTTGTATTAATATTCTAGAACTATTAAACCTGCTTGAGACTATAGAGAGCTTTCTAAAGCCTTATGATAATTAGTAATATATAGGTCCCTTCGAGTTGATCTTTCAGGCAGCTTTTAGGTAGAATGATATTTATGTCATTGTCTTCATTATTTGAGCTGAGAAATATGACAGCATTCGAATCAATAATATTCGATCCATATCGTCCAATCTGTGAGATGTGATGTCAACAGGCAGTTAGCTTTCAAATAGTTCTTTAATTTGTCACCAATGAGTCCGCTTACAGTCTGTGACAACTAGCCCTACTGGATAGTATGTAAATTCTTTGCCTTTGCTCGGAGTATAAATAATCTTACTTGAGCCGACTGGCTATATATATCATTGAACTGAATTTATCAAATCAACTACAGAGAAAGAATAGTATTAGCGAACAAAAGTGCCTATATTATTAATACAGCACTTGTAATAAATATCGAAGTAAACATGGTGCAATGTCTATATATGTTGATCGATTTGCTTTGATTCTGTTTAATACCAGCTCACATGCCATCAACACTTTCATTCAGGCATTTCTTTAACTTATAGTAATATAACTGAAGGTCAATAGTGGTGGTGGGCATATAACCAACATCTTTGCCATGGCTATGGCATGTCAGTATGCAGTGTGATTCTCGCAGTATCATTACAAATAGTATTCAATATCTAGTATTATTGTCAGAGTTGGTCTATATAATGACTTCCAGAGTATAGATGAATATTTGTATCTGACCTATACAAGAGATTTCATCTTGAACATGTACATGCTGGAAGATTTCAGTGTATTTTATCATGATCCACACATTAATAAACATAGGTGCGATTATTTGTGTAGATTTAATTACCAGTTCTGGAGACTTTACCATAGTTTTCAAAGGGGGCCAGGCCAGCCCTGACGACTTTAAGCCTGGCCTGTAGACTTTAAATCTAGTCTGGCTGGCAGCTCTTTGCACGGGCTGTTCAGGAGAGCGGCCTGGATGGCCTGGTGGTAAAATGTACTGATTGCTAGATGCTTTATTGTATTCAATCTAAAAGGGCCACAAGGCCAATATATATAAGTGTGCAAGTATGGCTGAATACCATCAGCCCATATCAGAGTCAACAGTCGTCTGTTGTTGTTGTATATTCATATTGTATTCACACTGATTCGATTAGAACAAAGACCAAATCCCTTCTACCTCTGGGCGAGCCAGCTAGATGGTAAAGCTTTTCACCCAATACCCAAAATCGAAAATTTACCCCCTCCTCTCTTCCACACCCATTACTCCATGGTACCATATTCTAGTCCTCTCCTAGAAATCTAACTTTTCAGATCCAGTCTCGCATTGCCCAAGTACAGGGTACCATAAGATGTGATCACACGGGAATACCCCAAGTGTGCACCATAGAAAGTAAAGTGCTGCATGATGTGTCTACCCAGTTTGCCTGTTTAAGTGGCTTGATGTGTCAATGGAAACAGCTCGTACTGGTACTCGTGTATCAAGAAGCATTTTGTACACTCACCGAGCGTCGTGGGGCAGAGCATGCTGTGCTCAGAAATACTCTTCATTGAGCCACTGCACTTCCACGCCATACTTATCAAGTACTGCATGTCGTAAATCTTGTGAACAGGGGTGAAACAACCGAAAAGAAGGCGAGTGGCCCCAGGTGGGGGACTACTGGTTGGTGTCAATGCTGAGTCATATTGAGCGATAATTAGACAAGGTGCACTCCCCAAAGGTCAGCAGATACACACAAGGATGAGATAATGAAACCAAGGTTAAACCTCAACTGGCCGAAAACAGGGGAAGTCTTGGCAATACTAGACAGTGAGGTATATTGTGGAAGGTTTGTGTGTCAACAGTCATCTCTGGCCATACGAGACATCACCGTCTTATGCCATACAAGACATCTTCATCTCCAGCCAACTACAACAGCTCTGGCTCCAGCCATACAAGGCAGCTCCACTCAGGCAATACAAGATATCTCTGTCTCCAGCCAGACGAGACTCATTTGGGGCTGAGTGCTGTGTATTCAACACTCTCCCCTCTTGCTTCTCTCCATGGAGGAAGAAAAACAAACACCAAACTAACACATGATGCCTTCAGTAGCCTCTTTAAAATCCTATGTGGGAAGTGAGCAGGGAGTGAGTACTACCATAACCTGACAATGGCCATCCATATGAACAAAGAAATCTATATTCGCACAACCTCCAATTGACCTCCAATTTACATCCAATTACCATAAACCCAATACTTTTGTAAACTTCATATGCATGGCGGTCGGTTCGTTTGATTTGGCAGACATTCAATACTTGAGTTCGTCCTCCAGGGAGGTCCTTTGTAGACAAAGCTGGTGGCACAGGTGATTTTTCCGACAATTTATATGCAGCTGCACCATCATGTTGAAAGTTTGACCAGGATGCTTTGAGGATCTCTTCAGTATCTGAAATGTATCCTATGGCTGACATTTGTGTATTTTGAGTTCATGATTCCTTCTGTGTAGCTCATAGGTATTGGTTGCCCTGCCACATCTCCAAAACGTCGAGGACCTTGGCCATTCAGTGCAACGTCTGTTGTTCCGCCTCTCTATTCATCTCCATGTTGTTATCAGTACTGGTTGGATCTAATACTGGGTCGTCACCAGCCAGTAATCCGGAATTGGCTCGAGCAAACTGCCTCACTACGACCTTTTCAGGAACGCTCTCGCCTGTAGTATTTGGCTGCCTCCACCTGAACACATCTCGCCGATGGGAAAACCTGGCCTCCACTCCGACACCGTGATGGATGGTAGAGAATTCATCACGTGCCACATTGGGGAGATTACTTTCAGTGCATTTCTTCTTGCTGCCACAACCGGTCGGTGATATACGGTAACCAACATGTACTACTAATGTCCATTTGGTCAGAGTGGTAATCATTAAGATTCGGATTAATTTCCCCCCGTTCTGTGTCAATTCAGGAGGTGAATTCAAATAGAGCCTTGCAGCTGTCAATGGGCGTGCTGCACAATTGCTCCATCCGGGTGTCATTTTGGCCACATTGTTAGGCATTAAGTATTCTCCATCATTGCTGGACGAATCATATGGATCATAAGAAGTTTGACCAGATCTCGAAGCCATTGCGGAGGAGACAAGATTGTTATTCAGTATGCTTTCGGGTTTAGTGACTATCAAATGTCTATGTTTAGCGCAGTATTCATTCTCCACATACTTCAGAAAGGCCTCCTGGTATTGGGTACTATAAGAAGTTTCATCTTCAGGATTAATATCCATTCCCTTGTCCCACATCCTAAATGATTGCAACTTCCCAAAAGGATCAAGGATATGTGCCGAAATAAGAAGCATACCTGTCGTTGGAGTCACCGTGGTGTAATATTTGGACAGCTTCTGCCATGCAAACTTCACGGCAAAGTATAAGTCTTCCTTCCATTGTGTTTTCTTCTTCGACAAAGGTCGCATCACGCCATCGATTATGATCGAACATGTTGTTGTAGACAGTGATAATGTGATGCAGAGTAACGGTATGCCGTTTCGACATCCACAGTGTCCAATACCAGAATGACCATAAAACATCCATGACATACTTGACAATGGTCCACTCATCCTGTGTTGTAAAGACTGGCCAGTAATCGCTGTATTTTGGGTTCTTGAGCCACTCAGGTGTACATTCACGTAATCGGTAGGCGAGCTCGAGCAACTCCTGTGTTGAGTGCCAACATGTATTCACATTCATAATGGGTAGTACTGCAATCCGGACTTTGGATTTTTGACAGTCAATGAACTTGTTTCGACGACCAGGTGTCAGCGTAATCAATACAGGAAGCATTCTCTGCTATATGAAGGTCAGTTTCAGCACTTTCAAAATATGTTGAAATATATACTTTCTCAATTATCTTTGCTAAACCTGGTCTCATGGCCGACACGTTATTGATTCTAACATTGTCCTGTTTTCGAAGTCTTTGACTCTTCCCAATGTCGATGCTTTCATTCTCTCCAAATTGCTGATCGCGCTCATGGGCTTCCAAAGACTTAGTGAGTTCTTTTACACCCAGACTGCTCATGAATGCACCCAAAGCAAGCTAAATCATGTGCACCAGGCATGGTATGTGGTTTCTGAATGCGGGGCACGCAATTCCGGCGGCCTCAACGGTAGTTGGTAAATCGCCAGTCATCGGGTCATTTGGGAAAGTGTTATCGGTTGTAACTCCAAGTAAACGGCCGTCAGTAAGCTCAAAACAATCAATTACTGTCTTCAAATGTCCGGCTAGCCGTGCCCCCGTATGTTGAATTTTGACCTGTAATCATTAACAAGCTTTCGAAATAGGAATAAAATGGGATATCAACCTCATCGAATCCCAGTTGAGCATCTCGCAATGCCGTATTTTGATCCATATAACAGGTAATGACGAACTTTATTGCAAATTTATTCCTTGATGTCCATCCGTCTAAAGGTAAACTCACTTTGTTTCTCGACAGCAATTGATTCTTAATTGCATCTAATGTCAGTGTGTATTCCCTCCAGCAAACATTGCTCAGAGTGCTGCCTTACGGAGACACCAACTCGCTTCGTAATGCATTATATGAACGTCGTAGCTGAAGGTTTGATATCACGTTCCATGGAATATGAGCCAAAACAAATCCTAACATGAGGTAGCAATTCCAGGTGTCTTGGTGAAATTCAGCAGTTTGAAAGTCCTTTGCTGCCAGTGTATAGCGTTTTGTCTGTCAATTCAGTAGGTATACTTAAAACCTAAATATTAAATTTGAATTTCCTTTGCGAACTTACAATCTGAATACCTCAACTTCCTTGCCTCTTGAGTATGGCCAAAGCTGTTTCATCGACTGTAGAACTCGTCAATTCAGTTACTTCTGACACTGTTAATTTGTTTAACTTTGCGATGTGCACTTTTGCCTGCAAGTATTTGCACATTGAGCTGGTCCCATGTTCTGATGGATGGCGAAGAACTTGATGACAACCGATACATATCATGCCAGGGCTACCAGTCTCCTCAATTCCGCAGTGTAAATAGAATTACCATGAAGGCACAGGTCTAGAACTATTCCAACCAATATGCCCCTTCAAACGTATATTCATTGAAGCCCACGAAGCATCAAGATTTGTAAAGTAATGTCGCTTAAATCACCAATAAAGACATTCATTTTTTGAAAATATCATAACCACTAGCAACTAGGTATTTAAAGATTTTGTATCTGACATCGCAGAAGGAAATTGAACTCTGGGTAATTCGACCTGAGTAACTTTCAAAAGATATGTTATAGTCAGGTAGAATGCTGGTTATTAAATATTGACTTTAGAGCTACAAGCATAAAAAAGGTCAGACCTGTGAGACATCACATTCATATTTGTGAAGTTGAATACAAGGACGACAAAGACCAGGCGGTTGCGATATCATCACTACCATTTTTGCCCATACTGGCATCTAATAGAACTATTATGGGTCAACACTGTTGCATTGCTCTCTGATTATCCAAGATGCAAGCCCAAAAGTCATTGACGTTCCATTGACAATCATTTTTAGGAGGTAGTAGCAATATCATCACTAGTATTTTTGCCTATAAAAGCAGCCAATATAATGATTATGGGAGTATGCAGTTGCACAGCCCTTGAATTATCCAAGATGCAAGACCAAAAATCGTTGATGCTCCGTCGACTCTCATTTTTAGGAGGTGTTAGTGATATCATCGCTGGCCGTTGTGCCCATAAAGGTGGCCAATACTGTGATTATGACTTCATGCTGTTGCGCAGCCAACTGATTATCCACGATGCAAGACCAGAAATCGGTGACGCTCCGTTGACACTCATTTCTAACATGGGGCAATGAGCATGTCGCTTGCCATTTTGCATTTAAAGCCAGCCAATAACTCCTCTTTCGATCCATGTGACTATGCAACCCTGTGATTGGCGAAAAGATCAAACTAAAAACGTTGACACTCCATTGACGCTCACCTTAGAGACATACTAACAGTCATTGGGTGCACAATAATTTTGCTCAAAGTTCATACCGTCATTTTTGACAACCAATATACCGTTTCAAGGAATCATCATTTGCATCCAAAAGCATTGGGGCCTTGCAGTTTCTGAGCCACCACTATTCATGTTATCAGTCTCATAAATGATGTAGCTCCATCGCGTTTTGGCACTTTCAGCTGGTATGTTACGGCATACAGATCCATCTACTAAATTTGGACATATAGAGCCTGATTTCCTGACCTTTCTTTTGCCAGCTCGTTTTCCTCAATTTCCATGACATACCATAAGCAATTTTCTAATTCTCAACCATGTGCAGCATGTCTGAGTGCTTAGTTATGAATTTAGTTTCATGGACAAATGCAGCATGACGGCTGCTGATCATCGGGGTTCAGACTGCACACTGACCGCTCGTCCTACGACTAGTATGACATCACGGACTTAAACTTTGTTAGTAAATATTGTCTCTGTTTTAAGTTTTGCCCTCTAATGTAACCGTAACCATCAGCAACAACTCTAGTTTCCGTCTGAAACACCCGGGTGTTCCGCACGGCGCTGACGGCTCTGGCGGCACCTCGTACCCTCTGACGGAGAATCAGACGCGACCCGTCGCCCAAGCGACGGGTCGCGTTGCATACCTCCCTTGCGGCGGCTATTATACCATGCCTCTTATTCTTGCGACGCGTCGCGTTGTATATTACGC
>Ga0307514_10000239_pt1 | contig 142247 bp, 156 predicted proteins | sample 16_EM_MG_FD_203088 | JGI IMG/M metagenome (GOLD analysis project Ga0307514, IMG submission 203088) | Populus trichocarpa ectomycorrhiza microbial communities from riparian zone in the Pacific Northwest, United States - 16_EM | ecosystem: Host-associated > Plants > Roots > Unclassified...
GACTGATATTGAACCCCCGCTAAAAGGCATATCACTGGGCAAAGTACTTGCGAGTCTCGGCGTGGTATGCGCTGTCCTTGACTGCCAACAAGTCCCATTATCACTGCTAGGGGAGAACCCCTAACATTACCCGGCCGCATTATGTGCTCGCCGTTGCAACCCTAACCTCTAGTACACGACCTTGCCATTACATTATCCCCCTCTCTATGTGCAGGCCTCCTGGGCTGCATATCTTCATACAGGGAAGGAAACAAAAGATAAAACAAATCTCATGACAATTCTGCGAATTCGGCGCATGGGGAAACTCCACCTCCACTTGACTGTGATCGGAAGGTGGTAAAACCCGTGCCGAGGCCATTTGTACCGGGCTGGACCAATAAGGGAAAAGAAGTGAAGCAAAGAGAAGCAACAGAGATCGTCCAATTGATGCCTTTCCTCCGCTCCCAAGTCCTGAAACTCAACCCATTTCCTCTGCGTCCGAGTCCCGAAACTCAATTACTTCCTTTCATTTCCTCTGCGGCTTCTCCGGATGCATTCGGTGAAACTCATCGACCATCTCTTGGGCATTCTCGAGGTTTTCTGCCGGTTCCCAACTTGTACGTATGTGGCTGTATCCCACCCACTGAATCAGGTAATGAAGCTTCCGATATCGCAGTGTAGAGTCAAGGACACTATCGACTTCCCATTCTTCGGAGTCGTCGACGATCGTCGACTGCGGCTCTGAAGGTGGTTCACCTTTGACCAGTGGCGCATATCGATCAAGTAGTGACACATGGAACACGCTGTGATTCCGCATTGTATTTGGCAAGTCTAATTTGTAAGCATTCTTGTTGATGATCTTACTTACCGTGTACGGTCCAGTGCGGTTGTAATCAAGCTTCTTCGATGGCCTGGTAGTCTGGAAGTGTTTCGTCGAGAACCACACTTGATCTCCAACTTCAAAAGTGATTTGTTTGCCGCCAGCGTACTTTGTTTGTCGTTGTTGAGCCTGGAGCAAGGTTTCTCGTAAGATTCTGTGAATCTTTTCCAGTTCTTCAAGCACAGCATCTGCTTCAATCTCTGACTTCAGGTTGGCTGGGGCATTGGGAGCCTTGAACTGCATTTGGGGATTGCAATGATAAACAGCCCAGAATGGAGTCATCCTCGTTGAAGCATGTATCGAGTTGTTGTATGCAAATTCCGCCAGTGGCAGGAGCTCAACCCAGTTATCTTGCTCATAGTTGCAGAAGGCGGGGAGATACTATTCCATGGTCTGATTATGGTGCTTGGTTTGGCTGTCGGTCTGTGGGTGAAAGGCGGTTGATAGTCGGTAGTCAATGCTCAAATGGGAGCATACTCAGTCCCAAAATTGGCTGGTGAACTGGGGTCTGTGATCTGTGATGATATTGTCTCGGATGCCGTGTTTGCAAATCACATGCTTGAAAATCATACGGGCCAGCTCCGGTGAGTCGATATCTTTTTGGAAGGGTAGGTAGATCTCCATCTTTGTCAGTCGATTGACAATTACTGCGATGCCGGTATACCCTGATGCTGTAGATTCCGGGAGGTCCATGACAAAATCCATTGTGATTTCTTGCCAAGGTATAGAAGGCAGCAGCAATGGCATGTTGACTCCGTGGCAAGCATGGCATGGTGCCTTAATTCGGTGGCATACTTCGCAGCCGGCAATGAATTTTCGAATCGTAGCATCTATTGGGTGCCAATAGAAATCTCTTGATACGAGTTCAGCAGTTCTAAGAGCTCCGAAGTGATCGGATTCAGGGTTATCATGGAAAAGACATATCACTTTGTTGCGGAGCAAAGCGTCCGCCGGTATGTATCTCCTCCCCTCATAGATCAGAGCTCCCAAGATGACTTTCCATTGCTTATCCAAGTTCTCGTCATCGTCAGCAGGTCCACCTGGCTCACGAGTTTTCGACAGGTCAGAGTCTCCGACCATTGGTATTCCGACGATTCTGCGTTTCATGTCGATGACCAACAAGTTGGAGGCATTGGTTGCCTTGATTTCCGGTAGGAGGTTGTCGTACCGTTCAACGGTAGTAATTGCCAGAGTTGCCAAGAGTCATGCTGTGGGCCTTTCGTAGCCTTTTTGGTAATCAGGACGTCTGGATGGTCCATCGGCAGGATTCTTTCCTTCTAGATGCTCAATAACACAATCGTATGACGAGAGGATCTCCGCCCAGGGAGCCTGCCTCCGGGAGAGCACTTTTGATGTCTGGAAGTATGCAAGGTTTTTGTGATCGCACTGGATTGAGATCTTGTAATTTGCTCCTTCGAGGTAGTGTCGCCATTGTCTCATTGTCTCCACAATTGGTAGAAGTTCCCGATTGTACGTGTCGTAGTTCTGTTTGGCAGGGGTGCATTTTCGAGAGTGGAAGTTGACTGGCCTGAGTATTCCAAAACTGTCATACTGATTGGGAATGCGTGCAATGGCGAAGCCGCTTGCATCTGTCTGGAGGATGGTTGGCTTAGCTGGGTCGAAATGCTGGAGGATTGGTGCTCCGGTAAAGGCTTTCTTGAGCTTCTGAAAGGCAAGTTCCACTTCTCCAGTCCATTCCAATTTTGTTGTAGACTTTCGTTAAGCTTTGAGTGCGCTTTTGGGTCTTGTTTCAAGTGTGATTTCTATTTGTTTCAGCAGCTCGGTTAGTGGTAGTGTGATCTTCGCGTACTTCCAAATGAACCATTAGTAGAAGTTTGTGAATCCGAGTAGCACCTGTACATCCTGAATTGACTTTGGTGTAGACCAGTCCTCGATTGTCGATATGCGATCTGATTCCATGCCGATCCCATCGGAGTTGATGATAAATTCGAGGAAGCCGACTTCCGAGACACTGAATTGGCACTTCTCAGCCTTGCAATGGAGACTGAATACCCGTAGCCTTTGCAGCACTTTACGTACGTGATCTTCGTGCTCCTTCTCAATGGTCGAGTAGATGAGTATGTCATCGAGGTAACACACGGCAAAGTTATCGATATAGGGGCGTAGGCCATCATCAATGTAAGACTGAAAGGTCGCCAGTGCATTTGTCAAGCCAAAGGGCATAACTGGGTATTTGAATTGGCCGTACCGGGTTCGAAACGCTGTCTTGTACTCATTGCCTTCTATGGTTCGGATGAGATGATAGGCATTCCGGAGGTCTAGTTTAGTGAAGGTCCGAGCTCAGCGCAGTCTGTCGATCATTTCCGAGATCAATTGTAGGGGGTACCAATTATTGATTGTCCCCGAGTTGAGAGCCCGGTAATCCACACAAAGTCGCAGTCCTCCATCCTTCTATTTGGCGAATAGGATCGGTGCTGCCGCCGAGGATGATGACCGCTGGATCAAGCCATTGGCTTGGTTCGTCTTGATGTAGGCTTTGAGTGTTCTAAGTTCGACTTGCCAGAGATTGTAGATTCGGCCATATGGTAGTTTGAAGCCCGGTTCAAGGTCGATCGTATGGTCGATGGAACAGTGAGGCGCTAGTGTTTCCGCCTTAACTTTGCTAAAAACTTCCACAAATTCTGAGTCCTTGGTGGGGATGAAGCTTCCATTGTCTGTAATTGTTCTCTCTGCTTCTGTGCATCCTCCATCTGTCAATGTTAGCCCAAGCCATATTCTCGGGGATGGAAGCGGAGACAGGGTAATCCAGGAGGTGCAGTACCGCCGGCCCGTCCAATGGAAAATGTCCGTAGTCCACAGCTCTCCCTTCGTGACTTGGCGAGCCAGTAGCAGTCATTCAAACGTCTCCTTGGAGAGGCTCTTCTGCCGCAACTACCGCTGCTGCTCCCTGCTTGTTGTGTCCAGCGTGTTGGTTTCTCACCTGCCAATGTGGTGGTCCCCGCAGTCGCTCCCAGTAGACTGGTGCGTTCCCCAATCCGTAGGGCAAATGCTTCAGCAACCTCGTCGCTAGCTAAGAGATTGGCAAATGCGGTAGCTCCAAGAAGCTGAATGTCTGGAGCAGGAGTGTCCTCACCGCGTTCCGGTAGCTTCTCCTGTGCTTCCGGAGGAGGCTTGTTCTCACCACCCAGTATATCCGCAGCCTGAGGACCGTTAGGTGACCGTAAGGCAGTCAATCGGTGGAGGTTCCAATCAATTCCCGGGTTCCGGGCCCTGAACCATGGTGGTCCGAGTACTAGATCCTAGGCTCGCATCGGTACGACTAGCACTTCCGGTTCTGTACCTGGGGCGGGATGCTTCATATACTGAACGGTTATTGACGTCTTTCAGCTATCCTTCGCATGTTGCATAATCTGTCCGCCCAAGCCGAGTGTAGTAGTATGTGCCGCTTCATGTGATATCCCGAGTCTCTTAAGTAATCTTGGAGCCATAAAAATGCTAGTAGCTCCGCAGTCAATGAGAGCTCATATGCGTTGCATCTCGCCATGATTATCTCGTATCTGAATCTCATGGATTATGTGAGCAGAATCAGATGTTTCTGTACCGCATAGATATTGACTTAACATTTGTGCTCTCGGGCTCTCTAGGATAACACTCGATTTTAGTGCGATTCGGTGAGGTCGTATCTTGTCCAAAGTGGCCATCGACACCTGCGGCCCCACCTTTTCCAACCCAAGTTCCCTCTCGTCCAACCTCCGCCGCCAAGCTAAGTACCGGGAGAGGTACGCTAGTTTTTTGCTTGCTGGGTGTCGAAAGATCGCTGCCTTTTGATCTGTCGGTTTTTGGCATCTTTGCTGTCTCCTGGAGTCAGTTTGTCGGGGTAAGTCGCATGGGAGTATTTTGGGCACTTAAATGATATGTGATCGCTGGCACAATGTGAACATTTCCCTCTAGCCTTTCGCTTCTCATATACCTCCGATGATACCCACGGTGCTGGGGGTAAGTCGGATTGTTTTCGGCCACAGCTTGGCTTCGGCTTATTGGGCTTCAGTGCTTCCTTCGGGGCATTCTTCGATTCTGAAATGGAAGGTAGGTATCCACGTTTTCTGCCGCCTTTGTAGGATGTTTCTCCGTGTTGTCATTGTTGTTGTGATTTGTCGTATTTCTGAGGTTTGGTTTCTACGTCTGCTGCTCGATCGAAAAGCTCGTCGATGCTGTCAAACATCCCATCCTCATTGGTAATGGGCCTGACTGTTGGGTGTAGTTCGGGTTTGAGGCCTGCGCAGATCATATGGTAGCATGATAGCTTCTGTTGCTCTTCATCCCAGCCAGCTTCTTTCCAGTTTCGTCGTAGTTGGTTAGCATATGCTCGTACGCTCTCATTGGGGTCGTGGTGACCTTGGCGAAACTCAAGGTAGAGTCTAGTGCCTGCGTTGAGTTTACGGTCCATGTCACCGTACATCTTCTGGATTTTGCTAACGAAAAGGTCGAAATCATGAATGCATGGGGAATTGTTGGTAAGTAGATCATGGCCCCAGGTAATTGGGTTGATCATGATCGTTTTATGTAGGGTATAATCGCGGTGGTTGCTTCAGCTTCCGAAATGATGAAGTGCATACTGGACTTTGTCGGTATCGCCATCGGAGAAGAGGTGGCTGTGACTGCAGAAGTTTGAGCGAAGAGAGCTGAGAAAGGTGTCTAATTTGCATGCGCCTCTGCAGTATCGTCTTGGATTGGTCATGTCAAATTTGTTGTTTGATGCTTGTCGATTCTCGTCAGGATAGTAGTTCGGTATTCTGTTGGAAGAGGAATTCGATCATTCTCTCCTGTCGTTCCACCGTAGCTCGCTGCTGCTCCACTACATCTGCCAAAAGGATATTCAGTCGTAAGGGGGCGCGTGGATCAACATTGTCATTGGTGTCATTCTCTTCATCGTCGGTTTGGTGATCATCTGTCTCCTTGTCGATTAGGCGTTCTTGATCAGAATTATTGTCAATTTCAGCCTCTGGGAGGACTTTGGGAGAAACCCGTTCAATTGGGGTAATTCGACTAGCAAGACTCGGAGTGCCATGACTGATCGACATCCAAATGGTCTCTGTACTTCCATGCTGATTAGCAGTACGAAGTGGGAATCTATTCGTCTTCCTAGGAGGCATTCTAGTGGTGACGGGTCGGAAAAAAAAAAGGGGTAAAATCGCAATTCTCCAAATGCCGTGAGCAAAACGTATCTAATTACTGAAAAACCGATAACAGTATAAGGGCACGTACGCCTGCCTCTGGCTGTGTAGGGATCAGGGTGGTAATATAAGAGATACAGTTGCATACGTGGCCACAAGTGATCTTAGGTGTAGAAGTGTAGGTCAGATTATAGGTCAGGATCCAAGTTCTCACGTGCAGTCGAGATAGAGTTGTACTTACCCGGCCACATTATGTGCTCGCCATTGCAACCCTAACCTCTAGTACACGACCTCCCCATTACATCCCTCCATCACTCGACTCCTCGTGATCTGAGTTCTCCGCCTCCTCCGCCACTCCACCAATTCTGCCAACATCTGTATAATAAAGAAAATCCAACAGAGCTTGCAAAGATTTTTGTTCTGCAAAAACGAGAGACATTGGCAAACTAATCTTCGGCTTTTTCATCACCTTTTCAACACACTCATACCCATCTTCCCCCTCTTGCCTGTCAACCCAAAGCCGCTTCTGTTCTCGTTTCCATCGTTTACACCACTTAAAAAGGTGGTTTCTCATCTGATATTCATGCCCACACCATCAGCATTTCATATCTCCTCTTTTTCCGATCTGCCTTAAGTATTTTCCAATCAGAGCATGCCCTGTCTTAAGTTGGTAAAACCTTAATTCAATTGATTTCTTGGATTCCATCACCGCTTTGTTACCTCCCCTTTTCACCAAATCATACCGATAACTCTGCTTCGATTTCTTCCCCATCTCTTTTAGTTCTTTCATACTGTCTTCCCATGTCATCTCAGTTAACCTTCGACTAACATGAGCGACAGAAACATAATTCAAATGAGGTAATGGATTCTGCATTTTGGTATAACTCCTGCAATGCTTATATGCTGCTTTCGTCGCCTGTAGGTCCGCTTCTTCTTTGCCTTCCATAACCTTATGTGCGGATACCCACCAGTACTCCACCTGGATGTTTTTATCGGTCAACTCGCTTTCCCAATTCATTGTACGTAACACCAGTACCTGTCCTGGACCTGGTTCATCCGATTGTATTCTTCGTAAAGTCGCTTGGGAGTCCGTAAAAATCATCACTCTCCTCACTTCTTTCTCCCTGCAAATCTCATCCACAATTCTCACTGCTTCCGATATTGCATACATTTCCACAACAAACGCCTCATTCTGCCGGCCTCGGTCTACCCTCCTCTTATTCCATCTTTCTTCCTTCCATACCACTGCACATCCTGCCCACTCATCTTCTTTCCTCAATCCATCTGTCCAAAGAACAAGCCCCTCTCTTTCTTGTCTCACTTCTTTTAACGCCTGTTCATCTTCCAAAATAATCACTTTGCCTTTCAGCATCTTCCTGACTTCCGGTAATGTCGTTCTCTCATAACTCCTCCTTTCAACATACTCCTCCGGGATCAACTAATCAATCCCCTCCATCCTTTGAACCACATTTCCTTCCATCTCTATCATTCTCCCTCTGCCTGTAGCATTGGGCATCATCATTTGCCTCATCTTATACCTCCTCACCTGGTTATTAAGAATCGCATTAGCTGGCCTAAGCCCAGCATCATTCTGTAACGGGCGGGGTTGGGCGTAGGTGATATTGGTAACAATAATGTGATATCGGAAAACCAAAACAAGAGGCTCGAAGTTCGTTTCGAGGAAATCAGGACAAGATAACAGTCAAAGCTGTTTTCAAAGTTGTGACTTGCTTTGCTATACAAGAGAATGAGTAAAGAGAGAAGAAAAGGAAACCCTCCAACACCAACAACCATCTCTTTATATACAACTCGTCTGCCACTCTTGAACCATTCCTCATGCTCTGATGTACCATCTGAATCTCATCCCATAATCTTACACACCACCAACATAACTCCTTATCAGTACAATTACACCACATCGTCCGACGTTGCAACACCTCAGACCACTTCCTTGTCATACCGAATTATCGCACCACCATCTTACCGCATCCTCCGCGTCCCCCAATGTCTCTGCCTTCCGTAGCACAATTCCTTCCACACCCTCCTAAATTCCCCCCATTATTCCTAAGTACCTCTGTACTTCTTTGAACCGTGACAGTATCCCCCTCCTAGGTTCGAGGTCCTCCAAGAATACTCTCCAGTGGTCTGGGCTTCTGTGGGTACTGTCGGTGGAACTGTTCTACTGCCTGTAGGCCATCCACAAACTTTGCGGGTTCCCAAGTCAGGGAGTCATACCCAGTCCACCGTATCAAATACTGTAACTGGTTCGAGTACATCCTACTGTCCTCAACACCTGATACCCGATACTCTACTTCACCATCTTCCACTGGAGGAGGGGGCTCTATTCATTGTCTAGGAAGGGGATCATCCACCACCAGGTCCAAAAGCGAAACAGGTTGAACTCGCTGAATTTGCATTGACGCAGGCAGTACTAACTCATAGGCATATGGAGACATCCTACGGAGAACGCAAAATGGTCCCAACCTCTTCCAATCCAACTTCCAAGTAGGACGGGCGGTTCGTATATGTCGTGCATCCAGCCAAACCTGGGTACCCTCCTGTATATTTGGTGCAGGAGTCCGTGCCTGATTTACCGCTTCTTTCCGTATTGCCTCACTTGGTCTCATTTCTCCCAGGCGGTGCTCATGGATCTGTTGCATCGTGGCTTGGACCTAATCAGCATTCACGCGTCAAGAATCTTGTTCCTTTGTTGGTTCCCCTGGGAATGACATCCGAGGGTCTATTCCCTGAACCGCAAAGAAATGGGTTCACTCAGTTGTTTCCGATATTCCATTATTTGCAGCAAACTCAGCCAGCGGGAGCCACTGTACCCAATCATCCTGTTGGTGACTAACGAACACTCGTAGGTACTGTTCCATACTGGCATTCATTTGTTCGGTTTGGCCATCTGTTTGAGGATGGAATGCTGTTGACATTTGTCGGTCTATTCCTAGGCGACTGCATATCTGGCCGCAGAAACTTGAAGCAAACTGAGGACCTCGATCCCAAACGATTGTTGCTGGTAGCCCATCAAGATGCACAAGCTCTCATAAAAACAACTTGGCCATCTCTATGGCATCGATTGTCGTATGGCAGGGAATGAAATGTCTCATCTTTGAGATCCTATCTACTACCACCCTAATTGCATCGAATCCTTCGCACTGCGGTAACCCTACTACAAAATCATTTGAGATATCTTCCCACAGTTTCTCGGAAACTGGCAACAGTCGAAGAACCCCGAACGTCGAATGTCCAGAGCTCTGGGATCGTTGACAGCTATGGCAATTCTGTACATACTGATCCCCCTGTCTCCGCATATCCTACCAATAGTATTGTCTGTCCACAAGGTGGAATGTCTTTGCCCTACCCGGATGTCCAGCAAGGGCGGTATCATGATGTTCCTGTATCAATCGTACCCATAACCGGTCATTTTCCGGAACATCATACTTCCCTTGATACTGAATTCTCCCCTCTTGTTCCGTACATTCGGCTATTGTAATTCCCTTTGAACTGCCATTCGTTGGTATGGCTTCCAATATTTCCCCTGGTAGCGGGTTAGTCTCACATGCTTCTGCTATAAGATCAGAGATAGAAGGATGGCCCTGAGTGGGCAGGCTGTCCGCCAACAAATGCAAATGTTCCGATAGGTTCTGTGGCTTTACAACCACTTGTTCCATACTTTTCGAACTTTCATCCCCCCCTTCTGGGAGGTCTCCCGGCCTCCTTGTCGATGCATCCATGTTTCCGTTTGATTTCCCCGGTCTATATACTATCTGATAGTTAAAGCATGTTGAAAACTCTGACCACCGAGCTTGTCTGCGATTTTGGAGCTTCTTTGTCATAAAATATTCGAGGTTATTATGGTTAGTTGTCAACTGTAACGGGTACGCAGCGCCCTGGCACTGAGGTCTCCATTCTTTGAGTCCCTTTATAATCGCCATTAGCTCCTTATCGTATATATCATAATTACACTCTGCAGGTGTATGTTTCTTCGAAACCTATGCCACTGAATGTAGCACCCCATCATCATCCCGTTGAGATAGCACTCCTGCAGACACATAATCAGAAGCATCTGTCTCAATAAGAACTTCTCTCTCATAACCGAAATGACGAAGTGCCGGTGCTGTTGTAAACGCGGTGATCATAGTTTCGAAAGCCAACTGTTGTTCTGCTCCACATACGAATGGTTCGTCTTTCTTCGTCAGGCTCATAAGGGGTTCCGCTATCTCAGAGTACTTCGGAATGAATCGTCGATAATAATTGCAAAATCCGAGGAATTGTTGTACTTCGAAGATGTTATTTAGTCGTCCATTCTTGGTCTTCTTCTCCCGGCTCCGATTCTGTACGGTTTCGACGTTATCCTCATCCATAGAAATGCCCTTCATTGATATAACCAACCCCAAATACCTTACTGTTTCCTTATGGCATTATGAATATAATTCTGAAAATCCGCTGGTGCATTTGTCATCCGAAATTGCATTACCATAGGTTCGAATAACCCATACCTGGTGCGGAAAGCTAGCTTATGTTCATCCCCATCCTTAACTCGAAGTAAATTATAAGCCCCTCTCATATGCAACTTGGTATAAATCCTGGCTTTTCCTAAAATGTTCAATGTTTCCTTGATTAAGGGAAGAGGATACCAATTCTTTATTGTCTTGCTATTAATATCCCGATAATCGATACAAAACTGCAGACTGCCGTCGGATTTCTTGGCGAACAATACCGGTTCTGCAAACGGTGATGATGATTGTCGAATAAATCCTTTCGATACGTTTTCCTCGAGCCATTCCTTCAACACAACCAACTCGGTCCTTGACATCGAATACAGTCGTCCCGAACTAGGGGTTTCTCCCTCCCTCAACCGGACCTCATGATCAATCCCAGGTCGATGCGGTGGTAACCAGTCAGCCAACACCTTACTGCATTGCGGGAGGAACTCATGATACTGTTCCGGAACAATCTCCTCCAGGGGGCGTTCCTTCAAGTCCTTCGCCTCAATAACCTTATTAATATCATAAAGCGATGCCTTAAATATCGTAAGCTTCCCTCTTTTCACCGTCCGGAAGAAGGATGATCCATTGAGTATAACCATAATTCCTCGAAACGGCCTCTGTGGTTGTATTTGTGGCTGAAATATTCCTTCTTCTTTTTGATATACTGGTTCCGAGGGTTCCTCACTAACTCCTCGAACCGTAACGGGTGCATCATGTCAACGTGAAATGCAATATTGTGAGCCGAATGTAACTGTATTTGATGCAAACCGTACCGCAACATCGTGTAATCTTAACCAGGGAATTCTGGGAACAATGGGATAGTGTCCCAACTTCGTAATGAACATCGGCAGCTGTTCTCGATGGTCCTGTATCTTCATGCCAGCGCTGGCAATATGCGTAATATCCCCTGACTCGATAGGTCTTCCCTCTATCACCTCGACTTGTTTCTTTTCCTTTAGTTCCTGAAGGGGTATCCCCTGATGGTGAGCAAAATCGTGATCCATAAATGCAATGCCTGTAGCTCCACAATCAATCAGTGCATGCGTAGGTATCTCCTGGTTGTTCACGGTCAATGTACAGGTTATAACTACATGTTTCCCTTCCATTGATCATTTCAATACCTCCACCTTGCTAACTGATAATCGCGAAATTCCAAAACATTTTAAAGCATTTAAAACAAAACTTTTCCCATCAACCAAAGCGCCATCCTGCTTGGGTTGACTTAATCTTTCCTGATTCCTCGGAACCTTCCTTGGTTTCTACTTCCTTGACCTCCGCTCCAGCTGCCTTAAATGTCTGAGCCTTCTTTCTTGCCGCGCATTCTGCCGCTCTGTGGTTAAACCCTCCACAGTACAAACATCTCCCATCCGCAAACCTCTTCGCTCTTTCCTCCGCCGAGATTCTTCTCCTTTCTGCGCTGGAATGCATAGGTGCAGGTCAAGTATATCCTGCAACCATTCCTGCCGGAAGCATCTCTAGGGCCTTCGAAGGAGGAGGGGGCCTGGGAGAAGCGAAACCGATCCCTCCTCCTTTATTCTGCGCCGCCTTTTCTGCTCGTTGCTGTCGAATTTGGTTGTCCCATTTCTGGCCCACTGTTACGAATGCGGGAAGTTCATCAGGCACCTCGCTATAGCAGAAGGAGTCCTTCATTTCTTCCAATAGCCCCATCCTCAGGGCATTTCGAAGGGCCAAGGGGTTGCAATCCAAATTGGCAGCAATAACTTGAAACTCAGTATAGTACTGAGAGAACTTGCGGTTCTTTTGTTTAATTTCCCGCATCTTCTGTTCTGTGGTGGCTACTCAGTCGGGGTCCCCAAACGCTGCTTCCAGGAGTTGTATCAAAGCTGGTAGGTGTTCTAGCACTATTGGCCCATCTTCCCGGACGTGTGGCAAGATTTGGCCCAAGGCTACTCCCCTCAGGCGGTTGAATGCGTACCGCATCTTACACTGTTCATCGGGAAAGCTGGTGGGCTTGTGTCGTATGACCATCCACAGTTGAGCATTCCAGCCTCTCAACTGAGTTTGATCTGACCCTGAAAAGTCCGGGGAGTCGGGAAATTTCTGGCCTCTGTCCTCTGGGGCTTGAGGAGCCGCTGGTGCCGCCCTGGCTGCCAATGTCAAGGCATTAGCTAACTGCGTCCTCAAACCGCGGACTTCCTCTCCAGATTGGTGTGCATCCCGGGTCATCACTGCCAGTTCTTCCCGTAGCTCCTTGTCTGTTCCTGCGGCTGCGGGTCTCCTCCTGACCTCGTCCTGTTCGTTCGTCAGAATCCGTATCTGTTGCTCCATCCCGATATGAACGTACTGCGGGGGCTCGAACTGCTTCGTCTGTAGGTATGTGATCTGCCGTTGTAGATCAATGATTTGTTGTGGGTGTTCGCACACCATCTGCACCTCCTGGATGGGTTGTGAGTACTGTGCCACCCTCATTAATACCACTTGTGTCTGTGCGAATGCCTCGTTCAGCTCTTCAAATCTGATGGCGTCCCTCTGTATGTCGAGGAGTGCCATAATGGCACCCTCGTCCTCGATGGATACCAAGGCTGCTCGGGGTTCCATTGATCCTGACATGGCAGCAGATCAAGCACATTTACCAATGCCAATTATATGCGTCGAGTTCAGAGGGAGTCGGAGTCGGAGGTACTACAACAATCAGCGGAATCCCAAGAGACTTAGCTGTTGTTGCTGCTGCTGCTGCGTGTCCAATTGTCGAGGGGGTCCCTTCACAGTTATGTCCTTTGCAGTCACAAGATTCCTGGGGATAGCAGTGGAACCAGGTATGTGCTCCTGAATATCTTGTCCAATGCGGTCCAAACACAGGATCGTTAATGTCAAGTCCGCCGCCCTCTCTGGCTGTGTCTGTGCAATAAGTATTCCAGGGGGAGGGGACAGTCGACTGTTCCCAAAAATAGGCTTCGAGGGGTTCCTCCTCCAAGGTTGCTGCAAGTATGGCTTTGATACTGTCGAAGGCATTCAAAGGTTCAGGTTCAAAAACAAGGCAGGTGGTTCCTGCGAGATCAAACCAATTTGTACGTGAAATGCAGTTACTGTCGTACTTCTGCTTTTGAATACAGCGATTTATAAGGGTACTGACGGATATCAAATCCAGTAAGTCGGAGTAACTTGTCAATGCAATCGTCGCAAATGTGTATCCAACGATAATTGGGTGCTAGATAAACCCAACAAGAAACAGAACAAGGTTCGGAACAATACTTACATCCTCTAGAGGGGTGTAGGCACATTGAATATCAGGTACGGTATATAGGACTCGTCCTAGTGTAATGGGCGGGGTCGGGCGTAGGTGATATTGGTAACAAAAATATGATATCGGAAAACCAAAACAAGAGGCTCGAAGTTTGTTTCGAGGAAATCAGGACAAGACAGAAGTCAAAGCTGTTTTCAAAGTTGTGACTTGCTTTGCTATACAAGAGAATGAGTAAAGAGAGAAGAAAAGGAAACCCTCCAATGCCAACAACCCTCTCTGTATATACAACTCGTCTGCCACTCTCAAACCATTCCTCATGCTCTGATGTACCATCTGAATCTCATCCCATGATCTGACACACCACCAACATAACTTCTTATCAGTACAATCACGCCACATCGTCCGACGTTGCAACACCTCAAACCATTTCCTTATCATACCAAATTATCCCACCACCATCTTACCGCATCCTCCATGTCCCCCAACGTCTCCGCCTTCCGTAGCACAATTCCTTCCACACCCTCCTAAATTCCCCTCTTTATTCCTAACTACCTCCGTACTTCTTCGAACCGTGACACATTCATCAGAGCTCTTTGAGGTGTCGTTCTAAAGCATCCAGTTACCCTTCTGCCTTGTTCATTCAAAATTTGTTGTACCTCTTGCACTGTATTTTTCTGTCCTTTCCACCAGAACTCAGCTCTGTATAAAGCAACAGCCTGTACTGCAGCAATTTGAATTTTTTGGCATCCTGCTGGGTTTAATCCTTTCGTCATCATCAAGGATCGAACCCTATTCTGTCCTCTTCTTGCTTTCGCAAAAATCTTTTTTGTATGATCGTTCAGGGTAAGCATACTATCCAGCCATACCCCCAACCACCTTGTCGCTTCTTTATTATATTGCACCTTATAATTCCCAACCCTTATCCTCATTTTCATCTTCAGTTCCTTATTCTTCCTCTTTCAAGTAAATAAAATTGCTTCGGTTTTTTCAATGTCAAACTGACAGGCATTTTCCTTCGCCCATATCTGTGCTTCTTTGACACATGCCTCCAATCTTTGTGTGCATTCCCCCACCCCTTCACTTTCCACCACCCATGCCACATCATCGACAAAAGATATGCTGTCACTTCCACACTCTTCTTTCTTATCCTCAACTCTGCCGAACAACCCCGAAAGGTATATAACAAAAAGTACTAGCGACACTGGTTATTCCTGCGGAACTCCTGTTTCCACATCCATACTGTCTTCCCCCCTTCGATCCATCTACATAATCACTTTTCTTTCTTCCATGAAACTTTCCACCCACCTCACAGGTCATCTTCAAATCCCATTTCCTCCATTCTTTATCAAGTTCCCCTTTGCCACGTGTGGAAAGGCTCCCTTAACATCCATCAACAACACTGCCGTGGTATTCCCCGTCCCCTACGCTTCGTCTACTCTCTTCATCATCCTTCCAACTGCATCTATTGCTGACCTTCTCTTTCTGCATCCAAACTGTCCATCATATAACAACCCCTTATGCTCGCACTCCTCTGCTATTGCGTTTGCTGCCACCTTCTCAACGACTTTTCCCAGACAATTTAACGACACAATCACCCTGTTGTAACGGCACGACTGCACGTGACGTGTCCAGGGCCCGGTAACACCGTTTTATATTGTCGGATGGCCACGAGCCTCAGATCTTTAGCGATAATCTTACCTACACATCTACACATATAATCACTCAGATCCTCATGTGCAACCGTATCCTTCCAATTACTATCTCGAGCGGTATACGGCCGTATGTGCCAGCATTTGCCTTTACACTATTATCGCTTTTTCGGTAAATGGATATGTTTCGCTCACGGGATTTCGTGATTACACTTTTACTCCTTTTCCGACACATGGTATACAAGTAAACAATCATGACAATGACGTACACACAAGTTCAGTGGTCTACTGATTACAAGAGCGACGAGCCTTAGTACAGTAACCATTCATTCGAGTCAATTGACGAATGCAGAGATCATCTCGAAACTTCAGCACCGACAAGACGCGTCACCGGTCGAGACATGCTATACTGAACTACCTCGAGTACTCCTGACCAGAAGCCGAAACATGACGGCGAGAGAATCTCATACGATCAATCGCCATATCTTTACCGACTGCGGGGAAGCTGCAATGACAAGAGCGCGTTACCACTGAACGCGTCAATTCACGATGGAAGCCTGGCGATATTCAGTGACGATACAACTGAAGTGTTCCAAATGATTCATTCCTCCAATGAAATGCACTCACGCGCACCAGCAGATACGAAGCTCACTTTCGGAGAAAAATCAGTTCACGATTGCTGCGGACTCCTGGCGGACACATTGCATGGCCTAAGTGTGCCCTATCACCATCTCAATGACACAGTCTGTTGAGACCCTTTTACGATGAACGATTAGATGGTTAATTCCGATTACTGATTCCGACTCAATTCGGATGACCGAGTCGGATGCGCCCTATCCTTTATCAGCAGAGACAAACCCACAATCAATTGAGGCTTACATTGGCAGAGTATCATTTCACGATGGAAGTACAATTTCGGAGGACCATTACATGGTCGAAGCCCACTTCCAGCGGAAAGAATTACCCACTTCCGGCGGAAAAGAATTATTGCACAAGCGATGTGCACCTATGATCATGGCGAATCTCCATGCTACAGTCAATCGAGACATATACAGCAGATGCAACAAATGACATGTAACATACCCCTGGCTGGGCGAGTATGAGGCTGTACAACCGAAAATAATCAACTTACCTTTGCCGGATCCCAGGATGGGAGTAGGCATCCCTCTAATCATCCCAGGATGGGAATTGACACCTGTCGCCAGATCCTGGAGTGGGAATTGGCGTGTCTCTCTTCATTGATTCCTGGGCGGGAATTATCACTTCAGCTCAAACCCGGAATGGGAGGAGCATCTTACGTGCATTACACTGGACGGGATGGGAATTATTCCTTCAGCTCGGTCCTGGAATAGGATGAACACCTTGCTTGTATTACCCTGGATTATTACCTTGGATGGGAATGATCGCTTTCGCTCGATCCTGGAATGGGAAGAGCTTCTTACTTGCCTCACCATGGATGGGAAGTGAGATCAATCTTCAGTCGAACCCCTGAGTGGGAATGGACATCTCTGCGTCAGGTCTCTGGATGGGAATCAATGCTAGTTTCGCTGGATTCCAGGATGGGAGTGGGTGAGTCACTTATCGGGCCCCGGTTGACGAATCGGAGGTCATTTTCATGCCTATGCTGGCGCACAGCTTTGTGCTACTAATGATCGACTGTAGATTCAGTCGTTTGGCTGCCTTATGGACCCTGACTTGGCTCCAGGCACTGGACTCCCGGGATGGGATTTTCCCACACACGGATACAACAGAACTTCGCAGGGAAGCAGAAATGCTCAAAATCAGAGCTGCTGCATTATCGACCTTATTGGTATCAAACAGGTTGGACAGGCTCTCGTCATACGGATTGGGCAATTGCACCGGGCTGCTGCGGGCAACTTCGGGAAGTACCTCTGTTGAGAGGCCCCAAGACAGAAGTACTGGACACGACAAGCAGGGAGCAGCGGCGATAGTTGCGGCAGAAGAGTTACACATTGACGGTGCTTGAATGACTGCTACCGGCTCGCCGAGTCACGAAGGGAGAGATCGGACGGCAGGGCTTGGCTCCTTTGTGTGCGAACCGTTTATGACAATGCCTCCTGGATTTACCCTTCACCGCTTCCATCCTCTCCGAATTACCAATTGGGCTAACACAGATGGAGCAGATATGAATCGTACGAGTTAATGCGGATCAATAGTTCAGATATTTTCACCAAACAATTTCGAGTGGCCAGCGAACTCAGTCTTCCGGATCGAAGGCCTTACGAACAACTACCTACGGGTTAAAATCAGACGAAGTACCATACCGCGAGAGAGAGATCTCAAGCCGGAGTGCTGGATCATGGATTTTAGATCTCAAGCCGGAGTGCTAGATTATGGATTTTAGATCTCAAGCCGGAGTGCTGGATTATGGATTTTAGATCGCGAGCCGAAGTGCCAGATTATGGACCAGGATATCTCCCGGGCGGGAATGAACAACACCGGAAATGTCGCAGAAGTGACTTTTAGAGAATTGCAGAAGCTACTGCGGAGCCACGGGATGTGAACTGCACCAGTGCAATTTCGGATCCCAGAGATGGTGGATCGGAGATGGATGAAAATCAGTCTACTGCCTTAGGGCGATATATGCGGTTATGTGACACCCTTCCTTTTAGATCTCTTACTTTTGATGACAATCTACCAATGTGCAATCGAGTGCATATATGCAGATACACAGATATATGATGTACCAGCGGCATGACTTTACCAAGAATAATCCTGAGTTACACAACTACCAAGGCAATTGGATGCCGTACGAAGCTGTATGAGATAAGTCGGAGGTGGAGCAACGACCTTCAAAAGGGGGAGAAGACTGTACTGGAACCGAAACAACCTTACTACAAGTATTCCCGTACCGGAAGTGCTGGGATGAAGCACTGCAGAACACAGTCTCCGGCAGAGAAGACAGACAGCATCATTGCACTTAGACTCGACGAGTGCACCTGGAGAATAGTCAAAGATCACACCTACAGAAGAGACAACATAGTACACCGCAAAAGATATGGCAAGCACATGTCGAAAGAGACTGCGATAAGTCCACCTGGAGATCGACAAGGGCAGATGGAAAATAGTCGACAGGCACGGCTGGAGAAGAGTGAACAAGTGCACCTAAAGCAGAATCGATAACACAACGATCAAGAGTCAATAAGTCCAATTAGGAAGCAGATATCAACTGTACTTACAATTCCACTCAGAAGCAAACGATTAATTCGACTGCAAGCCCACTCAAGACGATGAGAAGTCCAGCCCGCTTGATAATGCAAAAGAGCGCGGATAGGACTACTGAAGCAGCTTAGATGCAGCCCGATGATCAGTGATGGACTGGGTCTGCGGAGCTGGCCGTGAGATAATGGCAGAGCGCGAGCGCACTTACTATCATGCGGCGAGCGGAGGCTTCCATTGATGCCGAATCATAAGTGGAAGCTCCGATCCATGTCGAACGAGTGCAAATACGACTACCCGAAGCAATACCAAACTGAATACCAAACTGAATACCAAACTGAATATCAAACTGAATACCAAACTGAATACCAAACTGAATACCAAACTGAATACCAAACGACCCTACGAAATGACTTTCACCGAGAAGTAGTCCACGGAGACCCTACCTAATACTGGATCACAAGACGATATCGAATCCATACAGAGTTCAATTGCATATGATTGATCAAGAAGATTTCAAGACGACATCAATTACTCCCAATGGCTGCAATCGAGCACCGGATACCGGAGATGTCGCGACTCCAGGATCACGTTACCCCTGAACGAGTCAATTCACGGCGGAAGCCTAGGCAAATCAAGGGATGACCGCACGTTCAACGCGGAGTCTAAAGACGAGGTCGAATACTGTGAGACTATGACGCCGATGGTCGAGGTCAGGAGACAGTGACACCTGAGGTCGAGGTCGGAAATTAATGGCCGTGACGCTGAAGGTCGAGGTCGGGAGACTGTGACTCCTGAGGTCGAGCTCGGGAACTTGGGACCAGAAGTCTGCAGAGGAAGTGAAAGCCGAACCGAATTATGTGTCGAATCACTGAGATTTCGATCACAATCCCGAATCACGTTTACACTGCTCCCAAGCCACGATGGCAATCGACAATCAATATGATGGGGAAGTCGTCGACGGAGCAACGAATTTTCAAAAATAGGGAGATAGTCGTGGCTGAACAATCAAGTCGTACCAACAAGTCAAAAGCCTTCTTGGAGGCAGTCTACTGCGACACGCACTGAGAAGTCGACCAAGATGTCTACCAATAAGTCGACCATGATTCTATTAGAGCCGCCTGCCGAGAGCGCAACCATAAAGTCGACCGGACGGTTACAGAAGCGTAGTTCGAACGACGATTACTGAGTCAATGTCAATTACCGATGACTACCAGCTGCAAGATATACTCTACAGAGCATGCGGAAGCACTGCACAAAGCTCTGACAGCGCTAGCGTGCTTGAACTTGGTAAGTATCACCATCCTAGAGATGCTTACGTGCTAGATATCAATGAATGAGACGCGATTGCACGCGATGCAATTGACGTATATAATTGATGATCACCGAAGGCTACCAACGATGCCGGCAGCGGAGGATCCCATCGATGCCAAGTCATGAGCCGAAGCTCTCTACCACCCTGACAATTCCGACACTGACCTAGGCCGGGATATACGAGCTACAGGTATGGATGGTCCGTGGAGTATGGGTTCGGAAGTGGAGATATGGAGGACGAGATCCCTTTTGGATGTTTTCTTGTTTCTCTCTTCTCTTCTTCTCTTTATTGGATCTCGGCCCAGTACAAATGGCGTCGGCACAGGTTTTTACCACCTCTTTATCCCAGTCAAGTGGAGGTGGAGTTTTCCCGTGCGCCGGATCCGCCGAATGGTCACCCTGAGCGGTACTGATCGGTTGTGGGACTTATAGGTTCGTACGATTGCGTACGTAGAACGATTATTTGATTGTTTTCCTTTTGTTTCTTCCTTTCCTACTCTTGTACGGGATTATGCAGCCCAGGAGGTCTGCACCTAAAGAGGGGGATAATGTAACGGCACGGCTGCACGTGATGTATCCAGGGCCGGGTAACACCGTTTTATATAGTCGGCTGGCCACGAGCCTCAGATCTTTAGCAATAATCTTACCTACACATCTACCCATATAATCACTCAGATCCTCGTGTGCAACCTTATCCTTCCAATTACTATCTCGAGCGGTACACGGCCGTACGTGCCGGTATTCGCCTTTCCACCTGTGTGTGTTGGCGACTCCGTAATCCGGTTTATTTGGTTTCGGTATAACCACCCCCTTCGCTTCCTTCCAAGCTCATGGATGTGTTCCCAACCTAAACATCGTTTAAACAATCTTATCGCCTTAAACCCAAGTCTATCCGGACCTGGTGCCTTCTTTACTGACTGCCCGAACACCGCTTTCCTGATGTTCTCCTCAGTAATCATTTTCCACATCCCCCCTCCCTCTTCTTGGGCCTGTCTCTCCACACCCTTCAGAGGCTTCGGGAACACTTCTTCTTTAATCAACTCTGCTGTATCCTCCCAGGATTCCGCCACCGCTCCATCCCTAGATTTTAAAGCTTTCATCGTTTGTTGACCCCCCAGTTTTGTATACCTCAAGGCCTGCCATACCTGATCATTCGTAGCCAACGATAAAAACTCCTGCAACATCCTTGTTTTCAATTGTCGGATCATTCGTGAGACGTTGCTTCACTGCTTCTTAACTTGTTGCTGCGTCACTTCCCCCCTTCGTCTGGCCCTTTTTAACAAGCCCAAAATCTTTCTATTTTCTGTGATCTCCTCATTCCACCACCTCTTTGATCTCACACAAACTTTAACTTTTTTGCAATACCTATTGAGATGATTAACAAAATTCCGCTGTATCCAATCAGCTTCCTTCTGTAATTCTGCTCTGCTGCTTTCTTCAGTCAAACTGGGTCTCTCCCAACTCTTGTCCTTCCAATATTTTTTGGCTTTTTCATAATTTTCTTTTTCTTCCTCCGACTTGAGCCCATCAATATCCCATCCCGTAACTTTTCTCGATACTTTGACTCCTTCCCCTTCATCCCATCTTAAGTGGGCACACACAAGCTTAACGGGATGTAGGTCACTTTGAGGGAAAAATTTTCAACATAGTTTCGGATGGAGTGGTCACTTGGTAATTGTTTGATGTTCAATAGATTAAGGAGCTCGTAAGATTAGAAGCCACCCATCATGAGATTGTTGAATGCCGGTCGCTACCAACGGGTGACCCACTATGACCTATGCGCCACCAGATTGGAGCCGCGCATAATCAGCCCGAGCTCGTCAAGCCAGCAAGCATATGCGGTCCATTGACCGACCTCCAATTCTACCAAATTCATGACGCACGGGAACGGTCGCTTGGCCACAGTTTTGATACTATTCCTTATTAATCGTAAGATATAAACTTTAAAACTGCAACCCTCTCAGCTACAGTCATAGAAACGTGAATACAAGGCTTCCCGTCCGCTCAGCCATATTTAAGCACGTTATCGCCTGGTTAGTACTGCAGTGGGTGACCATGCGGGAATCCCGGGTACTGTAGTTTTTTGCTTCCCCGTACGAGGTGTGATATGCTCCGAGCTGTGCCCGAACAAGGAATTTAGTCGATGCCATCATAAAGAAGGAGCAGATTTAGCTTATTTTATCCTACTAAAGGGTGCAACTTGATGATGTTGTTACTATGTAACTGCGAAAGGTCAGGCCTTCAGCCACTGATAGGTTCCAGGGTGGAAAAGCTAATTTTTGGGACTGAGCACAACAGTCGTGAGTGGGTTTGTAATTGAAGTTAGAGTTTGAGCTCGTGAGAGATGCTGGAGCGTGTGGATGCATTAAAATTAGGGGCATCGTTGCAATGCAATTCACTTCCGGATCTGTTCATTAGATTAAGAGCTGGATTCTATTTGGGCAAATGAGCACTCGGTTTAACATTGTATCTAACCACCATCAAAACTTGCACTTAAACATTGGTGCTTTATTAAGGACCCAGGACAAATGAGACTTATGAGCATGGCAACAAATTGGCAAACCGCAATTAATAAAAAGCAATAACGCCCGACTCCAATAACAACCGCATGGGCATTAACCGTTATTCTAGCAAACACTCCTTACCAGCCCCCATTATACCTCCCACCTGCTGACACCACACCGGGTTCTGTGGCGTGTTCTTCATACGGTACTTAACTTTAATTTCCACCACTACAATCACATTGGACGCAACCGGGGCCTCGGAAATCGTGGACACAAGTGGCCGGTAAGGCTGCAGCGGAATCTGCGGGAGGAAAGGGAGCATCGGATTCACTCTTCGGCTGGCGTTTTGGCTTCGCAGGCACTTAGCGCTTCTGGTTGGCTGGTATTAGCAGATTGTTTAATATGCGCCTCCAGTTCGGCGGTAGGATCTATTGCAGGCTGGCTGAGGCTGTTGAGTTTAAGATGAGCTTGTAAGGATTTTCAACCGAAGCAGCTGCAAAAACAAAAAACCTATCGCCAACCGCAATTGAGGTTTCGAGGAAGAGAAATAAACCCTCAGGTGGTCGCCTGAAATGCTAGCCCCTTCTCCGCTGTATGATTGGTATAATGGCAACACCGCACAGCAGCTGTGAATTTGTGTGGGTGGGGATGTTGTCTCGTGTCCAGCCAATACTTCGGACATCTTAAGTGCGCACGACGCGGGGTACGAGCGGAGCCGCACGTGGGTTAGAGGTCTGGAGCGAGACTAGTGTGGATATACCGTTTTTTCTTTTTAGTTTATATTGCATTTGGCCGAGTGTTCCCATGGCATAAGTACAGATTTGAACAAAGGAGATTACATTAAATTCTCTTCCGTCTTCTGTGGCTACCCCCAATTCAAGCACATGGGAAATTATTCTTGACTCTGTTAGCATCGTGGCCCAATATCTTCCATCAGAGCCTCCTGTTTCCTGTCCATGCCCCTGTCAATTTAGGCTGGTCGCCTTGGAGCAGCACTTCCTTAAGCCCGTCTTATTTTTATAGCTCTCATTGGCACTTCAGTAGTGTAGGTGGATTATGTTTTCCAGCTGAACTATAGCATTTTTAACTTTGTCAAAATTGATAGATCGGCTTATCAACAGTAGTTGGTCAGACGGATGTAGCCCAGTGGTAACAAAAAGTGTCTGACAGACCATACTAATTATCTGACCGGTTTGTTGAGGCTATCATAATTAGTTTGCTGGAGTTGTGAAGCTGAACCCACCGCTTATAAAAGACGATATCGCTGTCTCTTCTCGTTGATAACGCAATGATTAGTTTGTGTTCGCTGAACTCTTATTGATAATGGTAGAAATAGGAACGAGTAAACCTGCCTCTAGAAAGCCGCCAATAGGGCACCAAGGAGGCGTTTCCCGCACATGACAAAGTTGGCCCCAGTGACATGAGTATATTCTGTAAAAAATTAGATCAAGACAACTTCCGGTCGAAGCGGAAAAACCGATGCGGAGGCTGAACACTAATCCCCGCTTGCTCGAGATTCACCACCGTTCTAGAGTACACAATCCGTTATGCAATCTCCGCACCCCTCTTTCCCATTTTCCCTCCTGAACTGTTCGTACAACCCTCCCAACCTTTCTGTTCCAACGGCCAGCGATGAACTGCATATGCAAAGCGGTTTTCGAGGAAACCCTCTCATGGGTCGTTGAACATGCTGTCGGCCATCCATGTGAGCCGCCGCCGCAGTGCGTGTTTCCCGGTGGATGCAGCTGTGAAGCTCTTCAGAAGAGGCCGTTTGGATATTACCTAAAACCTCCACAAACGACCAGCATCATCTCATTTTCATTGCATCCAGATGAATACGCAGTGTTATCCGTATTGTCATCTGCATGTGCTGTTGAGGGAAATTCGACTGCATGAACTAGCGTCAAATTCTAGGCGCGTATGCATCCAAGCTCTCCCAAATAATACGATATCATATCTCATATAGACTCCTGGCGAGTAGAAGAGCGGATACACATCACAAGAATCACAACAGAACACAAATCTTTGGACGTGAAAGGCCATGTCAGTGTCTTACCATGACTATGCCATCTTGTGGGATCAAGAAACAGAAATTAAGTATAAAAATGGAGCTGAGCCTACTGGTGGTGGTGGAAACTAGGAAATACATAGGAGGTACCGCCAAACGTGTTAAGGTAACGGGTCGCCAACCCATACATAATGGATAAGAAATTTTTTCTAGGATCATATCCTACTCCAAAGGCTCTGAGTGGATCACGCCACTCATAACCTTAGTGGTGGGAAGGTTGTGCACCCGATTGGCCTTTTGATTCGTGTCACCGTGGTTTGCAAGTGCAGATCCTCACCAGTGATGATAGCAGGTGAGGAACTACCCCATGAGTGGACTATCTACCCCACAGACATGTGATGCGGTGTTCTCCATGGCTGGGTGCGGAATCATCCGGGCTGGTCAAGACTTAGGATTAAGATATAATATGTAGTGGCTTGTGGAACTCATTTGTGGGTTGGTAGATATTGCACTCCCTATTCTGTTTCTAAATTTGCTTTCTTCAATTAGATATTCCGTCGCCGGTAACCATCCCCCGAACCAAGATGTCCGATCCTGCAGTGCTCAATGCTATCCTCCGCACCTATTACTCTAATAGCAATTACAATACTCTCGCCCCTCCTGCAAAACCCCCTGTCGAGATAGACCACTTCTTCGAGGTCCAACACATAGTCGCACTGCTCCAACAAAACCCGCCTCTGATCGACCCAAATTCCTGGTACAACGTACCCATCGGACAGTTCGTCGACCTCGCCACCTTCGTAAACGACCACCGTAATCTCTTCCAGATCACCAAAGCTGAGAATCAGGCAAAGAAAAATATCCCGCTGAACCAATACCCCAACGATGTCACCATCAGGACGTATCTGAGGCATCAAGTAAAAAATCGGCAAGGCGCCCTAGTGACGGTGGAGTCGCAAGTTCAGGAAATGGTGAGGGAGATGAGGGGGAGGAATACACCTTTCTCGCAGTTGACAAGAGGCGTGGGGACGAGGTTGTGCACTCTGATGGGGTGGTAACCGTCGTCGCTAGGATATCGGAACTGCAGAAGTTTGTGAGTCTTCGATGCCGGTCGTAGCCAAGGCATGTTGAGAATCTGTCCTGACACTATTTTATCTCCAGTTGTAGTGCTCTCGCGGTTTTTAGCTTTTTCTTTTCACTTGGTTTCGATTGCATGGTTTCGATGTAGGAAGGTCAAACGATACGCCCACGTGATGAGTATTTTTTAAGGGCGGGTTTGTCATTGCATGAATTTGGGTTTTCTCATGCCCAGACTGACAAATTAAGATTTATCCTCATGCGAGCTTGCAAACGGGAGGAGTCTGGGCATGAGAAAAGAATTTGGAGGTGTGCCAGGGACTTGGCGGCTTCTATCAACAATGAAACAAGAGTGGGTAGTTAAACATTTTTGTACAGCCGTACTATGAATATTAGAAATATCATAAATTGGAGAACGCGAAGTGAAAGCGGGGCTATTTACTTAAGTACGAATAATGAATAAAAATAGCCGCTCTAACAGGAGTGCGGGGGCTTTCTACGAAGTCAAAACTTACATGAAACTACGTCACAACGCGCAAGGATCTAGAACTTTCTTCTAACCTCACTGTACTATCTACCTCTACTACTAACAATGGGCAAAAAGCTCCCTTTCACTACCGCCATCACTAGTACCTCTGACGCGGTCCACCTCCACATCACGCCGCTCACCACTGTCATAGCCTCCTCAATCCTGCCCCCTCTCCGGCATCGACCTCTTAACAATATCATACACGCTCCTTACGTTCCTAGAGCCCCCCTTCGGCTATGTCACCCTCCCCATCGCCGCCGCCGAGAAGCTAAAAGGAAACTTCGCGGCATGATATTCAGCTGTGTGAAGGTGTGCGTTGAAGATGGGCGTGCAGAGAAGTGACAGTTGCGTCTTGCGATGGCAGAGAATGAGGAGGCTGAGAAGAAACGGGTAAAACAGGAGAAGCAGAAGAAGGAAAAGGGAGTAATGGGAATATTCAGCTGCCCGATGAGCGTAGGGTCGCAAGGGGATAGATCGAGAAGAGCGACAAGGAAAATAAAAAGGACAAGCGAGGGAGTGTCTTTTCAAAGCCGGGATCCCAGCCAATAAGGCAGATTTGATCACGACAAAAATGATAACAAAGGAGGAAAAGGCTTTAGGAAAGGAAGAGAAGAAGAGAAGAAGAGAAGAGGAAGAGGAAGCTTATCGAGGAATTTGAGAATACGCAGAAGTTTCCGAGCTTCTTAAAAGAGTCAGTTTGATCTTACGAGGTGTCCGGTGCAGGATGTTGCATTAGTGGAGGTTACGGTCGATACATGGATGTGGATACGGCTTCAGTGAGATCTGAGGAAGCATTCTATGATGTTCCTGAGCATAAAGACGACTTGCCTATCGCTGAACAGGACTCTACGAGGAACTCGAGGGAAATGTTATTGATATTATGGAATCGGAGCTTATTCTGCTGAAGGAGACTGCAGCTACCTCTTCGGAGTCTGAAGCAGAAAGCGATGAATCCGAGGACGAAGAGACCACCACAAAGGAAGAAACTAAGCCTCAAGCTTCAACAACAGTCCAGAAACCCTCACCTGCCAAATTATCTGTCAAAACTGCGGCATCACCAACCCCCATCAAAAAAAAACTAACGCTTACTATTCATATTCTTGAAGTACTCTATAACCCAACGAACTTCGCAAGCTTTACTACCGCCTCCCCCACCAACAACTTTGGCTTCAAATTCAGTTTCGGTGGCGCCTTCCCAGGGGATAATGACGACAGCGACAGGAATGTGCCCACCGCTGTCACGCCTTACAAAGATCCCCGACACTGCAATCGGCAACAAACGGTTCTTCAGTCTAACCGTGGTTCCTCCTCTGAAGCTTCATTTATGTGATCGACCTCTGCGCGTTATTCTCACATACACCCGGCTCCTATGTGCCACTGCTGTTTATGCACGAAGACTCCATGTTCTTGAAGGGATTGAGTTTATGGCAACAGCTGCCAACTCCGAAGACGCTACTACTGAAGGAGGGTGAGGGAGATAATGATCTTGCGGAGGTGTGGAAGAAACGCTTTTATGAATAGCACGGCGAGCAGCCGATTACAAGGCTTCCTGTCCGCTCAACCATATTTATGAATATTATTGCCTGGTTAGTAAATCAGTAAGTGACCATGAGGGAATTCGAGAAGGTTGGATAGAAATAACAAAATAGGTAAAGCAATTGTATAGTTAATGTTATGTCTAAATATACAGCGAAACTAAAAAATTCAAAAACTACAGTTCATTTGCTTGGGTTACTGTACTAACATTACCGACTAGATAGGGATCATGTTCTAATTAAACTATAGAGATCATTGTTGTATATATGTTCCGACTGAACTGGGAAGTAATCTGCTTCGCGAATAAGTCAACTGCTTCGCGAATAAGTTAAATTCCTGACCCAGTTGACTGGGCCAAGTTCTTGCCAGTCAACTTGGAGTAGAAGCGCATTACTTTGTAATACAGTCAACTGGCCTATAAACCTCGGGTATACTAAAGCAGTGCAGAAGGAAATGTTGCATGTATACGTGCCCGTGCGGATGCATACACAGAGCTCTTTTACATATATGAGTATATGTACCCTCGATAGAAACACAATCAATCATTATATGCTTAAGAGAACCCTGCTTGAGAGAGGTAGGCTTGAGAGAGCCGTAGAGTGACATTCTCCACCGGAAGCTTTGGGCCGACGGAAAACTCTGAATTTGTAGAAGCTTTGGCCGATAGGGAGCTCGAAGTGTGTCGAAGCTTTGACTCTGACATAGCCAACCTACTTGTTTAAGTGCTTCCACCTCTGGCCGGTACCGTGACTATAACCATCACCGCCACCATCACTGCCACCATCGCCATCGCCATCGCCATCGCCATCGCCATCATCATCACTATCACCATCGTGCAGCATGAGCAGCCCCAGGTACATATGCATACATCTAAAATAGGTGGCAATCTCCGTTGGAAAAATTAGGTCGGAGATCTGCTCTCCCCAAGATGTAATTGTACACCGTTCTTGAAGAAGAGGTAGCTAAAATTGTCAACACCATAGCTAGGAAGCGTCGTGAGATCTTGTCACAATGCGGTACTGAGCGCGTCTAACAAGATAAGATTTACACTGTGAAATTGCCCGATGTCATCATTTTGGCCGCCGACAATACCCCACACGCCACACCCCGCCCGGCGAGTCTCTGTATCCAACCACGCTTAATAATTGATAACCTGCACTCAAGATCAATTCTTGGGAGTATACTTGGGGGTGTGCGGTCGAGCGGGGTCGGAAGTATACAATTGCGTACACCCGGGATCGTACTTGGGAGCGTATGGTCTAAGGGATTGTTAACTGCAAATTGGTGCAGTACAGCGACTGCACCACAGTACAGTTGACTGGGTGATAAAGCTCTCTACTTTAACATACAGTCGACTGCTCTCAGGACCAGTCGGTTGGTGGGGCAATGCTTCTGGCTTCAGCTGGCTGGTACATAAAGTTGACTTATTCAGGAAGCAGCCGACTTCTTCGCGAAGCAGTCAACTTATTCGCGAAGTGTATTTCTTCGCGGTTCAGTCGGAACATATACATATTGCGATCTCTCCGGTTAGAGGCTTGATTATATTAAGAAATAGTCTTGCTCAGCGTCGACCCGGCTCGAAGTTCTCAAGACGTGCTCCCTCGTGAACGTTCGTCTGTGATTGATAATTGGTACTCCACATGGATCTATGTAGAGCAAACCACTATCTAGGACCACTAAATATACACCCCATTCTTCCGCCGCTGCCCCGCATAAAGCTAAGAAATACTACTCTAACGATATATGAAATCGAGGTACCTGAAATTCGGCTAATCGATTTGCGACTTACACATCTACTCTTCTGGCGTTGCGGAAAGTCGCGGTAACTCCGGGTTTATGACCATAGCCATACACCATGAAGTCTTGACTGTTGCCAAGCGCATGGATGACGATTCGGTAAACCCATCCGGCGCTTGCAGTTACTCTAGTCTATTTGCAAGGTTTCCCCACATTGTGCAGATCGGCTAGTTTACACTGCTCTTATGGGCATTCGTTATTTCAAATGAACATCAGGCATGTTGTATTGAGGCCAAACAAGTAAAATAGTTTAGAAAACATCATCCAACTGAAACTTAAAACAAGGACAGAGTATCTTCTCTGCACTAATTATCGGAGCCACTCCACAACAGAGACATGGATTGTTCCACCTTTCCAGCGGCCCGCGATCGACCCACCATTGCTAGCGTCCTCCAAGCAAACATCTGATCAGTCTTTAACCTCCTTTAGGTCGTGATTGTCAACATCTGGGGTTGGGCTCAAGACCTAGAACTCACACCTCGCAGCACTGACAATTAAATAACTGAATATCAACTGGGCACCTGAAAGTGCAATATACTGGAGGAGGTACCTTTTACTTTCCTTGCGACGGATTAACTCGAAAGGAATCTAAACATTGCCAGTGCATGCGCTGAGTTTTACTAGAAGGACCTCCGAGTACGCAATTCACTGTTGGACAAAAGGTGCGCCACCGGGAGTGCGGCATTCTGTATACTATACATACATATGCGAAAATTGGGGTACCTAACATAGCGCAACACCCCCCAGCCTTTCCGGCAAGCGGCCTTGTTCGACATCGATGCATCTTCTTGCTCTTTGCCAATCCCCAGGCCTCCCTTCATCTTCCCCCGTCCAATTTCAACTTCATTATCTCTCTCTACTCACATTCTTTTATCACTCAACATTCATGTCACCCAGCATCTCCCACATCGAGAAAGCCTCTCCCAGAAACATGAGCAATGAAAACATCAGCACCCACCACGACCACAATCTTGCGCGGACCGCCACGATCTCAACCGAGCTCTTTGAAAAGCTCTACCTCTCCCCAAAAGTCAGCGTCCAAGGCCAGCTTCGACAGACATTCGCGAATCCCACCCCTCTGTAAGTACACTCCGAATTCCACGCCTAGGCTAATCCCATAGTGCCCTTGCGGGATTCCTTATGACGGTGACACCGCTGGCTTGCCAGTTAATCGGCTGGCGCGGAGCTGATGGGAGTGGTGCAGCCATCGTGTGAGTCTTTCGCGTCTACGGTGAGCCGCAATGGCTAATAGAACGAAGCGGGGTTTACTTCTTTTGTGGGGGCCTGCTTATGTTCCTTGGTGGACTCTTGGAGTTCTTTCTTGGGAATACGTTTTCGTTTGTTGTGTTCTGTTCGTTTGGTACGCATCTCTTTGTGGGTATGAATATAAAAACTGCTGACGGGTTCCTCCAGGCGGATTTTGGGCGGCCATGGGCGCTACAGTTTCCCCGTCTTTCGGAGCGATATCTGCGTTTGAAACGGCAGAGTTTGCGTCCGGTGCGCAGAACCCACAGTTTTATAATACTTTTGGTACGTTCAATCTCTTCGTCACATCGGCAGTATGCTGACAGCGTAGCCTTCTACTTCCTCTTCGTCGGGATCCTCAGTCTCGTGTTCCTGATTTGTTCGGTGCGCACGAATATCGTGTTTATGGGGATTTTCCTTGGACTTGTTATTGATTTTTTGTTACTAGCGGGTACGTACTGGCAGGTTGGGAATGGAAACGCCGCTTTGGCTGGGAGATTGCAGATTGCGGCGGGTGCGGTGTTGTTAGGTGTTGCGATGTTGGGCTGGTATATATTTATGGCGGTGATGTTGGTGGCGGTGGATTTTCCGTTTGATTTGCCGGTGGGAGATCTTAGTGCTGTGATTAAGGGGGGCAGTGAGAAGAGGGCTGCTTTGGCGGCTGAGGATCGATCGTAGTTCCGCGGCTTGAAACGGAGGGATGATAGGGAGGTGGATGTGACTGCTACTGTTGGATCTATCGACTCTGATATGATGTTATGACGTTTGTGTGGGTGCAAGGTTTGCCCCGAACGAGGGTATTGCTAGCTGCATTGCTAGTGATTCGTTGGATGTTGGACGCTTGTAATATGCATTGTGAGGGTTTTTTTACTTTCATGGCTAACAGATATTTAATCAATAACATAACATAAGTGGTACCATGAGATGAATGTCGAACGGCCGTTTGAGAATGTCTCAATTTGCTTAGGAATGAGGGTCAAACGACGAATTAGAAAATGAACCGAGGTTAAATAACAAACTACGTGAGCATATAGATAGGGCAAGTAATAAGAGAATTTACCCCACTATTGAAGCTTGTATACTATCTCCCGAACTTTGAGTATCGAGACACTAAAGCCAGAAAAAATAATTAGCTCTAGTACAACAACACGTTTACTAGCAGTAAACTCTGCAAATGGCACGGTAGAAGTTATTATAGTTAAACCATGATAATCACTCGATGCCATATTTGGGGTTAGGGTTGACCGAATGCAACCCGGCGTTGAATTTTTGCCATATCTTCAAGTTCGACAATGTGAATCTATATCATCAAGACTCGAAATACTAAGGCCATTTGGGAGGAGAGTTGACAGGGTTTTCTTTTTTGGGAGGGGGGGGGGAGGCTTTCGACATGAACGCACTTCAAGTCAAAATAATTGCTCCATTGAGGCTATACAGATTTAGATGTAAACACAGATATAGGCATTAATATTAGACTATAGTGAGCACTGGACAAGGGTCATCAATAGCATCGAAGACATGGCACCAACAACCCCGGCGACGGTCGTAGCATCTTGAGTGTTCTTCCAGAAAAGCCACAATGCTACCCATACGACACTCGTTGAAACCATCAACAGGAATGCGGTAAGAATCACCCTAGCTATTGATATCCTTTCCACTACATGCAATCCCCAACCTTCAGTAAGTTCGGGCCCAGAGTATAGTTCGTTCTTTTTCTTCGGGAGCATCGGCACAATTCCACTGATACAGGTGTGAGTGCGTATCCTGACTATATTAATAACATGGGAGCAGTTACGAACCTTGAAGCCTGACATATGTGGGGTTCCTCGAAGTTGTGCAGAAGTCTGTTTCTAGACACTGGCCCCCGAGGAGGCAATAGTCTAGCCGGTCGTGGGTCGTAATCATACTCCTCTACCTCAGGAGCTGGTATTTCTTCGTCAAGACACCCGACAAAGTCTTTGTAGTAGAGTTCAAACTGCATCACCAGCGAAATTAGTGCATACCCTCAGCCAATTCATGCAGTACGTGATAAACCTTGACAAATTTTATACTATCAACCGTTCCCAGAGTAAGGTATGACCGCCAGCCACGAACTCGAAAATACTGACGGCGGATCTCCGAAAAGAGCCATCCGTCTTTAGCGTCTTTGCCTACGGGTATCTGGACTAGACGAGACCGGTTCCTTCGTGTGTTTACGCACAATAGAATATAGCTTAGCGCTTGGGTTGGAGTTGATGAATTTTCCATTTCCAATCCAAGATTGCATCCGTTGTCTTTGCTCCATTGATGGAGAAACCGACGTACTCGTTGGATTGCTTTACCGGCATCTTTATAGAGGCCGAGAAGAGAGTCGGTCAATCTTGCTAGACTATTGTTGCTGGGTTGAGCGTCGTCTGAATCCTGCGCAGGCTCATCGTCATACAATTCAGCACCGCAATCCTGCTAACCATAGTAGTGTATTAGTACAAGTATCAAAATATCTTGGAAATATATGTGGGTTGTTCGCATTACACAGTTCCAATATACCCTTCTATGAACGGGGAGAATTCGCGGCTCCCAGGGCCACCAGATGACAGGACCCTGGAGGTAGCTTTCAACGGCACCCTTCATTTGGTCCATTGACCATGGTAACATGCAACAGTTAACGAAAGAATTAACGGGTGATATAGGTATTCGGAATACCCAAAATATCCAGAATGCCAAGAATACCCAGAATACTGTAATAGAAAATGTGGAAATTCGGAATATAGCTGTCAACAATGGAATCCCCTGTTTTATAACACTTCCAAAGTTTAATAGCCTCTCCTCTCTCGGTGGTCCATGAGACTCGTCACATGGCTTATGATAGAAGTGACCTCGAATCAACGCATTGTCTCGCAAACCCCAAATCGACGACAGTAAGTGTTCCTTCCAATCGCTAACCTTAAACATTGACTCTAGGCCTTCTCTCCTCCAAGCTCTGATCATGTCCAAGACTTGAACCAGTACTGCGCATTATATTAGTTATTCGTAAATCCAAGCAATCCGATTATTTGAACCTTATTTCCATTTATGGGGGTTCCGGAACCATATACCTTTAGGTCTGTCTGACCAATAGCACTGCATGTCCCGTTGAACATGTTCAATGCAATCGTCTCCGCACAGGTCTTTGCTCTCGAGAAAGATGCATTCCGAAATATTAAACTTGGATTCACCCCTTTCCACAGGCACAACGCGCGAGTTCAAAGAACTAATCGTGTCTGCAATAGATGTTCGTTGTGCAGGTAAAAGGTGGGCTTTTTGGGATTGTGGGACCAAAAATAACGGTGTGGAACAAAGAGGTAGGGCCAGGATGAAGAGGCGTTTTATCCATCGGCGACCAAACGCATGTTTTGCCCAAAACGAAGGCTCAACTGTAAGCCAAAGAAATCCGATTGTCCACAGCGAGAATACCACCACCACCTTCATGGCCTGATCCACGGTTGAGTGGTGTACGGCTGCCTGCGAAACAGTAATGACGGATATGAAGAGCATACACAAATCTTCAAGGGCAATGATGGATTTTTTCAGTAGGTAACAAAATTCCATTAGCACGGGTACCCGCTTGTCTCTCAACTCTCGCATGAGACTGTTGTGCTTAATGCCTAGCCTAAAACCCGTAAGAGTTGTAAGACTGACTAATATCCAGTATACTGTATCAGTATTCATATTCTGGGTCAGAAAGAGCGCCCATTGTGATTGTAAAGACCCCGCATGACCCGCCAGACCTAAATGTCCTAGTTTGGGTGGAGCAAAACGAACTTTAAACGGGATATATTTGGTTTCTATGATCTTTGGGAGGATTGCATAGTTGTGTGTAGAGGAGGTGTTTATGGTACCGCTGGAATTCGACGTCGTACGTGTAGCCGCAAGATAGGCGACTGGACCGATGCCACCGCCTAATAATAAGCTCACGATTACAAGATAAATGCTGGCGCGCTGGTGCGTGAAGATAGCAAAGTTTGAGCTTGAGGACTGTAAGTCCGTGGTGCAGCTTTGCGAGGATACTGTGCAGGCGTTGGTGTTCAGAACCTGGCCAATTTCGCGATCATCGGCAGGATCTTCAACAGTTTGCGGTGGGCACAGTTTCCCTAGGGGATATGACCAAGAGCTAGGGTAGAGACGTTTTAACGCATCTTCGATTCTGCAAATGCTTGTTTCTAGATTGGGGCTGAAATGTTCCACTGCAGTCGCTCCCGCAGCGCGCCATATTCCGCTCTGCAGAAAATCATACATATCACGGTTCTTTGGTCTGGGAATGTTGATCGTTAAGATTGCCAGGATAAATGGTGAAAGCGTGAGCGCCAAAATTGGTATCATATTTGCAGCATGTCGTTCTAGCCTTGAATAGATTGGTGTATAACCGATGAAGTTGGCATATGCTCCCCTCTCCTCCCTCAGTGTCTGGTACCATATGGCAGCAGCACCCGAATTAGCGATGGCAAGGGCATAACAATATTTTCGAACGGTAATATTATACTGGCGTGAGGCTGCCATCAACACGAAATATTCAGGGTAAGAGCTTAAGGGCTGGGCAGGTTGGGTGAAGTCTTGCGTGCATAGACGCCTCTCCAGATCCCAGCTGAGCCCAATTGCGTAGACAACTGCATGGACCGATATCAAAGCTTCATCGGAAGTACAAAAGATGAGTCCTTCGGCGAAAAATAGGATGGAGACCCAGCGATACACCCGAAGATACCTCTTGCATCGAGCAATCCTATTCTCCAAACAAAAGATCTGTGCTTGAGTGCAGAATTCATCGAACTCTAGAAGCGAACCAACTTGACGATTCCGGCACCAGTCGAAGGGGTTCCACCCAAAGACGAGAAATGGAATCGTTATCCACAACAGAATAATCTCAACTGTCGTTCTAGATCCCAAGGTCCCTGCTTGATTCCAGGGGAAGTTATCTGGATAAGGATAATAGGAATTGGCGGTCACCCCCGATATCCCCAGCATCAATTGTAAGACCAAGATCCAAGTTAAACGAAGAGGGTAACGACCCATTAAACAATGTCCTTTCGCTGAACCCGAATTCTCCCAAGAAGAGCCGTAAGTGGTTGCACCATCCTTCTCTGGCATCGTTTTGGAACTGTTCTCGCAAAGAACGGAAGTCGAAGTCAACACCCGAGTGCCACCGGCTAGTTCCCTGTCATTGCATGATCTCAGCAGACTTTCCGTAGGCCCAGGATCATTATTGATATTCGGATTCTCTTCACAACATTAGCATAGTGCACTTTAATAACCCAGCGAATCAAACCACTCTTACCCGAATACTCAACGTCGGGTGAGGTTAAATCATGGACCGCACTTAGATTATTTCGCGAACGACGGTACGGCGGCATCATGTGTGTTACTGTCAAATATCTGTCCAAGCGCACTCGGCACTTCGCTGTGTCGATGAACGCCTGGGGGCGATGTCTTTATACCCCCTCCCCCCGATCAGGCTGTCGTTGTGTTGTACTAAAGTGGGCTGAGATCCCTGCTTTGCCTACATAAATGATTGGTTGGAAGAACACGAAGGAGTTGCATGACGGCTGAGCTGCATACAGCTCTAACGCTGATTGGTGCATTAATGGTTCTTGGCGTTATATGAAACTCTCTACATGGTGGGGTGGAGTGTGCTAGAGGGCTATGGTTTCGGTTGAAGAGTAGGTGGGAGTGCACATGGGCTGACTTGGCACCACAAGGAGTGCGGTTGTATCATAAAGTGTAGATTACAGAAGACTAAAGGCGCCCAACTCCCCTCATCTCCATCAACAGCAAACAAGAAAAAACTGCACTATCATATACAGAACGCCCAAGTCTATGTGTCTGAAAGTGTACACCTGCCTGAACACCAAACAACACCATTATCAAACATACAGTTTTAAATAGCATGTACAGGACAAGCAGCCTTAGGTACAAGATGACCGCCGCCTATCTGGCAACAAACCCCCATAAAATTGGGCAAGAAATGAAGCCTTGGCCAAACCAGTGTTTAAGCAAGCAGTCAGTCCAGTCAGATTTGTCCTTATCTGACTGGCTCAGGCTTTAAAAAGCCTGGCCGCTGCCGGAAAACCTCCATCACCGGCATCGCAAAAAGCCGGAGCAGCACTACCGGCAGAAAGAGACTCAACAGGGAAGTTTAGAAATGAGAAAGTCAGAAACATAATTATCCAGTAGTTATTAACAATGCTAAAGGTGAACTTACGGGAATCTCGAGAATTGCCATAACCTCCAGAAGAAGTGGCAACGGGAAGAGAAAACGAAGGTGAAATACCGGCAAAAGCAGACAGCGGCAATGCCTAGAAATGAGAACTTCAGAAGCATAATTTTCCAGTATAAGCAATATTAAAGGCGAACTTACAGTCTTTCTTAAGATATCCGACAACACCACAACCGAAATAGGCTCATGGAACTATGCAAGAGACTTTTGGCAACAATAACTCAATATTGAGCAATTTAAGAGGGTGTTACCATTCAGAAATTTCTTGACCATGTGCGAACCTTTGCAGTTCTAGCACTTGTTCTTTCGCTTTCCGATGGAATCGGACGGATCCCGACGAAGTTAGCAACGGAGAGGAGTGAATGCGACAATTAAGAGAGATAAACCTGGTCTATGCCAAGGTCGGCTTTTTCAACTTCATCTGACAGGTCAGCAGATATCTTGTGGTCACGTAAGGCAGGCATTTGGGGGCGGGGACAGCAGGGCCCGGGGGCGAGGACAATTCCATGACCCCAAGGTGACTTACTTTGAGCTCTAGTAATTTCCGGGCATCTTGAAATAATCATGGGTATCTTCAGATTCCATACTAGGGGCAGCTATCCAAAGATATTCAAAGGCATCCGTGCCAAGGCAGATACCTTCAGATAGCTCCCGACTCTACAGATGCCCCACAAGAAACCTCTGCCGGTCTATGCCAAGGCGGTTTCAGAAATAGTGATCTTATGCAAACGTTTGCGCATCTACAGGTGACCGCTTGAGAACACTGGGCCACTCTCATGCACTAGCAGTACCGGCTTCCTTAGCGGTCTTGGTGGGAGGAGTCTGAGGAGATCCGTTGCCGGTGGTCCCACCTGGGTGCCCGTAGGCCTCGCTGTGACTACCTGCGGGTCCTCGAACGCCTTCGGCAACCCCGCCGCCAGCAGTTTTGTTGCCAGTGGACCAATAGTCGAAACCTCCTTTAAGAAGTACCTAAAACACCGCACCCTTCAGTCAATCTGAAATCATCTCATTGAACAAAGTTACTTATCATTCTAAATTTCCAATTAGCCAAAGGAACTACCATCCCATGCCCCTTTTATCTCATCGTTCATCCTCTTAAACCGTCACGCATGCCATTATAACCCTCTTAAACTCCTCACGCACCTCCTTTTCAAGGCTGGTGTATTTGTCATTGACCCCTTCTTTGAGGCTGCTGTATTGGTGGTGGACGTCGCCATTGAGGCTGATGTGTTGGTCACTCCCCTAGGGCGAAAGAAATCCGGTTATTGATTGTAACCCATAAGTCTCAAGCTTCCCCGGGACTCCCACAAAAGAGTCCCGGGATATCTCGTCCCGTCATCATCAATGTCTTGTGAGTCTCGGGCTCCCGGGACATCTCGTCCCGTGCCTAACACTAGTCATCAGGTATCATTCACTAGATCTGAGACATCCTGAGACATGTTGAAAATTTCCCCGAAACATCTCGTCTCGTAGTTATCAAAGGCCCGTCAGGCTCGGCCTTTTGGCTTGAGATAGGTACTCAAGATATCTCGACTCACGCTGAACACTACAGTCATCGTCGGAGTTGAAATCCTTAGGGAGCTTCGTAGATAACAGACAGGCATCGTTGCGAGGATGATACGTTGCGATAGCAGTAGAGCGGACCAACATCGTGGCGGTTGCGGAGGACACAAGGACCAAGGACGTTTATTGGGGTGGTGTTGGTGGTGCCGAGCTTTTGGGGTGGAGGTGTAGAAGGTGGAGGTGGAGAAAGGGTGCGAGAGATTTCGGGTGGTGGAGAGGAGAAGGAGCGAACAGTTTCGGTCCGATAGGGAGGACTCTGTCAACCAAACAGAATTCGTTGAATTGGTTGGTGGCGGGGGGAGAAGAATCGCTAATCGAAGCCCTCCCAATAGGATCTTGCTGAGGTCACGTGCATAGATGATTGGACAGTGGTCAGTGCTCGGAGGAGAATAGACCTCATTATCTTTTTTTTGCCACTTCTGTTCATACATAACTGCAGTGCTGGGATACAAACCAGATCTCGCCATCTTTTGCCGCGTACCCATTATCACACCTGCTGACGATTCACCCCTACTGCTTTCTCATCACAGGCTAATATTACCGCCTCCAGTATACATGGTTGATCGAGACGAGCCTCGTAGTAAGCTGACCTTGGATACGGACTGGCCCTCTTCACGGCAACGCTGGGAAGCCCATCTTGTTTTAGACGAAAAATGGGCTGGCGTGCGGGCTGTGGCGATCAATGTTGCTGGAATACCTTCCTTCCTATCGTGACTACTGCGCTAAGATGTTGTGCAGCATGTGTGAAGTCGTTGTCACGAACCTCTCCAGCGGCTTTCGACAGTACCTTCAAGACTAGCCCGAGAAGTGTCTTTTTTGTGGTCAACCCGTTAGTGGTCTCTGGGATGTGGTCAATATTTTGGGACTGCAAATAATACACAAATACGTACCGGTACGTAAAATAAGAAAACGATAACGTGGTAGTAAGACCTTGAAAGGGAGGACGCGGAGAAATTAAGGGCCTTCATTCTTTGCAGGACTGTTTTCCACAAGTTCTGCCCAAATGATATCCTAGAATACCTTCTAACGATATCAATCCAGTTAACCCATGGCTTGACCATGCGAATATCAAAGGCAATGAGCTCGTCGAACAATAGCGTTACTACATCTTACCAGGAGGCAATGAGAAACGGCGAAACTTTGAAGATACAACGATTCTAACACTCAGGGAAGGACAATAAAGATTTGGCTCATCACTGCTCTTGAATGACCAACCGGAGGGCAATTATGAGATCACTGTCACTTTTAGCGATCAGGATGAATCTAATGTGTATGAGTCAGATGTCGAAAATTCCGCCAACCCGACGGATAGTCAGGGCATTTGGCAATACACACGTCGTCGAGCGGTCTTCTGCGGCAGTGTAGCCAACAAGCACTAGCTATCTTGTCGGAGTTGGCTAATCTTTGAGCCAGGATTGGGGGCTTAAGAGGCTTGATCTAAGTGCCTACTATATTGTATTTGTTGTGTTCAGAGACTAATTGGCCTACCAAGGACGACTTATACTCCAGAAATATCTCATCGATCGTTGCAGCAAATACTCCCAGTGCTCTCAAGAGGTCAGTCCGGTCAGATTTGACCTTCCATCTGTCTAGTCCAGGCTTATTGAAGCCTGGCCACCACCGGCCTATTCGAAGGGCGGCTTTTTTAAGCTTTACCTGTCAAGTCTACAGAATATCCTGTGGATTGTCAAGTGGGACAGCGCGGTGAAGCATTTCAATGACGCATGGTAACTCAGCAGAGGTGGGTGGAGCTGGGAACAAAATTCGCCGGAAATAGTATATTTCCGGGCATCTCCAAATAACCATTAGAAACTCCTTAGCCGAAATGTAATAACAATTTTCAACCACTTCTATCTCTCACCCTCACCCCGGTCTCGCCCTCTACCAGTTCCGAATTACCAACGACGCCAAACCACTATCAACCCTCTTCACAATGCCGGCGGCAAAGGGTATCACGGTTCTACATTACAAAGGGTTATTAGTAATCCCACGCCCGCCGAGCTCGCCGCGTCCGCCGTCGCCCGTCCTCTGCGATGTTCAGGCCCTCGTCACGACTCAGGCTCACAAGGCGTGGCAGGATCCACACTTCTCCAGCGTATTGAAGGTGGCGACCAACTTTGGCTAGAAAAAATTCGAACTCTGCGTCGTTGTTTGACTTGGTCACCATGTTAAGAGTGTTCGGCCTGAAGTACCAACCAGACGAAACGGGCTCAAATAAACCTGAATTGAAAACCGAGCTCATCAAAAAGTTTTCACCGGCGAACAAACTTTCAGCGACATAAACTAGATGATTGGCTGTACTGATTTAGAGGCTCTACAACAGCAGAGAAACGGAAGAGTCGTCCTGGATCTCATCCTGGATCTCGTCCGGAATCTCTTGGATCAAAAGGACCAAAGCGGAAGCTTGACGGTAATGATACCAACTCTGGAAATCGTGCTAAAAAGGATTTATTGATTCTGCTGCTTTACTATGGATAGCTATGGTCTTCTTGATCAAGGTTTTCTTGTTTTTTGCTTGTCAAAAGGCTGCTTTGCCATGTATTGACATTTCTTGAGATAAAGGTTTCTCATTATTGAACGATGATCTTTTCATGTATTCTAGGTTCATTATATTTGTCGCATCAGATAGTCTAGAAATTGTGGGGTTCTAAGTGCATTAACGGTACTGTCTCATATGGTTTTATAGAACTTGCATAATGCACAATAGCCGACGCAGTATTTCCAGCTATGATAGGATGCCGGATTCCTATCGACTAAACATAGCTGACGAGAACGGACCAAGAAGCAGTGTCGACAGCGCTTCTTTGCTGCTCGTGGTTATATGAGTACTCAAGCACTTGGCAGGTGTGTGGTCGTATACACTGGTGGATTTAGGGCTATATTAACTAATACCGAGTATCGCAATTGATTTGTCCAGGGTCACACGTTTCACCTAAATTTTGAGCAAACAATACTGTTATCTCTCTGTGCTGCACAAACAGATTCTAATCATACAACGCACCATATGACAAATGTACTAGTACAGCTCCACACCGTGCGGCAGAAACAAAGTCATAGATCAAAGTCCAACGAAAATTACTAGTAACATTCCCTCGCAACTGATCCCCCACAACCACACAATCCTACGAATAACATACCTCCTACATGACCGCCCTAGCCTGTACATTCCTGCGCTCCTTATAATTGAGCCCCTTCTTCGCCAGCCTCTTCTTGGTACTAACTCTCGGAACCCCGCCAAGATCCACCGCATAACTCGCGATTGCGTGCGCAGCAGCCTTGACGTTCTGGATCCACGCATTCACATTCACGTTCTTCCTGGTATCTCCGGGGGTTTGGTAATTGACATCGAAAGGAACGTTGGCCTGTCCACCCCACCTAATTCACACTCCATCAGTTACTGCGAAATGCAGTCGTGGGCTGGGGGATGCTTACATTTTGACTTGCGTGGAAGTCTTGATTCCGTCTGCACCAGCGCAGAGACCACCGACGGGAATCTGCGCGTTCAGGAAAGTCGCGTAATCAGAGTTGTCGTCGAAGGGTGCGGGCGCAGTCTTGATGCCGATCGAGGTGAAGTAGTCCGTGAAGACTTTCTGGATTTTGTCGCTTCCCGCAGGAACGGCGGAGTTTACGAATTGCGTCTGGCTACCGTCGTTGACGAAGAAACCGTAGTTGGGGCCTGGGAAGGTTAGCTAAGGAGGAATGAAGACGGGAGGGGGGTGACGAACTTGCAATCCTGGAGGGTTGTTAGCCGAAGATCTGACAGTGGGAATGTGGAAACTTACGTATCGAAGTTAAGATATAGAGCAATGTCATTGAGCTGCGGTCCTGTCAAGGACGCCAAATAGTGGTCGGAACCAACCATTCCAAACTCCGCAGCAGTCCAGAATCCGAAGGAAACAGCGTTCTTAACCGACCACTTTGGCAGCTGGAGAGCAATCTCGAGGAGACCCATCGAGCCCGAACCGTTGTCATTGATTCCCTGTGACTGTCAGTAAAGGTCATAGCAGGGGTGGAGTATCCTACAGGTCCGTCCGGAGTGGAATCAGTGTGTCCTCCTGCCATGATAACGTTGTTCTTATCACCGCCTTTAGTAGTAGCAATAACGTTAGTGCTGTATTGCTGAACATTTTTCTGTACAGCGATGACTCTTCCCGTCACTTTCCCCTTCGCCACTGCAGCTACCAATGCGGTTCCATCCCGGCCCGTGATAGCAGCAGTCGGTACGTAAGGCCCAATCTCGGGGCGGGATGGCTCCCAAAGGGTACTACCTCCGATCGCTCCATCGGCGTCGTTGTAAATAAGTGCTGCCGCTGCACCGTTGGCACCTGCTAATGCTACTTTGACACCGAAATCGCATGTCCCCCGCTTGATAAGAACAATTGCACCTTTCATCTTAACAGGATCATAGTCCGGCTACACATGTCTTACATCAATTCTACTCTCACAGAAGGTGGAGGAGGGGGAAAAGTTACCCCGTTACATCCTACTTCCTTCGCTACCATTAGCTCAGCGGACACATCGCCCGAAGGCGCATATGTAAGATACTCGGCCTCGTAATCCTTTTCGATTCCGGTGGTTGAGAATTTTGCCGTGCCGTTAAGGATTGTGAACGGGAATGTTTGCAGCTTAATATCGTAGTATCCTGTGGCATCGAGCTTCCCCTTGATATATGTTACTGTCTGATTGTGGCCTTTTGATCCGAACATTCTAGTATTTCCCGCGCCGTTTGCTACGGTTTGGAGCACATTGGCATGCCTGAGGAGGTTGGCGCCCTGGAGTGTTTGTCGGAGCGCTTTGCTAGTTACTATTGGGAGGTCCCTCTTTACGGGGCTGCCGAGGGCGCCGGCTGTGAAAAGGGAGGCGACGAGAAGCGCGGGAGAGAACTTCATGATGTAAGAGTTGTGGTGAAAAAGATCGTGGTGAGTCTCAGGCTTAAGTTGGTGTAAGAAATGAATGTGGTGCAAGTCTCAGACTATGGTGAAATGAATGTGGTGTAAAGATCGTGATGTAAAGATCGTGGGTATAAGGACCTCAAATATAGTTGAGAGCAAGAATGGGTGAGTAGCCTCATCGAGGGAGATTTATATATCGTGAAGATACAGCGGTAATTATTAAGTAGTGAGCCTCTAGAATTACAGCTAAACACGAACTAGCGTGGTGAGCACAACCCATAGCGAGAGGTTCGGAATGTAGAATGTCCATACTAACCATACGCGCCGGGTTTAACTGCTCATCACAGTTGATTTCCAACGCGGATCTAGTCTATAGCAGTGTGTTAGATCATGCAATTGACAAGTATGGGGTTATGTGAGGATGTCAAGGATCACCGTAGCCGATTAAGTGATCATGGCCTTGTAATTGGGTAACGTACCGGTAAAGCGTTGCGCCTGCTTGATATTTCCCCTTGAAACCCGGCAATAGGTCCGATTATCTCTCCTGGGATTGACATTAGCTCATTATCCGGCTGTTAAAGCAGCCCTACCCTTCGTCATTGCACAGCTTTGGAAATGAGATGAGGGAGATAAGGACTGATAAATCGCTAATCAACAAGACTTTGGAGTGCACATGCAGGAACTACATACGTGTAACTATTGGGTAAGGCCTAAAAATCGGAAACAAGACCATGTGCGTAAGCGGAAAAAGATGGAAAATACGAAGTTTTTGCTGGTCAAAGTCCCCATACAAACCCTCTATTTCACCCATTCCTTGGAGTAAAATCCAACTCAAGCTTAAGTCTCCTGTTGTGATCTTGAATACCAACCCGATGCCCCTAGTCCCCACCGCTGTCTAATGGTCTGTCAGCACTCTACTATTATGAGCTCGAGCACGGTCCTTGATTTAGGCGTTTTCCCGTGTACTACTGCCATTGTGCCCTACACCTAGCATCTAAAGCCCAGTACATACAATTGGTATTCGTCCCACTATTCGCATCCTAAGCCAGTGGCTACTCACCATCTACAATTTAGACCAAGCCAAGATGATAACATAAACCTCTTCTGATAAAAGAAACGGTTACTAGTAAGACATAGCCGAAAACTTGGCCGGTACCTAGATGACACAACTGCCCACCTTCAAAGCTGACCTAAGAATCTAAGAAAGATGGCTTAATATATTCGCAACGAACATAATCTAGACTCGCCATTGGTACGAATCCGGATGCTCGCCGAAGACGCCTAACGTTAAGTTCTTACAAGTTACAACAGCTAGAAATATGGCGGTGCGGGTGGCGGACCTTGCTGCTGTGTATCAGCACCGGCCCGCAAAGCAAGAGCAGGTTTCCCCGATGTTGATACGAGTGCATATATTCCCCACATTGGAAGTCTTTCGCCGACCAGATGGGGTAGTAAACAGGAAGTAGAGATAAATACCAAAGAAGGTGAGCGTTTCTACTTAGTTGCCTGATCGGGCGAGCTAATGTAACCAACTGTCAGCTGAGGCTCCACAAATCCCGGCAGGTTGCTCGGAACTCGGAACCATTAGGAGCCTCTCTCAGTGCCATGGCCACCCTTGCAATTGATCATAAGCTCTGAACTGGAACTACTAACATCCGGAAGTGACAGGAGCGCCCGTACGTCTAGGCTCGTGGAAGATAAATTGGTATTTACTCACTAGTCATGAAGTTTCCGAAATTTGTAGACATATAGAGGTTATAATATTGACATTGCTGTCCCAGTAGGCAACCACAGTCGTGGCATTGTCCAAATCAATCTCTTCGAAGAACGCGCAAAGTTAGAGCAGGAATGACATAACCCGTTCCAGTTGTAACGATGCTCCTCTACCCGTCACATAGATTTGGCCCTAGCGTAGTTTCACATGTTTAAATTTCGATGAGCTGCGCTAAACTATGCCATGTCCTAGCGCCGTGTTCCTGCATGCGAAATGAAACCCCTTTGGGAAACAATAATAATTTTTGTCTGCCGAATTCTCACACGGTCAATTACGCAAGTGGGAGTTCGTAATACTTGCCTTGACAAGAGTCGATTTGTAAGTTTGCGCATACCGACCGGGTGCCCGGATGTGATCCGTGCCGACTACATGACCACCGAATCGAGTGCTCTCACGCCAATCAATCAATATTTTATTCAACTTCAATATTCACCCGACAGAACGAAGAATAGTTTGCTCATATAGCGATGAGCTCACGCCGACGCCCGGCACCACGTATTCTATGGATATGCCCGCCTCGCCTTATGGGGCAACCGGTAACATACCCGAGCCAAGACTTCTCAGATAGAATCCACGGGATTTCCCTTCCTCGGTTCCTCTCTATTGTGCATGCCGATGTAACGTCTCTCAGCGATACCATGCTTAAATATGGCTGAGCGGATGGGAAGCTTTGTAATCAGCTAAGAAGGCGTCCCTCACCTCCACGTGATTGTTCTTGCATCCACGACCTCACTCTCGCATCCATGCCCTTGTGCAGCCACTGCTGCCTGAGCATTGTGGGTGTTTATGGAGATGAGAGTACGAAGATAGCTGTTGGAGCTTGATTTCGGTGCAGACTACGTGCCATTCCCATCTCTTGATACTCCCCTCGCTTTTCTACAAGAGATACAATGATCAAGATCTTTGGTGATGGATGGTTACGAGAGCGAAAAGGTGCCAAAGGGAGATACGTACAGATTCGAAACTCGTAATTGCGGCTAGAATGTGCCGGGAATAATGATAAATGACAAATCTTTGTTCTCTCTGTCCCTTCCGCAAGACCTTCGCAAGCAAACCAAAAGAACATATCCTGATAATCTCCGAGGTTAAAAATTTCCCATGCTTCGTTAGTCTTTGGTCAACTAGCGATCTAGGTGGATTGTAAGGCATAAGGCGCACAACTTGGTTGTACATATCTCGAGTGTTTCTCCTTGTACAATAGTCTATACATACGGGTTCTCCCATAATGCAATATGCGTACCTTATCATAGGTATGGAATATGAACCAATCGTAATCGAGAGTAGGTGAATAATCAGAGGGCGCCTCGGATTGCACGAATTCTTTCTAAATTGCCATCACAAAAACCATCAAAATTGAAGAGGGAGAGCAAATACCTCAAGTCATTCAAAGCGCGGCGGGATAGGAAGTATCACTGGATGTTCCTTCGTATCCTGCCTATGAAAGAAATCAGGTGACGTGCTCGGTAATTTTAGCTCCTACTTTTCTTCCACCATTTTTTGATTGTAGCGGCTAGTGCCAGGAAAACCTCGATCTCCTAGCCTTGTAGTTCCGTAAGGCTCTTGTAGTTGTAAAGAACCCTTGTTATCCCCTAGATTGTAACCGGTTCCCGGACCATACGGTCTGCCCGTGCAGCCACCACAACCATGCCCCAAAAATGACTACCAGAGGCTCTCCTTTTGATAAAATCTTCTCTAGTAGCAAATAAAACTTTCTATCCAGACAAACTATAAATTACATCAGGTGTGGCTTTGTAAACCCAGCTGCCCCTCCAAAATCTGCCCCATCCAGCTACCACACCCTTTCTCCCTGCACCACCACCCACCCCACCCCTTTACAGCTGATGGAACTCAACAAAACAATTCCTTTTATCATTGAGACATAGTGGCTGGTCACATTGAGCACAAGCCCAGTGGGTTTTTGGTGGAGATTTAGTATTCTTGCATCGGCAAAAGTGCAAATCGACTATAGACTGCGCTACGCGCACACGCACACACGCGCAGCTCATAGCAAGCTTCCTGTAGACCCCTGCACGACGCGCAGTCTATAGTCATCCATAGTCGGTTCAAAGAGATCTGCGCGTGGGACTATGGGACTATACTGCTGGCAGTCGACAACCCTCCGCCAGTCTTGACCGCCGACAGGCTGCGCTGGTACTGACACACTCATTGAGAGAGACTTGAGTGGCTGCTTCAGAGCCCGCTTGAGAGGCAGATTCAGAGCCGGCTTGAGAGGCTGATTGAGAGGCTGATAGAGAGCCTGGTTGAGAGCCTACTTGAGAGCCTGCTTAAGAGCTTGCTTCAGAGTCGCGCTTGAGAGAGCCGCATTTCAGCAGGAGTAGCGTTTCCACAGGAATCTTTGGGCCCATTGAACTCTGAGTTTGTGGAAGCTTTGACCAATAGAAGGTTTTAAGTCTGTTGAAGCTTTGACATTGACGTTGACGTAGCCAACTTACTTGACTAAGTGCTTTCGGTACCGTCACCATCACCGTCACCGCCACCATCACCATCACCATCACCATCACCATCACCATCATCTCCATCAGCTCCGGACCAACTACACACACATACGCCCACAATCGATGGGAAACGGGTAGCAGATTCCGCTGGAAAATCTGAGTCGGAGATCTGCTCTCCCCAAGATCCATTTGTCTACCTTTCCTGCAGTATCTAAAGCTGCAATTGTCAACACCATGACCGTGAGGCATCGTGAGATCTTGTCGCGGTGGCCACGCTAAAGATAAGGTTCAGACTATGATATCGACCGACGTCATGATTTCGGCCACCATACGCCACCCGCCACCCGCCACCCGCCACCCATCACCCGCCTCGCGGTGCCAGGCGTCTGCAACTCAGCAAGTCTCTGGATTAAGCACCCAGGAGCATACATGGGAGCATCTAGTCAAGTGAGATTGGGAGTGTCTTGCATCTTGAGAGTGAGCTTGGGAGCGTAGTACCTAGTAGGCTGGGAGTGTGTCATCGAACGCAATTGGTAGTGTACTTGAGAGCGTGCTCGGCAGTGTGCTTGAGAGCGTCTTGAGAGCTTACTTGGGAGCGTACAGTCAAGCAGGCTAGAAGTGTGCCATCGAGTGCAATTGGGAGCGTCCATGATAGCATGCCCGGGAGTGTACTTCAGAACGTACTCGGAGGTGTAGTTGGGAGCGTCTTGAGAGCCTACTTGGGAGCGTATAGTCAAGCAGCCTGGGAGTATCATCGAGTGCAATTGGGAGTGTACTTGAGAACGTGCTTGGGGTGCTTGAGAGCGTCTTGAGAGCTTACTTGGGAGCGTACAGTCAAGCAGGCTGGGAGTGTGCTATCGAGTGCAACTGGGAGCGTCTTTGAGAGCGTGCTCGGGAGTGTGCTGGAGAGCGTCTTGAGAGCTTACTTGGGAGCATATAGTTAAGAAGCAGGCTGGGAGTGTGTCATCGAGTGCAATTGGGAGTGTACTTGAGAGAGTGCACGGGGTGCTTGAGAGCTTCTTGAGAGCTTACTTGAGAGCGTACAGTGAAGCAGGCTGCGAGTGTACAATTGAGTGCAATTGGGAGCGTACTTGAGAGCGTGCTCAGAGGTGTACTTGGGAGTGTCTTGAGAGCTTACCTGGGAGCGTACAGTGAAGCAGGCTGGGATTGTACCATCGAGTGCAATTGGGAGCGTCCTGGAGAGCATGCCCGGGAGTGTACTTGCGAGCGTACTCGAAGTGTACTTGGGAGTATCTTGGGAGCTTACTTCGGAGCGTATCGTCAAGCAGGCTGGGAGTGTGTCATCGAGTGCAATTGGGAGTGTGCTTGAGAATGTGCTTGAGAACGTGCTTGGGGTGCTTGAGAGCGCCTTGAGAGCTTACCTGGGAGCGTACAGTCAAGCAGGCTGGGATTGTATGATCGAGTGCAATCAGGAGTGTACTTCAGAGCGTACTTGGGAGCATGCAATGAAGTGCATTTGGCAGTTTTGTTGAATGCAGCATGATGTATAGTATCAAGCGCACATAATCGCATGCGTATCGTAGTAATCTAGTCAACGCGCAGGTCCATAGAACCTCATAGTGCCACGCATCAAATATGCTATGGATTACCGTCCCAAAAACAGCTTCTCTATGCGTTACAAGGTCATTTTTCCCGGTGTCTATTACAGTTAAACTTAGTATATCTTGTCATTCTCTCATATCACTACTATTATGTGGATTGGTAGTTCTATATTCCTTTACAATGAAATAATTGGTCATTGCAATATTCTAGTATTATAGCCTGAGAATATTGATATTGTTACTTTATAAATATCAACCTTAACTCAATTTACTCAATATAACTCAAACAGTTTCAATACATTATGTAGAAATATTTACTGATTAATCTATCAATACAAAGAGAGAGACTTTCTTTATATATGGAAGGTACCAAGCTATATTGCCTTATATTTTGTATTATACCTGTACAGTTATTAAACAATTTTAAGTAGACACATAATAATAATAACTTTCACAGCAGCTATCCAGCACGTATTTACTTTCCATTTTCCCCTTCAAAAAGACTATTAATGCTGTCTCTAAAATATCATTTCTTCCTTCTCAAGGCTGTTAGTTGAATTCATGCAACAATTTTAGCACCATGTTTTAGTGAGCTCATTTGAATTTGTTCTGCAACTGTATCTTAACATGAAGCTGGATTTATGCATTTTCTCACTTTTACCACAATGTTGAATGAAAAGTTAATAAGAGAAAAGGATGAGTTTCAATTGTGACCCAGTATTGGGCCCAGGCTCAGACGGCAAGATGTCCAAAATCAAAGACTTCGGTGCGTGTGGTATTGTCTAAATAAAACAGAATAAAAATATTAATGCGTTTGCAAAACTCTCGAATCAGAGAAACCTAACCCTCGGTCACATAATACGGCAGGTATCCTGCATGTACCTGAACAAAAGCTGCACAAGCACCGTATTGCGGCTCTAAGTCTAGCGATGCTACGGGAACTCTAATACTAACCGCCACAAGACAACATCGGATGGATGATAGTTTGGTACACGGGAGAAGTGAAACTACTAGTTTATAAGGGAAATTTGCTTGCCATTACCGAATATCCTATGGAAGAGTGCATGCGGCCGCAATACACACCTTCAAGAAAGACCGAAGAACCCCACACAGCACTTAAAACAAAAGCCATCAAAAACAAAAGAGATCGTTGACCAAGCGAACCATTCATCCCTTCATCCCGTCGTCCCCATCCCAAGAACCCCAGACCGAAAAACAAAACCCATCAAAACCAAATAGAAGTATCTAATCCATCGTTTCTCCACCTGGTAAAATATCCCATGCTCCATCTTATTGTTGATACCTGGTGCTTGGTCGATATGTCTCCATTTAGAGGGAAACGAGCGGACCACAGGTGCTAAGGCTGATGACGTTCTGCATACACCAGTCAGCGAAAACCCTTCGACTGTTCTTTGCCTCTGCACTTACCTTGCTCTGCTGTTGGTTGCAACAATAAGTCGTAGTGTCGGGACTGCACGAGCCTATTCTCCAATTAGCCAGCTCTCAAAGAATTCTTCTGCTTCAGTGGGATTTTACCACTAACGAGGCTGATGCAGGTCAAGAGAGACTTGTTGCAGCAGTATGCGTAGTTGTAACCCTTCGTTTTGCACTGGTTGACCTGGTCGCTGCCGGTGGGAGCGGCCGAAACGGAAACCATGACGGCGGCGGCAGTGAGGAGGAGCTTGGAAAACTGCATGATGAAGGTTTGTAGAGAAAAATGGGATTTGAAGTTTGGAAGTTTGAAGTGTAAAGTTTGTTGGAAGGATGTGTGTCTGGATGGATGTCGAGGAGCTTGATAGTGAGAACAGAAGTAGGAGGGGGATGGAAATGAGCTGGCTTTTATAGACAATTCAGCTGGAGAATATCTAGCAGACAATGTCGGTCAGCCGCTCAAACTCTCCCGTTCTCAGAACCCTTTACCGTAGTTGACCCTACGATATTACGAGCGTCGTGGGTAAGGCAGCAGCGAATCTAATGTCTTAGAATCCCCCAATATCAGCCTATCAACCGCCGCCGCGGCCAAATGCTTACGATACTGAATGCAGCGGGTTCTGCCAACTCAGGCGCATGTCTCTACGTAGTTGCTATGTCATAGAACTCCTGTTGGACCGGTATTTTCCGTTCCACTGTCGCTGTGCCTTAATCCGGGAGTGTGCCTGGTTCGAATTCATTTTGAAGGAAAAGCATGGTGAAGTTTCTGCACATTCAATGCCTGGGGTTGCTGCTGCAGTGCACCTTGATCAGGATTTGGCTGGGCAGGCAACAACTTTGTTTCAACTCTCTATCCTTCATTCTCTATCGTTGGCTGGGTTGTGAATCGACAGTATACAATTCGTTGGCGAAAAGCGAGGAAACTTACGGAATTGACCACATAATTGACTTTGTTTATCCACGAACAATTCGCTAGATACTCCAATTCGAGGGAAATAATCAACTACCAGAAAGAAATTTCTCCTCCTATGTTGGCTAGCTACAGCGGTCCGTTTAGCAAGAGATTTCTCAACCGTTGTCTCAACCGTTTCTTCATTTTGAGGGTCGTGCGCGTACGAACTGCAGCCACCCGTCGTCGTTCGGCAGTGAATACATACCACCTGTACATGGACATGCAGCCTGCTTCTCTGCTGTATCCCCATGTAATACAGTTTACCTGTTCTGAACTTCGGACATTTACTGGCCCTCTCAAAAGAGAGCCTCGTTCAGAACGATTTCGTTAAAAATTGTAAGATTTGAGAACTTGAAAGTGGACGATATTGACATCGGGAGTATGTACAATTCGGAGTATCCTCTCTATAGCTCCACCAGTTAAAGATACATGGCGGTGGTTTGTGCATGTCTTTTTGGTACCGTACCGAGTATTACCTATGCCAGGCCGCAAGCGGCATGATTACAAAACAACATACGAGCGTAATACCTAGATGTCTGCCCGCCGGAATTTACCGCTCTCCAACATCCCAAGTTCAGATGATGTGTGTTCATGCAGCAGTGCCGGTTTTCCTACGGACTATAAGTGTAGTGACATTGTCAAGCTAAACTGCTGCTTAGACCGTGTTACCACCAGGTAGAATGCAGGTCTGGGGCCGGGTGGGCTGGCATTGTGATACCCCCTGCCTCGCTGAGTAGGGCTTGGAGCAACAAAGCAGATGCCGCCGGTTCGGGCTCATACAGCATAAAACTACACTCTGTGTTGCCATTTTATTTCCCATGGTAATCACGCTGGTGGGACAAGCCACTCACGATCTGCAGTGCGACTGGGTATCCCACTAGCTACCTAGGTACTCTATATTGCGGTAGGTTGCCGTGCGCGGGTACCATGGTTGGAATTTCGCCAGCTGCTATGAATATGCGAGGGCATTAATTATAGTGCAGTTTGGATTCAGAAACGCGCTGATCTTTCTTTCTACGGAATATACACCGCTTAAGAGAATTCTCAGCGACGCAATTAGGGGTATCTTATTGGTTCCGGCTACTTAAGGAAAAGAAATCTTGTCTGTAGAAGGGGTATATTTTCGCTTCTAGAGATTTAACTAGTCATTGGGAACTCTATTCTGCCCCTGCTGCCGGTTTCGCGGTTCATCTTCCAAGGGGCTCTACAGTTACTGTCTTGATACCGTCGAGAACGACCAACCAAATTTGACTGCCAACTGTCACCTGCTCCCATGGAGGATTGTATTCAGGAAGTTACTTCCGCGGACTTTATCGTAAGTTCGGGATATTGTTGGAGAGCGGGATCGAGGCAATCCCAGGCCTTCACAGATTATAGAATCTATTTTTCGCTTCTATTTGTTATTCTTAGAAGCTACTCGAGTACCCGCAACGCAATGTCCTCAAGTTGAAGACGTGGGCCTAGATAAGCATATGATAGGTGGTTGAATTGTCACTATCAGAAAGCAAGTTCGCCTTCTGCAGATTTGACAGAAAAAGTACGTATATTATCTTAATATGGAGGCTTCTGGGTGAAATTCGCGAGGATTCGGAATGGGAAATCTGTAAGGGAAATTTCCCTCATTGAGCCATTAATATGAATTTGAGGCGCCTCAAACAGAAATATCTCGAAATTTGTTTCCTTTTTTGCAGCCAAACCAACAATTTGAAGTGCCTTTTCTCCCCTCGAATTTCAGTCCTTGACGTCACTTGAACTGCAGAGCGGAACTTGCCGCCAGGGATTGAAGAGATCGGCACTAGTTAGTTCCCGACGATGCGGTAATGATCATCGCGACTCACTAATAATGTCACTTAGCGAAGGGAGAACGCCGCGGGAAGTTCCTTCAAGCACATTAGCTAGGGAAGTCTATCGCGGCGACAGAGGGTAAAGCATTATGCTCTTCAATCGTGTCTAGCTCTCGTCCTAACTCGTTTCTAGAGCCGAACAGCTCATAGTTAGACTAATAAGCCTGACGATTGATATTGCAAGTTATTGAAGAGTCGCGATGGGATTTGTGTCTCAGTCCGACGCATTGTACATACAATATGCGGGCTTGCGGGAGCGTTCACACCATCTGACATGTGTACCAACAAAGTATGTCTCGTCTCACCAGCCGCCACAAAACCTTATTGCTTCGTTTTTGTACAAGATCGTAGGGTGAAATAGGCCCAGCATATTCGACCTGCATGCAGCGGCAGGTTCCATTTCCATTTGCAATGGACGCAACGAATCTGAGGGATGCGGGAGAGGCGCCATAGTTTGCTTTTCTCGCAAGTAGGAAATCCAGCAAAAGTGCTTCTTTTAGGTATACCAGTATGCATATCAAAACTCCTCCCTGTATAGAGTAACCTAACTCACATCACATGCTGGTGGTGCGCAGTTTTCAGCGACATGCAGTCTGCAGGGGATTTCTCTTGTACCCGAAATTGTAGGAAGTGGATGTCGATGTCGATGAATTAGAAGTCTCCTTTCTCCTCATCGTCCGACTAAGTTGTGTATAGTAGGTACTTCCCTCTGCCTTCTGTACTGCTAGGTTTCTCCAGTGTCACTACTATACCTTTATCCAATGTGCAGTCCACCTCATGGACGCGCGTTCCTCTCCTCTCTCCATTTCGCTACTTATGACAGCGCCTATTCTCCGAGAACCACTACGCACGAAGACCTACCAGGAGCTAGAGATATATATGCTCGAGATTTGGAGCTCGAGTTCGTGGATGATGTTCAACGATAGCGGGGATCGTCAGGCTAGCTAGATATTTTGAACTAAGATCAGGTTTCAGACGGGTAAGAACCTTAAACTAACCATTCATGATAGATTAAAACGGGAACTTGGGATTACGCTGTAGTGACTTTAAAGTTCATCTTCCGAATGCATGTTCTAGATGTATCCCTAGAGGATTGACGAGAAGATCTTCAGACCCAGGATATTTTAGTTCCTACAGATCTGCAGAACGGGTTGATCATGAACTTCTTCATCCAGGAGTGCCTCCCAACCATGCTCGTTATTCTTTTTGCAACGATCGTCTATAGCTTTTTCCAGATTTTAGAGGCAGCTCGGTATTTACTTAACCATGCGTTCTCTTGTTGTTTATTGGTGCATTGAGGATCTGCTCAGATCGAGTGTTGTAAGGCTGACTTACGGCCTTGCAATGTGCAACTGACTTTTCGTGATAAACCGTGAACCTACCAGGTTTCTGCCGGCACAACTACCACGTGAAACGAAAAAAGCTGCAGTAGATCTAGAGTGTTCGGAAAGAGCAAATGGACATGAATGTCATGAAGTTGAATTGTTCGAATAGTAACCAAACCGCGGATGGAATCGACGTGACAATCTGTGACGGGGCAAGTCCGAAATCACATTCATCACTTGCTCGTTTTGGCCATTTCCCCCACCGTTCAACGTGGGATAGGTCTAGAACCTTTAAATATATACAAAACAGGTATATGGGAATCTCGAGTACTTTTGTTTCTCGCATCGTTTTTATTTACAGTGATGTATCATGTTGTTGTTGTTTATTCATACTGTATTTACTCTAGCTAGAGTATGATAGGACCCTTATCCCCTCCGCCTCCGGGCGAGCCGGTTAGGTGGCGGAGCTCCCACCCGCTATCCCCCGGTGATGTATCATGCTCTTTCTTGGTTTGCCTTCATCACCACTCCACCGCACGTTCTCGAAAATCTCGACATCTGTAACACCGTCAAGGATTGATCTGCGTGGAGCTATAAAACTTTGAACCTCGTCGTCCCCACATATACGCAGACACCAGTGTACAAGCCGTGAGAGACAGAGAAGTAACAACAAGCACCCAAGTTTCCTTACGGAGTTTTATACCATAAGACTCGGACTTAAACTGGACAAACCCCGTGCTAAAGAAGGACTATTCTTGGCGGATTAGTAGTCTACACGGATAGTCATAGAAGAGAACTGACGGTCATAAGATTCGCCGGGAGGAAGAACACCGCAATCACTGTTGCTACCCTCACAATTCGCGAGTCGGCGAGTGACCGCTCTGCTATCTTAACCATAGCCCCATTCTCTTCCGCAGACGCTGTGGCAATATCTGTCAGTGACCGACTATTCTTGAACAGAACCTCGTCATTTCTAAGATCTAATATACTGAGGATCTATAACTCCATAAGCTAAACAAGCAACACTATCATCTGTGAATGAAAGTGTTCAATACCAAGAGTCGAATATCTTTTGAAGCTTTAAGGTCGCTTTTGACTTTACGAATATGGCCTTCAAGAGAACCACTGCACTGACGTAGCTCCATGTCGAATTCTCCGCGTTGCTGAGTTGTGATTCCTCCTTGTCGGTGTATACCTCGGGAGAGTTCTGATAGAGTTGAGATGATGTCGAGGTTGCTTTCTAATACTGCAATTGCCGTCATCAGCTTCAGCCGCAGGTTTGCCAGGCATCGGCTATGCGAGAACTCTACGTCGTATTCGCAGTATTTCTTTGGGAAGTAAATCCGCTCGTCCTGAACATGCATAGCCTTAGAAAAATCCTTAAACAGACTATGGGCACTTACCATCTGTAAAAGCTCTTTTCTTAGAAACCCAAGGTACACTCTCCAGTTCTTCTCGTAGGAGTTCAAAATGACGATGTGTAACCGCAGTGGATGACCAGTTCTTTCTGAGCTATCTGCATGTCCCTGCTCTTCACCTTGGCATCTTTCTAAATAGTCTTGGACATTTTTTGGAAGCTTGATGAGAATCCAGGTAGAAAAGTTTCCTCGAAAAGTGTAGTTTTGATATATGCCGCATTGGCGACACGACCAAGGTTCCTTGGTAGCTTTGCCATGCTCTTCAAAATGGCGTATATTGTAACTAATTTCTGTGCTTTTATATAAGCATGACGGCGGCTGGTTTCTTGCAGAGGCCATACCTACCAAACCTCGCTAGTTGGTTGATCCCGGGAGTGATATCCCAGTGAAATCGACGGTGGCATCTGCCGAAATGGTTTTCCGTGTTGCTGGGTTTTCCACCGAACTCAAAGACGGACTCCAGGTATATGGGGAATACCCGGTGGAAGTGACAGATCATGATGAACATCTCGAGCGAAATTTTGAGTCGCGTCCAGGAATTGCGCTGCGAAATGATGCTGGATATGGGTGTTAGCCAGATGTAAGGTTTCATCGCAGAGTACCAGTTCACCACCACTCACAAGAATCTTGTTGTCCTGGAATCCGCTTTCTCCTAGATTGAGCCGGAAATGTAAGCTTGAAGGTTGTACTGTCGAGGACTCGTTCATAGATGTAATCCATTCAATATTGCAAATTGTTATTCATCCCTATTACTTGCCTTCAAGAACTGTTCTAAATCGGCAATCGTCGACAAAGCCAAACTACTCATGCGTGCAGCCGACGGCTCCACTCTTAACACGGCCAAATTTATATCGGCCGCCTTACTAACGAATAAAGAATCAGAATTCTTTTTCAGTCGTTCCCGGATCTCGTAGACGTTGTCTACCGAGCACTCAAATCCCGGCACACCGAGCGGGTATGTGTCCCATCCTCTCATTACCTGTTCCTATTGCGGTTTAGCTGCCGAGCTCTGGGCATAGGGTCATTGTTTACTCACAGGATCTATTCAATCAACTTGCTCTGAATCTTGAGCGCTTTCTGCAGAATGGAACGGATGGGGGTGGAAGCTTATTATCTGGAGGTTGTACGCGGTTGCCTTGCAAGCTTGTTGCAGCACATTGGAAGCGGCGGTGCAAACAAACGGATCCCCCCCCCGCATATTGATTGGCCCTGAGACGCTGCAGATTCCACTCGATCTGGAAGGGTAGTGCTTACAGCCCTGTGTGGATGCACATTCCCGGAGCTTCTCCGTTCCAGTTGATTGAGATGCGCAGTAGAGTCGTTCAGCCCCGTTGCTCAGCAACTTTCTTGCAACATTTCTGACCAGTAAGGTTCAGGTGTATTTAGCGATCTGCAGTTAATTTACAAGCTTTAGTACGCGAAAAGTCACAAAGAGTAGTACGGCGGCGGGGCTGAGTCACATCACTATGCATCGACGCTGGCGCAGTTTGCTTGGCCATTCAGTGGCGATGTTCGAAATGAGAGAAGATGATGATCAGACTAGGCGAGATTAGATTTCTGATCGCCGGCAAGATCCTAGCCAGCCTGGAACCAATGTGACAACCTGTGACGCTGAACCTGAAATCATGCTAATCACTGCGGCTCTTTTTAGCCATTTTTATGGACATGCGGGAAGAAACCGTGAGCTAGTACCGGTAGAGAAACTGTGAGAGAAAAGAGAACCCCAAGACTTTCTACGCTGTGTGTTTTTAGTGTAGAGTCACATGTCTTATGCTGATGGCAAACGCAGCTAGGAACAGCTGCGCCACTCTAAAGAAACAGTGATCGGTTGAAAAAGTTGTTGCGAGCACACACACCTAAGACAAATTGGATGCTCAGCTGAAAAAATCTGAGTACAAGTAAACGAGCCAAGGAAGCGCTGGTCGCCGCGAGCATTCGCGCTGTTCTACAACTGTCAGCGCTCACAACCTCACAGCTCCCCGGTTTATCGTCTGTCCGTCAACATCCCAAGTATAATTGCAGCAAAACCAATGCTTACCGATCGGCGGATATACAAACTGTAGTTCTAATCACGTTGATATCCCACACCATCCAGAATGTCTGGGAACGATGTTGCCAATAACATATTGTCGGGCCTTGATCCCTTGATTGCTCTCTTCAGAGAACTGGTTACTACCCAATTCCTGAGTCATCCCATCGGTTTCCTTGATTGCATCATCTTTGCAATGGCTCCCTTGGGTATCATTACCGCCATGTCTGCAGCGATCCGTGTCGGTCACTCTGTTTCTAAAAACTCTCATCGGACGCGCCAAGGAGAGTCGTGGCATTATTGAGGCTGAACTCATGTCCTCCACTTCACCGAATGTCTGCGAAACCTGGAATGGAAAAAAATTGGTCCGAGTTCTGGGAAAGCCAGATATCCTCGAGATATTCAACATCGGGAGCAGCGTATTTTCCCCTAAGGAATTAGCTTCTAGCAGCCATCGTTCAAAACCCAGAATTGATGCACCTTTACTCTCAATGGAATCCCTGCAATCTATCCTGCGCTTTCTTGCTTCTCTCCTGCCGGGATCTAGTCGGGGCGGAAATGTGTCAGATGAATTTGAGCAAGGGGAGGCTGGTAGTGGTGAGGCCCCAAATTGATAAATGGAATTCAATTCTTACGTATGCGTTTCTAGCATTTACCAACGACGAGGAGCAATACGCTCCCAATATTTCGCTGAATTTCCAAGATCCTGGAGAATATACGAGCTTAATTCGGGGCGGAGGATTGTTCTAGCGCACACTTATTGTCGGATGTCTTGGAGTGATCATTCAGCTCACTATTATTGTTTACCAAGGGCTTGCAACATATTATTTACCGTACAAAACTAAGCAATATGCAAAAGATGTTTATTTTCCCGTCGCAGTTGCAGGCACATTCGCCCTAATGGTTGGAATGTTCCTATGTTCGCGTATTGTCGAAACTAGCACTGCCGAAACGGTAATGAAAGTAAAGGCTGGTGCGTGCATCTTTTGGCTGCAGAGATGCTCTGTTGTCAACGATGAGAATTTCAAATCCTTTCTGATCTTCACGGACAAACCCCACAATTATTATGTAACTTCGCGTAAGAAACCCCAGACGAAGCCCACTGGTGCTGCTTCGAAACTACTATATTAGATTCAACACGGGGGATACAAGCTCTACCTAGCAATACTATTGAGTTTATTTAGATTTATTGCCTAGATAATCGGCATACGTGCGCTTCACTGGGCCTCATCGCCAGTTCAGATTGCTGCGATCGGTGCCATGACTGGTCTGCGGGCCTGGATACGTTTACTGCTTAGCAGGGCTCCGCGGTCACAGCAAATTCCCCAAGGGTACGAACTTGACTGGATAGCAACCAGGATGGGCCGCAACAGAGACGATTTTTAGAATGAAATGAATAGCAATGATGATAACTTTGGCTAGGACCATTGTTGGGGGTGGGAAGTGGTAACCACTAAAGGTTTGTCTCTAGTACCTGTGTTTAATGAGGTGGAAGTGGCTCACATGTCATATAGCATCTTCGAGATCAAATAACTTAGAGCAAGGCGGACGTCGATGTCCGGAACCAAACAACACCATAACAACCAACCAAAGCCCAGAAAATGAAGACCCAAAGCCCGAAACCGGTAATCCTAGCCAAGTAGCGAATAGCACGGTAGCATCTGGCGCCAAGAGCCAATCAGAACAAAATCAGGTAGCTCGAGTGCACAAACTGAGGGAACGCTTAAGAGAATTGAGCGCATGGCAAGCCCAGTTGCAAATGAAGCCCTTTCACTCGCGAAGTCGGTCGCAATCGAAGTGGTAATGTATGCAATTTTTGGTTCTAACAATCCTTCGGACATCCCTAAAGGCTCCCATCACGACACTCGTCGTACATACTAGAATTGGTACGTCCCAGTGACGGATGAGAAGAATAGATTCGACTGGACCAATATTCGCCGAGATTTGTGGGTGGAATAGACGCTCGATTTTCACACTCATACGAGGCTTATATATCTCACTGGAAGCTAGATTTAAAATTTACAGCGAGTTTGAGTGAGGATGGCACGAGAAAAATCAACAAATGAACGTAGGGTTAGGATCTCCCTGAAAAAATGTATCTGAACGGCCGTGGGTAACCTTCCTGACTAAATTAAGGTATTTAATTTTAATGAAGTAGCCTTCATGCCATTTGCCTTCTGCAGTTGCGAAGCACCTTGACATCAGAGAACAATCTGTCTAAATGTAATAACATCACCGTGCTTCAGCGACTTGACGCATCCCACAATAGCCGCATCAACCGTAATGTTCCACTGTAAGGACATGCTGATAGTTGTCTCCGAAGAGACTTCAGAACATGGTCTCTCACTTCTTTTTCTCTGTGTTCGTCCCAGGTGATGCCCTGAGCTCAGGATCCGAATTGGAAGTAGAGCGGACCAACCCCGTCGCCACTCAGCAGATGAAACCCGACCTTGATTGCACGAGGAGCCCCGATGACGATGAGGCAATTGTCAATGTGTTCGGGCCACAGCGTGGGATGTAGCTCAAATTGGAGCGGTGCATCGCCCTGTTGGGAACGTCCTGGACATAAACGCGAACGCGGGTCATGGTGTCCGACAAGCCGAGAAGGTCGCAGACTGCAGCTGCGAAGGACTAAACGGTCGTCAGGTTCGCGGGCAACATTCCCAGGCGCAAGCTCTCACCTTGTAGCTTAAAGGATTGCATAGGAAACCGCGACTCTCCTAGGACTGCTATCGAGGGGGGTGAGATAAATCCAAAGATGGCCGTAGTGAGCGCGAGCAGAACCCGGGCGACGACGATAGCGGTCGTGGGGAGGATCAATCTCGCTAAGGCAGAGCCGAATGCGTCGGGAGAGGCCGAGCGATGGTCGAGCTGGCGAGCCTGTTTAGCTTGGGCCATTACGTTCACGAGCACTGATAGTAGGGAGGTATAGACGGCAGACGTCGATGATGGCTTGTTGTGTCGGCGGGTGTCAGCCAAGGTAGTCGTAGTGGACATGCATCCCAATAGCCGTCCCGTCTTTCCAAGGCCTTGCCCTAGACCGGACTAAAGTTTTCAGAGCTCAAGATCTTAGGGCTGGACGGACTAGGGCACTTCATGACAAGACTACAGGACTACGGGCCCTACAATCCATTAATTGGCCCCCACACAGAAATTAATATTCCATTTAATGACGTCTAAAATCACCGAATCGGTACAAGTTCATCTCGGCTAAATATTTGTTCCGGGATACAGTATCCCGGAACTCTCATTGCCAAGCCGAATTACTATATCAGACCAGGTCCTAGTCCTACAAATTTCTGACCGGGACGGACCAGTCCATCCATACTCATACCCCAGACGGGACGACGATGTCGGGTCCCAAAAGACTGTAGTCCGGACGGACGGTTAGGAATCCTGAGATCTAAATTCGCAAATCCACAGTGACCCAAGGTGCCCGAACGCGACTCCAGGAAGCCCCAGCCGCTGAGTTCAAAGCCTTCCTTTCTGCATGGCTATTTGAACCCTATGATAAAGAACGGGCAAATGAACGGAACAGATGGCATGACTCAAAATGGGATTGGCTTCGCAGAACGGACAAAACGCGGAAGAGACAGACAATTCGCTAATAGTGTTCCAATAACAACTACTCTCGGCGAGACTGTTGGTGATGGCTTCTCAAGAGAATTTCAGAATCGAAAGTTTTAGAAGTGCAATGGCGGCCCAAGAACAATGTCGAGCAGAAAGTGACGTTCAACCGACCTTGAACACTACAGATGGCAGCAGAGTCGAAATCTTTCCAATGCACAGTGTTTTGGGCATCCCTGAAATCAAACCAATATTCCTAAACCCATGGACGCTGGTAGTGGGTCAACACTAGTCGAGGTCGAATTGCAGATCATGCGCCTCCGAAGTCGCCCTATATCCACCATCGAACCTGGGAGAGATGAGGAAAGGGACCCAGGCGATTCCAATGGTCTTTCTGTCAGTATTCCCAACCGGTCAGTCCGGTCAGATATGGCCTTCGACCGGGCCGGTCTAAGCCAAGGGTGGCCTCGAAAATCATGATCTAACCAGTCTGCAGAGATCTGCAGATCTGAAAAGCATCATCTAGTCGGACTATAGATATCTATAGATGACGCGTGATGCAATAAGAAATTCATTCAAGTCCAATTAAAGTCATAAACGCAGAGCCCACAAGATATCCTACTATCACCCCTTCCCTGACTCTGCACCCTTCTACTGAAAGATATATCGAATAAAGGTTGTTGGAGATTCATCTATGTACGGAAATCATCAGACTTATATAGTGCTTTCTTTTCTCTCTTTCTTCATAGATACCAGTAGATAGCCATAGATATCTACTTCATGCAGTCTACGCGCTAGGCATTTGCAGATATCTACTACTTATCTTCTAAGTGTTAGGCATCTGTAAATATTTGCAGGTATCTATGCTAAGGCAGGTATCTACAGATATCCATAGATACCCAGGCTTTCAAGCTTTGACCGGGCCGGTCTATGACAAGGGCGGCTTTCTCAGAGGCGACCGTGCCTGCCGAACTACCGATCTATAGATGACCGGGAGGTCAATCTGACCGCTGGGAACACTTCCAAAACTCGACCAACTTGGATTTAGGGGATTACCGTGACTGGACGCTCTTACATATCGCCATTCGAACTCTTGACATTGCCATTTACGAAAGGGGAATATCGTACGACAGTTGGCACTCTCAAAACCGGGTAGATATTACTGAACTGTTGTTGAAAGGAGACGCAAAACCCCGAGTCACTAACAACAACGAGCGCAGACCACTTCACTTTGCTGCGCAGGCTACGGAACAAATGATTTAGTTGCTGCTGGAGTTCGGCGCAAACCCGAACACTAAAGACAAGTTTGGTAATACTACGCTGCATTATGCGGTTGGAAGGCGTGAGATGAATTTTATAGCGGGTGAGATCGGACAGGCTAAGTCCAGGTTCAGTTCGGTCCCCCGTGATGTCGACCGTTCGGAGAAATTTGCAATTGTGGCGAAGCTGTTCACCCACGGGGCGGATGTCAACGTCATGGGCGGTAAACGACAGACGCCGTTACATTATGCCGCTGCTTGCTCAGACGATTGTACAGTTATAGTCCAAATGCTACTAGATAAAAGAGCACACACCGATGTGCAGAATGAAGAAGGAATTACACCCTTAGATATTGCACGCAACGACAACGAGCCCGTAGTCAACCTTTTATTGACCATGGCTCCTGCTAGGTTGGGGATTGCTAGGTACAACTGCTCCAGCAGCTCGGCCTCCGGTTGTTTCGGAATAGCGTGTATGTCGAGTGTAGTAGATCCTAATTCCATAGTGGAAGGGTATTCTATGGAGCTAGTGCTGACCGGGCTGCGCGGCAGGGAGGCTTGAGGATGAAGGAATCACACATTTACTTTGTATATCTTGTTTTATATTGTGGAAAGAAACACCACTAAAGGCTTACACACGGATGGAGCATACAGTTTTGCAATATTTATACGCTACGCATTTCCTTGTTATAAGAGATCATTTGGCTGACACTCGTTCAGCTTTTGGTTGTGGCGATAATACTCTAGTCTGTCTGTTCCGTTACAATTGTCCATGAAATCTGCTGGCGAGCTCTCTGTTCATTTGCATGTGGAAAAATCAATGAGGTTCGATATACAATAGTCAAACACCTTATCGCCAAAATCAAAATCAGCACACAATCACCGGCACGTCTTTGACGAGTGCGAGAAAGTATTCCCACCACGATAAACGGCGGTGGAGGCAAGGTTTGAGACTGCAAACACGAAGGGGGCTGTGCTGGTGTGAATATAGCTGTAGGCGCCGGTTATATCTGAGCTTCAGATTGATAGAGCTGAATCTCTTGCTGATGGTGGCCTTGGACAGTCTTTTGGAGAAGAAGCGGTGTTAGATTGGTAGGGCAACCCTAAGTGGGGCCCTTACTGGACACGCGTATGAGAGAGAGAGTTGTGGGACTGTCGTAGGTGGAGTAGTAAATACGCATGTTTGTGGTATCTACTTTAGTTAAGACCCTAAGATACCAGCACTATTTGTCACTTGCCGTTCGCTGCCATCTGCAACATGCACTTACTTCAGGTCCGGAATTCCAGGTGGATCCAGGGACATTAAAACGACTTATATAGTCTAGAGGTGAATTAATCCTCTTTCATCAACACCACAATCTAGAACGCCTCTTCTGTGGGTGAGAATTGATGATTCCACGCCAGTTTCTATATTTACGCAGAAAGTCCGCCCCCAATGCCCATCTCAGCGTCACTTTACCCGGACCGAGTCCGAATGCTACCCATCACCATCGTCATATTCCATCTACACATCCCTCACAGGTCCAAACTCGCTCCCACCCTGTACCCGTACCCGTTCCTTCCCGCCCTCCAACCCAGACGGAACCTTCGAAACCCCAATCCTCCCCTCAACAACCTCCACAACCCCCAACTTCTCCTCCTTAACAATCGTCACCGGCACCTCCCCATCCTTCCAACTCCCAATCCTTTCCCGTTCATTAACCAACCTCAGCAGCCAAAACATGCCATCCAACTTGGCCCACGCCAGCGCGCGATGCGGCCACCGGCTCTGCACCCACCCGCCCACAACCCCATCCATCAAACTCACCACCGTGATCACTACCGCGCCAACCAGTATCACGCAGAGCCCAAGCACCGAGATGGACGTGAACCCGGCCTCGCGGAAGATGATCATCCGACACGTATTGCGGAACTCGGGCGGGATGATATTCACCACCATGCTCCGGTTCTGGTGGTAGCTGTCCTTCGCAGTCTGCACGATCTCGACCTGCGCGGCGGCAAGGCCCAGATTGAAGAGGTGCGCCGCCTCCTTCTTCCACTGCTCGCGGGTGAGCTTCAGCGCGGTGTTGGCGTAGACGTGGTCTGCGATGGCGAGGACGGACGCGCCCTGCCCGATCGATTGTAGGTAGATCGACATCTGTTTCAGCGAGACATCGAGGAGGAAGGCGACGTCCTGCTCGCCCTTGGATGGGGCGACGGCGTCGTAGAAGTGGGATTCGGTGTCGTGGCTGGCGACGAATGGGGTGCAGAAGTTTGAGCGGGGGTTGCAGAGTCGGCTTTGTTCGGTGCAGCCGAGGACTGTGACTGGGTGGTCGGCTTTGAAGATGTGGAGCGGAGGATAGCCGGGCATGAGGAAGGGCTCGATTTCATGGTGCGCGGAGAAGAGGGGGTCGTCGACCGCTGGGAAATGTCAGTCATGGGACAGGGGGAGGGGGAGGGTGAGGGTGAGGGTGAAGTACGTTCCCAGTAGTCTACGCCGGATGCTGCGAAGAAAAGGAGGGTGACATCTGCATCGTTGCGCTGCAATGCCGGGATGGGGAAGAGTTGGAAGGACCCGTTTCCAACCCATGGAGCGGACGTAACGACGCTGAAGATATACCCTTCCGCAGTGAGTCTCTCCCAGTCGCTGATCCAATACGACGAATTTCCCAGCAGCCCCACCCCGCCGTACATGTAGTGCGTGACGTTTTCCCCATAGTTTCCGGTCCCTATGCGGTACTCGGTATACCCCTCCGTCTTGAGCGGCGCGCACGTCATGCGATGTTGCCAGTGCAACGTATGCGGGGAGTTAATCCCCAGCTCCTCCGAGCTCTGCAGTCCAGTGTCCAACGTATACGCCGCCGTATCTCCCTCCAGACAAATCCCGTCCTTGAACGGACAGCTCGCATTATGCACATCCGACCGCGTCAGCCTGACCTTCGGAAACACCCTACACTCACTCCGATCTTGCTCGTCGTAGCACATCCTCGCATACGCCCTCGTCGCCGTCCCAACCTTCAACCTACTCTTTTGGTACTCCGCCAGCGGCCCCGCGTCTCTCATATCCTTCGTGTCCACCATCCAATACCCACAATCCGTCCCCTTCGCAATAACCGGCTGGTCGTTTCCGGCGGCTACAGAACTCGTCGCGATACCGGCAACAATGAATCCCACCGTGTGCAGCAGCATCAACACAAACAGCATTATGCTCCGCCGCAACGGGTTCCGCGTGTGTCCCCGCCATTTCCACGCTATCCACGGCACCAGCGGTAGCGTCCCTATGTCTGTTTCCGCATTGCGCAGTAGCACGTCTTGTTGGCGCGCCAGCCCATCGCGTGCGATCTCGTGCGTGCGGAGGTGGTACCAGACGTACCGTAGGATCTTGAAGGAGCGCGTTGATGTGTGTGTAATCAGCACGGCGAGGAAGGAGACGAGGGCTGTCGCCTGCGCGTCGGTTAGGGTTAGGGTGGTGCCGTAGACACGCCCGCGGGAATGGTTCGTCCAGACACCGGTGTAGATGTTATTTATGCTCATGATGGCATGGCGGAGGAATAAGCTATAAGGCTGAGCAGGCGGGACGTTATGTATATTTATACCTAGCAAATGCGAGCCATGGGGTTGGGCGAATCGTTGTGAGACTCGTATTCGATGTGGGTGGTGTGACGATCCAGCGCCGCGGTTTAGCAAGTTTTATAGTTTGGTTGTGTCGCACAGCAGGAGATCGTCGCACGGCCTCGAATGCACAGCTGAAAAGATGATGGAAAAGTCGATGCACGCTATATCTGGCCGTGGAACTGCTTGCCAATGACATCAAGTCCCGGCAGGATCGGCACGTAAGGCAGAGTTGGTATAACAGATCTCTCCATCGAAATAAATTACCCGAACGTACCATTTTCTCATCATGCAGTATGCCGTTCAGAGTTCAACTGTTCCTTCCCCACACACCCCCACCCATCAACTCCTTCTCATTATCAGAAACCGAGAAGTCATACATCTCGGGATAGTCACTCTTGTTTGTCTGCGGCAAGATCTTCTTCAGCTTGGCACCGCGATTCTTCGTCTCGGCCGATAGCGGAAGCACTACCACCCAATCAGCCGTTGCCACTCGTTCCACTCACACATGTGTTACCTAGCGTATGATGCGTCTTGGTATTTGACGCGGCAGCGGCAGCGGTTGCAGCTTCCGGTTTAGCTAGAGTTACATTCTTGTACTCCCATCAGGTTTTACACACCCCGACTTTTCGGATGGACCCGTTTGTTATCGCTGAAACGGCTGGCATAACCATACCGGAAGTTTCCGCAGATTCGTGTACTGAAGATTGTCCTCCTGTTTTAGGATGGCCGCCGCTGGTTGTACGATTGGTAGTTGAAGCAGCGGAAGTTGCCGTTGATTTCTTGGCCAGAAGCTGCCTGCTAGACGATACAGAGGGCCATCGTGATCCGTTGAGTGAGTGGTCTTGGCGATAGAAGATACTGCCTTGGAGTGTGAGACAGTCAGGTTGACGGAGGACAGTAGAAAAGGATGGTTGGAAAGGTTTTACAAGATGATGGCGTGATATGTATGGAAAGGTTTTGACCCCAGCTGACAAGTATGGTGCTCACTCACATAGGACACGGTATCTCTAAACAACCTGAAGCTAGCATTACAAATGATTGTGCTCTCATTGCCTAGACTTCCTGATCAATGTCTAGCACCTCATGCATACAGCCCAGGCGCCTTATTAGGGGCGTGGGCCCACACCTAACAAGCTGCTAGCGGGGCACCTTGCAAATCCGGATTTTTTTTCAAAATTGCAAATTGCTCAACAACCACACAGTGGAGAGAATATCAAAGACAGCAGTATAATAGACAACTCCAACGCCTACATGCCAATCCAAAAATCAAGTCAAATGGTCCAATTTTGAGTGTTACTGGTGTACATGTGTCGGAGACATATTACAGGTCTGATACACGGTGCTGCTGCAGGGGCCGATGCCTCCTGTATATATCTCGAGTTTTTCTCCTTCTCTCTTCTCTGTACCATAGAATACATGCGCACGGTTCTCCCCTACTTCCATATCGTAACATTGAGCAAGATGAAAATGTAAGTGAGAGTCCATGAAGCTGGCGGATTTTGCCCACTTTCTAACCCCCTGTTTCATCACCAATTGAAAATGGAATTCACTGGTAATACTATCAGAGCATATATGGTATGCTAGATGTCAATTAATATCAGTCTTGGCAGAATTGGGCTGGTGGTTGTTGAGATAGGTACTATTTCTGAGTTGCTGAAGTGGGAGACCCTCTACAGCACTATAACTCAGGCAATTTTTGCCCAAGTGACATTTCATTGTCCCTAGAAACTGCTAAATGGCACCCAGGTAGTCTTGTAGCATGCTAATGAGACTCAGACAACAAGGGCAATGAATTCCAACCACAAGTGGTGGAGAAATCATATGGGGTAGGTAGTTCTCCTTCTCCTCCTTCTCCTCCCTTAGCAGTCAACCCATAAGTCCACCAATGCTTGGTCAAATTCAAAGCTCTTTGGCACAGAGTAGCTATTCTATATAAAGATGGGTTCTGCATTATCATTGGACTGGTACTAATACAGGTGGTAAACTGGTTGGTCTCTATATTTGAGTCATAAGCTGTTACATCGGCAAAAGTGCAAATCGACAATAGACTGCGCTACGCGCACACGCGCAGCTCATAGCAAGCTTCCCGTGGACCCCTGTGCGACGCGCAGCCTATAGTTGTCTATAGTCGATTCATAGAGATGTACGTGTGGGCCTATGGAACTATATACAGCTGGCAGCCGGAGATGGACCTATACCAGTCTTCACTGCCTACAGACTGCAGTCTTCGCTGCTATACCGGTACTGTACACTATTGCTGAGAGTCCGCTTGAGAGCCTGCTTGAGAGCCTGCTTGAAAGCCTCTTTGAAAGCCTGCTTGAGAGCCTTCTTGAGAGAGCCTCGCATCGGGAGGAGTAGAGTTTTCCACGGGAAGCTTTTGGTCGATGGAAAACCCTGAGTTTGCGGAAGCTTTGGCTAATAGAAGGCTCTAAGTCTGTGGAAGCTTTGGCTACTAGAAGGCTCTAAGTCTGTGGAAGCTTTGATGCTAACGTTGACGTAGCCAACCTACCCGTCTAAGTGCTTCTAGTACAATAATCACCATCACCGACACCATCATCATCACCATCATCACCATCGCCATCATCACCATCACCATCATCACCATCGCCATCATCACCATCACCATCATCATCGTCAGCCCCGAATGCGCACACATACCCCCACAGTCAGTGGGAAGCGAGCAGTAGATTCCACTGGAAAATCTGAATCGGAGATCTGCTCTCCCCAAGATCCAATTGTCTACCTTTCTTGCAGAATCTCAGGCTGCAATTGTCAACACCATGACCGTGAGGCATCGTGAGATCTCGTCTCGGTGGCCGCGCCCGAGATAAGGTTCGGACTATAATATCCACCGACGTCAAGATTTCGGCCACCCGCCACCCGCCACCTACCACATGCCACACACCACCCACCAAACACTGCTCGCCACACGCCACACGCCGCATGCCACCTGCCTCACCCCTCTCAGTGCCAGGCGTCTGCAACTCAGCAAGTCTCTGGATCGAGCATGCAGGAGCATATTCGGGAGGAGTAGAGTTTTCCATAGGAAGCTTTTGGCCGATGGATAACTCTGAGTTTGTGGAAGCTTTGGCTAATAGAAGGCTCTAGGTCTGTGGAAGCTTTGGCTAGTAGAAGGCTCTAAGTCTGTAGAAGCTTTGATGCTGACGTTGACGTAGTAGCGAACCTACTTGTCTAAGTACTTCTGGTACTATGATCACTATAACTATCACCAACACCATCACCATCACCATCACCATTGCCATTGCCATTGCCATTGCCATCGCCATCGCCATCGCCATCGCCATTGCCATTGCCATCGCCATCGCCATCGCCATCGCCATCGCCATCGCCATCGCCATCGCCATCGCCATCGCCATCGCCATCGCCATCATCTCCATCAGCCCCAGACAGAATGCGCACACATCCGGCCACAATCAATGGGAAGCGGGTACCAGATTCCGCTGGAAAATCTGCAACGGAGATCTGCTCTCCCCAAGTTCGAATTGTCTACCTTTCCTGCTGAAACTAAGGCTACAATTGTCAACACCATGACCATGAAGCATCGTGAGATCTTGTCACGGTGGCCGCGCTAAAGATAAGGTTCAGACTATGATATCGACTGACGTCATGATTCGGCCACCATACACCGCCCGCCATCTGCCACACACCACATGCCACATGCCGCCCACCAAACACTGCCCACCATACGCCATCTTCCCTCTTGAGAGTGTACTTGGGAGCGTAATGCCAAGTAGGCTGGGAGTGTACCATCGAGTGCAATTGGAAGCATACTTGAGTGCATGCTCAGGAGTGTGCTTGAGAGCTTCTTGAGCGCTAGTTTGGGAGTGTACAGTCAAGCAGGCTGGCTGTGTGCCATCGAGTGCAAGTGTGAGCGTCCATGGGAGCATGCCCGGGAGTGTACTTGGGAGCGTCTTGAGAGCTTACTTGGGAACGTACAGTCAAGCAGGCTGGGAGTGTGTCATCGAGCGCAATTGGGAGTGTACTTGAGAGCGTGCTCGGGAGTGTGCTTGAGAGCTTCTTGAGCGCTAGTTTGGGAGTGTACAGTCAAGCAGGCTGGCTGTGTGCCATCGAGTGCAAGTGTGAGCATCCATGGGAGCATGCCCGGGAGTGTACTTGAGAACGTACTCAGTGTACTTGGGAGCGTCTTGAGAGCTTACTTGGAAGCGTACAGTCAAGCAGGCTGGGAGTGTATCATCGAGTGCAATTGGGAGTGTACTTGAGAGCATGCTCGGGAGTGTGCTTGAGAGCTTCTTGAGCGCTGGTTTGGGAGTGTACAGTCAAGCAGGCTAGCTGTGTGCCATCGAGTGCAAGTGGGAGCGTCCTTGGGAGCATGCCCGGGAGTGTACTGGAGAACATACTCGGTGTACTTGAGAGCGTCTTGAGAGCTTACTTGGGAACGTATAGTCATGTAGGCTGGGAGTGTGTTATCGAGTGCAATTGGGTGTGTACTTGAGAGCATGCTCGGGAGTGTGCTTGAGAGCTTCTTGAGAGCTGGTTTGGGAGTGTACAGTCAAGCAGGCTGGCTGTGTACCATCGAGTGCAAGTGGAAGCGTCCTTGGGAGCATGCCCAGGAGTGTACTTGAAAACGAACTCGAAGGTGTACTTGGGAGTGTACTCGCAGTGTACTTGGAATCGTCTTGAGTGCTTAGTTGGAAGCATAAGTCAAGCAGGCTGGGCGTGTACAATCGAGTGCAATCAGGAGTGTACTTCAGAGCGTACTTCGGAGCGTGCAATGAAGTGCATTTGGCAGTTTTATTGAATGCAGCATGATGTATAGTATCAAGCGGCCATAATCGCATGCGTATCATAGTAATCTAGTCAAATAGCAGGTCCATAGGACCTCATAGTGCCACGCGTCAAATATGCTATGGATTACGGGCCCAAAAACAGCTTCTCTATGAGTTATGCATCACGTAATGTTATTTTTCCCGGTGTACTCATCACAGATGTACCTTACAGTCAGGTAGAAAAGATTTACCTGATGGTATATGACATGTATCTAAGCATCAGGTAGAATAATTTACCTGATGTAAAACACCAGCAGTGCTAAGCAGTGCTTAGCAGAATCAACAGTACTAAGTATAGTCTAAGCCACTGTACTTGATCATCAACCACTCCTTGAATATTAGAGGAAACTAAAAGAGGAGACAAGTAAGTGAAAGAGCATCTTGTTAACTATATTTCATATATAAACAATATCCTGGTCAAATTAAAACTCATGGAGTTAATTGAGTTCAAAGTTGGATAGATATGGGAGCGGGGCACTGAGGGTGGGAGCATGGCTACAAGGTGCCCGGCTAGCGGCTTGTTAGGTGTGGGCGCTGGACGCGCCCACGCCCCTAATAAGGCGCCTGAGCCGTATGCATGAGGTGATGTCTAGTTCATAAGGGCCAATTGATTCGTCCCAAATAGCAGGCCTCTCCACAAAACACCTACCGCGACTTAGCCCCAAGCCGGACAGGAAACGCTTGACGAAGTGAAATATAAAACGGCTAAACGCACGATAACGCGAAACAGTGTTTATTTTGTTATATGAGCTCATCTAGCAATCATTGTGCTCTAGTTAGCCAGATTTTCATCTCGCTCGTAAGCTTACTCGGTGAAGCGAGAAAAGAACATCTGGTATACGAGAGCACCACCATTCGAAGTACTTGTTGCGCATATCCCAGAACCAGAGATGAACTCTGGAATACATCCAATTACGAGCATATGCCGCCGGTAAATGAACTCCGCACCGACATTTTCCTTACGTAGTCAGCATATTCCTCTTCAAGCTCTCCATCTCGGGAGTATTATAACTTGCTCATTTTACAACGGTCTATACGTAGACTTACCCAGCGCTTGCGCTTATTACTACTCATCTACAACCATCACTTCAAATCGGGCCAAAGAAATTCGAAATAAGCAAATACTTACTGGGGCTTGGCTTTATGTCGTTATAGGCATTGGTGTCTCGAAACAGCCTCAAGCTGCTTTTTTGAGTGCGTGAGTGATATATTATAATTCTCACAACAGCCGTAGTCGAAACTTCCACTACGAATTTTGAACAGCGGATAGCAAGAGCATAAATTCTTAGTGAATCTAGTTGGATGGGCAACAAGAATAACCCCGATAAAGAAATATTGGGCGTTGCTATGGAAAATCACTTCCTGATACATATCTATATTCTCATTGCCAATGTTCATGCTCGCTGCTTATACAATTTAGTACACTATGCATTTAAGCTCGAGGTAGCTCTATTTGGCGGCGAGACAGGGTGGTTCACATCAGTCGAATAAATCGAGAGTATATAGTTGGAACCGTGATGAGTTTTGATGATATTGATAGACGTAGAGACTACGGAGCTCATAATTTATTCCTCTTAGGATGAAGATAGTCGACTAGTACTATATTCAGTAGCTACGAAGAGAGTGAGCCCGTCTTAATCTCTTATGTTCTTACCATATAGCAGGCTGGATAAAACGTGTAACTAAATCTAAGTATTGTAAGGATTTATTTCATTGTCACCCTTATACGTGATCTAGTGCCCAAACTTTGATGCTCGCTCCGCTCACATACAAAGGGCTGGTTTACGAGATCACCTTATACGATCATTAAAAAAAAGACTTGTGCCCGAACAAAACCCTTCCATAATAAAGAGAATAGTTTAAAAGTTGCATCCAAAAGAATCCTTTCAGTAGGCTTACTCATTTATCGACCGCCAATAAGGTACTTAGGCAAGTATACCGGCAGAGTATCTAGGGTAGAGTGCATATATGCGTACAATGTAACATGTTGTTTTGTTTGTCTGTTTTGTTTGTAGAGTATATAATTGAGCTAATTGATTTTTTCCTCGTGTCTAGCCTGACGAATTAAAATTTGTGCGACACCCGCGAGCTGTGATCGTGTAGAGTCTGGGCACGAGAAATGATTGCGAGTAAGTACAACGGAACATGTCCCTCAGTGAAGGGATTGTTTGGAAATTCCCCCAGAATCTGATCGCCAGTATCACGATTTGGCTTTTTCAATTGCATGGAAGTCAACGCAATTTCCGGAATTCCCCGGCCATCAGCGCAACTGCAGCCACAAGTATACCATTTTCACCAACAACTTGCAATTGATCACCGCATCTACATAACTTCACCACAATTCCTCTGTTTCAGATAATCCGCACAATTTCAGGCTTCCTCATCAATGACTATTCATATCCAAAGACGTAACATAACAAATGACAGATCAACCGGTGATCTCTTCAATGATTGTTATCCACGATGTCGCTCCAGCCAATACTACTAGTGGTAGATACACTGCAAAATGTTAACTTTAGATAGAAAGAATGATTGGAATGCCCTTTGGAATACCTAATCCTTTTTTTCGTGTTCTTCCTTGTGCTCTTCTTCCTTACCCCCTCGCTCTTCTTCCTCTCGCTCTTCTTCCTTGCCTTCCCGCTCTTCTTCCTTGGGCTCATCTTCCCTAACCTCTCGCTCATCTTCCTTGGGCTCTGGCGCTCTCGCTCTTCCTTCCTTGGGCTCTTCTTCGTTGTGTTCTTCTTTAAACTCTTGCACTTCTTCCTGGCGCACTTCTTTGGACTCTCGCACTTCTTCCTTACGTTCTTCTTTGTGCTCTCGCACTTCTTCCTCGCGCTTTCGCACTTCTTCCTTACGCTCTTGTTCTTCCTCGCGCTTTCGCTCTTCTTCTTTACGCTCTTGTTCTTCTTCCTCGCGCTTTCGCTCTTCTTCCTTGCGCTTTCGCCCTTCATCTTTGCGCTTTCGCTTTTCTTCCTTACTCTTTCGCTCTTCTTCCTTGCGCGCTTCTTCCTTGCTCTCTTCTTCCTTGCGCTCTTTCTCTTCTTTCTTACGTTTACGCTCTTCCGCCTTGCCAGCATTGACGCAAGAAACACATTCCTCTCCCATTTTTGTGAACTTAAGTGGGTGAGTCGGACATTCGAAGATATGCCTACCAGCACAACGGGACGACGCAGTGCCGCGGCACACGGGACTGTACAGATATAACGTTTGGTATGGGATTGTATGTTCTTTAGAATGATGGAATTATGACCTACCAATGGTGACCGCCCATCTCGATATGTTTTGATAATATTGTGGGTGATGGTAATGTCTTTAGTGGTATTTGGAAGGATACCGGTGTGAAAATGAAGATTGAGACGCTCAACACCTGACGTTACACTTCAACTTTATATAGTGCCATCATCTGAGGGATGCTTAGAAATGAGATTGCTGGTCTACCAAAGGTGTTGCTGGGCTCGTCGGCCCGTGATCCAATTATTAGCAATAACATGTCCGGCATGCGCACGCTGAAACCCCGTCGATATTGCGCTGCGTGAATAGCAACATACAAACGTTGATTTATGTCAATAGTCCTTTGTCACTGGCAACTGGATCGACTTTTGTGTAGAAATCGAATCGCACCGCCTTTCGTCGTGGTTGTTCGATCATATTTAGAGATTGTGGGCCATGAGAACAAATCCAAAGTTTACATTCAAGAGATCTTAATTAACAGTGTGATTGACTGCAGATCTATTGGTACTCTGGAATTTTGAGCTAATGGTAACATATTCGATCGATTGATCGTGCGATCTTGAGCGTTCTGGCTTGGCATATTTGTTGATATTATTATTATCCGCAACACGGCTGCTTAGTATGTACCAATCATCACTACCAATCATGACTACACCATCTCCACAGCCACAACTGCCACAGCTCGGCCTATCAACCACCACCAGCTAAGAATCCTCGATGGAAGCTATGGAAAGCCTTAAGGATGCGTCGACTGACGCCGCAAAACCGCTTATCGCACACCCTTCACCGTCCGTTACGTCACCCTGTCCATCGGCCGAATCCGACAACCCCTTGGCTCGCTTTGAGCCACTATTGTCTGCAATCAGTCTTCAGTCGTTGATAGCACTTGCTGTACGTGTCCGAAGATATTCTCTGAAAACCCGAGACCAGGTAGTCGATCAGAGCTTGCAATGCACCGTAGTACAGCCACCAAATTGCGGCTCATTCAATCTTCTCTACACCCTCGAATTCTCAGACGGAGCTAAGTGGGCTGTGCGTATTCCGTGTCCGGGAGAGAATGGGAGTCTCGTGCCGAAAAGTCCACGAATGCTTTTCTCTGAAATAATGACAATGTCCTTCATCCGTCGCAATACCTCGATTCCAATACCACGGGTCTACGATTTCTGCGAAACTCCTAGCAACGAAATAGGAGTCCCGTACATTCTAATGGAATTCGCCGAAGGGTTTCCGGTCTATCAGAAATGGTTTGATGACACAGGGCCAACTCCAAAACTGGAACGGCAAATGCGCATCCTGGATACCACGGCTGCCGCAATGTCACAGCTGTCCAAATTTCAGTTCGACAAGATTGGGTCGCTTCACTTCGAGCCTGGCAACTCGAGTCTAATCGATATCAGGCAGTGCAATGTGGTTGATGAGACAACCGGTATCGCGGACACCCAGTCCGGGGCCAAGTACTCAAGGATTGGGCCTTTCGATTCATCTCAGGAGTATTTTGTGGCGTTGCTTCGCATGCGTGAAACTCCATCAGATCCATTCTCTATCGGGATCCTCCATCTTTTAAAGATGATGATTGAATGCATCCCACGTTCAGTCTCTCTGGATACCGGGACACCTGAGGATGACCGCGAGAGCTTCGTGCTTGCCCATCCAGATTTCGATAGCCAGAATGTTCTCGTGTCTGAAGACGGAACGCTCACTGCCTTGCTGGACTGGGACAATGTGCACACTGTTCCCCGGTGTATAGGCTATAGCAGGTATCCTGCTTGGATCACAAGAGACTGGGACCCAGCGATGTACGGCTACGGTGGATCAGCATACCGCCCCGAGAACTCCCCCGAGGAGTTGGAGTCTTATCGCCACCATTATGCCGAGAGAATGAAAACATCGACATCCGACACTGTAGATTTTCAAACCAAGTCACATCAGTTTGAGGCGCTGTGGATAGCTGTTTCAAATCCAATGTGCACTGATAAGATCGTTGAAAAGATTTTTAATTATTTGTTTCCAGAAGATGAGCAGGAGGACTTGGAGGAACCGATGTATTTTTATGAGACTGCCGTTGACTTAGCTGAAGATCTCCTGGGGAAAGATAACGAATTGAGGGTTCGAAAGGCGTTCGAAGAATTTTTCAACGTATATATATGAAGTAAGTAGGTAATGTTCTTTTTCTTCTCGTTCTATAGGCTACGGCCCATGGATGTCAAACTTAGCAAATCCATTGGTAAACTTTGGTGCAGTTACAAAACCACTGGAGTCCTCTCTGAGAAGTATGTCTTAACTAGTTTCCTCAAACACCCAGTGACCTGAGGTTTATGTGGTGTTAGTTGCAGGGGGGTTTTCCCAGCAATCACACGTTTTCGGCGGTTTCTAACTTCAGCTCTTCATTTAGAATTTCTATGAAATTACATTTTACAGTCTATTCAAGCTACAAAGTATTCTTTTAACTGATATTTCCCCTTTTGGGGGTGTACTACATCTTAACCCATGAGTACAATGACTATAATACTGTTAATCAAAACAAGGTAACAGTATATTTTATCTCCTATCACAGCAGATTGAAACAGCAGAAAATGGAGATATTGCACTGTCTGCAACTCAGTGATAGCAAAGTTCACAGGTATAAGGCGACGCTTGTTTCTAGAAGTAATTATCAATAGCCCATTTAAATTTGAGTTCTGTGCACATCTGCCAAGCCGCTGACATGATAGTGGCACTGTAACCTAATGTCAACTTCATGTCAACTTCATGTCATCCGCAATATGTATATTCTGCACCTTTTGTTCCTTGTTCGCGGCAGGCCCTCCAGGAAGCGTTATGGCAGCATATTTCCGCCAAAATACCCCGTGCCCGTGGATAGAGTCTGAATTCTAAAATTTCTCTGATTACAATACTGAAATATTGAAGGGGAGAACCGTGTGAGTGTATAGACTTAGATACAGAGAGAAGAGAGAAGGAGAAAGACGCGAGTTATATATGAGAGAAGTGTGCCCCTTACTACTGCTAGCGGTCAGCCCTATATATACATGCAACAAACATAATTGTTGCATTATGGGATTAGGCTTAGGGTGTGACCAATGAGTGATCATGACCTTTGTACAAAAAGATCAGAACGATATTGTGGGAGATATGAGGTAGAGACTGCGCTTGAAAACCAGCCATCTGACAGACTAGTGAGCGAGAATATCTGGGAACGAAAGCAGGTAAAGATCACATCAACAGTCCACATAAAGTCACACTTACAATTACATTCAATCTAATATTATTACTCAAGGATGCCATTAAGTCTGTTGACTAGTAACCCTAAGTTCTTCAGCGATACCACTCACCATAGCGATGTCCCCGCCGGTGAACAACCACCACCACCACCATACCTTCTACCGCGACAGAGCCTCCCCCCCAGCAGCGTTCTTCTCCTGCCCAGGGCTTCGAGACCGCTGAAGAGGACTCCACCGCACTCACGACCACCTATTACCAAAACACCTCGCTCGACCGGTCGTATGGTGCTAAGCGCCCACAACCCAGTATGCCATAACCTTTATGATACAAGTTTCGTTGATGGTGCGGTAAGGAGGTGGACGTCGAATGAATTCTGTTGGTGTGGGCGCTGGGGACTATATCTTATATGGGATGGGCTTCGGCTGAGAACGGCGTGAATTTTGCAAACGTGCGCTCGGGATGTGATGTCAATTATCTCACATCCAGAATTACCATCTAACTTGAAACATTATCTCTTCCAATAAATCCTCTACTACCGGAAATGTGCGTGATAATTCCATAACACCAGAGTCGTACGTGTGCGTTGGCTTTGACATTGATTGATTGAAGCTCTGGTCCTGTTTCCGCTAATTGCTCCAGGAAAAAAAAGGAAGGAGAGCTCGAAAAGCACTAAGGTGTGGGTTATAGGCCTTATGATGATACTTTTCCTCGTCCCAGCTGCTTTTATACCATATTCCACTGCGAAGAGACGCCAAAGCAGCCTCCTGATCACCCTCGCGGAACCGTGCTCCATGCTCTAGCAGCATATTGACAAGTTCGAATAGGACTGCATTCGGCGAATGCACTAGCGAAGCCAGGACAATATCCATTGGAAGTTTGCCATCTGGACTCTCCATCTCCGGATTTGCTCCGTGCTGCAGAAGAAGATCTGCCGCCTTGGCGTTCTGATTCCGCAATGTCAAGTGTAAAGGATACATTTGCTTCCAGGGTGGTCGTTTCCTATGGCCGTACGGAAAATTAAGTAAATTGTTCGGGCATGCACCATGTTGCAGAAGTAGACGGAAAACATCCAGATTGATGGGCTGTGACTGGTCCATCACCAGACTCATAGCGGTACTTCCCTCGTACTCTTCGTTCACACTGGCCCCTGCATCCAAAAGTATGGACACCATATTCAGATCTGAGGGGATAACACGAGCCATGCGAGGATTGATTGCAAGAAGTAGGGGCGGAATTCCAGGCACCCTGTCAATTCGGAAGCCAGCTTTAAGCTTGCTCTGTATGTAGAGGACAAGGCCGCAGCTAACCGCAAAACCTTCGATCGATGGCGGCGTATAGTTAAGATGGATCAATCTGGCAGACCAATAGAAAGCCCAGCCTCTAAATGCCTGCTTCTGCGGATTACCGAACTTGTCGATAATAGACACTTGGGGTTCGCCAATAGTAGTTTCTGCCATTTTTGCATACCTGTACCAGTTGCAGGTCGCGTGTCCCACAAATGTATTTGTTTTGTAAGGTCGATAATCTGTGTACCTGTAGGTCCGGATTACAACCTCGCTCTGAAAGGCATCCTCGTCCGCAGCGTCATTGTGGAACACCATCAGGTACCGCAAGCAGCTTCTCAAAAGATACAAGTGACCGTTTTCGGACGGCTTTGCTTGCTGGCTAGAGGCGAAAAGAACGCTTGAGCTTGCTGGCTGGGCAAGAAATTCTTTAACCGACCGGTGCAAAAACTGCACAAAAGATACCGTCTGATTGGTCTTGAATTTCCTGGGGGAAAGATCCATATCTTGGGTACTAATATCTTTGACCTCAATAAGACCTCCGCATCGACTGGTCAGACGTCTGATCATATCCGCACGATTTCGATCTTCATTGCTTTGCGCCAAAGAGACAGGAATCACGTGCGATTCAGGCTTTAAGGGAGCCAACGCCACGGCACAGGTGAATCCATGAAGGGTGAGTGGCTCTCTGGCACATAAAACTATTTCCAGCATCATATAACTTTCTAATCGGTAGTTCTCAGGTATTCTTTCTAGTATACGCTGATATAATCCTTCTAGGTTCTTCGGCAGAGCGTTCAGCCGTGTCTGAAGTCGGTTTATGTCGTCGCCATCGGCTAGCCCACGCAGCAGGTCGTTTACGACAAGCGACACCCACAGAAAGACACCTTCGGCATCGGTGACGATGTTGCTGATTAGATCATTAGCAGTCTCTCTCTCCTTGTCCTCCGTAGTCAGATAAAGCGACATTCTTGGATGCTCCTCCAACCTACTTCGGACATAGATCGAAATATCGCCGAGTGTATGCTCATGAATCTGGAACCCGGGATTGGTACCAAATAGATCGATAAGCAACGGCTCCCGTCGACTAGAGAGGCAAATTTTGATGTTGGTCTTGGATACCAAATTCGAACCGGCCTGTTGGCCCACCAGGTCTTTCAGAAAGGCTGCAATATCATTGTAGTCGCCATCATATTCGTCCAGGGCATCTAGGAATAGGCAGATGTTGACTTCGGTGCATGTTTGGTCGATAATGGCACGAATAGCCTTCTTCATGGTGGGTGTCGTCCACATTCTGCGACCAGCTGGGTCTGGGTGCAATGCAGTGTAATAGGGTGCGATTGCTGATGTGAGTTGGGGATCACAACGCAGAATTTGATACAAAATAGAGTGCAAAAGTCCTGTCAAGGATTTTTGGTTTGCTGAACCTCGCTCGTGAAAGAAAAATCCGGCCATCACTTTGGTACTAGTTAAATGCAACTCGCTAAGTGCAGCGGAAGTCCGCGGGTGGGAGAAGGCGTATTTCATAAGTGTAGACTTTCCGGAGGCAGGTTTGCCACTGATCCAGTAGATTCCAGTACCGCTGCGAAGCCAGTCTTCAAACCTCAGAGAAGTATTCTCAAACAGCCATTCAAATGTATGTGAATGTGCTTCCACTATCTGGTCGTATCGAAAATGCATTTCATGCTGGAAAAGGCTGGCACGACATTCTGTCTCAACCCAGTTTAGCCATATGCTCCCACATCATTTCTATCGATAGTAATCTGTGCTACATACCTGCTGCTAATGCATGCCGACTACCATTTTCCATGGTATTTATATCTGCAATATATTTGGACAGCACACTGGCCACTCTTCTGTATTCTTCATCCGCCTTTCCGTTAAAACGACACATGTCCATATGGTTTGCGTTTATTATATCCTTCCTTTCAGAACCACTTTCCAACCCCGATGACGCGTCATCCACGACCTACAAACAATTGAGCGGCATTAGCAACCGCACAACGGCCCTGTAACTATTAGATGTTTTGAAGCTTGACACCTTACCTTTCCTCTTAAACCACATATTCCTTTGTATCCTTTGCCTTCCTGAAAGGTGAACACTCGAAAAGCCTTATCCACCAACATTTTGTTGAACTCCTCCCGAAGAAACTCCAAGATACTAGAATCAACACTCAAATCCCTCAATACCCTGTCGTTAGCATCAAATCCGGCGGCCAAAGCAGTATTTTTTGCTATTAAACCCCATGAAGTAGCTGTCGTGCCACGATGAGGAGTACCGAAGAATACAATCCCGAAAGTAGAGTGAAATACATCTTTAAGATCGCTATCTTCCCTAGCACCTCGCGATCGTCGTAGCGCCTTTGGGATGTTGTCAGCATCAAAACAATTGCCTATGGCTGGTGAATGTATATACATCTTTGAGTATGATACCCCCGAGGCTGTGAACAACAAAAATAATTTGGCGTGTTGGATTCTTGCGCTGAATTGCCTCAAGGCTATTTAGGAGACTTCGACCGTGCTGATAAACATTATTCTGGTTCGCTGCTCCAGAAAAGAAAGCACTGACATGGGAATCATAGCCGTACGTGAGAATTCGAGCGTTTGGAATATCTGCTGCTAGTAGATCTTCTGGCCAGTAAATGTCGTCAGATTGCGAAGAACTTCCAGTGCTGGTGGCAGTCGATCCGGATTGTGGTTTCCGGCTCAAAAACCTGCGAAGCCCTAGCTTCGGGGTTGACAACCGCGATTCCACTCGCTTCCCGGCGTATGTCCAGGTCCTACGAGGGTGTCCCTGGAGACCATGGATAAAAACGATACTAAACTCTAGTAAACATGATCAGCGGCGATGTTTAACGTCGGATGAGTGTCTATTGCCCTACTCTGCGACTGGCGACTGGCCCCCATGAAGCTCGGTAAAGCCTTCCAGCCTTACAGCCACTTTCTGTCTCGATGTATCGGCGTTTCTTGAAGCTATTGGATCCGCTCGGCTCGGAACAACTTCTGGACTGGTCGTGGTTACTTCCATCGACCCTACCTTGCCGCGTGACTACGGCTTTTGTATTCGGTGAAGTGTTATGGATAGGGCGATGGGATGAAGCTGATGTTAGGGACGGTAGGAGGTTGCATAATTGCTGTAGTACGAATATTTGCTTTTTCATGACATTTGTAGACAGCCTTTGCAACTATGATCTACTAGTTGCCATTGTAAGTAAATTTTGCGAAGCTGGCGGGGCAAGACATCCTATCTATGGCAGAGCCTAATATATGAGAGTGGGTCTCTTCGATTTAAGGATGTCCCCTTGGGCATGCTCATCATTGTCGGAGTGTCGTTCCATTTCGTTTGCAGTGTTTGGCGGAAATGGGTGATGAGTTTGTTAACAGGTAGCGGAGGACTTGTGAAAGGCTGTGTCAGTGTGGTGAGTGGTAAACGAAATAAAATGTTTTTGAACATCCGGTGTTCTACCGCAACCGTTAGTGTTGGGTGGCGCGAGTCAGCTCGAGCCGAGATGGGGCTCGAGCCGAGATGGAGCTTGAGCCGACTCGACTTACGAGGGAAAGGTCGCACGAATTTCAGTTAACTCGACGAGCTTGAGCTTAAACGAGCTTTCAAGAACTAATAGTCAGCGCATTTCTGGAGGGATGTAGTCCATATACTTCGCCCTGCAACAGAGAGAATACACCGTGCCATCAGTCAAAAGCCACAGATAGCTATGGCGGGAATACACCAAATGCAGTGTGTGACCAGTACCCGGGCCTACCGCGGTCCACACAATCCCGGGATCGGATGGATCTGCACAAATAAGCATCAGACAAAGCTCGAGTCAAGGCTCGAGCTCGGGCCGACTCGACTAACACCCATCACAAGTCGGAACGTACCCTATCGTATTATACGTTCTCTTGCTGAGCTGCAGGCCGGTCGGGCTATTTCTCCAGAAGCCCGCGCTAAGGACCTTGGAACACTGAGAGGAGCATTGCTAACCCCGCCCATATGCAGCAAAGCCGCATATCGTACTGGAACGGTTTCATACGAAGGTAGATATAAGTTATAACTGCCATCCAGTATGGAAGACCAGGGAAGTTTTTCATAACCGATAGCGGATTAACCAAACCCGACTCCCTCCAGCGCTGTCTCTAAGACTCAGACACTTAGCCAACCAAGGTCACAAAAGTTTTTGGCAATATAGGCCGATACCTAGCTCCTGGTTTGTCAGCTTGTTCTTCAGTCTGATCATAATCTCGCAGTTTCACTCTGTTGACACCCTGTCAAGGGACATTATTTGGAAATCGTGTGTCTCTAGCACGAGGCAGTGCATAGATCTATTCGGCACCTTTAACATTTATTCATTCTTCCTGTTGAACATGCTGGGAAGGCCAGACTATTGAGCTCCTCAGTCGAACTAGGGATCTCAGCGTGACGACTCATTTGTGGCATGTGGTGCGTTTCTCCAAACTGGCGCAGTTGGAGAGCTATACTGAAATGCGTGGATGTTACCCCGCTTCCAAAGTGCTCCGTTTTCGGCATATGTTCGACATAACGCCGTGCAGAAACTTATTGTCAATATCATTTCACACAAATCAAAAGATACGAGCATCAACGTACTTCAGCAACTCCTATATTTAGTTATCAAATGTTCTTCGGCCGACAAATGTGGACACAGGTCAATGCGCTTGAACCAGCGGATAACCAAACCCTAGTGGAAGCAACAAATCCCACAAGCTCGCGCCAAATAACTAGGTGTATTATGCTGCGTGCTCCTTCGCCGCATCCGCTGCCTACTCCTCCTCCGTCTGGCTCCCCCGAGTTCATCTCCGCGTGCGTGCCCTCCAACTATTGTCCAACCATTATGTGGTTTCCCGCTAGGAAGCATCTGTGGGGTTCTCTCGTTTTGTCACCAAGCTAGTATTATCACCACAGAGCTCCATCCACTTCCGGTAGGCGTAACATAGTCGATCCGTGGTTAGGGTGATGCTTTGAGTAGTCGACTGACGTACGCAGGACTGATTCCAGGTACTATCGTCGATCACTGGTGCAAGTGTTGAAGCACACAGTTTCATTAAGAGAGTGTGACATTTGTTTAGAGGGAATAACGGGTATCTAGTTGCGGAACAATGAACATATGGAGGGTTGATAAAGTGGCCAAAGTCTCCTTAATCAAAAAGAGTTGGTTTGGGGCATCGTCTTCTGGTGGTAAAAGCAGGCGTTTTCCCAAGGAGCAGTGTGGGTAGGGAGTGAGGTCTGGAGTAGTTACTGGTTAGTATAGATAAGATGGCTCCCTATAATATGAGCCGTATCTAATCTATATCTCATCATCGCTTAACATACACCATCTTATCTCTCCGTCTCTATAGCACGATGTATAACCAATACTGTTATTCTATATTAGAGACAGGAGGAGCATGTGTGGCGACAAGGGAACCATTTAGAGCACAGCGATATTAGTGGCTGGCAGAGAGCTGACAGCATAATCGGGTGCATGCACAGAGACCGATTTCAAGAACCAGGAACCGTTTTTACTAATGGAATCACAGACGAGGACTACCGACCCTAACGGAGGCAAGTACCGGCATCGAGTACTATATATTCAGCACCTGCAGGATGCAGTAGTGTACCACACCCTGAGACTAATCCAGGTAAGCGACTGATTCCCTGCGGCGATTTTATATCCACTTACCCAGGCACCTAAAGTATCGCTCATTCTCCTCAATACGAAATGCACCCCAGAAAGCACCATACTTCGAAGCGCTTGTTAGTATGGGCATTACCGGCGTTACTTAGTCGCTAGCCCTATAGCAAAATCAACATCGCAGAGGTATTTCGAGAGTCAGGACTACTGCGAGGTGGTGGGGTGAAGGTCACGGTTACTAGACAAAACGAATGATGTGATGTTCTAGAAGCAATATTCTTATGATGCTCTGTTGCGCAGCCTGGTCGTTATAAACGAACTGCAATGGTCGGGACGGGTACGTGTATGTCGTGGAAGAAGCTCATCCGAGCAAACAAGCTTGTGTTCGCGGTTTTCCACCAACGCAGAAAAACCTTGCCGGCTTCGGCCTTGACGACAGCGAGAAAGAGGTGTTCGCATAGATCTGCAGCGGCGCATACTACACCAAGTGTTGTATAACACTGACACTCTCAATTCATGTTCATATCCAATATTAGTGCCGACGCCCCCGAGAACATGACATACCTATGGTTCCTCCTTTCCCAGCATCCTAGTCCACCAGGGCGTCAATTACGGCACTCCCAAGCCACTACCAGAGATGAAGGTTAAGGCGGACATTATTGTGAGTCTTAAGCTATTACGCAATGCTAATCTAGAGACTACCACGCCTGAATTCGCCATATTCAAGGCTTACGTTCTGTGCGAGATGATTGCGTCAACCACCGCCATCACAACGGGCTTCTAAAGGAAACAGTATTCATTCTGGGGCCGCCATTAGACGTATTATACAGGCACAGCCTTGCACGTTCATGGTTCTTCGTTGCCCTGGTAGTTTACGGAAGCGTTGCTGTCCAGTATCGTGTAGTTATGACTTAGAAGCGTGTAGTCACAAAGTTTGCAGGTTAGAAACCTACCTCCTGTAGCATTTTCTTAGATTTAGATCGATGAAGGTCGGCTGATGGACTGATTAGTATTTTCTGTAATTCTTCGGTGTGGTGATAGAACTTACGGACTGGGAACCGTTCTGTAATACTCAATGTGATTCTAACACCAGTATTCCCAACAGGTCAGATCGGTCAGCTAGGACCCTCGACCGGGCTGGTCTATGCCAAGGGCGGCTTTCTCAGGGGTGGCCGGGCCTGATCGGTCAACGGATCAGTAGACTGCTTGATCCTGTCCTCCTCTAGATTCAAAGCCATGAATCGCACCGTTCCCCTTTTTGCGTGCATCCCATGGCATGTAGTTCCTCGATTACCTAGTTATTGTCATACGAGAGTGTGAGATAGATAAGTTGATCTTTTAATTTAACTCTACGTTATAGGATACTCTTATATATAGAGCACAAACTCTCGGACCTATTCCGACTGCACCATAAGCAAAAAATACAATAGAAAACCTACTAACAATCCATGCCAATATCCTAATCTTTGTGCCGTTATTCATCAACAAATCCCGCAGCCCAGACCCCCTTCAGTGGTCTTAGAGAACTGGTGTCCCTGAAATTTCCATGCCAGCCCTAACCCAAAATACATGTTCGATTATCTGTTATGTTAGTTCTTGTACTCTTACATGGCACGCCTAGCTCGGAGAGCACTTTCGATGGTCCAAGTGCCTTCCACTTCTCAATCTGCTCATCGCGCATGACCCATACCATACCCATCATCCCAGCAGCGTTTGCACACGCCCCTTCCACACCCGCCCTCCGTCTCGGTATAAGCATCATCCATTCCTTCACAAGCACAACATTATGTGGGCATTTTTTTGCTCCCTTAGGTAGCCCTAGAGCCTCTTTGCATTCATCCAGTAGAGTCTCATATACCTCTAGTAGACGGCCACCTGTCACAGGCTCGGCGTTGGCCGTTTTGGAAAAGCGGTGTAGGAAGTAACGGAAAGGCACGACAGGCGGCACTTGAGATATGATGTCTGGGAACAGCTCGAATTGACAGTCCTCTTCCATGCATGCAGTGCGGCTAAAGATCTGCATATGTTTATGGTCCCTACTACACCCGGCCTCCTTCATGCAGTTGTAAATGAGGAAATGAGGCGTCTCTGCGGAATCGAGGAAACGCCAAGCTGCGTCGAGATCCTCCTTGTCAAGCGGTTCATATTGCCGGCGGTAAGAGTTGACGGTGAGCAGCAAGTATTGTGGCCGAAATACGCAAAACTTGTTGATGACCAGTAAATGGGTGTCGAGGATGGTCGCGATGATCAACCCTTCGTCGCCCTTGTCGATATCACTGCCTGGCCCAAATTTGACGATTCTCCTTGGCGCGTCGCTACTTTCAAGTACCTCAGAAGTTCTGTTGTCCCCAGGCGTCTGTGGTTTGGTCAAGAGAGACGGACAGATTCGAAACTCGAACTAAGAGCTGAATTAGGGCAGTCGGCGACCATGTCGCAGGCGGTACTTACGGGAAACCATTGGTCAACAAGCCGAACTACTTTTGAGGGGCCGAAAAACACATGTTTGGTTGCAACCAGATGGTCAAACCGCAAGAGGATCTCGCTATTCTGCAGTGGGGGAAACATTGGCATGCAGGGGTAGTTTGCGGCAGTACTTTTTGTTATCTGTCATGATGGCTGAAAGTAAGAACTTAAGTACCAACCGAAAAGCAGGAACCTCGGTAGTTAAGGCATTTCAATGGTGAGTTCGCGCTTGCGATTGGCCACACAACCACTTTGGCCAATCAGCAGATCACATTACCATGTCAAGCAAGTATGTCAGACGGCGTTACCTAGCGCTAGCAAGAAAAAAGCCGTCTGACAGACAGATGTCAAGCGTGAGCAGCAGCCCCATCCGAATTACTAGGGTTCCAACTGACCGCTGATGATGAGCGATAATCAGAGATGCATGCACAACGCCACCTGAGGTGTTCTGAACCCGAGAATGCGATCAGGCCTGATTATCCACACAATGAGGTTTCTTGAGCCCGGTTAGGTAACCACGTAGAAGCGCTTGACCCCTTGGGAATGTTGGTGTCACTGGAGCAGTTTTTCCAGTAAATGTTTAAATGCCGGTAAGTGCTCTCTTATACCAGACTTTCCGGGTTCACTTCGAGCTTGCAAGCGAGGCGAAAAGTCTGGGCACGAGAACAGCCTGTAGGCTCATAAGTTTACAATACCAGCAATGCAACAACTACACCACAAATAGGAACCGGGCGACAGCCATCTACAAAAAGTCGTTAGTGCCATAACCCTAAGTCCTACAGCGAGAATTGGAGGCCAGTAGACATCTCCAGCCTTGACACGTCCGCCGAGACCACACTTTCAGCCACCAGTATTTCAGCCATTGGAAAGGGGGCGTCCTCAAAAAGCACAGAAGGAAGCCGGGAGCGGGGAATCCAGAGCAAATGAATGGGTTGTACATAATATAGAGAGGATATACATAGCCAGTGTGGCTGTAAGTGGAGGCGTACCAGACGAGTGAAATAATGAGTGGACACCGGCGTCTTGGCACACTGTACCCTACAATGCAATTACTCCACAACCATGTACAAGACTTGGTAGAAAGAAAGCTTACATGCTAAGGAGTGTCTGTTAGCGAGTATGGCCTGTTCCTGTGATACAAAGTAACGATCACACGCATTGTGTTTGTTTGGCGAGGCGCGCCAAGTCGTCAGTGTCCACTCACTTCTTTGACTCGTCCAGTACGCAGCGGTTCCTTTGTAACTTCCGCTGTTGCGGTAATTTATCACTCATATATACGTAAAAATGGATCCGAAAACAATGCGGCTCAAATCTGTTTCTTGTCTTTTCTACGCAAATTTTGGGTGTGTGTAACGTGAAACCCCGAAAGTCGTTGGCATAGAGTCGACGACATTTTGTAGGTGTCTACCGCGGGGCTCCTATTGTGTAACATCCCAATGCTGGTAGAGTAAACTTATCGGCTGGCATTTAAAGATTTACTCACCAAAATACGATCTCGACCCGAACCGTGGATAAATTCTGAATTTCAAATTGTATCTGCACACCCGCTCCATAACCAGACTTCATCCACACGGCAGTGAGATCAGGTCGTGACACGGGGATGTGGTATGACCCTGTACATAAAGTCTATACCTAGCATGGTCAAAATTACAACTTTTAGTAACCAGCCTGAAGCCAATGTAAATACTTTACCAAGAATTAAGATGCGAACGAGGATGCACTGCCCGTCCGTGACTTCCAGATGGTCATAGTTCGAAAGGGTCTATCCGCTGACTGAGGTATCCTGTCATCCTGCCATACGCCGTGTTGTATTCTATTTGTGTGAGGTAGAGATATGGGGAAACGCGCTCAATCGCGCATAACATGCACAGCACGCAGTGGGTAGAGTAGAGGCTGTGGTGCATATTTGTTCACGCGGTTACGCGGCTTCATGCCATCCAAAATGGCCGTTACCCTGTGCTATAACCTCGTGATATGAACATGCGAAATCCACGGAGTACAGGGTCGTTTCACCACAACGCCATAGCGTGTCCTAAAACACATCCCGTGGATAGACTTTATCCACAGGGTACAGACGTGGCACGGGACATTTAGCGGAAAATAGCCCCATGTTGTGCCTAGCTGTGCAACATTGCTTCATACGCAATGCGAGAGATAAGAAAAGATCAGCTTACTCCCAACTTAAATTCAACCTGCGAAGTCACCCACATCCAATTGTCTTGGAGTGTGGTACACCCACCAAGTGGCCCACCAGGGCTTCGAGGTTACACATTCAATAGGCTCGAGTGAACCCCTGATGGCGAACCAGTCGATGTGTGACATAAGATAACATTACAAGACATATACTCCTATGCAGACATCACTCTTTATTTTTCTCACAAGTACTCTTTGTTAGCAAAGTGTACTTGTCTGTTTTCTTTTTTGGGGTATGCATCTCGAAACTTTTTCCCTATACCGAGTAAGTACAAGTGCATCGTGAGTGTGCTTCTATCAGGTGTCTTGGCCATAAAATTTATCTACAGTGCTGTCATTGGCGTTGCGCAGAGTTTCGACTGACCCAAACCACACGCATACAGAAACAACCCCCATTCGCACCCGGCGTCAGCCGACAGCCTCATAACTCAATGGGCTTTCTTTATGAATGCTAGCACAGCCAGCATCTTCGACCACGAGCTCGTTGGTCAAATCAACCCATAGAACTACTCGATTCGCACTCTGTCAGTCGACAACCGCGAGACTCACAAGGCAGTCTTCGTATACAGTTCTTATTATTTAACGCCAGAATTGCAAGCACGTTGTCCCTAACTAAATTCGAAGAGGTTGATCCTAATTCCAATCAGAATACGATGCCCGATCAAGCCACTGTAGTCGAAGCAACTGAAACCCCTTATTCACGCCTTGAAGCCTCCTTTGCTAAAACAGAGGTTCAACCACGGCCAAATTCTCGATCCGCTGACGGAGTCTATCGCCATGCTGAATCAACTGATATAGACGTCAACGAGCTTGATTTCAACTTCTCTCCGGACCCAACCGTTTACCCATTAAGCGGTTTGAGGGCATTACAAGAGGGTTTTGACGCAGTACAATATCATGAACACCTTGGAACACTCCAAAACTTTTCGGACCAGACCTCAATGGACTGCTTGGTTGTTGACAAAAGCGTTGCAAGTATGCTTTGAATGCCATGCATCCAACACAGATTACTTACTTGTTATAGAATGGGAACATTTAGACGAGCATACGCTTCGAAATCTGGTTAAGGTATGCCCTTACCAATATATTGTGGAACAATGCTGAGCATTTAGGATGCTGTATCTGAACCGACTCCCGCCAGCGCCACCTCTAAGACACTTAGCCAACCAAAGTCACAAAAGTTTCTGGCATTGTAGGTCGACTCCTGACTCCTAGTGTGTCAGCTTGTTCTTCAGTCTAATCACATTCTCGCAGTTTTGTACCGTTGACGCCCTGTCAAGGGACATCATTCGGGAATCGCGTGTCTCTGACGCGGGACAGCGTCATGGATCTATTCGACACCCTTAAAATTAACCCATTCTTCCTATTGAACATGCTGGGAAGGCCAGACTATTGGTCTCCTCAGTCGCACTGGGAATCTCAGCGTGACGGCGCCTTTGTGGCATGCGGTGCGTTTCTCCGAATTGGCGCAACTGGAAAACTGTACTGAGATTCGTCGGTGCTTCAGACTTCTTCTGCCAACACCCACGCTGGAATCTTCACTTCCAAGGTGCTCCGCTTTCGGCATATGTTCGGCATGACGCCGTGCAAAAACTTACTGTCTACGTCATTTCGCACAAACTAAAAGACACGAGCATCAACGCGCTTCGGCAGCTCCTGGATTTAGCTATCAAATGCTCTGAGGGTGACAAAGAGCGAGCATGTTCTTAGAGGATCCCTTCGGGCTACATGTCATGTTGTCAATGCTTTCCTTTGAGACATCTAAGTATCACGTCAAGCGGTTTCAGCGCTTTATGTGGACACAGGTCAGTACGCTTGGGCGTAGCCACTGACACTTTCTCTTACTGTTGCTATAGCTAATATTCATTGTAACAGATTAATAAAGTCGATGATCATCTTGCTGGCCTCGAAAGCAACGATCGATCAAGACTCAGTGAACTTACGAAGCAGCTCCAAGTCATATCCCAAAATGCCGACTCGCACCTCGCCAATGCCGACGTTGCAATCATAACCGCAAACGGCATACAGAGCTCTCACGAGCGGCTCCATAAGGCTCTCTCCGGTCATCCCTTCAAACGTCAGCATACAGCCGATAAGATCACTTATGTTATTGATTCCATGAAAAAGCAGAAAATATGGTTCTTGAATTATAAACAACGCAAGGACAGTACGATGACCTTGGTATACAATCTTGTTACACAGCAGGATGCTTCCAACAATATCGAGCTAGCTGCAGATATGAAACGGGACAGCACCAGCATGAATGCTATTGCTGGGCTAACAATGGCTTTTCTTCCGGGAACATTCACAGCTGTAAGCTCATGATGTCAACCACCAGTGTCTTTTTAGCTTAACTAATGTACTTATTAGACTGTCCTTGGCGCAGGGATCTTCTCTATGGCCGCTAGCAGCCGCTCTGTTCAGACTGCCGGCTTATGGTGGTTTTGGCTCGCAGTCACAATCCCTCTTACCCTCTTTGTTGTTGGGTTATGGTGGCTCTACAAGGAACACAGTTCACGCAATAACACAGCCAATAAATTGGCCGCAAAACGATCAAAGGATGCTGCTCAACCAGAAATGCGATCCTTCTCCATTAGACAGCTTCCTATGAAGTATTTCACCTCCAGAAAGCGAGAGAGTAGAAGTGCCGGCTTGGATGTCTAAATGAGTTGCTGATGGCTGCCGAGTTCATTCATTTCAACCTTAGTAGTAAAATGTATTCCCTTACAATTTTCATTTCGGTAACTAGAGGGCAAGGCTCGTCTCAAAACTCAATGTATTGTAGTAGTAACCAGTCGCATTTTTACCTAAATGAACCCTATCTGTCATACGAAAGTGCGTAAGAAGAGGAAGATGAGTCTATTCGAGTCTCTACGAGCACGTGATCTTCTAGCTATCTAATCTTATCTATCTCATTCGTAATCTAGAGTTATCGCATCTATCATCTCTCCAGATATCCTTCGTGGTCACTATCGCGTCGCGACTCTCAGCGTTCTTCCCCTCCATCGAACTCTGCTTTCCTTCAACCCCGCTTTCGACACCACCATAATGTTGCTCTCACTGCCTCCAGAACTTGTCAACGAAATCATCTATTCCGCCACCGACAACCCCGCAGAAAAGGTTGCCATCAACCTCCGCCTCACCAATCGCCTGCTCTCGATCTTAGCACGCCCTTTCCTTTACCGTCGCTTCTCATTTTCCACCACCAAGCGCGTACAAGAATTCCTGCGTCTGCTCCACAACAACCCATCCTTCGTGCCTGCAGTCGAGAGTATCTTGCTTGTCCCAATTGAATACGGGAATATCTACCGATGTTATACTAGAGCGGTACGGGATCAAGATCTTGAGATTTTCTCGTTGCATACTCAAGCACTGAACTACACACCTAATACCATGCCTACCGAACAAATGATCGATGAGCTATGCATTCCACATCTGTTGCACATGCTTCCGAAGCTGCGCTCTCTCGTCCTGAGGCACGAGTCGTACTGGGGTCCCTGGATTAAGCAGATTCTCACGAATTGGCATATGTCCCCACAGCTCTGGAAAAATAATCCACTCCGAGCACTAACTCGCTTGGATATCTCCTGCGTTGCGGAAGATCAGTTCTTCGATATTTCTAGCACATTCCCAATTCTCAACGCTGCTGCATCAACTTTGCAGCACTTCACCGGCCGCCTAGTATGTTCGGAAAACTCTCTACCGTCCAGCGACGACACTTCGTTTCCCGTCCTCCCCAACCTAGTTCAGATGATATTTAACCAAAGCAGCATCAAGATGAAATGGTGGGAGCTAATCCTCTCGCGCACCCCACAGTTGCGTCGCCTTGTATACACTCGTGATACCTATAGCTACATAATCGAGCGAAAGCGCTTTTTCCAGTCCCTTTGGAAGCTCCGTGGAACACTCGAGTCCTTAGAACTCACGCTCGCCGGGGACCAGCTGGATCTCGCCGATATTGACTGGGAGGTAGACAATGGCTGGGATGAAATGCTACGACCGCTCGGACCACTGTGCGAGTTCCGCCAACTGCAGTATCTGCGAATCGAGTTTGGGATGCTGGTGGGATCGAAAGAGATGGGGGGCCCGGCAGTGAAGCTAGTAGATGTACTGCCCGACAGCCTAAGATGGCTAGCACTGACAAATTTTGTGCATCCTTTGATCGCTTATCTATCGCAACTGTATGACGTTGTACGAGCACGCAGGCTGGGTCGGTTCCCAATGCTTAGGGCGGTAGAGAATTGTGAGCAATCAGATTACGTTTTCCACCCCCAGCCGACTATGGAGATTGCTCTGCGGTTGAAAGCTGCATGTGCCAAGTTTGGAGTCATGCTTGCGGGGCGTGATCCTTACGGATATCTTGTGTCCAAGGATTATATGATGGACGGCGTGTATAGAACGAGTACGGGTAACGTGACGATATTGCAGTTGTGGGAGGAGCTCATAGGTGAAGTATCGGACGATAGCGATTGGAATACGAGCTTGTTTGATAGTTCGGAAGAAGAAGACGACTCGGAGGATGAGGATGAATGAATTGGGGGCAGATAGTAGAGGTTGCGGACTATGTATAGTACTACCAGCTGTTGTGGATTTCATAAAAGTCTGGTGAGCATCATTGATACTCACGCAAAGAAATGAAATGCATAAGTATCTTACGCAGGATCGGTGACATTGAAATACCGTTTACCACTAACTAGACGCTGCAAACCGGCACACTAATTTCCACTTTGTCTTTTTCTCGACCTTGCAGTTTCACTATAGCGCTGCGAACGGCCCAAGTTCTCCGAGTTTGGCTGTTCGATCTTAGATAATCCTGTGGCATACAGCCATATGCATAATTTGATACATATTATACAATCTGCAGTTCCTGGAGGCAAAGGATTGCAATTTTTGGTGATCAGAAACTCACCATTCCGAACAATTCCCACACACTCGGCATCATAGCGACAATGGTAATAGCTTTGTACCGATGGTGATGGTAGGCTAAGAGTGAAGCAGCTGGCCATCGTTCCCTAAAAGTAGAGAGCCGGAACTCGGCACAAAGTAACCTAACACTCATGACGTCTTATTAGAGTATGTCTCGCTAACTGTCTCGGCTCGCCTCATACTAGCATCACTAAAGATACTATCTACCTACCTACTTAAGTAGGTACTTAAGTAGGTAGGTGCTTACGATGGAGATTGGGGCATTAAAAGCCGGTACAATAAAGCAAACCAAAGCAGCACCCTAGAACAAAGGCTTATGATTTTCCTAGCATCTTCCCTATTATATATCAAATTATTTTACTTATCATTGTTACCTGTCTTCTATTAAACAACCGCATCAAACTTAACTACTCCTGCATAGGTATATCTACTTAAGTAGATACTCTTCAAGAACCCTCAGACTAAGCAGGCCCTCATTCTCCATCCTCCCAATACCAGTACATCTGTTATGTTAGCAGTATTACCTCACTAGTATTACAACATAGTAGCCTTAACGCACGCCAGCGAACTCTCAAAGTTCGGAAAAGTTGATCATGAATTATGCGAACCCATGCCCTACGTTCATGGCAAAATCCTGGCTATAGAGAGGAACTAAACGCTAATTCCAGCCCCAAATGTCTCCAAAACTACCCTACCTCCCCACCATCATCTTATTATCACAGCAATCATATCTCTGCTTATCCCGATCTTCATGTCCTGGGCATTGAAACTTCCTCCGACCCACCGCCTAGGCATCCGTTGATCCCACAACCACCAATGATCCTTACCCGCACTCCCATCTCTCCAACCCCTCACGTGCAGTCCCCTTTCACCGCTCACTCAATCACGGGACCCTGATCTCGTCCCCCTCAACTCCAACCGGAAAATCCTCTCCCCCCTCATCAAGCGGCGCAATCTTCAATAGTTCGAGTTAGCAACCTAACGGTCTTGTATCATACCCAGATAATATAAGTATTACTAGCATCGGTGGCGGCTTTGCTGCCCCTAGGATTCGAAACGTTGAGCATGGTGGACTTGTTACGATATCAGGCAGATCACCAAGACTTCTGCTGTGTATCCACCATTTGTATCTGCCACAGTGTATCTGCTGCCATGTATCTGCCACTGTGTTTGCTGTGTTGTATATCTGCCATTGTTTTTGCCGTTGTATATCTACTGCTGTGTATCCGCCCCTGTGTATCTGCCCCTGTGAATGTGTATCTTGATCCGGTACTGTATATCTGGCACTGTATCCGCCACTGTGTATCTGCCACTGTATATATATCTGCTACTGAATATCCTTCACTGTATATCTGCCACTGTGTCTGCTGTATTGTTGAGAGTGATCGAGTACAAAGAGAGATTGAATTATCTATCGTACAAAAGTGGTTGTCTACCGAACTATCTAATGGTAGAATCCATGCCTTTATATGCCTAAGAAATTTGAAGTTCGCTGGAGATGGTAGAGTGGCGCCGGCAGTGGCGAATGGCGGGTGGCGAGTGAAAATTTGTGAATAAGTCTACACAAATGACTCAGTACATTAGCAAGCACTCTCCAATCCTTTCTAGCAGCTTCGATGGCGTTCTAAAAACTTGTAGGTCTTCGGGATAAATCCTGAGTTAACATGTGAATATCCGCCACTGTACCCGCCACTGTACCCGCCACTGTGTCTGCCACTGCCACACGCGCCACGTGGCAAGTTCACCCGACCAATGAGAATGCTTCGAGCAGACAAACCAAGTGTATAACTATTACTATTACTACTACTATTAGATGTCCAAGTGGAAACGAAAGCTCTCCTTTCCATACACATCAATAGATGAGATGATCTCTACATCGTGCGGTTCGACAAGCCACTCCTCAGCCAAGAGTTTCGAGCCACTGATGTTGATCTATTGAAAAAGATGTCTCTATTAAGATGGCAGGTCAGTTACAGATCTCCAAATGAAACTGAACGGAGAAAAAGGGAAACTCATGTTTGCAGCCCAGTTTCCGAGCACATCTGAAGTTGACAGGAATGGAAGGAGAGAAAAGGATGGCCCGGAGGTCAACTATTTCGTTCCTCCACTTGAACGGTTCACCGTTTGCGGATATATGCGGCTAGGAAAGGCTTGAAGTCCTCCAATTTGCAGGCGACCGAATGACCGATAGTTATCGGTACTTCCATACTAGCTCCTACGATACTAGCTCCTACGATGGTGGTTGCGCTTCGGCCCTGGAGCCTGGGGTTCACAATTATCACCAAGATGCATCCGAGGGTGATTATCGGAATAGAAACTCCTCAGCTAGTTGGCCTCAGGAGGATGGTGATGTACGAACCATGGTCAAGTAGATTTTTTGTAATGTCGGCTCGCAGTAAAAGCTTACATGGATTTCCGATAAGAAGAATCCTTTTATTAGAACGATTATGCCAAGGAAATCCAGTCGGAGCCATGTGCTCCGAGTGGCTCAGTAGTGTGTCGTATGTCGTGGAGGTGCCTAGACATATGGCAGTGAGGAAGAAGCATTCACCCTGCTTTTACAATAAGATCCATTACCCAAAAAGGAGCGTCCGAATTTTTATTACCTGCCCCGAGGTTTTTGTTTCCTAACTATGGCACAGCGGAATGATTTTGACTAATGAGAGACGATACTTTGTATGTTTGGTGGACCCAACATAGCCTTCGCTGACTCTGGGGCGTGCTAGATGAGGGTTGGTAGAATGCGCGTCAAGTTGCTGTGGTGTGGTTACATTCAAGGCCTCCACACCAGAAAAAGCAAATATTACATAGGAAACCAAAATATTTAAAGGTAGAGGATAGTCAATCATTAGATACTGACTTGCTTCCATCTAGTTTGCCCAGCGCTTGTTACGGAATATAACAATACATGATGTCGTCAAATACCGCCTCCAGTGGACTCTTTCCGACGATAGGCAAGCTTTTAAAGTACTTTTCTGGCTCGTCTAGTAACACCAGCAACCGCGATGAGTTACGCCGCAGGTCTCGTAGCTTTCGTCTATCTTTAATTCCGGTCGCCGTCACTTTTGATGAACTTCACACTTATCTCCAAAGCTTGGACTACGACTTACGGAATAAACCCCCACGATCAGATGCAAGAGGGAATCTATTAGCTCTCTCCTTAGTGCGAAAGAGCACATGGCAAGTAGCTACTGCGACATTCATTGAGGAGCCTTCCCAGTTTGCGAATTGCACACCAAATCACTCAAGGATGCTTTCTTTAGAAATTGCCGGGATGGTTCCGGCGCCTATCATTGTTGACATTGACTTCTATGGTATAACGCCACTCTATTCTTCCCCGAGTCATCAACCTACAGTGGAGTAAGTCATTTTATCTTGTCGCTGTCTTATCAACTGATGTTCTGGCTCACTTAATTTTGCTTCCTTTACTAGTATCTTTGCTGTTTGCGGACTCGCTGGTCATGCGTTCGGCTCATGGGCATCTGGCAATACAATGTGGCTTAGGGATTGTTTACCAGAAGATATACCAGGTGTCAGAATTTTGACCTACGGCTACGACTCTACACTTCAAAACAGTACGTCTACAAGTTCACTGATAGACTTCGCTCGGCAGTTGTTGGATGCTGTCCATGCCTTCCGATGCAATGGCGACAATGTTTCTCTGAGCAGACCTATCATTTTTTTAGCTCATAGCATGGGAGGGCTGGTAGTGAAACAAGTGGGTACTAGTTTTCTTATGCCCACATCCGCCCTTATCTTACAGTTTATCGTAATGACTGATTCCTGATAGGCTTTAGTAGCCGCCGCCCAAGGCTCCTCTGAAAACGATCAAGCCATTCTGCACTCTTGCATTGGAATTTTTCTGTTCGGTGTTCCAAATCGGGGTCTAAATACGGAAAATCTGGAGACCTTAGTAAAGGGACACAAAAATGAAAACTTGGTTCGGGATTTGAAGGAAGGCTCCCACTTGCTACGCCACATCCACCATTCTTTTCAGACTATAGTCAACTACAAAGAGTTTTCAATCGCCTCTTTTTACGAAACCAATGACTCGAGGACTGTGGAAGTATGTATATGTATCCTTGTTTTTATTATTGCAACCGGCCACTCCTGCGATATCCTTCTCAGTCGCAGAGATCCCGAGGCCGAGATCCGGAAGCCGCTAATCTCTCGCACCCTCTCCTCCCAGACACTGGTATCGACGACTAATGTAACATGTCTTTAGGTACAACCCAACGATGAATGGACAAGGACTGGTAAGTTTGCTCGCCTAGTGAGCCAGGATTCAGCCACTTGCTTTTGTCCCTCAGAAGCTTTACACGCCCAAATACCCATTAATACAGACCATTCAAATCTCATCAAATATACCGGCAGGGAGGATCGGCATTACGACAGTGTGCGGTTAAGGTTAGATGAGTTGGTAGCCAGGGCGCCAAGGATAGCGGGCGGCCAAGTTGATGAAGGCCGCATATGTATGTAATGGGATGAGCTCGTATATTTGGTCGTGTAGATACTAATTTCATCTTGTCTCAGTATATGAAAACATAATGTGAGTTGTGGTGGTGTCATACTGTACCTGACTTGCCTGACTTCAAACTAGGCCTAGGTATAAGCTTTCGGTTGAAGAGCAGAATGTCTTACAGAGGTTCAAAACGACGGACTATGCAACGCATAGGGATCGGATCCCACGGCAACACGAAGGCACTCTGGAATGGGTTTTAAAGGATAAACGCTATGTCGCTTGGATTTCCGGTCAGTCGAAGCTTTTGTGGATAAGTGGAAATCCTGGATGCGGCAAAACAGGTCAGTGATATTGATGACAACGCTATGAAGTAAACTTTAGTGCATTACTAATGCCCGGTCCAAATTCTACAGTCCTAGCATCCTTTCTACTTGATATGATTGAGAAAAGCGCCCAATGTCCTGGCAACAAGCAAACAGTGGCTTACTTCTTCTGTGATGATAAGGAGGAGGGTCAGAAGTCGGCCCAGTCGCTATTACGGACAATTATCCATCAGCTCGTGAAATCAAACCCGCGCCTCATTGTTCATGCTATGCAGCTTTATATTACGAATGGGTCTCGGCTTTTTACATCGCCAGCGGATCTGTGGGGCATCTTTATTGCTATTTCAAGAGATCCGCTTGTCTCTGGCACATATGTCATTCTGGACGGGATTGACGAGTGTGAGGAATCATCGCGGAACTATGTGTTGGATACACTATGCAGTCATTTTCGGCAGTTAATCGGTTCTTCGTCTATAGAGATTCCATACCTTAAAGTATTGGTAACTAGTCGACCTTACAATGACATTGAACGGAAGCTAAAGGAAGAATCGATTATAAGATTGAAGGCAGAAGAAGAGGAGGAAAAAGTGAATGTCGACATAAGATCGTTTGTTTGCTACGAACTTGATGAACTGGAGGGAGCTTGTTGCTATAGTTTGGAACTGAAGGAGGAGATTCGGAATCGGCTGGTGCGTGGGGCTGATGGATCTTTCCTTTGGGCTTCGTAAGTTATAACTCTTCTCCTGTTCATACTGGCAAGTTTTAATATCTGAGCTTGAGCAGATTGATCCTGAAGCAATTGCCAAACACGCCGCTTTGCAATATTAATGACACTCTGCAAACAATGCCGCCAGACTTACCTGGGTTATACATACATTTGTTAAAGAGGCTGGATGAAAATCAGGCGAAGATAGCTAGGTCTATTCTGAAATGGGTACTGTACGCCCCTCGGCCGATGGAGCTGGAGGAGCTTGCCATAGCATGTTCAATTCCGTCCGATCATGATATTCGCGCTATCGACAAAACCCTTACTCAAGGGTTACGCCATCATGTTCGCCTATGTGGACCGATACTCAAGATCCAAGGAGATATTCCAGTGGTATCTCTGGTTCACCAATCTGCGAAGGAGTTTTTGATGTCCTCGGACTGGATTCTCTCCCAGTCATTGCCAACGTTTTGCATCACTCCGCGAGATGCCTATCGTGAGCTAGCTATCATATGCTTGCAATACCTATCCTTTGATGAATTTGAGCGTGGCCCAGTGGATCTAGAGCTCCATCTAGGGCCCCGTGGGTGGAGTGGTCAGCGAGCAGTGGATTGCACCCAGGGTACACGAGTGAATCATCGGCAGATCTCAGACGTACTATGCGACCTTGATAAAACTTTCCGCCACCATCCTTTCCTCAAATTTGCTGCGACCTATTGGCCATGCTTTGTGCGACAAATCGATGACAGCGACCCGGGTATTTTGAAGGCATTCTGCAGGCTGGCTTCCGCAACGCGACGTCTACACTTGGCTTTTCAGATACACGAACTCACTGACCCTGACGTACTGGCACATAACACCTTTGTGAACCCTTCCGCTTTGTATGTTTCGGCGTACATGGGATTTGTTGGTTTTATCAACCACTTGTTGAAGCAACAGCGCAATACCCAAGAGCCACCGTTGGGAATTGATGGATTCATTCGCCGTATGAAAAAGAAGGGGCAGGGTATCCACGATACAGCGGGTGGTAACCCACTATATGCCGCAGCGATGAATGGAAAATCGGCAGCAGTCCAACTATTGTTAAAGTGTGGCTCGAGAGTTAATATGGAAGGAGGGTATTACGGCACTGCGCTTGGAGTAGCGGCTGCATATGGCCATAGGGATGTCATCGAAATACTACTGAAGAAGAAACTTAAGTACACCGATGGACTACATGCAGCAATACACAGCAACCGCCCATCACTCCTCCGCCTACTGCTGGAACACGGGGCTGATGCGAATGCAGTGGACCCTAGAGGCAGGCCCGCCCTTCACGCAGCAGCTTTCAACGGCTTTGACGGAATTGCTAGGATACTTCTGGAACACAATGCAAATGTCTGTGCAGCTACTCAGGACGAAGGGACTGCTCTTCATATTTCGGCAAATCTGGGTCATGATGCCATTGCCCTCCGATTGCTAGGACGTAATGCGAATGTCCATGTTCACGGGGGAGAATACGGTTCCCCTCTAGATGCTGCAGTATTCGGCGGAAGGGCATCTACCGCTCGCATCTTGCTAGCCCACGGCGCTATACCTAACGGCACTTACACCTTTTTTGAAGATGTTCGAAGGCGTCATTTGTTACACCGGAGGAAGTTTGGTGAAGATGTATCTACCGTAGAAATACGCGTAGTGGAAACTCCTATAGTACGTGAAGATGGGAAGTATGAATCAAAATTTACATACCAGGTTCTTGATACCAGCTTCAGGGGTTCTGATGGCGCCAACTGTATGCCTCATAGTCTCGAAGTCGAAGTCCCGTACCGAACTGTGCTTCGCAATTTTGTGTCACCCAATAGATTGGTCTCGAATCGCTATGTACGTAATAAGTAGTCCAAGACTAGTGGTGTATGTGTGTATATTGGTCCATTTATAGTTAGATAAAATATCCGTTTAATTATGGTTTAACTTGTATTTAACTTTGGCGATTATTAATGCCGGGAGATTCAATCTAGTTGCAAACAATCAGAAGTATCCCTTCTAAGTATTTGTTTTGAGTTCACACTATTGGAACTGATACTTGGAATTATGCAAGGGCTGATGAATGGTAAACTTATTCAAAAGAAGATCCAATTTACTATAGGACGAGGTCTCCAAAATTATCCTTAGATTTCTTGGTCGCAGAAGGCCCTCATTCACCATCCTTTCAGTACCGGTATATCTTTCCATTAGAATATCGCTAGTACTACGACATAGTAGCCGAAACGAACACCAACGAACCCTCAAAGTTCGAAAGAGCTGATCACGAACTATGAACCCGCAACGTCCACGCCCTACTTCCGTAGTAGAATCCTGGATATAGTGAAGAACTAAGCGCTAAATCTAACCTAAATGCCTCTAAACTTCCCTATCTCCAGCCATCATCTTTGTCACAGCAATCATATCTCTGCCCACCCCGACTTTCACATCCGGGACATCGAAACTCCTTCCGACCCGCCGCCCAGGTACCCGTTGAGTTCCTAGTCAGCTCTACCTCATACGATCCTACAACTACTAATGATCCTCACCGGCACTCTCATCTTTCTAACCCTTTGCGCGCAGCCCTCCTACCGCTCACTGGGTAGCGGAATCCATCCTCTCGTCTCCCTCAACTCCCACCAGAAAACCCTCACTCCTCTCATCGAGCGGTGCAATCATCAATAGCTCGAGTTAGCAATCTAACGGGCTTGTGTCGTATCCAGAAAGTATAAGCATTGTATCCAAGCAGAAACAAAAGCTCTCCTTTCCATGCACGTCAATAGGTGAGATGATCTCCACATCGTGCGGTTGGACAAGCCGCTCCCCAGCCAAGAGTTTCGATCCGCTGATGTTGATCGATTGAAAAAGATGTCTCTATTGAGATGGTGGGTCAGCTACAGGTCTCCAAATGAAGCCGAGCGGAGAAAAAGGGAAACTCACGTCGGCAGCCCAGTTTCCGAGCACATCTGAAGTTGACTGAGGAATGGAAGGAGAGAAAAAGATGGCCCGGAGGTCATCCAAGGCTTTTCGAGAGACATCACCATGTGTATCACGATATGAATCAAGTGCCCCTTGAATTCTATCATTGAGAAGCCGCAGCATCTCAGAAATTGTTTGTTGTTCAATAGTCTCCGCTTTATTCATCCTCGACTGCTCCTCTTTGGCAGTTTGTATTAATTGCTCCAAGGAGGGACCATCGCTTAAAGCTGAAAAATGCAACCCTTGCTCATAGTATGAGGACATAATTGCTCGGACGCAAAGAAACGTTCTAGAAATCGGTAGGTTTATGATTGTAGAACACATGCTCATCGCTTTCTCCAATGCAAGAAGAGCCTGTACTGTGACCGCTGGTTCTGCATGGCATTTATTCGCATATTCCAAGATCACTCGTGTGTAACCGATTGCGGTTCTCGTGTCACCGCCGCCCAGCGCCTGGTTCACTAGCATAGCGTACTTTTCGATTGGCAGATCTAGGAGAGGGCGTTCCGGCATACTGGATCTGATTGAAAATGCGTGATTCAGATGTTGAAGAGCAGCTTGCCAGTCGTTCAAGAGATTTGCGACATCAGCAAGCCCAAAGTGTAACATAATCTTGCTCCCGGGGTTGTTGCCCCGCTGGTTGATCTCCCGATCTAGAGCTGCCTCGAGCTGGTGACGTGCTTCAAGAAATTTATGTTCATGTAGAAGGCCTTGTATGTTTCTCACGACATTCGTATTTTCCACGATATTGGCGAAGAAGTAAGAGACCCTCGACTGTTGATGCGGCGGATGTGTTATTCTGAATCTTTCAAAGAGTTCAGGAAGGAAGTCATTGTCTTGCTCGTTTGTTGCTCTCTGACTCCAGTACTCCGCTAGGAACTTCCCGTATTCTACTGTTGATAGACCACGCTCGGCTTCGAGGATATCATCGATATCACTCTGTAGTTTTATATCCTCCTCTCGCTGATCGGTTCCGACATCGATTCGGTGGGCTTTGACCCATCCAATGATCTTCTCATACTTCTTCTCATTTCCTGATGCGAGATGAGCATGATGCCGCCATAGTATGTCTGCATATTTGACGAGTTGCGCTTGACATAAAAGATCCACAGTTTGTTGCAAGGCGGCGATTTCTAAAGAGATGTCTGTTTCGTCCTCACTTGATGAGCTCTCGCCAAGCTTTGCCGTGGGGTTTTTCAATCCGAAGATCTCCTTGCAATACGATGGTCGATCAGTGCCCTCTGTGTCTGCTTTGAGCTTTTCCCAGTACCTATCGACGGTCCTGTCCCAGACATCTAGAAGAACTTCGAGTCTACTGATATCCCGGAGGGTGCCTTTCTCCGGGGCACTGAGAAGTCGATTCGGGCTCCACCTGACGGATGCTCCTCGAAATGGGGCGGACAATTGGATGTTTACAGCGCTAAGGATGTTGACAAAGTCATCTTCAATAACACACCGTGGAGTTTTCCACAGCGGATCCGTAGCAGGACGTTCCCACGGCCAATCACGGGAGAGATAGCCGTAGAACATCACGAAACCTGACTTATAGTATGCCATGTAGTCAGTCCGCTGATATCGTTCGTTTGACCGGGAGACAATAGGTAACAAAGGATGAACCTTCGCATAACCGAGTTGCGTCAAATGTTCTCGTGTGCGAAGTTTCAACTTTTGGAGAAAGCCAGCTTTAAGGAGGATATCCAACGCTTCGGATATCGAGTCACGAGCTTGAGATACTAGCTCTGGCGTGAGTGTGCCATGACCTGCCGCTACTAGCAATGAGGAATTCCGAAAGTGCCAACGAGCCTTGAGATGGTACTGCATTTCCCAGCTAAATAAAAGAAGGTAAACCGGTAAAGCGTCGATTGGTAGCAGATGCCAGAACAAACCTAGGTGCTCAATGGAGTAGTCCGCGAGTAAAGATTGAAGCTCGATGATACTCCTTGCACCATTGTCGCAAGGCTGCGAGATCCACACCGGGTCAATGTGAACCGGATTTCCAGCAGAGATAGAGTCAAAATAGTCCTTCGTTGTCCATTGCTTGTGCCGACTGAGGTCATGCAGTAGGAGCTGAATCGCCAAAGGATTACCATCCGCAAGCTTGAGGATCCTTTCAAGATAAGCCGCGCTCTCAGAGTCACCGTCTAAAATAGGATGTGAATAGACTTCAAGGAGGTCGCGAGAGAACTGCAGAGCTGGTATCAAGCCTATCCCACTCAATACATGCGTGAAACAGTGTAAGGAGCCCATCTTTTCCGAACGACGCGAAGCGATCAGGACGAAACTCTGCCCACCGACGAGCTTACGAAGGAAGCGGGTGATAAAGTTCTGTCGATCCCGCGGCGCTGAGACGTACGCAGCATCGAAACTGTCGAAGACGAGAAGACACCTATGCTTTCGGAAAAACTCAATAACTCGCTCTTCAATGTCATCCGACTCTTCTCCGAGCTCTCCAAGGAAATTGAGATGTAAAACTTTGCACACGACTTCAGTTTGCAAGAGCACGACTCGACCGCTCTCTGGTAGGAACATGTCGTACACTAGAGATTCCTCGATGAAGCCTGTATTTTTCCACCACCAACACAGGTGCTTAAGTAAGGCAGTCTTTCCTACAGCGGCGGGTCCCACGATGAGGCCAACGTTGGATTGCAGCAGAAGGAAGGTCTCAAGGAGAAAGACGTCACTTTCCCTCCCATCAACTCGATCCACATCGAATGGCAGCGGCGGACATAGACCCTCGATGTACGGTAGTGTGATTTGCGAAATGTCAACTGGCTGAGTGGGCGATGCGCTACGGTAGATTACCGGAACGATGGAGTCGGCTACTTCGACCTTGACCGCGTATCGGGTGTCTTTCATTCGGTGTTGCTGCAGAGCTTTACGGGCTGCATAAGTGGCTTCAACCATTGTACTCTCCCCAAGAAGTAACATCGAATAGTACACTGCTATGAATTGTTCTACTGAAGAGGCTATTGCCTTGAAAGACATGGCAACAACTGTATCTAAACCTTCCTTAATTAATGCTTTTGCAATGTTCGACTGCACTCCGAACTCTTTCGCGGAATTGCAAGCATTCAGAATGGCATGCTTAATACCGTGCTTGACAAGTAAGCGCGCAACATCGTCGGCTGAGACGAGTTCGCGGGCAATGCGAGTTCCTGACACGGCGACGAATGCCAATGATACGCTACATCACTTCTCAGCACTCGGCACAAGGATCCAATTCTGGGATACAAACCTTCCATTCTCCTTGTCGGCTTCACCGTGCAGGTCGAAGTGTACAAGGTTGACATGGCCCTTCTTGTCTAGTTGGCTCAGGTGGCTTTCGAGGGCAGCGACGGTTCCAGGGCGAACGACATGCATCCGAACATTCGGCGCCTTGTCATCAGGAAGCTTGCGAATGACATCCAGGATTTGCCGAGAAACGATCCGATGCGGAATATCGTTGGTTCCCTGTGGCCTTGCGGACACAACCACAATGTCTAGTGTATGTTCTCCATCCCGCAATGCAGCACCCGGATCAATCGGGAGTGTCTGCCCGGTACCGTGACCAAGACGTATAACGCAGACGCTCTTTGGAGCCGGACTAGGCCATATATCAAGGCTTTCAAGGATCTCCCAGTGAATTCCATGGATGCTTGGCTGCTGTTCGCCTAGTTCTTGGATTTCGAAGACGATGTGATCTTGCAGGCGCTCTGTTGGCAGCAAAGAGCTCAAGTCAAGCGTTTTTACCAACTGGTGTCCTAGGAGGCGTATCGTCGTCATCTTGCGGAGGCCAAGATTCTAGTGTGGTTTCTCACGGGCGGGGATCGTTGTTCTTGCACATGAAGCTGATTAATCAACATATGTACAGCCTCGTACATACCAAGGTAGATATGCAACAAGATGAAAAGGGAAACTAGGCAACATAACTCAGTGGCTTGAGAGAAAATCCCTCCACAGCCTGTTGTGTTACAAGCTAATCGGGGCTGAGGAAAACCCCTCAGTCTAGCATATAAAAGCAGCAACAACTTGTTACTGTCGAGCTTTCTGCATCGGACTGCTTGGTTATCCGAGATGGCAGACGACCCGGTCTATTTCCTCCTCAAAGGACCAGACTTCCCTCTGGGTTCTGAAGCCGATCATATGCTTGGGCGGTTCGTCAAGAGTTATGGCAACCCGTTCAAAGCCTATGTCCCTAAGGATGCCTTGATATTTAACACAGAGCCTGTTCGGACGAGCTCTCTAACAGACTTCGAATCGATTGTCCAATCGACAGATCACAAGAGTCTACTAGCTCGCCTATTTGCAATCTTTGGTTTCTCAGCCAAGTCGGACAATGACACCAAAATCGACCTTTCGGGAAAACAGCTGCGGGCCAAACGTCTGCAACAATACGAAGACATGTTCGAACGGATGGTCGAGGATGATGAAGTCAGCGAGCGGTTGAAGAAGTGGCTTATTCCAGGTGGCCGTCCGGCGTTCATGATCGTCAGCGTCCTGTTGTGGAAGGACGCCACTCTAGCGACTGAGTCCCACTCCAGTACACACATTTCTGCCGACGCCGAAATCCATCTCAAAGATCTCTCAGCCGCAGCCGGTATACCTCATCCAATCAATCCTGGGAAAGTTGCGATCACGAGTTCGAACGAGCATTCCGCAGACACGAGCATGAAAGGCGACAGCAAGGGATGGCATGTTTTTGCAGTGGAGTATCGGTGTGTTAGGAGAAAGCTGCTGTCGGGCTTCGGGGACTTCAAGCTCGAGGATCAACCGAGATACACAGATGGAAGAACCTTTGGTGAACCGGACGACGAGCACTTGACTTCACAGGAAGAGGACGTGTCTGTAGCCTTCCAGGTGGATGACGAAGATACGGATTGGTTCCAGAGTCTTGATGATCCGGAGGAGGAGGATGGAATTGCAGGCACTATCGAACAGCTGCCGGGGATCTCTTTTGTATTCTGAAAGGCAGATTTGTGGAAGAGCGTGGTTGCTTTTCGTTGAATAGCTTTTGCGATGTTGGGTCTCTTATTCATATCTTGAGAAAGTATATATTCGTGTAAGTGTGTTGCAACATCGTGTAATTGTGGCTAGCCGTTGGACAAAACATACTGGAGCAGTTTGACTGTTTGTGCGCTATAAGAGAGGTATTTGAACGCAGAGTTGGGGGGTTTGGACGTGGAGGACTTTCTCTCCTTCCCTTTCTTGCCACGTATTAGTTCGGACATGTCGTCTTCTAGTGATAAAGCAGCAGATATCTTCCCAAAAGCAAAATTGTAGAGTATAGAGAAGTGTGAGGTTCACCCGAGGGGTACGTACAAGCATGGATGATCTTCGTGTAACAGGCGCAAAGAGAATGATAAGATAAGATGAACCATTAATAACTGGAGCCATATCTAATTTGCATCTAATCTCATCATCTCAATCTTATCTCCACATCGCCCAAATTCCTCACACTACTCTATAACCGATACTATTACTATAACTCTAGCCCCTTTATTAGACTTCATTCAGCCTCCAACATCACATAACTAATATCTCCATCTCCAACACTCACCGTCGATCCCGTCCGTGATCGGCCCATCATATTTCTTTTCCTCCCACCGGCGAGATGCTGTCAACTCGACAGTTAACGACAATACTACTAGCGGTGTTGCTCCTTTTCGCAACAATCTTCTTCCTCAACGGCAGTCCACCACCCACTCTAAACCGCGTCCCCCCGCGGCCACAGCCCGTGCCAGACGTACCTCCCGCCGGCGCGCCCTCAGCCAATTTTCCTCTCGCAGCTGCCTCCCCCAAAAAAACCGCAATCTCATACGACAAAACCACCCCTCTCACCGCCGGCTGCGAAGACATCGTCTACGACCTGCAACGCGAGTTGATCGCCGCCTACACCGTACATTTGAAGGGGATCCACTATGCCAACGTCTACGGGTACCTCGAGACCGAGAACAAAGGCGATGCCGCGATCTGGGCGGCCCAGCAGATCCTCCTCACCATGCTCGGAGTCACATCGATGGAGGCCTGTCGGTTCCTCGACCAAGGGTGTGATCTACAAAAATTCAAGAGCGTGTTGGAAGAGCACAAGCCATACTCGGCGATCATTATGGCTGGCGGCGGGAATTTCAATGATTACTACACTGAGGACCATCCGTCGCGGATAAAGATGATAGAGACGTTTAAGGATGTGCCGATACGCGCGTTCCCACAGAGTATTCATATGGAGAAACCGGATATGATTCAGCGTACGAAGGAGGCGTTTGGTGCGCATAAGGACTTGCAGCTAGCTGCGAGGGATAGGCCGAGTTATGAGTGGTTGGAGAAGACGTTTGGACCGAACGCACAGGGTGTGCAGCCGAATAAAGTGAGGCATTCACTGGTGCCCGATATTGCATTCATGTTTGGGAACCGCCCGGACATCCGACTTAATACGAACAAGACGTCTGCCCCCCCCTTTTCCGTCTCCCATTCCCCCCCGCTCCGCTGACCGTAACAATAGCCATCAAATCCTAATCCTCGCTCGTGACGACATGGAAATAGCCGAAGGCGACAGTTCCAAGATCCCAATGGGCACCGGCCTCATCAACCTCGGTGACTCCGTAGGCAACGTAACCTACCGAAAAGTCGACTGGAAGTTCACCAAGACCCCGGGGATCGATGAAGAAGAGATCGTAAACGCGGACGGGACCAAGACTATTCACCCAGCGGAAACCGGAAAAAACCAGCGCGCGTTTGCAAAGGCGATGAACGGGTTCCAAATGCTCGCGAGTGCGGACCTAGTGATTACCGACCGGCTGCACGGTCATATCATGAGCACGATCATCGGCACACCGCATGTCATCATGGACTCGAAGTTGAAGAAGAATTTGTATTTCCATGATACGTGGACGAAGGATTGTGCGTGTACGCGGGTTGCGGACAGTATTGATGATGCGTTAGCGATTGCGAGGTTGTTTTTTGAGAAGGAGAAAAAAGACGGAAAGAAGGTAGGGTCATGAGTCGTAGGTAGAAAGTTGTAATATGGAAAAAGGATGGAAAGGAGGGCGGGAAGAGCGTTATATTGTATTGTTTTTTTCTGCTATCTTGAGTTTTTCCGTTTGTGTGTGTCTTGTTATTTATGCGCTTGATACCATTTGGCACAAATTACGGGTTGTTCCGATGGAATTGTACGCGCGGCGCTGCAGGGAGGGTGTATCAGCTGCTGTGTAACCTCACAAAAAAGCTTGAGTTGTGCTTCTCCATGATCCCTGCCTCAATAACGAATTGTGAAGAAAGAGGATACTCCCTGTCTTGCTGGCAAGGCCGTTATCGTGAACCAAGCACTCGGAGCAGTAAAAACGCATGTAGAGCAGGTCCCACAATGAGGCTTCATCTGCAATATCGTTAAAGCTATAGTAGCAATCGTATCAAGTATACATATATAATTTACAAGACACCACCACCAACCATATTAGGATCTTCCCAAACAATGATAGGGAAGGGGTGGTAAAGATGTCGCATAACCATGCTGCCCTAGGGTTTCCCGACTCTAACGGGTGGATGGAGCCGACTCTGGTCTGTGGACGCCGCCGGATGGAAGGACGCTTTCTGGCAACGAAAAGCAATGTTGTTATGGCTAACAGCTGCCTTATCGTGTGACTTTGTGGACACCACAACGGTTCCGGTTCCAGGCTCGGAGTGCACCGTTCCTATTGGCTACGTACTGGTACTCCAGAAAAGCACCGAGAGAAACCTGGCTGCGCATCTTTCCATGAGGATCACACACTTGAAAATGTGCTCTGAGAGCTATTAGTAGGTACACCAAACCAAATGATACGGCAGGCAAAGGGGGGTGATGACGATACCATCAATCACGTTTCGGGTGGCGAGCGGATAGGACGCTTGATTTCCTGGGCCCAAGACTGCGGCTTCGGTTGGTATGATGGAAATCTTTGAGGCAAACACTTGTGGTAAGCTGGCCTCAACAATCGAGCAGCACTGGACCCAGCTCCTCCAAGGCTACAAGCTGAATCTTCCAACCATGATACAGGGGAGGGTGTGATGGATACCGCATGACAGGCTGGATTCGCCCTATCAAACACGGTCGATATTGACACACCTCCATACAATATCCTTTAGGCTACTAGCGGCAGCCATGATACAGGAGCGGTGAAAATGACGCGCAACCACGCCGCCGAAGGTGGTTTCCACTGCTATAACGGCAGCCGACCCAAGACGATGGAAGGGCGCTTTCCGGGGATGGATATTGACGTAGAGTAAGCCAACTAGCGGGGGCCTGTCGTGTCACTTCCTGGCGCCACAAACAGAGGGTGATAACAATTCCAGTTCCAAACTTTCGGTATTGGCTACCGGTAACTACTCGAGAAAACCGGGCCAGTCTCCCATTAACCAGGTATAGTACACAAAACCATGATGATACAGGAGAATGTTTCCAGCAGTCGCACCGAGACGCATGACTTCCCAAGACCGCAGCTTCGGGATGTCCTGGGCTTGTATGAGTTGAGAACCCTCAACCCGAGTCGATATCGGCGAGCTTTCCAACCCGGGCACTCGGCGCCGAGTGGATCATGACGGGGACGGCCTACGTCCGCAATATCTAAAGGTTATTAGCGGCGGCCTCATCGGGTACCCGGGTACCCGGGTCTCGGACGCTCCTGTTCTGGTAATAAATTTTGCTATGAGTCCAAAGTGTCAACAGGCTCACTCTCCAGCTTTAAAATTTTTGCCCATCACCTAAAACTGTTTGGCACCACTCCGTTTCTGTGTGGTGGTTTGCCAGAAAACGTGAGCGTCCCTCAGACAACAGAAGAGTGAACGACCGGAACATAGCCATGCTAGATTTCTGCGGGAAGTTTCTAGTTAATGGTGGATCAAGCCGAGACGGCACGGCTTCGGGGACGCGTGTCATAGACGGCGATTGGTAAGATATGTATGGGGTATATACAGCGGTGTGGACAAAAACTTCTTGCATTAGGTAAACGGGCTGTAACCAGTGTGCCATATCTGCAGCAGAACTAGTCTTTGTAGAATCCAACACATGAAAGACATTATTTCGCATGCTCTGCAAGTTTAGAGGTGCTTTCCAGCTATTTTGTAGAGCAACAGAGGCAGTCTAGCTAGCAGAAATCAGTTCCCGTAGAGTCTGAGACCGAGTCGCAGTCGCAGTCTCAAAACATAGGCCAGCCCAAACCCGTAGGTCATTAACATCTCTCAGTTTCAACTCCAGTCCTGGATTTTATACACTAAGAAGGAACGATATGGACTTAGCATGATTTATTGTCAGGTTATGCCTTTTTGGCTTTGATAGCAAAGCACTAAACTTTTGAGACTGACATAATCTCTAGATTTTCGCCTGGAACTGATCCATTACTGCCCAAAACCCAATCAAATCGATTTTAACGGGATTGAACTCACAATATGAATCCAGGACTAATTCTCCAAGACATAGAAAGGTGTATTAATTAGGTGCCGGTGTGATGCATTCTGTAGACTTTCCTAAGTACAAGTTGTTCGTGTATGTAGGACTTTTTCCACCCACTGTAAGCCAAATTCTCGGCTTCAGGACGCGCAACTCACAAGTTCCGAGATGCGCTTGTGACGATGAAATATGCGGTGCCGGCTTAGTAGGAAACGAATCTTGGGCTCGGGATTGAAAAAATAGACTTCGGTTTCTATATCCGTCTGTATTCAAGATATATCCCACAAAGAAGTCTATCCTGCAGTGAAAGAAATCCAAACTTAACGATACTCTGGCGCTCAGTTGAGAGATCCAGGAACTACATTATATCCAACTAACCCACCCTACTAGCATTTTAGGTACTCAAAACACCCCGCCTGACTCCAAACCCAAATCCAAAGAGAAAACCAGAGGTAACATACCACTCCTTCAACCCGCCACCCTACTGCGCGACGGGCACCGTCTTCGGCACCGTCACCTTCTCAGCCACCACCACCGGCGGCCTCGCCATGCGCTCCAAAAACTTGCCAACCCATCTCACATTCTCCCGCATACACTTCTCCCTCCTCTTCGCAACCACCTCCCGTTTCCGCCTCCACTCCGCCCCCCCTTTCTTCAACACCCTCACAAACCCCTCCACCACCCCCTCCCCCTCCTGCAGCAACCACACATCCTCCTCCTTCAGATACGTATACGCCTTAAGCACGCCCTTCCCGCATATCAGCGGCACGCCGACAACGAGTGACGTTGCGACCGAAATCGATGCTTGGTCCTTGACGTCGAGGTCGTTCGCGAACGCGGGTGCAATGGCGAGTGTGCCCCGCAGCGTCCGCCAGTACGTATCAAAATTGAGGCTGTCGTGAAACGTGACCAGGTCTTTTGCATTATCCGCGACGGGGCCGGGGTGGGTACCGAAGCCAACGAGGTGCAGGGACGCATCCGCATCCCGCAGCGTCTGTGCGTGTTGCGAGACGGAGGCAAAGATGGATTTATAAGGGCGGGCGGGGTCATATTTTCCCTACACCGTCAATCCCGCACATCTGGGGTATATTCATGGGGACAAACCGGAATTCCCAGACCCTTCCTTAGCGGCAGCTCAGGATCAAACCCCAGCGTCGCATCCGCCACGGGGAAGACGGGCACAAACACCGGCAGAATCTCAGGCGTGCCTATATCCCACTTCTTGATTTCCGTGCGCAGACTCTTACGCACGTGCTCGCTCAGCACCAAGAACCGCACCCGCCCTAGCTTCCCCCACTTCTTTATGAACCCGCGGTGCGCGCCCTTGGGGTCCTTCCACGCGTGCACCTCGTTCACCACGCACACCACGGTGGTGCGGGGGTTGCCGGTGAGCACGCGCTCGACGGCGTAGCGGATGTGCGGGTCCGAGGACATGTCGTGCATGCAGCTCGCAAGGACGAAGAGGTCGGGGTTCCATGATGTGTCGAGGGTGATGCGGTCGGGGGGGAGGAGGCTGAGTGGTTTTGGGGATGCGGAGAGGTCAAGGAAGTGAAGGATGCCATGGCGGGATGTGGACGGGGTTGCGGCCACGAGGTCGAGTTTGCGGAGGCGTTGCTGCGTGAAGGTGTACAGGAGTGGCCAGACGAGTTCGTAGTTGTGGCGGGGGCCGTTGATGATTGCGACGTGCGGGGGAGGAGGGGGAGTGGAGGGCAGGTGTGGCAGGGGGAGGAGGTACAGGAGGATGCAAATTAGGAGGATGGCCGGGAAGAGGAGGCGCCGGGAGCGGGTGGTGAAGGGGTGCCGCCAGAGACCGGCTGCGGTTTCGGCAGTCGTCGTGAGGCGCGGCATGGTGTGGGCTAGCGGACTATGAGTGAAGCGCGAGGTGAGAGGTGTCGTGTGCTGATCTATTTGTGGCATGCCGCTTTGGGAAAGTGGGCACGTGTCAACCTGGTGCGAGTGCGAATTGATGAACAGAAGGCTCCCCAACAGCTTCGGCTTTAAACGGCGGGATATTGATGCATGGGTGTACTCGCGAGGGTGTGGTTGACTTGAGGTGTGCTTAGCACGAACTTTTCCGCCGGCGGAGACTGCATGACATACTTGTTACCACTCAACTCACTCGCATGTAGCGCAAGCACAGGCGCCGGCAAATCTACTATCTCGTCACGCTTGTATTTATGTCTTTGATCCAACTATATGTGGCTTCGTTCGTAGAGGAGGGGGATCGGGCACTGTCATACTTTAGATAGAGTAAATACAGTATGAATAAAACAAACAGACAAAACCTCGTCAAAACCCAAAACGCCGTCGAGGGAACGCCCATGGGGGTTCAAGCATGTAAACTGATTTCAGGTCTAGTGAGGATAAAGCCCGAGTGAAGAGACTGCAGATGCGGCCAGAGAAGAGGACAAAGACGAGGATGACAATCCGGTGTAAGAGGATAATGAGTACAAGGAGAAAGGTTCCAGATGATATGGAGTATAGTGTGATAATGGTTGCCCCGGTGGTTAAGGGTTACAACAGATAGGGATAGTGTACAAGGGCAATTGCCATTCCTGAGTGTCTTTAGCACACTATACTATCTTCTGTCAGTTCGCAGAGCCATGATCTGAAATATTCATTCACGGAAGGTGGGAACTCCACCAACTGACCGGTCACTTTGTGGAGCAACATCCATGTGAACTGACTAGAACACTTTTCCTTCCATGTTTTCGATCGAAGTTGATACATATTTATAGCGTCTTTCCCAGTAAGGCGCTCAGAACCCTACCCTCATTGCGCCAGAAACGCCCATTTATATATCTCTGCCCTCCCATCTCTTTCCTTCCACTCCACCATTCTCTTTCCACATTCTCAAACTACCATTCTCTCCACATCCTCAAAATGTACGACTTCACCAACGCCCCAACAAAAAACGCAAAAGGTGGAGCAATGAAGCTGTGCGACATCCAATGGAAGCACCACATACCCCACCGCGTGCACAAACAACTGCGCAAGCTGTTCATAACGGCCTTCATTGACTACCCGGACCTTGTGTTGAAGGAATGTAGCAAAAAGGCCGCGAAACTCAAGTTCAGCCAGAACCTGCAGACGTGGTTTACCGAACACGACGACGAGGAGGCTCAGGACGACGACGACGACGACGACGACGACGTTGATGACCATGCCGAAGCATGTACAACCTGGATGGCTGCTCTAACTCGTATGTCGCCTGGTGAGAGGTACAGGTACGCTCAGCTCCTAAGACAGAGTGTGCTCAAATCCGCCAAGATCGATAAACAAGATCCCGTCGGAAGCGTGGCTCATATGCAAGAATTGCTCTTCGATGGTGATGATGTAAGTCACAGAACACCCACTAAGTGCTAGGGAGTACTGACGTCTAGCGAAAGGCTACTGCAGACGATGCTGGCGTGGAAGATGAGATGGCCGCACCTGAAGACAGGCATGAATTTGTGCTTGCTCCTGGTGAGGCCGAGCGTGGGGTTATTCCCGATCATGGTGAGGACGAGGTTGAAGAGATGGAGGACTATGATCCGTTCCAGCATTATGTTCAGTTCGGAAGCAATCCCTCAATTCCCCTTGAACTCTCTAATCATTTGGGATCTCTTACTATATAACATACGAGTAGTGGAGACGGCGGCGGCGCCCTATGCGAGAATCGAATTATCTGCAACTGTAGAAATTCAGTGTCCATTACTGTATATCTGCTACTATGTATCTGGATCTGCCATAGAGTATCCACCACTGTATGTTTTCTGCTGTGTATTTGGATCCATTACAGTGTATCCACCGCTGTATATCCATTGCTGCGTTTCTGCTGGCATGCCACGGTGTATTTGCTGCTATATATCTGGATCAGCAACAGTGTATCCACCGCTGTATATTTGCCACCTAACTACTGCTGCTATATCTGCCACTGTGTATTTGGATCGACTATAGTGTATATCATGCCCCTGTGTATCCGCTACTGCTCTTCCAATATTGACGATATCATAATTTGAAGACTGGAAAGTGAAAGTAGGATCAATTATGTACATATCACATATATCCTGCTTGTGATCATAGTAAAGCTCGCAGACTTAACTGAACTTGAATATTAGGATTTTGTATGTGGAAGTTCTTAGGGGTAGGTACCTATTATCAATCAACCAAAGATGAATGCTTTTGCGAGGATATGCCATGAGTTAACCAATGAGAATGCTTCGTGGTGACAATGCATATACAGTTCCATGTGTATATGTTCCGTCCTATGAGCGAACCCTCCAGTTTGCAAACTAGAGGGGAAAGTTTGTGATAATTTTGACCAATTCGTGAATTGGAACCAAGTGACAAACTTGCAGGAAAAATTCGCGATATTTCAGTCCAGTTCGCGAAAGTGTCTTTAATCCCACGAACTAGAGCCAATTCGCGAATGGAACTCTCAAGTTCACGAACGGGCATAGTTCGTCTATCGGACGGAACGTATATAATTACAATACCAAAATGTCATGACCGGCCACAGCCAAATTGGCAGACCTTTCCGGCGCTTTGGTTTGGAGTAGAGAGCTGATGCGATACTGGCACCGCCCCGCTCGGTAGTTCGGCCAGCATCGAGATAGCGGTCCATTGCATTTCCGTTGAGTTCAGGCGGCAAGCCGTAGAGTAAAGAGCTTTTGCCACAGATCGAACCGAGCAAAGAATTGTTTCCTTTCGTAGAGATTCTCCAACTCCGCCCACAGCTCACTAGATTACGGATGGCTTCGACACGGCGTTCGGCGCGTTCGTCGAGGTGGAGGAATATCGTGCGGTGGCTCGGAGGCGTCTTTGTCCCACTTCATTGCGGCGGCTGCTTCGGTGTCGTTGCTGGACCCGAGGTACTGGGTCGGGTGCGGCTGCTGCTGGAATTTCCGGTACTAGGGCTGACTGTAGGGTGTAGATGGCGTTGAGAGGTAATCGACTAGAGACCTTCCCGGATGTGCAGCACCTCCATTTCTGTCTTCTAGGTTGCGTAGTTGGCGCTGGTGAGTGTGGCACGAGATGTTTGTAGGAGGAGGAGGGGGAAGGGTTCGACATTGTGAGATTTTCGTGTAACGACAATTTCGAGGGTTATAAAGGTCGAGATAGAAAGGCGACCACCGGGCTCATAACCTGTTGCGACTATGAAGGGGGGAACTGTGTGTATTTGCTATGGTACGATACGCGTCTAAAGGTCCAAGATGCGTAGGGAAGGGAAGAGTAAAGTGTGAAGTCTAAAAGAGCAGTCACGAACCTTATGACTCTATCAACAGCTGACACCCGCCAGACAATCGAATGCAGGAATCAATGCTTGATTGACTTCCTACAGTGCTCCGGTCTGACCGTGTTGGGCTCGGAATGTTCAAAGGATGAGATTGGAAGAGGCAGTGGCCAGAGCTAAGACGCGGGACCTCTCTTAATGAGAAGTCCTGTGCGAGAACTAACACCTGTGGTGTTGGGCTACACGGAGAGTGATGTCTAGTGCCATCCGCAAGGATTTAACGGTTGAAGAGAACGCGAGGTGGCTTCTTAAAGGGTTTGGACGCGGTAGACTGATGGCCGACAGTATGGTTATCTTTCGGGGTACAACTGTGTCGAGCAAGTCATCGCTGCGAAGGATTTCATGGACCATTTGTGTCATAGTAGCTTTGCTTCTACCGTTCAGCTCAATAATTAGAGCTTGAGGTGATGGTTGACGGTGCGGTGATTGGCGGTGGGGTGATTGGCGGTGGGGTGATTGGCGGCTTTCTTTTAATCTACTGTATGTGTGCATGAGGTTGGCGGTTAGGGCGGCTGGGGGGGATGGATGGCTTCCTTTGGCAATCGAACGAGTTTTTGTTTCAAACAGAGTTCTTTCTTCAACACCAGAGTGACCAGAAGTGCCTAGCGGGCGTTAGAACAGACAACATCATCCGTCCTATTAGATCAGAAGTACCCATTCACTTTGTAGTCCGAAACCACTTAGTACATGGGGGTATCAATCCACCGACAGCGACTCGAGCAGTCCTCATAGCCGCCGTAGTCTCCAAGCCCTTCTAGAGAAGCTCCAGTCACTCCGCAGGTTCGTATCAAATTCGCACCCAAGATCTGCGCCCTGGGTTCGGTATCTGCTACTGCAGCGGAAACCACCCAACACCAAAGCGCGCCCGTAGGTAGCCATGTACAAAGACCGCCGCCACACAATTGCCTATGCGGTGTGGAGGGAACTACCACGTCCTCCGAATTCCGCTCCGTGCTCCCCAACCTCGCCATCCAACGCTGCAGAGCCCAGCATACGAGGCACTGCTTACTTGTCTGGCAATCCTCGCTTGATCGTGCCGTTCCGTGTTTCCGGTGTTGTAGTTCGGACACAGTGCTCCCCTCGCATACCCGCGTTTAGTTTAAGCATGTATTTCGAGCGTATATTTTATTTCGGGGGCGTGGCACCCGTGAGGTTGCTATTTCAATTACCTTGTTGGGTACCTAAGTAGAGCGGTCGTCTTCGCAAAACTTAGAATGGCACGGTTACAATCTGACAAGTAACAAGTTGTGTTGAGCAACGCTGTGAAAACCCGTTCTGGCACGGTAAACATCCGATCCCCGGCGAAAGTTTACACTGGAACCTTGCCCCTCCTTCCGCCCCCACAGTTGTGTCCTGTTCCTCTCGGCTTCGCCCGTCCTTCTCCGATCCCCCGCTATCGGTTGCCGGTAATGCACCTACACTGCATCCTAGAAGATGGGTAGCCTGAGGCCTGGGTCGGGCTATCTTGTAATCACAGGACACGGCTGCCGGTACTGCGATCTGACTTTTAGTGCTCCGCACCTAAGGCACATGGACACCCCGGGACATATCCCGAGGCCTCGGGCAGAAACGGGGGGATAAGCTGCAAACAGGCGGTAGAGGCCGAGAGTCTCAATAAAGTTATAGCAAAACTAAGGTACGTTCTGGTACATCAATTTCTGGTTGTGGTTGAGGATATGCAAGCAGTACTAGATCTTCACATACCGATAGAGTTTTTGGAACGGTTGATATGCGTACGGTTTGCAAATTGAGAGTAGACGAGTGTTTGTTCGTGCAAAGGTCCCAATAGCGAAGTCTTAACATGGGTCCAGCAATCTATCGCAAGAAAGTAAAAGTTACGGAACATTTGAAGGAGAATTTTTCTTTATTGAAGCGTTGCCATCAGAACTGGGGATCTGCAGGTCGGAACTGAAATTATATCCGATACTTGGATCCATACAGCGATAGTTTCTCAACCCGAGGAAACGAAGCTGGATCCGCAGCTGACAGTTAGGCAGAACAAAATCGTCCCAAGAAACAGCCTCCTTCTCTACGTACGCATTAAAGCTTCCTGCGAGTTCTAGCTCACCATGGATTCATAGAATATTGTGCAGTTGGGAGAGCCTAGAGTTTACCGTGTCGGAGAATCTAGAGTTACCGTGCCCCTTCAAGTTGAGCTTACTGCGCTAGTAAACCTAATTAGTGAACCCAACACTAGCCAGCGCCTTGCCAGTGAAAACGAGGACGTAGAAGAGGATCCGAGTATTGAAGTACTCAAAGTCTATACCGAAACAGATGACGAAGATTTCGAGGATTTCGAGGAGACCGACGAGGATGAGAACGATAACAATGCACGCCGTCGGAAATACAAATTCTAGTTTATTGTTTCGGTTTTCAAGACTGGGACATCTAGGAAATGCGACCATATCATCAAGAAGATGGAAGTTTTGCCGGCAACACCTCCCCACCCTGTTTGGCAATTCAAATGGGCGGAGATGTTCAGGGCACCGCAAAATCCAAAGGTAAATGCTACAAATACTGTTTCCTTCGATTTTCTACATGCCTTCTTGAGAAGAAAATGCTGCGTGTGTGGAAACGCATTGAACTAAGGTGCCGGAAGAGGATGATTCCTTCCCTAGTATTGACTCAACAGATGAAGCATATTGTGGATAGACTGTTGGAGAAACAGGAACTTTTGAGAGAGGGAAGGTTTCGGAGGAATCAATCCCAGAAGCCTCAGCAGACTCCACACGCGACTACACCGCTCCAGAGAGTAAAGAACCTCTTGCTCGTTAAAAGTTTCATACCCGGACAACGTCTCCCCCTGGTGGTTAACTTTGAATAGGCAAATTTGCTGGGTAGGGTTTGGAATTACTATGGGTTTCTTTTCTGCAGACATCCCAATAGTCCGTCCTGTCCGTCCATGGCCTTGCTCGAGACCGGACTAAAGTTTTTGGGGCATAAGATTTTAGGACTGGACGGACCGGGGCATTCCATGACAAGACTACCAACCCTACAGTCCATTAATTGGCCTTCACACTGAATTGATATTCAATTTAATGAAGCTTATAATCCCCGATTTGGTACAAGTTCATCTCGGCTGAAGATTTGTACTGGGATCCAGTGTCCAGGAACTCTCATTCCCGAGCCGGATATACTATATCCGACCCCAGTCAAGGCTATAGTTATCTGTACCGGGCCCTGGTCCCGGAGATTTCTGCCCGGGACGGACGGTTAGGAAGCCTGCTTTTCTGTTTACGGTCTGGGGTACGGTGCGTTTACGGTTTAGGATACGGTGTGTATACGAACTTGGGATACGGTCTGTTTTTGTTTTGTACGGGTGTCAACTTCAATTTATATTCATTTACTATTGCCGCAAATGGCTTTTTATCACCATTTCTGTAGGCCATATCGAATGCCCCTACAGGCTACTAGTATATCTGCCACCAACCCCAGAAGTACAAGACGACCTTGAGCTTGACAGTTCCAGAGGCACATCCTTGACCGTTGTATGTCCAGGTTTCGTCGATACTTGCGATATACCCCATAATGTCATAGTCGCCCTCAACCATGTTCTTAGCAATAGCACGGATCTTGTCTTGTCTCTAATGCGGATATAACCGCAGAAAGTTCCATACCCGTCGAGTATCTTCATATTGTGCTCCGAAACTATGATTGTAACGTTCATATCCTTACGAGGGACCTGACCAGGAATAGAATGGAGAGGAACAACTTCAAGGATAGGATGTTAGTCCCTGCATTCCAATGTACTTATTCAGAAACGGTACAAATGTATTCCGCTGTTCCTTCCTTAAGATATTTGGCAGAAGCTTCGGAATTGTTCTCGCCTTCATTCACAAGCGACGGCATTATATCACAGTATGTCGGAATGAGGCGTAATGAAGATTATGATTGGTGAGTGATTGAGAGTGAGGCGTGCTGAAATGGTTGTGATTGGTGTGTGATGGTGGCGGCAGCCTCGAAGTACAAAAGCTCAAAAACTAAAATGCGACAACGACATACCATAACAAAAAGTTCGCTTGTAAAACTGTGAGCGGACTCAGAGTAGAGTAATTGTTTCTGGGTTTAGTTGCTTGGAACTTGGCTGGATTTTATAGTTATTTTTAATTTTGATGGATAGTCATTGAAATTTTGATGTGTTGTCATTAGAATTTGATGTGTAGTCATTGAAAATTTGATGTGTCACTAACTGCGCGTGGGCCTATGGAACTATATACGGCCGGCAGTCGATAGACCTCAGCCAGTCTATACAGCTGGCAGGCTTCGCTGGTACTGTACACACTAAGGATATTATCATTGAGAGCACGCTTGAGAGCCTGCATGAGAGAGCCGCGCTTGAGAGAGCCGCACTTCGGGAGAAGTAGTGTTTTCCACGGGAAGCTTTGGGCTAATAGAAAACTCTGAGTTTGTGGAAGTTCTGATTGATAGGAAGCTCTAAGCCAGTGGAAGCTTTGACGCTTCTAATTCTCTGCTACCATCACTATCACTATCATACTACATGAGCAGCTCCAGGTGCATATGCATACGTCCAAAATCAACGAGAATCGGGCTGCAGATTCCGCTGGGAAAACTGAGTCGGAGATCTGTGAACCCCTAGATTCAATTGTCTACCTTTGCTATAGAATCTGAGGCTGCAATTGTTAACACCATGACAGTGAGACATTGTGAGATCCTATCGCAGTGAGCGCGCTAAAGATAAGGTTCAGACTATGAAATCGACCGACATCATGATTTCGGCCACCATACCCCCCGCCATACGCCGCACGCCACATGCTGCCCGCCACCCGCCACACTCCATCAGGCGCCAGGTGCCTGCTACTCAGCGAGTCTCTGAATCCAAGCACGGTAGATAATCTGCACATAAGAGCACTTCTTGGGAGCGTACTTGGGAGCGTACAGTCAAGCGGCTGGGAGTGTGTAATCGAGTGCAATCGGGAGCGTACTTGGGAGCGTACTTGAGAGCGTACTGGGGAGTATAGTGTCAAGCAGGCTGGGTGTGTGCAATTGAGTGCAATTGGGAACGTACTTGAGAGTGTGTCTGGGAGCGAGCAATGAAGTGCATTTGGAAGTGTAGAGTCAAGTGTGCTGTGAATAGTATCGAGTACAGATATTTGCCTGTGTATCATAGTTATCTAGTCAATTCGTAGGTCTATATGACTTCATAGTGCCACACGTCCAATATGCTATGGAGTACCGTCTGAAAAACAGCTTCTCTATGAGCTGCGCGTCGCGCATGGCCATTTTTCCCGGTGTATGCATATCCTCATACAACCCACCAACTGCTTACGAGCCAGCAAATGAACCTGAGACTTACAATGCAGGTACTCATGCAACAAGCATTGTTACTTTGGATGGTTCGGTGACTTCTTGATTGACTTGATTGATCGTCTCTGTCTCGAGGACCAAAGGCCCGTATATGTACAATCTCCCATATGCGTACGCGTATGCTCTGACATGAGACGCATCACCCTGGTCCTGATGCATATCCTCATACAGCCACCATCTTCATACAAAGTCTTCATTCTCATACAAGACATCAGACGGTGCTGAGACTCACGATCCAAGTACACATGCAACAAGCATCATTCTGTACCTGGCGAGTGATATCTGATGCAACAAATTTGTACGTAATTTTTTATATTTGATATACAGATCAAATCTAGAGGTGCCTGGATAGCTTAAAGCCTGTTTCTCATAGCAGTAGAACTTACGGGTGGGAAATGGAGGGCTAATTATCATAAATCTCACCCTCACCACAGCACAAATGTCATATATTTACATGGCACCCAGGAACACAACCACGGGCTGAGAATTTGCATATAGAAGCTACAGGTGTTTATCTCTCGATTAGTTCTACTCTAAGGAAGGTTTCAGTGAGTATTTATAGTGCTACAAGTAAAAGAGGTGCCAAAGATCCGAAAGCGGGCCCATAGGACAAAGGGATACGATGGGAAGGTTAAAAGTTTCCGTGAATCTCTTTTCACTACCGGAATCACAATTTAAAAGTGAAGGCCAGCAACTAATCACAGGTGATTGTGGGGATAACAAGTGTCGCAGTATCACTTCCTGTCATATCGAGTTCCACATCCAAAGACACAAATGGCGAGGGTCAAAATTCCACAAGCTCATTGCAACTTTTATAATCTCGAGCACTTTGCCTATTAATTGTGTACTGCAACATTAATTCTTATATCGAACCATCTGCAGCTACGGTCATAGAAACGTGAATATAAGGCTTCCCGTCCGCTCAGCCATATTCAAGCACGTTATCGCCCGGTTAGTACTGCAGTGGGTGACCATGCGGGAATCCCGGGTACTGTAGTTTTTTGCTTCTCTTTTTGCTCAGATGCATGATACTCCCGCCGGTTGTTGGGTTGTAGTTCTTGTATTGGAGGGTTGTTTGCAATCCGGTTACTTTTCCACAATCGTACGTACCTCTAGCGATATATGGCAATACTACTTTAAAATTTTCTATCTTTGTGGTGCCTTCCACTGCTAATTTCATTTGTTTGTGACCTCTATTTTCCCTTCCAGCCATGAGCGAGCAAAACATATATACACAAACCTCTCCCATGGAAGCATTTACGCCACATCAAACTCCAAACTCTATCCTCAAATGCATACAAACAACAAAACAAAAAAACCGAACTATCATCTCATCCTCATCCTTCATTTTCTAACGCAGTAACCATTACCAGTATACTACCCAAATATGCCACAATCGGTCAAGCTCGTCTTGACTCGGTATGTACTCCACGAGCTAGGACAGCAGCCTTTCATACCTGCCCCCTGGAACAGAATCCTTCCATGGTCGAGCAATTGCACATGAAGCCATCACAGTCGATCACTCGGCAGAAGGAACCACCCCGTGGTAGCGACAGGCGAGACGTTTCAGGCTTTATGGTCCGTCACTGGAAACGGACCCTTGTATCCGAGGATGCGCATTGCCTCCTCGAAACTGATGGGTTCGTCGGTCACATCACGGCGGGCGGAGGCATGTGTTGCGTCGACGTCTCTGGCGGCTTTTGTAGCCCAGTCGAGGGCGGAGAGTTGCTCGGTGGTGTCGGGGTGGTCGACGGTGGCTTCGCCGCGGGGACCGAGGGGGGCTGCTATTGCGAGGGTTGTGAAGGCTAGGAGAGAGAAGATGAGGGTCTGGAATTGCATTGTGGATGTTCGACGAGGTAGTGAATGGTTTTGGGTGATGGTGGTAAACGATGGTGTAAAGATCTATTACTGAATGAATGCTTGAGGATTTGTTGTCTGCGAGATGTTCCAACAGGTCGGGCTTGTTCGTATTTATGAAGTTTTGGATTCACCGAGGCTTGTTTTTCTCACGGAGCATTTTAACCTGTCAATGATGATTCGTTGGTTCACACCGGCTGTGGTTACTGTGATTGGACATGAGGTGTATGCAACGGGTATATTGACATTCCTGCAATAAGAAGAATAACTGGTCCAACCTCTCACATCAAGCGGAAAGTTTCCAGATCTGAAGGCGCGCTGCAACAGCACGGCGCAATTGGGCATTAATCCCCGTTGCCTGGTTAATGCTGTGCTTGACAGGTCAATCGTGGCAAATCTGAGAATCGCAAATTTTCATGCTCGACTAGATTATAATATGGCAAATTATGGTAGGGACAGCGCTCGGGCATAATACCTTCCATTTTCCAAGAGCACAGATTATTCTCATTTCATACTGCATCGAGCGTAAGCCAAGAGGATCAATGGAGGAGGTCCGCTGTCGTGCGCGTTAACGAACTAGGCTGAGTTACACTGGTTTCTATGCATAGCAACCACGCCGTAAGACAGTTGAAACTGGCGCAATCGCAGCTCATCCAGTCAGCACCAGCAGTTGCGCGTTCAGTTAGCGTACTGCAAGCCACAGGTTTCGTCCCATCTCCAGGAACCAAAACCATTCGATCAGCGCGATCATAACAAACACGGATGCATTGTTGTTGTGAGTGACGTGGTGAGGTTCAGGGATTGGCTGTTCGGTGATTCTGGAGGAGATTTGCTCCGAGACATTTGCATGTGAAAGGCGCGGGGAGTAGCGTTCACTTTTACTGCGATTGTTTCCGAACATACACCGCATAAATCGGGATTCAGCTCGAGCGGTTGCGGGCAGCCGCATGGCCAAAACCGCAAAAGAGTCCCGAACCGAAGGATATTCCCACCAAAAGGGTTTCGTCAGGGAAAACCTTCGGTGTTAAATTAGTCAATCCCGATATCGCCAGTTTATACGGACGGGATGCCGATAAGCAACGTCACACGCATATATATGTCTGATGGTCTCTTTAGCGAAACTAAAGGATCGCTATAGTTGAATCCTCGCCTGTGTTTGGTTTCGTCGCCTGCATTGTTTGAACAGGCAAGTGAGGAACCGGACATGAGTGGTCACTCGCTTTGCTTTTTTAGCTAACCATTGCACATAGAACAAACGACAAATGAGTATGATTCGGTACGAAGAGAAGTGTTTGTAGTAGTAGAAAAAGCCAGTAAGCGCAGGGGCGAGCCCACAGGAACCCAGACTGGCCACACGTAGGTGGTGGTACGGATGAGGGAAGTGATAAAGCGATGCGATAAGCAGGTGAGCGGCCACTGCATCTGCAAGTTTCTCAGGTTCCCTCAAGTTGTATTGGATCGGCAAAACCATACGAAACTAACCTAAAAACATGCCAAGAGTCCTCCATCGAACAAGCAGCCTTGAACATACAACAGAGAACGTTCGAACCCTGACATTCAAGGTTCTAGGTTTCTCTCACGGCTGTTGAAATAAAGATGTGTAACTTCGTGATTAATCCTATAGTACTTTCCCCGCATGTAACTATTCTGATATTTTGCTCCGTATCGTCTCGAAACACTCACACTTTGAAACCTAAACTATTGTTATTTTTCATGAAATAACGAGTTTAGCAACCCGTCACATGCCTTCTAGCTGAAAGAAACTCTTCCGAACCTCCAACCCAAAAATCCTGTTCTTTCCAACTTGTTACGAAGGCATATATGACTGCTGCAAATGATATCCTATGATATTGAGAGGGTTGTTTCTGGGTGCTGAATGATCATCAGAACAACGGGGTCGCAGAAAACCCATGTGCTGAGAACAATCGGTATGCCGGGCCGTCGTTTTCCTACAACAACGGCGTAGTATGGCCCATTCCCGGGCTGAAGTATCCATTTATTGGCTTTCTCGTTGACAGCATAGTCAACTATTTCAGCTCGATCAGCATTCTGCCCATCCACCTTCCTTATCGCTGCAGCTTGGCCACTTATTTGCACTCACATGATTCTGACAATGGGTTTGGAACTTTGATACAGAGAGTTTCCTCAAGCAGAACACTGATGAAGTATCGTGGAACACGAAGACTATTATCGAGTTTCATAAATGTGACCTCATCACGTTTGGGGAACATTGGATTGCCGTGTAGGTATTCTAAGGCTAATGTTTCCAAGGTGAAGATCTAGTCGAAGATATTATCAACATTCATTGTTAGCCATATTAAGTATGAGGAAAAGACATATTACCTCCATGTACGACACCCCGCTCATGAAGTTCCGCAGCTCATGGCTATGTGAACCGCAATCGCCATCGCCACATACAATGTCAATCGATCACTAAAGTTATCTCCAATCGTGACCATTGCACTCACGCTGGTGCCCAGCGTTTCCATCACAAGGTAGAGATTGTCGCCATTGGGACCATTGATTACAAATTCATAAATAAAGCCAGAAAGTACAATGCCGTCAGTGCTACTGCCGGAGGCAAGACCTCCCTTGCGGGTACTGAACCCTGACTTAACGGCATCGAGTTTCCATCTAGCTGTCGAAGGAATAGTACATCGGATGGTAATTCTTCCTCTGAGTGTGGTGTAGTATTCGCCATTAAGATCTTGAGTGCAACATATCGTTTCTCTTCGAGCTAGCCAAACGGTTAAATAACCGTCAAAGCCGAGCTTTGTCTCGTTCCCAGACTGCGAAATAAGTTGCGGCTGACGTCTGGGACAAACCCTCTCCGAAAAGGGGCTGTGAAAAAGTCAAATCCTGACACCTGAGAAAACAAGGCCTCTCCGATTGGCTGTAATAACTAGGCTTCCGAAGATGGGAAGTTGGCAACTTGAGAAATAAAGCTGTCTCCTATTAGATACAATAGGTTTCCGAGAATGAGTTTGTTTCCTAAACCGTAACTCTAATATACAAAACCACAAGGCTATTCCCGATTAACTACAATTAGTTTCCGAAGATGCAACCCTCAAGCTAAAAGATATTCCCGAAACTTTACTCTCCAAACTGAAGCTAAGGATGTTTCCAAAAGTTTCTAGACAGCGAGATCCCATTGGCAGAAAAGCATTTCCAAAGTACCTGGCTAGGAAAAGCTTATTTTTTCACGGAAAGTTTATTTTTTCTCTACGTGATTTCGGAGAGGGTTTATCCCAGAGCTTGCGAGCGAGGCTAGCAATCTGGGTACAAAGTCGAGCTTGTGATCCACAACATAGCGATCATTATATTTATCGCCCCAGTGAACAGGGTGGTAGCCACCTCGCACATATCCTCAGACGTTTTCGTGAGATAGCTTGATTATGTTTGTACAGAGGGTGGTGGTGGGGTAAAGTTGAAAATCTAAGCAAGGTGGGGTAATTAGCCAAGACCGTTTATTCGATTACTGGACCTTGAGCACTGCGCCTTAATGACATAGGCTAATTTCTCTGACGCATCTTCAACGAAACCATTCCAACTTCACTCCCCAACCCCCAGCCCACGATGGATACCGACCAGAGCATGAATGCAGAGTCTGATGGATGGACTATGGTTACCCAACGGCTGAGAACAGCAGGAAGATGAGGACGGGGCGGGGCGCGTGGTGGGAGAGGACGAAGAGGAGGCCGACTAAGTGGTGGTGAACGCAGGGTGGCAGATGGTACAGCTTCTCGTAACTGTTGCCTTGAATCCGAGAAGATCGTTCTAACCTGTACTCTGCTCAGTGGCGTGGGAACTTTCCGACCTCTGGCCGCAAGGAAGTCCATCACCGCTTGATCGCATATCTCCAGTGCAAACAGCTCGAACACTTGCACGTGCCTGCACCTTCCCGCTCTCCAGCCGGTTTTCCGCCCGACCGCTTTCCACAGCTCCCGCTGCTCATTCTTCTACTGCTTGTAGTGGCGGAAGAGATGCTCCTACGTCTGGCCCCCTGCGCGTAGATATTAGCTGGTTTCAGACGAATTTTGCCGAAGAAGCAACAAGGATATGCCGATTAGTAGTTGAAAGGGACGAGATGACGTTTAAGCGGTGTTCAGTGATAAAGGCATTGATGTCGATGAATCGATAGCGCTTCGACCTGATGTGCGATCGATCTAAGGTTTCACTGTTGAGGGATTCTAGGGAAATCGATAATTCGAGGCTTGGGAGCATGTTTTCGGTAAGAGGACGAACAATGGTCGTCGAAGAGGAGGTGAACCAGAAATGCGGGAGAAAGGTTTGTCCTTTTTATGGGTGCGGGTTATAGTGAGGGTGCCGGATCTCCGCCGGGGAGACCGCGAGCAATCCCTGCGATACAAGCTTCAGTATACAACCTGTATAACTCCGCCTCCACTAGATTACATCTTGGATTAGATTTTTCCTTACTCTTTTGGGGGACTTATTGTGGCTGTTGGGTAGAGAACCCGTGAGCGAGGATCACACGCCTTTTCATTTAGCTGGAAATACAGCAGAGCAAAGCACCATTGAACTGGTATGGAGCTATTGTCATTTCATGTTCGAATTCATTGCTAGCTAGCTATCATAAAAACAAGATCATGCACACGTACAAATTCCTTGTTGCATCCAAAAGCAGACCTGGTATCATATCATATCACTTTACCGCATAAAAAACAAAACGTTGCTCATAAATCTGCAGATCCCACCCACTCAATTAGCCTCCCCAGAAACCTTCCGAAACCTTGCCTCCCTGCCTTCCATCCCCTGCGTCAACAGCGTCGCCTTCGAGTATCCCTGCACCGCACCTCCATTACCCCAGCTCTTCTGACTAACCACACTGCTCCTCTGACTCTCCGCAATCGGCATATCTTCCTGCGCAAGAGTGTAGTCGCTCTGAACACTGCTCCTCTTCGCGCTTCGCGGTGTGCCATTGGTGGGAGTGGAGCATACGGACGCCGGCCTTGACACCCTCGACCCGCGTTTCAGCGTCGGCGTACCCGGTTTCTCCTGAACCTGACCATAACCAGCACCCAACGTCTCCTCTCTCCGCGAGTCACGGCGGCTGTCACCATGATCCATTGAGTCGAGCGAGAGCGTTTGGTAAGTATACTTCCCCCCTCTCGGGGGTGTGTAGGCGTCCACCTTTTGGCGCGTAGCCGCAAACGGGACGGTGCGCTTCTCGCTATCCAAAAACGAGGTCTCAGAGTCGACAGTGGATGAGCTCCATCGGTTCTCTTTCACTGAAAGATGTGGGTCTTCGTCCTCCACAAACGGATTCGCATCTGGCGGAAGGTTTGCGAGTTTCCGGAGCGCGTGTATAAGATACAAGCTCAGCACGAGGGTGATGAGTGTCAGTCCGCCAGTAATGCAGACGAGGAGGAAAACGGTGAACACTATTGTGCTGTTGATTTCAATGTCATTGAAGACGGTGGTCCATTTCATGTCCTCGCCGCCGGCTGCGTGTTGCCGCCACGAGGCGATGCCAGTGAATGCGTAGAATGTGAGAATTGCGCAGTCGATGGAGGAGGAGAAGAGGAAGTAGACTTTTGAGGAGGCGGGAGTCTTGAGACGGTAAGAGCCCGAGAGGTGGTAGATGGCGTAGAAGGTGTGAACTGTTGCAACCGCGGGCTGCAAATCATCACCGTTAGCATGGTTACTGAGGGATACGGGAGGGGACGAACAGGAATACGACAAATCCAACCAGTGAACTCGTCGACGTTCCGCATAAGCAGCATTGTCACCAATATCCCCATCGCTCCCAGCAGCTGCCCGAGTCGCAACACAAGACTGATGTAGCGCGTCCATGTTATTGCGATTTTGCTGACGGGACATTTGCGCAGACCGGCACGCTTGAAGTCGTTGGGATTTTTGTGGAAGTTGAAGTGGAGCAAAGGCCCAGATGGCTTTGGCTTCGGGGGAGCGTTGCGAGCGGCGATTGCAGCTTCGGTGACCCTCTTGGGGTTGAAGCTGCCGGTGGGGGAGAATGTTGGGGAAGAGAATTCAGGGATCAGTGGTTTGGGACGTGACATGGTTGAGGGTGAATATACCGACATTGCAGGATATCGGTTGGTGGAGATTGTTGGTTGGAGGTTGGGGAGAAGGGCGAGAGGTGGCTTTTTGGTGTTTATGCTTGCTGGCAACGCGCTGTTGATGATCCCTGGTATGTTGCTTGGGGCAACGCCTCATGCAGCATCACCCGTTTCGCATTTTAGGGCAAGGGTTGTCAAACTATGATATGCTGCGAGCGTATGGAGCTGTATATGTTTATGAATTTTCTGTCTGTAGGGTTCTGGGGTTTACACGGAATCATACCGCTTTCGGTTTTTGACAAATGGGTTACGCTGGTGCTCACTCATTCAACGACAACACGCACTTCAACCAACGCCAATGAGCTGTATTAAGTATTCCTAGCATGTCCGGACAAACTCTCGCTCTTTTGGGGGATTTATTCCTGAGATGCCAGTATCGATGGCTTGGATCCTCGTACGATCGAGCATGGGATCAAATTTTCATGGCTGGCGTGGTATAGATCCGTACATAGCATACCCTGACGAAGAGCCGGGGTGCTGGGTCGGGCACGCAAATACCATGTTGAGCACTTGCAAAAGGCATTTCACAGAGCCAAGTTCCACAAAAGTTTGGGTGAGGCTGGAAGAGTCCAACATAGAAACTTCTCGAGGTTTCTCCCCTAAAATAAACTGACCTTCCGACGTTACTTTTGCATGCAGAGGTTTCAGAGTGGAAGAACACTACCGAGAACACGGCGCTCAGTCTATTCAGGGGCTTTGATCTTTCTATTTGAGTTGTACGGCCGCTTATACACAGATGGGTGCGAGGACGAAATTTTATAACCGGGTGTTGGAGTAGAAGAAAACACTAACTTCGGATTTATTTGTACATCCGTAGGCATGTAAATATGCATGTCTCGCCTGATGTGGGATGTAATCTGTCAGTAGCCTTACCCATATACTCGTATCACAGCCGAGCATTAGGATAAAGTTATCGGGGGCCAAAAAAGGCTTAACTTCTAAGTGAGTAACCAGACGACGTTACCACCCGAGCGCTACAGGAGTGAAAACTGTATTTGGATACCAACGATGGGCGCACTTTCCCGAAAATGTCTCGTATACTTAGCAGACGATGTCGGTATACGAGACACAGCTTGGTGTATCTCTTCCATATCTCTTCCAGACGGACCATGCAAAGGATATAAATTCAGTGCCTCAACACAACATCCTATGCTCAAACCATCGCCTTCTATCACCCTCTTCAGCATCCCTCAGCAAAAATGCGTCTCCTCATCCTTCTATTTTTCACTCCCGCCATCCTCGCACACGTACGTACCTTCCCTATCCCTCATTTCACATAACTAATCTAGCCAGCCAAATCTTTTCAAACGCCACTGCCTCCGTTCCAACGCCCCGGCCGCACGAACTGTTTGCGAGCTCTTTTTGAAGCCAGGAACCAACGAGGCAAGGAAGTGTGAACGCCTCGTGCAAGAGATAGCCGCGTTGAACTGTGTGTGTCCGGAGACGTTGCACGTGGTGTATAACAAAGAGACAGACCATAGTTGTGAGTTTCCTATCAAGAGCTCAGGAGGAAAGAGAGTAGAAGTGATAATGAAAGTAGGGTGCACTGATTCTAACAACTGCTATGTGAGTGCACCAGCTTAAACTGGTGCAAGTAGAAGGGGGAGAAAGAAGTTATGCGAGAGGAAAGCTTATTCTGTAAAGAACGTGTTATTGAAAATGCAGACACTATCTAAAGAACGTAACACTATAGCTGTCAATTCAAACTGGGAACCGTGAATATGACTTTAACGGCGATGCCCCAAATCTGGCATTACCGCGTTACTAGCTGCAGTCGTGGCTAAATCCAGAAGACATGACCGCTTCGCCTGCACCCCGAGCGTGCCGAGCGGACCTCATCATCGTTCTTCAGGTCTTCGGTCCCGTATTCATGCTCGAGGGGGTTCTCTTCAGCTAATCCCTCGATATGTTCGTCACCCTCAGTACTATTACCACTGGAGTTAGAGACGGGAACGACAGGAGGCGCCGATGAGGCGGTAGGCTCTTCTCTAGGTGGCATAATCTTGGATGGGAGCTAGAAAGTCAAATCAATAAACACAAATTGCAGAGCGAGCGTTGGTATTGTAGATGTTTAGATGAGTTGCGGTGAGAGGTAAAAGAAGGTGTGAAGAATTAGCACAAGTTCGAGGGAGAGAGCAGCTATTTGTGTTCTTCCTGAGGGACGCTAAGTTAAATCTATCACATAGAATAGCACTGATATGGTGACGGTGATGAGCGCTCATAAGAGGATCCTGAGAGACCTTCGGTAGATGTAATATTTAAAAGACGAGGGCAGATGTGTGATTGGTCAGCATGTGAATTTTGATTTACACACAGCTGTCTTTGAAGGACAGAGGGTGGGGTTTGACAGGCTGGATGAACAGTAAGTGATGGATGAGTTCTGTTCCGGACATGCATGTAATCTGATACTCCTCGGTGGTGATGCTCTTGTTATCAGAAGGATAGAGATGTAAAAATACTAGAAAGGGGTTAGCAAATCTACAGTATCAGGGGGATTCCTGCATGGTCACCCACTACAGTACTAAGCATTGACAGGAGGCGATGGGAATACGTAGAGTACTGCCTACGGTAGTGAGAAAGAAAGTCTGCGCTGTGACGCTAGTATGTACATGACATCATGTCTATGCCCTGGTGCGCGGGGGCAGTGCCAAGTACGCTAAATGTTTGCCAATCGGAATCATTCCATGATATCATTAAATTGTCATGCAATACTCTATCCAACTGAGATTTCGGTTAGATATTTCATATTCCATTACACTCAATAGAACTGCTAAGGACCAACGATGAATACCACATTCCAAAATTAAAACTAGTAATCTGCACATCCGAAATGCCCTCGAAAAGGATACCCGAAAGTAAACTAAGCCCCAACAACCTCAAACAAAGCATTCCGAAGTTAATTATCCAATACATTATCTAGTTACTAAAGACTATGCAATACTTCGAATTTGCCATGCACATGATCTCGTTTAATTTTCTTTTAGAACTGTAGCTAAGCAATCCTAGGCCTCTCGTAGATCTTATTCCTTTAAAGCTTGAGCATAATCCGAAATGGATCTATACCACGGATAAAACGGTGTGTCGTGTTCGATACATACATTGGGTGGGGCGTCACGAAGTTCCTCCAGATATTGAATTGCTCGTTGAGTGTCAGGATGCTCGGCGCCCAGTATCTTACAGCGACCGATTCGGACTCTTTCATAAAATGGTATTGCCACCTCGAGACAGCCCTGAGCTGCCCAGAGGTTTCCAAGCTCTTCCACCACATTCAAGGTATCCGGGTGGTTTGGCCCAAGAGAACTTTCGTTTCCTTCAAGGGATCTGGTGTAGAGCTTCTCTGCTTCGCCATAGAGTTTCTGGCCCTGTTTGACAATTGCTAGGGATTCCACTACCCCGAGCAGGTCTGGATGTTCGGGGGACAATAACCTTTCCATGCCTTTTAACGCACGACACAGGAGGGGCGCCGCTTCTGTGTATCGTTTGTTAACCCGGTAGGCGTTCCCTAGCCCTTCGACCTCTCGTAGAGTAATCAAGTGATCGGGACCAAGGAGTTTCTCAAAAGTGGTAACAATTTCAACGTAGTTTGGAATAACTTCTCTAAAGTCTCCCTGGCCACCCTTGATTTCTGTAAGGTTACGTAGAGCCCTGAGTCTCTCGTAATTATCCATTCCAAGCAGTTTCGTATAGCCGTCGAGAACAATTTTGCAACTTGCTTCAGCCTCCGTGTAATGTCCTTCGAGCATATCAACGATAGCGATCCCTTCCGTGGCATTCAGGAAATGGAGTTCCTCAACTATTCCTGGAGACTTATTACGGTCGATTATTCTCTCGTAAACTGCTCGAGCGTCTGTGTAATGTCCGTGGTCAACGTAATACGACCCAAATCGCAGTGCAACGGGAATGAGTTCTCCCATTCCCAACAAGGTCAGGGGGTCGCCCTCCATGGTGGAGATGTCGTCATCGTTTCGAAGAATTTCATCTAGATTCTGAAGTATGAGTGTCTTATTGCGAATTTGCGATGTCTCGTAGCTGTCGGGATCCAGGAAATCTGCTAGTAGCCATACGGATTGCAAGAAGAAGTAATAGCGTTCCTTCACATTGAGCCGCAGCTTTGCCCATTCTTGGACCAAAGGATGCAGAGAGTACACTGTTTTATCCTCGTCTTCGTCTATATGACACTGTTCGGTAAGAGACAGCTTTGATAATTCGCCGACGAGATCCGTACCGAACTTTTCGCTGTCCCATCTGCCGTTTGTTGTGCAGCAATCTCGAAGCCAAGGAAGTGTATGAGAGTTTGGCGCCATTGTCGCAGTTTCAAATAACGCTTCCGAGATTTCGTTTCGATCAAGAAATGCGGAAAGCAGCAACAGTTGAGCCGCAGGCTGCATATCCGCGGCCTTGACCCTCCATTTCTCGCTGTCGAAGTCTGTCTGTTCGGCGTCATATTTGTCTCCATTCTTATCCTCAGCCTTACAAACAATTTTCCCAGCCTCGTTGAGAGATAATTCCCAAGTTGTAAAAGCACTGAAATAAACCTCGTGCTCCCTTCCTTCGCCGATGTCTTTCTTATAATCCCAAACTTCGGGCCGATATTTAAGAATGGCCGCACGGTTGTTCCGATATCTCTTGATGAATACTGACGGCTTCATATTCCTGGTTCGCATATATGCACCCGCCTGTGAAACGGCAAGTGGGAGATTCCCAAAGTTGTGTACAATCTCCCGACATAATTCAAAGTCGCTTGGGGAGGGCTGAGAACGCAATGTTGCCTGCTTCATAAGGAGTGCTATGGCCTCCTCGTCGTTCATTCCGGGCACATGGACGACAGAACCCAGTTGGCTGGTGTCTTGATGTCGACTTGTTACGAGGATATTCGAGGTATTCCCGGAGGGTATGAAAGCTTTGACATTCTTAAATCGTTTTGGAGAGTCAAAATTGTCGAGGACCAGTAGCCATTCCACATTTCTCTCTCCTAGATACCGTCGGATATTTTCAATCTTCTGCGATTGCTCCAGGTGTTTTATCTCCGGTGAACCCACTGCATCCGCAATCTTGCATAAGCCCTCAGAAGCTGTACGTTCGTTTGATGCGTCAATCCAAAACACCATCTTATAGTAATTATCATCGAAGAAGTGAATGTTGCTGTATCGTATGGCGGCTTGTGTTTTGCCTTGGCCGCCGAGGCCTTGAAGGACCAATAGACGTTCTCCCGATTTCAACTTCGTCAGTGTGGTGTGGATTTCATCGATAAGAGTTTGTCGCCCAATAAAACAACTGGTTTTGTGATCATTTATAATAGGAGAAAAGTATTGCTCTTCTTGAGGGGGCGGATTCGAATTCATTTCAGCTATCGCAATGTCATTATCTTATCTTGGATGTAGTAACTGTACTCTACAGATTACTGACTGCCAATGTACGTACATTTGATCACCTTCTCGCCTTTCACTATACGTTCGCTCTCGTGGGGGCTATCCAAAGTCTCCACCCACTCTTCAATGATTCCGGAAACCAAGTCATAACCAGGATCACTTTTATCAGCGAACCGTGCGATATCCATATGATTGGCGTGAATTGTAACATTGTAAAACCCTCGCAATATAGCTGAACCATCTGGAACAACCTACGTGAATACGGAACATTGTCAAATCGGTTCATTGAATAGTATTTACGAGGCAACTACATACCTTTCCAACCAACTTAACAGGCAATTCTTCAATAATGTTGGCAATGGAGACTGGCCTGTTTACCAACCGTGGATCTCTCCGTCGTTCCAACCATTTGAAAAACTCCTCCTGAGTACGCTGCAATACCAAAGACTTTGACTGGAGCACTTTGACAATGCCAGAATTGCAGCGCTTGAAGAGCTTGAGCATATTTGTCCCTGCTACAGCCCAAGCCGCAATATCACTCCCACAGTGAGGGGTTCCCATGAAGAGAATTCCGGTAGTAGAATTGGCGATGTCGTCCAAACTCAGAGTGGTGGATGATTGGGAGGAAACCACTGCCTGTAAACGTATACATTAAGTAGATATTAGGTTTTCGCCCTGAACACATGGCCATATGGTACGTACAGCTTGAATTACTAAACCACCTAAGCTATGCCCCACAAAAATAATAGGTCGTGTTTTCTAAACCACCATTGTCTGAGTAAGTGATTTCCGTGGTCAACTCAAGTTACGGAGATCTGTACCGTTTTTGTTTTTCGTCTCAGATTCGCGAGATGGGAAACAAGGGAATCGGCGTGTTGGAAAAGGTTGTTTAGTCCAACCGGCTCCCAAAAATGAGCAACATCGGCATCGTATCCGAAAGTCACAATCCGGGCCCCCCCAATATCCGAAGGCAACAGATCTTCAGGCCAACATACTGTGGTGCCGGATGATTTATTGTGGTATGTCCAAGTCTCAATGCAATCACCGGTAAGTCCATGAACGAACACAATGCTGTAATATAAAAAATTAGAAGTAGCTGGAATAGTGGTTTGTGAAAGGGCATGTCCTACTCGACTGTAGATTGCGATACGTCGGATGGCTCCGAAAGTACTCGGCAGCCGTATCTCCTGCTCATTCTGCGTAATTGTTTGCTAGAAGCCTCTACAAAATGGCTTTTGGCACTTACCGTTAGATGTGTTGGTGGAATGGAAGTTTGTATCGATTCTCGACAGGGCCTATGGCTAGAAATTCTCCGCCCACTATGGCGCACACTTACCTACTTAACTTCGCCTTGCAATATTTATTGAAATGACCGGCGACCTGAAAAGCAAGAGATTGTAGCAGCTATGAGACATTTCGTAACAGAAGTGGAACATCTCCACCATTTTTGCACTTTGACAGCAATAAAATCCATCGGCAAATCGATGTCAAGCACCGGCACTGAAGTCATGGAAGATAAGTTCAGGCACCACATTTCCGGGGGTATTTACTAGGGAGTGAGGCGGCTGAGATAATGTCTATTTGTTGCAAATCTATACTTTCTTCCTGTGCTTTACCCAGTTCAGCGCATGGTACTCTGATAATTCCCCATTTCTTCCAGAAATAGGATGACCGATCTCATCTTCCATGACCCGAGTACAACTACTTCACCGTCCACAACTAACGTGAGCCGGTGCAAAGTGTAAATCCGCCTCCAGATAGAACCGTATTGCAACATCAGCCGAATAATGGAACTCTCCGCGAAAGCGCCGGTTAATAATAGTCTTCGACGGGTTTTGGATACTTCAAACATCTACCCTGAAGTGAATGATAAAAATTGACTCAAGGCGCCAGCGGAAAACCAACGGGCAAGTTTTGCAACTCGGAACTTGCCTTCTCATTTGTGGCGGGGTGCGGTGGTTCCCGTGTTTCACAAGCGTAAGGCTGAGATAGCCAATAAAGCCCAATCAGAAGCGAAAACCTCCGTTCTAATGGTGTGGAGATAAGTCACATTTGGCTGTGCATGTCATGCAACCATTACAGAAAATGGTTCAATCGTCGCTTACCCCCAGCAATACCCCAATTTGCAACCCAACATGACATTTCATTACAGCGATGACAGTAAGGCGAGTTTCGGCCTATACTTCGTGTGCTATCACTAAGTGAGCAGTGCTTAAACGAATCCATCTCGATCCTGGACTACCCGTCGCAAACCCATCGATCGCAACATGGCAGAATCCTCCTCACCGACTCTCGGAAATTCGGTCGAAAACACTGCCCACAGAAGCGGACATTGTTCTTGTCGGAAGCGGCATTACAGCTTGTTCCATTGCACGAACTCTTCTGTCTTCCACGTCGTCCCTATCCAAGAAGCCCCGAATCGTGGTCCTGGAAGCGAGGACACTCTGCTCTGGAGCCTCTGGACGAAATGGTGGCCACCTGCGAGATTCACCATTTATGTACTTCGGATATTTGAAGGAGAAGTTTGGGCATGAATCAGCAAAGAAAATGGCTGCATTCAGAGGCAGTCACATTGCAGAGATATTCCAAGTGGCTAAAGAGGAGGGTATCTTTGATATTGCTGAGATAGAAGAGACAGAGGCGGTTGATGTTGTTTTTCAAGAAGAAAAATGGAAAGAAACAAAGGAGGAGGTCGACGATTACAAACGTACCGAGAAAGCAACATATCCGGAGGTGCTGGAAGAAGACACAGCGAAAATAGTAGGTTTCTCTCCAGATAAACAAGGCCGCAACTATTCCAACCCCTATATTAGAGATTTTGTCTTCCCAAAGCGGTTGGAGCGCTAGTATATCCCGCCGCCACCCATTCGACTTATCAGCTCGTCGCTGGGATATTCTCGCGTCTCCTCGACAAGTACGGAGATCTACTCCGTATTGAGACCACCACTCCAGTCGAGTCGATATCCATTTTGCCTCAACAACCAGGTCCATACACCTTTAAGGTTTCAACCCCGCGAGGAGATATTCGATCCCGGCATGTTGTTCATTGCACAAATTCACATGTCTCTCATTTGATACCAGGTCTTCGGGGCAAAATTTTCCCAGTAAGGGAGCATATGACGGAGCACTCCTTTCCGCTTCCAAAGCGCGAAGACGGAACTGAAAGAAGCTGGGCATTCCTCTGGAGAAAAGGATTCGACTATTTTATCCACAGGCGTGGGTATTCTACGCGCAAACCAGCGGTACTTCTTGGGGGAGCACTTGCAATAAGTGGAGATGAGGGAATGGGTGAATTTGGAATAGCCTCGGACGCAGACCAAGGCATCTTCATAAGCGCCTATTTGCGAGGCCTCCTTCCGACTTTGTTCACTACTCAGAAGGAGACGGAATTAAGAACATCTTGGACGGGGATCATGGGGTGGTCGGCCGATTTGATACCCTGGGTAGGGGCTGTACCGTCTTTACTTACCTTAAGATCACCGAATCCAGCGGTCAGAAATGAGGGAACAGAGAAGTGGGAATCGGTGTCCGGTAGAGAATGGATCTCAGCTGGCTACTCTGGAGAAGGTATGACACATGCATGGCTATGTGGCAAGGCCATTGCCTTTATGGTTTTGGGACTTGAAGAGGAGGAAAAGGTCGCAAATTGGCTTCCGGAAGAATACAGGGTTACAGAGAAGAGGGTTAAAGAAGCCGATGTAAGGAAGTTAAAGGAATTGTATTGAGCAAGACATTGTCAGGGCTGTGGATCTGGAAATATGATCCAGCCGTAACGAATTCGCAGTTCTTCAGGAAACATTGCTTATATTCAGAATGACTATTACGGGAAATGAAGTAGTTCGCTCAAAAGTATGGTTAAATCTGGGTCGCAGTAGCTTTTGATCTGATATAGGCAATTTTACCAGTTAAATGTGAAAGTACGAATGATTGACTATGCACTTAGATCATGTACTCATCAGATTTTCAGCTCTCCAGACATCCTATCATAAGCACCCTTAGAATCACATCAGAAGATCAGCGACTACATATCAAAGTTGGATGACTACTCCCTGAGATATAATCTTATCAGTTATCTATTTATTACCGTGTCCCTCCGAAAAGGTCCGGTAGCACCTAAGAAATTCCCAGGGGCTACTTAGCAACTGATTGCATTCTCAGAGCTTCCGGTAAAGTTCCAGGAGACATTTAGAGCTCCCGGGAGTTTGTTCGACACTTCTAGAGCATCCCGGAGCTACTGCGACAATCTCCGGCATTGTCGGGAAAACCGGTATCTCCCCTCGGCCTCGTCTGACGCAATGGATGTACGAGTGAGCGTGGTATCAGCGGGAAGTCGTAGTCCGAGCGAGCGACCATTGTCCGAGTGACTACCATTAAGCTTGAGCGAGGAATTCAATCACCCGCTCCAACTAAGTGGTTAAGTAGTTGCAAAAGTCATGTATTTAGCTTCTATTCTCTACCTATCTATAGATTTACACTATGAACTGGGCTGGCTGCAGCTGGAGACGGCGCTCGAGTGCACTTGGGAGATGCTGACCGGAAACAAGCTGGAGGCGGCCAACCTAGGCTAGACGAGATCTAGCTACCTCACACCCCAATGCTGAGATTCATATAGTCGTCTGAAATTGACAGATTCTTAGCTTAGCTTTAAATGTCGATTTTTGTTAGCCAACCGGGGTAGAGAGCCTGGGCGACAGCGATAGATCGATCACTCGCTAAATGAGAGCCACCCGCCAATACAGGATCAAAGAAACTACTAAGCCGTTTTCAGATACACCGTTATCTAAACTACTTCTCGGCAGCGAATCCAAATCTCGGAATATCAATAGTTTGCATGTACTCTACATTCTCGGGAATCTACCCCCACCCACCAAAAGCATTCATTCTCAATCGCTACCGTTATATTCCTTGTAGCTCAGGATCATAAAGATCATCATCATAATCCATTTTCGGCCTACGTTACATTAGTCTTCTCCTTGCCAGCAATTGCAGTCTATGAAGTCGATGCATTTATACTTACCTAGCTTGTTCGACATCGATACCATACTTAAAAGGGCCTGCAAAGTTCGCTCGAATGCGAATAACACCTTTTCCCCCGAAGCCTATTACCGGATAGATTCGCCTTCTCGTCGTCTTGCTCATTATTGATTCTGAGACCGAAGCTTAGATTAAGCGGGATTTTAATCGGAGGGGCTGAAACAACTTACGAAGCTTTTGACCATTCAGAGTAAAGAAGCACACCTCCGCTTCCCAATCTATCCCACAACCCACTACATCACCTACTGTATACTTTGGGCCATAAGGTCCGAAGTTACAGCTTTCCTCGTGCCAGCTACCACTGGAATAAGCAGAGGAATAAAGATACAAACCAGGCCGGCTGGTTAGCAGAATATGTTCTCCGCAAAACCCCATGCTCAGATATTGTCGATCGCTAATAACACGTACACGCGCATTAACACCAAGTTGTATTTTGCCAATATGTCCACTTACCAGTTTTCAAGGCCCTGAAGTATGCTAATTTCGTAATAATTCAAACCAAGATTCCCGGGGGGGAAAGGACAGTTCCCTTTCACCGAGAAACTCCTTTCCGAGCACGATGTACCTATACTACCTAAGTTCCCATTGAGCTGTAAATCGGTAGTACAATACCAACCAGAATAGGCTATAGCAAGACCCTCATCTTCCAGTGACATGACTGACGGTATGTGATCTTTTGACCACCCATTTGGAGGATTCAATCGAGATGGAAATTGGCGAGAGAAATGCACATCCTCGAACAATTGCAACGCCCATGTATTCCGCGACTGAGTAGCTAGCATAGGCAGAGTCCAATCATAGTTGTCTGGGCCAGAATAAGGTTTACAAAGCATAAGCAACGATTTGATGATGTGTTGACTACCACCTTCCACTGCAGCGCACAGAAGTTGTTGATATCCTCCATCGGTAACGTAAAGTTTGTCGTATTTTGCGAGAAGCCATTGGAACCAAGAATATTTTCCGAAATAGGCCGCCGCTTTCGCTGCAGCTAGGCTCACGGGGGCTGTAGGGTATTGCGATAGTAGTTCCATTATTTCGTCACCTTTCTTATTCGCCGTTGCAGCCACGACCATTGCCTCAGTGACCTCGATATTGGTATCTCTGGCTAGCAGCAGCTCCATTACATCCTTGCCATTTGAATTCCCCGCCGCCGCCGTCAGAACCGCCTCGGTGATCTCGATATTGGCATCTCTGGCTAGCAGCAGCTCCATTACATCCTTGCCATTTGAATTCCCCGCCGCCGCCG